>Ga0308163_10000022_pt1 | contig 513514 bp, 429 predicted proteins | sample PhyTR1_FD_201037 | JGI IMG/M metagenome (GOLD analysis project Ga0308163, IMG submission 201037) | Phyllosphere microbial communities from UC Gill Tract Community Farm, Albany, California, United States - DLSLT.R1 | ecosystem: Host-associated > Plants > Phyllosphere > Unclassified | place...
TGATCTACCTTCACCACCACCCATTGGGTGATCTACTGGGTTCATCGCTACCGGTCTAGTTCTCGGACGACGGCCCAACCAACGTTTACGACCAGCTTTACCTAATACTTCGTTTGCGTGATCTGAGTTAGATACAGCACCGATAGTAGCAAGACAAGTAGTCAAGATTAAACGGGTTTCGCCTGAAGGCATTTTTAAAGTAGCATATTTACCATCGCGGGCAGCTAATTGTGCGTAAGCACCTGCACTACGAGCCAATTGTGCTCCTTTTCCAGGGTGAATCTCCACGTTGTGGATGATAGAACCTAATGGAATCTTCGATAAAGTTAAAGTGTTACCTACTTCAGGTGCTGCTTTATCGCCCGATAATAATACCGAACCAACTTGCAATCCTTCTGGAGCAATGATATAACGCTTCTCGCCATCTGCATAGTGTAATAATGCGATGCGGGCAGTACGGTTAGGATCGTATTCAACAGTAGCTACTGTTGCAGGAATATCGAATTTATCGCGTTTGAAGTCGATTAAACGATATGATTTTTTATGACCACCACCCATGTAGCGCATAGTCATTTTACCTGTATTGTTACGTCCACCAGACTTTTTTGATGATACAACCAATGATTTTTCGGGCTTGGTTGCTGTAATCTCCGTAAAACTAGCACCAACTCTGAAGCGGGTACCTGGAGTAACTGGTTTAAATTTTCTTAAGCCCATAGTTATAATGAATTATTAAATTAAAGGGTTGCGTAATAATCTATTGTTTCGCCGTCTTTTAACGTTACGATTGCTTTTTTGTATTTAGGACTACGGCCTGATACAAAACCTGCTTTAGTGTAACGAGATTTAGCTTTTCCATCAACAACCATTGTGTTAACTGCAACGATGGTTACACCGTACAATTTCTCAATAGCAGCTTTGATTTGGATTTTGTTAGCCTTGTGGCTAACGCTAAAAGTGAAACGGTTAGATTTCTCAGTTAAAGCTGAAGCTTTTTCGGTTAATATTGGTTTTTTTAAAATTTCCATATTACTTGGCAAATGCCTCCTCCAAAGTTTTAACAGAATCAGCAGTTAACACAAGTACACCAGCGTTTAATACATCATAAGTATTTAAATCTGCTGCCGAGATTACTTTAGTTTTCTGAACGTTTCTGCTTGATAAATAGATATTATTATTTTGCGCAGGTAAAACCAATAAAGTTTTTTGGGTACCTACGTTTAACGCAGCCAATAAACTTGTATAGTTTTTAGTTTTAGCTGTATCGAAGTTGAAATCTTCTAAAACTACCACGCTGTTATCTTTTGCTTTATAAGCTAAAGCAGATTTACGTGCTAATGATTTTAATTTCTTGTTCAATTTAAAGCTATAATCACGTGGCTGAGGACCGAAAACACGACCACCACCGTTAAATAACGGAGATTTAATGCTACCAGCTCTTGCACCACCTGTACCTTTTTGTTTGTATAGTTTACGGGTAGAACCTGCAATCTCATTACGTTGTTTAGATTTGTGAGTACCTTGACGTTGGTTAGCCAAATACTGTTTTACATCTAAATAAATCGCGTGGTCGTTAGGCTCGATACCAAATACCGATTCAGGAAGTTGCACCTTGGCACCTGTTTCTTTACCTGAAATGTTTAATACTTTAACTTCCATCTGATTACTTGTCTAAGATTACGTAAGAACCTTTAGCTCCTGGAATGGAACCACTAACTACTAATAAGTTTTGATCAGCATAAACTTTCAAAACCTGTAAGTTCTGAATTTTTACCCTGTCTCCACCTGTTCTTCCTGCCATGCGCATTCCTTTGAATACACGTGAAGGGAAAGATGACGCTCCCAATGAACCTGGGGCACGTAAACGGTTATGCTGACCGTGAGTCTGCATACCAACACCGGCGAATCCGTGGCGTTTTACAACACCTTGAAAACCTTTACCTTTTGAGGTACCTACAACATCAACAAAATCGCCTTCTGCGAATGAATCAACAGTTACTACATCACCTAAATTAAGTGAAGTTGTAAATGAATCAAATTCTACCAGCTTGCGTTTCGGAGTTGTGTTTGCTTTCGCGAAATGGCCTTTCAATGGTTGAGTTGTGTTTTTCTCTTTTTTCTCATCGTAACCCAACTGGATTGATGAATAACCATCTACTTCTTCGGTTTTTACCTGTGTAACTACACAAGGTCCAGCCTCGATTACCGTACAAGGAATGTTTCTTCCTTCGGCATCAAAGATACTGGTCATTCCTACTTTTTTTCCAATAATTCCTGACATTTTATCTTTTAATTTTAACACCCATCGAAGCAGTAGGGCTTCGTTCAAGGTGGTTGTACATCCCCCGAAAGGGACGGCAAAGATAGGCAAGAAATATTAATTTTCAAATAGTTAGCGAAATATTTTTTCAAATAAATTGCTGATATGATGGGATTTAACTAAAAAAGAGATGTTAATGTGCTAAACCACCATTTAAACTGATGGTTATGATGGTTAAAATGATGATCCCAATGAGTACATAAAGGTAATCGCGCTCTATTAAAAAGCTGAAAATAGCAAAAACAATGCGTGCAATTGGCGTAAAAATGAGCATCAGGATACCAAACTGTACAATGGCATCGCCCTGAAAAGTTAATACACCTTTAAATATGGCTGCTATGGATGAAAAATTGTTCAGCTCAGGTTTAAAAACTTTGTAGTTGGTAACAGCCCCTTTATTATGGATAAGAAAAATGGCTCCACCGATTAATACAATGGTCATAGAAATGATTACACCTGCACGCAAAAGTGTACCCAAAATTACCTGGATATCTTTATCGTTCAGATTTTCTTTTTTTGCTGTATCCATTATAATCCGCTTATTCCTTTATAAATCATCTGCAGGGCTAAAAAGGCAACCACTACGGCAAATACAATTTTCAGTTTATCTGTTTTTGTCCTCAATAAAACTTTCGAGCCTAAAGAAGCGCCTGTTAAAACCCCGATACAAACTGGCATGGCAATACCAGGATCAATCTGCCCACGGTGTAAATAAACCACCGCACTGGCTGCAGCAGTAACGCCCATCATAAAATTACTAGTGGTAGTTGATACCTTAAAAGGCAAACGCATAATGTTATCCATGGCAATTACTTTTAAGGCCCCGCTGCCAATGCCAAGCAGGCCGGATAAAGTTCCGGCAAATAACATCATCAAAAAGCCACCCGGAACATGTTTCACAGCATAAGCATGATCTGTTCCTTTATCAGGAAAAGACCCGTTCAGTTTAAAAAATTTAGCCCATTTATCGGTATCATCCAAAGTGGTATGATCTACCTTTTTCTTCAACGTCATGATGGCCGAAAAGATGAGGATACAGCCAAAAAGAATGGCGATGTAATTTGCGTTAAGGTATACCGCTACAATTGCTCCGCAAACCGCCCCTATTGTAGTGGCGATTTCTAAAAACATCCCGATTCGGATATTGGTAATGCCTTCTTTTACGTAAGCAGCAGCCGAACCTGATGAGGTAGCAATTACCGAAACAATGGATGCGCCAATGGCATAATGGATATCGACACCTAAAGCCAGGGTGAGCAAGGGGATAATAATTACCCCTCCGCCTAAACCAGTAAGCGAACCCAATAATCCGGCTAAAAAGGCGCCTAATAAAACGATAATGGTAAACAGCAATACCGACATGCGGGCAAATATAATGTACTGTTTTTGGCTAAACGAAGGATTTAGGGAATAAAATAAAGTCTATATGATATATGGATAAATAGAATTTCGAATGAGAGAATGAGTGGGTGATAGTTGCTATACCTATTCAATAATTCACTCATTCAAAATTCAATAATTACTTACGTAGCTTACTTTCTTTATTCACATCAACATCCTTAAAACTTTCCAGCAGTTCGAAAGCAATTTGCCTCATTGTTTCAGGGATTGGGTTAATGGTTGATTTGGAGCCTTCGGCATTCTTTATTGTCCAGCCAGATGTGTTTAATGGCAAATGTTCGGCACCAGCCAATGATTTAACTATTTTGCCCCTCGTAAAAGCAATACCATCCGAATCGATAATCACTTTCTTATTGTTCCACCAGTTTTCTTGTGATACTTTTTTAAACTCCGAAATTTCTAACCTGGCAGAGTAACTCCAGCCCTTCCCTGCTTTATGCCCCAGTTTTAATAAACCGATAAAATTGGTGAGGCTTTTAGGATTATAGACTTCCGAACTACAATACATTTCGAGGTGACCTAGTTTTAGTTGACCTAACAATGCTTTCGAATGATCAGTGTTATGAAAAATCACCAGTATTTTCTCTGCAATTAAAGGAACTACAGATTTGTTTCCGTTATCATATTCAGCACAAAGGATTTCAATATCTTTTAATTGTTGCTGTAACAGCGAAACCAGTTCAGGTTTTTTTAGAATGGTTTTCATCTTGAATGACTATTTACCAAGCCTCTTAATCATCTCGGCACTTAAATCCCTGCCATCGTTTAAACGATTGGCAAAAAATGATTTTGCTGCTTCAAAATGTGCTTTGTAACCTTTTAAATCGCCATATCCAATAATCGATGCCCATTCGTGCACTGCGGTATGAAACTCTAAATCATCACCCCGGATGGATTTATCGTATAAAGCAGTATTAATCGACTCTTCTAACATCGCCTCATTTTTGAACAGATACTCTGCAATACCCAACCTTAATTTAAATGGTGGTGTTTGGCAGATCAGGTTATCGTAAGGATTTACGCCCATTTTATACCAGGCATATACCATACTTAACAAACTTAAATGCGAATTAGGCTTTTGTTTATGGCTGGCATCCGATAGGCTAAACTCTTTCATAATGTTATCATCCAATAACAAAAGGGCACGGCTTTCATGAAATACAAAATCGCGGGCCGCATAAATCTTTTCTCTAAACTCTGCTTCATTTTCACAAATCATCAGTTTAAATAGCTCAGATTCTGCCTGCGCATAATATTTTACCTGTTTTTGGGCATAAGGATTTAAAATAGCCAAACCTGCATAAATGTGCGATTTATAGCTAAAGATCCTCAGCGTAGTTAAAATCTTTACATTATCGATCCCTCCGGCATAGGCAGGATTATCCCAAGGAAAGAAACCTGCATTTTTCCATGCAGAGCCCATACTTTCGAAACCCATGTGCGTTACCGCCTGTGTATCAGCAACTATGCGGTCGTGCTCCCTGTAATCGTCCATTTCAATAATGTTCGATTTTAAAGATTTATAGATTTCCAATGCCTGCGCATAAACCTCATCAGTTGCACGGTGGCGCACTACCACCAGCGTTTGTCCCTCAGGACTAAAAGCAGGCCCATGCAAAGAGTGGCAGGTTACAATCTGGGTATCTTCTGGAAGGTGTTTTTCAAAAGCGGCAATCTCCGGGTGTTTAACAGAGGTTTGTCCGGCAACTATGGCCCCATATTTTGTCGACCGTGCAAAAACAGCCACTACCTCATCAATTTTTTCCGCTTCAACGCAATAGATAATAAAGTCTGATTTTCGTGCAACCTCGTGCCCATCAATCAAAACTTCGATTCCTTTAGGTTCCAGTTCATTTTTTAAATCTGTAAAACGCAAAGGCATGTCTGCCCCACATACCTTATAACCAGCATTTACAAACGATAGCGCATATAATTTACCCATATCGCCTAAACCTATAATTCCTATTTGCATGCAACAAATGTAACCTATCGTAAATTATTTTATAATAAAACTTAGATAAAATTGTTATTTAGAGGTTAAACCAAAAGCAATTTTATCTATTTTAATAAAAGCTTAATTAAAATATATTAAGCAGGAAATGGATAAAAATGTAGTTTTACAATCTAATACCTATATTAAACTATGCAGAAAATTAAACACACCCTATTGTTTTTAGCCGCTTTGCTATTTGTAAATTTCGCATTTGCACAAACAAAACAAGACACCACAAAGAATACTGATCCATCTTTAAACGGACAGTACAATTTCATGTTATCGAAATCTAAAAGCTTGTATGGCGCAAGGCTGATCAACCCGGCACGGTTATCATCCTTATGGAAAAGTGTTACTGATACGTTAAAAAAAGAACGCAAACAACTGCAGGAAGCACGCCAGGAGATTAAGGCACAGGCAGGTAATATTTCGAGCTTAAAAGGCGAAGTAACCGGGAAGGAAAGCTCTTTGGCCAATGCCACTGCCGCTGTTAACGATATTAAATTTTTAGGAATTTCTTTCGATAAGGGCACCTACAACACCATTGTGTGGGCCATTATTATCGTATTGGGTATCGGTCTGGCCTTCGTTATTTTTCAATCGGGCAAATTAAGGCACGAAGCAAAATACAGAACAGAACTCTATCAGGAAGTGGCTGATGAGTTTCAGGCGCATAAGGTAAAGGCAAAAGATAAAGAAATGAAACTTGCCCGTGAGCTGCAGGACGAGCGTAATAAATGGGACGAAGGCCGGGGAAGATAGGCATAGCTTAATGATTGAATTTGAATGATTGAATGATTTGGCGTTATTCGGTCATTCAAAATTCAATCATTTTCTCATTTAAAAGTAAGGGCCAAAGGTAATCTGCCGCAGGCTTTTAAAATACTTATTATTTTATTTGAAAAGCAGGGCTTGTGGTGCTTCGGTTCCGCTAGCCCCGCCATTCGCTATAGTCCCGATGAAAACTGTGAAACAAGTAAGTACACCTTAAAAAACAAAAAAACAGTGCTTAAATCGGGAGCTGCCGCTACTGTCGGGTTTATTGCACCCACAGCAGCGCTAGTTGGCCACTTAAAACCGATCAAAGTGAGAGCGGAACTGCTTTTACCAAAAAATTACTGTAAAACTTCCCGAAAACTTTATTAAAAGAGTTGTCAACTTTTCAGCAAAATGGCTATTAAAAGTTGACAACTCGATTTACCAAAAGAGAAATTGCCTTCTTAATTCTTAATGCTATATTTCAGGCCCAGTTCGAACTCCCCGTTACTATAATTCAGCATTTTTGAGGTATTGGTGGTGTACTGGAACAAAAGTGAAAACTGGTTTTTATAATTTGTACCGAAGCCAGCTGTAAAACTATTTGTGCTGTGGTAAATGCCATTTAGCATTAATTTATTGTCCAATAACTGAAAATTAACGCCTGCATCAAAAATACCATCATAATTTTGCACGCCCCGGTATACCAATTTTGGTTCAATACTATTAATTAGTTTATCAGTAGTAAATTTATAACCTGCCGCAATAAAATAGGTAGAGCGGTCAACCACATTCCTCAATACATCTCTTTTAAAAAACCGCTTAAGATTTGGCAAGGCAGCCTGCAATGTTAATTTATCGGTACGGTAAGCGGCACCAAAATCGCCATCTAAATAAAGTTTACGATCGTTAAAACTGTTTAGCACATCATCGTCTAAATCGCCTTTAACTTTATTAAAATCTACCGATTCGTTCATCACGCCGGCAGATAAACCAAAATCCAGAAAGTTTGTTCCACCATTTAAAGGCAAATGGTAAGCATAAGTTACGGTCGCCCTGGTACGGTTAATCGCACCTGCAGTTTCATTATAAAAAAGCAAACCTAAACCTACTTTATTATTGGCCAAACCATAATCGCCTGTGAGGTATTGGATTTTTGGTGCCCCTTCTACTCCTGCCCACTGCGCTTTAAAAGCGGCATTTAAGTTTAAGCCTTTTTCCAAGCCTGCCATTGCCGGATTGGCCAAAAACTGGTTCTGGTAATAAATACTCCCCATGGGGTTAAGCTGGGCAAAAGCTGGTGTAATCAACAAAAACAACAGCGCCACGATATAATATCTCATTTCTCTCTCTGTTATTTTTTATATAAAATTGATATAAAACCTTTAATAGATCCATCTGTACCCAGATCGAGCATGTAGTAGTAGGTATCTTCCATCAATGGTTTTCCATTGAAATAGCCATCCCAGTTGTTCTGGTAATTCGTAGCAGCATAGATCATCCTTCCCCCTCTATCAAAAATGGTGAGTTTATTGTTTGGATACTTTTCTAAACCCTTCACTACGAAAAAATCATTTTTACCATCACCATTTGGGGTAAGGATATTATTTACAACAGCAACGTCGGCCGTGGTTTGTATAATCAGAAAGGGTTGCAAAAAACCCTGGCTCAATGTGGTATTGGCAGCCTGGAAAGTTTGCACCACTGCCATTTCACCAATACTGAAATCGTACAACTGGTTATTGATTTTACCATAACCGCTGGTAGCATTAAATATAAAGGGTAGGTTCTGTGCTTTCAGGTTATTTCCAAAAAACATCAGCAATAAGAATATAAAAGGACAGTATATTTTTCTCATCGCGTTAGTTTAAAGAGATCCATGCAGCACCATCGCTTTGAATGGTAAAGGTTTTATTCCCCGTAATAGTAGTTAAATTCGAATCATCGTTTAATAACACCGGATTATTCAGGGTTACATTTCCTGATGATAAGGCTTTAACGATAACATAAATCCTTCCTTTACAGGTGCTGGCTGGCGGAAGATTAACCGTTACGACTGCACCGGCATTTTTTATTCTAACGGTATAATGACTGTCATCCAGTGTTAAAGTACCAGGGCTGGTAAAAGTTAAAATGCTGGCAGAAACGGAACCGTTGATGTTTAAAGTACTGGCATTTGCAGGTGCATAAGCGGTAGCAGTTGCTGCTGCAGTTCCGTTAAGTGTTAGCGAACCGCCGTTTGTAGTAAAATTACCTGCAATTAAAGGATAAGTGGTATTAGAATTAGCCACTACCAGCATATTATTTGCATTTGTACTATTGCCGGCTGCATTGCTCCCGATAAAAATATTGCCTGCACCATTATTTTTTGACCCGGCGTTATAACCTATTGCGGTATTATTATCGCCATTGCTCGCTTCGAGCGCTAAACTTCCTACCGCTGTATTGGCAACGCCTGTACCGTTAGCCATTAAAGTGTGTGTACCCAGCGCCGTATTGTTAGAGCCAACCGTATTGGCCGATAGGGCCTGCGAACCAAAACCGCTGTTATTGATGCCACTAAAACTACGCTGCAATACCTGGTAGCCAAAAGCACTACTCTCATAACCCGAGATATTTACCGATAATGCTTCCCTTCCAAAGGCACTATTATAAAAACCTGATACGTTTGCTGTAAGCGTTTTATAACCATAAGAAATATTGGTTTCTGCCGAATTGCCCAGGCGGCCCGATTTTAAGCCATTAACCAAAAAATTAATAGCTACATCATCGGTATTGCCCAGGAAATTGTTATTCTGATCTATATTACCGGTATTTCCTTTCAATGCCCATGCATTTGCATTGGCAAATAATGTTCTGCTGATGAGCTCCGGCTTTCCGGTTATCACATTGGTAATGTAAACCTTATTTGCATCGCTCACCCCATTGGTGGTTAATTTAGCAAGGGTAACTGAAGCATCTGCAAGTTTAGGTGTCGTTACCGAGCCATCTGCAAGCTGAAGTGTATTCACAGCGGCATCGTCTATATTGATATTTTTAACTTCTTTGTTGCCGATCTTGATCGAAGTTACTGCTGCATCGGCGAGTTTTGGCGTAGTTACCGAGCCATCCGCTAACTGAAGCGTATTTACTGCAGCATCGTCTATATTGATATTTTTAATCTCCTTATTTCCGATTTTGATGGAAGTTACAGCTCCATCAGCCAGTTTTGGCATAGTTACCGATTTATCTGCGAGTTGAAGCGTATTCACTGCAGAATCGGCTATGTTAACATTCTTAATTTCTTTATTTCCGATTTTTACAGAAGTTACTGCCGCATCTGCCAACTTTGCCGTAGCTACTGCGCCATCAGCAAGTTTAATGGTACTTATTGCACCTGCATTGATATCGATTACCACATCTTTTAACAGTGCAGTTACACCATTGGCACTGATGCTTAAATCTGTTGAGGTTAAGGCCCTGGCACCAGATAACTGACTAACATCCAATGTTACCGGTTTCCATGCAGCTCCATCAAATAAAAGTATCTGGTTATTGGATGGCGCAGTTGCACTTACCGTTTTTCCCTGAAGATTAGCTATAATTGGATTTGGGTAATTTCCGGTTAAATCGCCTCCGGCAGTCCCCGTAGATGGACCAACCGGACCAATATCACCTTTGTCGCCCTTATCGCCTTTTACGCCAGGTATGCCTTGTAAGCCCTGTAGTCCGGTTGCTCCAGTTGCTCCGGTATCACCTTTTATGCCTTGTGGACCTGTTGGCCCAACTGCTCCCTGTGCACCAGTTAATCCTATTGGTCCCTGAGCACCAGTTGCGCCGGCAACGCCCTGCGAACCTTGTGGACCAACTGCACCTGCCGCGCCTTGTGCACCTGCGGTGCCTGTTGCACCCGGATCGCCTTTCGGTCCGATTGGTCCGTTGGCAGCATATAATGCATAAGGAACACTTAACAATTGTGCAGTTCCGGCCAGCGTAAAATTGCTTCCGTTATCGGGGTCGATTTCGACTTTTACGAATTTTAATCCACTTGCCCAGGTCACCCCTCCTATTGTACCAGTTACCGAACTGGCTCCTGTTGATCCAATGGCTACTGCATAAAGGCCCAAAACATTGGTTACCACATTTCTTACTTCCGAATATTGCGTAGTACCCGTTGCCGATGCATCCAGAATGCTGATGCGCAGGGATATGCTTTTATTTGCGAGCGGGCTACCATTGGCATTTCTGGCAGCACCCTGATAATTGAATTGTTGTGGAGCTTGTGCTTTAACAGCCAGTGCCAAACCCATACTTAGCAGCGTGATCAGTAAAAATTTTTTCATGAATAGGGATGAGATCTAATTATCTGGCTACAAAAAAGAAGCAGACTAACGATCAAATCTAATAATTAGTACAAGCCGAGGACCCTGCTTTACACGAAAGACTTATTACAAATACTCAATATATTGAAAATCAGATTCATATATAAAAATAGAATTCATAATTTTACACCAACAGCCCATTTAAAAGCTGTTAACACCGGTTTGATTTAATAAATTGGGCTAAAAACCGACAGCCGTGTTAAAACGGCTACGTTTCTGACGGGAAAGAGATGCCTTTAATATTCCGGTATAAATCTACAGCATAGAGGTCTGTCATTCCCGAAACAAAGTCTAATACACTCTGTGTGATGGAATAAATATCAGTTAAATCTGTATGGTACTGTTTAGGGATCAGCTTGACCAGTTTTTTATAATAATGCGTATTGTTATGGATCAGCGCTGGTACAAATTCTTCCAATAAACCAGCCATAATTTTGTAACCAGCCACTTCTTTCTGGATTACTGAAGAGAAATTATAAATGCGTTCAACCGAAATTTTTTCGACTGCCTTCCAGGCTGAGACGTATGGTTCAGGTAATAAATCGGTCAAGCTTTGATTCAGCTCTCCTTTTAACAGTTCTTCCTGCTTTTCGAAAAAGATGGTTGCGCATTGGTTGGTCAGGGTGTTGATGGCTTTTGCCCTTAACAGACCGATTTTGGCATCATCGTCTTCATAATCGTTTTTTAAACGTTCTTCAATTGTTGTTGAGTTAGCAAATGGCAACAGGTAGTTTTTTACCTCTTCGTAAGACAGGATTTTTAAACGGTGGGCATCTTCCAGGTCGATGATGCTGTAACAGATATCATCTGCCGCTTCAACCAGGTAAACCAAAGGATGGCGTTTATAAATCAGGTATTCGTTTTCTTCCTGTTCTAAATGAAGCTCGGTAGCAATTTTTTTAAATGTTTCTTCTTCCGACTGAAAGAAACCATATTTTTTGCGGTGCAAAAGGCCTTTTTGTTTACCTGCAATAGATGCACATGGGTACTTTGCAATCGAAGCCAGGGTTGAATAAGTTAAGGCGTAAGCATCGTTGCCTTTTCCTTTAAGCGGATGCGTAAGGATCCTGATGGCATTTGCATTTCCTTCAAAATTAATCAGATCATGCCACTGCGATTCGTTCATGTCTTTTTGATACACACGGCCGTCGCCATCGGTAAAGTACCTCGAAATGGCTGCTTCACCTGAATGGCCAAAAGCAGGGTTACCCAAATCGTGCGCCAATGCAGCTGCTGCCACAATATTGCCTACCTCGTTAATCAAGGGCACTTCCTTAATCAGTTCAGGGTTGTGCGTATTTACGCTGTTAAGGAAAATATTAGCCATAGAACGGGCCACACTCGCCACTTCCAAACTATGTGTAAGGCGATTGTGAACAAAAACACTTCCGGGTAAGGGAAAAACCTGGGTTTTGTTCTGCAATCTTCTAAACGGAGATGAAAAAATCAAACGGTCGTAATCACGCTGGAAATCAGAACGCGCACGATCGGTACTGGCACCATATTGTTCTTGTCCGTACCTTTTATTCGATAGTAAATATTTCCACTCCATGCGTTCAATTAATTTTGGGCGAAGTTAATGATTCAGGTGCTTTAATAAAAAGATTCGTTTTTAAAACCTTTGATTTTTTAAGCCTGTTAAGTGTAATACATGGTATGAATAATTTTTAAGTCTATAAAAGGGCAATCAAAGCAGTCCACCCCGTTTGATGGCTAGCACCCAAACCTTTTCCATTGTCACCGTTAAAGTATTCGTAGTATAAAATGTAATCTTTAAAATGTTCGTCGTGATTTAATTTAGGATAACCTCCAAATGCCGCACGCTCCCCTTTATCATTTTTAAGGAATAAATTTTTCATCCTTTTGCTCAATAAATCTGCAATTTCATTCAGTGAGAAATATTCGTTTGATCCTGTTGGATATTCCACCCTAAAATCATCTGTATAATATTCGTGAAAGTGTTTTAAGGCATCAACTAATAAATAGTTTAAAGGCATCCAAATTGGTCCGCGCCAATTGCTGTTTCCACCAAACATACCTGTATCACTTTCTGCAGGAATATATTTTACAGAATAGTCACTTCCATTTAGCCAGTAACTAAAAGGCTGTGTTTCGTAAATTTTGGAAACCGATCGAATACCAAAATCAGAGAGGAACTCGGTCGTATCCAGCATTCTGCGCAAAAGCATTTTCATTCTATGGCCACGTAAAAGCGAAAACAAGTGTTTATCATTTCCACTTTTATCTGCCCAATGGCTCACCAGCTGTACTAAATCAGGTCGTTGAAGCATAAAAGCTTCCAAATGAGATCTAAGTTTTGGCAAGTCTTTCCAATCTTTATCGCTAAAAACGATAACCGCAAACATGGGAATCAAACCAACAAGAGAACGGAGGCGTAACCGATCCCAGTTTCCATTGGGATTACGTAATAAATCGTAGTAAAAACCATCATGATCATCCCATAATCCAATGTGATGGTCGCCCATATTATCAATTGATCCGGCAATAAATAAGAAATGTTGTGCAAATTTTATTGCCATATCTTCATATAACGGATTTTGTAAGGCAAGCTCTATACTTATTTGAAGCATATTCAAAGCATACATTGCCATCCAGCTGGTGCCATCGGCTTGCTCTAAAAAGCCACCGCCGGGTACGGGCTCACTGCGGTTAAATATCCCAATGTTATCAAGCCCCAGAAAGCCGCCTTCAAAAATATTATTACCCTCGCTATCTTTTTGGTTTACCCACCAGGTAAAGTTGAGGAGTAAGCGCTGAAACACCTCTTCTAAAAACTTTAAATCACCGGTTCCTTTTATTTTCTTATCTACCAGATAAACCTTGTAAGAAGCCAATGCATGCACCGGCGGATTTGCATCTGTAAAATCCCATTCGTAGGCGGGCAATTGTCCATTTGGATGGATATAACTGTTGTTTAATAACAACCGCAATTGCTGTTTGGCAAAATCAGGATCTAAAGGCGCAAGCGCTATGCAATGAAAAGCAAGATCCCAGGCGGCAAACCAGGGGTACTCCCATTTATCAGGCATTAAAATAATATCATTTGCCATAAAATGGCTCCAGTGGTAATTTCTTCCACATGCTCTTTCATTTGCCGGTTTTGGTAAACCTGCATCGCCCTTTAACCAGGCATTAACATCATAATTATAATACTGTTTATTCCACAAAATACCCGCCCAAGCCTGGCGTTGTAGCATCTTTTCTTCATCACTACAATTCGCAGCGTATTTATCGGCATAAAACTCATTGGCTTCTTTTTTACGCGCTTCAAAAATCTGATCGTAATCTTCAAATGGTGCTTTTAACTGGCTACTGCTTAATCTTAATTTTATGCTGATACTTTGTTTTGCAGGAATAAGCTTTGTATAATGAACTGCAACTTTGGTTCCTGTTTTGGCAGGATTTATAGCCTTTTTATTCCCGTTTATCAGATAGTCATTTATACCATCCTTTACAAAATCTGATCCATTGGCCGATTGATATAAACGTTCGTTATTGGTTTCATTATCGGTAAATAAAAATTCAGGCATACCATCTGCATAACAATAAAATTTACCTTGCTTTTCTGAATGCAAAAGCAATTTATTTTGTCCAATGCTGCTAATTGCAGGTTTAGCTGTAGCGTCATCCCAACTCCAGTTGTTACGATACCATAATTGTGGTAAGATATGAAGCCCGGCATCTTCATTACTTCTATTAAAAATGGTGTAATTAATGAGCAAATCATCCACATCATCTTTTGCATAATTGATAAAAACATCAAAATATTTATCTTCATCAAAGATGCCTGTATCCATTAATTCAAATTCGGGTTCCTGTCTTGATCGTTTGGCATTTTCATCAACAAGCCTGGAGTAAGGGAAAGCAGACTGCGGGTATTTATACAACATTTGCATATAGGTATGCATGGGTGTATTATCTAAATAATAATAAAGTTCTTTAACATCTTCTCCATGATTGCCTTCCTCGTTGCTCAAACCAAAAAGCCGTTCTTTTAAAATAGCATCCTTACCATTCCACAAAGCTAATCCTACACAAAGCAATTGCTGATCATCACTTATGCCCCCTAATCCTTCCTCACCCCACCTAAAAGCTTTGCTCCTCGCTGTATCATGCGTTGTAAAATCCCAGGCATTTCCATTGGGGCTATAATCTTCCCTCACCGTTCCCCACTGTCGCTCAGTAAGGTATGGTCCCCATTTAAGCCATGCTTTTTGATTGGCATATTGTTGATTAATTCGATTTTGCTCTGCCTTGCTCATATTTAAAAGTTGATTAATCGTGCATTTGCTAAAACTATACCAATTACGAGCCTACTTTCGGCTGATTAATACGAAGTTAAATATCAACGATTAAAATAAATATATTCTAAGTCTTAAGTCACGAAATCAATAATAAAATACAAACCTTTTGATTGCAGATACGTTGTTTAAGTAAGATTTAATACATTTCTATGAAAACGAGTATATATAATAAGGAAGAGCATACCGAAGGTTATGTTGGACCAGAAGGTGGAAAAGAAGAAAAATCGGATGTGCAAAAAGCATACGAAGCCGGTAATGATGTAAATGAGGTAACTGCTTATGGCAAGGAACCAAGTGAGCTGATTAAAGGTAATCCTTTGGCAAAAGATGGTTACGACAATTCGGGAACACAAGGTAAAGACTCGCTTAGCGATGATGCATATAACAGTGCAGATAAACACCCAACGGCGAAAAGTGCCGATAGCCATACCGGAAGTTCGTCTGATGATTTTAAAACCAAAACCGGACTTAATGAAACGGATGAAGACCGTGCGTTAAATACAGGAATATAATTTTTAGTTATGGGATTATTAAAATATGCCATTCTAGGCGCCGCAGCAGTTTACGGGTTTAAATATGCTACAAAGAAAAGAGCTACTGATGGAAAATCGTTGGTAGATGATTTTAGGGAAAAAGCACCTGAATATGTTGACAAAGTAAAACAGTATGGTGACCGGATCAAACAGGATTATTCACAAACAAGTGATTTATACTGACAACTCTGATAAACCTTAAAGACACCTTTAATTGACATATATCAATAAATATATACGCCTTGTTTTTGTAAATTGGCTTTAATCGTTGAAATTTGTGCTGCTGTAGGATTCGCGACAAAGATTAACTAAAGAAATCAGAGACTAAACAATTTAAGGGCATTTGCTACTTATTAACGCAATTTCAGTTGTGGAATCCTAATTAATTTCCATCTGCCGGAAAATGCATCAATATTACTAGGGGATTATTCTATATGAATATTCCCTTTTAAATTACTTCCATTACAGATCTTTACCTCGGATACCTTTCGCTGCATCTTTATTTCTATTTGCAATATCTTCATTTTGGCTAAAATTGACATTTTTTAGCTCTTTGTTAATATTGTGGCCGGCAGCATCAGCTTTTGCCAAATGCGTTTCTTCGGGCTCATCTTTCCTTTTAAAATCAGAACGTTTATGACCATAAGTGGCCTCTCCATTATCCCAGTCTATTCCCTCATCCTTATGGGAACCCAACTGCTGATCTAATTCCCTTTTCTTAATATCGTCATTCATTTCCATAAAAGTATTATTTTGCAGACACTCTTATTTTAATAACAGTTGATAGCATGAAAAAGTTTAGGTATTTGATAATCAATCGATCTAGATCTATTTCACCCCTTTACTTTGATCTATCCTGGTATCGCTATCCAGGTCATCCTTGCTCGATCCATTTTCTTCACGGTGTTTGGGTGGTTTTTCCATCCGGCTTTCTTCCAGTTCAGAAAAATCGCCTCCTTTTTGATTGGCTACTTCGCCGTGTGAGGAGGGTTTCTTTTTCTGCTCTTCCTCTGGCTTGGCAAAATCCTGTCCTTCTACGGGCAGTTCTTCTTGTTGGTCTTTGTCTTTGTTCATACCAGTTAAACCGAACTTACCTGCTTTTGTTTGAAAATGGCAGGGCATAAAAAAAGGCCATGATTTGCATCACGACCTTTTTTGTTCTTTTAAAATCAATTAAACTTTGATTTCAACTTCAACACCGCTAGGTAATTCAAGTTTCATTAAAGCATCAACTGTTTTAGAGTTAGAGCTATAAATATCCAATAAACGTTTATAAGCGCATAATTGGAACTGCTCTCTAGCTTTTTTGTTAACGTGTGGAGAACGTAATACAGTAAAGATTTTTTTCTCTGTAGGAAGTGGAATCGGACCACTAACCACTGCACCCGTAGGCTTAACAGTTTTTACGATTTTCTCAGCAGATTTATCTACTAAGTTGTAATCGTAAGATTTTAATTTAATTCTGATTCTTTGGCTCATCTTATTTTTAATTATGGCTTCCTGTTAGAGCTATTAACAACAGAAACCGGATTTATCATTTGTAGTATCAAGATACAAGATCGAGTATCAAGATTGGACAATCCGTCTTGATACTTGACACTAAAATACTTATTCTAACTAGTCTTCAGATTTTACTCTTCCTTTAGATTTAGCAATTACTTCATCCTGTACGTTTTTAGGTGCAGCTTCGTAGTGGTCAAATTCCATTGTAGAAGTTGCACGTCCTGAAGTGATGGTACGTAACTGAGTTACATAACCGAACATTTCAGAAAGAGGCACAGTTGCTTTAATTACCTGAGATCCGTTACGGGTATCCATACCTAATAACTGACCACGACGACGGTTCATATCACCGATTACATCACCCATGTTTTCTTCAGGGGTTAAGATTTCGATTTTCATGATTGGCTCCATCAAAGTAGGTTTACATTTAGGTAAAGCCTCACGGTATGCCATTTTAGCTGCAAGTTCAAATGATAAAGCATCTGAATCGACCGCGTGGAATGAACCATCTGTTAAACGAACTTTCATATCAGGAAGTGGATATCCTGCTAATACTCCATTCGCCATAGATGCAGCAAAACCTTTTTCTACTGAAGGGATAAATTCACGAGGAATTGAACCACCAGTAATTTCGTTTACGAACTGTAAGCCACCTTTTTCGAAATCAGCATCAATTGGTGAGATAACTACTGAAATATCAGCAAATTTACCACGACCACCTGATTGTTTTTTATAAGTCTCACGGTGAGTAGTTGTACCGAAAATAGCTTCTTTGTAAGCTACTTGTGGCGCACCCTGGTTAACTTCAACTTTAAATTCGCGTTTTAAACGGTCAATTAAGATATCCAGGTGAAGCTCACCCATACCAGAGATTACAGTTTGACCTGTTTCCTGATCTGTTTGAACCCTGAATGTAGGATCTTCTTCAGCCAATTTACCTAAACCAATACCTAATTTATCAACATCAGCCTGAGTTTTAGGCTCAATAGCTAAACCGATAACTGGCTCTGGGAAATCCATCGATTCAAGAACGATTGGGTTTTTCTCATCACAAAGTGTATCACCTGTTTTGATATCTTTAAATCCAACTACCGCAGCAATATCACCAGCAGCCACATTTGGCACAGGATTTTGCTTGTTAGCGTGCATTTGGAAGATACGGGAAATACGCTCTTTATTTTCAGAACGAGAGTTATAAACATAAGAACCCGCTTCTAAGTTACCCGAGTAAACACGGATAAAACATAAACGACCTACGAATGGATCGGTTGCAATTTTAAAAGCTAAAGCTGCAAACGGCTCACTAATGCTTGGTTTTAATAAAACCTCTTCGTTAGTATCCGGGTTAGTACCAATAACACCTTCGCTATCCATAGGTGAAGGCAATAATTCCATCACATAATCAAGCATAGTTTGTACACCTTTGTTTTTGAAAGATGAACCACAAACCATAGGTACAATTTTAGCATCTAAAACAGCTGCACGTAAAGCATCTAAAACTTCGCGTTCTGTGATTGTTTCTGGCGCTTCGAAGAATTTCTCCATTAACGACTCATCATAATCAGCAACTGATTCAAGTAATTTCTCTCTCCACTCAGCAACCTCATCAATCATATCTTCAGGGATTGGCACTTCAGTAAAGGTCATTCCTTTATCATGCTCATTCCAAACGATACCACGGTTGTTGATTAAATCAACCACACCTTTAAATCCGTCTTCAGATCCGATAGGTAATTGCAATGGAACTGCATTACTACCCAACATTTCTTTAACTTGCTTAACAACTTTTAAAAAGTCTGCTCCGGAACGGTCCATTTTATTAACGAAACCAATACGGGGCACACTGTAATTGTTTGCTAAACGCCAGTTAGTTTCCGATTGAGGCTCAACACCATCAACAGCCGAAAACAAGAACACTAATCCATCCAGTACACGTAATGAACGGTTTACCTCTACGGTAAAATCCACGTGACCCGGAGTATCAATCACGTTAACGTGATATTTTTGACCTCTGTAATTCCAATCAACAGTAGTTGCAGCAGAAGTGATCGTGATACCACGCTCTTGCTCTTGTGCCATCCAGTCCATTGTTGCAGCACCTTCGTGCACTTCACCAATTTTATGACTTACACCAGCATAATAAAGAATACGCTCAGTTGTTGTAGTTTTACCTGCATCAATGTGAGCCGCGATTCCAATATTTCTTGTAAATTTTAAATCTCTTGCCATGTTATGTTTTTGATTTCTGATTTTAAATGATTACACCGATTATGTAATAACAAATCGGTGTAATTTATCTAATCAGTATAATCTTCTAATTAAATCTGTGTAATCTTACTAATCTGTTAATCCTAATACTAGAATCTGAAGTGAGAGAACGCTTTGTTAGCCTCAGCCATTTTGTGCGTATCTTCTTTTTTCTTAACAGCAGCACCTTCACCTTTAGCAGCAGCTACGATTTCACCAGCTAATTTCTCTTTCATCGTTTTTTCTCCACGACGACGAGCATATAAAATTAACCATTTCATACCTAAAGCTGTTTTACGCTCTGGTCTAACCTCAGTTGGAACCTGGAAGTTAGCACCACCAACACGGCGAGATTTAACCTCTACAGCTGGCATAATGTTAGTTAAAGCACGTTTAAATATCTCTAAACCGTTTTCACCTGCTTTTTTCTCAGCAATTTCAACAGCATCGTAAAAGATAGAATAAGCGATAGATTTTTTTCCATCGTACATCATATTGTTTACAAAACGAGTTACCTGAACATCATTAAATTTTGGGTCAGGAAGAATAATTCTCTTTTTTGGTTTTGACTTTCTCATTTCTTATTTCCTCCCGATTATTTCTTTTTACCTTTAGTTGGCGCCGCAGCTACTTGTCCTGGTTTAGGACGTTTAGTACCATATTTAGAACGACGTTGGTTACGACCAGCTACACCTGATGTATCTAATGCACCACGGATGATGTGGTAACGTACACCTGGTAAATCTTTAACACGACCACCACGGATCAATACGATAGAGTGTTCCTGTAAGTTGTGACCTTCTCCAGGAATGTATGCATTTACCTCTTTACCGTTCGTTAAACGAACACGGGCAACTTTACGCATTGCTGAGTTTGGTTTTTTAGGGGTAGTGGTGTACACACGTGTACATACACCTCTTCGCTGTGGACAGCTGTCCAACGCTGGAGACTTACTCTTGAACTCCAGTGCTACTCTACCTTTTCTAACTAATTGTTGAATGGTTGGCATTGTGCTTTTTTATGTTTTTTATTAAAAAATTTACCGCTCCCCCGGCATCTTCACAGATAGCCCATAAAACGGACTGCAAAAGTAGAACAATTCTTTTTAAAAATCAAGGGGTTAGCGTAAAAATTTTTCAGTTGGCAATTGCCGGTTTTCAGTTCAGGATTAAGGAGTTGCAATTTTTCTCCTAGGTCATCGTCATTGAGAACCGAAGCGGAGGAAGCGTTGATGGCGTGAGGCAATCTTTCTCGCCTTAAACATTAAATCCATTATAGCATCTTTTCATGATTACAAAACATTATTTGGAAAGCAATTGTAGCAATTCTTAGTTTAGGTTCTGTCCCGTTCCAAAGGAACTCCTTAGGAGCTAATGTTTCTGCCGATGAACCTGCGAAACAAGTAAGCACACCATAAAACAGCAAAGATATTGCTTAAATCGGCATCCACGTATATCGGGTTTAGGTGGCACAGCAAATCACAACGATTTACGTTTTCCCCTCAAATTTTAAAAAAAATCAATTTATCTTCATTGAAAAGAATGGATTCAAACTAATGAGACAACACGCTCTGCTAATTGCAATCCTTAAAACTATCTTTAAGTACCTTTAGTTTCGCTACAGCAACTTCGAGTTCTTTTGGCGCTTTACCATACTCGTAGGTAATTTTATATTGTTTACCATCGGCATTGATCGAGATCCATTCGGCTCCCCCATCGGCACAGTCAGGGCAACCTATTACTTCGGGCAGGTTCGAAATCTTACTGATGTTCAACTCATTTTTAATGGCCGTAACATCCGCCTCCGAAATGGTTTTGCTACAGGTTTTGGTATCGGCCGACTGGCCGTTCTTCGATTTGGAAAAGGTAAGTTTTAAATCGCTAATGAGTAAGTTGCTGGAACAATAGCCTGCGCACATCCCGAATGATGAGCCATAGGCAATACTGTTCAGGTTTTTGATATTGCCTTTTTTGCATGCAGAAAGGGACAATGTTATTGCAATGGAAAAAATAACGATTAAAGTTTTCTTCATAAACTAAGGTTTCAAATAAGGACTTAATTGGTCCGAAGTTACAAATATTCCCCTATATGCAGGAACCGAAGCTTCCAATGTCCACAATAATACACCTTTTCTGTTGGTGAGTACCACAATGTGTCTTTTAGAGCTGCAGCACAATATGTTATCCTTATTAATCATGTAGGCACTGCCCATACGATCGTTATAAATTTGTTGAGGCAATTGGATATGCATATCCAAACTTGCACTTTGCGTTTGCTCATTTATTTTAAATGCGTAAGCTCCTGATTGATGCTTTTCGATGCCATTATCAAAAAACATTAAATTTCCTTCTGCATTGATGTGTACGGCATGCGCCTGAGAAAAACTGGTATTCACCGGCATTTTTATGCTACCACCTTTACCGAATTTCCAGATTATTTTACCTGTTTTGCCATCAATTTTCCAGATCTGACCATTGTTATAAAAGGAAATAATGTAGTTCCCGTCTTTATCATAGTTTAGGCTATTGGCGTGCATCCAATCTTTCTTTGTTTTGAGTAAAGATTTATCACTAAGAGGATCGAGGCTATCGAATACGCTCCATTTCCAAACCTGTTTCCCCTTTTTATCCATCACTAAAATGCCATCTCCATTGATGGTATCCTGTTTACTTCCGCCAATATGGCTTAGGTCAGTTATTTTCTGATCAACGAAAAGCGTAACGAGTTCGCCTTTTTGATTTTTTAAAATTTCGTGGTGAATGGTTTGTTTAAAATCACCCTGTCCTTTTTTAAGATGTAAAAGCGTATCACCTTCCAAGCTGAGCTCCAGTATTTGACTACCATAGCTTGTGGGTTCATCGTTACCTCCTAAAATAGATAGCAAAGTTTTATCTTTCGTAAAATTAACGACCTTAAAGCCTACATTATCAACCATGTGATACCATCTCAGCCGACCCTTATAATCAACCAGGTATGCCATACCGGGTGAATACCTTTTATTAATCAGTATTAACCCGTTTTTTAATTCTTTAGGTATTAGCTTATCATCTGCGCTTTTTGCTTTAAACTGATCCTTTAACCATTCAGGCAGTTCGTGCGATTCGAAAGTATAGGTTTTACTGGGTTTTTCAATGCCATTTTTTACAGCAACAACCTGGTAGGCATAACTTGTTTTGGGCATAATGTTGCAAAGTATAAGCCTGTGATGGCTTTTATGCTTCGAAACAGAAGTTATTTCTTTTGTAGAATCTGCAATTTTATTTGGCCAATATTTCACATAAATATCAACATCCGAATTGGTACTTACATCAATCTGTATCTTTAATTCATTGTTGTTGTGTAAACCTACTTTTATTTCTTTAATACTATCAACGTTATAACAACCGTAAAATGAAAGCAGAAACAATAAAACAATGGATTTTAAAAAGTACTTCATAAAATTAATTTAGGATGAATATGGCTAAACAAAAAAGAATATGCAGTTAAAACTACATATTCTTTTTAATCATATTAAAATATGAAATTATTGTCTACCCGAGTTATTTAAGTTCGGATTTATATTTACCTGATTTAAAGGATAAGGGAAGTACTGATCTCGTGGCATTACCACTGTAGGTGTTTGATTGGTACGCTTTAAATATCCGTTTACAATACTCTCATATTTACCAAAACGCATTAAATCAGCTCTTCTTTTTCCTTCGTAGAACAATTCCCAACCACGCTCTTGCAATAGTGCGTCGCGTAAGGTACTTTGATTATAATTGGCAGCAACCAGTGTTTTGGCATGCGATCTTCCTTTTACCTGGTTGATCAGATCAATACATTCTGCATTGGGCCCGCTTAGCTCGTTAATTGCCTCTGCTCTGCTTAGCAAAACATCAGCATAACGGAGGATATTTACGCTATGTCCATCATAGTAGGTATTAGCGCCATTTGGATCAGCATATTTAGCTGTGGCCACATCCTGCATGTAAAATACGCCTGCAGGTGGTGTAGCACCTAATGATGGAGCCTGTTTGTGCACCAATTTATCAACGCCGGTGTATTCTGCAAAAAAAAGTTTTTTCCGGTCATCTGCATCATCAAAACTGTTGTAAAAATCCCATGTTACGGCATAATATTGCCATCTATCGGTTAAAACAGGGTGATCAAGTGGTCCGAAGTGGTTTAAAAGTTCAGTTCCGTTTACATTGGCATCACTTAATACTGAAAAGATATTTTCTGAACACCATTTATTGCTTTCTGCAAAAAGACCTGCATAAGTAGGATAAAGCGAGTACACATTTAAATCCATTACCTGCTTGGTTACATCCACCACTTTCTGCCATTGATGTTGGCGAAGATATAATTTTGCCAATAGGGTAAGGGCTGCTCCTTTTGTAGCTCTCCCTACATCATTGCTGCTGTAAAAAGGATTGTTGGCATAATTTATAGGCAAAGTATTGGCCACAGCCTGCAAATCGGTTATTAAAAATGCTTCAATCTGATCAAGCGGAGTTAAAGATGCGTTTTTGGTATAATTTGGATTTTCAAGGTCTTTTTCTGTAGCCAGAATAACTGGTCCCCAGGCATCGGTTAAATCCATATATGCAACAGCCCTTAAAAATTTAATTTCGGCAAGAAACTGATTTTTTTCAGTCTCGGTAAGGCTGGTCATTGGAGTAATGTTATAGATCGCATTATTCGCATTTGAAATAAGTTTATAGATCTGCCTCCAATCTTCTGCAATTAAACCATTTGCCGAATTCCATTGCACGTTAGAAAGTTGACCAGGATCTCCACTATAGCTACAATGGCCCACATCAGTAGTTAAATCGGTTAAGGCGAAATGTCTTACTGTCCAGTAATCGAAATTATCGCCAACAGATGGTCCTTTTAACCTGGCGTAAACAGCATTTACAGCAGCAATAGCATCAGATTTTGTTTTAAAGGCATTTGTGCTCGTTAAACTGCTATACACCACTGGCTCTAAATCTTTTTTGCAAGAAAACTGCAAAAGAACAACTGCAGTTATGGCTATGATTATTTTATATCTTTTCATCTCTTTATCTTTATTAATGCTATCGATAGGAATTATTAGTTGATGGTTAATTTTACACCTGCCGAAAAGGTTCTGAAAGCTGGAAAGGCATTAAAGTCTATACCGCCACCAAAATTGCTTCCAGAATGTGAATTTACCTCCGGATCCGTTCCTGTATAATTGGTGATGGTAAATAAGTTCTGTCCTTCTGCATATACCCTTAAACCTTTAATTACCTTAATATGGTCGAAAATTTTGGTTGGCAGGCTGTACCCCAATGAAACCGATTTTAATCTTACGTAAGAAGCATTTTCTACAAAGCGTGAGTTTACATAGCTACCGAATGTACTCAGGAAATAACCTTCGCGTGGAACATCTGTATTTTCGTTAACACCGGCCACAAATCTATTTAAGGCATCGGCACCAGTAGTCGATTCAAGAACTAACCTGTTCATGTTATATAGTGAGTATCCAAAAGCACCTTGAAAGAAAATATTCAGATCAAATCCTTTATAATGAAAATCGTTTCCTAAGCCCATGCTAAAGCGTGGCGTTGAGTTACCCAAAAAGGTCATATCATCCGGTGTGATTTTACCATCACCGTTAACATCCTGATATTTCGGATCGCCTGGCTTAGCACCTGGTTGAGGGGCATAGGTTTCACCTGTTTTAATAACCCCGTTATATATATATCCAAAAAGTTCTCCAAGCTCTCGTCCGGCAACTACTCTCGAAAACTCACGACCTGATACGGTACCACTAGGATTAGCTGTATTTACCGAAATCTGATTGATAGGCCCTAACGATAATACTTTTTGCCTGTTCAGCGAGATGTTAAAATTTGTATTCCAGGTAAAATCGTTATTTCGGATATTAACGGTATTGATTAAAAACTCTACCCCCCTGTTCTGGATCGAACCTGCATTTACCAATTGCGAACTAAATCCCCAATATTGCTCGATAGGAATATTAATCAATAAATCAGATGTTTTCTTCGAATATAGATCGATCGTTGCATTTAAACGACCGCTAAAAAAACCCATATCCAAACCAAGGTTAAACTGTTTTGTACTTTCCCATTTCAGGTTCGGGTTTGGCAATGTCTTAGGTTCTGTTCCAATTTGTAAAGGATCGCCCGGATTAAGTACAGTGCTGTAATTGGTAAAAGTTGATAAATACAGGTAATTGGTAATCCTGTCGTTACCTGTAACGCCATAACTTGCCCTTAATTTTAAATTAGAAAAAGTGTTTAAGTTTTTAATAAACTCTTCGTCGGTAAATTTATAGGCTACAGCTCCTGACGGGAAAAACCCATAACTGTTGTTAGATCCAAATTTCGACGAGCCATCCCTCCTCAAAGTAAACGATGCCAATAATTTTTCTTTATAACTGTAGTTCACCCTTCCATACATAGAGTTAAAGGTAGATTGCTCTTTAAAGCTATTGTATCCGTTACCGAGATTGGTGATGGTTACGTTTGTACCATTTGGTGTTGAGCCTGCACCAAGATTATAGAACAAAAATTCGTCGGTTGGGAAACCTTTACTGCCTGCAGCAATAAATTCGTTTACATCTTTTTGGTTAGATACCCCAGCCAGTGCAGTAAAATCATGACTACCAAAGTTGAATTTATAGGTTAAATAATTTTCTACCAGCCACCTAAAGGTAGTTGAACTTTTTTGAGCGGCTATACCCCCATTAACAGCTCCAGCCGTTAAAGTTCTTGGAATATACTGACCCTCGTTAAGGTTGGTATATTCTGCTCCTGCCCCTAAATGATACGTTAAACCTTTAATGATCTGATAATCTAAAGAAACATTGGCATTGGCGAGTTTATTTGTACTGGTATTGGTAGGCTCGAGCAAACTGGCCAATGCATTGTTTTTACCCTGATAACGGAAATAAGTACCATCGGCATTATATACCGGGATGTTTGGCAGGGCAGTTAACAAACCAAACAAAGGTGCAGTAATATCTGCAGAATAAGATTGCTGAAATAATTTAGAACTGGAACCATAAAAGTTAGCGCCCAATTTTAAACGTTCGTTAAGGTTCTTTTCAGCACCAATTCTTGCGGTATATTTTTCAAGTCCGGTACCTTTTAAAACACCCTTTTGATTGATGTAGTTTCCAGATACATAAAGTTTCGAGTTTTGATCGCCGCTACTGATGCTTAGGCTCCTGTTATGAACTGAGGCATTTTGGGTAGCTTCATCTAACCAGTTTGTATTGGCTACATTAAAAGATGGTGGAAATAAAACCGGTTTTCCATCTTCAACAGCAGTTGCGTTCTGGATATCAGTATATTGCTGCCCGTTTAACAGTGCTGGTTTATACGTTAAAAACTGGTTTCCGTTCGATAGATCAAGATCGATGGCAACTCTTCCAGCTTTTCCTTTTTTGGTGGTTATCAATACTACACCGTTTCCACCTCTGGCACCGTATATTGCGGCAGAAGAAGCATCTTTTAAAATCTGTATGTCTTCAATATCATTGGGATTAATGGTGCTACCATTATCAGAAATAAATCCATCTACAACATATAGAGGACTATTGGTTGTATTAATGGAGTTACCACCCCTTACCGTTATCGACATTCCGGCGCCGGGCGCAAAGCTGGTTTGTTGTACCTGTACACCAGCTGCTTTACCTTGTATAGCTTGTCCAATATTGGATGTAGTACCTCCAAGATTCAGGTCTTCGCTCTTTATAGAACTTACCGAACCTGTTAAATCTGTTTTACGTTGTGTACCATAACCCACAACCACAACTTCGTTTAATTTGTTTAAATCTTCTTCCAGGTTTACCGTTACCACGTTAGAGGCTCCAATAGTAACCTTTTGTGTTTTATAACCAACCAGCGTAAAAGTTAAAACCTTTAGTTTACCCTTTAAGGTTAGGGTAAACTTACCATTGGCATCTACTGATGTTCCGTTTTTCACATCCGTTTCGGTTACCGATGTTCCAACCGCCGGCAGGCCTTTCTCATCCTTTACCGTACCTGTTACAACTGTCTGTGCATTGGCTGCAATAGGAATCAAAAAGATTAAAGAACAATAAATAATTTTTAAAAGAGGGATTACAAAAGAGCGTTTTTGTATAGGAACAGTTTTCCTATAGTTCTCCGTGGTTTGTTCGTAAATTTTGGTCATAGTGTTTTGTTTGATAGTTGACTGCTCGCAAAAAGCAACGGCTATTCCTTCTTGCTTTTATAATATTAGTGATTATAGCACTTATTTAAATGCAAAAACACTGCGCAATCGATTGACTAATCGCCTTGAACGCATTCAAAAACACAAACAAAAATGAAAACAGGAAAATTACGACTGTAAAACGCTAAGAAAAAGCGGTTAAGAAAGCGGGCTGATATAGGAAATGATCTTCGAAAATAGCTTATCCATACTTTCTACTGCACTTTCTGTATTGGTTTTGATCACAAGATTGGCATTTATGGCAGGTTCGAACCTGGCACTTACCCCGGTAAAATTTGAGATCAGTTTAAGATCTGCATCTTTATACAAGCCCTTTACATCTCTTTCTTTGCAGATGGCCAGCGGGCAGTCTAAAAATACTTCAAAATACCGTTCTCCGATGATTTCGCCTGCTAATTTACGATGTTGCTCAAGTGGTGTAATAAAGGAGCAGATAGTGATGATATTATTCAGCATCATCAATTTGGCTATTTCTGCGGCACGCCTGATGTTTTCGGCACGATCTGATTCGCTGAAGCCCAAATCTCTATTAATGCCTTCCCTCAGTACATCTCCGTCCAGTGTTGTTGCAAAAAAACCTTCTCTTTGGAGTTTTTCCTTCAGTAAAGTAGAAATAGTTGTTTTTCCCGAACCCGACAAACCAAATAGCCAGATTACCATTCCTTTTTGATCAGGAACAGGAAAATTATTTTTGGACGAGACTTTTAAAGGCATAATGATGGTTTGTTTATTCTGTAATTAATCTACTATGCACAAAAAACCTTCGTTTAACAGCGATATTTTGTTGTACAGCATTTCCTTGCCGGCCAAAGTATGAATATGGCAACCGCTAAATAACGCAATGGCATGCCCGGCAGCAGTATCCCACTCCATAGTTGGTCCGGTTCTTAGATAAATCTGCGCTTTCCCTTCCGCCAACAAGCAGAATTTTAGGGAACTGCCTACGGCAATAAAATTAACGATCGGGTATTTGCTAAGAATTGCTTTTTCTTCGCCATCTGCATGCGATCTGCTTACCGCAGCAGTCCAATCGGCCTTCTTATTTATTGCACTTATTCGAAGTGAATCTTCCCCGGGGGTTTGTTTCCAGCTTCCAGAAGCTTCACTGCCATAGTATAATAAATTTTGCACAGGGATATAAATTACGCCCAATACTGGCAGATTATTATGGATTAGTGCAATATTTACGGTAAACTCTCCATTTCGCTTGATAAATTCTTTAGTTCCATCCAGCGGATCTACACACCAATACATCTCCCAGTTTTTTCTTTCTTCGTAAGGAATACTTTTCCCTTCTTCCGACAATATTGGAATATAAGGATATAATTTTTGAAGTTCAAGGCAAATTAAATCATTAGCTATTTTATCGGCCTTGGTTAAAGGTGAGGAATCGCTTTTAGTAGATACTTCAAAATCTGCTTCATTATCATAAACAGTTAAGATTGCCTTCCCTGCTTCAACCGCTATATTTAGTATAGCATTTATATCAATGGTATCGATCATTTTTGTTTTTAAACGCCCGCTATTACTTGCTGAGACTTTATTTTCTTTAATATTTCCAATTGCGGCCCGCGGTTATCGAGATCAGATTGACGGGCATTTAAGAGTATGTTCTTTTTGAGCAGGTCATTTTCAAGGTTATATCCTTCTATTTCTTCAGCAGAAATTGATTTGACCTGATTTTCAGGATCATCCAAAGCATAACCAAGGCTGGTTAACGTTTGGGCGTTAATGCATTCGAATATACTAATCTCCTCTACACTAAGCGCTTTGCGGTATTTCCCGGTATTATCTTTAATAATTGGTTTGGCCAGATTTTCCCACATCTCACCTGCATTAGCCGTAGCCTGAGATTCTTTGGAGTTGTGAAAATCAAGCATTTTTGCTGAATAATCAATCCCCAGAAATTTACATAAACTTTGGATCACTTCTGCAGGGTTTGCAATTAGCTCTTCATAATTTAACGAAAAAAACCGATCAGTGTTTGTCTTTTTATCAAGTGCTATGCACGCACTTTGATCTTTAAACCATTGTTTGGCTAAATGATAGATATGTTTTTCGCCAACAATGGCCTTTTTAAAAGAAAGTGCAACATCTCTTCCATCACGATATAAATAAATGTATTTCAGGTTGGGCGAATGTTTTTCCAGCTCGGCTGCATAGTGCACGTTAGCCATGCTTTTACAACACCAGTACTTTGCTTTTTTTGCAATTGCAGCGGTTTCATATACCAATCTGTTTATTTCAAAAAGACTATAAGTCTGTGAGTGTTCGAAAATCCAGGCCTCATCCAGAGCAACACCATCCCAGGGTACCGGATTTGCCTTTACGTAATTTACTACATCATTAATTAGCGTTTTATATTTTTGTTCGGTTAAAAAACCATATAAATCTAATAATGGCACAAAGGTTACCAAAATATGTGGTGGATGAGGAGAGGCAATCTGCTGAGACTGATCTAATATTACCCTAAGTAAATTGGACCCGGATCTTTGCGTTCCGATAATCTGAATACCATCTGGTTTTAAAAAACTTTCCATCATATAAAAATCGATACTGTTCCCAGAAAAATTGCACTGAGTATTAAATATACGGGGCTTATTTTGTATTTATAACTTAATATTAAAGCAACCACACATATTGCCCCAACTAAAATGGTATGCGGCTGCAATAATAATATTTTTAATGCAGAGGATATGATTAGACCAATAACTACAACTTTAATTCCTGATATCATGCTCTTGATAAAAGGATGATCTTTGGTTTTATTAAAGATTTTTGAAACAACAATCATTAAAACTGCTGAAGGAATAAACATGCTGCAGGTAGCAACCAATGCCCCGAAGAAGCCGGCAAGCTTAAAGCCAATAAATGTTGAACTTACCAGAATAGGCCCGGGGGTTACCTGACTAAAAGCAATTACATCAACCAGTTCTTTTGCACTTAACCAGTTCATATCCTTTACCAACAAAGACTGCATAATCGGGATTACAACATAGCCACCGCCAAACAGTGATATACTGATCCCCGAAAAAACGGTTACGATCTTAAAAAAAATATTTTGATAGGATTTGAATGCCCCGGTAATAAATAAAATTTGATTGATTAATAAAACCGATACAGCGATAAAAGAAAATGAGTTTAACCTCAATTTAAAATTGGTTTTAAAACTGGTCATTAATGCCGCATAATCAACTTTTTTTCGGTCAAGCAAGAGTCCGGCAATGGCCCCAAATACAATAAGTGAAACCGTAATTAAGTAGTTTCCTTTGATCAGATCGAGTATTGTAGCCAATAAAAAAAGTGAAATTTTAGCATAATTAAGCGCAATTTCTTTTTTAAACAACTGCAGCCCGGTTGATATAATAATAACACCTACAATGGCCCCCACATATTGCATAACCGATGTCCAGGCTATACTTTGTCCGTTAGATAGATAAACGTATGCCAGGCATATCATTAAAATGCATGCAGGAAGTAAAACTGCAAACATACTCAATGCAGCACCCCGCTTCCCTTTTAATAAATAACCAATATTTGCGACGACATTTACCGCCATAGGTCCTGGCATAAACGAAGCAACAGTAACACTGTTTAATACATCCTCGTTGCTGATGGTTTTATCCTGCTCAACCATAATGCGCTGAATCAGTGAAACTAAAGCCATATGCCCACCAAAACTTACACAACCAATTTTAAGAAAGGTTAAAAAAAGATATTTTAGTGTTGTCTTTTCTTTGGTTATATCGCTTGTTACTGATAACTCCATCTCTTACGCTAAAGATTAACTTGAATGCTGAAACAATATAACACTAATTTTTGCTGGGTAGATTAAATCAGCTGTTGTTTCGTTATTGCTTCCTGAAAAATGTTTTGTTTAAGAACCTAATTTAAGTGATTTGTGCCTTATAAATCAGATAAACTTTACGCAAACGTTTGATTAATCCTTTAAAACCTTTGATATATGTCACAATAGTAATCAGACCCTAAAAAATAATTGCAGCAACCAATAGTGAAATATAACCTGTTGACAATTTTCTAAGGTACATTCTTGCAAAAAAATCCTGTATTTATCATAATCGAAACATTAACAAACGTTTGCGCTAATATTTTTAATAAGGGCCTGATAAAAAAAACCTCAACAGTTGCTTCTAACAGCAAGTGCTAAAGACTTTATAATTTATTTAATTATCGGTTTAATTCACCGTACTACGTGGATTGCTTCTTTCGTTATTTGCCCCTACCTTTGTTAATTTATAATTTAACGACAGGTAAAAATAACGGGTAATGTTATTGTAACGTACATCTTCTATCCGGCTACTGTTTACAATCCTATCGATGCTGGTATTCTGGTTCAGGATATCAAAACCTTTTAAGCTTAAAGTTACCCTGCGTTTCATCAGGTATTTGTTGATCCCGGCATTAAGCAAAAAGTAATTATTGTTGAATCCATCGGCACGGCCGGCAGAACCAATGTGGTTTAAATCGGCCTCTACCCTTAAATCTTTTATAAACTCGTAACTCAGGTTCAGGGTATTTTCGAGACTGAAATATTTATTGTTTATGGCCGATTCGGCTGTATTGTTTACTTTAGTATAACCTACGTAAGCATAAATACCCGCGTTAAATTTATCATCAATATCGTAACTCCAGTTAATATTCGGGCCGATTTCGAACCTGTTCGTAATATTTTTATCACCGCTGATAAAGTTTGTTCTGTGCTCGGTAAAGAAATTTGCACCATAATTCATTCTCAAACCTTTAAGTTTTGATGGCATTCCAAAATTGGTACCGGCACGCACGTAATAGTTGCCGTTTACATTGATGGGCTTTACCGTTTGGATGCCATTATTATAGTTAATATCATTTCCTGTATCATCAAATGATAGGTTGTAAAGGAAATATCCATTCCAATAACGGTTATTATCAGGACTAAAAGTATTGAAGTTTACCGAAAGTCGATGGTTTTTCCTTGCTTCCAGATCCGGATTACCAATTCTTTGGTATAGCGGATTGGTATTGTTTTGTACGGGCTGCAAATCGGTTACTGAGGGCAAATTAATGCTCGCCCGGTAATTGATGGCAATGGTTTGATTGGCATTATTTTTAAAATTGACCGTTAACCTTGGCAATAAATTGTAGTATGATTTTTCGATATTACCAATATTGGCACCTATGTTATTAAATACATTGGCGTTTAACAAACTCTCCTGTGCATTTAATCCGAAATTATACGTCCAGTCTTTTCCGGTATAAATAAAACCCAATCCGGCTATTTGCAAACTGTTATGGTTATCGAAAGTATTGGTTAAGGATGGCACAATGGTTTCGTAAAGATCGGTAGTTGGATTATAATCAAAGGTGATCTGCTGTGCATCAACAATGCTCCTGGTATAACCGTAAGCAAGGTTGGCACTCCATTTTTGATTTAACTGCCTGGCATAATTGCCATTGATGGTATAGGTTTTTGAGGCATTTTCCTGATTGGCCTGCTGGTTGATATTGGTAACCGTGGTACCCCCATTTGTATATTGGTTGAGCAACGATTGATTTAACCAATCAGCATTAAAGGTATTCTGTGTTCCGTTTAACCTGAGCGAAACCGAGCCTTTTTTATTGGACAATCTTCTCAGCACCGTAAACTCCCCAAATAATGACGGGGTAAAATTATGCTGGTTATAATATTGGCTTCCATCATTTGCTTTTCCTGTGGCATCAAAATTAGCATTGAAAGTACGGTTGTTGATATTAGTAGTACTGTTCAGAATTACATTGGGGCGCAATACCATATCTGTTAACGAATCGGGATGATATTCTGCTTTAAAATTAAAACGGTGTGCCTGGTTATTGCTGTTGCGATCGGTATTATCGAGTGTACGCAAAATATCGCCCGAGCTTAAATCCTGGATGTTGGATAGCTTATTGCCTAAACCAGAAGAAAAATAAGTGAAATAACTGCCGCTAATGGCTAGTTTGTTGTTTTTGCCCCAGGAGTTGCTATAATTTACGCCTCCACTGTGCGTGGTGTATAAGCCAATGGCATTGTTATCAAAAACACCGCTGCCACCAATAGTGGTTTTACCGTTATTGTTATTGATCGAGAAACTTCCCCCGGCTGGTGGCGCAAAAATATTTCCGATATTGCCTCCGCTAAAACTGCTCAGGTCATCATAACCGAAATTGGCATCGTTGGTATTATTGCTCATTCCCAAAACAGCAAACTGCAGATTTTTATTAAAGTGGTTGGCACTTAAATAACTTCCGTATTTATCAGTTGTTCCTCCTGCAAGGTTAGCGTTTCCGAACCAGCCTTTTTTCTTGTCTTCTTTAATGGTTAGGTTCAGCACTTTTTCGCGCTGACCATCATCAATTCCCGTTGCCTTCGCTTCTTGTGTTTTACTGTCAATCAATTGTACTTTTGCAATGGCATCGGCAGGAAGATTTTTAGTTGCTGTTTTTGGGTCGGTACCAAAAAAGTCTTTACCATCAACAGTTAAGCGCGTAACTTTTTGTCCTTGTACCAAAATACTACCATCTTTATCAACGGTTACACCAGGCAGTTTTTTCAACAAATCTTCTACCGCAGCGTTTGGTCTCGTTTTATAAGCATCGGCGTTAAATTCTACGGTATCCTTTTTTACCGTAGCTATGGCATAACGGCCACTTACCGCCACATCTTTTAGGGCAATGGCATCTTCTTCCAATTTTAGAAGGCCAGTGTTAACAGCCTTTCCGTTCATGTTGATGTTTTTGGTGATGGAGTTGTAGCCCATTGCTGAAATCCTGATTTTATAATCACCATTGGCAACCGCATTAAAAGAAAATTCTCCGGCTTTATTGGTTACCACGCCTATTTTTTTGGTCGAATCGCTTTTATTTGATAAGATAATCCCCACATATTCAATTGGCTGGTTCGTTTTCCCATCCACAATTTTTCCATTTATATTACCCGGCTGTTGTGCGAAAGTCTTCGTAGATAATACACACAGCAACATCCATAAATAGGTTTTCATAGCTAAAATTCTGTTTTTTATTAATTTGTTTGATTAACCTTTTTTAAAGGTTTCAGCTATAAGACGCCAAAAAGTGGAAAGTGTGACAGAAAAAAAAATTTTTCTTCCGGAGTTTAAAAGAGGCTGTGGGAAAGAGACAGCTTCGGAAGTCTGGGGCAACAAACAAAAAGTCTTCCAGTTTTACCTGAAAGACTTTCCTTTTTTAAGCTTTAGCTACTTTCTTTGTGTGTTTTTTATGATGGTGTTTTTTATGGCCTTTTTTGGTCTGTGTTTTTTCTGTTCCTGCTTTTGCCGGAGTGGTGGTTTGAGCGCTTACGGTATTAATGGTAAAAGCGGCTACCAGGGCGATTACTAAAACTTTAATTGCTTTCATTTTTACATTGATTAATGATGAATAAACCTTGTTATTTTGTTTATTAAATCTCGAAAATCAATATGAAGATTTTATGAATAATCAATTATTGAATTAGAGAATGATTGAATGACTGAATTATTGAATGACAGAATTAGAGAATGAGTGAATGCAAGAATAATTGAGTGAAATTTAGCTTGTTACGGTAAATCAAATGAGAAAGTATAATTTAGTCTTTTCCCACTCAAAATGTATTCAGAAACTACTTTACCATCCACCAGGATTTTGTATTCGCCTTTAGCATCTGTTGTAGCAGTAGCTAATGTTTTAAGTTTAGCGTGGGTACCTGATTTTAAGACCACAGTCTTTTCCCAAATACCGCTTACCTCTTTTAATTCTATTTCTTTCCCACTTTCATTGGTATAAGCTACATCAGCTGTTAAACCGTTGCCAAAGTTAGCCTGATAAACCACATTGTAAGTTTCTTTTTTTGGAACATCAACTTTTCCACCCGAAATAGAATAAATTGAAGTCATGACTCCAAGGGCACAGCTGCTTAACATAAGCGTAAGCAAAAAATAGCAGAAAATATTTTTCATTTGATAAGGTTTAGATCAGGATGACGACAGCTTTAGAGAAAAGGTTGCAAGGGAAAGAGAAAGGATTGAATGATTGAGTGAGAGAATGATTCAATAATTAGATGACAGAAGGATCGAATGAGAGAATGTTGGATTAGACTAGCCCATTCAATCATTCTTCCATTCTAAATTCTATCATTCTAAATTCTATCATTTATTAAACGTATCTAGATACAACTCTTCAACTTTTTTCCTGGCCCAGGGCATTCTTCTTAAAAATTTTAAGCTCGATTTGATCGTTTGGTTGTTATTGAAACAATCGATTTTGATCAATGATCCCAATTTTTCCCAACCGTAATGCGTTTGCAGATCGGTTACTATTTTTTCTAAGGTGATACCGTGTAAGGGATTGTTTTTTTGCTGTTCGGCCATAGCACAAAGTTAAGGCAAAATTATCGGGGTTTATATTGTGCCATCCAAACATTTGCACCACCGCAATCAGGGTCTTTTATTTTGTGTTTTAGCACTTCAAATTGGGTTGATTGCAGTAAGGTTTGATATTCAGCAGTAGCTAAAGAAGCATGAAAAAGATTTTCGCCACCGTTCATGCCCCAAACTTCTCCCCTTTCGGTACCGGAGGTAAATAACAAAATACCATTGGGATTGAGGTGCCGCCTAAAAATATTAAACATGTCGGGCTGATCAGCAGCAGGAAGATGAAAAAAACTATGCCATGCAATAATCGCATCAAATTTTTCATCGAGATCGAGTTCACGCATATCTTTTAGCAGAAACCTGGTGGATGGGAAATTGATTTTTGCCAGCCCGATCATTTGCTCACTGGCATCAACTCCTAAAACATTTATCTCATGCTTAATAAAATATTCAAGGATAGGCTTGCCATCACCACATCCCATATCCAAAACCTTTGCATCTGTAGGAAGTTGTTGGAGGATATCAGTTAAATAAGCTTTTTCCACCGAATCAGCATAACGGTTTTCGGCAAACCAGCGGCCTATTTTATTGTAAACTTTATAAACGTTTTTGCGTTCTCCCTTTTCCATCCGTATATCATGCTTTAACAATGCCAGATTAATTGTATTTATATTTTTTTGGAAACAAATGTACAATGGTTCTTGGCAAATGCAGTCCTGCCATCCGCTTTATTTCGTTGCACTTCATGCCCGCTCCTGTCAGGTTTAGGATGAACGTTCTGCTCCCCGCATGGCGCCAAAGGCATCGAGCCGATGTTTCTAAACCTGATTGAAGTGGAAGCCCGCAGCGCAGCGAGGACTTTGAACGGAAAGCGGGATTGAAAACCGCCAAGAGAACAGAACCCTTCATTTCCAAAAAAACACAATATCGGTTTAACAATAATTGCAACCAGATTTATAAATTAACCAATAGCCGTAGCATCAATTTCGATCAGCATACCGTTTAAAGCCAACCTTTGTACGGGGATAAGCGTATTTACCGGGAATTTCTGATCAGGCCATATTTTATTGGATTCTTCTATAAGGATCTCGTGTTTGGCTTCATCATAATCAACCACCAAAGTAGTTAGTTTTGCAATGTTGGCCATGGTTAAATTTTTGCTTCTTAAAGCTAAAGCAATATTTTCGAAAACAATGCCTACCTGCGTCCTAAAATCATTGCTTAAAATGCCATCTGTTCTGCTACCGCCCTGACCAGCAACAAATACCAGTTGGCTATCAGCCGGAACGGAGGCAAGATGAGAATAACCATGTGGACGGGGATCGTATATGCCAGCGGGATTGGTAATTTCTAAACTAGGTTTTTCCATATCTGTAAATTTATGCCCGCTAAATTATCCGATAGTTTACAGTAAACCGTCGGCAGTTTGCAATAAAAAACCTCCTGATCTTTTAAAATCAGGAGGTCTGGAATTATTTAAGGTAAGCTTAATTGCCTGTAGCGGTCCACGTATCGTTATCAGGATTTGAATCCGGCAATACTTTATCCGGATCCAAAGTAACCGATTCAATTTCTTCAGTTGTTGGGAAACGAACCAACCAGCTTGTATTTTTCATCCAAACATCAACCGGAACTTTTACGATCTCTGTTTTGCCGCTTTTGGTTTTAACCTGAAGGATAATCGGCATCGGCATTTTCTCTAAGTTTACCACTTTAATGTTGTACCCCACCAATTTATCGTCTTTTTTAACGGCTTCAACAGCAGCAATGCCCTGATCCATTTTCCAGCTGTTTAACCACCAGCTTCTCCAGAACCAGGCTAAATCCTCACCCGCTCCGTTTTCCATCGAACGGAAGAAATCGAACGGTGTTGGATGTTTAAATGCCCAGTTTTTAATGTATTGGCGGAAAGCATAATCAAAACGATCCTCACCTAAGATCTGGTTTCTTAAAATGTCTAAGCCCCAGCCTGGTTTGCTATACAGGTTAACACCGATATTTCTTTCGGCCATACCATCAGGCATCTGCATGATATTTTCGAAAATCGGGTTACCGATCACACTTTTACCAATTTTGTGTAAATCAGCCGGAGGACCAGCGTATTCTCCTTTATTAAAGTTTTTCTTAGAAATACCGTTGATGAAAGTATTAAAACCTTCGTCCATCCAACCGTATTTACGTTCGTTAGACCCCACGATCATCGGGAACCAGGTATGACCAAATTCGTGATCAATTACTCCCCATGCGCCAGCTTTTTTAGCTGTCCAGCCACAGAAAACAATACCAGGATATTCCATACCACCAATATTGGTAGCCACGTTAACAGCCATTGGATATGGATATTCGAACCATTTTGATGAATAATGTTCGATGGTAGATTTCACATATTCTACGCCGCGGCCATAAGAATCAACCCCATTGCTTTCTACCGGTTGTGCAGAAACAGCCAAACCAGTTTTTCCGCTTGGCAGTTTATACCTTGCTGCATCTAATACAAATGCTTTTGATGAAGCCCAGGCCGCATCGCGTGCATTGGTAATTTTAAATTTCCAGGTTAGTTTATCTTTCGCCGGACGTGATTTTGGATCGGTTACCTCTGCTTCGCTACGGATGTGCACAGTAGCATCGCTCAGTTTAGCCGCGTTCCATCTTTTCAACTGCTCTGGTGTAAAAACTTCAGCAGGGTTTAATAATTCTCCCGAACCCATAACGATATGGCTCGCCGGTGCAGTAATGGCAAAGTTGATATCGCCATATTCGCAATAAAACTCACCGCCACCCCAATAAGGCAAAGTATTCCAGCCAATTACGTCATCATATACACACATGCGTGGAAACCATTGCGCAATTGCAAAAATTTCACCGTTTTTGGTGGTTAAATGTCCGGTTCTGTCCGATCCTTCTTTCGGTACGATGTACGAATAATCCATTTTTATGGTTACCAAATCGCCATTAGGGGCCAAAGGCTGATCTAAACGGATCTGCATACGGGTATCTTCAACTATAGAAGTGAATTTTACCGCACCTGCCTTTTGTGCTACGCTAATGTTCTGGATTTTATACCCCCCATCAAATTTTTCGCCTTGTGCGCCATAACGGCTACGCGAAGGGGTAATGGCATAACCACGTGAAGTTTCTTTAAAAGTATTCTGATCTAACTGTAACCATAAATAAGGCAATTTATCGGGACTGTTGTTTTTGTAGGTAATGGTAACTGTTCCACTCACCATGTTCTTGGTTTCATCAAGGTTGGCGGTAATGTTATAATCAACATGGTTTTGCCAGTATTTCGGACCTGGTGCACCAATTGCCGAGCGGAATTCATTTCCGTTTTGGGTATAAAATAGTGGTCCAAAGGCATCAGCAGGATTGTAATTGGTTGCTGGTGCAGGGGTTGTAGCCTGTTGAGCAGATGCTGAAAAAGCAAAAACACAACAAACCAAACCAAAATTAATCAGTTTAGTCAATTTCATGATCATAATAAGGTTGTAATACTGCGGTAAATATAAAAAATAACCACATATAGATTTATATGTGGTTATAATGTTACCAATAATGGTTATAATGTAATCAATATCTGTTAAAAAGACCTAATTAGCCTTTAATTTTGGTAGATCCTGCAATTTTCTTTCCTGAGGACTTAATTTTTTCCATGCTACAAAGGCACGTGAGATGTAAAAAGCATAACGGAATGGTCTTTCAGCCTTAACCGCTTCAATTGAAGGCCTGTAAATAATCATAAAGTTTTTAAGTTCTTCGCCTTCCAGTTTGGTCAGATCGGTTATGGCCTTTGGCGTGAAGTTTTCGTCGATTTCATCCTGGTACATTTCCTTTTCTTCTAAATCGGCTTCTTTACGCTGTTGTCTTTTATATTTACCGTAACCTAAATTCAGGTTCAAACCCCCAACCTTATCCTTCATACGCTTACGGTTTAGGTTGCCTCCGGTATTTAGTAAAGTGTATTTCTCTGCCAGTGGGTCTTTAGCATCGGTTACCTGGCTGTTCATCCGCACTGCAGAAATATCTACATCTTTTAAACTGTTCGATTTTACCGGAAGGTAGATGGTCCTGTTTAGTAGATTAGTTAAATAAAGCGTATCGGTGTGATAACCTACAGCAGAAAACTCAATCAGATCGCCAATACTGGCTGCGATGGCATATTTACCTTCTCTGTTGGTACTTGTAGATTTTTTACTGTTCAGGTTTCTGATGGAAACGCCAGGCAGTGAGAGTGTTTTTTTCGAATAATCGAAAACTGTACCCGTAGTTACCGTTTGTGCAAAAACGCCCATAGGTAAGGCAAGCAATAGAAAAATGATCAGTTTGTACATACTCAAAAGTAACTTAGTTCGACATTTAAAATCTGCATTTAACAAACTTTAACATTAGAACAAATGAATCAGGCTAGTGTTTTTAAATAATTGTCATCGTCAAATCCAATTAATATGGCTTTGTTATTTTGTTCAATAATCGGGCGTTTTATGGCGCTGGTATTCTCTTTTAAATAGGCAATGGCCAGTGCCTGATTATCAATTTTTGCCTGCTCCTCTTTAGTAAGTTTTTTCCAGGTTAAACCTTTTCGGTTCAGCACGGTTTCCCAGCCAAAAGTATTACACCATTCGTTTAATTTTTCTTCGGTAATGCCCTTTTTCTTAAAATCGTGAAATTCGAAATCTACCTGATGTGCTTTTAACCAATCGAGCGATTTTTTAACTGTATTGCAATTTGGAATTCCGTAAACGGTCATGTTGAATGAATGAATTTTGAATGAGTGAATGATAAATGGAAAATTTATAATGGACGATGGAAAAACCAATCCCATCAATCCGTTTCAAAGATAGTAAAAAAGGGAAGATGAAATGGGCCTGTTGATCTTAAAATCCTACAATCCTATAAATCCTATTCGTTCGTCACATTTTTTGCACCATCCATCACATTTTAAATATTCTAGCCGATTCTCTTTGTAAAATTGTATCATTAATTAAAACAAAATGGAAATTCTTTCAGGTAATTCATCTGCTATCAAATCTAAAAATATCAACCAGCTTGAGTTTTGGATTTCTACAACATTATACATTCTTGCATTGATCAGCATTTGCACACAAACCACCTATAGATCTGGCGGGGCTTACCGTTTTTCTGAAAGTTCGGTTGAATACAGCATCATGGTGAATTTCTTTCTTCCTGAAATATTCAAGATCAGCATCATTTACTTCAGTTTTTTGCTTTTCAATTTTGTTTCAATGCCTCAACTGGCAAAGGGCCGTAATGTTACGATGAATCTGATCATGACCATTGCCGTTACTGCATTTTCTATTATTGGATGGATGATAGCCAACACCTATTCGGAAGCTTACCGCCTTGTGGATTATGATGATATGGACCGCGGTTACGACATATTTTTTGGAGAAGCTTTTACCTATATATTTTTTATTTATTTACTTTTTAACGCTTACGCCTATTTTAACGAGCGTGGCATGGAGCTTTTTAATAAAATTCATTTTTTAAAGAGTTATAATCAGAATATTGTATCAGAGATATTTGTGAGCACAAAAATCTGGCTGATTACGCTCATGATCTTTACTGCGGTACTTTCTATTAAAATAGATTATGAGTTACTGGTAATTTGGATTGTTGTGCCACCGGTAAATATTATTATTGCCTTTTGTGCCATTTATTATATCATTCCAAACCTAAGAAAGGATTTTAAAGGCTTTGGCAGGTATTTTTGGGGAAATGTAGGTATAACAATTATTGTTTCACTTTTGCTCTTAATTGTTCTTATTCCTTTTATGCGCAATGGCGCAGTTGTGCCAATTACCTTAATTTTAAATGCAATCTGCCTAATCTGCATTACCACGCCATCTGCCTGGTACGTTTACAAACATAAATTTGAAAAACTGAGTGAAATCCAAATGCTAAAAACAGAGCTGGGCAAATCGGATGCGAACCTGAATTTCTTAAAATCGCAGATCAATCCACACTTTTTGTTCAATGCTTTAAATACCCTGTTTGGAACGGCTTTACAGGAAAATGCAGAAAGAACGGGTGAAGGCATACAGAAACTGGGCGACATGATGCGTTTTATGCTCCATGAGAATACCCAGGATAAAATTTCATTAACGCGCGAAGTAGAATACCTGAATAATTATATCGATTTACAAAAGCTGCGTACTTCGCGCTCTGCGGATATCAGGATTGATACCCATATTGAAGAACAATTAAACAATTTGCAGATTACACCCATGTTGTTGATTCCCTTTATCGAAAATGCATTTAAACACGGGATTAGTTTGCAACAGCCATCGTATATTAAAATTACATTACAGACAAAAGAAAAGACTTTATATTTCGACGTGAGTAACAGCATTTACATCAAGGCCGATAACGATCCGGAAAAATTGAAAAGTGGTATCGGACTCGAAAATGTTAAGCAACGTTTATCATTGCTTTACTACGGAAAACATGAACTGATTATCCGCGAAAGTGCTAACGAGTTTTTTGTTCATTTAACTTTGCAGTTGGATTAGTGATAAGTATCTTTCAGAAATCAAATAAACGAGTAAATAATTTAAATTGATAAATTTGGACGATTCGTCATTTCGATCCGATAGCTATCGGATGGAGCGCAGCGTAATGGAGAAATCTTTGAACTCAGTTTAAAAGATTTCTCCATTACGGTCGAAATGACGATCGCCTTTGAGCTACTAGAGATACTCCCTTCTTCAGCATGACAGAAGAGAAAAACACAAAGACCAACCAAAAATGATTGCTATTGCTATAGATGATGAACCGATTGCACTTGATATTATAAAATCGCATGTCTCAAAAGTTCCGTTTGTAGAATTGCAGGAAACTTTTACTGATGCTTTTGCAGCCATCACTTATCTTCAGCATAACAAGGTTGACTTGATTTTTCTGGATATTAAAATGCCTGACATTAGTGGGATTGATTTTTTAAAGAGTTTAAGCAAGCCGCCCATGGTTATTTTTACTACGGCCTACACGGAACATGCGGTGCAAAGTTTTGAACTTGATGCTGTTGATTATTTGTTAAAACCTTTTTCACTTTCGCGTTTTTTGAAGGCCTGCAATAAGGCACACGAGCTCTTTAACCTGCGTGGCCAGAAGCAGGAAGGCAAAACGGACTACATTTTTGTAAAAGATGGTTATGAACAAATTAAGGTTAATTTAGACGAAATCTGCTATGTGGAAGCGTCGGGAAATTACACGCAGATCCAGCTTAAGGATAAATTACTGAGCTCGCGCATTACCATAAATGACCTGGCTGAGCTGTTGCCAAAAACAGATTTTATCCGCTGCCACCGGGCTTTTATTGTGGCCAAAAACAAAGTATCCAAATTTGACCGCAGCCAAATTTGGATAGGAGATAAAATTATACCCATTGGAGCCACTTATGGTGGAATACAACTTACTTAATGCTATTTAAACCTAGCAGGTTTTCGAAATCTGCGGGGTATGGAACAGTGATATGAAATGCAGAACCATGGTTAAATAAACCTGATAATAGCGTAAAACCCGAAGGTGAGGCACCAACCAAGTGAAGCGGAGCAGATAGCATGATGTATAGGGATAATTTCTAACACGGTCGTCATTCTCGCGCATGCGGGAATCTTAATGCACTTGCTATTTTCTTGCCCTTCGCGCAGTCTTGCCTAGGCTCAACCCCGCCGAGGGGCTCTTTCTAACCTCTTAGGTTTTAAAAACATACGAGGTTTGTAACCCATTTATTTTACACTTACCCTTATCCCTGCAGAATGCGTGGTAAACTCTGGCGCATACATGCTTTGCAAACTGGTAATCCCATTCGAAAAATTGCCAGCATGCGTAACCCTTAACGGATATTCGAACACATAAGTTCCTTTTGGCATGTAACTGATAAAGAAATTGGTTGAAGCATCTTTAGTACTTTCATAATAACCCAAACCATCCTGATATTTATATTGTGAGATCACATTTACGGGTTCGAAACCTGATGACCGCATATCTTTTAAATGGATATATTCCATATCCCTATCGCAGTTAATTTCTATACGCACCTTCAATAAATCACCTGGTGCCAAAACATTGCTGGTAGTAAGCGGCGTTAACACATCACCTTTATTACTGGCTTTCTGAATAAATAATTGTTTCTTTATTTTGACCCCGGTATTGGCTGAGGTAATTTTATCCAATTGCTCAAAATATTGCCAGTATATTGCGCCCCATGCAATGGTTTGGTTATTGTTTTTAACCTCTACCCTGCCCATTTCGGGTTTTACATTTGCACCTGCAATGCTTACTTTCTGATAACCGGTTCCGGCCTCCTTTGTAGCATTGGGTTGTTGCAATTCCGCTAATTTTTGACCACCAATGGTGATTTCTGGCTCATTACTTTCGCTTAATAAATCGGTTCCTCTCATTAATAAGGCATAACAGGCAGCTGTAGTAGCTTTGGTGGTTTTCCAATCGTTGGTTTGTTTATTTTTGAGCAACCAGATTTTCATTTCCTCTACCGCTTTGGTATCATTGGCTACTTCATCAAAAGCTTCAATCAATAAAGCCTGCGTTTCAACGGGACTTTGGTACCACCACCAACCTGCCTTGTTGGTAGCCCAGTACATGCCGAGTTCGTCGTTTTGTTGTGCGGTTTGACTTAACAGCGTAATGATTTTTTTCGCTTCTACACTATTGCCGTTTCTGTTGAGCACCAATGCTGCTTGTGCCAACTGATAGGTATCGAAAGTTTTCCAGTTGGATGCCAGTTTTTTGAGGTAAAAATCTTTCGCCTTCACAAAATCGGCACTGGTATTTTTTTGATTGGTATAACTTCTGGCAAAAAGGTAATGCAGCGGTAAATAAGCAAAATGTTTTGCTTTCACTTCATTTTTATAATCTTGTATCAATGCTGCATCCAGATAAATAATTGCTTTATTGAGCATGGCATTAAATTTAGGATAAGCCTTTTCATCAACCATTTTCAGCTTTTTTAACTGGCCCATGCCCAAAACAATGTGTTGGGTAATGTACCTGTCTTCGCGCATGCCACTAAACCATGGGAATGCACCATTATTAAACTGCATTTTTTCTAACTTCTCAAAATTGGCTTTTAACTCATAAGTCATTCTGTTTAAGTCGAAAAGTGTAGCCAAACGTTTTTTACGTTCAGTTTCATTATCCGCATTGCGCACCCAGGGAGTTTCTTCTAATAAAATCGATTTCAATTCCTGGTTTTTCTCCAGGTTTGATAACAATGCTTCGCCATTATTGGTGTTTTTCCATTGTTCAAAAACCGTTTTAATTTTTGGCGATGAATTAATAATTCCTGTTGCAAAACTATTGGCATAAAAGCGGCTAAAAGTTTGCTCGGCACACTCGTAAGGATATTCCATTAAGTAAGGTAATGCCTGCACCGCATACCAAACCGGGTTGGAGGTAAACTCGAAAGTCAAACCCTGGTTACGCATGGTTTTGGAACTGCCCGATTTTTCGAGTTTTTCGAAATCGAATGTTTTGGTGGTGTTGCCACGCACATTTATGGGCATACTTTCGGTTACCAGCATGGCATTTGCTAAAACCGGAATGGTATTTTCTTCACCATCACTAAATTTGGCACTTTGGGCCAGAACTTTATAGGTAATGGCACTAATGCCTGATGGGATAATTACTGTCCATTTTAAAACAGTATTGCCCTCATCATCCACTTCAAAAGTTTTTTCTGATTTATCATTTGCACCAAAAATCTGGATTGCTTTACCGGTTAAAGCATCGGTAAGTGCTAAACTGGCATTACCCGATAGTTTTTTACCTGCCAGGTTATTGAGTTTAGCGCTTAATAAAATGGTATCTCCTTCTCTGAAAAAACGTGGCGCATTAATGGCAATGGCCAGTTGTTTTTGCGTAACCAGCTCCTTGGTGATGGATGCTGTTCTTAAATCTTTAGTATGCGCAAAACCCATCATTTTATAGCGGGTTAAACTTTGCGGGATGGTAAATTCGATTAAGATCTCGCCTTTGGCATCGGTTAACAACTGCGGATAAAAAAATGCAAGTTCGTTAAAGTTGGTGCGGGGGGTTACGTTTAAGTTCTTAAGCGGTTCAATTTCCTGACGTAGCGTTGTTGACTTATCTTCAGCTGCTATTGGAAAGATCATCGCCTCGGCAGATCTACTGCCATAAATCGCTTCTGTGGCTAAGCCAGGAGTCTTCGCTTTTAAAGCAGCGCCCCTAACCTGCATTACTGCTCCTGTTAAATTTTCCTTTTTTTGCGTACCATAACCCGTCACAACTACTTCGTTTAAAGCTGTACCATCTTCTTTCAGTGTTACATCAACCCGTTTTTTACTGCCTATTTTTATAGCATAGTTTTTAAAGCCAATAAAAGAAAAATTGAGTGTTTCCCCCGCTTTGGCATCAATGGTATAAATACCAAAAACATTGGTGGTGGTTACCATTTTACCTACGCGAACCTGTACGCCCGGCAGTATTTCGCCCTGAGTATCGAACACCATCCCATAAAATAATTTACCATTTTCCAGCTGCGCCAGTTTTTTTAACGCTTCCGGAGATATGCCTTTTCTTTTAGCCCTTTGTAAATTGCTGATGTAGTTCCGGTAGCCATAATTGTATCCGCCATAATAGTTATAACCAAACAGATTAAGGTTTTCATAAACCCGGGTAATCAAGCCATAACTTCTATCCTTTCTTAAAAACCATAGGTAACCTGGGTTAGCAACATTATTTACATTGAAATTCCAGTTATAGAAACCATAATTAAAAGTGGTTTGCAGATTGGTATTCCAGTTCATTTGCTTAAGGTTGTCTAAACTTGCATCGTAAAGTGTGGCTACCAATTCGGCCATTTGTTTTTCTCCCTTGTTATTACTGATCTGCAGTTTCCAGCTTTCCTTTTCGCCGGGCTGTAACTTATCGCGAAAGGTTAAAAAGCGGATGTTCAGTTCTTTCTGCGGATCTACAATTTTAACCTCTTGCATGGAGTTGTAAACAGTACCTTGATGTACCATGGTAAACTGTACGGCAAAACCATCTTCGTAGTTGGCTTTTGGTTGTATTTTAACAATGCTCTGTTTCGGCGATAAATTGATCCACACTTTTTCGGCTATGCTATCGCGATAATAAACTTCGTAATAAGCCTTACTGTTTTCTGCCAAACCTGCCAAACGGAATACAGCACTTTCGTTTGGTTTGATCACAGTAACTTCTGGCGTAATCCATTCGAGGTTTGATTGTATTACCGCAGGTACTGCATGATAAATCACCAGGTATTTATCTGTTTTAACCGTATCATTCTGTCCATTTACAGCCGTTAAGCTGATTTTATAATAACCTGGTTTCAGGTCTTTCTGACTAAAAATTAAGTTTCCACGACCATTTTTGGCACTAAGGTTTTGCTTAAATTCTACTGATTTTACCGGCCATTTGGCTACTTCGAGTTCATTGTTATAGTCATCATCAGGAAAATTTTTAATAAACGCCTCCTTGCTCATGGCATAATTTTCGGCATAAAACGGGCTCTTGTTTGTCAGCCTTGATGGCGCCTGCAATAAACTCCACTCCGCTTTAACATCAGCCTTAATGGTTTCGTTGTTTAAATTGGTAACCGAAAAGGAAATACTATCTGTTTTATTGCTCAAATATACAACCTGCTCTGCGCTTACATTAAGTATGATATCCTTTTTTCCTATATTTATAGAGGTTGTTTTCGAACGGGTTTCGCCATTTAAATCGGTTATATCAGCTATAATTTCGTAGCTATAATTTGCCCTGGTATCTGTAACGTTTGCAAAAAAAGTAATCTCGAATTTTCCACCTTCTTTGGTGCTCGTTTTGCCAATGGCTACCTGTTTTCTTTCTGCATACATCCTTGAGCCATAAATGCCACTCCGCTGCTCGTAGCTGAGCCTGTAATCATCCATCACTCTGCGGAAAACTTTATAATTTACCTTCGCATTGCTCACCGAATAGCCAGAAAAAGAACTGGCCTTGCCCTCTATTTTAATGCTATCATTCAATTTATAATGTTTGTTGGCTTTATCAAAAAGCACCTCAAAAGTAGGCCGTTTATATTCTTCAACCTGCACAGCAATACGGCCATATTCGGTTTCAATTTCCATCTGGCCATTTAATATGCCCATTGGAATAGTAAACGAACCTTGAAATGTGCCGTAATCGTTACTCATTAATTTGGTTGTGCTAATCTCTTTTCCATTGGCATCGTTAAAAGAAATATCAACCGATTTATTTACGGCGATTTTATTTTTTCCATTCAGGATTTCCAAACACAATCCTTTATAATAAATGGTTTGTCCCGGGCGGTAGATTGGTCTGTCGGTAAATAGAATTACACGTTCCTCTTCCTCGTCCCTATAACTGTTGTAATTATTAATGTTGATCTGTAATTCATCCTTCCCAAGCTTTAGTAATGCGGCACTCATGCCATCCTGGGTTTCGGTTGTACTGGCATAACCATTCCCATCGGTAGTTAACAATTCACCATCAATATATTTACGGGTATTGTAATCATATCTCCGTTGTCTGATTGTTACGTTTTTTAAGGGCGCACCATTATTCAGCTGACTAACAAAATATTCGTGTTTATCAATATTGCTCCTATTAATAACCGCCATGGCTGTAACCTTAAAATTGATATTGCTATAAACGGTATCGTTCTGCTTGCGGTTAATGGTCTGCACAATTAAAGTATAACTGCCAAAAGGCAATGCGTCAATTTTATCAACTAAAGTGTGGATTTGATAATCATTGGTCTTCGGAACAGCTATCACCCACTGCTTAACAGTTTTATTTTTTCTTAAAAAAGCTAAAAAATCAGCCTTATTGTTAAACTGTTCATAGTCATTTTTAAATTCGGGCGAATGGTACAATCTCAATTTTACGGTATCTGTATTTTTGTAGGATAAATATAATTGGCTTGGTTGATCGGGCTGTACAAATTCTTTTACCTTAACCGATAAACTACTACTTTCTATCTCTTCAATTAAATTTTTGGCATTCTCTGCCCCGATGCTTTTAGGGAAAGCATCAATCGCTTTTTCGGCCAAAGCAACTGCCGTAATCAGGTTTTGTTTATTGGTATCAACAGGCAATTGTGCATTTTTATGTATAAGCGCCTGCTCGTATAAAATATCGGCAAAAACTTCGCTTTGGGTACTTTGCTCAGCCAACTTACTTAAAGCGTTGTAGTACAATTCTTGTTTTTCGCCTGTAAAATGCTGTTGTACAAATTTTAATCTTTTTAATTCCACATCTGCCAGTGCTGAAGAATTACTATTGCCCTGATGAAATCTGATCAGGTTTTTAAACAGCTGCAAAGCCTGTGCTTTAAATGAAGTGCTATCGGCCGGTATGATAATGTTTAAAAATGCCTGTCTGTTACCAAACCAATCAGCATTGCTCATGTCGATTAATTCATCATCATATTGTGTAAGGCCTAGTTGTGTATTGTTAAAAACATCGAGGGCACGGTGGGCCAGCAGGTCGTATAAAGTAGGTCTAAAGCTTCTGTATTTTTTATCACCAGCTAAAACCGCATCTAAAGTATCTACTTTCGTTTGCTGTAAAACCTGGCTCTCTTTTAACGACAACAAGTAATATTTTACCGTTTCATCATTTAATTTTTTAATGTTCCAGGTCTTAATGTCATCGCCAATATCGCCTTGCACCTGTGTACGCTGATTAATTTGCCACTGGTTTTGTTGTAGATAATTCCAATAAGTTTCGGCTAAAAGCGACTGTAAAATGCTTTTTTCGGGCTGTTTGGCATTGCCAATATCTTTACGCAAATCGATCAAAATCTTATCAAAAGCATTTTCTTCCAGGTAACTCCGAAACACCATCCGGTAAATCACCGATTTAACGAGCAAAGGCGTATTATGCGTTTGACGTGCCTGCTCATTTATTTTTTCAATCAAAGCAAGTGCATCCTTTGGTTTAGTAAGGTTGGCGATAGAATCGACCCTGTAAAAATCGTTGAGCGTATATTTTTGTTGTGCAGAAACATGTAAGGACATCAAAATGAGGAGAAAAAATAAGGCGGGGAGGCGTAATGATATATTCATAGGTAGCTTGCGTTTTTACTATAGATGGGCCGAACGCTTAAATTCCATAAGCGATTGATATTTATCTGATTCTTATACGAATCTAAGTATTAATGAACTAAATGTTACAACCAGCAAACATTAAGGTTTTTAACATTCGCGGCATAACATTATCTTTGCCCCATGTCAACACAATTAAAAAATCTATCCGATTTCTCTCATACCACCGTTCCTAGCGGTGCAAACTATAAATTCGGGATTATTGTAGCCGAGTGGAATGCCGAAATTACCGGTGCTTTATACAATGGCGCATTAAAAACCCTGTTAGCAAATGGCGTTGCCGAAGAAAATATTATTTCTTTACCGGTACCCGGAAGTTTCGAATTAACTGGTGGTGCAGAAATTCTGTTGAGCAAAAGAAGCGATATTGATGCGGTAATCTGCTTAGGCTGTGTAATACAGGGCGATACCAAACATTTCGATTTTATTTGCGATGCAGTGGCACAAGGTGTAACCAATGTTGGCATTAAATACAGTAAACCGGTTATTTTTGGGGTGCTAACCACCAATAATTTAGAGCAGGCGCAAGACCGTGCAGGCGGCAAACATGGCAATAAAGGCGATGAAGCTGCAATTACAGCGATTAAAATGGCCGATTTTTCTGCACAGATTTAAACTTGCGTTTTAATAATTATTTGTAACTTAGAAGTTTAAAATTTATCAGATCGATGAAAAAAGTAGCCATCTTATTATTGGCGGTGTTCTGCACCATTACCATTTTAGAATCTTGTTCTTCTAAACTTTGTCCTGCCTATGGATCTTATCCAGAAGGTAAACGCAGAAGAAATTAAGCTTCATATCTACAATCTTCATATTCAGGTCATTTGCAGAACTTTATTCAATTGCAAGTGTTGTCCTGTAAAACAATATTTATCATATCATGACTTGGGTTAACTTAACTTCAATAGAACAGCTTGATGAAATCAAAAACGCAAGCGGTTTTAGCCTTATTTTTAAGCACAGCACGCGATGCTCCATTAGTTTAATGGCTAAAAAGAATTTCGAATTTGATTGGGATGTAATTCCGGCAGATACAAAACTTTACTTTTTAGACCTGATCAGTTACCGCGACATTTCGAACAAAATTGCCGAAGTATTTCAGGTAGCCCATCAATCGCCACAGATTTTATTAATTAAAAACGGCGATTGTGTATTGGAAGCCTCGCACAGCGATATTTCTGCCGATGAAGTTGCCGAAGTGATTGCAGCTTAACAATAAAAAAGATTTCATACAAAGGGTATTCAAGTAATTGGATACCCTTTTTTTGTGGTTGATGTTTTTTTTTAGAAAAGCAATGTCCGGTGTGTTATCGGTTGCGGTAGTCCTGCTGTACACTTTAGTCCCGATTGAAAAAAATCGGGAGCTGCCGTTCCCATCAGGTTTATTACCGAAAGGCCTGTGTAGGGGAAACATCAAACGTTCCTACGGAACGAAAAACGCCTATTAGTTTATATTACCTATAAGACGTCCCGATGGGACGTACAACAATATACATAACAAACATACCGTTATGTGTGCCGTCCCAGCGGGACGCATCATGGGTAATATTACCTATAAAACGTCCCGATGGGACGTATAACAATATATATACATAACAAACATACCGTTATGTGCCGTCCCAGAGGGACGCATCATGGGTAATATTACCTATAAAACGTCCCGATGGGACGTATAACAATATACATAAAAAACATACCGTTATGTGTGCCGTCCCAGCGGGACGCATCATGGGTAATATTACCTATAAAACGTCCCGATGGGACGTATAACAATATACATAAAAAACATACCGTTATGTGTGCCGTCCCAGCGGGACGCATCATGGGTAGCAAAAATAATGTTTTATTATTGGTGTCGTTCCGTAGGAACGTTTCGTGAAACAACAATTATATTGATCAGATTTCGGTCTGCGTCCCCACAGACCGAGGTAACATAAAAAAGGTCCCAATTTACATCGGGACCTTTTAAAATTTATAATGGTTATAGCTTAAGCTACCACCGTATTTTCTATTTTTAAAACCTTTGAAGTTTTATCTCTGGTTGTTTTACAAAGCTCAGCATCCTGGGCAAGTGATTTGCCATAAGTTGGGATCATCTCTTTAATTTTGGCCTGCCATTCGTCAGTTGCCAAATCTTCAGCAAAACAACGGTTTAACAGATCAAGCATGATCGATACGGCTGTTGAAGCACCCGGAGAAGCACCTAACAATGCGGCAATAGAACCATCGGCGGCACTAACCACTTCAGTACCAAACTCTAAAATACCACCCTGTTTTTCATCTTTTTTAATCACCTGAACACGCTGTCCGGCATATTCCAATTCCCAATCTTTAAGTTCGGCAGTTGGCAAATATTCTTTCAATGCCTCTAATCTATCTTCTGGCGATTGCCTTACCTGCTCAATTAAGTATTTCGTTAAATCGAGGTTGTGCAATCCGGCAGAAATCATCGGACGGATATTATTAAATTTAATCGACTTCGGTAAATCCAAAAACGATCCATTTTTAAGGAATTTGGTTGAAAAACCAGCATAAGGACCAAACAACAAAGCTTGTTTCCCGTTGATCATCCTCGTATCTAAATGCGGTACCGACATTGGTGGCGCGCCAACCGCAGCTTTTCCGTAAACTTTTGCATGATGTTTTTTAATGATTTCCTCATTGGTACATTTTAACCATTGTCCGCTTACCGGGAAACCGCCAAAACCTTTTCCTTCAGGAATGTCCGATTTTTCTAACAATGGCAAAGAACCTCCACCTGCGCCGATAAATACAAATTTAGCTACACGTTTACGTTTATCACCACTCTCCAAATCTTTAACCTTTATAATCCAGTTACCATCTTTATTCTTTTTCAGGTCGCGGATTTCGTGGTTAAAATACATGTTCACATTGCTTTGCTCCTTTAAGTTGTTAAACATATCACGGGTTAAGGTCCCGAAGTTAACATCAGTACCAAGATCCATTTTGGTTGCGGCAACTTTTTCGTTTTTCTTACGGCCATCCATAATCAATGGCGCCCAGTTTTTTACCTGCTCAGCATCCTCTGTATATTGCATATCGCTAAACAAATCGCACTGTGTTAATGCGTCGTAGCGTTTTTTAAGATATTCTACGTTCTTTTTCCCCCAAACAAAACTCATGTGGGGAATATTGCGGATAAAATTGCAAGGGTCAGAAACCAATCCTTTATTGACCAGATAAGACCAAAACTGCTTAGATACCTCAAAATGCTCTGCAATCTGCACTGCTTTTTTAATTTCAACCGTACCGTCTTTCTTTTCGGGGGTATAGTTTAATTCACAAAATGCAGAGTGCCCCGTTCCGGCATTATTCCATGCATCAGAACTTTCTGCTGCCGCAATATCCAAACGTTCGTAAATTTCTATACTTAAGTTGGGCTCTAATTGTTTTAATAAAACACCAAGGGTTGCACTCATGATGCCAGCCCCTATTAAAATTACATCAGCGTCAGTTTTACCAACTGTCTTTTTCTTTTTTGTCATCTTACTTTAAAGGAGTTACAAATTTAGAATGATTTTAAACATCCCACGAATTTTAAGCCATAAAATCTTAAAAAAATTGCCTAAAAATTAGAAATATTTCCTTTTTATATAAGCATTTATCAAAGTTTAGTCCAAAGTTTTAAATCAGAAATCCTAATTCTTAAAAAGACATTAAAACAACATTAGGATCGTGTTATCAATCTTTCAAAAACCTATCCTTATAGCCATCAAATTTTATCATTATACATCGAAACGACTATATTTTTTAATAGTTTTTCAACAAAGTTTAAAATCAGGCTTAAAAAATCAATCAAAGATTGATAAATGTTAATTTATTATTTTTTTTCACGACGAAAAACTTAGTTTTATCCATCTATTTATAAAGCCATCAACCTCATGAAAAAACTAATCCTTTTTGGCACAATACTATTTTTTACGGCATGTTCCGGAGAGAAAACCGATCAGCTGCTGCTCGAACTCGACAAAAAGAAACTGGCAGAAAACATTAATTACGATAAAATCACTTTTTATAAGTTTGCCAAAATAGCTGTGCGATCAACAGCGGTACAGGATACAACTCAGCCTGAATATCAAAAATTCAGTAAACAGGCACAAAGTGTGGTTAAAACTTTGAACAGCATTAACGGCCACGGCAAGGAAAACATTTCTGTAATTGACGCATTGATGGTGTATAAGGAATATAGATCGGTTAAACAATTTGTAAAAGAAACTGATGAAGATGTTTTTCCGCTCTTAACCGAGGGTTTCATTACCATGAACTCAGGGACAAAAACACCAAATCCTTTTTTCAAAGATTCGGATAAGGCCTATTACCAAAACATAGAACATGCCATTTTAAGCATGGCGGTATTAACCACAAGAGATTTAGGGCAGCCTTTTGCATTATACGAATGTTATAAAACCCTGCCCGAGTTACTGGATGACTGCGAAATCAAAACCCTGCTCGAATTTGTCCGCGGCTTTTTATTTTTTGGTAATAACCTATTTTATCTTTCAGAAGATGGCCTTTCCAGAAATATTAAGTGGCTCGATAAAAATGAGAAAATCCCATTGCCATACACTAAATCTTTTTTTGGCTGGGGAAATTTAAACGATGAACAAACACACCTTGCATTCCACGGCATGAATTATATTTTCAGGGGTTTCGACCGGATGAGGATGGAGCGGAAAATAGATGAGGAAAGATCACTGGAAGATTTTGAAGCTTTTTTAACTGATATGAACAAACTCGGCATCCAGAATGAACTGGTTTGGGGGATTACTGCATACCTTAATTTAAAGAAAGAAAAACCAGAAAAATCGCTCCCTGCACTCGAGAAATTGAGTCAGAGTCCGCTATTTTCCAATTCGGAGCGCGAAGCATTACAACAAACTATGGTTTACGTAAAAGACCGTAAATCTGATAAAGCCTTAACGGGTGTGTATGATAAAGCATTTATAGGCAAAATCGCCACAAAATATATGATCGCCCTATTGGCCAAGGTAAATTGGGAAAAACTAATGAAAGATCAAGGTGTTCCTTCCACCAAAGAAGTATTTGCAGGTATCAATAAATTTAAAACGCTTTCCAATTCGGTGAGTGAATATACCCAACCCTCAACGATAGAAAAGGGAAAGAAGGAAATCGGCAAAAAAGGCAGCGAGCTACTCGAAAAAGCTAAAGGATTATGGAATTAATTTTTTTAACCACAAATTAAAAGGATGCACACAGATAAATGGTAATAGCGTTAAATGTGTGCAACCCTAACCGAACTGATGGTTCTAAAGCCTAAAATTAATCTATATGGCTTAAAATATTGACCAATTTCCCAAAGGGATCTCTGGTATAAAAACGCCTGACACCCCATGGTTCATCGGCAGGACCGTACTCAACAGGAAATCCAGCAGTTTTTACCTTTTCCAATACCTCATCAACATGGTCAACTTCAATGGATAAATCTGGTGTTGGTGTACCCGATCCGCCTTCGGAGGCAAAACTGATCTGTACATCCATTTTTTGATTAACGGCACCATAGGTGGCAATCCACCCATGATCCATCATTAAATCAAGGCCTAAAATATCTCTATAAAAAATCGCCGCATCAGCAATTTTTTGGGTATTAACATTAAGTACAATTCTTTTTACCATAACCGGATAATTAAAATGTTTAAACAAGAAAAAGCCCTGCAACGTTTATTGCAGGGCTTAACAAAATAAATATTTAATTTTTAAGTTTCGCTTTAAATATCTTTTCCAGCTTATCTATTTTTGGCTGGATGACCAACCTGCAATAAGGCTCGCTTCCATTTTTATTGAAATAGTTCTGGTGATAATTCTCAGCCACATAAAAGGGTTTGGCAGCTTCAATAGCGGTGACCACTTTTTTGCCGTAAGCATTGGTTTTATTCAATTCAGCTTTATATTTTTCAGCAAGCAATTTTTGTTCAGGTGTATGGTAAAAAACCACCGAACGGTATTGTGTACCACTATCAGCCCCCTGACGGTTTAAGGTTGTAGGATCGTGACTTTTCCAAAACACCTCCAGTAAATCATCGTAAGAAATCACCATTGGGTTATAGGTAATTTCTAAAACCTCCGCATGTCCGGTTGCACCAGTGCATACTTCTTCGTAAGTTGGATTGGCTAAAGTACCTCCCTCATAGCCCGATTTTACCGAAACTACCCCTTTTAAACGTTGAAATATTGCTTCAGTACACCAAAAACAGCCCATTCCGAAAGTTGCTTTCTCTGTCTTTTTTCCTTGTGCATTGGCCTGGTTTAACGCCAATACAGCCAGTAGAATTAAAATTATTTTTCTCATGTATGTGTGTGTTTTATTTGTTAGTCGGAAATAATCCCTAAACCTTACAGTTAAATTGAATTATCTACATCTAATTATACGCAAAAAAACAGGCTGTAGTTTGCATTAAATCAATAATGGATTTTGTATGACAATCGCAACAATTTGTTGATTTTGGTGTTAATGTTAATAACTTAAAATATTGATTAACAATTTTTTAAACAGCTATTTTAACAGCCAAATGCACTTATTAACAATTCTTTTTTAAATTCGTATAACATTAAAATTTAAAATTATGTCTACACCGTATATTCCTTGTTTAGATTTAGGTTCCTACGTCAATGGTTCTGAAGAAGAGCGTAAAAAGTTTTCTGACGAACTGGGCAGGGCTTTTAACGATTCGGGTTTTGTTACCATTACCAACCATGGTTTAAGCCAGGAATTAATTGATAAGCTTTATGAAAATATTAAAGCTGCTTTTTCTTTGCCAGTTGAAACCAAAAGAAAATATGAAAAACCAGAATTAGCTGGTCAACGCGGTTATACCAGTGCGGGTAAAGAAACAGCAAAAGGTGCTAAAACCCCGGATTTGAAAGAATTCTGGCAAATTGGTCAGGAAGTAACCGATGGAGATCCGGTTAAAAATGAATATCCTGACAATGAAATTTTAGAGGAACTGCCTGAATTTAACAAAGTGACGGGCGATATCTATAAAAAACTGGAAGAAAACGGAACGCATTTATTACGTGCCATTGCTACTTATTTAGAATTGCCGATCAATTATTTCGATAAACATGTTCATAATGGAAATTCGATTTTAAGGGGTATCCACTATTTTCCGATTGAAAATCCGGAAACAATTCCAGATGACGCGGTACGTGCCGGTGCACATGAAGACATCAATTTGATTACCTTATTAATTGGTGCGAGTGCAGATGGACTGGAAGTATTAACCCGCAGCAATGAGTGGTTGCCAATTAAAGCACATCATACTGATATCGTGGTAAATGTTGGCGATATGTTACAACGTTTAACCAACAATAAATTAAAATCGACCACCCACCGTGTGGTAAACCCTCCGCGCGAACTGATGAAAACTTCACGTTTTTCAGTACCGTTTTTCTTGCACCCACGCAGCGATATGGATTTAACCAGTTTGCCATCAACTATTGATGCGGAACATCCTAAGGCTTATAGCGATATGACGGCTGGAGAATATTTAGACGAGCGCTTACGGGAAATTGGATTGAAAAAGTAGTTATGAGCTTGGAGTTGTCAGTTTGGAGCCTCCATGCAACCGTAAATAAAAAAAATTAAGCATCGGCTAAAACCGGTGCTTTTTTGTTATTTTGAGATATGCATTCTACACAACTAGAAGTTTTTGCTGAAATTGAAGGTATAGGTTCAGCCTCGGGATTATTCATTCATGGAGATTTACTCTATATCCTTGGCGATAACAGTGGCTATTTGAATGAATACAACATCAAAACCAAAGTGCTCCGCAAAATTCAGATCTTATTTGATAAAGATCTGCAACAACTGGAAAATATCCCTAAAGCATTAAAACCTGATTTCGAAATTCTTTGTCAGTACGAGGATAAGCTCTACATCTTAGGTTCAGGTTCTACATCTAAAAGAAACCTGATGATCGAATTCGACCTAAAAACACATCAGGTTGTTCGGAAAGATTTAACAGAAGCTTACGGTAAACTGAAATCAATGGCTAAAATTGATGATCAGAATTTTAACCTCGAAGGCGCAATCTTTACCGGCAAAACGTGGTTGCTTTTTAATCGCGGCAATGGGCTTGACTCGAAGAATGGCATATTTAAAATCGAAGGTACAGATCTAGCTAATTCAAGTCAGGTTTTATTCAACAGTTTTAAACTTCCCAATATCGATCATGTAGAATCATCTTTTACTGATGCTACCCTGGTTAAAAATGAAATATTTTTCATCGCTACTGCAGAAGATACAAAATCTACTTATGCGGATGGAGAAATTATGGGCAGTTTTATTGGCAGCATTAACCTGCAAAACCTAAAACTAACTTTTAGCAATAAAATTTCAGGCAGGCATAAGTTTGAAGGCATCACGCTGCTTCATCAAAATGAACAAACGACTTCATTTCTTTTATGTGAGGACCGCGATACCGATGAACTTAAAACAACGATATATAAGCTGGTTTTAAATTATTAACGAAAGGAGTTGTCAACTTTAATCGCCAGTTTGCCAGAAAGTTTAAGACGCTAAAATTCTTTTATTTATCAATTATTTTTTAACATATTAACCTATATTTGAAATGATCCCTGATTTAATGATAGCATCCTATTAAAAAAAGAATTATGCTAAAAGAGGATTATCCGGAAGGTTATCAAAGTTTATTTGCAGTTTTTAATGCCATTCATCCGCTTAGCGATGAACTAAAATCTGCCATCGTTAACCATAGCCATGTTGTTAACTTTAAAAGAAAAACCACACTTTTAAATGCGGGCGAAAGCAGCAATACGATATATTTTATTGTATCAGGTGGCGCAAGGGTGTACTACCTCGATAAAGACGGCAAACAAACTAATACCTGGTTTTTATTCGAACACGAACTCCTGATTTCTGTTTATGGTTTTTTCACAGGTCAGCCCAGTTTCGAATATATCGAAACACTTGAGGATTCAGTCTTGATTGCTGTAAAGCGCGAAAAACTTGATGAAATGTACCTGCAGTTTATGGAGTTTAATTTTATTGGCCGGAAACTTACGGAGTATTATTATATCCGTAATGAAATACAGGCCAATGAATTACGAATGTTAAGCGCCAAGGAGCGCTATGAGACTTTATTAAAACGAAGCCCGCAGCTTTTTCAACGTGTTTCTTTAGGTCATATTGCTTCGTATCTGGGTATCTCGCAGGAAACGTTAAGCAGAATTAGAAAGTAATTTATTTTTTTGACTTTTATCAAAAGTTTGGAGGTGATGTAGATTTAGATTTGGTTAAACTAAAAAAGAAAGTCTATGTTAAAAAAATCTAAACTTAACAATCACTTTAAGCAGTTTACGCTAATTGCTCTCCTATTTATTTCACTTTTCTCGTGTAAAAAAGAATTATATGTGAATGAAAAACTTTCTGATGTTGAACTCGAAACCTTAAAAAACTGGCAAAATAAAAACTTTGATCCAAATAATGTTTTGTTTGCAAATATGCTTCCAAACTGGAACAACATTTATATAAATAAATTGAAGGATAAAACAGTTTTTGAGGTCGATCTCTCAAATCCAAATCATATTTTCATAGGAGCCATAGGTTCTGATAAGAATAAATTAGAGCAGAATATGGCTAAAAACAACATTAAGATGCTATTATTTAAGGATAATGCCACAAACCAAATCGTTGCTGGCTGTTACATGTGGCTAACAGATTTAGATAGTGTAATCCAAACAATGCATTACAACAACCTCAACAATTTTACAGGTAAGCTTAGGTTTTTTAATGTGAACGGCAGTTTTAGCAATGGATGGGTTTATGATAAGGGAAGGATAACGGGTAAATTAAGCCCAAGTACACCCGTTCCTAACGTTGTAGAAATAGCGGGCTCAGGTAAGTTAATGAGCACTAAGAATAATAAACTGATGACAGTTCCTGCGGGAGAGTGTAGCCCTGAGTACATTCCAATAACTGGCATGGCGTGTGTTGGTTCAGGCGGATACCAAACATGTACCCCATATACACGTTGGGAATATATTGAAAATCATTGCAACGATGGAGGAGACGGCGGAAACGGTGGGGATTACTATGGTTCTCATGGTGGGGGAAGCGGTAATGGTGGGGAAAATTCTTCTGAATCAAATGTCATTCCTGAAGATCCCTATATGCCTGGCCAAGATCATACTGCTATTAACCCAAAAGATTATACAAAGTGTTTCGAAAATATACCAGATGCTGGAGCAAGTTTTAAAATTATTGTTCAAGTAGAGGAACCAATACCGGGTACTTCAGCTAATTACGATTATACAACCCCAACAAATGGAAGAGGCGTTGGACATACTGCAATTACATTAATAAAAACTGGTGCCGACGGATCATCCATAACTCAAACTATTGGTTTTTATCCAGCAGCAAATAAATTTAAAGGCCCTTCTAAGCTCGTGGATAATGGAAATGAACAAGAAGGAAGACTGGAACCTACTATAAATATGACATTCGCAGTTGATCAAAATAATTTTGATAAAATATTAGCTAAAATTAACAACTCACCAAAGGAATATGATCTTATGGCTATGAATTGCACAGCGTTTGTTGTGGGCACCTGCAAAACTGGAGGGATCATATTACCTAATGCTTATACTACGGTAGGACTTTCTGGACCTGGGGGCACTAGCTACGCAATGACACCAGGAGGCTTAGGAAAAGCAATGAGAGATTTACAAAATGACAATCGAATTAATAAAACGCCATCAAAAGTACCTCAAGGCAAAGGTTCCTGCAATAAATAATTTAGCATGAAAAGAAAACAAATATTTATTGTCATATTAATTATGATAATTTTAAGCAACATCACACCAGTTGCATATTTTTTTAAAGACAATTATATACTAAGTAACTATAATGGAGAATTCTATGTTAGCGAATTAGGAGGAAAAGGCCGTTCATTCAAAGGGGTTAAAAATGGCTTTCATTATTATTTAGCTATGCATCCTCATGATAAAGATAAAACTTTATACAGAGCGTTTAAATTAAAACCCTGGCGATTTTGGGAATGGGGTGAATGGATTGTTAACTATAAAAGATTTACGCTTCCCTATATTTCTGAAGAACAAATTTTAGAAAACAGAAAGAAAGAGGGATTACCTGAAAAGTATTAAAATAGTGATTCTTAGAGATGCATGAGTAATCATTAAAAGCTAAAACATTTGCCTTTGTGACTTATGAAATACTTAAAAACTTTATCGATCATTTCCTTTCTGCTCATCAATGGATTAGGAAAACACGGGATTCCAATTTTTGCTGGGATTGGGCTTTGTACGTTTCAGTTTGTAGGTGATTTACTCACATACACCCACAATAAAAATGTAGATATTTCTTGGTCATTAGGCCTAGTTGGCCTCTCAACAATTGGTTCTATCTTGATCATATTATTATCAAGGACATATAAAGATCGCTATCCAATCCTAGTTTCTTTTATAATTTTATGCAGTACTGGAGCCTACATGTCGGGCATTCTTCGTCACTACAATAGAATTGAACCTTGGTTTATATTTCCGTTATTAGTGTTTGTAATAAGTTCTGCGATATTAACAATAAAGATTTTTAAGCCATTGGATGATCTTAATTCCTCGACAGCTAATTCAAATTATAGCATAAACAAATAACATACGAGAAAAAACATTAGATAATTATCCAAGAATTTGAAAAAGATACCAATAATTTGCCTTTGTATTTTGATACTGATTAATATGCCTCCATTAAGTTGGTTTTCTAAATTTTTTTACGAAGATTACAGCTATTCATCTTACAATGGTGCTTTTTTTTACCAAGAATATCAATTGAAAGGAAGTAATTTTAATGGCTGTAAAAGCCAGTTTGAAGATTATAAAAAAGCTAATCCACTCGTTAAAAATAAACAACTATATCGAACCTTTACATTAAAACCCTGGCGATTTTGGAAATGGCATGAGTGGGCTGTTCATTATAAAAGATTTATGCTTCCGTATATATCAGAAGAAAAAATTTTAGAGAACAGAAAGAAAGAGGGATTATCTGAAAAATATTAAATTCAGTGAATTTCATATTTATACCCCAACAGCTGATGATCGCTCATCAGCTGTTTTTTTGACTTTTATCAAAATCCAATTCATTTGTAATTGATAGTTTTATTGAGCTAAAAATTAGGGGGATGATTTTCAAATTCAATTACAAAGGCACTGTTCAATTTCTTTTGGTATTACTGCTTATTCCAACCACCTATATCGGCATTCCACTAAATGGTGGAGATAAAGGCTGGATTTATGTAAACAGTGTACTTCGTGATTATTTTGCAAACAGAACCTCTTTTTTAATTTCGTCTGTTCATTTTTCAGTATTTGACTTTTTTGTATTCATCAGTAATATACTTTTATACATGGCCCCTATTCTGGTATTTACCAGGCTTAATAAAATCGGTGCTGTCTATATTCCCACCGCATTTTTAATACTCACCCTTATTTATTTCCCACTGATGGTTATTCTGTTTATCCCTTATATATTAATCTGGGTTGCTCTACTGGTTTATTCGAGGCATACGCTTGATCAATAATCAGGACCACCTAAGCCACCTGAGAACACCTAAGTTTGACCATTTATGATATATATTTTTACAAAGCCCACCTAAAAAATTAATTTCATCTATCTTCGAAAAAAAATAAATAACTTATGTACAAACGCTTATTAACACTCTTATTTGCATTAGCAGTTACACAAATCAGCTTCGCTCAAAACAAAAGCATTAAAGATTTATATTGGGATTATTCTCAAATCAGAATGACCGATACTGAAAAACCAAAAGCTATTCAGCTGGCTGAAGAGCTGATCAAAAGAACTCCAGAACTTACTAAAACCCAGTTAGGCAATGTAAGTTATCATTTAGGAAGACTTTATGAAGAAACAGGGCAAACAGAAAAGGCAATTCCGCAATATGAAGAAGCTATAAAAATCACTCCAGCTTATTATGTTCCATACCGTGCTTTAGGTTTTATTTTCGTCAAAAAATGTAATGTGATTGGAGCAAAAATGAATGAGGCAGGAAAAGCAAAAGATTTAAAAGCACAGACAGAACTTTATGCCCAATATAAAGTAGCTGCACTTAAAGCATTGCCATATCTGGAAAAATCGCAAGCCTGCGATCCGGACGATGAAACTAAAACCATTATCACAAATTTATACCGTAGTCTTAAAGATAATACCGCTATTGCTTCGCTTGATGAAAGATTAAAGAAGAATGCAGAAAATTGTGTGAGTTTATTGGAAGATGAGTATTAAAATGCAATAAGGTAAACCATTTGAAATCATCAAAGGTTCAAACCGATGCTTAAATCAAAGTCTCAATTTTCACCTTAATGTCCTTCACTTCTTAATGGTCAAACATTAAAACTAAACTTTATTGTTTGACCACCTAAGCTTTGAGCATTAGTCCTAGGTCTCCCGTCCCCGGACTTTCGGACTATTTAATTTTTCAATAAACTTCTCACCGTCACCTGTGGCACTTCTCCAGCGGGCACGATAAAAATCGCATCGTTTTCGATTACCTGTCCTTCATCAAAATAGTACCCGGCGGTAACTGGCAGAATTGCGGTAATTGATTTTCCATCTTTATCTTTTGTAGGATAGGTAACATTAATTAAATGGCTTTTCATGCTCACCTGAACCTTTTTTGAGGTTAATCTTGCACCTGTGGCATTGATACAATCTAACTCTATAATTTTTGAATTAGAAATCCCGGTAAGATCCAATGAATTGGCCAAACGGATGTTAAAAGATTTACCGGTATTGTTTTTTATAGAAGCTAAAACTTTATAGCGATCGAAATCCTGGTCTTTTATGGTCAACTTTTCTTTATTGGTAACAGAATAGGTTACGGCAATTCCGTTTACATTTACGGTTTCTCCATCTTTGATCTGCTGTGCATAAGAGGCCGAAACCATCACCAAAAAAGGCAATAAAAAAGTTAAGGTTTTAATTAATTTCATAGTATTCTGTTTTTAGGTTTGTGTTCTGAAATTACGAATAAAAATAAACTTGATCAATGATTATAGATCATTCTATTTCTTCGATTCGTCGATTGCTTTGTTTACCACATCCTGTATCCTGCCCCTGATTTTAAGATTAGAAAGTTTATCGGTAACGGTAGGGTTAACCCGGTTCGACAGAAACACATAAACCAAACCCCGTGACGGATCTACCCAGACACAGGTTCCGGTATAACCGGTGTGGCCAAAAGTTTGTGGTGAAGCCAGTTCTGATGGGTAATGCTTGGTACTGTCCGGATCCCAGCGATCGAAACCCAAACCCCTGCGGCTTACATTCGATTGTTTTGAAGTAAACATATCAACCGTTGAGTTTTTGAAATATTCCACTCCACCATAAGTACCGCGGTTTAACAACATCTGATATATAATGGCCAGATCGTTGGCACTGGCGAATAAACCAGCATGCCCTGAAACTCCGCCTGCTAGTGCTGCGCCCTGATCGTGCACATAACCTACAAGCAAGGTTTTTCTAAAATACTTATCATCTTCCGTCGGGATAATTTGCTCTGGTTTAAAACGATTCCGTGGCAAGAAACCTGCAGTTTGCATGCCTAATGGCTTATAAAAATTTTCGTAGGTATATTGATTGAGCGGTTCTTCGCTGATGTGCTCTACAATATCTTTCATTACATACATGCTGATATCGCTGTACACATATTTGCCCCGTGTTTTAATAGGCGAATTGAGCATTTTTGGCCACATAAAATCTTTAAAAAAGCCTTTTTTGATGTAATAGTTATCGGCCACTTTGGTTGGGAAGGCAGCAGATGAATCCCTGCTGTAATCGCCGGTTTTCACATAATCATGAAAAGGGATATAAGGAATAAAACCCGCCTGGTGCAACATCACCTCGCGCACCTGGATATTATTCATTGGGGTGGTACGGGCCTTCGGAATATAAGCGCCAATATTGGTATCCAGTTTTAATTTCCCTTCTTCAAACAAACGCATTACAGCCGGTGTGGTTGCCGTTACTTTGGTTACGGAGGCCAGATCGAAAATGTCGGTTACTTTATCGGGTACATTGGTATCGTAAGTATGGTTACCATAAGCCTTATTAAAGATTACTTTACCATCTTTAGCCACCAGCACCACAAGGCCCGGGGTTGCTTTCTGACTGATTGCTTCAGCAGCAATGGCATCAATTTCTTTTAAATTATTGGAGTTCAAACCTGCATCTTCGGGTACGGTGTATTTTAAGCGGGTAGCGGTTGTTGTAAAGCCTGACCCCATGGTATAACGGGCAGAATAAGCAGTAGTTAACTTATTGGAGGCAGCAATCCCCCCAAAAATATACTGTGGAACAATCGCAGCGGCATCGGCATTGTTCTGTGCTGTCCATATCATCGGCGATTGCAACTGATCGAAAGATTTTAAACCCGGTCCGTTACCAAAAAAGGAAATGATTACCTGTTTATTCTTACTGATGCTGTTGATAAAGTTAATGTATTTGGCTTTGCTTACATTCTGATCGTCAATACTGATTAAAACGGTGTTAAAATATTTAAGGTCGTCTTCCAGATCGTTCAGGTTTACACTGTCTTTATAAGAATCGGCAGAAAACGAAGTGATTTTATCGTACTTATTTGCCAAACTATCGAACACATTGCTATAGGCAAAACTCAGGCTAACAGAAGCGATATTTTTCTTTTCAAGCGATTTTAGCGGAATAATAGCATCCTGGTTATTTAATAATACGGTTGTGTTTAAAATGGCATTGGCAATGGAAAGTTTTTTCTCATTTGTGGTATGCTCCTGCGCGCAGGCCATTAAGCATAAAACATTAAAAAAACTCGCCGCAGCCAGGATATACAATCTATTTCGCTTCATATACTTTTTCTCCGTTCAAATAGGTTTTTAAGACTTTGGTTTTTAATATGTTCTGTGGTGTTGATTTTAAAATATCGTGATCGAGGATAACGAAATCGGCTAATTTGCCTTTCTCCAAACTTCCTTTCTCCTCTTCTTCAAAATTGGCTTTGGCGGCCCAAATGGTCATTCCGCGCAGGGCCTCTTCGGGTGTTAAGGCATTTTCCATCTGAAAGCCACCCTTTGGAAAACCTTTTGCATCTTCTCTCACTGTTGCTGCATAAAACGTTAATAATGGATTAATGTTTTCTACGGGGAAATCGGTCCCTAAAGGAATCCAACCATTTTGTTTTAACAATTGTTTGTAGGCATAAGCACTTTTTAACGTTTCGGCACCTAAACGCTGACCGGCCCAATACATATCGGAAGTTGCATGTGTAGGCTGAACGGAAGGGATAATACTGGCTTTGCCGAACAGGTCAAAATCTTTAGCGTTAACTACCTGTGCGTGTTCGATACGCCAGCGCTGATCGTTTTTACCTTTTAAAATTTTGTTGTAGATATTCAGGATTACCCGGTTGGCCGAATCGCCAATGGCATGGGTACACATCTGAAAATGGTTGGCTGCTATTTTTTTGGCCACTGCTTCAAAATGTTTTTGATCGCTCAGCAGAAAACCGGTTTTATTGGGCATATCGCTGTAAGGATGGATCAGGCAGGCACCACGTGATCCTAAAGCACCATCGGCATACACTTTAAACGCCCTTACATTTAAGCGGTCGGTTTTAATCGGGCCACGACTAAAAAGATATTTATAATTATCAGGCTCGTCAGAAAGCATGACGTATAGCCTCATTTTAAGTTTTTTCTCTTTCTGCAGTTTTTCAATAAAATCAACAGCTAAATAACTTAAACCACAATCGTCAATGGTGGTCAACCCAGCGGCGAAACAGTTTTTCTGCGCATCTGTAAATATTTTTTCGGCGAGTTTGGCATCTGGAGAAGGGATTTTACGTTCAACCAGGGCTACCGCATTGTCGATTAAAACCCCGGTAAGTTTTCCATTTTGACTCAGCATATCTCCCCCTACCAGCTTTTGTTCACCTTTAATGCCGGCATCATCTAATGCTTTTTGGTTGGCAATGGCAGCGTGACCGTCAATACGGTTCAGAAATACCGGACGATTGGGAAAAAGTGCCGTCAGTTTTTCGTTGGTAGGAAAAGCTTTATCGGCCCAATCGTTTTGGTCCCAGCCATTACCAATCAGCCAGCCATCGGGATGGGTTTTGGCAAAAGCAGTTAAACGGGCAAGCACTTCATCCCAGGATTTTGTTTCTCTTAAATCAGCTGTTTGCAAGCTTTGTCCGTAACCGTAAAAATGGGCGTGAGCATCTATAAAACCTGGATAAACGGCTTTGCCCTCTGCATTAATTTCTTCTTTAGAATTATATTTTCCTTTTATCTCGTCACTTTTACCCAGCGCCAGGATTTTTCCATTCTTTACCGCAAAAGCTTCAACTGTATCAAACTTACTATTAACGGTATATACTTTGGCGTTATAAACAATTACATCAACTGCTTCTTTTTTGGAGCAGGAAGTAAGCAGCAAAGCCAGAAAAAGAGTGTAGAGGATGGATTTCATATCGATAAAGATAGAAAATTGAAAGCATTTGCTTTTGTAAATTCAGCTTTACAGAAAGGATTTGTGCCATTGGTTTTAGCGTTGCCGCTCCGGCTAGCGACAATGAGTTTTTTGCCACAGATGTACACGGAAAATATATTCTTTTTACACTGTGGCTTGTGTTCCCAAAAACGGCTTTACTTTCTTTTAGCATTTTGATAAAATCATTGCATTATTGGTAATAGTTTTTTGGCCACGGAGACACAGAAGCACGGAGAATATATTCTTTTTACGCTGTGGCCTGTGTTCCCAAAAACTGCTTTACTTTCTTTTAGCATTTCGATAAAATCATTGCATTATTGGTAATAGTTTTTTTTGCCACGGAGACACAGAAGCACGGAGAATATATTCTTTTTACGCTGTGGTCTATTTTCCCACAGACTGCTTTGCTTTCTTTTAGCATTTTGATAAAACTATTGTATTATTGGTAATAGTTTTTTTGCCACGGAGACACAGAAGCACGGAGAATATATTCTTTTTACACCGTGGCCTGTGTTTTCATATATCGCTTAAACTTTATTCTTTTAAAAAAACGGAATGGCTGGCTTATAAATTACGTCTTTCAAATTCTTGCTCCTAAAGGTATTAAGTAATATAAGCACAAAATTTAAGGCGTAAAAACCATAAATGATGATTAGAAAAGTGTAAATCCTAAAAACTCCACCAACATGCATTACTTTAATGAACATGGATAATGCATACAAAAAAGAGATCACCAGCATCCATGTAGCCTGAAAATTAAGCAACTTTTTACCGGTTTCATTTAGCTTTTCATCTTCATTTCGTTTAAAATACCATAAAATTAAGGGCACGATAAAACCCAATATGGGATAAATGAGAAAACTTAAAGCCGAGAAATTTAAAATTGGAACGAGGTAAGTCTGTGCTTTCTCATTTGTTCCGGTTAAATCTATCGGTTTTAAATCAAAAACCTGCGCCAGCCTGATCAGCGTATCTCCCCTTGCTTCTGTTTCATTTTGTTCGATACGCTGAATGGTCCGTAAACTTAATTGTGTTTGTTTTGCAAGTTCTTCCTGACTAAAACCATGCTGATTTCTAAGTTTTTTTACCCTATCTGATAATTTCATAATTTTTACGGTTGAGTTAAACAAATGTAAAGCATCATATTTAAATTTAAGGACGACTTATTTGCGTCATTTATATGCCAGATGTATTTAATGACACGATTTATTAAACAGACCCGCAGGAAATAGACTCAATTGTACTTCAGAACACCAATGTTGCCCTTCCTAACTACCTTTTTCTACTCCGGAAGTACATTTTAATACTTCAGAACACCAATGCTGCACTTCCGAACTACCTTTTTCTACTTTGGAAGTACATTTTAATACTTCCGAACACCAATGTTGCACTCCCGAACTACCTTTTTCTACTTCGGAAGTACATTTTAATACTTCAGAACACCAATGTTGCCCTTCCGAACTACCTTTTTCTACTTCGGAAGTACATTTTAATACTTCAGAACACCAATTTTGCCCTTCCGAACTACCTTTTTCTACTTCAGAACACCAATTTGGTCTTCTGAAGTACTTTTAAATAGACGTAGAGCCCCTTTTAATACTTCTGACAATATTGATAAAATTATGGATGCGAACGATCCTTAACTGCGTTCAGCATGAAAAGCTTTTGTAAAGTAAACCTGATGGGAACGGCATCCCGATTTTTTCAATCGGGATACAGTGTACAGCAGGACTACCGGAGCCGATTGACGCCAGGCCCTGCTTTTCAAAAAAAGAAAACAAAAAATCTAAGCATACTAACTAAATCTGCCAAGCAATATCCTTTAACTCCGTTCAGGATGACAACTCGTGTAAATAAAACCAGTTGAAGCAATTAATTCTATTTACCTACAGTCATTTACGTGTTGAGTTTTAAACAAATCGGGTTCATTAAGCTTATTTTGCATAATTTAGCGAATTCACTTTGCCTTAATACATGACTGATATTATTCACTTATTGCCTGATGCTGTTGCCAATCAGATTGCTGCCGGAGAAGTTGTACAACGACCTGCTTCTGCGGTAAAAGAATTGCTCGAAAATTCGATAGATGCCGGCGCAGATAAAATTCAACTGGTGGTAAAAGATGCCGGTAAGGCGCTGATTCAGATCATTGATAATGGCTGTGGGATGAGTGTTACGGATGCGAGAATGTGTTTTGAGCGCCATGCCACTTCTAAAGTAAAAAAAGCCGAAGATTTATTTGCCATCCGCACCATGGGTTTCCGCGGCGAGGCCATGGCTTCTATCGCAGCAATTGCACAGGTAGAAATGAAAACCCGCAGGCATGAGGATGAAATTGGCACCTGTATTTCTATCGAAGGAGCACAGGTAACCAACCAGGAACCTGTAGCCACATCGCCAGGAACGCAGATTTCGATTAAAAATCTATTTTTCAATACTCCGGCCAGAAGGAATTTCCTGAAAAGTAATCCGGTAGAAATGCGCCACATTCTGGACGAATTTCAACGGGTAGCCCTGGCGCATCCGGGTGTATTTTTTAGTCTGCACCACGATGGTGTGGAGATTTTCAACCTGCCGAAAGGTAATTTAAAACAGCGTATTGTACACCTTTTTGGCAACAACTACAACGAGCGTTTGGTTCCGGTTGAAGAGGAAACTACCATTATTAATCTTAAAGGTTATATCGGCAAGCCTGCTTTCGCCAAGAAAACCAGGGGCGAACAATTCTTTTTTGTAAACAACCGTTTCATTAAAGATCCATATTTAAATCATGCGGTAAGTTCGGCTTTTGAGGAGTTATTACCTGATGATAGTTATCCGCTTTACGTGCTGTTTATTGAGATTGATCCTTCAAAAATTGATGTAAACGTTCACCCAACAAAAACAGAGATCAAGTATCTGGATGAAAAATCCATTTATGCGATCATGAAATCGGCGGTAAAACGCTCCATCGGCCGTTATAACATTGCGCCAACCTTAGATTTTGATCAGGAAACTGGCTTTAGCAATATGATTACGCAAAAAGCAGTTGAAGATATTGTGCCACCGAGCATTAATTTCAATCCTGATTTCAACCCTTTTGTCAGCGATAAAAGCTCGGTATCGGGTTATGCCTCATCTCCAAGAAATTATGATGCAAAACCTAGCGCAAAAAACTGGGGTTCGCTTTACGATATTACCGAACAGCCTGTTGTAGAACAAACTTCGATTTATGAGGATGAAACGGTTTTGGAAACGAAGCAAAAGCAGTACATGCAATTGCACAACCGCTATATTGTTTCGCAGATCAAGTCGGGTTTAATGGTTATCGACCAACAAATGGCACACGAGCGGATCCTTTACGAGCGTTTTCTCGTACATCTGGATGACCGCAAAGGTGCATCGCAGCAGAGTTTATTTCCACAAACCATTACACTAAATGCCAACGATTTCGAACTGGCCAAAAGTTTACTGGACGATATAAAAAGTTTGGGCTTTGATGTACGTGAATTTGGAAAAAATACGTTGGTAGTAGAAGGTGTTCCTGTTGATTTAGGGAGCAGCAACATTAACGAAACACAGTTGTTTGAACAATTGATTGAGGGCTTTAAGAACTCGCAGCAGGAATTAAAACTGAGCAAACGCGACAGCTTAGCCAGAAGTTTGGCAAAAAACAGTGCCATTAAAGCAGGCACAAGCCTTGGTCAGGAAGAAATGAATACGCTGATTGATGAGCTTTTTGCCTGCAAAACCCCTAACTTTAGCGTGAGCGGAAAACCGGTTATCCAAACCATTACTTTAGCGGAACTGGATAAGAAGTTTGAAAAGACTTAGCAGTTTGGAGTCCTGAGTCGAAAGTCGGAGGTCCGAAAGTCCGAAGACGGAGGTTAGAAGGCCCAGGTTTGGAGTTTGGAGACGATTAACCGATTTAAACAGTTAACCAATTAACCAAGTTTAGAGTTTGGAGTTATGAACAATTAACCGATTTAAACAATTAACCAGTTAACCCAATGAACAATTTGCAATTAACCGATTTTAAAAATAAATGAATAACATACATATTCCACCAGTAGTAAAAAACCTACTGATTATTAACGTCTTATTTTTTATCGGCACTTTAGTATTCAGACCTAATGATGGATATCCTTTTGTAGAGTGGTTTGCGGTTTATTATTTTAACTCGCCTAGTTTTAAAATTTGGCAGCCCATTACTTATATGTTTATGCATAGTCCTGTTGATTATTTCCACATCATATTCAACATGTTTGCACTTTACAGTTTCGGCAGCATTTTAGAACAGCGTTGGGGAGCCAAAAAATTTATTATATTTTATTTCGTAACGGGTCTTGGTGCATTGGCACTGCAATGGGCTGTTCAATCTTACGAGGTATATCATGTAGCCGGGCACATCATTTCTGATATTTCAACCTATCAACCAAGAACACCTGCAGAAAGAGATCTTTTAAGTGAAATTTACTTTGGCCCAATGCTTGGTGCTTCGGGTGCAATTTTTGGCTTACTGGTAGGTTTTGGAATGCTTTATCCTAATGCTGAATTATTGATTATGTTTATTCCGATTCCGGTAAAGGCAAAGTATATTATTCCAATTTATATTCTGGTTGAACTGGTTTTAGGAGTAGGAAAGTTTCAGGGCGATTCTGTTGCACATTACGCCCACCTGGGTGGTGCTTTAATCGGCTTTATACTCGTTAAATTATGGAAAGATAAAAACGATACATTTTATACACTCTATGAATAATACTGTCAAAGATTTAAAATACAAGGTTTTTCAATCTGGCAACCCAATATTCTTTTACATTGGCATTAATGTGCTGTTGTTTCTGATTATCGCTGTTATTGGTGTATTTAGCTGGCTAAGTGGCAAAGGAGATTTAATCAGTCCGTTAGTTAGGGAGTATGTAGGTTTACCTGCAAGCATTTCTAAATTACCAGAACGTTTTTACACGGTATTTACCTACATGTTTATTCACGACGGGATTCTTCATATCCTGTTCAATATGCTTGGTTTGTATTGGTTTGGCAGTATATTCATGAATTTCTTAAAAAGCAGACAGTTCCATTTTGTGTATCTGGCCGGTGGATTATTTGGTGGTTTATTTGCAGTGGCCATCTTGAATATATTCCCGGTATATGCAGGTGGATTAGCTGGTGTAACTATTGTTGGCGCCTCTGCTGCGGTAATGGCCATCATTTTTGCTGCGGCAACGTTGGTTCCCAATTATACCATTATGCTTTTCATTTTTGGGGAAGTTAAAATTAAATGGATCGCCATTGTTTATTTTGTTCTCGATTTTCTAGCCATCGGTTCGGTAAATGCAGGTGGAAGTTTAGCGCATATTGGTGGTGCCCTGATCGGTTTTGTTTTTATTAAACGCTTGCAAAGCGGAAGCGACTGGAGCAAGCTTTTTGAGCGAAAACCAAAACTAAAGGTAGTACGGAATGAAAAACCGGTAAAAAAGCCAGAGTTTAAAGGTGGTGTTTCTCAACAGGAAATTGATGCCATTTTAGATAAAATATCTACTTCAGGATACGACAAATTAACCCCTGTAGAAAAAGAAAAACTGTTTAAGGCAAGTAAAGATTAATGGCTACAAAAAAGAAGAAGTACAGTTTTCTGGATAAACTCCTCCTGCCCATTGCAGTTGCACTGGCTGTAGCCTTACTTTTGGGTGTGCTTGCCGGGAACATGGACCCACGTAAACATGCGCTGATTGCCTTTTTTGGCCTGGCTTATCCCTTCGTTTTATTTGGCAATATTATTTTTCTGATCTGGTGGTTTTTAAGCAAAAAATGGATTTTCGCAATCGCTACTATTCTGGTTATTGCTGTCGGAGGTAAAACGTTAAAGGCAACCTTTGCCATCGGTGGTGATGAAGGCCCGGTTGAAAAGGCCGAGAACAGCATCAGGATGATGACCTATAATGTACATAGTTTTAAACTTTACGGCGAAGACAATACCGAATCGGTAAAGGAAAAAATGCTTCAGGTCGTAAAAGATCAAAATCCGGATATCATCTGCTTTCAGGAGTTTTTTACACGTTATAAAGGTGCATTTGATACAGTTGATAGCTTAAAAGCATTGCTGAACACCAAATATTATTATTTCGTTCCAACCAATAAAAATGACTACGAAGCCACTGGTTTGGCCATATTTTCTAAATTCCCGATTAAAAACTCTGGTAAGATCCCTTTTATGGAGGGGCTTGCGGGCAATATGAGCATTTATGCCGATTTAAACATTAAGGGCAAAACCCTTCGGATATACAATGTTCATTTCCAATCTATTTCTTTTGAAAAACAGGATTATGAATACCTGGATAAGGTAAAGGAAATGAATACCCAGCTACAACCATCCAAAAGGATTTTAAGCATGTTAAAAAATGCTTTTTTGAAACGTAGCGGTCAGGTTGATATTATGAAAAAGGAAATGTCTACTTGTAAAACGCCTTACCTCATTGCGGGCGATTTTAACGATACCCCTGCATCTTATGTAGTTACCCAGATTACCGCTGGTTTGAACAATAGTTTTATAAAAAAAGGGAATGGTTTTGGTAAAACCTATAATGGCAAGTTCCCCAATTTTCAGATCGATTATATTGCTACTTCTAAAGAATTAGAGGTGCTGAACTACAAAATTACCCAGGCCAAATTATCCGACCATTTTCCGGTGCGCAGCGATTTAAGGTTTGTGCCTTAATTTCTTAAAAGATTTTAATATTTCCGTTGACTGAAGTCAACGGCTAAGGCTAAGACCGCTTTAACTTGTAGCTAACCTTTTTTTTATTTGGAGCGCAAATCCTGTACAAAAACATTAAGTTCCTTCCCGTTTTTTGCTTTTACGCTTCGCTTCCTCGTACCTCGTCGCTGCAGGGTAACGCTTCAACCGGGGCTAAAGGGCCAAAACCGCATTCCATTTTTGGGTTTGCAGGGTGCAGAACCCTTGTTCATAAACCCGATTGAGCGGAATAGCCCGGAGCGTAGCGAGGACTATAAGCGAAAGCGGGGCTTTAAACTGCCAGAAACCACAGGCCAATCATTTCCTAATTCCTTTTCTATTTCGCATTTTATTCCTCCGTTGACCGAAGTTAACTGCTATAATGAAGTTAACTCAATATTTTCCGTCGACTGAAGTCGACGGAACCGCTAATTTTATTTTCTTACCATACATCAACACTAGCCTTAAAGCTTATCCGCATATTTGCTTCATAAATTTTAAAAAAAATCTCCAAAAATATGAGCTTAATAGATGCCCTAAACTGGCGTTATGCCGTTAAGAAAATGAATGGTCAGCCTGTTGAACAAGAAAAGGTTGATAAAATCATTGCTGCTGCACATTTAGCACCAACTTCATCAGGTTTACAGCCTTTTAAAGTAATTGTGGTAACCAACCAGGAATTAAAAGAAAAAATTGCACCGATTGCTTTTAATCAATCGCAGGTAATTGATTCTTCTCACCTATTGATTTTCGCAGCAAACGAAAACTATACAGAAGAAGGAATTGATGCTGTTTTTAACAGAATGAATACTGAGCGCGGCTTACCACTAGATGCAACCGATGCTTACAAAACACAATTAAAAGGCATGATCTTATCGAGAACTGCTGAAGAAAACTTTAACCATGCTGCCCGTCAGGCTTATATTGGTTTCGGTATTGCCATTGCAGAAGCGGCTTTGTTAAAAGTTGATGCTACGCCAATGGAAGGCTTTAACGGTCCGGCATTAGATGAACTTTTAGGTTTAGATAAAAAAGGTTTAAAAAGCGTAACCCTATTGCCGTTAGGAAACAGGGATGAAGCCGGCGATTGGTTGGTAAACCTTAAAAAGGTACGTTCACCTAAAGAAGAATTTTTAATCGAATTTAAATAACAGGCAAACACCATTATATTTAAAACGGGCCGCTTTTTAGCGGCTTGTTTTGTTTATAGGGTTCATCATATCGAGTATCCCATAACAAAAATCAGTCATTGCGAACTGAAGCACCGCCAGTGGGTTGGCGTGAAGCAATCTTTACATATAAATGTAACTCAATTAGAAAGATTGCTTCGTCGGCTGAAAAAGCCTTCTCGCAATGACGGTTTTGGCTAGCTTTGGAGTCAATTAACCGATTTAAACAATTAACCAGTTTTCAGTTGGCAGTTACCAATGACCAATGAACCAATAATTTTGTAAAAAAATGTTAAACCTCCCTACAATTTAGGCGCTCTCTTTATAATTGGATATATTTACGGGCTTAGCATTTAATAACCCATCCATGAAGATTTTTAGATTATCTTTTATTATACTTTCTCTTTTATCAGCGCTCAGTTTCTCTTCGTCGGCCCAAACCGATACAGTAAGTATAAATACCATTATTAGCAAAACCAATAAGGTTTTAGCCGATTACCCTGCAGAAAAAATTTACCTTCATTTTGATAAACCTTATTATGCTGTGGCCGATACTGTTTGGTTTAAAGCCTACGTTACCGAAAACCAGAATTTCTTATCAGGGATTAGTAAAATCATTTATGTAGATGTAATCAACCAGAATGATTCCCTCATTCAAACCCTAAAATTACCGATTGCAGGTGGTTTTGCCTATGGTAGTTTCCCCTTAGATCAGGTAAATTACAAACAAGGCAATTACCACATCAGGGCCTATACCTTGTGGATGCTTAACAACGACGATCCTGCCTATTTTAACAAAACTTTTTATGTGGGCGAAGCGATAGATAAAGAAGTAAAAACCCACATTACCTATAAAAATACCTCAACTGATAAATTAGAAAAAATTGATGCAAGGGTACAGTTTAAAGATGCCAATAATAAACCCTACGCCAATAGAAATGTAAGCTGGCAGGTAATTACCAGTTATACCGTAATTGCCAAAGGCAGGGGCACAACTGATGCTAACGGCTATTTAACCATCGCCATGAGCAATGCCCAAAAAGCCGAATACCAATTACAAAAAGGACAGTTGATTACCGCTATCAATACCACTGATAAGGATGTAGCCAACAGCACTTTCTCGCTAAAAAATGCCATTTTGAGTAAAGATTTTCAATTTTTTCCTGAAGGTGGGAGTTTAATTGCCGGTTTAACCAACAAAGTTGCTTTTAAAGCCATTAAAAGCGATGGTTTGGGCATCAGCTCTAAAGGAACTGTTACCGACAATGATGGCAAAACAGTAGCCACCTTTACCGCCCAGCATTTGGGCATGGGTAGTTTCAATTTAGCTGCCGAAACCGGAAAAACCTATAAAGCCGCAGTTACTTATGCTGATGGTACCAGCCAGACTTATAATTTACCCGCTGTTGCAGCAAATGGCGTTGCCGTAAATATCGACAACAGCAGCGCAGATAATATCGCGATAAAAATTTCGGCGAATGATGCTTTTTTTGAGCAAAACCAGGGCAAAAAACTTTATTTAATTGCACAGAGCAAGGGTGTAATTTGTTATGGCGCGCAAACAGCTTTATCAAATAAGGAGTATAATACCACTGTGCTTAAATCAAAATTCCCTAACGGGATTGCCCAGTTTACCCTGTTTAACGAGTTTGGTAAACCCTTAAGCGAAAGATTGGTTTTTGTACAGCAAAAAAATACGATGGCCGTTAACCTAAGCACTGCTGCAACTACTTATGGAGTTAAGAAAAAGGTAAAAATAAATGTAGCTGCCAAAAAAGACGGCGCTCCTGTTGAGGGCAGTTTTTCTGTAGCGGTTGTTGATGAAACTAAAGTACCATCAAGCGAGGATGCCACCGGTACCATTTTAACAGGTTTATTGTTAAGCAGCGATGTTAAAGGTTATATTGAAAAAGCAAACTATTATTTTAATGCACCAGACGCGAAGAAAAATGCCGATTTAGATGTGTTATTGCTTACCCAGGGATACCGCAGCTTTAAATACACTGATATTATTGCCAATAAACTGCCTAAAATTGATTTCCTGCCAGAACAAGGCATCGAAATTTCAGGGATTTTACGTCAGAATAATGGTATTCCGGTGAGGAAAGGTGCTTTATTATTGAGTATTCCTGATAAACGTTTCAATTTGGAAGGCACGACCGATCCTGTTGGGAATTTTAAATTCCCGAACCTGGTATTTAACGATTCTTCAAAAGTGACCATTACGGCTAAATATAATGTGAATTATAAAAACATGACGTTAAGCTTAAATGGTGCACCAGTTCCTACATTAACCAGAAACTTTAGCGCTGCTGAAGAGGTTTTAAATATCGATAGTGCTTTAACCAGTTACCTGGATAACAGCAAAAGACAATATGCTTATTTACACACTTTAAAAGATATAACCATTAAAGCGGCAGTGGTACCAAAAGTTAGTCATAAAGATTACCCTGCATTAACAGGCCTAAGCCAAATGGCCGATCACGAAATCAGCGGAGATCGTTTAAAAGGCTGCGGACTTTTAATTAACTGTTTACAAGGCATGCTGGCCGGCGTTACTTTTGCTGATAACAACTTTTATGTGAGCAGAGATTATAACCAGGGTAAAAAAATTCCGATGGGTATCTTTATCAATGGAATGAACGTTGATGTAAACCAGATCAATACACTTGATGCCAACCAGATCGAATCGGTTGAGGTATTTTTAAGGGATGAATTAGGCCTGGTAAACCGTGCTAACAATGTAAACGGGGTAATTGTATTTAACCAGAAGAAAGCACCAAAAGGTACTAAAATTTCGAAAGCGCAGTTAATGGATATGCTGCCTAAATATTACGAGTTAACATTCTCGCCACAGGGTTACAACAAAGAAAAACAGTTCTATTCGCCTAAATACGATGTGCCTGCAAGCATGAACCGCAACGATTTAAGAACAACCATTTACTGGAATCCTAAAGTAGTAACAGATGCCACAGGAAATGCTTCTTTCGAATATTATAACGCAGATGGCAAAGGCCAGTATAAAGTAATTATTGAAGGTATTGATGCCAACGGAAATTTAGGAAGATCGGTGTTGAAATATCTCGTAAAATAAGGGAAAGGAATTTAAAGGTTGATGGTTCATAGTTTGATAGTTAATAGCCAATATTTCATAGTTTATGGTCAATATCATACTATGAACCATCAACCATTAACCAACTAGATAACTTGTATTCTCGCCATCTTACTTCACTTCAAACGGTAGCTTCTCCCCTTTCAGGCCCGCTACAATATTCTTTACGATAATCTGTGCCATGGCTGCCCGGGTTTCTTCGGTAGCAGAGCCGATATGCGGCAGAACAGCAACATTCTCCATCGACAGTAAGGGATTTTCCTTATCCATTGGTTCTGGATTGGTTACATCCAGGCCAGCTCCCCAGATTATTTTTTCTTCTAAGGCTTTGGTCAGGTCTTTTTCGTTATGGATCCCTCCTCTAGCGGTGTTGATGAAAATGGAATTGGGTTTCATCTGTTTAAACACCCCGAGGGTAAATTTATCTTTGGTTTCTGGGGTGAGCGCGGTATGGACAGAAAGCACATCACTTTGTGCCAAAAGTTCTTCAAACGATACATATTTGGCGCCTATTGCTTTCTCAGCCTCTTCGTTACGAGAACGGTTATGATAAATTACCGACATATTATAAGCTCCGATACATTTTTTGGCCATCTCTAAACCAATTTTGCCAAGGCCAAAAATACCAAGGGTTTTGCCATTTAATTCAATACCCAATTCGGGTGCAGGTTCATATTTTTTCCATTCGCCTTTAATAATTTTCTTATGTGAGTAGAAGGCCTTTCTCGAAACAGCCAGCATCAATAAAAAAGCAGTATCGGCGGTAGCACCACTCAACACCCCAGGAGTATTGCCGATAGGGATATTCAACTCTTTTGCTGCCGCTACATCAACATTATCATAACCTACAGAATGTAGCGCAATCACCTTTAAATGACTACAGGCTTTCAGAAATTCAGCATTAATTTTATTCGGACCAACACTAATAAAAGCATCCTTATCCTGGCAGGCCTTAATCAGTTCTTCAGGTGTAATCTGCCGGTTTTCTTTCCATTGAGTAATAGAAATATTGTTTTCTTCCAGTTCTTTTAATCCAACCGGAGCAATGTTGCCACTTATAAATACTTTCATGTTTATTTAACAATAAAACTTTTAAGGTGTTTTGGATAGTGGGAATTGACCTGTAAAGCATTATTTTACAGTTGCTGATAGCATCTCATACGTATTGGCGCTAAAATAACCAAGTGCCTCGTTCGAAATGTTAGAAGTTGGATTAGCAGGTGTAGTACCCTGGTTTGGTCCGCGGTTAGATTGCTGACTTAAAGCATACCAGTAATCGAAGATATTCGAATCAATACACTCCATTTCTATCCTGATCTTATCGTTAGCGTTCAGTTCGTCACTGTCGTGATCATTGGTAGGCGGTTTAAAAAACAACTGAAGCCTAAGGTCGTTGCCATTCGTTAACCGATCATTATTTACATAAAAACGTTCTGACAATACATCGTTCACGTATAAATTAAAGTGATAAAAATTGGTTTCGTTAGCCGGATCTTTTAAAAATACAGCGGCAGTTTTGCGCTCTCTGCCAAAGAAAAAGTTTTTAATCACGCCGATCGAATCCATTTTAACCACATTGGGCATTTTCGAACTGGCGGTGTAAGTTTGACCTTCGGCGTTAACGCTTAAGCTATAAGTAACACCCGGTACACCTTTCATTTTATTGATATAAGTTCCTGGTATTGCACCTTCTTTAAAAACATAAGTGTTTCCCTTATTATCGGTTACGGTAACACTAGCTCCCGAAACACCCGGAAAAACATTGGCTTCGGTATAACCAATCGTTTTGCTGATCTTAATTTGCTGATCGATCAGTTGATCATTAATTTTTCCCTCAATTACGATCTGGGGATCGGCATTCTCGGTATCGATAGCAATAATTTTCTTGCAGCCGGCAAAACAAAAAGTGAAAAGTGAAAGGGATATAATCAGTTTTTTCATTGCGTTAAAATTTAAAGTTCCAGGTAATTGATGGAATAAGGCCAAACAAAGAGGTTTGCTGAGCAGCTGTTTTAGTTGGATCGTTGGGATCAGTGATGAACTCAATCGAGTAAGGATTTTTTCGTGCCAACAAATTGTAAATCCCGAAATTCCAGCTCGATTGGTATTTCCTTCCAGGTTTCCCCTCTAAGGTGGCGCTCACATCTAAACGCATGTTGTAAGGCATACGTCCGGCATTTCTTTGGGTATAATAATAAGCCATTTGTCCGCCAATGCTATATTTCCCTGCCGGATAAGTTACCGCATTACCCGTGCTATAAATAAAACTCGAAGAGAATGTCCATCGCCTGGTCATGTTGTAAATGCCCACTACCGAAACATCATGCGTACGGTCTTGCCTTGCAGGGAAATACTTTCCGTTATTCAGCTCAGTAAATTTACGTTCTGTGCGCGATAAGGTATAACCCACCCAACCGTTCAGTTTACCAAATTTCTTCTTAAAAAACAGCTCCATTCCATAGGCACGGCCTACACCATATAATAATTCAGATTCTATATTCGAATTGGCCAAAAGTTCTGCCGCATTTTTATAGTCGATCTGGTTTTGCAGCCATTTGTAATAAATCTCGCCTGAAAGTTCGTAATTATTATCTTCGATATTTTTAAAATAACCTAAAGCTACCTGATCGGCAATTTCGGGCTTAATGTTATTGCTACTCAACACATACTGATCGGTAGGCGAGCTGGAAGTAGCATTGGTTAAAATGTGTACATTTTGTGTATTGCGGTTATATGAGGCTTTGATTGAGTTTTGTTCGTTAAACAGGTAGCTTACCGAGAAACGCGGCTCGAGGTTTAAATAGTTTTTATAAAATTTCCCTTTGGCTACATTTGCCGTTGAAACAATATCCCCATTGGCATCATAGGTACTGAAATTACCCGGCCCCATTAACGAGAAAGCAGCCAAACGCACACCATACAAAAAGTTCAGATGTTCGTTAACCGCCCATTCGTCAGAAATATAAGCTGCAGATTCTATACCGTATCGCCTTTCCTGTGTTAGCGAATTTACCTGCGAAGCTTCATCGCTATCAATATCAATAGGAGAAATGCGGTGTTGTGTTGCATTTAACCCGAACCTAAGGGTATGTTTATTGCTGAAATACTGAAAATCTTCTTTAAAATTAAAATCGCGGACCAAAGATGTCGCCTTAAAATTTGTAGCATCGTTTAATAAACGTACCGTATAATTGTAGTTGTTGTAAATTAAGGAGGTATTCGAAAACAAACGGTCGCTAAAAATATGATTTAAGCGGATAGTGGTGGTTACATTGCCCCAGTTGTTTTCAAAAAGGTCTTTAACCCCGATATTATCTTTACCAAAATAGCCTGAAATATAAATGGTATTCCTATCATTGATTTTGTAATTCGCTTTAGCGTTGATGTCATAAAAATTCAGCGTACTACCATTTACCGATGAGTCTGGCGAAGAACGTAAAAACAGGTCGATATACGTCCGCCGGAAACTCACCATAAACGAACCCCTGTCTTTTACAATCGGTCCTTCGGCCTTAATGCGCGAAGCAATCAGTCCGATTCCGCCCTGAAATTTGAATTCTTTATTGTTACCATCATCCATTTTAACATCTAAAACAGAGGATAAGCGACCGCCATATTGTGCAGGCATCCCACCTTTATACAAGCTAACATCCTTAATCGCGTCGGCATTAAAAGTAGAGAAAAAGCCCAATAAGTGTGATGAGTTGTACACCACAGCTTCATCCAGAATAATCAAGTTCTGATCGGCAGCACCACCACGAACATAAAAGCCGGTATTTCCTTCGCCACCCGATTTTACGCCAGGCAATAACTGGATGGTTTTTAAAATGTCTTTTTCGCCCAATAATACCGGGATAGAGTTGAGCGATTTCATATCGATTTTCTCCAGCCCCATCTGTGCACTTTTTACATTTTCATTTTTACGGTTATTGGCATTTACGGTTACTTCAGCAAGATCGTTTGCACTTTTTAACTCTTCGTTTAATTTGGTGTCTTTTGTTAAATTAATCGTTTTCACCACAGAAGGATACCCCGTGTAACTTATGGCCACCGTATAAGTGCCTTCAACCTGTGTCAAAGCAAAATAGCCATAATTATTGGTGAGGGTTGCCGCAGTAGAGGCACCTGAAATCCGAACGGTAGCACCAATCAGTGTTTCACCTGTACCTGCATCGCGGATGGTTCCACTAAGGGTAAATTTATTCTGAGCAAAAAGGGCTGTACCGGAAAAAAGAAGGAGGAATAAAGCTAAGTAGTGTTTTATGAGCATATCGGCTACTATCTAATTTTTAAGATGGAAACCAAATGTACGAAATCCATGCCCTTTTAAGGGAAAATCGGCAATTTCTTAATACAAGTTTGGTTTTATTACTTATTAACGGGATAAATGCCAATATGGTGTGAGCGCAACAGGTAAGCGCTCAAATCATTTTTACCGGCCTGCTGAAAAGTGATCAGTTTTGAGGGCTCTTTGGGCATGTGGCAATCGATGCAATTGGTGGTAAGCGATCCTTTTGCCAGAGTGGCCTGACTGTGTTTTGTAGTTTGGTGACAACTGATGCAGCGCTGCGAATAAATAGTTAAGTTGCCTTTTATGCTTTCGTGTGTATTGTGACAGGATTGGCAAGTCATGGTTTCGCTTTTCCGGTAGCAGTTGCTGCCCATTAACATGCTGGCCTGGTTGCCGTGTACATCGGGATTACCACCGCCGAAACCGACAAAATCCTGCTGATAGTAATCATCTAAATTATCGCCCGGTTTAAAACCGAAAACCGATTTCTGGGTAACCAGGGTATTTCCGGAGTGACACACACTACAGGCATCCATCTTCTGTTTACGGGATAGTTTTTTATAAATAGCGATGAATTTTGCTGATTTTTCTTCAGGGTTGTCGGTATGAAATACTACATGTTGTTTGCCGGGACCGTGGCAGCGCTCGCAATCGATACCATAAATTAAGGAACCTTTCTCCATCTCCTCGTCCATAACAAAGGCCGATTTTTGGGTCAGCTTTTTTTCTACATAAGAACCATGGCATTCGAGGCAGCGACTGGTGATGCCCCTGTCGTAATAAAATCTGTCACGTGGGAACCCCGGACTGATTGCCCAGTTCTGGATGGCACCAAAATACGATAAAGGCAGTTCGTAAAGTTTTTTTCCCTGCCAATAAGCGTAAGTATAAGCCTTTTCGCCCGAACCAAACTGGATATCGAACTTTTGGGCACGCACTGCTTTACCATCCTGGTAAGCCACCTGAAAGATACCGCTGTCTCTCTTTTCGATTACGACCTTTTGATGTGCATCAAATAAAAAACTGTTCGAATCAGTTACAAAAACTTTTAATAGCTGTGCATCCACCACAGGTTTAGAGGTTAAACCATGTGGACTGTGGGCATAAGACTGGGATAAATCTTTATGGCATTTTATACAAGCAGTGGCGCCAGTATAGGCTTCTCCCCTGATGTCTTTGGGTAACTGATCGGCCACATTCATACATCTTGAAAGGACAATAATGACAATGGCTATTGCCCCTAAAATAAGCAGGATTCGTTTTGTGCCTTTCAAGATGATATTTGGTTTTATTTTACGAACTGAATATAGCTAAAATTATAACCTCCTGTAGCGGCCAGTATTTTAATTTTTTGCTTACCGGCCTTTAAAGTAATGTTTTTGATGTCGAAAGTCACAAACTTCTTTGCATCGCCCGTATTCGGAACAGCAACAGCTTTTGCCACTTCTTTATCATCAATTAAAATGGTTATCCTGCCGGCAGCATGATCGGCCGCGGCGTTAATTTTTAAGGTATAAACTCCTTTTTGCGCAACATTTACCGTGTATTGCAACCATTCGCCATTTTCGATGTGGTTTACATAATACTTTTCGTAACGGATCGAATCTTTGGCAATATCAACCCCATCGTTGCGGTAAATCCTGCCCAGGTTTCCAGCCGACCTTTTTCCGGTTGAAACATGATAATCGGCCGTATCCGTATCGGAATAAGCAAACCCGTTTTTACCCAGGTCGTAATCTACCGCATAAATAATGCTTTTATCTTTTATTACATTCGCTTTAAATGGCTTGGTTTCGTTGCTAAAAGGCTGACGGATCATGGCATCGATTACATCGCGGTGAATAATGGTATTCTCCAGTTTCGAATAAATGGCCAGTTCCATTAAACCACTGTACACATTGCTGTCTTTAGGTTTATTTCCGCCATTGTTCATGTACCTCACCAACGCATCGTAATTGGGATTCGATTTAATTTCCATCGGATTATTGGAGCCGATTTTCTTTAACGGCCACCACGACCAACCAATATTATTCTTTTCTAACAGGTGGATGGCATCGGTAAACCATACATTCGAGTTTTCTCCTGTTTCGCCCAACCAAACAGGAACATTTTGTTCATCGCGGGCTTTTATAATGTGTGCAATTGATTTCTGATCGTTATAATTCCAGTATTTGTGGTAACTCAATACCATATTTTTATCCCAAAGTGGAAAAATACCATTATAATTATTGCCCCAACCATTTCCTTCGATGATGATGATGTGTTTTTGGTCAACTTCGCGGATGGCTTTAGTAATTTCGACCATTAATTTACGTAATGGTGCATTCGTTTTTTCTTTTGTCCCATTTTTATCTTCCGTTGGGTTTTCGAAACCATAATTCGGCTCGTTCAAAATGTCGTAAGCACCAATATATGGCTCATTTTTATAACGTTCGGCCAGTTTTTTCCAAAGTGCAATCGTTTTCTGCTGATTGGCTTCACTATCCCATAAGTATGGTTTGGATGGATCGCGGTCGGCAATGTTCACATCGTTTCCCTGTCCGCCGGGTGCCGCATGTAAATCTAAAATCAAATACATTTTATTGGCTTTACACCAGGCCAAAAGGCTATCGGTTAAAGCGAAACCTTTCTCCAGCCAGGTATTCTGTCCTGCAACCGGCTCTTTATCAACTGGCAGGGTATATAAATTGTAATGTATGGGCAAACGGATGGAGTTAAAGCCCCAGCGTTTCATCGAATCGACATCAATTTTACGGGTATGATTGGCCAGCCAGGCATCGTAAAATTCCTGGGTCTGTTTGGGCCCCATTAATTCTTCTATCCGCTTGCGGATCCTGTACTGCTGCGATTCTTTGTTAATTTTAAGCATGTAACCTTCCTGCAACATCCAGCCGCCCAGGCCAATGCCACGAAGCAGCACATTTTCTCCTTTTTCGTTGGTTATTTTTTTACCATCAGCTTTTAAAAAGCCCTGACTGAAGCCAGAAAATGAAAGGAGAGAGAGCAGAAAAATATATAAGATTGATTTTGTACAATTCATAAGGTTAGGTTTTAGATGATTACCAAATATAAGTCGCTAAAGATCCTTTATCGAGTGTGGCAACCAATGTTTTACCGTTAATGCTGATGTTAAATTCAGTATTATTTTTGCTGTTGTTGGCTACAATTAAAACATGTTTTCCTTCCGGTGTTTTAAAAGCCACGTTTGGCAGCTCAGCTAAATCGTTTGTGGCAATCCGTAGCGAACCAGGGCGCACAAATTTAGAGGCATGTGCAATAGCATAATAGGCCAGGTTTCTGCTGTAATTATCTTTATCGATGGTTATTGCACCCTGGCACATGGAACAGCCTCCCCTATCGGTATATGGTTTATTTTCAGGATCGGCAGCAAGGTTCCACTCCAACACATTTTTGCTCCAGTTGCGGGTAGCACCGATAATTAAACGCCTAACCGGGTTTACAATGTTGATACTTTCCGAATTTGGCTGCTCGACCACCATTTGCTCGGAAAAATAAATGTTTTTATCGGGATGGGCATTGTGTACATCGCTTAAGGCATCAATTTTACCGCCGTAGAGGTGAAAAGCAGAACCATCAATATATTTTTTGGCTTCGGGATCATCTAAAATGGTAATCGGATAATCGGGCCTGTCGGCATTATGATCGTATATGATAATTTTGGTTTTAAGCTTGTTTTTTGCAAAAGCTGGTCCTAAGAATTTCTTTATAAAAAGCGCCTGATCGGGTGCAACCATTAACAAACTTGGGTTATTGCCCGGGTGCAGGGGTTCGTTCTGAACAGTAATCGCATCAATCGGAATGCCCTGTTTTTGCATTTCCTGTACGTAGCGAACTAAGTATTTGGCATAAACCTCGTAATATTCGGGCTTTAACATGCCTCCACGGGCATCATAAGTGGTTTTCATCCATAAGGGAGGAGACCATGGCGAACCCATAATTTTCAATTTTGGGTTTATCGCAAGGATTTCCTTCATTACCGGAATGACGTCCATTTTATCGGGGCCTAAATCGAATTTTGCCTGTGCTAAATCGGTTTCACCTTCGGGAAGGTCGTTATAAGAAAATACTTTTTCGTTTAAATCTGAAGCGCCAATGCTCAAACGGATATAACTTACACCAATGTTATTACCATCGGTAGCAAACAGTTCTTTTAATAAAGCAGCTCTTGCCGGTGCCGACATTTTAACTATGTGCTGTGCACTGCCACCGGTTAAGGCATAACCAAACCCGTCAATACTTTGAAAAGTTTCCTTTTCATTAACCACAATGGTTGGCTGATTGTTTTTTGCGGTAGAAAAACTTAAATCCGCAGCCTGTTTGGCAAATAAAACGGACCTATCGGCCCTGGTTAACCAAACATCTGCCTGGTTTTGTGCAACAGCTGAAAGGGATGAGCAGGTAAAAATACAGGCAATAAAAAGCTGAAAGGGTTTTGTAGATGGCATAGGTAAAAATATGGTTCGGATTAAAAAAACAGGAAGAAAGATTTCGCTTTCTCCCTGTTAACAATTAAACGTTAAGCGTTATAGATGATAAGGATTTATTTTGTTCCGCCCCACTCTTTACTCTGAAGAAGTTTGGTGTTGTTTAACTCGTTGATCGGAATTGGAAAAATCTCATTTTTACCTGCAACAAAGCCTTTTGATGCCAAAACAGTGGCCGCTTTACCCCATCTGATCAGATCCAGCCAGCGATGACCTTCGCCTGCAAGTTCTAAACGTCTTTCTTTCTCAATGTTATCCTGTGTTACAGCTACCGGATTTAAACCTACCCTTGCCCTAACTGCGTTTAACAGTTGATAGGCCCTGCTTCCTGTACCAACAGCGCCTGGGGTTGCATTCATGATCGATTCTGCTTCTAATAAATAAGTATCAGCCAGGCGGATTTCATAAATATCCTGCGAGAAGTTTAAATCGAAATTGGTTCCAATCGTTGTTTTGTTTGATTGTCTGGCAATAAATTTCCCAAGGAAATAACCGGTATTGTTATAACCTGGTGTATAACCTGGTCTTTTATTACCCGAACCTGCAGGTCCGTTGCCATCATAGTTTCCGATGATGTAATTTTTCTCCAAACTATCTAAATTGGCAACAGTTGCACCGTTTCGTGGATCGAAATGGATAAAATCAAAAAATGCTTTCGTAAATACCAGGAAGCTATAACCTGAGTAATAATCAGGAGCGGCCGCATTTGGATTATATCCCCTTGGTCCGGTGATGATGTTTAATAAATTCCCCTCAGTTGCACCAGCATCATTCCAGTTCCCTAAAGATGCACCTGTGTGTACGATTTCTAAAATCGATTCACTGTTAAATTTATTGGGTACTTTCCATAAATCGGCAAAGTTTGGCAATAATTTATAACCATAAGTAGGATTGGCCTGTCCTGGCGTCGGTCCGTTTACTATGGCAAACTGATCTGCAGCCAGCTGGTATTTTTTCTCCCACAGATAAACTTTACCCAATAAAGCCTGGGCAGCACCTTTGGTTAATCGGCCACCTTCTGTAGCGGCAGGAACGGTATTTGGCAGCCCCGGAATTGCAGCAACCAGTTCTTTTTCTATAAAAGCATAAACATCTTCCTGAGGCACCTGGGTTACATTATACATTTCACTCACAGGAACTTCTGCCGTAAGCAGCGGAATGTTTTTAAAGAACCTTACCAAATCAAAATAGAATAATGCCCTTAACGTTTTCGCCTCTGCAGTATAACGTGCTTTTGTAGTGGCATCCATTGATATTGCATCGATTCTTGAAAGCAGAATATTTGCGCGGTAAATACCGGCATAACCTTTATTCCAAAGATAAGTTTGTGGCCCAATTGCAGGGGTTAAAGTATAGTTGGAAATCACCTGAAGAGCATTGATATCAGTAGAACTACCACCACCAGCAAGCTGATCATCGCCAGCCACATCCATAATGGCTACTTTATCATATAAACCCCCATCCTGATAACCAAACCTGTCGTAAACCGATATTAATGCCGCAAGGGCATCGGCAGGGGTTTTATAATAATTATCAACCAGGATACGTTCCTGAAAATTCACATCTAAATCTTTTTTGCATGAATTCAGTAATTGAGCTCCAATTACCAATGCAAGAATATATTTTATTTTAGTTTTCATTTTTATCAATATTAAAATCCAACATTTAAACCAAATAAGAAAGAGCGTGCCTGTGGATAAGCGCCACGGTCTACACTGAATACTGCACCACCGCCGGCATCACTTGTAACACCCAATTCAGGATCGTAACCAGAATATTTGGTAATGGTGAACAAGTTCTCGCTCAGCACATAAACCCTTAGTTTCTGCATTTTTAGCTTTTCCGTAATTGATTTAGGGAAAGTATAACCCAATTGGATGGTGCGCAACCTGAAATAATCGCCTTTTTCAAGATAAACAGAGTTGAACTTAGAGTAGTTGCCATTTGGATCACCCTGTACAAGTCGGGGTAAAGTAGCGCCTGTATTTGATGGCGACCAGCTATCTAAAATTTTGGTCTGCCAGTTAGCCTGTGTACCAATATCCAGCCTTCTTAAACCCTGGAAAATGGTGTTTCCGGCCACTCCACTACCAAAAGCAGTAAAATCGAAGTTTTTGTAAGCCACATTAATGGTTAAACCATAACTCATTTTAGGAGCAGGATTACCGAGGTAGGTACGGTCATCAACGGTAATGGCATTATCGCCGTTTAAATTGGCAAATTTCAAATCACCGGGTTTGGCATTTGGCTGTAGTTTCGTGCCGTTTGGACCAACATAACTGTCCACCTCTGCCTGGGTTTGGAATATACCCAATGTTTGGTAGCCATAAAACTCATTGTATGCCCTACCTAAAGTAGTTCTGGTAATGGCGCCCAAAGTTTGGAAACTTGCTGTGTTATCTTCAATAAAGGTAACCCCTGGCAACAATTTGGTTACTTTATTTTTGAAGAACGATGCATTTCCGTTTATCCCGATGTTAAAATCACCGATTTTTTTACGGTATCCCAGTTCCAGCTCCACCCCTGTGTTTTCCATATCGGCCACGTTAGCCGCAAAAGAACCACTTCCGGTATAACCCGGTACTGGTGGGTTTTGTAAAATGCCAATTGTTTTTTTCTTGTACCAATCAAAGTTTAAAGTGATGTTGTTTAACAAAGTTGCTTCGAAACCGATATCAGTCTGCCTGGTTTCTTCCCATTTCAGGTCCGGATTGGCCGGAGCATTGGGGCTATAACCTATACCAATTGTTTCGGTTGTACCAAAAGTATAATTACGGCCCGGACCAACAGTTGGAACATAAGAAAAATCACCGATTAAATCCTGTCCTGTTACCCCGTAGCTACCACGTAGTTTTAAGAAGGTAAGCACATTGTTTTTAGGGAAGAAATCTTCCAATGTTGGTACCCAACCCACCGATGCTGATGGGAAATAACCAAATTTATGGTTGGCACCAAACCTTGATGATCCGTCTCTTCTGATCAATGCGGTAAATAAATATTTTTCGGCATAGTTGTACTGTAACCTAGAGAATAGTGAATTTACCCTGTGGTCGGTTCCGTCTGATCCGCTGGTTGTTCTGGAAGCAGCCAAAGCATTGTACCTGAATGAGGCTTCATCAAAAGTTGTGGCCGGAATATTTCCATAAGTACTGGTTACACCCCTGGCATTGTTATCTTTATAGGCGCCCTGACCAACCAATAAAGTAATGTTATGTTTATCGAAAACCCTGTTGTATGATACGGTATTTTCAAAATTATAGTTGATCAGATAATTCAGGTTCCGTGATAAAGTAGCCGTAGCATTTACACCACCCGGACCATTGCCCAAAAAGAATGCAGGAGTAAAAGTATCGCCTCCATAAAAAGCCAGTTTGGTACCCAATGTAGAACGTACGTGTAAACCTTTAACCGGCTCGATATCAACAAAAGCATTACCGATGATGTTGTGGTCCCAGTTATAATTACCCAACCTGGTTTTTTGGTAAGCCAAAGGATTTTTCATCTCCTGGAAACCACCGGCGGGAATCGAGTAAAAATTACCGTTATCATCTTTAAATCCTAAAGGATTGTTTGGATTATACACCGAAGCCGCAGCAGTTGGATTATCAATTACGGCTGGCATAATCGGATCTAAGTTGATGGCAGAGCTCAATACACCTCCGTACTCCCTGTTGGTTTCGCCGATACCACTGGTAACCGCATGACTGTAACCCAGGTTTTCGCCAATGGTAATCCATTTTGCAGGTTTATAGGTTGAGTTTAAACGGATATTGGCACGATTGAATTTCGAAATTGGCGTAGCCACAATACCATCAATATCGGTATAACCGAATGAGGTATAAAAGGTTGCCTTATCACTTCCGCCGCTGATGCTTACTTCGTGATTTTGTTTTGGAGCAGCATCATTAAAAATTAGTGATTGCCAATCGGTACCTACGCCGTATGAAGCCGGATCTGCATAAGGAAGCGCAACACCAGCTGCTGAAGCTGCCTGATTCCTTACTGTGGCATATTGCGAGGCATTAAGCATATCCAGTTTTTTCGCAGGGGCCTGCGTTCCATAATAACCGCTATAATTAATACTGATATTACCCGCTTTACCTTTTTTAGTGGTTACCAGGATTACCCCCGAGGCTGCACGTGCACCGTAAATGGCGGCAGATGCTGCATCTTTTAACACTTCGATCGATTCGATATCATTCTGGTTCAGGTATCCAATACCACCGTTATCGATTACCACACCATCTACCACCCAAAGCGGGTTATTTTTATCGTTACCGAAAGAAGTAAAACCCCTTAAACGTACCGTAGCACTCGAACCAGGCTGACCAGATGTTGCTGCAATAGTTAAACCTGAAGTTCTTCCCTGTAAAGATTGCTCGATACGTACTACGGGCTGATTTTCCAGATCGGATGCTTTAACGCTCGAAATTGCCCCGGTTACTACACTTTTCTTTTGTGTACCATAACCTACAACAACTACTTCTGATAAATCTTTCGAATCGGCTTTTAGCGATACATTGATGCGACCACCTGCCGGAACAGTTACGGTTTGCGTGGCCATGCCAATCAGGCTAACGGTTAATTTGCTACCTACAGCTGCCTGAATAGCGAAAACACCGTTAGCATCAGTTGATGCGGCTTTCGTTGTTCCATCAAGCTTTACGGTTACGCCCGGTAACGGAGCGCCATTTTGTTCTGTTACTTTTCCTGTTACGGGAATATCCTGTGCCAGTAAGGCCATCGGAAAAACCAGAAAACAGAACATGAAGAATACGAATGTAAATCTTCCTCTCATAGAATTTAATTTTAAGTTAATATTTGGTTAGTTAACACCGTGGGCCTTGGTAGCCCATTATTAAAAATCAAATCTAGAGAGGTGTTATACAATAGCACAATTTAGCGCTACTACACAAACCATACAGCAGCCCTCAATGGAGTAAAAAAGAAAGAAATGAAACCCTACATAAGCCCTACAATGAGGCGATAATATAACTGATAAACAGACACTTAAATATTTAGCAAATAAAGGATCATGTTTGTAACAAAAACATTGAATTAAGGGTTCTTTTGGCGGGCTATTTCGATCAGAAACTCATATAAATTGGTTTCTGGTTTAAGCTGAAGTTTTTTTCTGAGGCGGTAGCGCCCTACTTCAATGGCTTTTATGGTCACATTCATCAGCTGTGCCATTTCTTTTGAAGAAAGATTCATCGATAAATAGGCACAGAACTTTAAATCATTCTGACTTAATTCGGGATAAAGATCTTTAAGCTTGTTAAAGAATTCGGTATTTACGTGGTTAAAATGCACGCTTAAATGATCCAGTTCCTGGTCTTTCTTTTCTACATCCCTGATCAACCTGATGAGGTGCCTGAAACTTGGCGAACTTTCGCTGATGTCGTGGTTTTTGATTACTGTAGAAATTACTTCTTTAATCTTGGCCAGCACCTTGCCACGCTGTACCAAATGCATGGTCATGGTAGAAAGTTCTTTATTTTTATAGTTTACATCAGCCTCTAACTTTTCGTTCTGCAGGCGCACAATTTCTTTTTCGTTTCGGTCTAACTCCAGCTGGTGGAGGTAACTCATCCGCTCCTGCTCTTTAATGTGTTTTTGTTTTTGCCACCTGATGATCAGCCTGATCAGTAATACAATCAGGATCAGGTAAACCAGTTTCATCCATAAGGTATTATACCAGGCTGGTAAAACCACAAAGCTATAACTTACCATTGCGGATTCATTGCCTACATCGGTTCTTGCCTTTACATTAAAGGTGTATTTGCCTGCGGGTAAATTGGTATAGTCTTTTTCACTTTTAATGCTCCATTCCGACCAGTCACGATCGAAACCAACCAACTGGTAACTGAATTTGATATTCCTGTCGTGCTCAAACAAAGTAGAGGCATATTCAAAATGAATGGAATTCAAACTGTTTACATACTCGGGCAAACTGCTATCATCCTGTTTATCGGCAATTACGCCTTTTTTCACAAAATAACCGCCAAAAACCATACTATCTTGTTTACCAAACAGTTTGATGGTACCCAATAACACATTTGGTTTGGTTATGTTTTCGATGTATTTATCATAATTGATGTGATAAGCTCCTTTATTGGCACCGATAAATATATTGTGACTATCTAATGCGTAAATGGATTCGAAACCGCCTACCACTTTCCCATCAAGTTCGGGCAGGTAAAATATGCTGAAGGCATTTCCACCGGAAGGTTTTCTGAAATCGATTACCCCAACTTTTTTATTGCTCACAAACCAGATATTGCCATCGTTATCTTCTTTCATGTACTGTATAGACACGCCGTTAAGTGCCTTACCCAACAGCTTTAACCGCACAAACTTCTTTTTTGCGGCATCATACTCGTACACGCCATCAACCGTGGCAATTAAAACCCTGTTTTTTACATGGTACACATAGTTATAGAGTTTGGATGGCAATCCATCCTTGTCGGTAAACATGGTGGTACGCAATATGCTTTTATGATCGGGCTTTAATTCTATTTTATACACCCCATGGTAGGGATGCGATGCCCAGATATGATCGGGATTGTTATTATCGGCTACAATAAAACGCAGGGTTTCTCTTAATCCTTCAATTTTACCGGCATTGGTAAAGTTACCGCCACTATATAACAGTCGCTGCAGCCCCCAATAGGTACCGGCAATAACCTCATTGCTCGGGTACACTTTATCTACCGTTTGGTACATCCAGGTGCCCGGTAAATTGTAAAGCGATCTGGCCGTATTATCCTGGATTACTGAGGTGCCGTCCTCATGCGCCATCAGCAACTGATTGTTGATTTCGTCTAAACCCCACACCTGCCCTTTCGTATTTTTTACTTCCTCAAAATTTGCTGTAGAATAGCTTAAATCAGGTGTGGCAGCATTTAGTTTGGCCGTATATAATCCGTTTGAAGTGCCAATATAAATCGATTGGTTAAACTTTCTGAAAGCATAACTGGTAATCTGTTTATTCCGGTCGGGAAAAATGTTTTTTATGGCGCTGTTAATGGCCACATAGGCAATTCCATCATCCAAAGCCAGCCACATATTCTTATCCCGATCGAGCTGGATCCCCCTCACATTATTGTTCTGCAAACCTTCCCTGTAATTGTATTTCTGCACCAGTTCGCCGCGTTTATTCATGATGTACACCCCACCCGATGTGGTGCCCACCCCATACAAGTTTTGGTTAATCTGGCTGGCAAAATAAATCCGGTCGTTAAAAAAAACGGGATCGAGTTTCGTTTTTAATCGGCTAAGTTTATTATTGGCGATTAAAAAGAAGCCTTGTTTTAAGGTTGAAACCAGTAAAGTATCGCCTCCATAAGGCAAAATAGAAGTAATAGAAAACTGTTTTAAAAGGGTATCGCTACAAAATGGCTTCCATAAATCATGGTCGAAAACCATTAAGCCCACATCTTTGGTTTGCGAAAAAACTTTATTGTTTGCCATCCCCATAAACAGCCAGGTGGCATTTACTTTATAGCTTTTAACCATTCCATCCTTATAATGCAAAATGGCATTAACCGACCTAAAAAATACTTCATCGTTAATGATGGAAATGTCCCAGATATCGGCCAGCTTACGCAGGTTTTCAGGGACGAGGTTTAATAAAGACGTATATTTTAAAATGCCATGTTCATTCGGGTAATAGTAGCCAAATTCATCCTGTCCGCCAACGTAAATCCTGTTTTTAGAGTCGATGCCAATAGAACGGACGGAGGTATAATTGGGCAAACGGTACAGGTTCCAATACCTGCCATTAAAGGTGAGCAAGCCCTCATTGTTGCCGAAATATAAAATACCGTTTTTATCCTGTTTAACCTCCCAGTTCTGGATCCCGCCATTATATTGCTCGTTATTGTAATTTACAATCTGCGGAATACCCAAAAGATCCTGAGCGGAGGCCTGGTAACCAATCAGAAGGCATAAAACAGCAAGCAGAACTTTGTACATAAGGTTAGGGAGAATTAAACGCAATAATAAATATATAATTTTAATTCCTGCTAACCTTGTTAACAACCACCAAAGGAACTACACCCTTTGAAATGAACCACATTAATCACCTGAGAACATCTAAGGGTAATATTATTATTTACCGATTACAATACTCAGGTGCGTTAAGGTGCCAAAGGTTGTAAAAAACAGAAAATAAGGTATTTTAATTTGAAGCGGAACGTTTGTGCAAATTAGTGTTGCTCCGGTCCCGCTTTCTCTGCAAGTCCTCACTCCAGGCTTTTCTTTTATCCAATAGCTATCGGATCGGGGCTAGGGTTGAGTGGGCAGCTACTAAACAAATGATAACTTTTGCTAATTTACTTTACTAAATGTGGTTCAACCGCTTTTCGCCAGATGGCATAACCCCTGGCATTCATGTGCAGCATATCTTCTACAAATAATTCGGGCCTAAGTTTACCTTCTTTGGTAAGCATTAATGTATAAACATCAACAAAGGTGGTATTGGCTTCTCCGGCAAGAAACTTTTTAATGAGTGCATTAGATGCCACTGCCTTCTCCTTAAATTTATCCCTGCTTGGGCTTGGTTTTATCGAAATGTAAACAATCGGTACCGTTGGCAATTTTGCCCTGATGGCCTGGTATAATTTGATGGTCCGGTTTAAAACGGTATCGGGTGTTACCGTTTCATTCGGCAGGTCATTTTCGCCAACATATAGTACAATCTGTTTTGGCTGATATGGAAAAACCACATCATTTAAATAATAAGTAATATCATTAATTACCGCACCGCCTATACCACGGTTTAAGGCATTGTATTTTGCAAAAATCTGTGTGCAATCGTCCCATTTCCGGATTGATGAACTACCTACAAACAACACCGGATGAACGGGCGGTTTATACATTTGATCATACTTTTTAATGGTTTGCACATCATCCCAAAAGTTGGGTTTCTTTTGCGCAAAAGTGGTTATGGTAAAAAGAGAGAGTAGAAAAAGACTTAGGAATAATTTTTTCATATACATAAGGGTATTAAAGCGCACAATATACCAATATCCATAGTTTTGCGGGCAATTAATTGAATTTAAAGAGTGGTGAATGGTGTAAACTGGTTATCGCTTAACTGTAAAATTAAATGCATTGATTACTTATATACCATTATATGTCTGATATGGTAAAACAGCCTGATATTACTTGCGTGTTCATTTCTTATCCATCAAGCTATCGTGTGGATATTAAATTGTAAAAATTCTTCTACCGCTCTCTGCCGCGGGGCATCAAACTTTTGAGGCATCAAAAGTATGCAAAAATGCCTTGTCAATCCAGCAATGAGCCTTTTGCACAATCCCATGCGCATCAAAAAAACAGCGGCACTACGTTTTGTGTTCAAAATTTTCTTTTTAAAATTAAATCATCGTTTATGAACACAAAACCACTGCGTTTTAGGTTTGTTAGTACCAATTTAAATGAACTACACCTGTTTTTTTGATTTCCCGGCTCTTGGGATTGACAGCGTACTTGGTTAAAATCCGTGCTTTATTAAAGTTGGTTAGTAAAATGCCTAAAACATTCTTAAAAAAAGATGTGTCCAAAAGAATTTAACATCGCTTTTTGGTAAACCTATCTGCGCTGATCATCTTAAATCTGCGGGAACAATATTTACAACTCGCCAATCATTAAGCCCTAAAAGCAGCATTAAACCGGCTAAACTCCATTGATAAAACCGCAATGTGCGCCAGTTTCTGCTTCGTAGAATGATCACTTTCCAACTCAATTTCATCAAGCTTTGAGATACTATGATCTGGTAATGCAGCCACACCGCTGAGGTTGTTTTCAATCTGGCTCACCACCACCGGATCAGCCTGTTCGGGTTTATGGTTAAGCGAAAGGTAAATGGAAGTAATAATGGCATTGATCTGGTAAATGGTTGATTGCACCCCATACAATGCATTAAAATCGATGTGTTTACGCATAGGCTCCTGACTGGCCGATTCAATCGCTTCGCTCAGGGCCGATAAACTCAGGTTGGCATTTTTTCTCGCCATCCGCGAAATGTTTTCGCTCAGGTTTTCCTTCCGCTCAATAGCCACTTTTAAATATTGTAAACAATCTTTTGTGGCTTTGTTAATTTTCTCTTTTAACTGGCGACTGTCCCAGATAGGGAAAAGATAAGTTGCTAAAATGGCGATCACACAACCCAGCACGGTAAATAAAATCCTGTCGTGCACAATGTGATCAAAATGCCCCTGATAACTGCCCAGCGTTAAAATCACCGCGGGGGTAATAAAAAGTACACTAACCGTATAATTTAAGCGGTTAAAGGCATAAAAGCCCAGTAAAAAGATCACCGAAAAAGAAAGCAATACCGCAGGGTTCTTTATAAAATATATCATTACCAAACCAATCACAATGCCTCCCAGACTTCCTTTTAAACGTTGCAGGTTTCTTTTCCAGGTAATGGAGAATTTCGGCCTTGCCACAATCACCAGCGTCAAAAAAAGCCAGTAGCTGTATTTACTCGGTTCCAGCTGCCAGATTAATAGGAAACCAAAAAGGAAACAGATGGCCAGCCGCAGCGAAAACCTGAAAATGGGTGATTTTAAGCTAAGGTGTTCTTTAATCGAAAAGCGATCACCGGTAATAAATAAAGGATAAGAAATGGCCCCGCTCAGTTCCTGCAGGTGTTTCTCTGGCGTACGCTCATTGCCTCTAATCATTTCGATGATGCGCACAATATCATTCATGTTCGAAACCACCTTCAGCACAATTTTACGCTGGCTTTCGTTCAGGCGTTCCATTTCCTGTAGCAGCATTAAACGTTTCTGGTAATATTCTATATTGGTGGCCACCTCCCCTTTATAAGCCTTTGCCGAACGCACGTGCCTGCCCAGTTCTTCGAGTTCTTTCGCCAATAGCTCGATCAGGTTGGCAATCAGTTTTAAACTCGGTCCGGTAGCAAGGGTATTCCGCACGAGGGCATAATCATAGTGCACTGCATTCAACTGTTCGTATAAATCGATCAGTAACCTTGCCCGCTCCAGTAACAACCGGCCTTTGGGGTTATCGGGATTCATCGCGTACTTATCGGTAAGCAACAGGTTGCGGATCAGTTCGTGTTTCTGGTTAACCTTGATGTGCAGTTTAATGGCTTCTTTCTGTTGCAGATCGAGCGGGACATCCACATCATAATTCTTCGCTTTGGCATTTAAAAATACGGCGCTGCTCATTAAACACTCAAAAATGGCATGGTGCAGCGAGCGGTATGGCCGGATCAAAATCTGGATCAGGCTGATCACATAATACCAAACACCACCCACCAAAATATAACTGCTAAAGTATAGCGGCCTTGCCGGGTGAAGCCCCATTACAAAGGTGCAAACAATCAAGGCCATGGTACCAATTAACGACAGTTTCTGTCCATATACCGCAAACATTGAACAACTGAAAGCGGCAACAACCACAATCACTGCAGTGAGGTACTGACTATACAATATAGACGACACCACCAAAGTAGTACAGAAAAATACAATGATACTGGATAAGGCTGTCTTTAATTTGTTTAGTCTGTTATCTGGCAAATCAGTTAAACTGATCAGCAAAGCACCCACGCCTATTCCTTTTGCAGCCTCTGGATTACCCAGATAGAAAAATAAAATAATGGGCAATACCACGGTAATGGTAGTACGCAGCGCATCAGAAAAGTACTCGCCTAAAAAGAAATATGTAATGGTAGAGCCGATGCTGTTTTTGCCCATGAATAAACTACAAGTTAGAAAGCCGCAAAGGTAATAAATATAATGCATGCATATTAAATTGTTACAAAATACAAGATACCGATTCGTTCTTTGGACTTTTATAAAACAATTGAACCACAGCTAACGTAACTAAAAACGAGTATTTATGGTTTCCCGTATTGTTACCTTCTTTTAGACAGTTAGCTTAGCTAGCTCAAATATTCAAAAAATGAAACAATTAAATCTCCTATTCTTTGCAGTAATGTTGATGCTTTCAAGCTGCACTACAAATTATTACCTTACGGTTTCTGATGCAGAAACGGCGGTTTACAGCACATTAAATGGAATCGATCAGCCAACTTCAATTGAGGCAGGTAAAGCTTTTTTGTATTTGGAAGGCAAAAAAAATACATCTATAAAATATGGATCTACAAATGGCTTCAGCTCGCAACTATCAACTTGGAGGCGATTAAAAAAACTCTCAAAAAAACAGGTTGATCATCTTACATTTACAACTGGATATGGCTATGTTTATGATGGCATACCTGTTACACTATATAACTATGGCAGATTAATTAAGAATAGTCCATCTAGCGGACCTTCATCTTCCGGTTCTACAACCAGATCAACTACCTCATCAGGAGGAACTGTTCATGTAAAAGGTTATACCCGAAAAGATGGAACTTATGTGAGTCCGCATACAAGATCGGCACCGAGGAGACATTAGATATTAACTAGTATGTAATAAGTCTTTAATGATATTTATATAAAATAGAATGTATTTACATTTAACTAAAATATATATCTTAGGTGAATTAAATTAACCATCTAGCTCTTTTCACTCATCCAACTTAATACTAAATCTAATAACAGTGTAGATTCTGTAGATATCTATCAAATGTATTATTGAATATTTTTGAGTCAAATGTTAGTTCAAGCAAATGTAAATATGATTGAAAAAATTACTATCGAAAGATTTAAAAATATTAAAAAAATAGAATTGCCACTTGAGAATATTAATATTCTAGTAGGTTCCAATAATGCTGGAAAAAGTTCAATACTTCAAAGTATTCAGTTTGCAGTAGCAATAGCACAAACTACATCACTTGATGAATTTCGTGGAACCAAATGGAAAACTGATAAGTTATCTACTTCTTTGACAGCCAATCAAATTATTTATTCTCCAATAAAGGACATTTATTCTCTTGGGAATGGTGGCTCATTAAGTCAAAACAAGAATCAGGCAATTAGTGTAAAATTTCAAGAAAAAGACTCACCTCACTCTGCTACCTTTCTATTAAGAAAAGGACGCAATAAAAATTTACTTACTGAAATTGAAGGTCAGGCACTTGGCAATCCGATTCGTGATTTAAATAATCCATATTCTATTTATGTTCCAGGCTTATCAGGTATTCCCGCATTCGAAGAATTAAAAAGCGAAGGCCTTGTGAGGAGATTAGCAGCGAAAGGGGATGCAAATAATGTATTTAGAAATATTCTTTGGCTTCTTTATCAAGAATCAGAAAAATGGAATGCATTTATCACTGATTTTAAGGATCTATTTCCTAATTTAAATATTACAATATACTTTGATAAACTAAAAGACGAATATTTAAACGTTTTCATTAAATATTTAGAAAAACAATATCCTATCGATGCATTTGGAACAGGAGTTTTACAGATAATCCAAATTCTTGCATACATACATTTGTATAATCCTAAAATTTTAATACTTGATGAACCAGATAGTCATCTACACCCTAGTAATCAACGAATTTTAGCCAATAAACTTTCTGAAATTACAACTAGATTAAATTTTCAAATAATTATTAGTACACATTCCAGACACCTACTTGATTCCTTTCGTGATAACTCTAAAGTTAATTGGATTACAAACGGAGAGGTTAATCCCCAAGAGTTTGACTTCATAAGTATCTTATTAGAAATTGGAGCTCTAGATAGAGGAGACATTCTTAATAAAGGAAATATAAAATGCGTTGTCTTCACTGAAGATGCTCAAACAGAGAAGTTAAAAACAATACTTTCAGCAAATAACTTTAAATTGGCAGAAACTGAAATTTGGCCTTATGAAGGTTGTTCCAAATTGGACACTGCAGTAGTATTAGCAGCATTTATCAAAAAAAATGCACCAGGAAGTTCTATACTTATTCATCGTGACAAAGATTATCTTTCTCAGGAAGAATGCGATGATATTAAAGAAAAAGCAAATAAAGCTCATATTGAAATTTTTTTCACTAAAGGAACAGATATAGAATCCCATTTTCTTAATCCGAATCATATTAATAAGGTTTATCCAGATTTGTCTATTTCCGACATAACTTCAATAATTGGAGAATCGACCAAAGAAACCGAAGACACATCAATTAGAAATTTTATTAATGCTACAACACAAGCAGCACTGAAAACTCAATATGCTGGAGGAGCAAAGGTTGATAGTGGAAATATTGCATTAGAGTGTTTACAAAAATATCAAGAAAACAATGAGAGATTTAGGCATGGAAAAAAAGTGTTTAAAAATTTAAATTCAAAATTACAAAACATAAATGGCCAAAAAGATTTACTTATACCAACTGAAGACCTCAAATTAGATGAGTTACTAGCTATCAAAGAAAAAATATGGAGTGCATAGTACTCGCCTCGCTCTAGCGCTACCCTCAATAGCTATCGGGGCCGATGAAAATGACGGAATAAGGATAAAAAGTTACAGATTGGGAGTTAACTAACAATATTCCTTCACTCCGTCGCACCAACCCTACCCTTCGGTTCGCAATGACGGAGTGGGGGATTAATTACTGTTAACAGACTTATATTAAAAAGTTCGTCATCCTCGCGTAGGCGGGGATCTTAAAGCGACTAGCTTATCGCATTAGGATTCCCAATCAACCCGATAGCTATCGGGTTGGGAATGACGTATCGCGCTGAAATAGTGATTAAACAAAGACGTTCTGTTAATAATACCGATTATACAATAAATTTAAAGTCGAAATGACGCGATGAGGGTCAATTCGCTATAGTACACCAAACCTCGGTCCTCTGTCTTCCGACATCGGACTACCCAGCCAAATCCCAATCATCAAATCTCAATTATAAGACAAACTCAACTAAAAACTCCCAACTCCAAACTAAATTTGACGGTAAATAACCATTTCGTTATCTTAGTACTATCCCTTTTTAACTGTGCATCAATTATTTTCTATCCGCACGGTTAATCAAATCATCCCACATTTTATTAACGGGTTTAATTACCCATAAAATTTAAAGGCTATGGCTTTATATGGTATGATAAGGGAACCTCCATTATCGAATTTTATTTACACAGGTCCTTTTAAAAGCAGTAAAAGGGCAAAATGCAATGAAACCTCCCTGCCATGGGCGGCAATAAATCATTGTGGCAATGAAACCTCCCTGCCATGGGCAGCGATAAATCATTGTGGCAATGAAACCTTCCCGCCGTGGGCAGCGCCAAATCATTGTGACGATGAAACCTTCCTGCCGCAGGCAGCAGCAAATCATTGTAAAACAGTATAACACAACTATAAACATTAAAACTACCATGATTAATACATTGTTATTACAACCGCTCAGAAATGCGGAGTATATCCAGTATTTAACTGATACCCTTAATATCGTATCGAAAAATAATCCAACGGCACTTAATGTTAGTGCACAGTACGATGCGCTGCTTGCAGCAAAAGATGATATTGAAAAACTGTTCAAAATCAGTCAGGCCAGTTTGGTAACTGCAGAAATAGAGGCTTTGGATAAGCGGCGCGATGATGCCATAAACGGTATCAGTCTGCAGGTACAAAGTTTAGCCTACAGTGCCGATGTTGCAATAAACCAACACGGCCAAACTTTAAGTGCGCACCTGGCATTATTTGGCACTGGTATAGCTAAAGAAAATTACCAGAGCGAAACCACCATCCTCCGCAATATTGTTAACGATTGGAAAAATAAAGCCGAACTGCAGGAAGCCGTTACAGCTTTAAACCTGGGCAACTGGTTAACCGAACTGGAAACAGCCAATAATGATTTTAGTACGGCTTATGCCAAACGTAACGAAGAACTGGCCACCGCACCAACCGAAAAACTTAGAGAACTGCGCAACAAAGCAAACGAGCTGTATTACAAATTGCGCACACGGATTAATTCGAACCTCGATATTAACGATGGCGCAGAGCCATGGGCATCGACTGTTAATTTGCTAAACCAGAACATCAGCACTTATACCCTGTTGCAAACCCGACGCGCAACAGGTAAGGGTGGGGAAGCACTTACACCAACCATTGTTTAAAAGTAAACAGCAGATGAAAAAGAGCTATAGTAATGTAGCTCTTTTTTATTAATTTGTGTTTTATAAATAAGCAAGAATGAGTAATCATAATTATATCTCTAATGTTGGCTGGTTTAGCTTCAGATCAGCTAATGGTTGGGTATAATATTAGTATCTAGACAAAGACCCGATGTACATTCAAAAACTATCCATTGACATAAAGACCAACACAAACAAGGATGACCTTATTGAACAGTTCGGTTTGCTTATGCCTTTTTATCGTGGCAACGGGCAAACACAAGGAAAAATTGAATCTCAGTATATCGATATGAAATTAAACCCAATAAAATTACCGCACATGATCTTAATAAAAGAAAACGAATACAAGCTAACATGAATACAACAAGTAGTTTGACCAATGATTGGTTTCGTTATGATAAAAAGTATTTATTCGGATTTGGAAATAGCTATAAAAAGATTTGTAAAGATGTATTGTTAAAACTTGATATTGCGGAAGAATACTGGAAAGATGGAGAAGTTAATGTGTCTGAATAAAATAAAAATAATTTATCTTTTTATAAAATGAGTCAAACTGAAAATTATTTACAGAGAGCCTGGTCTGATGCAATGGATAATGTGAACATCGAAGATATTAAAGTTGCCATCGAAGAGCTTAAAGAAATGGATGATGAACACGGAGCAATTTGGGTGAGTGTTATTAAAAATGATGAAAATATTATAGAAGTGGAGAAAGACTTAACTACTTATATTCATTTCGAAGCGTAGGAAACAATTAGTAGAAAGTTAAATTCGTGGGAAGAGGTGATTGAACTCTACAAACTCCTGCTCGATGAAAAATTCGACGACATCATTAGCCTTTTTAAGGAAGAGCAAAAATAGTAGATAGATTTCTCGGCTACGCTGTGCTCCGCTCGAAATGACGATCTGGGGCGGTTAATAACCAATAACCAAATGTCAATTTTCAAATAGCAAACGCCCAAATCAGCCTGATTGCTGCACGTACCTCACTTCCCATCCGTTCGCAATGACGACCAAACTCCAAACTAATTTAACCATTCTCAAAACAATTGCTGGTTAAAAGAATTGTATTTATACACCAATAACATTGAATATGAAAACGAAAGTAATAATCTTAGTTGCTGCCTTGGGTTTAGCCTTATCGGCATGTACTGGTAAAAAAGCTGGCGAGGAAAATGCCGACACGATGCACAAATACACCGATACCAGCAAAATGATGGACAGTACACATACCGATTCTACAGCAGATTCGACCACGAATGCTCCGGCAGATGTTAAGCATTAAAAACGAATAACAGGAAGATTTCATAAAGAAACTCTCTTTAAATTCTACAAAGTTGAGCCTGTCGGAACGCATTAAAGTATATTTTAAAAACCTTCGACAGGCTACCATTTACACACTCTAATCGAGCGGTCGCCATTTCCACGCAGGCGCGAAGCACTATTGCTCAGCAAAGCCAGTCCTCAAGCACTTACATCACAATTATTCATAAGTTTTTCTCTTTTTAAACATATTTTTAACAATTTGTCGATCCCAATAACTATCAGCTTGGAAATGACCATTACTCGCAGTCTGCATGCCCCCCCTCAATCCGGCACTGCTATTCTCCTTAGCCATTAAATATTAAGGAAAGCTATTATCGCTTGCAGGGATAACTGAATACTTATATCTTTAATTTAACATCAATCTCTTTTGATAATAAAAGATTAGCATACGAATAAATCTAAGGATTGATAAATAACTAATACTATGCCTTTAAAAGAAGAAATCGTTAAAAACTATGTTGAAGCCTACAGCAACTTCGACGTAGACAATATGATCGCCAACTTTGATGAAAATGTGGTTTTTGAAAATGTTCTAAACAATGAAACCAATATGTTATTAACTGGTATAGCTGCCTTTAAACAGCAGGCCGAACAGGCAAAAGCATATTTCAAAACAAGGGAACAGCGCATTAAATCCATTAAACATTCTGGACATGCAGTAGAAATAGAAATTGATTACCACGCAGTTTTAGCAATAGATCTGCCCAATGGGCTTAAAGCCGGAGAAGTGCTAAACCTATCAGGCAAATCGGTATTCTTGTTTGAAGGAGATAAGGTTATTAAACTAACAGATATAAGTTAGGGTACTGAACCAATAATAACATGAAAAATTATGGAAGCTATTTTCACCATTTTATTTGAACTAATCATCAATCCACTGTTATTGAGGTGGACGCTAGAAAGAGAGAAGCGGAAATGCAAATAACCATCGATACCCTATCAAACCTGGAATTGAATCTATACAACTATGCAGATTCTTTAGATGGGGATATGGACAGTAGAGATAAACAACTTCAGGAGAAGGGAATTTTCGATCAATATAGGAACCTGTACCAAAGCTATCTGGATTTATTTTTCGATACAAAAGATGAAGAAATTCAACTCGAAATCCTGAAACGATTGATATTCTTAAATTGGTATGCACTGGTTGAACCAAGCTGTTATACAGGCATTCAGGATCTCGATAATGCTGCCATTTTCGAGTCTTATTCAATCCTTAATGAGTACCTCATCAACAATAAAACCGACAAAGAATTTACGTGGATGTTATCTTATTATTCGAGCTGGGATTTCACGATACTCCCTTTTTCTGAACTTAACCTTAATGCTTTAACAAAATTTGTAAGAGAGGCTGATACCACCGTTTTAGCATGTCCCAAAAAACAGTTGCCTAAAGGAAGCATGCATAACAGAGGACAAATGGGAATTTACTGGATCAGCTGTTCGGTAGAAGAGGACTAGATCAATTACAGGTTAAAAGAAGTTAACGATATGCCAATTATCAGAATATCCGATCAAAAGAAAGAAACACTAAAAAATTAAAGTTCGAAATATATTAAAGCTGTTAAACCTTGACCTCTTATCCAGAAGAAATAAAATTTATATCCAGTTGGCGAAAGTATCAGCAACGGGTACTCGATCATTTAGATGATTACATTGCCAACCGGCATTTACATATCATTGCACCTCCTGGTTCCGGAAAAACAGTTTTAGGACTCGAAGTGGCCATCCGTTTAAATAAGCCAACACTGATTCTCGCTCCAACCATTGCCATCCGCAACCAGTGGATACAGCGCTTCTGCGATCTTTTTCTTCAGGTTGACACCACGCCAGACTGGATTTCGAAAGACATCAGAAATCCAAAATTTATGACGGTGGTTACTTTCCAGGGGCTCCATGCAGCCTGTAATAACCTGCGTGTACAAGAGGAGGAGGAAACCGACGAAGAGGAAGATACCGAAGAAACCTTAAAATCATCAAATCCTAATCTGGATAACATTGTAAATGGGTTAAAATTGCAACAGGTTAATACCATTGTGGTGGATGAAGCCCATCACTTAAAAAACGAATGGTGGCAAACCCTAACCAGAGTAAAAGAAAAACTAGACCCTATTACCGTGGGCTTAACGGCAACCCCACCTTATGATGTTACCCCAACCGAATGGTTAAGGTACCTCGAGTTTAACGGCCCTGTTGATGCTGAAATATCGGTTCCCGAACTGGTAATTGAGGGCGATTTATGTCCGCATCAGGATTATGTGCACTTTACCTTTCCTACCGAAGCTGAGAATAAAAACATTGAGCAGTTCAGGGACAATATAGAACAGCTTTTTCACGACATCAAGCAGGATAAAACGATGATTACGGCGATTGAAAACCATCCGATATGGGTACACCCAACCGAACACCTCGAATGGATCTATACCAATCTGGCCTGCTATTCGGCCTGTTTAATCTTTCTACATGCCAACGGAAGAGAAATCCACGAGCTGCATACCGAGGTGATGGGAGATGAAAAACTGGAAATCCCACCGCTCGATTACCATTGGATGGAAAAACTTCTTGATTTCTACCTCTACCAGGAAAAAGAACGTTTTAAGCATTTCGATGAACACCGTAAACAACTCGAAAATAAGTTGAGGCGCTGTGGTGCGATGGAAAAACGACAGATTGATTTTTCGAACAGTAAACGTATTACAGGTTTTTTAACCTCCAGTATCAGTAAACTAACCGGTATATCTAAAATTGTAGATTTCGAGTTTAAACAACTCAACCATCAATTGAGAATGGTAATCCTATCTGATTATATCCGCAAGGAATTTTACCTCAACTCACCTGAGAATAAGCTCGAGCTTACCAAAATGGGCGTAATCCCCATCTTCGAAAAATTACGGAGGGAGAACAACAACAGTAAAAAAATAGGCGTGTTAACTGGTTCGATGGTTATTATACCAAAAACAGCATGTAAAGTATTTGAAGAAAAGGCAGCTAGAAAGGGAATTTCGAAAATCGGCTTATCTCCTCTTCCTTTCGATCATAACTATATCATTATCGACCAAACCGAACAGCTTAAAAATGACCTGATCCACATCGTAACCGAAATTTTCCAGGAAGGAGAAATTGAAGTATTGATCGGAACAAAATCTTTACTGGGCGAAGGATGGGATGCGCCGGCCATCAATGCATTAATACTGGCCAGTTTTGTGGGTTCTTTTGTTTCTTCCAATCAAATGCGCGGCAGGGCAATTAGAACACAAAATGGAAATGCCAATAAAACCGGAAATATCTGGCATTTGGTAACGATAGACCCAACAATTAAAACCGGAGGTGATGATTTCGATTTATTGAAAAGACGTTTTAAAAGTTTTGTGGGGGTTTCATTTAAAGAAGATCCCGGGATAGAAAACGGCCTGAACCGGTTAAACTTACCCGAGAACATTGCTCAGGAGGTAGAAGCCGGGAAAAAGAATGATGAAATGTTTACGTATGCAGCCGACAGGGAAAATTTAAAACAACGCTGGGAACTGGCACTTGAAGGAGGTGTAAACCTGATCGAAGAAATTAAAATCCCATTTCTGGAAGAAAAAGGATATCAGGAAATTAAAGGCATGTACCTCAGTAAAACCATTGCCAACCTTGCGGCAACCCTCGGTTCGGGGCTGGCCGGATTTGGTCTGCAAAGCTTTGAAGTTTTACTCAGAGGCAGTAGAAATGTCCGATCGGCAAATGACCTGTACCTACTGCTTGCTATCATTGGGACTATTGGAATAATCATATTTGGGCGGCTAACCTACAAAACCCTAAGGCTTTACATCAAATACCGTGATATTTCAAAAGATATCCAGCAAATTGGTGAGGCATTGCTAAATGCGCTGATTAAAGCAGGAGCAATTCATACTGACATTTCGAAAATTTACGTAGAAAGCAATATGGATGAACATGGTGCTGTTTTTTGCCATTTAGAAGGTGGAACCACTTTCGAAAAATCTACTTTTATTAATACACTGCAAGAAATCATTGCCCCTATCAATAATCCACGGTATGTAATAATCAGGAAAAACAGGTTTATGCTTTTTATTAAACAGAAGGATTACCACGCTGTTCCCGAGCTGATCGGGAGAAATAAAAACCTGGCAGAGCATTTCAAAAAACAATGGGAACACTGTGTAGGTAACTGCGATTTAATATTTACCCGTACAATTGAAGGCCGAAAACTGATTTTACAATCCAGAATAAAGTCGCTGGCAGCGCAATTCCAGAACAAGGTTGAGCACGTAAATAAATGGAGGTAGCGAATGTTCTTAATTTTCTTACACCGTTACATAACAGCGATAATTAACAATAATCATTTTTCAGATGGTAAACGCTAAACTAAACAGATTGCTTCACCCCAGCTTACCATCCTCCCTCATGTTCGCAATGACGATGAAACGGTAAACTCCGAACATCTAACCGCCCAGCTTTGTGCCCTCTGCGCCTTCCCTTTGCGATCTCTGCGGTTAAAAACGCGCCTATTCCGATAATTTCTTTTTAATCCCTTCTGTCAGTTTTTTCACTTTCATATAACCTGCCAATGAGCTGTTCTTTTTATCAAAATTAATCTCCAACCAGCCCTTTTTAGCCTTCAGGTTAAAATTATCGCTACCATTTAAATTTACGAACAGATCGATATTCTGATCCAAAGGGAGTTCATTGTTCAGTGCGCTATCCAGGAATTTCTCCAGTTTAGCTGTTTTACCATCTGCATATTTGGCCTCAAATTTAAACGAGTTGTTCGTATCTTGTGTATTGATGGATAAATAACCACCACCACCATGGCATCCGCAGCTTAAAGCGGTAAATAAAATTGCGATATTGTAAAAAATATTTTTCATTATCAATTGGTTAACTGGTTAATTGTTCAAATTGGTTAATTGGAGAGCAAATTGAATCTAGACTCCGGACTCACGACTCTAAACTCACCTAGCCCCCCGCTCTGTTTTTAATATCATCTGCAGCTGTTTTCCGGTTTTGGTTTGATTTTAAATTCTGGTTACCAAAGCTATAACTGATATTGAACGAAGCCCTTCTGCTAATGTAATTGTTCTGAACCCTTAAATTTACATTTTGATAATCGAGCGTTCCTTTCCAGTAGTTGGTCTGGAAAATATCGTCAACGTTTAATCTAAGTTTTAAAGCTTTGTTTAAGAAACTTTTCTGCACCCCCATGTTCAGGGCATTCTGATAAATAATGGTCCGTTCCAAACCGCGTACCCGGGGAGAATTTAACCAGAAATTGGTTTCCAATATCCAGTTATCCGGCAAAGTTATGGAGCTGCTGATGTTAAAATTATACGATACTTTACTCAACATAAAAGGTGCACCTTCTAAGTTATCATCATTAAATTTGTTATAAAATAAACTAAAATTGTTCTGCAGGTTCCACCATTTGGTAATGGCCAAAGGAAAATATAATCCGGCTGTATAATATTGTCCGCTGCCTATGTTGCCCTGTCCAACCGTAACAATCCTGGTGCTATCGTTTTGTGCAGTTTTACTATCCAAAATGAGGTCTTTTGTTTTAGAGTAACCTAAAGAAAATGATAATCCACTTTTATAATTATAACTCACTTCGAAATTATTGGTAAACTGAGGTTTCAAATATGGATTGCCCTGTTGTATCGTGTAAGGGTCCATGTAAAAATTAAAAGGGTTTAACTGCTGGTAATTGGGGCGATCTATCCGCCTGCCATACGAATAACGTAAATTACTGCTTTCCGAAATTTTCTGACTAACAAAAACCGTTGGGAACAAGGATAAATAATGCTGTTTTGCCACGGTATTATTGGTTACCGATGTGCCGGTTGATTGTGTGTACTCTGCCCTTAAACCCGCCTGAATTTGCCATTTACCCATATCTTTAGATACATTTGCATAAGCTGCATTCACATTTTCCTTATAAATAAAGTTATTGCTCTGCCCTACAATATTCTGCCATTCGTTGTTGAGAAATGCCGACGACAGAAAATCATTATTGGTTTTAACATAAGTACTTTTCAGGCCGGTTTCCAGCTTGGTAGTTTTTGATAATGGCCAGGTGAAATCGGTTTTTGCCGCATAAATGTCAATGGCTGTTTTACTATCATTTTTAATGATCGTATTGTTGTACACCCCCCCTTTTTCGTCGTAAAAATTGGTGTTAAAATTTTCCAGACCAGAATAATCAAAACCAGAGTAATCGGCATCGAAATTTAAACTCGCGCCTTCCTTTTTAAAATCGTGTTTGACATTAAAATTTACGCTGTAATTTTTGTTTGGTGTATTGGCATCAGAATATTGGATTAATGAATTGTTGCTTACTACACCAGCCTGAGTTTCGTTTATAAATGTTTGAGAGAAATTATCCAGTTTCCGCGTACTGGTACTGCCATCCAGCATAATCCCGATCGTAGTTTTTTCACTGGCATAATAATCTGCACCCACTTTTGCAGCCAAACGCGATCCGGTATATATTTTTTGAAAATTTTGATTAAATGCACTTTGCAAACCATTGGAATTGGTGTTTCTCTCTAAAAATAAATTCGAAAAATTATTATTTTTAGAGGCATTTGCATTGGTGTAAAAGTTCCACTTTTCTACGCGGTGATTTAAATTAAAATTAAGCTCCGATCCATAAATATTAGTTGGCAGATTAGCCCTTATCGCATTACGATAGGTTGATGAAAGGCTTCCGTTTGTACCAAACGCCTTATTTTTTTTCAGTTTAATATTGATAATACCTGAATTACCCGCCGCATCGTATTTGGCTGATGGATTGGTAATAATTTCAATGGTTGCAATCTGGCTACTGCTTAAATTATTTAAATAAATGGTTAAATCTGATGCCGATAAAAAATTGTTCTTTCCATCAATCATCACCATCACCCCCGATTTATTGTTCAATAAAATCTGTTCGTTCTGCCTGTCAAGCTGCACACCTGGTGCTTTCTCTAAAATTTCGAGAGCGGTACTGCCTGATGAAACAATACTGTTTTCTACATTCAGCACCGTTTTATCAATCTGGTGTTCAACAAAAGGTTTTCTACCTTGTACGCTTACTTCTTTCAGTTGTTTAGTTAAACTCTCGATGCTGATTGCAGGTAGATTTAAATCTCCACTAAGCGAAAAACGATCTGTTTTTTTGCTTTTAAAACCAACTATCGAAACCGAAAGTACATAATCGCCACTTTTTAACTGGTCGATGTTAAACTCGCCATCTATATTGGTTGATACACTTTTGGCAACAGTGGTGTCCGGATAATTCAGCACCCGAACAATGGCAAACGGCACTGCGACCGTCTTATCATCAACGATTTTACCCGTGAGTTTATTTAATTTTTGGGCAAAAGAAGCCCCACACACCATTAGGCATGCAATTAGCGTAAATAATGTTTTCATGGTTTCTTCTTTTTAGGCGTTATATTTTTTTATGGAGATAAATCTGTGATTGTCAGCTTTTTCACAGCAAAGTGATCGTCTTTCCCGCAAAGGCGGAAATCTTAATGACAAGTTGTATGGGAATCATTAGGTTTCGCCGGCCAGGACTATTGTTCAGGCTCAATCCCCAGCTCTTCTTTAACTTCCTTAATCCTGTTCGAAACAGAATCCTGGTAAATCGTATCCGTAGGCTTGCTCTTTTTCAACATTTCCAAATCGAATAGTTCTCCTTTTAGCTTTTGTTTTTTTAAGGCCTCTTCTTTTAATTTGGCAACACATTTCAAACCATCATCGGTCATAATCCATATACTCGAATCATTGTGGTCATTTTCGCTGTCGTTACACTCCCAGGTCCAGTAATTATTAACGTAACGGTAAGCATCCTGCTTTAAAATTAACCTGGTTCCCACCGGGATTTCAAGAGTTAACCTTACTTCCTGGTTTCTCCAGATGGTGCCCTTTCTCAATTGAAACCGCGGACTAAAAATCAGTTCTGAATCTTTTACTACATAATTGTAGCTAATGTTCTGGGCATTTTGCAATGCACTTTGAAAGGTTTTGCCCTGCGATTCGTACTTCTGTGTTAAACGGGTAACACCAGTTTCGCTTTTGTTAATGTCAATACGGATATGGTTAGGAGAAACAAAAGGTCCATCTTCAAAATCATCAACCACAATCTGGTGGCGGTTGTTCGCATCAATGTGGTAAGCCACGCTATCTTCTTTACTGAAATATTTACTTTTATCGATATTGATGGTGTAAACCGGATAAGCTTTCAGGTCGGTGGTTTGTGTTAATTCAGCATGTTGCTTAAATTCTGATGAAATCTTAGCGGCCTGATAACCTGTTACCGCCACACCTGCCAACCAGATAATTAACAGCGCAAAAGAAAGTGTTTTATTAATGGCCTGTTTGTTAAAGGCAACCCTGATGGAGAATAATACCAAAGCCAAAACCGGTACAAAACATACAATAAATGCACCGAATACAATGATACCCCTATTGCCCTCATTAACAATCGAGAAGGGAAAATATTCATAAATACTCGCATCCCAAAATCCCTGGAAAGCTGCCACGCCGATAATCAGCGTCAGTAAAAATAATACTCCAAACACCACGATAAAACCTGCAATCACTTTAAAGATCACTTTTCCCGTTCCCGATATAAAGCGGCCAAGCCACTCGAAAAACTCACCGATAAAAATACCTATCCGTCCGAATATTGGTTGTGCATGTTTATTTACTTCATTTAAACGTTCCTTTACCGCCTGTAGCTCTTCATCCAGGTTCTTTTGGAAACCCTGAAGATTTGCCGGTTCGCCCTTCATCTCCATTTTTTCTACCCGCGATTTTGCTTTTGGCATAATGATCCAAAGCAGGGCATATACCAACACGCCAAATCCACCAACAAAACTGATTAGCAATGTAGCCAACCTGATCCATTTTGGATCGGCATTTATATAGTGTGCAATACCTGAGCAAACACCTGCCACAACGCGGTCGTCCATGTCCCGGTACAGTTTTTTCTCCGTATACTGGTATTGATAGGCATTATTGATTACAGGCTCCTCTTCGCCTTCTTCAGCTGTATCAAAATCCTGCACCCTGCCCATCTGCGCAATTACTGAATTTACATTGGCAGAATCTACAACCTGTTTTTTCTGCTCTTCCAATTGCTCGGTTAACAGCTCCGCAATCCGGTTTTCAATATCCGTTACAATTTCAAGGTCATCTGCATGGTTGGCAAAATACTGTTTTACTTCGTTCAGGTAGGCCTTTAAGAGTTCGTAGGCACTTTCTTCAATGTGAATAATCGTGTTCCCTATATTAATGATGATGGTCTTTTCCATTTCCTTTTTTACTAATTATGAATTGGCTCCTTTTTGTGAAATACCTACAGCATAAGCCAGCTCCTGCCAGGTTTGATCTAATTGTGATAAAATGCCCCGACCATCTTCGGTTAAGGTATAATATTTACGCGGTGGGCCTGAGGTAGATTCTACCCAGTTGTAGCTTAACAAACCGTTGTTTTTAAGCCTGGTTAATAATGGATATAATGTGCCCTCAACCACCAACAGCTTTGCCGACCTTAATTCAGCAATAATATCCGAAGCATAAATTTCGCCCCGTGAGATGATTGATAAAACACAGTATTCCAGAATTCCCTTCCGCATTTGCGTTTGCGTATTTTCTGCTATCATATAACAAAGATATATGTTTTATATACTACCATGCAATACATAGTACTAAAATAAATCAAAGTAAATTCATAAAATATTGATTATCAATGATATAATTTTAAATAAAATTTTGTGTTTTGGAAATAATTCTGTAAAAGATGAAATTTTTTACTGTTTTTTGGAAAAGCAAGCACCTGTAATCCTTCGGTTTCGGCAGTCCTGCTATTGCCCATAGCCCCGATTAAAAAAGGCCTTAAATACAATTTTTTTATAAAATCGGGGGCTATTTGGCGCTATCAGGTTTAGGTGAAGAGATGCAGTTGTTCTTCGCTAAACTTACGAAGTTAGCCTTACACTTGTGTCCTCTCTCAAACTCCTAAGTTAGCCAACTATACACATAATGTGCTCGCGCTGTATTAAATTTCAAACAGCCTCATCAGCCCCTTTTAAATGCCTACAGTATTTTACAACCGTATAAATATCAATTAATTAATAAAAAATATAAGTTATTAACAATTTAACATTTTTCTGAATTTTTGGCTTGGGATTTGCCTTAAGAAAATTAACCCTACTAAAACATTGTCCCATGATTATTAAATTAGACACATCAGTTTTCAGGCTTTCCAGGCACAAAGCTGAAACCGTACAAAAAGTTGCAACACCACTTACAAGAGACCAATGGATTACTGCTGACAGAATTGTAATGGCAGCGATGTTTATTCTCACTATTATTGGTGCCATTTTATTTTAATTTCCGATGATTGATCAAAAATCTTCAGAAATCAACTCTTTATTTATCATCACTGCAGCCATGGTTCCAGCGGCTGTAACGATCGGCAACGACCTGAACAAGGTTGCACAATCTCCTGCGGCATAAACGCCCTTAGCAGTAGTTTGCTGCTGCTCATTTACTTTTATTATTTTCAGTTCTGTTAATTCGAATCCGAGTTGCCCGCTAAAATTTACCTGTTGCTCTATTTCAGGTTTAACGTAAATTGCTTTAAAGGCCACCTTTTCTCCATTTTTAAAAACAATGTTTTCGAGCTCACCGTTTTGGTGTTCCAGTTCAATAATTTCCCCTTCTAAAACCGTAATCGATTTAGACTTTAGTTTTTCACCCTGCTCAGCCGTAAATTCTGATTTTCCATTGGTTAAAATGGTTAAATCCTTATTCCAAAGGTGAAGGTTCTTAGCCATCTCAAAGGCATGATCACCGTTCATTAACAAAGCTATTTTTTCATTTTTCACTTCATAACCATGGCAATAAGGACAATGTATGGCAGAAATGGCCCAACATGCGGCCAATCCTTCAATATCGGGCAGGGTATCTTTTAAACCAGTGGCTAATAATATTTTGCGCGAAGTAAAATATTTTCCATCTTCCAGTCCAACACTAAAACCACCTTCAATTTGTTCGGCCGAATCGGCTTTTACATTTAAAAATTTAACTGTTGGATATTTTATCACTTCAGCTTTTGCTACTTTGGAAATTTCGGCTGGCCGATCCCCATCATGTGTTAAAAAGTTATGCGAATGAGGGGTTTGCCTGTTACAGGGTTTGCCGGCATCGATTACCAGAACATTCCGGGTTGAACGACCCAAAGTTAATGCGGCAGATAAACCAGCATAGCTGCCTCCAATTATAATTACATCAAAATCCATATCCTTATCTTTTGCTACAAAGATCAGCATTCAAATTTCAAATGCAACATAGATGCATTAATTAAATGTCATTTTATTTTTTTGAAAATAACCGCCTTAATGAAGTTACCATAATATGAGCGTAGTGCTAAGATTTTATAACCTGCATTCAGAAAGTAAGGATTCATGTCGATCAGGTGATTTGCCTCTACAATTCCGAGTAATTTAAAAAAGCTGTACATCGATTTGAGCAAGAGCCATTTCCACCAGTTCCCATTATTTTTGTCGAGCGAAAAATCGACCAAAAACCACAGACCATCTTTTTTCAAATATGCATTTAATTGGCCAAATACTTTTGCAACCCGTTGCGCTGCGAAATTATCGAAAAGAAATGGTGTTAAAATTACATCAAATACGATATCTACCCCAAAATCCTCGATGCCGAGATGCACAAATTTGATCTGGTTATTTTTACAGTCCCTTTTTTTAGAAAGTGCAATCATTTTAGCAGATATTTCTACATAAACAATCTTTAAGCCACTTGGATATATTTTGGCAATTTCTTCCAAAATCCATCCTGTTCCACCCCCCACAATTAAAACTGAGCTATCTTTTGGAAGATACTGAAGTTGATTGATCTGTGCATTAACCTGCGATTTAAAAAACACCAAACGACTTAAGGTATCGTAATGATTGGCTATTTTATCGTAGTTGTTGTTCATAGTATCAGGTATTGAGAATCAAGTATTGAGTATCAGGTATCAAGATAGACTTCTCAAGTGTAATATACGCTTTGGGCTTTGCTCTTTTGTCTTTCAGCTTAATGCACAAACTGCATCCCTATCATCCCACATATTGCCTTAAACAAAATCAATCCATCAATTACCATCAGATAATAGAGGATGTTTTTTCTTCTGTGCATAGAATAGGCCACGTAAATGGTTAATATAAACGGCAAAACATTAAATAAAACCTGTGGTATTCCGAAGCCTTTGTAACTGGCAAATATGCCTAGCGAGATTAAACCGATAATTAGCAGTGGAATCAAGATGTTAAAAATGGTTCTCCTCAAGCCGTATCGCACTACAAAAGTCCTTAAATGTTTATTGGCATCAGTTGGGTAATCTTTAATATCAAAAATGATCGCATTTACGGTGCAGAACATCCAGTTTTTAATAAACAACCAGGTCCACAACACAGAATCGTGATAGCCTACCCCTGTTTCAATTTTAAGCATAATCAAGGGTAGTACATTGGCGCAACAGGCCCAAACAAAACCAATAACGAAGGCTTTTAACCAACCAGTATTGCGCAGATTGAATTTGAGGAAAGATTTAGGCAATAAACCGTAGTATAAACCTCCTGCAACAATAATAATTATAATAGCCACCCAATAACTGAACGGAAGTGCGAGAATATGCTGAAAGTTCTGATATAGCAGATTAATTGCCAACAACATGCAACTGATAAAGAGCACAGCCTGACTCCAATTGATAAATTTCTTATGCTTGAAATACCATTGATTGCGGGGATTGGTGGTGGATGGTGCAGTAGAAACTTTATTGTAAGCGTAGGTATAATAAATGGTTGGGGCCAAAAATAACAACAGGTAATAATTGAGGGAGTTAAAAGGCAGCCTTAATTGAAGGGTAGCTTCGAGGGTAAGGGCTACTGCCAGAATCCCTACAAAGTAGTTTCCAAAGAAAATAAACCTGATTATTTTACCGAGCATTTACCGCTGTTTTTCGTCAGGCAATTTCGGATATATAATTGAATAAGGTAAATAATTATAAAGATTAAAATAATTGCAAAGCAGTATACATCATCCTTGCTTTGCAATTAAGATTATTGTAAGCTATGGAAGCGTGGTTAAATTAACTGTTGGTGCGGTACCCGTAGCTGTTCTGGTAAACGATTGGTTCGGGGTAACATAGTTGGCAAAAAATCCACCATTCTGAAGATAAAATTTACCTCCGGAAACACCTCCTGCAAAATCCATTCTTTGTTGATTATTGCCTGTAGCATCTACAGTGAAATTGGCGGAAGTAATTTCGCTCCATGTACCTGCCGCGTTACGTACCCATTGGTTATTATATTCGGCCTTTCTGCCCAAATAACCATTTTTATCATTAAAGTTTTCTAGGAAAGAGTATAATCCGGTTAAATAGCTATTGGTATTCGGTTTTTTCCACGAAGCCATAAATGTCCATGTTCCTAATTCTGGTGCATAAAACCACGATGAATAAACGGTATTGCCTGCTCCATCTGGCTTACCTTGTGTTAAAAACTTATAGGTATTTCCGGCAACCCAATTGTAAACGAGGTAAGATTGCCCACCTTCGCCTTCGCCTGTAAAATTAGTCGCTACAACATTGGTTCCCTTTCTCGTCCAGGTTGTGGTTCCACCTGTTGGGTTCCAAACCGAGAAGAGTATTCTGCGCTCTGTAGCCGAATTCACCTGTATCCCGAAATAGCCCCCATCAAAACCATTGGCCATAAAATAACTCCCGATCTTATCTTGTCCCGTCGGAACGGTAACTTCGTTATAAAACCATTCGGTGTTTGCTGGTGCCGAAAAGCCTAAATGAACTGAGGGTCCTCTCCTCGACCAGTAATAATTGGCAGGATCATTGGCATAATATACATTTGATGCCACTGCAGGCCCGCTGATCACAAGATCAGAAACATCTGCGAAGTAAGATCCGGTTTTGCTTACCCCCTGGAACTGAACCGTTACATAACCAGGTGTGGTGATATTTACCGTGCCTACCGTGTAAGTGGTATTTGCCGTACCTGTTGCGGTTACGTTAAATGGGGTACCGTTTATGGTAATTTTTAAAACACTTGTACCACTGGGCACCGATGCTTTTACCGCTACAGTTAGTGCTCCAGTATTTCCAATCCTGAAATAAGAGCTGAAAATACTATTGGCATTGGTCCAGTTTGCCAACTTTGTCGAAGTTACCGTTTCAGCCCCGCCTGATGCTAAAGTAGTTACAAAAGCATTTCCGCCCATCGAAACGGTTAATGATGTACCGCCAAGCAATTGGGCATTTGCAAGTCCTAGTTTCTTACTCTGATCCGAGGATGCAGCATCTGCACCCGTCAAGTTTTCCTGCTTTTTACAGGAACTGGTAAATAGCACGAAACCTAGTATCGCCAGGCTTGAAATTGATTTGATAGATTTTTTCATTGATTTGGTTTGAGATTTATGGTTAGTAATGATGTATCAAACAGAGACTTACAAAGTGGACTTGCTTACTCTAATTTAATATTACACTAAAGGATTAACAGCATATTTGACGACAAAAAACCACGCAAACGTTTGTGTTAAAACAACTTACTTTTACCAAAAATTAACTAAACAATTGTGATACATAAGTATTAATCATACAAATTAAATGTAATTTGAATAATATTATTTTTGGGGCAGATAAGCTTGATTTAGCACTGCTAATTCACGAAAAAAACAGGAGATTAGATTTTGTTTGGGACAATGATCAATCGTTTGTGTGAAGAAAAAGGCAATCAGGAAAAATGATTTTATACTATCTTGAAAATAAATATAAATACCGATTAAAGCAGTTCTTAAATTTATAATTCAAAAAAACGATCAATATGGAAGATTCAAAAAACTCAACTTCAGCTACCGATACCACTCCAAAGGTGACAGGAATTGGCGGTATTTTCTTTTTCTCAGATCATCCGAAGAAAACGAAAGATTGGTATGCTAAAAATTTAGGGATCGAAATCAACGCATGGGGTTCCGTGAGTTTTGATTCCCGGAATATCAACAATCCCGAGGAAGTAGAGTCACTTCAATGGAGTCCATTTAAAAAAGGGGATGAATATTTTTCGCCTTCAAAAAAGGAATTTATGATTAATTACCGGGTACAAAACCTTGAAGCGTTATTGGAAAAACTCAAAGAAAACGGCGTAACCATACTCGATGAAATTGCCACTTATGATTTTGGAAAATTTATCCATATTATGGATGCTGAAGGTAATAAGATTGAGTTGTGGGAGCCTAAATAACTTATTTAATCATTTTTGTCATTCTGCTTGGGTAGCTATCTGATCAGAATGACAAGATTTAATAGAAAGATCGTTATCTCGATCCGATAGCTATCGGATGAAGTGCAACGGAATGGAGAGATCTTTGAACCAAATAAAAAAATGGATTTCTCAGCTACGTTATCTGAAACAGGGCCCATATAAAAATCGTTGTTCCTCTTCGCAATGCGTATCCTAAGGTGATTGGTAGGAAATGATCACAATCTTATCTTACAGGGCACAATAAATTAAAACATTTTTCTTCCGCTCTATACCGCGAGGCATGATACTTTGGAGCGCCAAAGTATCCAAAGCGCTTTGTCAATCCGGCAAGGGGCCTCTTACACAAGCCCAATACACATCAAAAAAACAGCGGCACTTTGTTTTGTTCGTTATTACAGAGTGAAAGGTTTTGCAAACATTAAACACAAAACCACTGCGTTTTAGGTTTGATAGTGCTACTTATACTGTCGTGCTACTGTTTTTTTTGATTTCCCCAGCCCATGGGATTGACGGGCGTGCTTCGGTAAGGGTTGTGCTTATTTTAAAGCAAGCTAGCATAGTGCCTTAAAAGATGGTTAAAAAGATTGGCCAATCCATCACAATCGGGACGACCCTCGGTGTAAACCAGGAGCTCTGAACCAGCTTAGTTAAATTCTTTCAGTTACAAAAAAGCCTCTCAATAAATTGAAAGGCTTAAAATGGTGGGAAATGAGGGGTTCGAACCCCCGACCCCCTCGGTGTAAACGAGGTGCTCTGAACCAGCTGAGCTAATTTCCCTTTTCAGGTGTATTTTAAAGTTTGATAAAAAAGCCTTCCAGTAAAACTGAAAGGCTTAGTGGGAAATGAGGGGTTCGAACCCCCGACCCCCTCGGTGTAAACGAGGTGCTCTGAACCAGCTGAGCTAATTTCCCTTTTATAATTTGTCAAACTTAATGCCCCATCCTCCGTTTGGGAATGCAAATATAGCGCTATAAAACTGTTCTGCAAATCTTTTTTTCTTTTTTTTCAACTTAATAAAGTTTCGAGGATTTTATGCGATTGAACCACCCCAAAAGAGGCCGTATGTAAGGTATAGAAAACCAATATCTTATCTAACAAAAAGCGCCGCTGGGTATTGCTTAACTTTATTTCAGAAATTTTTTCGAGTGGTGAATTAAACAACGAAATAAAACCATTCGCATCATCTAACTGGAGGTAATTGGAGTGAATTGGCAACCGTGAAGTAAATTCTCCTTCCTGTAAATCGAAATAAATCTGATCGTTCCTTCTTTTTCCGTTAGGAGAAAAGCCTAAAAATCTTGTAAGTTTTAATAAAAAGGATAAATGAAAATTTGGGTTTATCTCTTCCACTTCGTCAAACCAGGCGATTGAATTGAAAATGTAATCGAATAAACTTTCATCAGCCGATTGCTGCCGGATGCTTTTATACAGCACCTCATTTAAGAAAATAACGATGCTGGTTTTAATCACATCATAAGGGATACTCTTAAAAACAGGCGTTTGCCGCACTTCCGATATCCGCTGAATATTGGTATTTACTTTATGATAAACCACCATATCCAACAAATGTAGCGACTGCAACATGTTCATTTTAATCTTGGCCTTCGGTTTTTTAACTCCATTAATAAGGTAAGATTGCATTCCGAATTTATCAGTAAGCACCTGAACCACCACACTGCTTTCGCTGTAATCGGTGGTCTTTAATACAATACCTCTAACTTTGTGTAACATGCTGCTAAAACAATTTTTTCAAAAGTATGTTATTTGTGCAAATTTAATTGCGCAAAAAGTAATCGTGTTTTACAAATAAGATTAGTTTTGCCATTATTATTAAACTAAGCTGCACATGTGGGTTAAGCTATCGAGATTTATTCTTCAGAACCGTATCGCAATCATCGTATTTTTCGTTTTAGGAACCGTTTTTATGGCTTATCAGGCCAAAAATGTAAAACTCTCCTACACAGGAAGCAAAATCCTGCCCGTTACCGATAGCGCATTTGTTAAATACAATGCTTTTAAAAAGACTTTTGGTGAAGATGGAAGTGTAATGGTGGTGGGGATACAGTCGCCCGATATTTTTAAAAAGGAAGTGTACAACCAATGGGTACAACTTTCTAACGAAATCCAGAAATTAAAAGGCATTAAACAAGTATTATCTTCAGGACGCATTTTTCAACTCGAAAAAGATACCGTCAACCAAAAATTTGTTTTAAAACCGCTTCCTGGTGGTCTGGTTAAAACTGATAGTGAAATGGATTCAATTAAAAACACCATTTATGGTAATCCGTTTTTCGAAGGATTGGTTTATAACCGCCAGAATGCCACGTTAATGGCCATTACTTTCGATACCAAAATCTTAAATACCGCCGAACGTAATCCTATTTTAAAAGAAATTGAAGCCAAAGCAAAAGCTTTTCAGGCTTCTACTAAAATTCAGGTACACATTTCCGGTTTGCCTTATATCCGTACCGCAGTAAGTAAATTGGTAAGTAACGAATTCGTATTGTTCCTGGGTTTATCAATCCTGGTTTCAGCCTTAATCTTATTGTTTTTCTTCAAAAAATTCTATGCCGTATTCTTCCCTATTTTAGTGGTGGTAATGGGCGTAATCTGGAGTATTGGTACTTTGGTATTGTTCGGCTTCGAACTAACTATTTTAACAGGATTGATTCCACCACTAATTGTGATTATCGGTATTCCGAATAGTATTTTATTATTGAACAAATACCAGAATGAGCTGCGCAAACATGGTGATAAACAAAAAGCGCTAAGTATCACGATTGAAAGAATTGCTATTACTACTTTAATTGCAAATATTACCGCAGCCATTGGTTTTGGGGTACTTTATTTTACCGGAAGTGAGCTGCTCATGCAGTTTGGCAGTGTGGCCTCTATCAATGTGATGGTTACCTGGCTGATGTGTTTATGTTTAATACCGATTATTTTCAGCTACTTACCGGCACCAAAACTTAAACCACAAACTCATATTGATGAAGGTTTTCTGCATAAATTATTGGTTAAAACCGATACCCTTGTTCAGCACAAAAGTGGATTGATTTATATCGGAACCATCATCATTTCCATTATCGCTTTTATCGGCGTAATGAAAATCAACGTTAACGGATATGTAGTTGATGATCTTCCAAAAAACTCCGAAATTTTAACTGATCTTAAATTTTTTGAGAAAAATTTTGAGGGCATTTTACCTTTAGAGGTAAGTGTAGATACGAAGAAAAAGAATGGCGTTTTCAATTTAACCAACCTGAAAAGAATGGAAAAACTGGAGAAAATGATTTCGGCTTATCCGGAATTTTCGCGTTCTATTTCGGTAAATATGGGATTGAAATATGCTACACAGGCATTCTACAATAATGATTCAACCTTTTTCCGTCTACCGGATAACTTAGAAAAGAATTTTATTTTGGCTTATATCGCCAATGGCGGAAAAGGAAATGCAAGTTTGTTGACGAACTTTATCAGCAAAGGGAATCAGAGTACAAGGATCAGCTTCCAGATGGCCGATGTGGGTTCGAAACGTTTGGATGCGATTATGGCGGAGCTAAAACCACGGATCGATAGCATTTTGCCTCCATCTAAATTTGATGTAGAATTGACCGGATCGAGCATTATATTTTCGAAAGGAACAGATTATATGTTAAGGCATTTGGTAGAGAGTATTGCGCTTGCCATTGTATTAATATCGCTTTTAAGGCTGGCGCAGTTTAAGAGTTTGGGTATTATGTTTATTTCACTATTACCAAACATTGTTCCCTTGATTATCACTGCGGGGATAATGGGTTATTTTGGAATTTCGTTAAAACCCTCTACCATTTTAATTTTCACCATTGCATTTGGTTTAGCTTCAGATCAGACAATTTATTTTCTTACACGTTATCAGCAGGAATTAAACCTGACAAATTTCAGTGTGCCAAAAGTGATTACGGATACCATTACCGAAACCGGTGTAAGTATGACGCACATTGCCCTGATCTTATTCTTTGGCTTCGGAATTTTCACGGCCTCTACCTTTGGAGGTACGGTAGTACTAGGTTTACTTTTATCGATAACTTTATTGGTGGCCTTAATTTTCAATTTAACTTTATTGCCAGCACTGGTTTTATGGCTGGATAAAAAGAAAGTAAGAAAAGTGGTTTCCGATGAGGAATCAGCGAAAAATGCTGGTGAGTTTGACCATTAATTGAGTTTGGAGTTTTCAGTTGGGAGTTCCGGATGCCTAAATAAATCGATATTATTAGCCTTGGGTTTAAACCCAAGGCTATTTTTATAAAATCACAATTCCAACATTCCAACCTATCCAACCAGTATATCTCGAATCCTTAAAGGTAAAATCCCGATGTTTTTCCTGTAAAAGGCCAAATTCTCCGATTTTGGTGTTTTGCCTGGTGTAATACACATTAACCGATGGACCACCCTGAATAGCCAGCCATTTATTTAACCTGATGTTGACCGGAAGTTCAATTTTATTTAACAGGTTCAGGTAATCCCAACTACCCTGATATACATATAGACTACTGATTTCAGGGTTTAATGAAACACTACGGAATAGTTTCATTTCCTTTCCAAAGCCCAGTCCGCCAGTATAAATTTTATCTGCTGATTTTTTGTTTGTACCGAACATCAGCATATTATATAAACGTTTGCTTCCACCTTTATAAGCCACATTATAATTAGTGCTTTCATTCGTACCAAAGCTAAATTTATGATAGCCTTTTAAAGCAATGTTTATCAAACCGATGGAATAACCATCATTTCTATTCGAAACATTTAATATTCCTAGTTGAACACCTTTCAAATTATTCGCATAATTAATTGCACCAATTTGCAATCCGCTAGCCGTTTTTCCGGTAAAATTTGTTAGCGCTGCAAGATTTATCCCGCTGCTCTCTTTGTTGATATTGGCAATACCACCAATCTGAATTCCACTTGTTCTACCACTTACTATATTGCCACCAACTCCGATCTGAACTCCTTTTGTATCCTGACCAACCAAATTAAATGCCCCTGTTTGCCAGCCTTTCAAGGTTCCTCCTATTGTATTAAGGCCAGCAGAAAATTGTGCTCCCTTTAAATTATTTTTAACGTTATTATATATGCCTCCAATTTGCAAGCCCTCAAAATCTTTACTAACATGGTTATGAGCTAACGCAACCTGCATAGCATTTACACTGCCGTTTACATGATTAAAGAAACCTGCAATTTGAATTCCACGAACATTTCCTCCTACTAAATTAAAACCACCTGCAAACTGAAAATACTGGACGTCACTTTTATCGATATTGAAGCCAAAACCAATTTCCGCACCATCTACACCAGCACTATAAGCGCCGATTACATTAAGCGAAAATTTGTTCACCACCTGCCCGCTTAGTGAACCATGAGAGTTTAGCTTTGGGATTAGTGAAAACTGAAATGGAGCTTTAGAAATAAAACCACCGATATTAATCGATTGGATTTTTTGTTGGGCTGTAATCAAGGCATTGCCCAGCCATGTATTTTCTACATCGTCCAAATTTTCACTGATAAATCGCTCAGCAGGGCTTTCCTTTTTATTGCTAATGTTTACCTCGGCCAAAAAATGAGTAATGGTCGATTTGTAGTTTTCTTTGCTTACGGTTAGCGATATGGGTTGTGTAATGTTTTTTAACCGCATCGAAAAATAACCGTTCCCATCGGATATTTCGGAAACCAGCAGATTTTTCTCATAAATACTGGCATCCTGGATCGGTTTATTGGTCCGTTTATCCACCACCTGCCCTGAAATGGTGTAAAGTTCTGGATTACCAACCGATTCGTTGACCAGCAAAACCAGTTCAAGTGGTGCATACCTGATAATCACAAAATTACCCGATTGGCGGTATTCGAACCGATGACTCAATAATTTATCCAGTGCCTCAGCAATGTTCAGGTTATTTTCGTGAATACTCACCAAACTATCAACCGGCAATATATTGCTGTTATAAGAAAACCTGAAACCACCTTTCTCTTCAATGGCAGCTAAAACAGCACTTAATTTCTGCCGCTCTATATTGAGGGAAATATTTCTTGATAAAGTAGATTGTGCTTTTACCAGAGAACAGAAAATGAGGAGGAAAAAAGCAGTAATTTTGAGCGCACGCATAGGTATTATTTGAGTTTAATCACATTCTGCCCATATTCTACCTTTATTTTAAAAGTTTCGGCAATTACATTCAGGATTTCTTTAAGCGATTCGTTTTTAAAAGTCGTACTGATCGGGAGTGTCTTTAAAGATGGGTTCACGATTACAATATTACTTTTAAATTTTTCATTGAGTACCGTAACCAGTTCGCTAAGTGGTGTGGCATCACAAATCAGTTCGTTGGTATAATAGTAATTGTACAGTTTGCCCTGATTTTCACCTTTGGTTAAATGCACCTGATTTTGAAAGACCTCTACTTTTTCCCCGGCAGTTAAACGCACACTGTCTTTCTGGTTATTCACCTTAACAATACCGCTTTCTACAATTACGATGGTTCCTTTTTCATCACCTTTTACATTAAACGCCGTTCCTACAACAGTTACCTGAACATTGTTAATGCTGATGATAAAAGGTTTCGATTTATCGGCACTCACTTTAAAAAATGCTTCTCCTTTTAATTTAACAGCGCGGGTTTTATTAAAAAAACCACCGACAAAGGATATGGAAGACTGTTTGTTTAATATAGCGGTAGAACCATCAGGCAAAACCCGCGTTAATGTATTTAAGCCACTGTTTACGCTTAATTTGTTACCAACTAGATTATTATAACAAAATAAACCTGCACTAAAAATAATGGCAATTATTGCCGCCCAACGTAAAAGGAATGCATAATTAATTGATTTTTTCTCGCGCTGTAAACGGATGTTTAACCGCTCCAAAGCCTGACGTTCGTTTATAGAATGGTCAATCTGAAGTTTGCTTTTCTCCAGAATCGTCCTGAAGTCCTCCAGCTGCTTATGGTGATCCGGATTTGATGCTGCCCAGGTTTCCACCTGCTCAATTTCGGCCGCAGTGGCCTCTCCAAGCAGGTATTTTGCAAGCATATCATCGTTAATATTTGTATAATTTTTATCCATAAGCTTATTTCAATAATATAAAAACGAGGATCAGGAAATCGACCACCTTAAGCCTTAAAATTTTTAACGCTTTCCCCATCTGGTTTTCTACCGTTTTGATCGAAATGTTTAATGCATCGGCAATTTCCTGGTATTTCATCTGATCGAATCTGCTCAACTGGAATACATTCCGGCATTTCTCAGGCAGTTCATTTATCGCCGAATAGATATTTTTTTCCAGTTCTGTTGCCATAATCTCTGTATTTAAATTTCCTGTATCGTTTTTCACTACATCGGCATAATGGATATTAAAATTTGATCTCACTTTTTGATGTTTCAGATAGTTTAAGCTTTCATTATGTACCGACCGGTAGAGAAATGATTTTAAAAATCCATCTTCTTTAAGCTGCTCCCTTTTTGTCCAGATACGCACAAACACATTCTGAACAATCTCTTCGGCATCATCTTTCTCTCTGATTATTGTAAAAGCGTATGCATGCAGGCTTTTAAAATGCTTTAAAAACACTCCGTCGAAAGCCTGTTTATTACCGCTTTTAATTAATCCAATAAGATGGGTATCGTTACTTTCCAAGCTTGTTTTAATGTTTTCGTTTTTTACCACAGATAAACACAGATGTGGGTTGTTGCTCCATTTAATAATTACTCAAACAGTCATCGACTACGCTCAAACTGACCATACTTTACTTAAATCAACCAGTTTTAAACAAAAAACTTATCTGTGTTATCCTTTTATCCATGGTTAATATTTCATGTTTATGCTGTTAAAATCGATTTCAATTTACGCCTAATTATAATTTCTTTTAAAAAGCCTGGTATAATTTTATCCAGCAATACCAGAATTCGGTTGGCGAAACCCGGTATAATTTCCTTTTTTCCTTTTAACATTCCATTCATAGCAGTTTTGGCTACATACTCAGCTTCTAAGATAGTCGCTTTGGCAAAACCTTTCAACTCATTGTTCATCACCAATAATTCGGGTTTGGTGTTAATTCCCCCAGGACTAAGCAAACTGATGTGCACATTTGAACCGCTTAACTCTAGCTGTAAACAACGGGTAAAATAACCGATAAATGATTTGGTTGCACCATAAACCTGTTTTTTAGGAACGATGAAATGTCCACCCAAACTACCCACGTTTAAAATATAACTCGCCGCATTTTTATCGATATGGTTTAAAAACAAACGGGTAAGCAGCACGGTATTGGTAATGTTAAGATCAATCTGCGTCCGGTAAAAATCAACATTTTTATCTTCAAACCAACTCCAGTTTCCCAAACCCGCATTATTGATTAAAACATTGACCTCAATTTTACGTTCCTTTAGTTCTTTAAATATTTCGATTGCCGCATCGTTTTTGGTTAAATCGAGCTCAATGCACAAAACTTTGCTGTTAAAATTTACACGGAGATAATTTGCCAAGTGTTCCAAGCCACTGCTGGGTAGCGAAACCAATACCAGCCCGAGGCCGCGTTTGGCCGATTCAATGGCGAAAGATTTGCCCAAACCCTCACTTGCACCTGTAATTAATGCTGTTAACTGTTTCATGTATATTGGTTATTTTTAGCCACAGATCACACGGATGAACACGGATTTTATTGCTAAGCTTCAAAACCCTATCTGTGTTTATCATCTTTATCTGTGGTTAATACAATTAATTAGGTTTAAAGTGATTAATGGTTTTTCCCAAACCCACCGCAAAAGGCGTAATCCTGTAATTTAGTTCTGCAATGGCTTTGTTGCTCGAATATTGCTGATTGCACCTCAACCTATCTGCAAATTCTGGCAGAAAAAATGGCGTTAAGTTAAACAGCCTTGTTTTGATCGATTCCAGCAAACTGTAAGCTTTGATCATGCTAACCGGTATTTTATATAAATTTCGCTGTTTTCCCGTAAGCTCTTTTAAGGTATAAAAAAAGCCATTAAATGAAACATCAATTCCTCCTAAAATATAGCGTTCACCATTTCTTCCATTTTGCATCGCAGCAATATGCCCATCTACCACATCATCAACAAAAGCATAATTAGCTATTGCTTTTCCATCACCCGGAATAAAATGCCAGGTACCGTTGATATAACCTGTAACCATTTTACTCACGGTATTGCTATCGGTAATCGGTCCATCACCATAAACCCTCGATGGATTTACAATCACCACCTCCAGTCCTTTTTTTACAAATTCTTTTACCTCTAGCTCGGCCAGGTATTTTGTGCGTTCGTAACTAATCGGGAAACCAACCGCTCTTGGATCATTTTCTGAAACCGGTAAATTTAAGGTCGGTCCCCAAACACCACAGGTTGAAGTATGAACTACCCTTTCTACACCCAATTTCAAGGCACAATGAAGTACATTTCGGGTTCCGACTACATTCACATCGTAGAAATCCTGCTCATTTCTGCACCACATTTTGGCCATGGCAGCGGTATGATAAACCTGATAACAATCTTTCATGGCACATTCTAAACTTGCAGAATCCAAAACATCACCTTTTACAAACTGGATATTTCTGTGTTGAATCAAGAAAGGATGCTTTATGTTCCGGCAAAGTGCAATTACCTCGTAACCCATTTCTGCCAGTGCAAAACTTAATTTCCGGCCGATAAAGCCTGAAGCCCCTGTAACCAAAACCCTCAAATATTTATTTGCTACAACTTCCATATTAAACCCTTTCCATCCTGATGGTGTACAATGAATGATTTACAACCACCAGTTTACAGATCCCGTTTTCGAAATGGTAATCGTTATAATTCCCATCCGGAAGTTTAATACGGTACTGATGTGCGCCATTTTTTTGAATGGGAATAAAACATTGAAAATTGTCAGAATATATTTCAGAAATGTTGACAGGCTCTTTGGTATACAATAGCATCATGTTATAACTGATTGGCTGATTGAGTGTGCTGGTTTTATCGCCTGTTTTAAGCTGATAAATATTATTTACCCAGCTTGTTTTCCTGGCTTCTTTGGTGCTACCGTTTACGACCCGGTTTACGTTTGAGGTGAGCAATCTGCCATTTTTAAAATGAGCCTGATCTTCTGTTTCTACATTGATTTTAAATACAAACCGCGTCTGTACCTTTGAAGTGATGGTTAAATAGGTATTTTCTCCTTCACTCTTTTGCTGGAAATACATTTCCCCAATCAATTCGCCATTACGTTTGATGTTAAACTTACTTTGCTGTGCAAAAGCCGACGACAATGAACAGAACAGAAAAAGCGCTATAGCAACACTTTTTGGATTAACCGGATTTTGGGAGGAGAATTTTGTGCAGGTTTTTGGAGCAAAATATTTCTTGCAGATCCAAATAATAATTGCTGGAATCATAATATCTCTATTTGTTAATTTAGAGCTATTACAACTCACAAGAGATTTACCCCTACGTGAAATTTATTTTTTTTTAGCCTTGGGTAGAAAGATTCCTTAGCCTTTAGTTTAAACCCAAGGCTAAGGTCTAAGAGATTTATTCTTTTACAGATTTTTCTTCTTCTTCATCTACCGGAACTTCAACCGTTGGATCGGTGATGATTTCAGCATTGCCATCATTATCCTTTTTGGCAAATAAAATCGGATACAACAGCCATAATGCACCAATAATGACGAGTACACCTGCCAGCATTTGTAAATATATACCTGATTTAATTCCGTTAGCATCTAAAATTTTATAGGCAATAAAAGAAAGTAGGCCAGCTACGAGTACGAAAACGGCTTTTTGCAATTTTAACAGCTTGATCATGGGGTCTTTCTTTTTAGTGTAATAATATGGATTAAAACAACGATGAGCCCAATTAGTTCGAGCAGGCCGCAGAAATAAAATGCATAAAGCACAAAATCACGGTTTGATGGATTGATAACCGCAACAATTGGCAATGCAATTACAGCTACAATCATCAGTGTAAGCCCAATATTAAATAATTTCACGTTAAAAGTATTTACATCAAAACTACCAAAATTCAGTCAATTCTGTTAACTTTGCAACCTTAATTTTTTGAGGTACTTAATTGATGTATAGCGAATTTAAACAATTGGAACTTGCCAAAATAGGGCAGGAAATACTGGATTTTTGGAAAAAGGAAAACATCTTTGAAAAAAGCATTTCATCCCGTCCTAAATCTAATCCGTTTACTTTTTACGAAGGTCCACCCTCTGCCAATGGCATGCCGGGTATCCACCACGTAATGGCGCGTGCTATTAAGGATATTTTTTGCCGCTATAAAACAATTAAGGGTTATCAGGTTAAAAGAAAAGCTGGCTGGGATACACATGGTTTACCTGTTGAGCTTGGAACGGAAAAGGAATTAGGAATTACTAAAGAAGATATTGGTAAAACTATTTCTATTGAAGACTATAACGAAGCCTGTAAAAAAACAGTAATGCGCTACACCGATGTGTGGAACGACCTGACTGAAAAAATGGGCTATTGGGTAGATATGGATGATCCATACATTACCTATAAGTCCAAATATATGGAATCGGTATGGTGGCTTTTAAAACAGATTTACGATAAAGGATTAATCTATAAAGGTTATACAATTCAACCTTATTCTCCAAAAGCGGGTACAGGATTGAGTTCGCATGAAGTAAATCAGCCTGGCGCTTATAGAGATGTTACCGATACAACAATTGTAGCTCAGTTTAAAGCGTTACCTGATAGGCTACCATCTTTTTTGCAGGATTTTGGGGATATCTATTTGTTAGCATGGACCACAACACCGTGGACTTTACCATCAAACACTGCTTTAACGGTTGGACCCAAAATCGACTATGTTTTAGTCAAAACGTTTAACCAATACACATTTTTGCCAACAAATGTAATTTTAGCAAAAAACCTGGTTGGAAAGCAGTTTAGTAAAGTTTTCTTTGAAAGCAATGAAGTTGAAGATTTTACAAATTTTAAAGCTGGCGACAAAAAAATCCCTTATCAAATCCTTGCCGAATGCAAAGGAACTGAGTTGGTTGGCATTAGATACGAACAACTTTTAACTTACACCTTGCCATACCAAAATGCTGAAAACGCATTTAGGGTAATTTCCGGAGATTTCGTAACTACTGAAGATGGTACCGGTATCGTTCATACCGCCCCTACTTTTGGCGCGGATGATGCTAAAGTAGCAAAGGAAGCCATTCCGGAAATACCACCAATGCTGGTATTAGACGAAAATGATACGCCTGTTCCATTAGTAGATTTGCAGGGTAAATTCACCAAACATGTTGGTCCTTTCGCAGGTAAATATGTAAAAAACGAATATTACAATGCTGGTGAAGCACCTGAAAAATCGGTTGATGTAGAAATCGCTATTTTATTAAAAGAAGAAAATAAAGCCTTTAAAGTAGAAAAATATGTTCACAGTTACCCACACAGCTGGAGAACTGATGAGCCACTTTTATATTATCCTTTAGATTCGTGGTTTATTAAGGTTACAGATGTTAAAGACAGGATGTTCGATCTTAATGAAACCATCAACTGGAAACCAAAATCAACCGGCGAGGGTCGTTTTGGAAACTGGCTAAAAAATGCTAATGATTGGAATTTATCACGTTCGAGATACTGGGGAATTCCTTTACCCATCTGGAGAACTGAAGATAAAAAAGAAGAAGTATTAATTGGCTCTGTTGAAGAACTTTACAATGCCATTGAAAAATCTATAGCCGCTGGTTTCCAAAAAGAAAATCCTTTTGAAGGATTCGAAATCGGAAACATGTCTGAAGAGAATTACGACCTGATTGACTTACATAAAAATGTAGTTGATAAGATTATTTTAGCATCTCCATCAGGCAAACCGATGAGCCGCGAAAGTGATTTGATTGATGTTTGGTTCGATTCTGGTGCGATGCCTTATGCACAGTGGCACTACCCTTTTGAAAACAAAGAAACCATTGATGGAAATGAAGATTTCCCAGCAGATTTTATCGCTGAAGGTGTAGATCAAACCCGTGGCTGGTTTTATACCCTGCACGCCATTTCTACATTGGTTTTTGATAAAGTAGCGTACAAAAATGTAGTTTCGAATGGACTGGTATTAGACAAAAACGGACAAAAAATGTCTAAACGTTTGGGGAATGCCGCTGATCCGTTCCAAACCATTAGCGAGTATGGTGCTGATGCAACACGTTGGTACATGATTTCTAATGCAAATCCTTGGGACAACCTAAAATTTGACATCGAGGGGATTGCAGAAGTTCGCCGTAAATTCTTCGGAACCCTTTACAACACTTATTCTTTCTTTGCTTTATACGCTAACATCGATAAGTTCGAAATCGACAAAAATAATTTAAGCAAAGTTGAAGACAGAACAGAATTAGACCGTTGGATTTTATCGTTATTGCAAACCCTAAGCAACGAAGTTGATGAAAGTTACAACACATACGAGCCAACTAAAGCAACCCGTGCCATCCAAACTTTTGTTGATGAACATTTGAGTAACTGGTACATCAGGTTAAGCCGTCGCCGTTTCTGGAAAGGAGAAATGACCGATGATAAACGCGCAGCTTATGAAACACTTTATACTTGTTTAGAAACCTTAGCACAGTTAATGAGTCCGGTTGCACCTTTCTTTGCCGATTGGTTATACAGAAACTTAACCATTACCGATGCATATGCAGAGCAGTCTGTTCACTTAACTTTATGGAAAGAGGCTGATCAAAGTTTGATTGATACTGATTTGAATGAGCGTATGGTTTACGCCCAGGATATTTCATCAATGGTATTATCATTGCGTAAAAAATCGGGCATCAATGTACGTCAGCCATTGGAGAAAATCTTAATCCCATCTTTAAGTGGTGATTTTGAGCAAAAGATCTCTAAAGTTGCAGATTATATTCTTTCTGAAACGAATGTAAAACATATCGAATTCATTACCGATACGCATGGCATAGTTAAGAAAAAGCTTAAACCAAACTTCAAATCGTTGGGTAAAAAAGTGGGTAAAGATATGAGTCTGGTTAAACAGGCTTTAGAAAATTCAAATCAGGATGATATCCAGCGTTTAGAAAATGATGGTTTCATTATTGTAGTTGGAAGCAGCGGAGAAGAATTTACCATCAATTTAAACGATGATGTAGAAGTTTTTGCAGAAGATATTCCGGGATGGCAGGTAACTAACCTGGGCAGCTTAACCGTTGCTTTAGATGTGACGATTACCGATGAGCTGAAACAGGAAGGTATCTCGCGTGAGTTGGTTAACCGTATCCAGAATTTACGTAAAGAACTAAATTTTGAGGTGACCGATAGGATTAAAGTTTCGTTACAAAATGATAACTTGGTAGCTAATGCAGTTGCCAAAAACAAGGGCTACATTTGCGCGGAAATATTGGCCGACGAATTAGAATTAACAGATACTGTAACTAATGCAAACAAAATCACCATTGATGATGTTGAGTTAAGCATTTCAGTAACTAAAATATAAATCCATATATTAGAAAACTAAATTAAAAACATGGAAAACAGTAACAAAACACGCTACTCAGACAGTGAACTTCAGGAATTTAAAGAATTGATTCAAGATAAATTACGCATGGCGAAAGAGGAACTTAACTCTTTAACCACTTCTTTGAGTAACCCAAATGCAAACGGTACTGAAGATACTTCAGGTGCGTACAAAACATTAGAAGATGGTTCTGCAACGATGGAGAAAGAACAGATCAATCAATTGGCTGCCCGTCAGAAAAAATTTATTGATAACCTGGAAAACGCATTGGTGCGTATCGAGAACAAAACTTATGGTATTTGCCGCGAAACCGGCAAATTAATCCAAAAAGAACGTTTACGTGCAGTACCTCATGCAACTTTAAGCATGGAAGCTAAATTAAAGCAGAGTTAATGAAAGGCTATACAAAACCTTTAATTGTAATCTTTTTAGTTTTACTGGCCGATCAGCTGGTTAAAACCTGGGTTAAAACACACATGTACCTGGGCCAGGAGTTTCATATTATTGGTAAATGGTTTATCATCCATTTTACCGAAAATAATGGTATGGCTTTCGGTATGGAGTTTGGTGGCGAATTCGGCAAATTGGCCTTATCGCTTTTCCGCATTGCAGCAGTTGCCGGCATTGGTTATGGTTTACATTATTTAATTAAGCATAAATATCACCGCGGTTTAATCTTAAATGTGGCTTTGATTTTTTCAGGCGCATTAGGTAATATTATCGATTCTGTATTTTACGGAAAAATTTATGGCTACGAAAGCTGGTTCCACGGCCGTGTGGTAGATATGTTCTACTTCCCGATTGCCGAAGGCCACTTCCCTGCCTGGTTACCGATATGGGGAGGCGAAGAGTTTGTTTTCTTCAGACCTGTTTTTAACCTTGCAGACGCAGCCATTTCAGTAGGAGTTATACTTATCCTCATCTTCCAAAAAAACTACTTTAAAGAAGATGTTAAGGACGAAGTAAGCATCAACAGCGAAATTGTAGAAGATTAAATAAAATTTCATAAAAACATTGCCCATTTCTTAACTGAGATGGGCTTTTTTTTTGTAAAATCGTCATTGCTGAGAAGGCTTTTTCAGCCGACGAAGCAATCTTTATTAAAGGATAATGCAATTATGAAAGATTGCTTCGTCGTTCCTCCTCGCAATGACGACAATTATAAGGCTTTTTGGAAAGCAGGTACAGCAGCAAATATTTAAGTTTGTTCCCGCTATCCTTTCTGCCAATGAAGCTTGTGCTTTGCTTCAGTTTCTTCATAAAAACGAATTTAGCATTAGTACGCATTGGCATTCATCCTATCGGGTTTAGTAACTTTGGGTAGTGCAGGAAAGAAAAATTGAAAACCGAAAATCTCCCTGTTGGCCGGTGTCACACCGACTTTAAGCTAATAAAAAAGAACAAATGATCAACTTCCTCAATATATCTTATCTCCAATCTGGTAATGAAAAACAGGCAAAAGCTTATCAGGTTTTAACAAATAACCGGGTTTTAGAAAAACTTGTTACATACAAACCTATTTTAGTCGGTACCATACCAATTAATATCGACATTGAAAACAGTGATCTGGATATCATTTGTGAAGTACCTGATAACGATGAATTTGTTGATCAGTTAACTGCCGTTTTTGGTTCCCAAAAAGATTTCTCGGTTATTGAGAGCACCAAATTCAATGCAATCAAAGCAACATTTAAAATCGAGGGTTTCGAAATTGAAATATTCGGACAAAACAAACCTGCAACACAGCAAAACGCCTACCGCCACATGCTAATCGAATATAAATTACTTTTAGAAAACGGTGAAGCATTCAGACAGAAAATTATCTCCTTAAAAAAACAAGGTTATAAAACCGAACCCGCATTTGCAAAATTACTGGGAATGAAGGGAAATGCTTATGAGGAATTATTGAAATTAGATGCTTAGCGAGACGCTAAGACCAAGTAAGGAGGTACCGTCATTCCCAACCCGATAGCTATCGGGTTGATTGGGAACCACGAAGTGCTCATGAATACCTCTGAAAAAAGGAATACTCATGAATAATCGTAATGCCTTGGTAGGGCTTGTAGGCTGCATTAAGATTCCCGCATACGCGAGAATGACTACCGATTATATAATTGCCTATTCTCATACTGAGATTGGATTTCACCATCTCATACTTAAAATATTATATTTGGAATACAAAACCAAATATCATGAGATTCCATTACGCCATTTTATTGCTCATTACATTGAGCACCACAGCATTTGCTCAAAAAAGCCTTTTTAACGGTAAAAATTTAGACGGCTGGCATGTAGATGTTCCTGCAATGGATAAAAAGCCTGATACGGTTAATCCATTTATAGTCCGCAATGGAATGCTGGTAAGTTTAGGTACGCCAGGCGGGCACTTAATAACTGATAAAATTTACAAAAATTATCAGTTAACCGTACAATACCGTTTTGCAGGTAAACCGGGTAACTGTGGCGTTTTGGTACATGCATCAACGCCGAGGGCGTTATACGGCATGTTCCCAAAATCCTTAGAAGTTCAGATGCAGCATAAAGATGCCGGCGATTTTTGGTGCATAGAAGAGAATATTACCGTACCTGATATGGTTGCCAGACGCGGGCCTAAAGAAAACTGGGGAGTAAATGGAGATAAACTTCGCCGCATTAAAAACTTAACAGATGATAGTGAAAAACCTGTTGGCGAATGGAATACCATGGTGATACAATGTTTAGATAATGAAGTTAAAGTGTGGGTAAATGGCTCATTAGTAAACTATGGTACAAACTGTACGGTAAGTAGTGGCCAGATTGCCCTACAAGCAGAAGGCAGCGAAGTAGAATTTAAGCAATTGGATATGAAACCAATTAAAGTGCTGTCTAAATAACGTGAGTTTTGGAGCTTATTTTCGTCATTGCGAACTGAAGAAGGCGTTTGGCGTAGGCGTGAAGCAATCTTCTTAACATAGCTCCTGAACACAAAAAAGATTGCTTCGTCGTTCCTTCTCGCAATGACGATTTCTTTGTTTAAATCTGTCTTAAGGTTACAAAAAAAGCCCCGACGTTGTCGAGGCTCTATATTATTAATTCCCTTTTAGGGAATTAGGGCTTATATACCCAATAATAATCTTGCTGGATCTTCTAACAGTTGTTTTACACGAACCAGGAAGCCAACCGACTCACGTCCGTCGATAATTCTGTGATCGTAAGATAAAGCAACGTACATCATCGGGCGGATTACCACCTCGCCTTTTTCAGCCACCGGACGCTCAACAATGTTGTGCATGCCTAAAATAGCTGATTGTGGCGCATTGATAATCGGCGTCGACATCATTGAACCAAACACACCACCATTAGTGATTGTAAACGTTCCACCAGTCATTTCTTCGATGGTTAATTTGCTGTCACGTGCTTTTAAAGCCAATTCTAAAACCGATTTTTCGATCTGTGCTAAAGTCATGCTTTCAGCGTTACGAATTACCGGAACAACTAAACCTTTTGGAGCAGAAACCGCTATAGAAATATCTGCGAAATCGTTGTAAACCAATTCTTCACCTTCAATACGGCCATTCACTGCAGGAAAATCTTTTAAAGCTTCAGTAACCGCTTTAGTGAAAAAGCTCATAAAACCTAAACCTACACCAAATTTTTCTTTGAACTGGTCTTTATATTTTCCGCGTAAATCCATAATTGGTTTCATGTTAACTTCGTTAAAAGTAGTTAACATTGCGGTTTCATTTTTAACAGCAACCAAACGTTTTGCAACCGTTCTACGTAGTGGAGACATTTTCTCACGACGCTCGCCACGGCTACCTGCAGGCGCAGCAGTTGCAACAGGAGCACTCGCTTTAGGTGCTTCTGGTTTTTTACCCGCTTCAGCTTTTACAGCATCATCTTTAGTAATGCGGCCATCCACACCGGTACCTTTTACCGCACCAGCTTCAATTCCTTTTTCTGCAAGAATTTTACCAGCAGCAGGTGATGGAGTTCCTGTAGCATAAGAATCTTTAGAAGCAGCTGAATCCTGAGCCTTAGGTGCTTCGGCAACAGCAGCCGGAGCTTGTGCATCAGCTTTTGGGCTTTCGCCTTCAGATTTCGGTGCAGCAGCTGCACCACCATCTTCAATTTTACAAACTACTGCACCAATGGCTAAAGTATCACCTTCGGCCGCTATGGTTTTTAAAGTTCCAGCTTGTTCTGCAGTTAATTCGAATGTTGCTTTATCCGATTCTAATTCGGCAATTACTTCATCCATTTCAACAACATCGCCATCGTTTTTTATCCAACGTGATAAAACAACTTCGGTTATCGACTCACCAACAGGTGGAACTTTTATCTCTAAACTCATTTTTGTAATGTTATGTTTTTTATCGTTAAATGTTGTAAAGTTGAAATGTTCAGGATGCTTAAACCCCATACCTTCAGCCTTCCAACCCTCTACCTTTTTATGTTTTAATTGTTAAATGTTGTAAAGTTAAAATGTTTACGTTAACAACTTTATACCCTCAACCTTTCAACCTTCTAATCTATTTGAACTAATTTCTTTGTTGCTTTCTTAGCAATATCCTTCACATCTTCCGTAACCGAAACCTCCAAAGCTTTTGCTAAAATATAAGCTTGTTGGTTAGCATGTTGTTTTGCAAAACCAGTTGCGGTACTGCTACTCTCTCTTCTCGAAATTACATCAATACCTTTTAATGCGGTTTTGTACAACCTGCGGAATAAATATGGCCATGCGCCCATGTTCTCTGGCTCTTCCTGTACCCAGAAAATTTCTTTTGCATTTTTATATTTTTTCTGGATGGCTTCCATCTGATCAACCGGAGTTGGATACAACTGCTCTACACGAACCAAGGCTACGTGTTTGATTTTATCAGCTTGTTGTTTTTCCAGCAATTCATAGTAAATTTTACCGCTACAGAAAACGATACGTGTAACGTCTGCAACTTTAGCATTTACATCATCAATTACCTCTTTAAAGCCACCATCTGTAAATTCTTCTAATTTAGAAACACAGGCCGGGTGACGCAATAAACTTTTTGGTGTAAATACCACCAATGGTTTACGGAAATCGCGTTTAAACTGACGGCGTAATACGTGGAAGAAGTTTGCCGGAGTAGTACAATTGGTTACCTGCATGTTGTAATCGGCACAAAGCTCCATAAAACGCTCAATACGTGCTGATGAGTGCTCTGGCCCCTGACCTTCATAACCGTGAGGCAATAACATTACTAAACCATTCTCACGTTGCCATTTCGTTTCGGCACTCGCAATATACTGATCTACAACAATCTGTGCTCCGTTAAAGAAATCACCAAATTGTGCTTCCCAGATGGTTAAAGCATTTGGATTTGCCATGGCATAACCATATTCGAAACCTAAAACGCCATATTCTGATAAGTGTGAATTGTAAATATCAAATGGTGCCTGCTGATCAGAAATATTTGCTAATGGTACATATTCTTCTTCGCTATCTTCTAGCGTTAATACGGCATGACGGTGAGAGAAAGTGCCACGTTCTACATCCTGACCGCTTAAACGAACACGTTTACCTTCTGATAACAAAGTACCATAAGCCAGCTGTTCGCCCATTGCCCAATCAAAAACATTGGTTTCGTTAACCATTTTGCTACGCTCAACGAATAGTTTTTCAATTTTCTTGAAGAACTTTTTATTGGTTGGCAGCGTCGTAATGCGTTTACCGATTTCTAATAAAGTAGATTTTTTAACCGCAGTAACCGGCGAAGTTTCGAAATCTTTAGGAGTTGCCATACGCAAATCTGCCCATGCCCCACCAAATTTAACTTCAGTGCTACCTGCAACAAATTCTTTTGCTTCGTTTAAACGCTCCTGCAAAATACCACGGAAATCTTTCTCCATTTCTTTTGCTAAACCAGCCTCTAACTTACCTTCTTTAGTTAACTGCTCAATATAGATTTCCCTTGGATTAGGGTGTTTTTCGATAGTTTTGTACAATAATGGCTGCGTAAATTTAGGCTCATCAGACTCATTATGACCGAAACGACGGTAACAAAGAATGTCGATAAATACATCATTTTTGTATTTCTGACGGTATTCCATTGCTAGGTTGATCGCATAAACTAAAGCTTCAGGATCATCACCATTTACGTGGAAAACCGGAGATAAAGTTACTTTAGCAATATCAGTACAATAGGTACTGGTACGCGCATCTTTATAGTTGGTGGTAAAACCGATCTGGTTATTGATCACCAAATGGATGGTTCCACCTGTTTTATAACCTTCAAGGCCTGCCATCTGAATCACTTCATAAACAATACCCTGACCTGCAACAGATGCATCACCGTGGATCAAAATTGGTGCTAAACGACTGTTATCGCCACCATATTTGAAATCAATTTTAGAACGGCTCATACCCTCTACCACACCATCAACTGTTTCCAGGTGAGATGGGTTAGGACATAAACTTAAGTGAACGCTTTTTCCCGAAACAGTAGTTACATCAGTAGAATAACCTAAGTGGTATTTTACGTCACCGCCAAATGGAGTATCCGGATTATAACTTTTGCCTTCAAACTCTGCAAAAATATCTTTGTAGGTTTTTTGCATGATATTGGCCAAAACGTTTAAACGTCCGCGGTGGGCCATACCAATTACAAATTCTTCAATTCCCAATTCAGCACCTTTTTCGATAACCGAATCCAATGCAGGAATTAAAGCCTCAGCACCTTCTAAAGAGAAACGTTTTTGACCTAAGAATTTTGTTCCAAGGAAATTTTCGAAACTTACCGCTTCATTTAATTTCCGGAGAATGCGTTTTTTCTCATCAATAGAGAAATTAGGGGTATTACGTGCCCTTTCCATTTTTTGCTGAATCCAGTTCAACACTTCTGGTGTACGTAAAAATTTATATTCTGCACCGATGGAGTGTGCGTAAGTTTGTTTTAAAAAGGCTACAATATCTTTCAATTTTGCGGCACCGATACCAATCTCTACACCAGAGTTGAAAACGGTTTCTAAATCAGCATCTGATAATCCAAAATTGGCAAGATCTAAAGTTGGCAAATGTTTACGTCTTTCGCGTACCGGATTGGTGTGCGTAAACAGGTGACCGCGGCTGCGATAGCCATCAATCAGGTTTAAAACATTAACCTCTTTTAAAAATTGTTCAGGAGTTTCTGCAGTTACTGTTGGGGCTTCCGATCCTCTTCCAAAATCGAAACCTTCGAAAAATTTCTGCCAACCAAACTCAACCGACTCAGGATCTTGTTGATACGACTGATATAAAGACTCTATATATTCGGCGTTTGCGCCATTAAGATAAGATAATTTATCCATTATTAACTATTTACTATAAGCACTACAAAATTAGAATTTTACCTTATATAAACGGCAAAAATCTCGATTAAAATGAGAATTATTGAATGAGAGAATGATAAAATGAGAGAATGATAAAAATATGACTTGTACTAATCGATAAAATTTCAATTCCATCATTCAACACCCAATCATTCAGTCATTACAACTATGATGCCCAAGTTAAAGCATAGTTGCCTTTTGGGTCGAGATTTTTGATGTTTTTATCTAAATCGAACACACTTTTTGATTTTTGATCGTTCCCCACACCAGCAACATTGGCCCAATTGCCCCAGTTACTTGCCGGGTTATAATCGATCAGTTTTTCTTCAAAATAAGCGGCTCCAAAAATCCAGCTAACTTCCAGGTTATTGATCAGATATAAAGCAGCCGTTTGCCTGGCAATATTTGAAATAAAACCGGTTTGATTTAACTCTGTCATTACTGCATCCACTACCGCAAATCCGGTTTGCGCATTTTTCCATTTATAGAAGTTATCCTGCTCGTTAGCAATATCAACCAAACCCTGACTTCCAAATCCATCGGGACTAAAAAATGTATTGCCGTATTTTTTGAACATGAAACGGAAATAATCCCTCCAAAGCAACCCTAACAAAATGTGGTTGAACATGGCTTTTGTGTTGGGTACACCTTCCATTTTTTTAATTTCCCAATACACTTTCCGGGGAGATAAACTGCCCATGGCCAGCCAGGCAGAGAGTTTCGAAGCAAGAATTAAATTCTTGTTCGTTGCTGCCTGTTGCATGGCTATAATCACCTTCTGCAAATGTGCCAAACCCTCGGCTTCTCCACCCGCAAATTCGAAATCAGCACGCTGATCTTTCTGTTGAGGCAAAAGATTAAGGTCTTCCAATGATGATAAAGTGCCCCAATCGATCACTTCGGCTACGTTAATCCGATCTGGCGCCGCAAAACAGGGTTTAATGATAGAATCACGTTCAATTTTCTTTTTAAACTGATTAAAAGCGTCGGGTATATCCTTGATAGGGAAAGGTAAATCTTCTTTATTATATAAGGTATGGCCGATAAAATGTTTCAGGTTAACACGCAATTTCCAAAGCGCATTTTCTACGAGGGTAGAAACATGGGTTTCTTCGCGCGCCACTTCGCGGTGATGGTATACTTCGGTAATTTCATATTCCTGTACCAATTGAGGAATAATATCTTCGGGATTACCTTCAGCAATCAGCAGGTTTCCCCCAATCTGTTTTAAAGCATTACGTAAGCCTAAAACACTTTCTAAAATGAATTGCGCTCTAATATTGCCTGTTTTCAGCGTACCATATTTGGTTTCGCCAAAAGAACGGGGATCGAGAATGTAAACAGGCAAAATTGAATCAGATTTAGCAATTGCCTCGACCAGCATTTCGTTATCATGCAAGCGAAGATCATTTCTAAACCAGACTAAAATTTTTTTGGACATCTTTTATCGGAAAGGGTGTAAGAACGCTTTACAAATTTATCTTATTTTTCCTCTCTATCAAACCCCTAAATAATTCTTTACAAATAGGTAACAAAAGAATTAGAACCAGATTAATACATTTTAAAGTCCTGCCAACAAACCCTTTTGTATCTTTAGTGTTTTAAAAATATGGCAAAGAAGATTCTGATTACCGGAGCTACCGGACTAGTGGGTACTGAGCTAAAAAAGCATTTGTTAAACAAAGGTTACGAGGTGAATACACTTTCCAGAAAAAAGGGTAATGATCCGAATAGTTTTGTGTGGGATGTGTATAAAGAAAAAATTGATTCCAATTGCCTGAATGGTGTTGATGCCGTTATCCATTTGGCTGGAGAACCGGTTGCAGATAAAAAATGGACCGATGAGCGTAAAAAACAGATTATTGATAGCCGGGTAAAATCTACAGAACTGCTTTTCAAAACCATTAAATCAAAGCCAGATCATCAGATCAAATCTTTTGTTTCTTCTTCTGCAGTTGGTTTTTATGGCGATTGCGGTGATGAAATTTTAACAGAAGAGAGTTCAAACGGCTATGGCTTTTTAGCCGAGTGCTGTAAGTTATGGGAAGATGCAGTAGATCAGGGTAAAAAATTAAGCCTGAGGATTGTAAAACTTCGTACCGGAATTGTTTTCAGCACGAAAGGTGGTGCATTGCCACAATTGGCACAACCTGTAAAATTATTTGCTGGTGCACCATTAGGTACTGGTAAACAATGGACCCCCTGGATACACATTGATGATATGGTTGAAATGTACATTGATGCCGTAGAAAACCTTAAAATGGAAAATAGTTACAATGCCTGCGCTCCTTTTCCGGTAACCAACAGCGCTTTAACCAAAGCCATTGCCAAACAGTTGCACCGCCCGGTCTGGCCAATTAAAGTTCCTAAAAAAGCATTAGCATTGTTACTGGGAGAACGTGTAGAAGCCGTTTTAATGAGCAATAATACCTCTGCACAAAAAATTTTAGATGCAGGATTTAAATTTAAATTCACACATTTGGAGGATGCTCTGAAAGACCTATATAAATAGGTTAATTGGTTAAGTGTTTAATCGGTTAATCGAGGCGAAACGCATTAAATGTTTAAATCGGTTAATTGACGCAAAAACGCCTAACTCCGAACGCTTAAAGTCATCTATATTTTATTAACAACCTACTATTACACATGAATTCTGTATCCGTCTTTTGGTTTCGCCGCGATTTACGTTTAGAAGATAATGCTGCTCTATACCATGCTTTAAAAAGTGACTATCCGGTTTTGCCACTTTTTATTTTCGACAAAAATATACTGGACAAACTGCCAAAAGACGATGCGCGTGTAACTTTTATTTACCAAACCATTGAGGATTTAAAAAAAGAACTTCAGCAGCAGGGATCAGATTTACTGGTAAAATATGGAGAACCCGAAAAAATATGGCCTGAAATCTTAAAGCAGTACGACATTAAGGAAGTATATACCAATCATGATTATGAGCCTTATGCACGCGAACGCGATGATAATATGGCCGAATATTTAACCAGTGAAAAAATTGCCTTTAAGACATTTAAAGATCAGGTTATTTTTGAAAAAGGTGAAATTTTAAAAGCAGATAAAACACCGTACACTGTTTTCACCCCTTTTTACAAACAGTGGCATGCTAAACTGAACGATTTTTATGTAAAAGCTTATCCTACCAAGAAATACCTCAAAAATTTATTACAAACCAAACATTTGCCTCTCCCAAGTTTGGAAGAAATGGGCTTTGAGAAGAGTAAACTGGATTTTCCTAAAATCAGTTATAAAAGCAAGCTCGATGATTACGCAAAAGAACGCGATTTCCCGGCGATCGATGGTACTACGCATATTGGTCTCCATTTACGTTTCGGCACTTTAAGCATCAGAAAAGCAGTAAGCGATGCTATTGAAGCAAAATCGCTTGTGTGGCTTTCTGAACTGGCCTGGAGGGAGTTTTATATGACTATACTTTGGCATTTCCCCTACTCGGCATTTGATTCTTTTAAAAAACAATACGATAAAATTAAATGGCGCAACAATGAGGACGAATTTAAGGCCTGGTGCGAGGGCAATACAGGCTACCCGATTGTTGATGCCGGTATGAGGCAGCTGAACCAAACCGGATGGATGCATAACCGCGTGCGCATGGTGGTAGGTAGTTTTTTAACGAAACATTTACTGATTGATTGGCGCTGGGGAGAAACTTATTTTGCCGAAAAGTTATTGGATTACGAAATGGCCAGTAATGTTGGCGGCTGGCAATGGGCAGCAGGTTCAGGTAACGATGCCGCGCCGTACTTTAGGGTATTTAACCCCGAATTACAGACTAAAAGATTTGATCCTAAATTTGAATATATTAAAAAATGGGTACCAGAATTCGGGACAAAAAAATATGCCCAACCAATAGTTGAGCATACTTTTGCAAGGGAAAGAGTGTTAAAAGTTTTTAAGGAAGCGTTAAATTAAATTGTTAATTAATTAACATTAAATGAGGGAGCGTTAGGTACACCACCACTAAAGAAACGACCTGTACCAAAAATTCCATCGGCCGTGCCGCGCTTGACTCCCAAATCTATTATAATTGGTCCAGTTGCATTTCCTATACTATAATTAGGTAGGTTATAATTATAACGTTCTGGGTCTGCTAAGGGTGGAAAAAAACCAAAAAAATTATAATTTAAGTTATTAAAGTAATAATCTGTCTCATTTGTTCTCCAACCGCCAAATGTTCTCTTTAATTCCTGTCTAGACGAAAAATAATATCTGAAAGAGGAACTATTTGATTCAGATACAGGAGTGCTTTCTACCCATAAATCAACAAACAATCTTCTTTTGTTATCTTCATTATAATATAATTCAGACTTTACGGCTGATGTAGTTGTTTCTGCTTCAGTTGATGCCTGCTTACTACCAGAAAGAGATGTTTTGGTTGAAAAATTTGAAACAAAAACCCTTTTTGTCGAATCTGTTCGGCTAATACTTTTAACCTCTAGCTCACTTTTATGTTTACCCGAATAAGATATCATTCGCTGATCATTAGTGTAAACAGTGGTAATTTCACCAATTTTCACCTCTCCATTTAAATTAGTAAACAGAGCAGAGAGCGGGGTTCTAGACTTATATGCTAAGGAGCTATCAGACTTTATCTCTACAATATCACTATATTTATTTCTAAATTCATTAAAGGCTTGAGTACTATTAACTTTTTCATATTCTTTAGCAATTTCAAGATAAATATCACTGTAAGATTTAAAATTTGCCAATTCTTTCGGTTTCGAGTTAATATTTTCAGGTTTTAAAAGAACATTAAGAATAGAATCAAAAGCTTTTTGATCTCTAAATTTTAAATAATCGTTTTCTATACTTACAGCATTTGTGAAAAGTTTTTCATTTGGTTTTTGCACACTAGCATCCTTTTTACAAGAAGCAATTGAGATAGCGCCTAACAATGGTAGTATTAAGCAGCGAAAATTAATTTTGTTTTTCATATTATAATTGTATGTTTTCCCTTACTTCGTAAACATACAACTAAAAATTAAGTTAAAAAATTTATTATTAATTAATCTCTTAAAAATATCAGTGTAAAAAATTCTATCACAAAAAATGCCCAGCAAATGGCTGGGCATACTTAGTAAAATGAATAGAGTATAATCTTATTTAATTCGTAACGCTTACAATTTCTATATCAAAATCAAGAGGAGTTCCGTTAGCTAAATCAGAAGGAATGATTAAACGAAGTTTTCCTCCGGCAGTCACTTTTCCTGGTAAAATTAATTGCCAACCTTTATATAAATTGCTTAAAACTTCAGTTATTTGATTTGAAGACTGGGGGATCACAGTCCCATCTAAATATCTTACTGTATAATTTGCAACGATTGTAGAATTCAGGTTAATCGCGTCCGTTCCAGTTCCGGGTGTGCTAATGCTATAACGAGCTCTTGAAGGATCTTTAATCAGCGTTAAATTATTGTTTGCAATAAATTTATTGATTTCCAACTCGTCAATTTCATGTCTCTTAGATTCGTTATACATCACTAAATCAACTAGAATATTTTCGTTTGAGCCAATGTTCAAAGCGGCCAATCCATTTTTACCAAAAGCTAAATGCGATGGCATAATTAAAGTAGCTTTACCACCTCGGTTTAACTTTGTTAATACTTCTCTTACTGGAGCAAAAATATAATTTATAGTGGTGCTGTTAATCGAGAATTGATCTGTATATCCTAAATAGGTACCTAAAATCATTAAATCAGGTATCTGTTTTAATACTTGTCCCGATAAAGTTTTGAATGTATAAGTATAATAGATTGAGTCCTGATTTGTAACGATACTGCCAGTTCCTTGAGTTGTAATTTTATAATAGTACTCTTTTCCTGTATCTTTAGTGAAAGTAAGATTATTCTGCTTCAAATATGTTTGAATCGCTGCATCATCTACGCTTTCTATCGTCTCATAGTCTTTTTTGCACGAGCTGAAAACTACAGTAGCCAGTAAAAGTGTAAATAGGCCAAGTTTAGTAAATTTGTTCATTTATTATTGTACGTCTGTAAGTGTTATAGTAAAATCGAGTATCGAATTAGCAGGTACCAGGGATGATGGCGACTGTGTTCCGTAGGCGAAATAAGATGGGATAATTAACCTGATCTTTCCTCCTTTTTGTATTTTTTGAATCCCAAACTGCCATCCTAAAATAACATTTCCAAGTTTAAAAGAGGTTGGGGTTCCTTTGGTGCTATCGAAAATAGTACCGTTTAATAATCTGCCTTCATAATCTGCAGTAATCACCGTAGAGGTTAGATAACTTACGTTTCCTGATCCAGGCGCTATAATCTGATAAAAAATACCGCTAGCATCTTTTGTTGCCGGGATATTATTAGTTTTAACAAAAGCACTTATTGCAGCGGTATCAGCCTTAAACTGTGGCGTGGGATCATAAGAATCATCAATAGATACATCTTTCTTACAGGCTGCAAAGCATCCTGTTAGGCATATCAATAGAATAATATGTTTAAACTTAACCATCATCCGCAAAAATAAGCTTTTAATACGGATGCTACAATTTTTAACCTATTTTAACAATTTTTAAAGCGTTTAAGGGTAAAAGCAAAAAGACCAAAGAACATTATTGAAAATTGGAATACAGATTTCAGCTTTGGTCTTTCTCCTTTAGTCTTTACCCCTATTGTGCATTGGACAGCTGAATGTTAAAATCCAAGACCGAATTACCTGGGATTGACCCCACAGCACTACTGCCATAACCCAAACCTGGTGGAACGATCAACCTGATTTCGCCACCTTTTTGAATTTTAGGAATACCAATTCTCCACCCCTGAATTAACTCAGCCAGGTTGAATGTTTGCTCTTTACCGCCTCCATTATCAAAAACATCACCATTTAACAGCCTGCCTTCGTATTTGATGGTTATTTTAGTATTGCTAGGGTAGGTAAAAGAACCGGTGCCAGGTTTAATAATCTGATAATATAAACCAGATGCATCTCTCACCGCATTAATATTATTCTTTTGGATAAAATCGGTAATCTGTTTTTCAGGATCTTCGTCTTTTTTACAAGATGAAACCGCAACTACAAATAAAAGAAGTATCGAAAGAAATCTAAATTTAATCATGGCACGAAAATATGATTTTAATGTTATAAAGTTAAGGACTTATTATTTTTCAGCTTTTATTATGCTGTGAGTTAATTTTTTAGAAAAACAGTGGAGCGACTATGACAGATATACAAGGGGCGTCATTTCGACCGCAGTGGAGAAATCTTTTAACATAGCTCAAAGATTTCTCTCCCGAAAATTCGGGACTGCGCTTCATCCGATAGCTATCGGATCGAAATGACGGCGATTTTTAAGTTTATCATTGTTAAGTACGAAGCATCTGTTTCATCACTGCAGATGCTTCGTGCCTCAGCATGACATGATATTATGGATTTCTGCAGCATAAAAAAGGGTTTAAGGTTTAGGTTATGTACCCAATCCTTAAACCCTCCGCCTTTCAGCCTTCTACCTTAGAAAATATATTTATTCGCTTCAATTAATTGTTGCGCAACCCTTTGGCGTGCATCTTTAACATTAAATGGCTCTACCTTGGTAAAACGGCGTAAACCCACCAACATCATGCGTTGCTCATCGCCTTCTGCAAAAGCCCAAAGTGCTTCTTTACCTGCTTTGGCAATACCATCCACTGCTTCCACCAAATAGATCCGCAATAAATCCAATTGGCCTGCTGATGCTTCTTCACCACGGGTGTTTACTAATTTTTCTGTCCTTAACAAAGCTGATTCCAGTACATAAACATAACCAGCCATATCGGCAATGTTCATTAAGATTTCCTGTTCTTTACTCAGGGTCATCATTAATTTTTGAACCGCAGCACCAGCTACCATGAGGGTTGCTTTTTTCAAATTCGAAAGTACTTTTTTCTCAGCCGCAAACAACGTAGTATCTTCTTCGCCAAAATCAGGGATACTCATCAATTCAGCTGCTACGGCAGTGGCTGGCGTCATTAAATCCAATTCGCCTTTCATCGCACGTTTTAGCATCATATCAACGGTTAACAAACGGTTAATTTCATTTGTACCTTCGAAAATCCTGTTGATACGCGCATCGCGGTAAGCCCTGTCCATTGGCGCATCGGCCGAAAAGCCCATACCACCATAAATCTGAACGCCTTCATCTACCGTATAATCCAATGCTTCAGAACCCCATACTTTTAAGATGGCGCACTCCACTGCAAATTGCTCAACAGATTTTAATCTGGCTTTACCCGACTCCATTCCACCAGCAACTAATTGATCATAGGTATCATCTATATTCTGTCCCGCACGGTAATTCGCAGCATCAACTGCATAAAGTTTAGAAGCTATTTCTGCAATTTTAAAACGGATAGCGCCGTATTTAGAAATCGGACGTCCAAACTGGATCCTTTCATTTGAATAATTGATCGCTGTATTTAAAGTTGCTTTTGATGCACCGATAGCGGCAGCTGACAATTTAATCCGGCCAATATTTAAAATGTTTACCGCGATTTTGAAACCGTTTTCGCGTTCACTCAACATATTTTCCACAGGAACCGGGCAATCGTTAAAGAAAACCTGGCGGGTTGAAGAACCTTTGATACCCATTTTATGTTCTTCCGGATTCATGGTGATTCCACCGAAATCTTTCTCTACAATAAATGCGGTTAAGTTTTTATCATCGTCGATTTTGGCAAAAACGATAAAAATATCAGCAAAACCACCGTTCGTGATCCACATTTTCTGACCATTGATGATATAATGTTTACCATCTTCGCTCAGTTTAGCCTTTGTTTTACCTGAGTTTGCATCCGAACCCGAATTTGGCTCAGTTAAACAATAAGCTGCTTTCCATTCGCCTGAACCCAGCTTAGGGATATATTTTGCTTTCTGTTCTTCGTTACCGTAGTAAAGGATAGGCAAGGTACCAATCCCTGTATGTGCGGAAAGTGCCACCGCGAAAGAGTGTCCGGCACCAACAACGTCGGCAACCAACATAGAAGTATTGAAATTTTTACCAAAACCTCCATATTCTTCAGGAACTGAAACACCTAAGATACCCAGTTCGCCAGCTTTGGTTAAGAGTGTCGGCATGAGTTCCGGGTCTTCCTGTTTATCAATTTTATCTAAATTGGGATAAACTTCAGAAGCCAAAAAATCGCGACAAGTCTGTGCAATCATCTGTTGCTCTTCATCAAATTCTTCAGGGATAAATACTTCCTGATAAGTGGTATCTTTAATTAAGAATTCTCCACCTTTAATTGTCTTTTTTTCAGTTGTTTCCATTGTTATGAGATTTGAGAAATGAGATTTGAGATTTGAGACCTGCTCAAATTCAAACTCAAATCGTTTATTGTTTCGTGAGATATTAGATGGAGACAAATTACCTTCTCATATCTCAAATCTAATCCTTTAAATCTTTTTAATATTAATTTTCTTTTCCAGCATCTGCTGAAAACCGTAAGTCATTTTTTGTAATTCATCAATTTGAGTAAATAAAGAATCTAAAATTTCAGATTCAAGAATTGCGGGTTTATTAGCAATAACCAATTGAGTTTGTAGTTCATAAGAAGATGCATCGGCTATGCCTAAAAAATCATTAAATTCCTTCGGAGAATTCCTGCCTGCTCCTTCTGCAATATTAGATGGAATTGATACAGCTGCTCTTCGAGATTGGCTAGTCAATTCAAAACGTTCATCTGATGGAAATGTTGAGGTCGCTTTGTATACATCAACAGCCAAATCAATTGATTTATTCCAGATTTTCAGCTCTTTCAAATTATTCATTTTATAAAAAATTATTTGTCTCAGGCATGATCGGATGCATTTTCTCAAATCTCACATCTAAAATCTAAAGAAGCTCAAAAATTCCTGCGGCACCCTGTCCTGTTCCTACACACATAGTTACCATTCCGTATTTCTTATTTTGTCTTTTTAATTCGTTCATGATCTGCACGGTTAGTTTTGCTCCGGTACAGCCCAGTGGATGGCCAAGTGCAATTGCACCGCCGTTAACATTGATCACATCAGGGTTTAAATCCAAGGTTCTGATTACGGCTAAAGATTGAGAGGCAAAAGCTTCGTTCAATTCGATTAAGTCGATATCTTCTTTTTTCAAACCGGCTTGTTTCAATGCTTTAGGAATCGCTTCAATTGGCCCGATACCCATAATACGTGGTGGAACACCCGCAATGCCGTAACTTACCAACCTAGCAATCGGCTCGGCATTTAGCTCTTTCATTTTCTTTTCAGAAACGACCAAAACAAAAGCTGCACCATCTGATGTTTGAGAAGAATTACCAGCAGTTACACTACCAACAGCATCGAATACGGGTTTCAATTTCGCCAGTTTATCTAATGTGGTATCTGCTCGCGGACCTTCATCGGTATCAACCACATAAGAACGGGTTTTCTTTTTCAGGTTGGCATCCAGATAATTCTCATTCACTGTAATTGGCAAAACGCCATCTTTTAAATGACCATTTTTAATGGCATGAATAGCTTTCTCATGAGATTTTAGCGAAAATGCATCTTGGTCTTCACGACTCACATTATATTCTTTAGCAACAGCTTCGGCGGTCAAACCCATACCCCAATACCAATCGGGGTTGTTTTTTGCCACTTCTGCATTGGGAACCAATTTCCACCCACCGAAAGGCATTCCACTCATTACTTCCACTCCACCGGCAATGATACAATCGGCCATGCCAGCCTTAATTTTAGCTACCGCCGTAGCAATGGTATCTAAACCCGATGCGCAGTAACGGTTTACGGTAACACCAGGAACTTTATCGGTATCCAGACCCATCAGCGAAATCATACGGCCAATATTTAAGCCCTGCTCTGCTTCCGGAGTAGCATTACCCACAATTACATCATCAATCTGTTCGTTATCTAAATTCGGAACCGATGCCACTAAAGCCCTGATTACTTCTGCGGCTAAATCATCAGCTCTTGTAAAACGGAATACGCCACGGGGTGCTTTACCCACTGCTGTACGATATCCGGCTATAATATATGCTTCCATTTTTTAAGATTTGAGATCTGAGACTTGAGATTTGAGACCTGCTCAAATTCAAAACTCAGATCGGTTATTATTTAGATTTGAGACATTAGATGTGAGATATGATACGATAATTGGTCTCAAATCTCAAATCTAGTTTCTCACATTTTTTTCATATTAATTTTCTTCTCCAGCATCTGCTGAAAACCATAGGTCATTTTTTGCAATTCGTCTATTTGAGCAAGTAAAGGATCTAAAATTTCAGATTCAAGAATGGAGAGTTTATTAGCGATTACCAATTGAGTTTGTAATTCATAAGAAGATCCATTAGCTATCCCTAAAAAGTTATTAAATTCTTTAACTGAATTTCTTCCAGCACCTTCGGCAATGTTAGATGGAATTGAAACAGCAGCCCTTCGAGATTGACTTATCAAACCAAAACGTTCGTCAGTTGGAAAAGTTGAAGTGGCTTTATAAACGTCAACCGCTAAATCAATAGCTTTATTCCAAATTTTTAACTCTTTTAAATTATTCATATTCTAATTATTCTAACGCGGGTATGAACGGTGCAACCTGTCTCAAATCTAATGTCTCACATCTCCACTCTCATCTTAATTCCTCAGCGGTTTACCTTTGGTTATTATACTCTGAATTCTCTCCAAACTCTTACGCTCACCTGCCAACGATAAAAATGCTTCTCTTTCCAGATCCAATAAATATTGCTCGGTTACTTCTGTTGGAGAGGATAAATCGCCACCACACATTACATAACCTAATTTTTCGGAGATTTTTTTATCGTGTTCAGAAATGAAATGCCCTGCATACATGCTATTTGCGCCTGCATAAACGATTCCTAAACCTTGCTTGCCCAAAACCTTAATGTCGTTACGCTGAACCGGCTTGGTATACCCTGCATCTGCCAGTTCAATCGCCTTGGCTTTTGCATCGGCCAATAAACGGTTACGGTTCATTGAGATTGAAAATTTATCTTTTTGCAGATAACCCAATTCGTAGGCTTCGTAACCTGAAGTAGAAACTTTGGCCATTCCGATGGTTAAGAAACGGTCTTTTAATGCATTCTGCACAATCTGATCGTCTTTATATTCATCCGAAGCACGTAAAGCAAACTCCTTTGTTCCGCCACCACCCGGGATAACACCTACGCCAAACTCTACTAAACCCATATAAGTTTCGGCAGAGAGCTGCACGTGATCGGCGTGTAAGCTAAATTCGCAGCCACCACCCAATGTTAAATTATGAGGGGCTACAACCACGGGGATAGAAGAATAACGAATGCGCATCGAGGTATTCTGGAACATGCGGATTGCCATATTTAATTCGTCCCACTCCTGCTCTACCGCCATCATAAAAATCATTCCCACGTTTGCACCAGCAGAGAAATTTGCGCCATCGTTACCGATTACCAAACCACGGTAATCTTTTTCGGCCATATCGATGGCTTTGTTGATTCCGGAGATTACATCGCCTCCAATAGTATTCATTTTAGTATGGAATTCTACATTCAGAATGCCATCGCCCAAATCAATAATCGAAACACCTGAGTTTTTCCAAAGCGTTTTATTTTCGCGAAGATTATCTAAAATGATAAATTCATCTGTACCCGGTAATGCTTTATATGTTTTAGAAGGGATATCGTAATATTTTTTAACACCGTTTTCTACTTTATAAAATGAAGTATTTCCGGCATCGAGCATTTCGTGTACCCAGGCCGCAGCTTTATTGCCATATTGCTCCATTCCTTCAATGGCTTCTTTTACGCCAACGGCATCCCAAAGTTCAAAAGGACCTAACTCCCAACCGAAACCCGCACGCATGGCATCATCAATACGGTATAATTCGTCAGAAATTTCCGGGATCCGATCAGATACATATTCGAAGAGTCCGAAAGAAGAGTGTCGGAACAGTTCGCCTGCTTTATCTTTTCCCTTAGCAAAAATCTTCATGCGCTCACGAAGGTTTTCCACCGGTTTGGTCATTTCTAAAGTAGCTGATTTTACTTTTTGCTGGGGTTTATAATCTAATGTTTTTAAATCAAGGGCAAGGATTTCAGTTTTCCCATCTGCAGTTTTTGTCTTTTTATAGAAACCCTGTTTGGTTTTATCGCCAAGCCACTTGTTCTCTTCCATTTTTTGCACATAAGCCGGAAGTTTAAACAGTTCATGCGCTTTATCGTCTGGGCAGTTATCATAAAGGCCTTTCGCCACTTTGATCATGGTATCTAAACCAACTACATCAGAAGTACGGAAAGTAGCCGATTTCGGTCTGCCCAATGCTGGCCCGGTAAATTTATCAACTTCTTCTACCGTGAGGTCTAATTTCTCAACAAGGTGCAAAAGCGCCATGATGGAATAAACACCTACGCGGTTAGCAATAAAAGCTGGGGTATCTTTACATAAAACGGTTGTTTTCCCTAAAAACTTATCGCCATAATGCATTAAGAAATCAACGATTTCTGGCTGTGTATGCGGCGTAGGGATAATCTCCAGTAATTTTAAATAGCGTGGCGGATTAAAAAAGTGTGTTCCGCAGAAATGCGATTTAAAATCTTCACTTCTTCCTTCAGCCATTAAATGAATGGGAATACCAGAAGTATTGGAAGTAATCAATGTGCCAGGTTTACGGAACTGCTCTACCTGTTCGAAAACTTTTTTCTTGATATCAAGATTTTCGACCACCACTTCAATTACCCAATCGTAACCGGCAATTTTCGACATATCATCGTCGAAATTACCCGTTTTGATTTTATTTAATGCTTTTTTGCTATAAACTGGCGATGGATTTGTTTTCACAGCGGTTTGCAAAGCTGTATTTACAATCCGGTTTTTTACAGCTGGGTTATCCAGTGCTAATCCTTTTGCCTGCTCTTCGGGGCTCAGTTCTTTAGGGGCAATATCCAAAAGCAGAACCTCAACACCAATATTGGCGAAGTGGCATGCAATACGGGAACCCATAATACCTGAACCTAGAACAGCAACTTTATTAATGCTTCGTTTCATCAGTATATATTTTTCGTTTTATGGTCTGATGTAACCTATTGTGTAAAAATTTACACAGCGGGTTTCATGATTATATTTGTTAATCAACAGTATAGGCTACTGTAATATCATTTAGTTTTATCAACAGGTTAATGAATGTTTCCTTCTCTTTTTTGGTAAAGTGCTCATCGAGGTATTCATTAAATTTTCGAACAACCCCCTTAGCCAATTGTTTTTTCTCTTTACCAAAATCAGTGAGAAAAACTTTAACTGAACGTTTATCGCCTGCGGAGGTTTCGCGGTATATCAGATCAGCTTCTTCCATGTTGTTTAACATACGCGAAAGGCTGGTGGCTTTTACGCCCAATAAGGCAGCTAAATTTGAAACGGCAGTTCCATCGGTATCATCTATATTAATGAGCATATAACCAATGGCCTGTGTAATTCCAAAACTGGAAGCCATTTGATTATACTTATTGAACATATTTTGCCAGGCAAACTTAATATGGTAATCTATGGTTTGTTGTTGTTTCATTTTTGCTAATTTATTATGCTTGCATAACAAAGCTAATGAATGTATTTTGTTAATGCAATAGAAAAATTCAAAATAATTGTCAAAATTTTCTTATTATAATTGTACACAAATGAAAACACACATTATGTTAAAAGCGAAAACAATTCTCCTGTTTAGCCTATTTATTGCATGGACTACCATTTGCAAAAGTCAGGTATCTTATTTTGGAGCTGCGCTTCTAAATAGTCAAAAGTTAGAAGTTTTTAAAAATACTACCACCTTATTTACTTTGCAATATGCTGATTATGCCGAACTGGAAAAATTTGACCAGGCGATAAAAAAAACCTGGACCATTACTCCTTATAAAATCATCAAACCCGAAGAACTTGCAAAGTATGATACCCTTGCAAATTATTCATTTTTCTATTTTGACGGCTATGCCGAAAAACTGGATAGTACGACGGATGTAAACGTGGTTTATGCGCTGAAACTGGTTACACCATCAAAAAAACCGAAGACTAAGGAAGAAAGCGTACTGGCAACAGTGAATGTTTTTACCGACGCGAATACCAATCTGTTTGTTGAATCGATGGATCAGCAAATCGGATCAAAAAAGAATAAAAAGGCCACTCTTTTATCCCTTCTTTACAACAGGTCACATTTTCTCAACTGGTCGCCTGGATTTTTGACAGGTTATTTGAAACAGATTAATGATGGCTTAATTGCCAGTGAAACCTGCAGCATAGATTATCAGTTTTACAATAAAATCCGCCTGCCGGAGCTGGCGAAGGAAACACTTTATATACCAGAATATATTAAAGAGGTATTTTCATCGCAATTGGCCCTCTTGCCTAAATCGGGCATCGTTTTAGAACCTTATAATTATAAGCTCAAATTTGTATCGTATAAAGTGCTTGATAGTTTGATTTTGAACAAAAATACTCCTATAAAATACGTGGTTTATACACAACGCTCAGACGATAAAATTGTCAGCATTTATGACAGCAAAGACGATAAAATTATTTACCAGCGCTTTTATCCGCAATCGCTGAATTTTGAAATGAATGATTTAAGCGAGATTAAAAAGGTAATCGTTTCGCTTAAATAAAATTAGACTTTTGTTCATACGGGTAAAATAATTGCAAAAAGATCATTATAATTGAGGCTTAAACCAAACTTAAAACGCTCGTATGATTACAACCAAAAAACTGCTTATTACTGCAGTGTGCTTTTGCTATTCAATAATCCTGTCTGCCCAAGTTACTTTTAAGGGAAAGGGCGACATCAATGAAGAGGAGTTTAGTGCATTCAAAAACACCATTACCCTATTTACACTTCAGTACAAAGATTATACAGAACTCGAAAAATTTAACGAAGCCATTAAAACAACCTGGACGGCAACACCTTTTTTAATTATTAAACCTGAAGAACTGGGAAAGTACACCGGGAAACCCGGTTATTCTCTGTTTACTTTTAATGGATATTTGCAAAGCTCAGGAAATACAACGGTGATCAGATTTTTTTACTCCTTAACCATGCCTTATTTTAAAAAGAATGGCAAACAGGGGGATGATATTACCTTAGGAGAAATTACGGTATATCCAGATAATAAAACTCTTTTTACGGCCATTGGAAATCCATTTAGTTTTAAGGGTGCAAAAAAAAGGGAAGAAGAAATGATATCCTTTCTATATAATAGTGCGCTTCTTTATAATTGGTCGCCGGGCATGCTAAAGGGATATTTGAAACAATTGAATGAAGGCATTCTTTCCAGAAAAGAAAGAAAAATGTTTTTTGAAATGGAAGATAAAGTTAAACTTGCCTCTTTAGCAAAAGACACACTATATGTACCTGATTATGTTAAAATTAAATTTAACATGTTCTCCATGTCTGAGAAAGTTGATGAAGGCAAGGATGAAGATCTTTCGGAAGCTTATAATTATCCAATAAAGTTTGTACCGGTTAAAACTTTAAACGAACTGATTTTAAAGAAAGGGTCTAATATTAACTACCTAGTATTTACTAAAAGCAGTTCTGATAAATTTATTTGTATATACAACAGCTACAGTAATGACCTTTTATATCAGAATTACACCCCTATTTCATACAATTTTAAAAATAGTGATTTAAGCAAAATCAAAAGATTAATAAGATAAATATTCTGTTAAAAACAAAAAGTCCCGATTTTCATCGGGACTTTTTTATGTGGCATTAAACCAGACTAGTAAAGTGTAAACTCTACACGACGGTTTTGTTGACGACCAGCTGCTGTTTTATTGGTAGCAATTGGTTGACCCATACCGTAACCTGTAGCCTCGATACGTGATGCATTAGCACCTTGAGAAACTAAATAAGCTTTAACAGATTCTGCTCTTTCTTTAGATAAACGTAAGTTTAGTTCTTTAGAACCAGTGTTATCAGTGTGACCAGCTAATTTTAAGCTGAAGTTTTTCTGAACTAACAATGCAGCAACCCTGTTTAATGAAGCATAAGATTTAGAACGGATAGTTGCTTTACCTAAATCGAACTCTAAGTTTTTAATTGCTTCGTTAACTACCTTACGGTCTTCTTCAGTAACAATTACTTTTTCTACAACTTTTTCTGGAGTTTTTAATGGACAACCTGAACCATCTACTACAGTACCTGCAGGTGTATCAGGACATTTATCCAATTTATCTGCAACGCCATCACCATCTGTATCTTTTAAGATATCATTTAATTCAGCACGTAATTTTGCATTATCAGCTTTTTGTGCATTTAAATCAGATTTTAAACCTTCTGCAGTTTGTTTTGCTTTTAATGCTTCATCATAAGTTAAAGCTACCGGATTGTGGAAAGCCAATTGTTTTCCGCTACCTAATGCAAACTCTAAACCAGCATAAGCATAGTTGTATTTGTCATTACCGCCTCTGTAGTAACCATCTAAGTTATCACCATCAAGGAATGTGATTGTCCAACCTAAATCGAAGTTAACTGCATCAGAGATTTTAAATTTAGCACCTAAACCTACAGGGATAATTAATTCGTTGATGTTTTTATCACCTGCATATAAAGATGTACCAGCTGCTGTTGTAATAGTAGGTTTGTAACCTGCAATACCCGCACCAGCAGAAGCATAAAGTTGTAAAGCATTCTCTTTTTTAAACATATCGATATTGAACATGTTTACTACAGCATTTAAACTTCCTGAATAAGATAATTCAGTATCGAAAGCTCTTACCGGAGAATTGTTTACTACACCACTTTCGTAAGCTTCGGTGTTATCGCCTTTTAATTTACCGCGAACTCCGTCTAAACGTAACGAGAAATAAGGTGTAAATTGTTTTTTGATGTAAAGGCCATAACCTAAGCTCGATTTGTTATTGCTAAAATCGTTTTTACCACCCAATGGTGAAAGAGGGGTTAAAACACCTGCGTTAACTCCAATCGACCACGTTTTGAACGAGGTAGATGAAGTTGCCGGGCTTTCCTGAGCGGAAGCAACCGAACCGATTAATAAACCAGCGAGTGCTACTGGTAAGGTTTTAAATAATTGTAGTTTCATAATTTTATGTATAACGTTGAATAGCGTTTCACAACCTTTACAATAGCCATACCAAAAATACCAGCTGTTTAAAATAATTATCAACTTATTAACACTAATGGCTGCGGCAAACTTATTACCTCTGCAGTTCATCCCTACCCAATAAACCTTTGATATGGCTTAAAACAGTATAATTGCACTAATTCGCTTTTTTAAACTGCTTTTAGCAACCATTTTCTTTTAACCGGATTAATGAGCGGTCTGCTTCATCGTATTTACGTAAAATTTATCCTCATTGAATAGCAATTAAATCGCAAGCCCAAGTATGATTACATTTACACACACAAAACTAATGAGTACTAAGTCTTTAGCTTCATCAGTATAATAAGGATCACAATTAGAAATTTACCATAAAATGTTATGTAGATTTTTTTGAGGAATAACTTCTACACTTTACAAGTAATAACTGCTTATAAAATCGCCAAACGCAAGGCTTTTAAGCCACTCAATCCTTGCAGGTCTTCTAAATCAAGATCTTCTGTTTCGGCGCCCAAAGCACCTGTTTCTTGCAGGTATTTTACAAATGGCAGGTAATCGTCAATATCTCTCTTATTAAAATAGATTAATGCCAGTTTATCGGGTTGTGTAAGCCGTTCCTGTGAATTTCGGATCAATACTTTATCGATCCTTTTTTTGATCATCTGGTACCTGATGTTATACGCTCCTTCTACATCGAATTTCCTTTCGTCAATCCTAAAATTAATATCTATAGGATGATTATGGATAAAAATTAATTGGGTTGTAGTGAGTTTAACGGGCATATCAGGCTGAAGTTGACGTACCAATCTGGCAATGGTAACCATTGATGAAAGTTGCCACAAACGCAGGTTCTTTAAATGGAAATGATTAAAAACCTTGTCAGGAGCAATGGACTGACCGATATAGATGTCGTACTCAACACCATCTGTCCTGAACTTTTCGAAATAACAGGGATAGGACTCCTGTAGTTTTTCACGTTCAGTTTCAAAATAAGCATTAATATCCCGGTTAATCAGCTGCATGGATGTTTCTAAAGCCTGCCGGTGTTTATAAACCTGGCCATCTTGTGCAGAAATAAGTTCAAGATATTTACCGATTACCTTTTGTGTATGGGGATGCGATTGGGAAATGAGCTGCAGATAATCGCTGGTTTCTTCTTTAAGAAAAATATTGAGGCTATTTTCTTCGGTGGTATTCAACTCATTGCCATGTAAAAGATTATTCCATTTTTTACAGTTGAATATCATTTCTACCAACAAAGCATCCGTATAGGTTTTGCTAAGCTGATCCAGTGTTTCGCTGAGCAAGTTTAGGTGCAGGCTCAGATCGGCTTTACTGGCGGCATTCCGTTCGGTGGTTGAATTTCGAATATCTATGGCACCATAAAAAGGATAAACATCATTAAAACTGATATCATCTGTACGAAGGGGCAGGTTCTTCTTCTTATCGTAAAGATAATGCCAGGCAGCTTCATTAAATTTCCATTGAACGGCTGGCTGGATAGAAGTATATTTTTCTTTGATGATATTTTCAATCTCGAAGTTAAATTCATCAATGTAAACCTGGAGTAGCTGGGCAATTGGCGACAGTACGGGATCCAATAAGGTGATTTTCCTTTCGTTGAAAGTTTCACCAAGCCAGGTATGCATGCCCAATACCCCAACCAATATATGGTTATGGAATACCGGAATAAGCGCCATCGATTTTACATTCAGTTCCCTAAACCTATCCAGCCACGGGAACATCTCTTTACTTTCTGCCCAGATATCGGGCGAATAAAAAGAATTGGGATTTGCAGCATAACCCTCGGCAATCTGCCTAAAAGCTTCAGGACTTAGGGTTTCTTCGCCCCATACCGAAAAAAGCAGTCCGCTGCCGCCTTTTACATAGCCATAAACCATTTTATTATTCACCCTAACAAAAGGAAAAAGATCAAACTGGATGTTGGCATTTTGAACCAATACTTTAAGCGATTGAATTACCTCTTCATAAGCAGTACCTTCTCTGCCGGGCACACGGCTTAACCTTACATTTTTGATATTTTCGACCGCATGTTTCGCCGTAACATCAGTAATGGTTAATACCGAAATACCGCGGAGTTCGAAAAGATCTAATGGTAATAGCTCTTGTAATTTATCTAAGCCAGATTCATCAGTTAAGTATTGTTGCAATTCGCGGTAACTAAGTTCTGGTAAGCTCCTTTTAGCCTTCACTTCGATGAAACTGGCATTTACGCCAATGTGGAAATAAGCTGGCAAACCGGTATCGGCATTGAGTGCTGAATGATATTTTTCTTTTACCGGCGAGTGAAAATCATATAATTTATCAAGGATGAAGGAATAAATAAAATGCAGGCGATCGTGCTGATGTTGCTCAAGTGTTTTTGATCCGGCGAAGCTGTGCTGATCTTTCTCTTCATGTTCAAGCAACTCATACATCAGTTCCGTACCATAAAAAGTGAGGGGCTGCATAGGCGCACAAAGTCCCCAGGCTTGATGATCTTCGGTTAGAAGTGGTGGTGAAAGACAGGCGTAAATGTATTCCAGCAATAATTCGTGCTGGTAAATGTCATCGAAAGCAATAACCTGATCGGTTATGCCTTGCTTTTTAAATTCATTTAACGCATGGTTATAGAGCGTAGATTTTACCGTTTTTTCTTCTTTGACTTTTTCCTTCAGGTATTTAACGAAAGGGCCGAAAGAGATGGCCGAATCTACCCCGGGCAAACTGGGATAATTCTGTGCAATATTAAATATGCGCTTCTTCATCTCTTTAAATTTTAGATTAGACAAGCTGCTAACTGATTTGTAACAGATTGACTAAAGCTAAGATAAAAAACTGAAGTGATAATCTGCTACCAGCCAATGGCCTTATCATCGCCACGTGGATCGGCACCGCCCTGATAGTTGCCCCATTTGGTTTTTAAGATGGCATCAACCCTTCCAATTGCACCACGGGGAACGATCTTATAACCTTTTGCCTTTAATTTTTCTGTCGATAAGCTGTCAATTGCATCCTTTTCTACATATACCTCATCTGGCAACCATTGATGATGGAATTTCTTTGCGGCTACAGCTTCTTGCATCGACATGTCGAAATCGATTACATTTATAATGGTCTGAAATACAGAAGTGATAATGGTTGAGCCACCGGGCGTACCCACCACCATAAATAATTTTCCATCTTTCTCTACAATACTGGGTGTCATAGAGCTCAACATTCTTTTATTTGGAGCAATGGCATTGGCTTCGCCACCCACTAAACCGTACATATTTGGAGCGCCTGGTTTAACAGAAAAATCGTCCATTTCATTATTTAGCAGAAAGCCAGCACCTTTTACGGCTACCAACGATCCGTAAGAGCCGTTTAATGTTGTAGTGATTGAAACAGCATTACCATCACGGTCTACAATAGAAAAATGTGTGGTTTCTTCGTGCTCTGTACCTTTTATCTCACCAGCAAGAACCAAACTGCTTGGAGTTGCGGCCGCCCAGTTAAAATTGGCCATGCGGTTTTGATTATAATCAGGACTTAATAACTGTTGTTGTGGTACTGCATAAAAATCAGGGTCGCCCAAATGTGTGGCACGGTCGGCGTACACCCTTCTCTCGGCTTCTACAATAACCTGAACAGTAGAATCGGCATTATGTCCCCACTTTTTAAGGGGAAATTTTTCTACACTTTGCAACAGTTGTACCAAAGCAATTCCACCGCTTGATGTTGGTGGCATCGTAATAATTTTATAACCCCTGTAATTACCTGTAATGGGTTTACGCCAGGCGGAGTGATAATTTTTTAAATCTTCCTTAGTGATTAATCCCTTGCCGCGTTGCATTTCTGCCACAACCGAATCGGCTACTGCACCTTCATAAAAACCTGCCCTGCCTTTCTCCTGGATCAGTTTTAAAGTATTGGTCAGCTCTTTTTGAACGAGCAAATCATTTTCCTGCCAGGTACTTTCTAAATTAACAAAAGCAGTTCCGTCAGGGTTAAATTCCATAAATTTACGGTGCAAACTGTTCAACTCACCGGCTTGTCGTTTAGTGATTTTGAAACCGTTTTGAGCGAGGTCTATCGCCGGTTGCAATACCTGTGACCAGGAAAGTTTCCCATATTTTTTGTGTGCCTCTACCATGCCATCAACTGATCCCGGAACACCAGAAGCTAAATGCCCGTACAAACTTTTATCTACAATCGGGTTTCCAGCGCTATCGAGGTACATATCCCTGCTTGCAGATGCGGCTGCTTTTTCACGAAAATCCAACGCGTTTATTTCGCCATTTGCACCACGGTAAACCATAAAACCACCGCCACCGATATTCCCTGCATTGGGATAAACTACAGCCAGCGCAAACTGAACTGCAACGGCAGCATCAACAGCATTACCTCCCTTTTTTAAAATATCTATCCCAACCTGCGAAGCTTCCGGATGGGCTGAAACCACCATCCCGTTTTTATATTCGCCACTATTGTTTTTACCTAGCTGACCAGTTACGCAACCAGCCAGCAAAACCACCAAAGTTAAGGAAGCGAAAGAATTTTTAATTTTAATGAGGGGCTTTATAGTTTTCTGCATCCTTGTATATTTTTTCGATCACCTCATTATTTTTCTCAGTAATCACTTTTCTTTTTAAGCTTAATTTGGGGGTAAGTTCGCCACCATCTATACTCCATTCTTTTGGCAATAAGGCAAATCTTTTTACCTGTTCCCATTTACCAAAACCCACATTTGAAGCTTCGATCACTTCATTATATTTGGCAAGCACCTGCTCATTTTTGATAATTTCTTCGTTTGTGGTAAAAGTAATTCCTTTTCTGCCTGCCCAGGTTTTTAAGGTTTCAAAATTTGGAACGATTAAGGCCGACGGGAATTTTCTATTTTCGCCCAATACCATAATCTGTTCGATAAAAATCGATTCTTTATATTTATTCTCCAGCATTTGTGGTGCTACGTATTTACCACCTGCCGTTTTAAACATTTCCTTTTTACGGTCGGTAATTTTTAAGAAACGGCCATCAACCAGCTCGCCGATATCACCGGTATGGAACCAACCTTCTTTATCTACAGCTTCATCGGTTAAATCAGGACGGTTATAATAACCTTTCATCACCTGGTGACCTCGGGTTAATACTTCACCATCTTGCGCAATTTTAACTTCCACACCTTTAATTACCTCGCCTACGGTTCCGAACATGGTTCCACCGAAATGGTTAACGGTAATTACAGGCGAGGTTTCGGTTAAGCCATAACCTTCGAAAACCGGCATACCTGCTGCCCAGAAAATTCTGGCCAAACGTGGGTTTAATGCTGCTCCGCCTGATACGATCACTACAATCTCACCACCAAGTGCTTCCTGCCATTTTTTAAAAACCAGTTTACGGGCAATACCAAGTTTAAAATTATACCAGGCACCCGCATTAATGGTATATTTTTCGGCCAAGGCCACCGACCAAAAGAAAATCCCTTTTTTAACACCCGTTAATGCCTTGCCTTTTTCCATAATCTTATCGTATACTTTTTCGAGCAGACGTGGAACGGTAGAGAATGCATTTGGCTTTACATGCTGAATATCGGCCACGATGGTATCCATACTTTCGGCATAATAAATAGCGGTGTAATTAAATAAGTACAGATAAATGATCATCCGTTCGAAAATGTGCGAGAGCGGCAAAAAGCTGAGGCCTTTTTTAACACCTTCGGGCATTACCACAGACGAGTTTACAAAGTTTGCCACCAGGTTATTGTGCGCTAGCATTACCCCTTTTGGAGTACCTGTAGTTCCGGAAGTGTAGATTAAAGTTAGAATATCTTCGGGAGCCACTTTAGCGCGGTATTCATCCAGATTGATATCACTGTTGGCTTTACCCAGTTCGATTAATGTAGCCCAGTTTTCGGCTTCGGGAATTTCATTAAAACTATAAATCTTGATATTGGGGTTTATGGCATCAGCACAGGGTTTGATTTTTTTATACAATTCTTCATCAGCGACGAAAATGATCGAAATCTCTGCATCCTTTAATATAAATTCAATGTCGTGTTCGGCAAGTGTTGGGTACAGCGGAATCTGATAGGCACCAATCTGGTTGGCTGCAAAATCTGCAATATTCCATTCGGGTCTGTTGTGCGACATTACCGCTACTCTACCACCTTTGGTAATGCCCTGTTTAATCAATCCACGGCTTAGTTGATCTACAGCATCACAAAAATCGACTGTACTATAATTTATCCATTTTCCGCTAACTTTTCCGCTGATGAACTCTTGCTTTGGATTTTCGAGGCTGTATTTCAAAAGATCAAAAACCCGTTTAATTTCTGCCGCCATATAAATCGTATAATATTTGGTTAAGTTAAAAATTCAATCTCAAAGATTGATGTCTATGTCTGTTTTTAATAAAAATAATACCTCCCCATTAAGAAACCGGTGCATTATGCCTATCAAAAAATATTTAAATAAACTTAGCAATTACAAAATTACTATGCAAGCATTGTTTTTTATGATTTTAGATTTTGACCAAAAAAACATAAACGGCACTAAAGTTGTTAGGCTGGTAATTATTTAAAAAACACTTAAATTATGAAAAAGTTATTTACAATTTTAGGATGTATTGCACTATTTGCTTTCAGTACAACAAACGTTAAAGCCCAAAACTATAAAACCGGATTAGGTTTAGGCATTGATTTTGGTGATGGCGCAACATTAGTTGGTCCCTCAATCAGACATCACTTCAGTAGAAAAGCAGCCATTCAAGGTGATGTGTTATTTGGCGGAAACTCTACCATTATTCAAGGTTTCCTTCAATATAATTCTTCAATCCCTGGAGCTAAAGGTTTAGATTGGTATTTAGGTGGTGGTCCTTCGATTCAATTGTATGATGGTGGCTCTAGCTTCTATTTGGTACCAATGGTGGGTTTAGACTATAAATTCTCAGGTGCACCTCTAGCATTGGCTTTAGACTGGAGACCTAGGTTATACATCGGCAGTAATGATAGCGATTTTAACGCTGGAAGATTCGGTTTAGGCTTTAGATATACTTTCTAGGCGGAGAGCGATGAGCGTTTGGCGCACGGCGTTAAGCGAAGCACGTAACGTAAAAAATCCCGTAAGAAATTCATCTTACGGGATTTTTTATGCCTTGAACCATAGACTCAAGACTGAGGACTTAAGAATCTGAACTAAACTCCTGTCCATTTTTTTAACACTGCTTTTTGTGCTGGTGTTGCATTTTCGTTAACGGTTGCTTTTAAGCGCACGCTTGGATTTTCTTTTAAGGTTAAAGAGATTTCTTTTTCAAGTCCATCGCGTTTAACTTTTAGTTTTAACACATCGCCGATATTTTTTTTACCAACCAACGGGATGGCATCTAAAGAAATCATCGGGCTTTTTAACCTCACGTTTGATAGCGCATCGCTTAATGTAGTATCATCTAAACTTAATATTACATCATTCACATTTAAACCACTAATCCAGGCTGCAGAATTTCTTGTGGTAGAAGTAATTGTCAAGCCATCATTGGTTAACTGTCCTGAAGCTCCTGTAACTGGTTTACCTGGCGTTGCATTTTCGGTTGATACATCTACACCTGCATAAGCGAAATATTTTACATATTCAATATCATCAACACCGTTCACATATTTTGCCCAGAAATTGGTAAAACTGATTCCTGATACTTTTTCAACCATGGCTTTAAACTCTGCATCTGTATAACCACGTTTTAAGGTTTTGCATTGTAAGTACATGGCTTTCATTACGTCATCTAAACTTTTAGCGCCTTTTGTAGCGTTAATGATTTCGAGATCCATTAAAATACCGATTACTTCTCCTTTATTATAGTAAGAGATGGAATTGTTTTTTGAGTTCTCGTTAGGGCGGTAACCGATAATCCATGCATCGTAACTTGATGAAGCTGCTGATTGATATTTCGCTCCAGGTGTATTTAATACTGTACCTACACCGCTGGCAAGATCTTTCAAAAATTCATCTACATCGGTAAAACCAGCCCTATGCAGGTATTTATTTTCGTAATATGAAGTAAATCCTTCCGCCACCCAAAGGTTAGTGGTATAATTTTCATTGTCGTAATCGAACGGGCCTAATGCCACCGGACGTAAACGTTTAACATTCCAAAGGTGGTGATATTCGTGTGCTACCAAACCTAAAAAGCCTTTATATCCTTCTGCAGTGTTGTATGCATTTCTGGTTGCGCCTAAAGTGGTAGAGTTTAAATGCTCTAAACCGCCACCACCTCTTAAAAAGTTGTGTACGATAAAAACGTAGTGTTTATTTGGGTTTTCGCCATACACTTCAGTTTCCTTTTCTACAATTTTGGCCATATCTACTTTAAGTTTTTCCTTATCGTAGTTACCACCACCGTACATGGCCACTTCGTGACGAACACCGGCTGCTGTAAATTCGAAAACATCCTGGTTACCCACTTCGATAGGACTATCGTATAGAATATCAAAATCGGTTGCCTTATACGTAAACTGCTCGCCTGCAACTGGTGTTAAACCCGTTGAAACTTTGCTCCAGGTATTGAAAGGAATAATTTTTACGGTACTTGGCGATTTGATCAAACCATCAGGATGCATAAAAATACCTGTTGGAGATAAAAATGCATGCGATTCGTCGATAAAAGGTGTACGCACCGAAATTTCGAATGCATAAACACGGTAGTTGATCTGGATATTGGCCGCTTTCGCAGAGAAAATTCTCCAGGTGTTTTTTCTTACCTTTTCTACTTTAACCGCTTTACCCGCTGCTGTAGCCTTAAATTCTTCTACACTTTTTTCAAATTCACGCACCAGATAAGAACCAGGGGTCCATACCGGCATTTTTACATCTACATAATCTTTTGCCAAGCCAGAAATATTCATCTGCACTTCAGCATAGTGTGCCTGTGGCTCTTTAAAAGAAACCTCAAAGCCTATTTTTACCTGCGCCTTCGCTGCCATAATACACGTTAGTAGTAAAACTAAACTTAAAATTGATTTTTTATTAAACATATTGAGGGTGTTTTGTTGCAAATTTATATTTATTGATGAGGTTTTGGAACAAAATAGCTAAATGTGGTGTAAAATAGTTGTTTCTGTTTGCCCGGCGTTTTGCGTTGGGCAATATGCAGAAAACAGAGGGAACTTTAACAGCCAGGTGGCACCAGGCATTAATTTGTTGATTTTCGAGGGATATTAATTGATCAGTACTTATTATTTTGCATCCAAACTATGGACTTCCGACTTCAGGCTTTGGACTAAAATCGGTAACATCCTTAATACAACAAATTTAGGACTAAACTATTTGAATATTTTTACGCTCTAATTCTGGAACATTAATCTTATTTTAATGTTTGGAATACGCACGACACAAATATAAACATGAAGAAAAGGTATATTATCTATGCTGTTTTAGCCATAGGCCTGGCTTATTTAGTCTATTACAGAATTAACGCTAACAAGAAACTCGAAGGAAAAGGCGGGGCATCTGCAGGGGCAGGAAAAGGAAAATCAGGTGGTAAAGATGGAAAATCGGCACCACTTGTGGTAGATGGTATTGTGGTAAAAACAACATCATTTGATAACGACCTTGAAATTACAGGCGCCATTGATGCCAACGAATCTGTTGTGTTGAAAAGTGAAGTATCGGGATTGGTTACGGGCATTTACTTTCAGGAAGGTACAACTGTATCAAAAGGAAGTGTGCTGGTAAAAGTAAACGACAGGGATATCCAGGCACAATTACAGGATGCACTAACAAAACAAAAACTTTCAGGAACAAACGAAAACAGGGCTAAACAGCTTTTGGCGAAAGGCGCGATCAGTCAGGAAGAATATGATACTTCTTTAGCCGATTTAAAATCTTTAGAGGCACAGGCACAATTAATCAGGGCTCAACTGGCAAAAACTACAATACGTGCGCCTTTTACAGGTCGTGTAGGTTTGCGCAGCATCTCAGCAGGAACCTATTTAACACCAGCAACGGTAATTGCCAATCTGGTAAGCACCAATCCGGTTAAAGTTACTTTTTCTGTACCGGAGAAATATGCAGGACAGATTAAAATAAATTCGGAAATTACCTTTACTACCGATGGCTCATCAAAAGAGAACAAAGGAAAAGTTTACGCGATAGAGCCTGGAATTAATGCTGCTACGCGGACTTTACAGATTAGGGCTTTGGCCCCAAATGCAGATAATGCATTGCTACCAGGATCATTTGCGAAGATTAAACTGGCATTAAGCACGCTACAAAATGCCATATTGATTCCTAACGAAGCAGTGGTACCCGTTTTAAAAGGCAAGATTGTATATATCCAAAAGAACGGAAAAGCACAGGAAGTTAAGGTTGAGGCCGGAACACGTACCGATGAAAATATCGTAATTACTTCAGGATTAAAAGTTGGCGATACGGTTTTAACAACCGGATCGATGGCTTTAAAGAAAGATGCTCCTGTAAAAGTTCATTTGGTTAAAGAATAATTATGAGTATCTCCACCACGAGTATAAAAAGGCCCGTTCTGGCCATTGTGATGAACTTATTGATTGTCCTTTTTGGGATAATTGGCTATACCTTTCTAGGTGTACGGGAATACCCGTCAATTGATCCAACGGTAGTTTCGGTAAGAACATCTTATCCAGGCGCAAACTCGGATATCATCGAATCGCAGATTACCGAACCTTTGGAAAAATCGATCAATTCGATTGATGGGATCCGGAATATTTCTTCATCGAGTAACCAGGGTACCAGTAACATCACCATTGAGTTTAACCTTGATAAAAATATCGAAGAAGCGGCAAACGATGTACGCGATAAGGTATCGCAGGCAGCACGTACTTTACCCAAAGATATCGACGGTTTACCAGTGGTAAGTAAGGCCGATGCAAACTCTGATCCGATTTTATCGATGACGATCCAGAGTGATAAACGAAATACTTTAGAATTAAGCGATTATGCAGAAAACGTAATTGCCGACCGTATCCAGACCATTCCGGGGGTAAGTAGCGTACAGATACAGGGGCAAAGAAAATATGCCATGCGTATCTGGATGGATCCGAATAAACTGAGTGCCTATGGCTTAACCTCGCAGGATATTGTTACCGCTTTGGATAACGAAAATGTGGAGCTTCCATCAGGAAAAATTACTGGTGCAACCACTGAATTAACGGTAAAAACATTGGGAAAACTGACCGATGAAAATCAGTTTAACAACCTGATCCTGAAAACAGACAGCAACCAGGTAATTAAGTTAAAAGATGTAGGTTATGCGGTTTTAGGTCCGGAAAACGAAGAAACCATTTTGCGCGAATCGGGCAAACCGATGGTGGCCATTGCCATTATCCCACAGCCTGGAGCCAATTATCTTGATATCAGTAAAGAGTTTTACAAACGTTTTGATAAATTAAAAGCTGATATTCCACAGGACATTAAGCTTAAAGTAGCCTTAGACAATACCTTGTTTATTAAACGTTCGGTAACAGAGGTGGCCGAAACCATTGGTTTATCACTGGTGCTGGTAATCCTGATCATTTACCTGTTTTTCAGGGATTGGGCCATTGCTTTCAGGCCATTGATCGATATTCCGGTTTCATTAGTTTTCACTTTCTTTATTATGTATGCCTTTGGCTTCTCGATAAATGTACTGAGTTTACTGGCCATTGTACTCGCTACAGGTTTGGTTGTGGATGATGGTATTGTTGTAACTGAAAATATCTTTAAAAAGGTTGAAGAGGGCATGTCGCCATTTGAGGCGGCCATTAAAGGATCAAACGAAATCTTTTTCGCTGTAATTTCCATTTCCATTACCCTTGCAGCAGTATTCTTACCTGTAATTTTCTTACAGGGTTTCGTGGGCCGTTTATTCAGGGAATTTGGAGTGGTAATCGGCGCTGCTGTATTGGTATCGGCTTTTGTATCGCTTACTTTAACCCCAATGCTGAATGCTTACCTGATGAAAAAAGGCGGACATAAACCATCAAGGTTTTACAATTGGACAGAACCTTACTTTGTTAAGTTAAACAATGCGTACGAATCGAACCTGAATAAATTTTTAGATAAAAGATGGCTCTCCGTTCCGATTATTCTGGTTTGTATGGGCTTAATTTTCTTATTCTGGAAGATTTTACCAAAGGAAACTGCTCCCTATGATGATAGAAGTGCAATCAATATCAACGTAACTACGCCAGAAGGTGCATCTTTTACCTATACCGATCAGTTTATCATGAAACTGAACCAATTAGTGATCGATTCGGTTCCGGAGAAAAATGTAAACATTACCATTACTTCACCAGGTTTTGGTGGTTCGGGTTCTGTAAATTCTGGTTTTGTGAGGATGGGTTTAATTGATCCGGAAGAACGTGAACGTTCGCAAAAAGATATCGCCGATATGCTTACCAGGGTGACTAAAAAATATACCGAAGGTAAAACCATCGTTAACCAGCAGCCTACCATTTCAGTTGGCCGCCGGGGTGGCTTACCGATCAGTTATATTATTCAGGCGCAGAATTTCGAAAAACTAAGGGAGAAAATTCCTTTGTTTATGGATGCGGTATCCAAAGATCCTACTTTTACCGTTTCGGATGTGAACCTGAAATTTAACAAACCCGAAATCAACCTGACGATTGATCGCGATAAAGCCAAGAATCTAGGGGTGTCGATCTCTGCCATCGCCCAAACCCTAAATCTGGGGTTAAGCGGACAAAGGTTTTCCTATTTCTTTATGAACGGGAAACAATACCAGGTAATTGGTCAGTTTGACCGTGGCGACAGAAAAGATCCATTGGATTTAAGTTCGGTTTATGTGCGTAATGATAAAGGCGAACTGGTACAGCTCGATAATGTAGTTACCGCTAAAGAAGAGAGCAGTCCACCGCAGTTATACCGGAACAACCGTTTCATTGCAGCTACTGTTTCGGCAGGCTTAGCCCCTGGAAAAAGCATTGGCGAAGGTATTGATGCCATGGATGCCATATCTAAAAAAGTACTGGACGAAACCTTTTCTACCGATTTAAGTGGAGAATCGCGGGATTTTAAAGAAAGTTCATCAAATACTTTCTTTGCCTTTGGTTTAGCCCTCCTACTCGTTTATTTAATCCTTTCCGCACAATTTGAGAGTTTTAAAGACCCGATTATCATCATTTTAACGGTACCAATGGCTGTAGCCGGTGCATTTTTATCGCTATGGCTCTGCGGACAGAGCTGGAATATTTTCAGTCAGATCGGAACCATTATGTTAATTGGTCTGGTAACCAAAAACGGTATTTTGATTGTCGAATTTGCCAACCAGCTAAAAGAAAAAGGTACGCCGATACCAGAAGCCATCCGTGAAGCTGCTGTTTCACGTTTGCGCCCGATTTTAATGACCAGTTTGGCCATTGCCATTGGTGCCTTACCTATTGCCTTAGCTTTAGGTGCCGCCGCAAAAAGCAGGATGAGTATGGGAACCGTAATTGTAGGCGGAACATTGTTCTCGCTGGTATTAACCTTATTTGTGATCCCGGCCATTTACTCTTATTGGGCAAAACCATACAAACCAAACAAAGAATTAAAAGAAGCCCATCGTTTTGAACAAGAAGCTTTACACACAGAAGAATAAGATGAGCAAGAAATTAAAAATATTGATCCTGTTGTTAAGCCTGTCGTTTTCGGGCTTCGCACAAGAAAAACTGAGCTTACAGGAGGCCATCACTATTGCCTTACAGAATAATTACGACATAAAAATCAGCAAAAACCAGATCGATATTGCAAAAAACAATGCCAATATCGGTAATGCTGGGATGTTGCCCAATTTAACCGGAAATTATACCAATGGTGGAAGTATCCAAAACACCCGTCAAACGCCTGCAACAGGCCCTGACCGGGTGATTACCGGTGCAAAAAGTACCAATAACAGTTATGGTGCCGATTTAAACTGGACCATTTTTGATGGTTTTAGTATGTTCGCCAATTATGACCGTTTAAAAGAACTACAAAAGCAGGGCGAACTCAATGCGCGCTTAACCATTTTAACCACTGTTGCCGATGTAATTACTGCTTACTACGACGTAGTAAGGCAACAACAGCTGGTTATAGCGGCCGATAGTGCCATGGATGTTTCTGTTTTACGTACCAACATTGCCAAAACCAAATTACAATTGGGTCGCGGTTCTAAGCTCGATGTACTAACCGCACAAGTGGATTACAATACCGATACTTCAAATTATCTGCAAACCAAAAATGCCTTGCAAGTGGCCAAAGTGCGTTTAAACCAGTTAATGGTTAGGGATATTGGAACAACATTCGTGGTAGATAATAATATTGACGTAGATAAAGGCATCTTATACAGTAAAATGGCCGAAATGGCCGAGCAGCAGAATCCGAATGTACAAAATGCTTTTATTAATCAGCGGATTGCTTCATTAAACTTAAAATCGATCCGTGGCGCAAGGTATCCTGCAGTTAGTTTAAATTCGGGTTATAGCAGGGCAAATAGTACCAGTCCGACAGGTTTTAACCAAAAATTTGCAGCCAATGGATTTACTTATGGCGTTACGGCGAGCATTAATTTGTTTAACGGCTTTTTACAAAGACAAAATGAGCGTAATGCAAAAATAGATATTGAAAACTCGAGCTTAACCTTAAGCAAAACCAAACTTGATGTAAACTCACAATTGCTTACCGCTTATCAAAATTACAGTACTTACCTCGATCTGATCAAATTGGAACAGCGCAACGTGGATATTGCAAAGGAAAATCTTGATATCACGCTGGCAAAGTACCGTTTAGGTAGCATAGCCCCTTTAGAACTAAGAGAAGCACAGCGTAATGCTATTGATGCACAAAACCGCTTTATCGAAATGCAATATCAGGCCAAAATTGCTGAAACTAACTTAAAAGCAATTAGCGGGAATATTGATTTATCAAAATAGTTCATTTGTTCAATGGTCATTAGTTTATTGGTTAGCATGGTGTAGATTTTTTTTTTATACCATCACTCTTTTTTTTGAAAAACCCGTCGGATCGTTTACTTTGAAAACTGACAAATAAAAATCAATTATTTGCGTTTTTCATTTCTTCTTCGTAATTTAACTACTGGTTACTAACTGTTTACACATCCCCATATGTAATAAGTGGTACCCAAGTGTTTAAAGCCCAAATCCCTGTTGAGCAATTTATTTATTGTTTATGATGGAAAACGGCATGATCAACACGCTTAGAATGCGTTTAGCAATACTGCTAAACCAACCTTTAACAGGCGGTATCGTTGCCAAAAACTTACGCATTAGTGATAATGGCAATGGCGAACTTAGCTTATATGGCGATTTTACCATTACCCTAAAAGTATTGGATTTAACTACTAACGGTGCTCCAAATTTAAACAGCCTGATGACTTTTACGCAACAGGTAATTTCGAACAAATTACGGGGTGGTGGGTATAAAAGTGGAGTTAGCGGTTTAAAGTATAATCCTGTAAAAAAAGCATTTGATAACAGTAAAACCTGGACTTACTCTATCCGTTATCACTTCAACTTTACGGTTAATGTAATACAAATCAACATGTTAAGCCAGTTAAAGGGAAACGATTTCGTATTAGCCATGGTAGATAGTATCGGCCATCAGTTTACAGATCAATATGGGAGACGGCAAGGATCTGGAGGGCTAACTCAAGGAGCCGATTGGCCAGCAATAGTTAGTTATAATAGTTGGCAAAAAGATAGACATATCGGTGTACATGAATTTTTCCATACTTTAAATCTAGTTGATATCGAGGATAGTAGTAAAAAAAATAGATTAATGTATCATCTGGGTAATAATACTGGTTATGCAATATCAGATACTGAAAAAGGTGATATGTTGCAATATATTTTGGGTGATATTAGGGGAATGAACAAAACCACCTATTCAAATGCAAATATAGATACTCCAAACAGATTAAGAACATTTTTAAACAACCCAGCTCATGGTTTCAAATATAATAAAGCTAAATTTAGGTAGTATTTTTTTTTTACTGGTCTTTGCTTGCCAAAATTCTAATATGGATAATAAAAATGTAAATAAAAAGCCCATAGATACATGTAGATATTATCGATTCGATGCTCACCGAATTGTTTCTGATCTTGGCTGTCAGAATTGTCATTTAAGATTAATTCCAGGAGAAAAAGATGATCGTGGTTGGGCAACATTTAGTGATTTAGTTGGAATGGATAGCTTAAAGTTAATTAACTATGTATTTACAAAAAAACATAAAGGCTGGTATAGTAAAAATGGAACTTTTAAAACTGCAAAAATGGATACGCTAAATGATTGTGAAATAAAAAGTGTTATCCGGTACATTAAAGATCAGGGAAGGGATACACCAATGTCTAGCCAATAATTCTACTAATGGTTTCAAATACAATAAAGATAAGCTTAGGTAGTCTATTATTTTTTGTAATAATTGCATGTCTAAACGACTCAGAAAATAATACGAGGGTAATAAAAAAAATAACTGTTGACAGTTGTAAGTTTTACAAATATGATGCCCGTCAAACTATATCTAATCTTAGTTGCTATAATTGCCATGTTAGATTAGAGAAAAGGCTAGATAATAATATCGCAACATTTAGTGAATTATCTGTAATGGATAGCTTAAAACTGATTGACTATGCTTTTACTAAAAGACATAATGGAGATTATGGTAAAAAAGGAGCATTTAAAACATCCAAGATGGACAGTTTAAGTGAATGTGAAATCAAGAACGCGATACAATATATAAAATTATAATAGAAATATTCCAATGTCAAGCCAATAATTGTTATGGTTTCAAATACAATAAGGCTAAGTTTAGGTAGTATGCTTTTCGCACTCTTTTGTAGCTGCCAAAATAATAAGGAAATTAAAAAAAAATTGAAACAATTGATACCTGCAAATATTATAGATATGATGCTGGCCAAACCATATCTAATCTCGGTTGCAAGAACTGTCATTTATTAACTGATGTAGAAATCAAAGATGACAGGGGATGGCCGACATTTGGAGGGCTGCTTAAAGCTCATTAACTATGCCTTTAATAAAAAACATAAAGGCTGGTATAGTAAAAATGGAATATTTGAAATGGCTAAAATGGATACCTTGACTGACTGTGAAATAAAAAGCGTAATTCGCTATATCAAAGATTATGGAAGAGATATTGTATTATATAATCCATAGATAAGCCAATGGTTTTTAATACAATAAAGCTAAGTCTAGGTAGTTTATTAATTTTATTATTTTTCAATTGCCAAAATGCTAAGAAGAGTAATAAAAAAATAATCAAAAAATCTACAGATACTTGTAAATATTACAGATATGATGCTCGTCAAATTGTATCTAATCTGGGGTGTTATAATTGCCATGTTAAAAACGGTGAAAGATGGTACAAGATGCCAACATTTAGGGAACTATCCGCAATGGATAGTTTAAAATTAGTTGATTATGCCTTTACTAGACAGCATAAAGGCTGGTATAGTAAAGATGGAACATTTAAATCTGCGAAAATGGATACGTTGACGGACTGTGAAATAAAAAGTGCCATACGTTATATAAAAGATTATGGAAGAGATATTCCAATGTCTAGCCAATAATGTTAATTAAAATTATTTAATCAGTTTACATTTACAAAGTATTGATAATCGGAAATTTACTTTTATTTACAAATTAATCTCTTTCCTAAAACGGTTTAAAAGAAGTAAAGAAATTATTGCAATCATAAAATTCTGTAATTAATTTTTATATTTAATCCCATGATACTTGTTGCAGATAGTGGCTCATCAAAAACCGATTGGATGGGCTATCACAATGGCGAAACCATTAAATTTAGCACTCCCGGAATAAACCCTTATTTCTTAAGTGAGCAGGAAATTACCAAACTGATAACCAAAAATGAATCCCTGATCCAATATGCCAATGAGGTTAAGGAAATTTACTTTTTTGGTGCTGGTTGCTCCTCACCCGATAAACATGAAGTGGTTTCTAATGGTTTATCGGCAGTTTTTGAAAATGCTTTTATCTCTGTAGATCACGATCTTTTAGGCTCTGTATACGCCACCTGCGGCAATGCCGAAGGCCTAAACTGTATTTTAGGTACGGGATCTAACATCTGTTATTTTGATGGCAAGAAAATTCATGATGGCCACCATGGCCTGGGTTATGTATTGGGCGATGAAGGATCTGGTACTTTTTTTGGCAAAAAAGTACTTTTAAGCTATTTATACAATAAAATGCCGGCCAATTTAGCCGCAGAATTCAAAAAAACTTTTCCTTCCGAAAAGGAACAGATTATTACCAATGTTTACCAAAAACCTTTCCCGAATATTTATTTAGCCGGATTTAGCCGTTTCATGGCCAATCATAAAGACCATCCTTTCATTCAGGATATCCTCCGTACGGGGTTTCAGGAATTTGTGGATACCAATGTTAAAGATTACCCAAAACATAAAAGTGTTCCGTGCCATTTTGTAGGTTCAATAGCTTATTACTACCAGGATTCGTTAATTTCGGTATTGCTTGAGAACGGTATTGAGCCTGGGAAAATCTTACAAAAACCAATCGAAGAGCTGTTCAATTTCATTTTACAGAAGGAAGGCATTGTGCAACAGGCCAGTTAAAGCTAAAATCTATTTTCGCTCAACTATAAATTTATTGTTAAAATATTCTTAAGATTGTAAACATAACAACAACAAACATTGTTATATTTTTAATAGCATATAAATTGCTAGCAAATATGAAGAGAATACTGGTAGTAGACGATGATATTGAGGTTTTAGAAACCATACAATTGATACTGGAAATCGGAGGCTTTAAAGTCTCGGCACTAAGTGATGGTGAAGAAATTTTCAACAGGATTGAAAGTTTTAACCCAGATTTAATTTTGCTCGATATTTCTCTTGGCCACATTGATGGGCGTGTGTTATGCGAGCAGTTAAAATCGATAGAAAGCACCTCTAAAATTCCGATTCTGTTAATTTCGGGTTTATACGATCCAAAAGATTTCACTACTTTGAATTATGGTCAGGACGATTTCTTATCAAAACCATTCCAAATGGATGTGCTGCTTAAAAAGATCTCCAAAATCCTATCATTGGAAGAAGACAAACCAAGTTTCCATTTGAATTAATTTTCATTCGGATCAAAAATATTAGCCAGAAAGACTTTAAATCTCTCTGGCTTTTTTATTTTTATCTTTTATCTATCTTAAAACAAAAAACTGAACATCATGATACCAAGTGGAGATTGGCTGAAAATCTGGAATGAGAAGCGTAACCTGCTGGCCTGCCCAAATAACCTTAATAACTATTTCGAAGAAACGGAATTAGCTGGTAAAAAGATCGACCATCTTGAACTTGGCAGTGTTTCTATCCCCACAGGAGAAATTTTGGTCCGGGATCCATTGGTTTATATTCAAAAAGACGCAGAGCCGTACCTGATCAAAGTACCAGCTGGCGAATTTCCGGTTACGGCCGCTGTAGTGGTACAAGATGATAATGATGAGGATTGTGACCGGTATGCGGCAGTTAAAGTACAATTTACAGCTTATGATGCCGTTAGGTTTGAAGAAGCATTGATCGGCACCGAAGACCTTGTTGATTTTAACGAAGGTGAATTTTTTGGTTTTAATGTGGATGCTGGTTTAGGTTGTGTTTTAGATCAGGAAACGCTAAAACATTTCTGTGCTTTTCAGGATAAGTTCCATAGCGGGAATCCGGGTAAAAATCTTTATGACGATTATTTCGCAGTACTTTTTGCAGCTAATTATGCTGAAAATCCAATTTATCAACGCGAAGCCGGCGACTGGATTAACTGGAAAATTCCAGGAACTGATTATCACATCCCATTTTTCCAGAGTGGTTTTGGTGATGGCACTTATCCTGTTTATTATGGTTTTGATGTTGAAGGTAATGTATGTTCACTGATTATCCAGTTTATTGATATTGAACTGGCTTATGGTGAGGAAGAGTAGTATGATTATTTGTAGTGGTCTGTGATGACACAGACCACGGCATCAGATGCTCAATGTCCAAATAACTTACTTATGCTGCAGCACGAGGGAAAATCTTCCTGTTAGCACAGCATTAACTGCACTAAACCCGATGGGACGGATGCCAATCCTTCAATTGGCAGGAGGTACAGCGGGACGAACAATAATTGATATACAGGTTTTGCTTTTCAAATGATTATTTGAACTATGAAATACTAAGGTTAGTCGGTGCGGACACATACCAAGGATTAGATTTCTCGACTGGGTTGCACTCCGCTCGAAATGACGATCGCTTTTGAATCTTTATTATAAAATCCATCATTCTTCTATATCCCCCTTCTTTGTCCATCACACGTTTTCCATCTTACATTTTCCATCGCACATACCTACTGTCATTTTGGCAAACAAATCCTTTTGGAACAACCCTTGTTATGCTCGATACAGATTTAAACAATTTATTTACGTATGAGCATACAGGAAAAAGGAAATATCTCGATACATACCGAGAACATCTTCCCGATAATTAAGAAGTTTTTATACTCTGATAACGAAATTTTTCTTCGTGAATTGGTTTCTAACGCTGTAGATGCGGTTCAGAAAATCAAAAGACTAGGTTCATTAGGTCAGTTTAACGGAGAAGTTGGTACCCCATTGGTACAGGTTGCTGTTGATAAAGAAGCAAAAACCATTACCATTAGCGATAATGGTTTGGGGATGACTGCCGAAGAAATTAAAAAATACATCAACCAGGTTGCATTTTCTGGCGCAAGTGAGTTTGTAGAAAAATTTAAAGATGCTAAAGATGCTAATGAGATCATCGGTAAATTCGGTTTAGGTTTCTATTCTGCTTTTATGGTGGCTGATTTAGTTGAAATTCAAACTTTATCATATCAGGATGGCGCAGAACCTGCACGTTGGGTTTGCGACGGCAGTACTGAATTTGAAATTACTGAAGGTACTAAAACTACGCGCGGTACCGATATCATCCTTCACGTAAACAAAGACTCTGAAGAGTTTTTGGAAGAAAGCAAACTTCAGGAAATACTGGATAAATATGCTAAGTTTTTACCTGTTCCGATTAAGTTTGGCACCAAAACAGAATCTGTTGAAGATGGCGTTGATGAAGAAGGTAAAGCTAAACACAAGGATTTTGAGGTTGATAACATTATCAATACGACCAACCCAATCTGGACAAAAGCTCCTGCAGATTTGTCAGATGAGGATTATTTAAGTTTTTACCGCGAATTATATCCTTTTAGCGAAGAGCCATTATTCTGGATTCACTTAAACGTTGATTATCCATTTAATTTAACGGGTGTATTGTATTTCCCTAAGTTGAAAAACGACTTTGAAATGCAACGCAACAAAATCAAACTTTACTCCCGTCAGGTTTTTATTACCGATGAGGTTAAAGATATTGTACCAGAATTTTTGATGTTATTACACGGTGTAATCGATTCGCCTGATATTCCGTTAAACGTATCGCGTAGTTTCTTACAGGCTGATAGCAACGTTAAAAAGATCAACAACTACATTACCAAAAAGGTTGCTGATAAATTAGGCGAACTCTTTGTCAAAGATCGTAAAGCTTACGAAAATAAATGGAAAGACATTGGCATGTTTGTAAAATACGGCATGATTAGCGAAGATAAGTTTTACGATAAAGCGAAAGATTTCGCATTGGTAGGAAACACTAAAAACGAACTTTTCACCCTTCCTGAATATAAAGAAAAGGTATCTCCTTTGCAGACTGATAAAAACGGCACAGTGGTTTATTTATATACCAATGATGCGGCAAAACAGGATGCTTTTATACAATCGGCCAATAAAAAAGATTACGATGTTTTAGTATTGGATTCGCCGATTGATAACCACTTTATTAACCAGTTGGAGCAAAAATTAGAAAAAACATCGATTAAACGTGTTGATTCGAGTGTTGCAGATAAATTAATTGAGAAAGACGAGCAAAATGAGCACGTTTTAACAGAAGATCAGGTAAAAGAAGTGACCACTATTTTCGAGAAAGCAATTACCAAACCAGGTATGCATGTAGAAATTGTGGCTTTACACCCTGAAGAACTGCCTGTAACCATTACCATGGATGAGTTTATGCGTCGTATGAAAGATATGGCTGCTATGGGCGGTGGAATGGGCTTTTATGGCCAGATGCCAGATAATTACAAGGTTGCCATTAACGGAAACCATAAATTGATCAGCAAGATTTTAAATGCTGATGAAGCTGAACAAAGCACTTTGGCTAAACAAGCGGTAGATTTAGCGCTATTGGCTCAAGGTATGTTAACCGGAGCAGAGTTAACCGCCTTTGTAAGCAGAAGCGTAGAACTGATTTAATCGGGTAATACGGAAAAATATATTTGAGGGTGCCCGGAGAAAATCCGGACATCCTCTTTTTTTGCGCTGAGCGTTTCGTTTACGGCGATAAGCGTTTACGTTTAACGCTTATTTCGTCAACTAATGATTAATAATTGTTGCTCAAAGTTAACCGATTCAAAAACAATTAAACAATTAACCTTTCCAACAACAAAAAAAGTCCCAATCATTTGATCGGGACTCTTTTAAGGCATTCAGCAATTTAATTCACTGAAGGATATTTTTTAGCTTGCTAATGTTGCCTGCTTATGATCTACATTGAAATAATCTTTATGATCTTCGATCATTTTTGCAATGGTAGCTGCTTTGGTATCGGTAATTTTAAACTCGAACAAAGGCTCCTGGTTTTTCTTTGATCTCACCATTTTCTCTGTGTAAAAACGATAAACCAAACCGTTGGTTAATAAACCATATTTTGCTTTTGTTTTACGGAAATATTTAGATAAGCGTGAATCGTGGATATCTAAATTATCATCATGGTGTTTGCATTCTACTAAAATTGTAGGCTCACCATCTTTCATGATGGTATAATCAACCTTTTTGCTTTTTTTAACGCCAAAATCTAATACCGCTTCAGATTGAACCTCAGAAGGGTCAAATCCTAAGATTTGGATAAAAGGCATTACCAAAGCATTCCTAGTTAAATCTTCAGATTGAACTTGTGGAAGCATTTTCTTGATTCTTACGGCAAATTGCCCTATTTCGTCTTTCAATTCCATGTTATATATCTTTTATAGGTGTTAGTTTTTTAAATTGTATTGGTTAAATACCGAATTTGCGGTGATAATGATCTGATCTAAACTTTGTTTATCAAAAAAGTTCCTGTTCAGCATATCTACCATGTAAGTCAACTTGTTGATATCGGCTACTTTCATGCTAAACTGAAAGCTTTTTAATCCGTCTTTAATGGCTTGTTGAACGTAGTTACGGACAACCAAAAAAGATCTTCTGAATGCATAATCGCTGTCAAGCTTTCCGTTTACAAGGCTTGGCACGTCCAAGTTGCTGTATTCGTTTTGCATTCTCTGATACATATCAGCGTTGATTCCCTGGCTTTTAAGAATCCCCTTGTAATAGATTTTGTTAAGTAAGTACTCGTATTCGTTGTGTTTCATTTGGAGGTAGATAGATGTAGGGGAATATTTCTTGTTTTTCGGTATTTCTTCTTTTTTAAAATTTAATAAAATCTGTAACCCAGTGTTGTATGGCCTATTTTAATTTTCTTATCCACAGGCTACACAATAATGGGCAGGTAGATGTTTAATTTTAATCCGGGGCTTTTAACTCCCTGATTGTTTTGTTTTTGGCAAACAGTTTAAAGATTACAAAAAGAAGTGTGCTGAGTAATTTTTTTACATCAACCCCACAGAATATTACACGAAACCAGTAAGTTTTTTAGATGAAACGGATTCAAGATTTTTTTTAGCCCATTTGCTAAATCAATTCATTTTTATTTAACTTGCATTCAAATCAAATCAAAACAAACATATTTAAAATCATGAATCTAAAATGCGTTGTTATAGACGACGAGCAACATGCAATTGAGGTGCTAACTGACCATATTGCAGAAATGCCGGGGCTAACCATTTTTAAGACCTTTACCAGCCCAGTGCAGGCACTTATGGAGATCAGCATCGACGATGAGATTGATTTATTGTTTATGGATATCGATATGCCTGGCATCAATGGTTTAGAACTTGCCAAAAATATCAGGGAAAAAGCTAAATATTTGATTTTCACCACTGCCCATCCTGATTATGCCCTACAGGCATTTGATGTACAATCGGATCAGTATCTGCTTAAACCGATTTCGTTTGCAAAATTTGCTTTGGGCATTGACCGCATTTTAAAGAAAGAGGCCAACAATGCCAAGGTTACCACAAAGGAAACCGAGCAGGCAGCAGCACTTTATATTAAAGGTGATCATAAATATGCTTTTTCGAATATCGCAATTGATGAAATACTTTACATTAAAGCCTTACAAAATTATATCCAGATTATAACCAAATCTGAAACCCACACCACCTATCTTACACTAAAAGAGATTGAAAAAGCCTTAGAAACACATGCATTTATAAGGGTTAACAAATCTAATATTGTTGCTAAATCAGCAATAAAAAAGGTGGATGGAAATATTATCCGTTTAGTAAACAATGAAATGATACAGATTGGCGAAGGTTATAAAGAAGCTTTCTTCGCATACGTACAGAGCAGTTTACTAAAATCGAACCGGAACCAGTAATTATATATCAATCCAGCTATATACTATATGACTCAGAATTCCTGTTAGAATAATAGTTAGTTCGAAAACTAAAATTCCATGATGAAACTTGTCATTACCGTGTGACTCTGATCACCTGTTGGATTGGTTGAGTAAGCATTTTTAGCTTTGATGTTTTTATAAACAAAAACAGTTTTTTTAGAAAGCTTGGTAGTATTTTGAGTTTTCATGGTTTTATAGATTAAATATGATGATATAATTATTAAAATAAGCTAATTGTGGCAACTAAAATTCCATGATGAAGCTTGTCATCGCACTATGGCTTTGATCTCCTGTTGGACTAGTTGCATAGTTGTTTTGAGCTTTGATGTTTTTATAAACAAAAACAGTTTTTTTAGAAAGTTTAGCTGAAGTATTTGTGTGTTGAGCTTTCATAATATGATGTATATAATTCTTGTGATTATCGTTGTTATTAATTTTCTGTAAAGATGCACGCCAAAACCACACGCAACCAGTTTTTTACACAAACCCCTGCTTTTGGGAGATAAAAGCCCAATTTCAATAGATTAAAGAGAAAAAAATGAACTTTTTACACTTAAAAATATTCTACGAAAAGTATAAGTTTCACCTGTTGGTATGGAGTCTTTACATCGTTTATGAGGTATTTATTCTGGGTTTAACCACAAATCGATTCAGAGAACCGGGAGCCTATCTACTTGTTTATATCGTTAATATTTTAACCTTCTATACCTATGGTTTTTTACTGAAAAGGGTATTAAAAACGGAATCAAATGCTTTAAAAATTTTAAAGGTTACTATACTCATTGCAGTAATAATTTTTGCATACGTCGTTTCTACATTTCTTCTGATTATCCTTTTTGAAAAAATAAGCTTAATAAAAACAAACCCTGATAGAGCCTTTGACCGGGAATTAATATTATCCTGCATTTATCGTTCAATATTATTTATTGGTTACTCAACGGGTTATGTTTATATCACTAAATCATTTCAGGATCAAAAGAAAGTTGAAGCGCTTGAAAGAGTGAACCTGGTTACCCAGCTTGAGAAACAGGCTTTAGAAAACGATCTGGTACAATCGCAAAACAATTACCTGCGCAGCCAGATCAATCCGCACTTCCTGTTCAACACCTTAAACTTTATTTATAACGACGCCCGTAAAAAAGCGCCTATGGCAGCAGATGCGATTATGAATCTTGCTGAAATGATGCGCTATGCTTTAAAACGCCCTGAAGCATCAGAAATGGTTCCTTTAAGTGAAGAGATTGAGCAAATTGAGCATTTAATCAATCTTCATAAACTCCGAACGGCTAACACGATTAATCTGGAACTTGAAATAACGGGAGATTTATTTGGGTTAAGGTTTCCACCCCTTATCTTATTAACTTTAGTAGAGAACATATTTAAGCATGGAAATGTTTCGCACTCTACTCAGCCTGCATTAATTAAAATCATTTACGAAAATGATAAACTCCATATCAGTACGATTAACATGATTAACGACAATAAGGGAAAACAAACTGAAAGTCATCATGTTGGCATCGAAAACATCGGCAAACGTTTGAGTAATTTCTATGGCGATAATTATATATTCAGGTACTATAAAGACCCGCTTAACCGCTACATTACAGAAATTGAAGTTACCGTTGTTAACCCAATGGCCAGGTTAAACCGCTAATTATTAATGGCATTTTGCCGCTGGATATCTTTTAATAAAAAGTAATACATCACCATTTCATGCGTGCGCTGGTCTTTATTAAAAAGCCTGTTTACATGCATGTGCATCAAATCGCTAAGCAGTTTAACACGTTTTTCAGGCCGTACCTGTTTAAGGATACTGATAAAAGAGGCTGAAAATTGTTCGAACTGCTGTTCTTGTTCAGCAGTTAACTCAGTAAATTCAGTTTTCCTGAACTGCTGGTAGTGATTGTTGAGCTGTTTAAAATCGGTCGCATCTAAATGGTGTTCACGGTTAAAGGAATCGGATAAGGACCTGATTATTTTACCTGCCACCTGCTGATCAACCAATCCTGCGTTAATTATTTCTGAAAACAGCATCGAGCACAGCTTATATTTATCAAAATGATCAGGCTGTGTTTCAAAAAGGGACATTACAAAGTCACTATCGGTAGCAAAATGTTTTTCAACATGTTCGATCATATCGCTGCCATAGCGCTCGAGTTCGCGCTTATAAGTTTTAATCTGCACGTCAGACACCAGTCCAGAATTTAAAAATTCGTCCAGGTTATCCATTAAACCAGATGTTACCGCTTGCGTTTTAAGCTTATCGTTTAAAAGCACCCTAAATCTGATGTGGTTTCCGTTTTCATTGTAGCGGATAAAAAACCACGATTTAATGTCTGCAGCATGATCTGCTAAAAAAGAGGCTATTACTTCGGCCAGAACCTGATCAGATCTTTGCTGATGGCAAAAAATTTCGAAATAGAGCCATTCTGTTCCTGGCGGAAAATACCGGATTACATCAGTATGTTGTACCTGAGGCAACAAAGCATTATAAATTTTCTCTGCATGATTGATGCTTAAAACAAACTGTGCCACATAAGGCTGCCCTGCATCATCTACTACAATACTATTTTGGGATAGGTTTACTTCTTCAATATACAACGAACTGTGTTTCTGCATGTATTGAAGAAAAGCATTCAGGTCCTCATCGCTGTGCAGTGCAAAACAGAGGGTTTGATCAGATAAACCGGCTTTAAAATAATTGCTCACCCCTATTTTTACAAGGTGCGCACGGAAAAGTTTGATTGATAAAAGTTTTTGGTCCTGACCTAAAAGATCTTCTTTCTTAATTTTCCATTTGTAATTGCTTAGCACTATATTTAGATATTGTAAGCGCGGATAATAATCGAGATCAGGAAACAGGTTATCGAGCGGCAAGGAAAGGCTTGTTGTGAGCCCCTGATGCTGTAAATCGCATAATAACCTAAATACAGAAAGATCTGAGCGGGAATAATTATAAGCGGAAGCCATTCGGGGCACCAAACGTTTGTTTAAACGTTTAGAGCGGAGTATAACTTCTGTTCCCTTAACAGAAAGCTGGATATCATTTAAACTCAGCGGATCTGCTGAGGTATCAAAATTGAGGATCGATAATTGGTGGCCATACATGCATTGGCGACGGTTTACATTATCTACATTGGTTTCGACCATGTACGCCACGTCGAAAAACAGTACCTCCGGATTGGCCGCCTGCTCGGCACCGGCAACATTTTTTGCATAAATTTCTACCGCCTCATCGGCCATGGTAAACCTACCGGTTAATGCATTTGAGGTTGCCCCTCCTATCTGCTCGGTAAAAATCAGGTCGTCATGAACAGACATAATCAGACTAAAAGAATTGGGCAGCGGCTTCGGGTTATCGTTTAACTTTAAAGCAAGCTTGTTTAAAAACACCGGTTTACCTTTTTCGAAGCTTTGCGGGGAGAGATGCTGCTTAAATGCTGACTTAATGCCCTCTCCATCGCTTTCAGACTTAGCTGACTTATTGCTGATTTTAGCGATAAAATCGTCATTTTCGCCCGCTTGTTCAAGCTGATCGTAACCAACCCCCATTTCGGGATCGAGTGCCAGTAAAAGCGGCACTTCCTGATCTTCAAATTTCTTTTTAAACCTGGTTATAAACTGATTTAAAGCTTCGCGGTCGCTATTGGGTAAAATACCATGAAGCATTTTGATCAATCCGGGAATGGCAGAAAGCAATTGTTCTTTTATGTGACCGGATTTTACTGTTCTTTGGGCAATGAGGTATTTTGGTAATTCTTTTGTATCGGTAAGGCCTAAGCGTTCGAAATAGTCTTTCCCAATGATATTAGGGTCGTAATTGGTAAATATCAGCTGCAGATCATGCATATCCTGAAGCAGGCCAAAAAGGCTTTCTACTTCTTCGTTTTTTAAATTGAGTAGCTGAATGAGTTCATTAATACGTGTTGGTTTTATACAGGCATCTAATATCTGTTTTACAAAAACATCTTCATCAAGCTCAGCCAGTTCGAAAACCCCATCGGTACAGGCAATGTAACGGATACTGTTTGGAGTAAAGTAATAACTGCTGTTACTGAACAACAGGCAGTTTTTATTCAACAGATCGGCTAAGGGCAGCTGAATATTATTTTTGTAAGGCCAATCGACCAGGGTCGTGATTTTTTGTTCTTTTTCGATTACAATTTTGCCCTCAGATGGTTTAATGGCATCGGTTAATAAACTGAACCCGGCAAATGTGCCATAAGGTGTGCAGCGGAATTTCGCCCGGTTAAAATATTTCCAGATGGTAAAGTACACCTTAGGTGGAAGATCCTGTAACTGGTTTGCTTCTACATCTTTTATCGTTTCGTAAAAGGCAGCTGAAGATATAGCGATTGCTTTTTTTAATTCCTCCCAACAATCGGTAAGTTCGGATTGATACGAAAATTTAGGTGTTCTAAAAATTACGGTGGGTTGGATATTAAGCTTCATCGGATTTAAATGGTGGCGAAAATTACAAAGATTAATTTAGATTACCAGTTGGCAGTTTATAGTTAGTTGCAAAATACAAAATCAGCGTTTATCATTTTAAATCAGCGGGAATAAATGTGCACAAAGGGTTTCCCGCAGATTACACTGATTTACGCAGATTTAAATTTTTCCGTCACTTAATTGACTTCGTCCGTATCTCCACGAACTTACAGTTAATTAGCTTTTCGGTCGGGATTGCAAATCACGACTAACAACAAAAAAAGCCATCTCCTTTACGAAGATGGCTTTACCGGGATGTTAATTGTATTCTATTTTTTGGTTACTTTAAATTCAGTTCTTCTATTTTTAGCCCTACCTTCAGGGTTATCTTTTTTCTTGCGTTTAACGATGATTTCATTTGGTGCAATCGGCATTGATTCGCCGTAACCTTTTGAAGTCATTCTGGCAGCGGCAATACCTTTACTTTCTAAATAATCAGTACAAGATTTTGCCCTTCTGTTTGATAAATCGAGGTTGTACTCATCTGTTCCGATATTATCGGTATGAGAGCCCAATTCGATTTCCATTTCAGGGTTATCTTCCATAATCGGGATCAGGAAGTCGAGTACTTTTTTAGAAGGTTCAGTTAATTCGGCGCTGTTAAATTCGTAATATACATTGTCCAACGCCATCGGAATACCTATTTTGAAAGGGCTTAAGCAGTAATCTTTATAAATTAATGTATCTGCTTTTGCAAGTTCCTCATAAGGATAGTTTTTGGTTACTGCAAAGTAATTGTCTTTAGCAAAAAGCAATTTAATCGGTCTTTTCGAATCTACTTTAAACTTATAAATACCATCGGTACCTGTGGTAAGTTTTTGCGGACCTTCTGCATTGTTAAGGGTAACACTTGCACCTGCTAAAGGCAATTTGGTTTTACAATCGGTTAAAATACCTGAGATTGATAAATATTCTTTTTTCACTTCGAATATTTCTAAACAGCAGGATGATTCGCGATCAGAACTGATGTATCCAGCTGTTCCTTTATCATCAGTCGCTGTAAAATAAATATCATCTTTTGAAGAGTTAAATGGATAACCGAGGTTTTTTGGAGTGGTCCAATCAACCAGGTCGCCCTCTGATTCAAAGAAATCAAGTCCACCGAAACCTGTTCTTCCATCGGTACTGAACAATAATTTTTTGGTTAAGGTATTGTAATAAGGCGCACGCTCATCATCTTCGGTATTAATGGCCTGACCAAAGTTTACCGCCTGCCCCAATGAACCATCGGCACGTATGGCGCAGTACCAAAGGTCGAACTTGCCGTAACCGCCACTTCTATCAGAAGAAAAAAGAAGGAACTTACCATCGCTGGTTACAAATGGCTGTGAGGAGTTGAAATCTTTACTGTTTACCTGCAAACCTACCGGTTGTGCATCAGACCATTTATCGCCTGTTTTTTTGGAACTATAAATGGCATATTTATCTTTATCCCTCCAGGTGGTGAAATACACTGTATTACCATCCGGGGTAAAAGCAGGTGCGGCAATCTCTGTACCTTTAGGAAAATTGATATCCAGTTTTTTAACGGCAATATCTGCTGTATTTAAATTACCCTTGGCTGAATAGAGGTTGTTGATAAATGGATTGGCTTTTGTTGATACCTGAACTTCGCCACCGGCCTCGGTTTTAACCATATCTTTTTTACTGCCTACAGCAACGGGGCGTGATGAAGTAAAATACAGTTCGTTATTGATTTTTACCGCAGCATAGTTAGATCCTAAACCGTTTACGTTGGTTGGTACTTTTTTTACCTGTACCATACGTGGGAAACGCATTTCTTCAATGGCAAACTTACACGATTCGATTTCTTTCTGGGCTTCTTTAGCTAAAGGATCTCCAGTGTTTTTCTGGATGAACTGTTGAAAAACATCAATGGCCTGATCAAATTTTTTGTTGGCCCTTAAGCTTTCTGCATAATAGAACAATGCTTTTCTAAAACGGGTATTGGTAAAAGTAGCAGCTATGGCATAATATTTCTCGGCCTCGTTAAACTCCCTGTAGAGCCTGCTCGACTCGGCCAGGTTGTAAATCGATCCTTCATAATCTTCTATCACTTTATCATCAGTGGCTGATTTTCTTTCCTTGCCATAAGGTAAAATGGCCTGGGTACTATCGCCAGTAATTTTAAGGGCTTTCTTATAAAAGGTAGATGCTGCATAATAATCCTTATTTTCGAAATAAGTATCGGCAACCTTTTTATAATTAACCACATACTGAGCGTTAGCAAAACCGCCAAGTGCCACTAATAAAATGAGTAATATTTTTTTCATCTTTATAAATTATTAATCGTTTTGCTATCGTTTTTTAAGGGTATTAATTAACGTGCTAGCTCGGTTTGTTTGCATTGGTGATGAAGATTATAAACGTGGGCAAAAGAAGTTTGGACCAATAATTCCGTTACGGCCAATTAAGGATACCGAAAGCTCTAAACCGCCATTACTATTTGATGCCCGGTTGAAAGTAGAGGTGTTCACATCATAACTCAACCCGAAAACCATATTTTTTAACTGTAAACCCACAAAGGCAATTGCAGCATCTTTATTACGGTAGTTACCGCCAAATAAAATATTTGCTGATGAGTTAACATTAAGCTGGGCATAAGCACCCAACGAAACCTCATTGGTATTACCCTGGTACATAAATAAGGCATTTGGCACAATATCCAGCAGTTCTGAAGCTTTGATCCTGGCACCGCCATGCGCGGTAAAGCGAACAGGGATACGCGAATTAGTACCCGAGAAACGATCCATCGGACGGGTTAAGTGTGCTGCACTTGCGCCTAAGAAAACGTTTACACTTTTATTGGGGTTACCATCAAAGAACATGATACCTGCGTTTACATCCGGCACCAGTGAAGACTGCGATGAAAGCGTTTCGCCACTCATCATGCCGCCATCATAACCGGTAACAGGATTAAACTGGTTACCGAACCTGGCCTGAGAAAAATCGAAACTGCGGTTAATGATACCTGCCTGTAAGCCAAAGCTCACCATCTGCAAACCCTCGGCACCGAACCTTAAGCGATACGAACCTGATACCAGGGCAGAGAGGTAGTTAAAATCTAACTCCCCTGCCCTTTGGTTTAAAATGGTTGCACCAAATGCGAAGTTCTTTTTCGGGGCGAGATCGAAAGATGCACCACCGGTTAAGAACGAGCTGTTAAGTGCGCTCCATTGTTGTTTAAAGTTTACCGTTGCACGGTAATCGCCGTCTATTACGCCCGTTAATGCCGGATTAAGGTATAAGGGGTTTGCATAATATTGCGAAAAATGCGGATCAGTTTGTGCAAAAGACTTAGCTGTACACAGCAGTAACCCCAGCACCGCAACATATATTTTTAAAGCCGATAGTATTTTCATGGTCTTTGATTTTATCTGTTAATTATTAATCCTCTTCTTATCTGATCAGCGTTACTGTACCTTTTTTCAATGTAGTTGTTCCATCGGTAAAGGTTACATCAACCATATACACATAAACCCCGATCGGCTGATTTACACCTTTAAAGGTTCCGTCCCATCCATTTGCCACGTTATCTGACTGGAAGATCAACTGACCCCACTGTGTGTAGATGCTCATTTTAGCTGAGGCAATGGTATTGCCATATACTAAGAATACATCGTTTTTACCATCGTTATTTGGTGTAAATGCATTTGGTATGTACACCTGATTTCCAAGTGGATTGGTTGCTTTGCCCGAAACTGAACCGTTTGCACTGGTTTGACAATCAATCTGTCCTTTGGCCCTAACCGAGATGGTTACACTTTGATCTGGTTTTAAGCCTGTAACAAAGTAACTTGTTCCGGTTGGTCCGTTTGTTGGGTTGATCCATGTTAAACCATTGTCTAACGATACTTCGTAAGCCGTAGCACCTGCAACTGCAGCCCATGCAAAGGTGATGCTATTTGGAGTTGAGGTTTGTACCACTACCACCGGTTTAGCTAACACCGGAAGTACGGTTACCGTAACAGCTGTTCTGCCTGGACTTGCACAACCACCCACGGCTACAGCTTCTACATAATAGATGGTGGTAGCACTCAGGTTAGGTGTGGTAAAGGTTATACCTTCTGCCAATACCGGACCATTAGAGCTTGCAGCATACCATCTGTATACTAATCCTGTTACCGGATTATTAACCGTTAATATGGTTGAGCTGCCAGCGCAAAGTGTTCCGTTTGCAGCTGTTACCGAAGCTGGTGCAACTGGTACTGGTAGTGCAATTACATTTACCGGTGTTCTTGATGTTGATACACAGCTTCCGTTTGCACCCTCTACATAGTAAGTAGTGTTTGCTGTAACGGCTGGCGTTGTAAAGTTTACACCTGTTCCTACCGGTGCACCACCTGCCGCTGTACTGTACCAGTTATAAGTAACACCTGTTTGAGGGTTAGTAACGGTTAATACTGCAGGGCTTCCTGTACATACACTCACTGATGATGAAGCCACTGTTGGTACGGTTGGTTTAGCATTTACCGTAACGGTTACTTTAACACGGCCACCGCTGTTATTACAACCACCTGTACCGATTGCCGATACATAGTAATCTGTTGTGGCAGTTAAAGCGGTAACATTGTAGCTTGTACCGGTAAATAATAAGTTACCGCCAGTTGCTGCGTTGTACCATTCGTAAGTAACGCCTGCCTGTGCATTGGTTACGGTTAATGTTGCACCATCACCTGCGCAGATGCCTCCGTTTGGAGCAGATACAACAGGGTTGTTTGGCAATGCATTTACCGTAATGGCTACTGCCCTTGCTGTTGCTGCAGAACTTTCGCACCTGTTATCACCTTTAACGGTTACATAATAGGTTGTACTTGCAGTTAATACCGGGGTAGTAAATACCGGACCAGTAAATACGACTGTATTTAAAGTGGCATCGCTGTACCAGGTAAATATTGGGTTGGTTACCGTTGTGCTGGTTGCAGCCAATGTTGCGGTTGCATTTGCACAAACCGATGTTGAACCGTTCACTGTAATATCTGTTGCAGTGGCAACCGGATTAACTTTAATGGTTACCGCTACTGCGTTTGCAGCAGTATTTTCACATTTATTGGTTCCTTTAACGGTTACATAATAAGTTTTAGTAGCTGTTAAAACCGGTGTGGTAAATATTGGTCCGGTAAAAGCCACACTGGTTAACGAAGCATCGTTGTACCAGGTAAATACCGGGTTGGTTACTGTTGTTGAACTGGCGTTGATTACTGCTGTACCCGATCCACATACGATTGCCGGAGTTGATAAGGTAATATCAGCAGCTGTTGCACCTGCATTTACCGTAACGGTAACCACTTTTGCATTTGCAGCAGAACTTTCACACCTGTTATCACCTTTTACAGACAGGTAATATTTAGTGGTTGCAGTTAATGCCGGTGTATTGAAAGTAGCACCTGTAAATACCGGCGTTGTTAAGGCCGCATCGCTGTACCAGGTAAATACCGGGTTGGTTACTGTTGTAGTGCTGGCTACTAAACTTGCAGATGAGCCTGCGCAGATGGTTGCATCGGCTGCGGTAACATCACTTGCCGAAGCTACCGGGTTAACCACAACATTTACAGATTTAGCTGTTGCAGCGCTGTTTTCACACTTGTTATCGCCTTTAACCGTTACATAATAAGTGGTATTAGTGGTTAATGTTGGTGTAGTAAATACTGCCCCTACGAATGCTACATTAGTTAAAGTTGCGTTGGTGTACCAGGTAAATACCGGGTTTGTTACGGTTGTACTACTAGCAGTTAATACTGCTGCAGATCCTCCGCAAACATTTGTTGAACCATTTACCACAATATCAGTAGCAACTGCTATTGGATTAACCTTAATGGTAACAGCTGCTGCATTTGCCGCACTATTTTCACATTTATTGGTTCCTTTAACCGTTACATAATAAGTGGTGGTAGTGGTTAATACCGGTGTGGTAAATATTGGTCCGGTAAAGGCCACGCTGGTTAACGAAGCATCGTTGTACCAGGTAAATACCGGGTTTGTTACCGTTGTTGAGCTGGCATTGATTATTGCCGTTCCCGATCCACACACCAAGCTTGGTGTTGATAAGGTAATATCAGCAGCTGTTGCAGCCTGGTTCACGTTAACCGTAACTACTTTAGCTGTAATACCTGAGTTTTCACATTTGTTATCACCTTTAACCGTAACATAATATTTAGTAGTTGCGGTTAATGTTGGCGTTACAAAAGAGGCTCCCACATAAGCTACCGAGGTTAAGGCAGCATCATTGTACCAGGTAAAGGTTGGGTTGGTTACTGTTGTAGTGCTGGCTACCAAAGTAGTACCCGATCCTGAGCAGATGGTTGCATCAGCAGCGGTGATATCAGAAGCGGTAGCCACCGGACTAACGGTAATGGTAATTACCCTTGCAGTACCAGGTGCATTCTCACATTTATTGTCACCTTTTACGGTTACATAATAAGTAGTGGTCGTATTTAATGGAGGGGTAGTAAATGTTGCACCAATGAAACTTACATTGGTTAAGGCGGCATCACTATACCAGGTAAATACCGGATTGGTTACGGTTGCCGAAGTTGCACTTAATACTGCCGATGAACCTGCGCAAGCTGTTATGCTTCCGTTAAGGATAATATCGGTAGAAACTGCTAAAGGATTAACTGTTACCGTTACCGCTTTAGCATCTGCAGCAGCATTTTCGCATTTATTGGTTCCTTTAACACTTACATAATAAGTGGTAGTGGCGGTTAAACCGGTTACAGTAAAGGTTGGACCAGTAAATACCACACTGGTTAATGAAGCATCGCTGTACCAGGTAAATACTGGTTGGGTTACGGTGGTGCTCGAAGCCATTAACATTACAGTAGAACCCGAACAGATCTGGGCATTGCTTACTGCAATGTCTGCAGCGGTAGCAAAATCCTTAACAGTTACGGTAACTACTTTAGCGTTGGCTGGTGAATTTTCACATTTATTATCACCTCTTACAGTTACATAATAAGTAGTAGTTGCATTCAGTACCGGAGTAGTAAAGTTTGGTCCAACGTAAGCTACTGTAGTTAAAGCAGCATTGCTGTACCATGTAAACACCGGATTAATTACTGTGGTTGTTGAGGCAGATAATGCCGCGGTTGATCCTTTACATATTGACGTAATTCCGCTTGCGGTAATATCAGCATCAGTAGCAGCAGGATTAACCGTAATGGTAATCGATTTTGCAGTTGCTGCGGTGTTTTCACATTTGTTATCGCCTTTAACCGTTACATAATAAGTGGTTGTGGCATTAAGTGTTGGCGTAATAAAACTAGCTCCCGTAAATGCTACAGTTGTTAAGGCAGCATCACTGTACCAGGTAAATACCGGGTTGGTTACCGTTGTGCTGGTTGCAGTTAAAGTAACTGAAGAGCCACCACAAACAGTGCTTGTTCCAGCCAAATTGATGTCAGTTGGACCAGCAACCGGATTTACCGTAATGGTAACCTCTTTTGCATTACCTGCTGTGTTAGCACATTTATTTGTTCCGCCTACTGTAACATAGTATTTGGTTGTTGCTGTTATGGCTGGCGTAGTAAATACTGCGCCTACAAAAGCAACCTGTGTTAAGGCCGCATCGCTGTACCAGGTAAATACCGGGTTAGTTACGGTTGTGCTGGCTGCAGTAAGTACTGCCGTGCCAGAAGCACATAACGAAGTTGTTCCGGTTACAGTTAAATCGGTAGCTAATGCAGATGGGTTAACCGTGATTGAAATCTTGGTACGGGTTGAGCTTGAACAAGCTGCTCCACTCACGGCTTCTACATAATAATCGTAGGTTCCGGCGGCAAGTGTTGCAGGGGTATTAAAGCTGCTGTTGTTGGTTACCAACATGTTTCCGCCAACTGCTGCATCGTACCAGTTGTAAGTAATGCCTGCAACTGCCTGCACACTCAAGGTAGCAGATGTACCGATACAAGTGGTTGTGGGGTTAGTAGTTGACGGAACAGGTGCTACTGCCGGAGGCAATACCGTTACCGTTATTTTTGTTCCTAAAGTCTCGCATCCATTAGCTGTTGCCGTTACCGAATAAGTATAAGTACCAGCAGCTAAGGCTGGGTCGGTTGTGAAAGTTGTTCCGTCTTTTCCTGCCTGATAAGTTGCGCCTAAGTACCATTTGTATACCACACCTGCTTGTGGGTTCTGCACGCTTAATGTTGCAGATGAACCTTGACAAGCGCTTGCTGTAGCAGCAGCAACTGTTGGTGCAGTAATTACCCTTTGTGCGTAATCTAAATTAACAGAAGTTAATGCACCTAAGAGTCCTGAGTTTAACCTCAATTCTACACCATCAAATCTGCTGGTTGGTACGAAAGTTAATATGGCCGATGTTCCGCCTGATAATAATTGTAAGTTGATTAATGGGTTGGATATAGAAACCGCATCGTTATTGCTGGTTGTACCCTGGAAAGTAGTTACCGTTAAGTTAGTTAACACCCCTACCGAAAGCAATGCTCCTGGCGTGGTAATTTTCACCCTTAAGGTATCGCCTACATTTGATAAACCGGTAAAACCAACCTGGTGATAAACAGATGCACCTAGTAAACCTACTGGAATAACCAGGCTAGATCCTGTATTGATGTCGTTATCAACCGCGAATGTTGGGTTATAAACGCCAGCCAATAATGCCACACCTGTTACACCGCTTGCCACTGTTGTAGTTGCTGCGCCGCAAGGGGTAACTACCGGATTACCGTTAGGCACTACCGTAACTGTTACAGTAGCTCTGCTCGTTGCAGTACATCCGCCTGGAATAGTCGCCTCAACATAATAAGTTGTTGTGGTGCTTAATTGTGGTGTTACATAAGTTTCGCCAGTATATACCGGAACTGTTCCGTTTGCAGTAGTGTACCAGTTAATGGTTGCTCCTGCTGTACTCGAAGTTGCTTTTAATACGGCAACCGAACCTTCACTAATGGTGATCGATGGCGGCGTAATCACCGGAACATCAATGGTTCCAAGCACAATTTTACCCTCAGTTCTGGTTGATGAAGTACCGCAGCTGTTTACCGCAGCTACAAAGTAACTTCTATCTGCTGTAATTAATGGTGTGGTAAAGTTATCACCGGTAAATAATACAGTGGTTGAGGTTGCAGTATCGTACCAGTTATAAGTAGTACCAGCAACCGGGTTTTTAACCTGGAAGGTAACCGATGTATTAGGGCAGGTATTAACCGATGCCGAAAGTAGATCAGGCGTTACCGGAGCAGGGTTGGTAGTAACGTTTACTACAGTTTTGTAGCTTACACAACCTGTTGCTGAAACTGCGGCTACATAGAATTTAGTATCGCCTGTTAGAACAGGAGTAGTAAATATAACGCCGTCTTTACCGCTTAAGTAAGTACCGGTAGCATCGTACCACCTGTATGTTAAACCTGCTGATGGATTATTCACCTGCAATTGAGCAGTTGATCCCACACAAGCAGTTACATTAGCCGAGGTTACTATTGGCGCAACCAAAATGCGTTGCGCGTAATTTAAGTTGATCGAGGTTAAAGCTCCCAATACACCTGAATTCAATCTTACTTCTACCCCATCAAAAACATTGGTTGGAACAAAAGTGATTAAAGCCTGTGTATTACCGCTCAACAACTGAACATTTAACAAGTTATTGTTTAATAATTGCGAATCACCATTGCTATTCGTTCCAACATAAGTGGTGATGGCCGCATTACCCAATAATGAAAGCGACAATAGTTTTCCTGGCGATGATACCAATACACGTACGGTATCGCCCACTGTAGATAGTGATCCAAAACCCACTCGCTGATAAACTGACGCACCTAGCGCTCCAACCGGCATAACCAGTGAAGATGCTGTTTGGGTATCGTTATCAATAGCTAAAGCCGGGTTAAATACACCTGATAACAAGGCTACACCTGTAACGCCGTTAACCTGTGTGGTTGCAGCCTCGCAAGGAACCGGATTTGGCGATCCATTGCCATCAACCGTAATGGTTACCTGAACGCGGCTTGCTGAAGTACAACCATTTGTAGAAACCGATTCTACATAATAAGTTGTGGTAGCCAATAATGGAGGTGTAACATAAGTTGCTCCTACATAAACTGGTGTTGTTGAAGTATTAGAAGTATACCAATTGAAAGTATTGGTTGGATCAGCAGAAGTTGCTGTTAAAATTGCGGTCTGACCTGCGCTCACTGTTGATGAACTTGCAGTTACTACAGGCAACACCGGACGAGGATTAACCGATACTGCTGCTGCAGCACGTGCAGTACTTGTACAGTTTCCTTGCGATGCTTCTACATAATAAGTAGTGGCAGCTGTTAAGGCCGGGGTTTGGAATACCGAACCGGTAAATACCAGATTGCCAGCTGTAGCAGCATCGTACCATTTGTAAGTTACCGCCGGATCAGGATTAGCTACTGATAAAGTGGCTGATGATCCCTCGCAAACATTGGCAATAGTTGCCAATACCGGAGTGGCTAATGCCGGGGTAACGGTTACTGTTACAGGAACCCTGGTTACGTTGGCACAAGTTCCTTTGCTTACCTGGATATAATAAGTGGTGGTAGCAGTTAATGCTGGCGTAGTAAAGGTTTCGCCAGCGGCCAGTTGTGTTCCGCCGGTTGGCGCATCAAACCAGGCTAAAGTAGTACCACCGTTTGCAGTTGCATTTAAAGTTGCAGTGCTTCCGGCACATATTGTTTGTGCTCCTGCTGTTACGGTTGGATTAGGATAAATGATGGTTGCACCATAAACATCTAAGCTGGTTACGGCAGAAAGTAATGCACCGAAGCTTACCTGTACCCTATCATAAGCACCGCCTGCCAATATGGTAGCAGCGAAACGGTTGCCCGAAAGTAACTGAAGATTTAATAATGATGAATTTAACTGAACTGTCCTAACAACTGTAGCACCGTTCATTACATTTAAGGTAATATTACCCAATGCGGTTAAATCTAATAAACCGCCTGGTAAGGCTAAATCTAAACGAAGACTATCAGTAGCCGTTCCAGCTGATGGGAAAATTAATTGTTGATAACCCGAAGCACCCACACCTACTGAAAGTGATATTCTGGTAAAGTTAGATGGATCTGCATCAGTAGAGTTTCCAGGGTTGGTTACACTACATAATAAGCAGATACCGGTGATACCAGAGTTTTGTGAGCTTGCAGCGTTACAAGCTGTACCACCACCATTGTTTAGTACGGTAACGGTTACCGGAACGCGAGTTGCGCTTTTGCAACCACTTGCATTTGTAGTTTCTACATAATAGGTAGTAGTTGCATTAAGTACAGGCGTGGTAAATGAAGTACCTGCACCTACCTGTGTTCCACCAGTAGCAGCGTCGTACCATTGGATGGTATTGCCCGCATCAGCAGTGGCAGATAAAGTTGTAGACTGACCAGCATTTATTACCTGGCTGTTGGTGGTTACTGTTGCAGCTGTTGCTGGTGGATTAACTGAAACATTTACAGCCGTTCTGCTACTTACAGCCGTTCCGGATACCGCCTCTACATAATATACAGTTGGTGCGGTTACTGCAGGCGTTACAAAAACACCAGTATTATTGGTAACTAATGGTGTACTTCCTGTAGAAGCATACCAGTTATAAGTTACGCCTGCCTGCAGGTTGCTTACACTTAACGTTGCAGGACTTCCCGAACAAACAGTTGCATTGGCAACCACTGGAGCATTAACCGTTACGTTTAAGCTATAAGCGGTTGTCGCTTTGTTGCCGTTTGCATCTGTTGCAGTTAAAGAGATGGTATAAGTTCCACCTAAAGTTGGTGTTCCTGTAATTTCTCTTGTTGCAGTATTAAAGCTTAATCCCGGAGGAAGACCAGTGGCCAGATAAGTATATGGCGCTGTTCCACCAGTTACCGCTGGTAAAGTTTGTGTAGGGTATGCAGCACCTACAATACCGTTTGGTAAAGTTGCACCTGGTAACGATAATACACCAATTACTTTAAGTGCATAAGTGTTACTTGCTGTTCTGCCTTCACTATCCGTAGCGGTAACACCGATCGAATAATTTCCGGCCTGTGTTGGTGTGCCCGAAACCTGTCTGGTGGCCGGATCAAAGGTTAATCCTGCAGGTAGATTGCTTGCTACATAAGTATAAGGACCAACACCTCCGGTTGCCGCCGGTAAAGTTTGTGTAGCGTACACTGTTCCTTCTGTTCCATCAGGCAAAGTTGCCGCCGGTAACTGTAAAGGATTAACAATGTTTATAGTATAGTTACTGGTGGTTGTTTTTCCATCAGCATCTGTAACGGTTACTGGTACAGTAAAGGTTCCTGCCTGTGTAGGCGTTCCGGTAATTGTTCTTGTAGCCGGATCGAAGGTTAACCCCGGAGGAAGACCAGTTGCCGAATAAGTATAAGGAGTTGATCCTCCTGTTGCAGAAGGAATGGTTTGAGGGGTATAAACGGTTCCTGTGGTGCCATCAGCTAAAGTTGCTGGTGGTAAAACCAAAGGATCGGTTACTTTAAGGGTATAGTTAGCCGTAATCGTATTGCCATTGGCATCTGTTACGGTAACTGGAATAGTAAAGGTTCCGGTTTGAGTCGGTGTACCTGTAATTTCTCTTGTTGCCGGGTTAAAAGCCAATCCCGGAGGAAGACCAGTAGCAGAATAAGCATAAGGACCAGTTCCACCTGTTGCAGCTGGAATTCCGTTTGTAGTATATGCTGTACCTGTTACACCATTAGGCAACGCTCCAGGAGCAAGCGCCAAAGCTGGTGTGGTTGTTAATGTAAAAGTCGCAGTTTTGCTACATCCTTTGGTATCAGTTACCACAACATCAAATGTTGGGTTGCCTGTTGCAGTTGGTGTTCCGCTTACCAAACCACTTGTTGATAAGGTTAAACCAGCCGGCAAAGTACTACCCGAAGCCAAAGCATAAGTATAACCCGGTGTACCGCCTGTTGCTACAGGAAGTTGTTTACTATATGGAGAAGCAATTGTTGCATTGGTTAAAGTTGTACCTGCAAATACAATTGCCGGATTAACAGTAATAACCACAGGAACCCTTGTTGTATTAGAACAAGTGCCTTTGCTTACCTGAACATAATAAGTAGTGGTAGCGGTTAAAGCCGGAGTAGTGAAGTTTGCTCCAGTACCCACCTGGTTGCCACCTGTTGGCGCATCAAACCAGGCTAAGGTTGTACCGCCATTTGCTGTTGCACTCAACGTTGCGGTACTTCCCGAACAAATCGATTGTGCACCGGCGATAAAAGTTGGATTTGGATAAACAACGGTTGCACCATAAATATCCAAACTGGTTACTGCCGAAACCAAGGCACCAAAGCTTACCTGAACCCTATCGTAAGCACCACCTGCCAAAACTGTAGCGGCAAAACGGTTGCCTGATAAAAGTTGAAGACTTAATAATCCACCGTTTAATTGTACGGTTCTTACCACTGTGGTACCATTTAATACGGTAACCGTTACGTTATTTAAAAGTCCAACATCAGCTAAACCCGTTGGTAAAGCTAAATCTAAACGAATGCTGTCGGTAGCTACGCCAACTGATGGGAAAATTAATTGTTGGTAACCATTTGCAGCAACACCTACAGCAAGAGAAATTCTGGTGAAGTTGTTCGCATCCGCATCTGTTGAGTTACCCGCTCCGTTTATAGCACACAATAAACAGATACCGTTTATACCGGTATTCTGACTGTTAGCCGCGTTACAAGCAGTAGCACCACCACCGTTAATTACGGTTACTGTTACCGGAACACGACTTGCGCTTTTACATCCGTTAGTACTGGTGGTTTCTATATAATAAGTTTTGGTTGCTGTTAAAGCTGGTGTAGTAAACGAAGTTCCGGCTCCTACCTGAGTACCTGCCGTTGGTGCATCAAACCAGGCAATGGTATTTCCCGCATCAGCAGTTGCTGTTAAAGTTGTAGTTTGGCCAGAGTTAATAACCTGGTTATTGGTGGTAACCGTAGCTAAAGTTGCCGGTGGGTTAACCGAAACGGTAACCGATGTTCTTGCACTTACTGCTGTTCCAGAAACAGCTTCGACATAAAATACAGTTGCAGAGGTAATCGCAGGCGTTACAAAAGTACCATTATTGCCAGTGGTTAAAGGTGTACTTCCTGTAGAAGCATACCAGTTATAAGTTACACCGGCTTGAAGGTTGCTTACGGTTAAAGTAGCCGTACTTCCGGTACAAACTGTTGCAGAAGCCACAACCGGATCATTTACCGTTACCGCTAATGCATAAGTAGTAGTTGCTTTATTATTATTTGCATCGGTAGCCGTTACAGAAATGGTATAATTACCACCTTGTGTTGGCGTTCCTGTAATTTCTCTGGTAGTTGGGTTAAACGATAATCCCGGAGGAAGACCAGTTGCCGCATAAGTATAAGGAGAAGTTCCGCCAGTTACCGCTGGTAAAGTTTGTGGCAGATAAGAAGTACCCACAATGCCGTTAGGTAATGTTTTTGTTGGCAAGGTTAACGTTCCGTTTACCTTAACTGGGTAATTATTGCTGGCCGTTTTGCCCTGGCTATCGGTTACCGTTACACCAATAGTGTAATTACCTGCCTGTGTTGGCGTACCGGTAATTTCTCTTGTAGCAGGATTAAATGATAATCCGGCAGGAACACCAGTAGCTACATAAGTGTATGGACCAACACCACCTGTTGCAGCTGGTAAAGTCTGTGTAGCATAAACCGTTCCTTCAGTTCCATCCGGTAAAGTTGCCGCTGGTAATACCAATGGGTTGTTTATCGTGATGCTGTAATTGGTGGTTACTGTTTTTCCGTCTGCATCGGTTACTGTAACAGGTACAGTATAAGTTCCGGCAGTTGTTGGCGTACCCGTAATGGCTTTGGTAGCCGGATTAAAAGCTAAACCCGGAGGAAGCCCCGTTGCCGAATAAGTATAAGGCGTGGTTCCACCAGTAGCAGTTGGAATAATCTGCGTAGTATAAACTGTTCCTGTTGTTCCATCGGCTAAAGTGGCAGTTGGCAACAATAATGGATCAGTAATTTTTACCGTATAGGTTGAGGTTATGGTATTACCGTTTGCATCAACAACGGTAACCGGGATATTATAATTTCCGGGTTGAGTTGGTGTTCCGGTAATCTCTCTTGTAGTTGGGTTAAAAGCTAAACCCGGAGGAACACCTGTTGCAGTATAAGTATAGGGCCCTGTTCCACCAGTAGCTGCCGGAATAGTCTGCGTTGGGTAAACTGTTCCTGTGATGCCATTTGGCAATGCACCTGGTGTAAGTACCAAAGCCGCAGTAACCGTTAAATTATAGTTGGCGGTGGCATTACATCCTTTGGTATCGGTTGCTACAACCGAAAAAGTATAAGCATTGGCTACCGTTGGTGTTCCGGTAATTACACCTGCTGATGATAAAGTTAAACCTGCAGGCAATGTACTGCCTGCGGCTAAAGCATAAGTATAAGGTCCTGTTCCACCTGTTGCTACATCCAACTGTTTAGAGTAGGCAAAACCTGGAGTAGCATTGGTTAAGGTAGCTCCGTTAAAAATAATCTGTGGGTTAACCGTAATTACAACCGGTACCCTTGTCGATTCTGTTGCACAGCCAATTCTTCTGGCAGCAACATAATAAGTTTTGTTGGCGGTTAATGCCGGCGTGGTAAATGTACCATTGTAGGCAACTGTTTGTAATGCTGTTCCACCTTCTACCACATCGTACCAGATTAATTGGTTGGCGCTAGAGGTTGTTGCAGTTAAAGGAACTGTAGTATTATAACAAGCAGCAATGGCATTACTTGCAGGTGCTGTAAAGGTTGGCCTTGGTGCTGAACGTGTTGCACCGTACACATTAAGCGTTTGGGTAAGGTTTAAAGTTAAAACCGATCCCAAAGTAACTTTCACACGGTCAAATACCACTCCGGCCCCCGGAGAAACAGGTATGGTTACGGGTTGACCACTATTTAATAAGCCGAGTAAATCAAGATTTAATGTAGTTGGAACAGACCCAGTGTAAACCTGGGTATTTCCGTTATAAGCCGTTATCGAAATGTTCTGTAAAACTCCGGCAGTTAATAAAGCTGGTGTAGTGCTAAACCTAAGGTTAATATCGTCACCAGGATTAGAAGGCGTTGTAAAATAAAAATTTTGGCTGATGGATGAAGTCACGCCAAGTACGCCTAAACTTAAAGTAGAAAAATTATTTGGATCAGCATCAATAGCCCTTTCGCTATTGGTAACACCCGAACTGCCCAGTTGTAAAGCATCGAGTGTTATTCCTGTTCCTTCATAACCTGTACTAAATGCCTGTGCACAAGGGTCGGTACCAGAAACGTAAAATGCATTGTAAACTTTGGTACTGTTGCTAACCCCAAGTAAAAGCGCATTGGTAACGTCTTTAATATATATACGGTCATAAGCCTGTGTTGGCGTTATGGCCACATAAAAGAACCCATTGGCATCTTTTACGATCCTGATATTATCTGTTGAAAAAGCCGCTGTACTGCTTCCTGTGAGTACAGTTGAAGCGCCGTTTCTCGCGCCCACTTCAAACGAGTGATTTCCAAGAATTACGGTACCGCCCACATTAGCCAGCAAACCGCCCAGGCTACCACCAAGCAACCTGTTCAGAATGTCTCCGTCAAAATCTATTCTGATGAAGGATGTTGTTCCTGCATTAACCGCAGCCGGATATTTTAATTCCAGCTCACCATTATAAGCGCCAATGCCAAGCGCAAGCCCACCGTACGAATTTACCGTTGCAAAGGTATTATCGTTCAGTGTAGCGTTGTTCGCATTGTCGACCCTGCTTTGTGCAGAAACGGTATTTGCAAAAACTTTTGTTTGTGCATACGATTTCGAGTAGAAGAGCGTTAATAGAATGATGACTGCAACACAGGTATTGCGGATTATCCCTATTTGGGAAGAAAAAGTAGGAGTTTTCATCATGTCAGGCGTTATTTAGAAGACTTACTATGTGGGATGCTACTGTTAGGTAAATGTTTTTTCAGGGGCATTATATAATTATGACAAATCTATATCTAGAATAGCAAGCTATCTTATCCATTGCTATTCATTTTCCCTAAAGACGTTTCATTCATTTTATTCATACAGACCATTCTTCGTGAATAGATTTCTTCAATTGTGAAATTATGATGACATTAGCGCTAGTCATCCCATCAGTCAATTCATGAACGCTAACGATCTCCTTATCGAACTCAGGAAATTTGTCCTTATAAAATCTGGTTTGAGAAACATCGACCCAGCCCATTGTAAGATCATTTCCGAGTATGTATTTCAAGAAACCAAGAACTACGTAAGTGAAACTACTATAAAGCGCTTCTTCGGTTTCGCCAATACCCTACATAAATTTTCATTGTTCACACTGAACAGCCTTTCGCAGTATATCGGCTACAATGATTGGGATGCATTTTGTAAAGACAAGGAAAACCAGACCACTTCTGTTCAGAGTGTATGGCAGGATTTAAAGCTAAAAGCACAAGCCATTACCGAGGTATCGTTAATTGCAAAAAAAAATAATTCAGGTGTTCCGTTTAATGCCACAGCCAACAGAAGTTTTTTCTATCCCGATTTCGATTACTTCCTCAAAAACAATTATCAGTTTACTACGGTAAGTGCACAGCCTGGTCAGGGTAAATCAATTTTGCTGGCACACATGGTAGAATATTTTTTCTTTTCAGAAAATGCGCTCTATAAAAACGATATTGTTTTAATGGTTAACTCTACCAGCATTAATACCATAATACAAAATGGGGCCACTTTAAAAGATTGGTTTTTAAAAGAGTTTAAGTTTGGAAGTTTAAGTGAACTGATAGGCTTTTTTAAGAAAAATCCCGAGAAACGCGAAGGCCGCTTTATCATCATTGTTGATGGCATTGACGAATTGCTGGGCAAAAGCAATTATTTTAAAACCTTTATCGATTTCTTATACAGCATAGAAGAAAATAATTTTGTTAAACTTGTTTTTGGACTGCGTACCAATAGCTGGATTAATTTACAGCCTGCCATTTACGGATCAGCATCTTTAACAAAAGCATGGTACACCGGGTTGTTTTATGATGAGGATACTTTAAGCAATGTGCCCCCCTTAAGTGCCGAGGAAGTATTATACACCCTCAGCCACATTGAGAACAAAATTGTAAACAGGTCTGATGTAAGCCCTAACCTGTTGGCCCAGTTTAAAACGCCGTTTTGGCTACAGGTTTATTTCAAGCTCAAAGATGAGAACCACCATCTTGAGCTGAGTAATCCATTATTATGTTACGAATTAATCAGCTATTTCTTGGAAAAACGGGTATTCCTTGCTAAGAAAAGTACTGAAAAAATATTCCTGCTCAAAAAAATAAGCGATTGTATTTCTGAAGGCAACAAAAAGTTAAGGGTAGCCAAAGAAAAAATATTAAGCTACATCAATTGTTATCCCGATGCTTATGAAGAACTTTTGCACTCGGGCATCATTATCGAAGAAAAAAGACTGAGCACCACTATTCCTACCGAAATTGTCCGCTTTTTAAGCGACGATATTTACACTTATTTCCTTTTTATACAGATTACAGATAAGTTTGAATACAAACCCGGAAAATCATTTTTTGAGTATATTTTAAATAGTTTCCCGGCACAAAACTCGCGCAGAGACCATATTTTAAACTGGTCGATCAGGTTTTGTATCAACAGGAATGAAATTGCAGCCTTAAAGAATATTTTTAAACTTCCCTTTACCAACAGGGAGAAAAACAGTGCTTTCGATTTTATCTGTTATGTATCAAAATTCGAGCTTGCCAAGCCCAACTCCAACTTTAACAAGTTAAGTATCGACGTCGATTTTATCGACATTATGGCTTCTGGCAGAACGATGAGCCCGCTTTACAAAGAAACGATCAAAACCATTTCGGAGAACGTGCTTAACGAAGATATCCAGATTATGCTGCATGTAATAGAGTGCAACGTAAACCTGATCGATGTAGATAAAATATCGCTGGCAAACACCATGCAGCTTTTAAAAAGGAATTACAAAAGGTTAAATGAGCTGTTTCCAATCAATCCGTACGACTTAATTCTATATTTCTACAATAACCTCGTTAACAAACCCACCGAAAGCAAAACTCTTGAAGATAAAATCACCAAACTTTGCCAGGATATAGACAGGAGCAATCCGCGGAAAAATGAAGAAATTACGGCCACTGAGATATTATCCTACCGTTTGGTACTGATTGCCCTTTTTTCGCAGAAAAGTTATGCTGAATGCCACCGTTTTATTATGGCTATTTTAAGTAAATACCCCAATATCTTTTACGTAAGGCATTCCGTTTTTTCGCCCTTCCTATTGCTTCATTTAGGCCAAACCTACATTAAGCTCAATTATTTTAAAAAGGCGCAGCGCATTATGCAGTTTGTAGATAAGATCATCAGCAGCGATTATAGTTACCATACCAATTTCATCCTGGCCAGTGTTAGGATTTTTAAGGCAAACTTTTATAACGCCACAAACAATTATGAACAGGCACTGATAGAAGCCAACGCTGGTTTAGAAATTACACACCGAAATGATTTTAAGATGTTCGAGATTTCGCTTTTATTAAGTAAAATCGACAGCTTAAAACATACTGAAGAATCGGAAGAAGTATCGAACGTAATTAAAGAACTGCTTAATTTTTTAACCCTACACAAACTCTCTATGCCTGATTATTCGAACTTAAGCGGCACTGAATTTGAACATACCTTTAAAATTTTAAAATCTTACCGCCGTCACCAAAACCTTTAAAAAAGGTCTTAATCTTCAAAAAACATAAGTTTTTCATGTCCTGGCGTTAAACATTTTTTTATGGAGCGCAAGGCCTGTATAAAACAATAAATTTCTTCCCGTTTTTCGCTTTTACGCTTTCCCGAAAATTTCGGAATGCCTCGTTGCTTCAGGGTAACGCTTCAACCGGAGCTATATGGCCAAAACAGCTTTTCATTTTTGAGGGTGCAGGGTGCTTAGACCTTTGTTCCTAAACCCGGTTCATTTCCTGATAAAATAAAAAAGCCCTTTAATAATAATTTAACCACTACTTGTCACGATTATTCGGGAGATAAAAAGGATGCACACAGATGTAAAAATCCGTGTTTATCTGTGTACATCTGTGGTTAAAAACCCTTAACTTAATGACGGTGGGATAACGCTTCAACCAGGGTTATGTGGGTAAAACAGCATTTATTTTTGAGGGTGCAGGGTGCTTAGACCTTTGTTCATAAACCCGACAGCAGCGAAAATACTTTTTGTTGCAGCTACCCTGAATATGCTGCCAGTAGCACAAAAAGATTGAAGCGAATGGCGGGGCTGCAAAATGCCAAGAACTGCTGCACCTTCATTTCCTGATCATAAAAACATAATTATTCTAACAGGTGCTTCTTTAATTATTGATTGCCTTATTTAATCAGATTATAAAGTTCATCCAGTTTTGGAGAAAGCACGATCTCAATCCTTCTGTTTTTGCTTCTTCCATCCGCATTTGCATTGGTGCCCAATGGCTGGAATTCACCTTTACCAGTAGCGGTCATCCTTACACTCTCTACTTTTTCGTTCTCGGTTAAATAACGCACTACAGATGTTGCCCTGAGCACACTTAAATCCCAGTTATCCTTTATTTGGCCCAGATTATTTATTTTCTGGTTATCGGTATGCCCCTCTACTGCAATATTAATTTCAGGCTGCTGTTTTAATACATTGGCCAATTGCGTTAAAGCCTGTTTACCTTTTTCATCAATGATGATACTTCCCGAAGGAAATAAAAGTTTATCGGTTAACGAAACATATACCTTACCGTTTTTAATTTCGACAGTTAAACCGTTTTTGGTAAAGCCCAATAAAGCCTGTTGTAATTTTTCTTTAAGTGAGTTGGTGGCTTCATCGCGTTTGCGCAGCACCTCTTCTACTTCTTTTAAACGTTTCTCGCGGGCAGCTAAATCGCCTGATAGTTTGGTGATCTCCGTAGAAGAGTTATTTTTAAGTTTTTTGTAGTTTGCATCAACGGTATTGTAACTATTTTGCAGGTCGCGAAGCTCTTCGGCCATTAAAGTGGTATCTTTTTTCAGCTTTGCTACTTCTTTTTCGAGATTTTCGATTTTAATTAAACCTTCATTAAAAGCGGTATAAAGCGAATCTTTGGTTCCCAATAAAGCTTTATACTTTTTTGGAGATAATACCACACAGGAGGTTAGCGAAGAAAAAAAGAGGAGAACGGCAAAGGCAAGAAAGGTATTTTTCATGTTTAAAGTTTCAAGAGTTTAGTATTAGGTTGGATATTCAGTAGCAGGTATTTAGTAGCAAGTATCTAGTAGCAGGTATTTAGTAGCAAGTATCAAGAGGGTTATTCTGTTTGAAATTTGGTCATTGCTACTTGGTTATTGATCATTGCTATTTGGTTATTGATTATTGTTAATTTGTCATTGTTTGTTTATTGTTCTATTGCGTTTCGTAAAAATGCAACTAAAGGTTGTACCGTTTTAAAAGAACTTATCAACTTATTAACGAGGTTCGGCTTTAAAAATTCTTCATCACTGATTTTGGTAGTCGCTTCGAAGCTTTTCAACTTTAAGAATTCGATGTTTGGATCTGCCGGATCATAACCTTTCGGGGCGTTTTTAAGGGCATTATCAACACCTAGCTTAAAGCTTTTCTTAAAATCATTATCATTGATAATTTCTTTAAAATCGCCAATATTATAATCAATTTCCTGTCTGATCAGTTTTAAATGCCCTGCTTCGGGCATCCAGTAACCACCTGCCAGAAACCCTTTGCCCGGTTGAATGTGCAAGTAATAACCTGGTTCGTTGCCTCCCTTGCTTTTTGCCGAAAACCAGATACCAAAGTTATTTTTATAAGGATCTTTGTTTTTACTGAACCGTACATCGCGGTAAATGCGCAAAAGGCTCTTTTTAGGGTCTGCCTCTGCAGAAAGTAACGGATCTACCTTAGCCAGTTCGGGGATAAGTGTGGCTACAAGCTCAAGCACATCAGCTTTTGCTGTTTCGTAAACATCTTTATTGGCTGCAAACCATTCACGGTTATTATTTTCCGCAACATCTTTTATAAAATTTAGCGTTTCTTTTTTAAGCATACAGGTTTATGGTTAACTGGTTAATTGTTTTAATCGGTTAACCGGCTCAAAGGCCAGCCACAAATTTCAAACTCGTTAAACCGATCAATTGTTTGATCGATCAATCTAACAATTAACCCTTATCGTAATACGGTTTGTATTTGATATTTGGCGATAAAACATGAAGCAATATCATCCTCGAGTAACGGTAATTAAAGGGATACAGGATAAAACAGCCTGCAAAAATGACGATCAGATAATGCCAGAAAGTAGCATCTGTTAATGGTCCGAAAATTAAATAGGTAATGAAACTGGCAAAAAGCATTTCGATTACATTCATCGCATAGCTTACATACATGGCGGCGTAAAAGTAGCCCGGCTCAATTTCTATGCGTTGTGCGCAATGACCGCAGATTTCTTTAGTGTGCTGAATGTTCCAGCCGTACATACTGCCGGTAAAAATATTTCCTCTACGGCAATGCGGGCATTTACAATGCACAATGGCATATAATTTTGAAGTTTGCCCTTCCATGCTTTTAATTTAAATTGAAAGGTTCTTTTTTCATGTTGAGGTGAACGTTCTTTTTACGGTATTTTTTATACCAAACCACACCAACAATTACGGCCATTAAATAGGGAACAGACAAAAGATACAAAACACCCGTATTCAAACCCGCCGTTTGTGTATTGCCGTTTTTAACACCCTGCTCGGCATTAATGGTACACATCGAACATTGTGCATTAACATTAGGGCATACCGCAAAGGTAAACACCAGCACAAACAGGATAAAAATTGCTTTCTTCTTCATGGATTACAAATATAAGCATAAACGGTTGGAGGGGCTTAAAAATTATGTCATAAAAAAACCTCACTTTTTTGAGTGAGGTTTTCGGCACAATTTATTTTTTTACTGAGCTATTAGTGCTGCATTATTATTTGAAGTTAATGTTAAAGTAACAGAAAGCTGACCATTTGCCGATGAGCCGTAAATATTACCTTCAAAATGGGTAATCTGGTTATTCAATAATGACCGGACTAAATTTCCACTTACGGAATTGATGGTATAAACCCTAAATGCACCACCACTATTTGGGACCTCTTTCATAACGGTTCCGCTTAAAAACTGATCGGTGGTGTCATCAAAATACAATTCACCAAAATATCCGTCTACACCTAAACTAATTAAAACAGGTTCCGTTTTATGGATTGCCTTTTTAGAAAACGATTGGAATGAGGATAATCCAATGATGGAAAATGTTCCCAACAGTAGAAATAATAAGAGTTTTTTCATAAGGAATAATTTTATAAGGTTTTGAAATATAGATAAATATACATTTTTGAAGATAAAATAAAAAGCAATTTTTCGGCTACAAATAATCTATAAATAAAGCCTTTAAAAAGTACTTATTGAACAAAACGTTAAATGAACTTTATAAAAAAACCCTTACTTTTTAGGGTAAGGGTTTTTTTAATAATTTAAATAACGAAAAATCCATTATTGCCACTTTTCGTTCCCGATTACAGCTCCATTAACATATATTCCATAAGTATATGTATGGATCATTCCATCGGCATCATGTTCTAAAAATAAACTGACTGCTTCATACCATTGAAGATAAAATTCTTCTCCATATACATAATCTATATATGGTTTAATCCCAGCAGGTAAAATACCTGTATAGGCCATCACCTTATTTCTTCTTAAACCTGCATCATACGGTATATCTAAATTCCCAAATGAATCAGAAAAGATGCTAACGATAACAGCATTGTAAATCGCTAACTTTGCTTTGGCAGCAGTGTAATCGCCGCTGATTGTTGGATCATTAACATCAAGTAAATTCCAAAAATATCCTATCAATGCTCGATGTTCTCGATAAACTGGCAGATCAGGAGCTTCAGGATATAACTTTGGGGCATTCCCACCAGGAAATGTTGGGCCTTTATTCGTATTATCTTCAAAACATTTATTATAAGCATCCTCATCTCGATAGGTTTTACTTTTAGGATCTGCATATCTAATTGTACATCCAATTGTACCACCTATTTCAAAATCATCAACAACTAGCTTGTGGTTTGAAATTTCAACATGCTTTTGTAATGCTAAATCTGTAGCTTGTGAGGCAATAGCTTCTTTATCAGAACATGTAATAACTGCAATTAATAAGAATAAAAATAAGAGCTTTAATTTTTTCATTTTCTATTAGGTTAAAGTAATCAATAATTAATACATCAATTTTTAATTCATAAAAAGGTCCCATAAAATGGGACCTAATAGAGAGCCAAATGTTAATGTATTAACATTTTTGATATTTTTATGGTCCCCAGCTAGTCCATGCTCTAGCATCTGTTGCACTTACTAAATCGTAAGATGTAACACCAGTTTTGATCACATAGAAGCCACCAGTATCATACCATTTATTTGTAGTATTAGTAACTATAGGCAATATCGCTGCTGGTGCTGTACCAAAGCTTCCAAAATTGGTAAACTTTATGGTACCATTTACCGGGAACGAAGCTACCGGAGCTGGTCCGTAGGCTGCATAAGCATTATTTACAATAAACCCAAGTCTAGAGTAAGATGCATTGTATTTTGGATAAAAAAGCAAAAACCCAAAACTTGGAATTGTTTTTACACCATAAGCATCGGCTACACCATCAAGGGTAAAACCTGCTGGAGAAGTCCAATAAGCACCATTAGGTGGCGAATTATAAAATGTAGCAGCTGCTGTTAAATCGTACTTTAAAGGTGTAATTGATTCTCTTAATGAAAATGCAGTACCATTAATCGTTCCTGAGAAAATTCTATTTGCGGCATCAATCGTTACCCCTTTGATTTCAGTAATAACTGCAGTGCCGATAGTAACAGGATTAAGGAAAATCATTGTAGTACCATCAACATAAAAAGCGCCGGTTACTGATGTTAATGTATTGCCATTTAAATAAGAAAATGTTAATTCCTTATTTGCTGAGTTTACCTTTACTTCACAATCAATCCCACCAATAGTAGCCCTTTTAAAGTAAGTCCTCACCTGGTTCAGTTTTCCTAATACATCATTTGTACCTTTTGGAAATGCATCGTATTCCGCAGCTGTTTTGGCTTTTACCAAAAACAACTTACTTCCTAACCTGTTTCCTATAAGCTTAATGGTATCGCCTGAAGTTTTATCGAAGTAAAATTCAAAATCAGATTTATATCCTTGACCACCCTGACCGCCTGCAACTGAAGGATCTGGATCGGCTAACAAGTGGATGTAAGAATAGGTATCAAAAAGTAATGTTGGTGACTGTTGTAATCTTAACCGATAACCACTCTCAGCACTTGTTGATGCTGCTGCTGTAGTGAAATCCGATATCATATTAACTCTGTCGTTAGTACCAAATTTCATCGAGAACAAGTACACTCCTCCTCCAGATGGGAAAAGCAATGCTTTCCAGCCATTGGTATTTCCTGTTAAAGCATCCTTATAAGAATTAAGCGCGGCTTCGGTTCTTTCTTCTGGCCTATCTCCAGGTGCTGGATCTATGCCTTTCTTACAACTGTTAAATAGCGCAACAGAAAGCATGGCATATAATATATATTTTTTCATGTTTATATTTTTAAGTATAAAAATTAATTCAGCGTTCCAATAATGAATGATGTTGGATCTGTTGATTTGTAAAACGCTCCTAAAGCACCCGGCAACCCTTTAGTTCCAGGAAGGAAGTTTGGAGCATAATCAACTTTGAACTTATTGTTTACCAAATAGTTGTTTACACCAGCCATGGATGCCCTTACAAACGTCCAATTCCCGTATGTTGTAGATGTTGGCTGCGGGTTTATCAGTGTTAAGGTTGCGATTCCACTTGCATCATAAGTGATATTATAATCTGCATCTCCAAAGTAAGTTGTCGTTCCGGCAGGGTTTGTAAAAGTATATCTGATGGTTACGAAGTTATTTGCACCGAAAGTCATACCATAAGTAGTTAGAACAAAGCCTTGTGCATTAAGAGCAGTTTTAGCAGCAGCCCATAAACCTGAAAATTCTGCTGATTGATTAGGATCTGTAGAAGGATTTCCACTTAAAGTAGTATAGGTTTTACCTGTACCAAGTGCAGTATATAATGGTGGTGCATTACGATCAGTAGCGGCGGTAACTTCAGCCTGAAGCGCATAGAAATCAATATTAAATGCTTTCTTGAAATAATCTACCACAAATGCTTCTTTTTTGCGAAGTTTTGTTTGAGAATCAGCTGTTAGCGCATTAACTGTTGCGTCGTATTTTGCTTTACCATACTGTAACATAATAGAGGTCATTTCAGCAAAATCTTCTAACGGATTAGAACGTGAATACTGCGTAATAAAGCCTAAAGTTCTGGCAGTAGCCTGACTTGGAATGTTCCAGTTTGCGGTATAATCAGCTTTGGTTACCAGATCGAAATTCACATCATAAGCCACTTTTTGATTCAGAATATGCGTAAACTCGTGCTCAATTACATGGATCATTTCTGAAGTAGCGGCCGTATTGCTTTTAGAGAAATTATTGATCACATACAAAACAATTTTCTTTCCTCCTTCGGCAGTACCCAAAGTAATGGTCCCGTCACCATTATAAGATGGACTTCCTACCAGGTAAAACTGTTTAGGTGTATATATCTTCATAAAATTCGGACCACCTACTTTCTCGTAAGGCTTTATCCAGATATCCCTAACCGTTTCCATCGCCGGGATTACCTGGCTTTCTTTCGGAGGGGTTATATCTTTGTCTAAATCAGCTTCAAAAGGATCGAAGCGATATTTCACTTCAATGTTATAAGGATTAAGATAATTGGTAGTCAACCAGTTATCAATATCTGATTTTACGGTATTATTTCTGTCAATTGCATCTAAATTTGCATTAAGTGTTTTATCCTTCTTGCAAGATGACACGGCCACAGATACAACCAGTGCCAACAAACTTATTTTAAATATCTTTTTCATATTTCTATATTTAATAATACTACCTAGGATTTTGGTCTATACCTGATAATTTAACCTCAGAAGGAAGTTGAAATAAACGGCGTGGATCAGTTGGTGCAAGTGTTACAAAAGTATCAGAATTGTCTACCGCCTTAATATTGTGTCTCACAGTTAAACCTAACCTTACAATATCCAACCAACGTAAACCTTCTTGTGCAAATTCTTGCTTTTTAAAGTCTAAAACGGTTTTTACCAATCCTTCTTTAGGATCGTTCGTATTATAGAAAGACGCAACTTTTGCTAATGTTACAGCGTGTGTTGTTGAGTTATAACTTTGTACCCTTGTGCTTACAAAGGTATTCAGATCGGCCAATGCTAAAGTATTCTGTCCTAAATTTGCATAGGCTTCTGCTCTGTTCAATAGAACTTCATCAGTAGTAAACTGGATCATCATCGTGTACGGAAACCCAATTGTTGCATTAGGGCTTGTACGGATAAATAATTCTAAATATTTATAGAGTGTGTAATTTGGTACACCATAGCTTAATACTTTTTGAGAAGTAAAACTTGTTCCGGTAACATTTGGCTGATACGAGGCTGCGTTTAAGGTTAAACCCATTCCGTAGCGGTAAAATGCCTGATTGCGTGCCCAACTAGATGCTGCTTCAGTAATTAATAAATTTGAAGGTTCAGCAGCCTGGGTAAAGGCAATACGGAACTCGTTTGCTGATGCAGCATAATAACGCGTATTCCATGGCCTGATGATCGTTGCAAAACTACCGCTCGGCGCTACCGCTGTAGCATAGGTTACCACTTTTGCATAGTCTCTTTTGAATAGATAGAATCTGGCAGCGAAAGCATTTGCAGCGGCCTGGTTAAAATGATATTTCGGAACTTTGTATGCATTATCTTTTAACAATGGCATACCTTCTAAAAGATCTTTCTCTATTGCGGCATAGGTTGAGGCCACCGTTCCACGGGTATACTGACCAAAAACTATTTTTTCTGGTACAGTAACATACGGAATGCCAGGAGAATCATTTGATGTTGTTGGATCATAAGCTTTTGCGAAAAAGGTTACCAGCATAAAATGTGCATAGGCACGGGCAACCAATGCCTCGCCCTTGTAGGCTAGATATGCGGTTTGATCTGGCATGCTATTTATGGCTTCTAAGGCTGCATTAGCGGCGGCTATAGCGGTATAACTCGCATTCCAAAAGTTGGTTGGTGTTCCGGTATCTCTACCGTTTACATCCCTCCATAAATAAGCATCCTGATTTTCCACTGCAATATCACCAACGTTAACACCTTTATCTTCAGAGTTATCGGAAGCAGCTTCTGCAAAAGTAACATAATCTGCCTGTGCATAAGCTGTAGCTAAAAGCTCACCAACCTTTTCAGGAGTGTTTAATTTGGTACGTTGATCGGGAGCAGTTTCTAAATATTTCTTACAACCACTAAAAGAAGTAATTGCAAGAATTAATAATACTGAACTATATATTTTTTTCATCATGTTATAAATTAAAATCCAACTTTTAGTGATAAAGTAAACTGACGTGGGATTGGCAAGGCCACACCACCTGTTCCAAAGAACTCTGGATCTTGTCCGTTTAGTGCTTTATCTGAGTAAATTAAGACCACATTATTTGCAATAAGACTTAACGAAGCTGTTCTGAAACCAAACTTGCTGATCAATGCCGGTTTAACATTATAACTTAACGAAACTTGTTTCAACCTCACAAAGCCGCCATCTGCAACCCTCGCCGATGAGTAATTGTAATTGTTATAAGGATATCCATCCAGTTGTGCAACCTGTCTTCTATCAAGAATTGAAGGCACATTGGTAATTAACTCATCACCAGGCATTTCCCATCTGTTAAGGAAAACTGAAGACATTGCGTCTAAATCATTGTAACTCGATTTGAAAACAGGATTTAACCTCACTTTATTACCCGCACTAAAAGTTACCAATGCACTGAAAGTAAAATCTTTGTATCTAAATGAGTTGTAAAAACCACCTGTTAAGGTTGGATCAATAGGGCCTTCGTATTTTAAGTATTTGGTTACATCGCTCTGCAAGTAAACATTTGTTCCAACTGTACCATCTTCTTTAATAAATTGAGGCACACCATTTGCATGGCTTAAACCTTGAAAATCGATAGAGAACAAACCTCTTTGCGGGTAACCCAATTGTGCACCACCATCAGAATTAACCAAATCAAATATTAAAGGTTGATTTTGTAAATTGGTAATTTTCGAAGTGTTGTGTCCAAAGTTTAACTGGGTATTCCATCCCCAATCTTCTTTTTTGAAGATTGTAGCACCAATTGTTGCCTCGATACCTCTCGATTTCATATCAGCATAGTTGGCAACTTTAACCGGTTCGCCACCAATACCTGATGTTCTGATTGCACCGATCAGATCGTAACTTTTTCTATCGTAAGCATCAACCGTTAAGGTTAAGCGATCGTTGAAAAAACCTAAATCCAGACCTAAGTTTAACTCGTTCATTTTTTCAAATGTCAACTGAGAATTTTCTAAGCCGGAAATAAACAAGGCTGTTTCTTTTTCAGATAAATATGGTCTGCGTGTACCTTGCGCTAAAAGAACTAAACTAGAGTTTGTAGCGGGGCCTAAACTGGCAACCAAACCATAAGTTGCACGTAAAGTAGCACGGTTTAATACTTTTTTAATGCTTTCTTTCTGCATAAAGTTTTCAGTATCGATATTCCATGCACCTGATACGTTCCAGGTAGGTAACCATCTTGCTGTACGCGATTCTCCTAAAAGGTTAGAACCATCATAACGGCCTGTAGCATTGATACTATATTTACCTTTATAAGAATAAGCTGCTCTTAACGAATAGTTTAAATAGCGCTCGTAATTATATTTCATACTGTAATAGTTGAAGTTAGACTCCACATTTTGCTTTACAATATTAGGATCAATATACGGTACACCACCCTGATCGTATTGATAGCCATAACCATCAAAAGTTTTATGTTGACGGTTAATGTACCTTAACTCCTGAGTAGCAAAAATATTTACCAGGTGATCTTCATTAAAGGTTTTATTATACTCTAATGAGTTACGGAAATAATAATTGGTAATGTTATCATCAACAGTATTGTAAAAACCACCAAAAGGTAAAACTGAAACTGGTAAAGCATTCGGATTATCAGGGTTTCTGTAAAGGAAGCGGTTATTGTTAATAATTGTAGGATTCTGTTCTGCAACACCCGCACGGTAAGCTTTTGCCTGATTTGAATTTTCAGTAATTTTATGCTCCTGATTTGTTTTAGCAAAACGGTAAGCACCATCAAATGAATATTGCAAATCTTTAATTATTTTATATTTAATACCGACCTGACCTTTAAAATCGATTTGGGTAAGGCCTAAGGTGTTATTTTTTAACTCATCGATAATATTGAACGGAGCATAATCTTTAGTAAAATATTCCAGATTGCCGTTTGCATCGTAAGGGGTTAACACACGACTGGTATTGATCGCATAACTAAATGGGTTAATATCGAAATCCCTGTCATACGTTCCAAAAACCGGATTACTGTTTCTGCCCAATGTACCTGGCGCAACCTGATCGCGGACTGAACCCTGAGTCAATAATTCGAATGTTAATTTTTCACTTAACTTAAATGTTCCTCTTAAGTTACCGGTAAAACGCTTAACACCATCACCAATTGTCCAACCGTTATCATTTAAGAAACTTGTTGAAGCGTAAAATTTAGATTTATCTGTTCCAGATGTTACACTTAAAGAGTGCTCCTGTAGTAATGAGTTTTTAAACAAAACATCAAACCAATCTGTATTGGCATTGGCATAACGCTGTAAATAAGCTTTTTGACTAGGAAAATCATTTCTTAAAGCATAGGTATTTGTTGCCGCATCGTAACTATACATCTGGTTGTACATTTTGGTAAATACACCACCATTTGCATTATTTGCAGTAACTCCCTGGTTTAACCAGCCTTTACTCTGCATTTCCAGATAAACATTCATCTGGTCGGCAGAATTTAAGATATCGTAATTGCTGTAAGATGGTTTTAAATAACTTGAAAAGTTACCAGTATATGAAACCAAAGGCTTTCCTTCTGTATTTCTACCTTTTTTTGTGGTTACAACAACCACACCATTCATTGCCCTTGCACCATACTGTGCGGTAGCAGCAGCATCTTTCAAAATATTAAAGCTTTCAATATCATCAGCATTTAATCCTGCTACCGATGAACCGATTAATGTATTGGCATCACCAGATGAAAGCTGTTCGTTAGAAATATTTACAACATCTTCCAAAATCACACCATCAACAACCCAAAGAGGTTTATTATCACCTGAGATAGAGGTTGCACCACGTACCCGGATTTTCGGAGCAGCTCCAAATGTTCCTGAAACGTTTTGCACGGAAACACCGGCTACCCTACCTTCAAGCATCCTGCTGATATCGGTAATACCATCACGTTTCACATCAGATGCTTTTAATGCAGTGGCAGCACCTGTAAAAAGCTTTTTATTCAGATCCTGATAACCTGTTGAAATTACGTTTACTTCTTTAAGCTGTGCAGCATCTTCTTCTAAAGTTACATTAACCACAGCGCGCGAACCAATTTCTACTTCAAGGGTTTTGTATCCAATATAACTAAAAACCAAAGTTGCATTTTCTTTAACAGAAATCGCATAATCACCTGCAGCACTGGTTGATACTGCATTTGCAGCACCTTTTTCCCTTACACTTACGCCAGGTAATACAGCACCGTTCTTATCCCTTACTTTTCCACTTACTTTTACGGCAACAAAATATCCAATTACTTTATCAATAATCGATTTTTCTTTAGGTATAATTAAGATGGTTTTATCTTCAATGGTGTAGCTTAGGTCATTTCCAGAAATAATCTTTGCCATTACCTCTTCGATAGTAGCATTGCTAAAATTGGCGTTAAAAGTAGTGGTACTTTTAATCTTGTTGGTTGATAACAATACATCATAACCAGATTGCAGCCTGATTTCTCTGAACATTTTTTCTAATGTTACATTTTTTTCCTTTAATGTAACCAGCTGGCCAAATGAAGCTGCACTTACCTGCATTAAAGAGGCAAGTAATATGACCGTAACTAACTTCATAATTAATAGCAATTTAGGTATGTAGCGTCGATGCGTACATAAAATTCTAATATAAATTTTGTACATTTAATAGTCTGTTTTTGTGCGGAACGCAATAAAGTTTGGACGCCAAAAAGCGTTTCGCGGTTATCCAAGAAATAAATTGATTTTTAATCGATTCCGGCTTACGGAATAGCTAAACAGATAGGAAAGGGGTGTTGCAAGCACTCCTTTTTTTATTTATCCAGCTTTGAATGGTCAGGAGTGTTGTCGAAGTTTATTCATGGTTCTTTTGTTAGGTTAAAGTTGATTAATTAGTTATTTTTAGAGATAAAGGTTAGTTACTCCCCCATCTGTTCTCGTTTATTCTTTGTAGACAATCAATTTATTGCCTTTAATATCAAAACGGACCTCTCCGGTCTGTTCAAATTTTCTAAGTACTTTTGATATTTTCTCAAAACGGCTTACTGTGCCGTAATACATCACTTCTTTGGCTTCAGGATCAGCATATTCGATCTCTACATTGTACCATCGGGCCAATTTGCGTAAAATACTTACCTGTTTTTCATTATTAAACATGAAATAACCGTTTTTCCAGGCTATTGCCTCGTCTACATCAACTCCTTTAACATCAATGCCAGAAACTGATAAAATAGATTGCTCACCAGGTTTTAATATTTCACTCTCATTGGTGTTTTTCTGCGAAACGCGTACACTACCCTCAAGTAGGGTGGTTTTGGTTACAATTTCGTCATTATAGCTGTTAATATTAAAGTGTGTACCTAACACCTCTACCGATTGTTTATCGGTTTCTACAATAAATGGATGGGCTTTATCTTTAGCCACTTCAAAATATGCTTCACCATTGAGTTTTACCACCCGTTGTTTAGCTGTACCAATATTTAAGGGGTATTGAATAGAAGATGCTGCATTTAGCCAAACTGTAGACCCATCAGGTAAACGAATCTGCCATTCGCCCCCATTTGGGGTTGATATGGTATTTAACCGGGTATCTTCAACATTTTCTGATTCAGCAATATTATATACCAATTGCCCATCGGCTGTTTTGGTGATAGATAAACCCGCTTCTTTTGCAATATCACCAGTAGTAGCGTCAGAAAGTGAAATCTTTTTTCCATCGGCCAAAGTTAAGATGGCCTTGTTTTTACCAGGCGCAACATCTGTAGCGAACACGTGCTCTTTCTTTTTATTTAAGGAAATATAAGCTCCAAAAGAGAAGGTAATAAATACAACGGCTGCAGCAGCCCATTTGAAGGTATTCATTAAAATCCGACGAGGCGAGCGACCAGGTTTATCTACAGTAAGAATTTTATGTAGAACGGGATTCCATTTTTCATCAACAACATCAGCAGCATATTCTTCCTCTGCGATAATCATTTTCGTGATTTCACCGGTAAGGATTGAATTGCCATTCTCAGCCATAGCTAAGAGTTCTTCTCTTTCTGCCGGGCTTAATGTTTTAGCTGTAAATTGTTGTAATAGATAAAGTATACGTTCTTCCATATAAAGATTCTGATACTAAGAAGCCGCAAAAGAAAATTAGGACTATCGGAATTTAATTTTTTTTCATTTTATTTTAAAAAAGAAGCAAACAATTGGAAAAACAAAGACAATCCCATGCTGATTTAAATGTAACCTTATCGATTTAAGTGATATTACAAGGGCATTTTTGACTGTATTTGGAGATATATTGAGTATTTCAGCGATTTCCGGAATGCTTTTACCATCACGCCTGCTTAGTTGATAAATGTTTTTGCGCTGTTCGGGCAACTTTTCTACTGCCACAGCTATAATCTTGGTAATTTCATTCAAATTAATCTCTTCAGCAGTATTATTATGACTACTGAGCTGTTTATTAGTAAAAGCATCAACCATTTTATCTTCTTTGAGTTTTCTGCGGAGATAACTCAAACATTCGTTGGATACATATTTATAAAGATAGGCTTTTACATTCTCTACTTCCACTAATTTATCACGGTTAAGCCAAACCCTTAAAAAAGCATCCTGAATAATTTCTTCGGCAGCATCATCAGATTTTGTAAACTTTGTAGCGAAAATCTGGAGTACAGGAAGATATTTGAAGAACAATACAGAAAAAGCCTGTTCATCACCTTCAACAATTTTTTCGATCAATTTATGTTCATCTTCCGTCTTTCCTGTCACCATAAATTTTTTGATATCTATACCCAATGCAAAATGTAAGAATCTTTTTGTGAGATATAATGTACATAAAAGTGGAAAAAAAAATGGGTTAAAGCAAATGACAAACGCACTATAACTAAAAAAGCCTTACATCACAGGTAAGGCTTCATTTATCGTTCTATTAATAAATTTCTTAATACTGATAATAAGGCGAAATCATCAGGTACACCACTACCCCGGTTATGGCTACATAAAGCCAAAGCGGGAAGGTAATTCTTGCAATTTTTCTATGGCGATCGAAACGCTGCGCCAATGCCCTTACATAAGTAACCAATACCAAAGGTATAATGGCGATAGAAAGAAGGATGTGTGTAAGCAGGATAAAGAAATAGACATATTTAATCGTGCCCTCTCCTCCAAACTTGGTAGATGGTGTAGTCATGTGGTAGGCAATATACATCACCAAAAAAAGTAAAGAGCAGCCAATGGCTGTTTTCATTAAATTTTGGTGCAGGTTAATTTTACCGTTTTTAATTGCCCATACAGCCACAACTAATAAAATGGCAGTTATACCATTAATGGTAGCATATATAGGCGGCAAAAAAGGTAGCGTTGGTGCATCGATACCAAGGTCTTTTAACTTTACCACAAATAAAAACGCTACTGCAACAGGAATAAAAATGGATAGGATAATGATCCATTTACTGTATTTTTTCTCAATCGGGCTATTTTCCATGAGTATTTTTTATCTCTTTATATTTTTATTAAATCTATTCGACTGCAGACTCCAGACTTAGGACTATAGACTACCTACCGTCCTTAACGTTCCTTAAATACTCGGCGATTAGCACTTTAATCTCGTCTTCCAGTTTAGCATTAGCCTCTGCATTGTCTGCATCATACATGCCACGAATGCGATGCAAATTATCGATCAGTAGAATTTTGTTACTAAAAATGAAGGTTGGCTTTTCTTTGGTATCATCCTCTATCACATCGAGCAATAGACCTCTTTTGATCAGTGGGTAAGTTTTAACGGTATCTCCAGCAAGGAAATCCCACTTACCTTCTTTTGCTTTAAAACCAGCCGCAAAATCTTTTATTTTACTTTTATCGGCAGGATCTACCGATAAGCTTAAAAATTTCACCAGTGGTTTCTGTTCGTAACCATCAGAAAGTTGTTTAATGTATTTACTGGTTTGCTGACCACCTGCACCCGTATAGAACAGATTAAGCACTACGATCTTATTTTCCAGCGTTTTCCAGCTCACACTATCATTTTGCTGATTAATGAACTTAAAATCAGGAACCTGATGATAAATGGTATCGGGGATTTTCTTCCCTTTTACACTGTGGAAAGTGGCGGCAACGATCTTTTTACCAAAAACAGGTAAACTCTTATACCGGTTTTTTGCAAAGTGTGGCAATAAGTAAAAAAACAAAAATCCCGGTATAGCTAAAATGCTTACCAGGATTATTACCTTCTTTATAGGATTTCTTTTCATTAATGATTCATCATGTGGATGTTTAAAAACCCACCTTCTATTAACATTAATACAATAAAGTAACCAATGAAAATAAATGAAACGGTTAATGCAAGCTGCAGGCCTAATTTCTCATATTTTAAGTGCATAAAGTAAGCAACAATATAAAAAGCCTTTACAAGGGTTAAAGCAATATAAATATAATTACCTACATGTTGAGGGATATGATGACCAGGGATTGCCCATAGTGCTATGATAAACTCAATTGCAGTAATTAAAGTTAAAATACCGGCTACTTTCCAGATTTTAGCTTTATCCAATCCTGCATGTTCGCCATGCTCGTGTCCTTCTGTTGTATGTGAGTGATCTGACATATTAAATATTTTATATAATTGAAATTAAACCAAATAGAAGAATGTAAATACAAACACCCATACTAAATCTACGAAGTGCCAGTATAAACCAACTTTTTCTACCATTAAATAATGTCCTCTTTTTTCGAAAGTTCCGTTAATCGTCATGATTAAAATAATCACATTAATCATTACCCCACTAAATACGTGGAAACCGTGAAAACCTGTAATGGTAAAGAATAAGTTCGCAAACTGTTGTGCAGCAACCAAAGAAACTGGCCCATCAAATAAATGTTTTAACTCTTCAGCAGATGGAATTGTACCCCACCAGAAACCTTCATGGTGTAAGTGGCTCCATTCTAAAGCCTGACAGCCCAAGAACATAAATCCTAAAACAATTGTAGGAATTAGCCAGGCAATTACTTCTTTTTTAGAACGACGGTGTCCGGCCTCTACTGCCATAACCATGGTTACTGAACTTAATATCAGAATAAAAGTCATGATACCCACAAAAACTAATGGTGCACCTGTATCCTTAATACCCGGGATAGATTGGAAAACCAAATCCGGATCTGGCCATGTTAATTTAGAAAAACGCTGAGCGCCGTAGTAGATCAATAAAGATGAAAAGGTAAAAGCATCTGACAAAAGGAAAAACCACATCATGATTTTACCATATTCTACCGACCACGGAGAACGACCACCATTCCATGGCCCGGTTTTAACTTGATCTAATTGTGATACTGCATTCATTTGGAAATAGTATAATAGTTTGTTAACAAATTTAACGGTTCAAAAGTAAAAAAACATACAGATATATCCATAATATATCTATAAAATGCCAAAAAATAGAAGCAATTTCCATTCTATACTGGCCTTTAGCAGCAGGAATGTTTTTATAACTGCCTGCTAATGCATTAATAATAAGCCCAACACCTGCTATAATGTGTAATAAGTGCATGCCCGATACCACATAAATAAAAGAAATGGCGGCATTGTTACCCACTAAGGTAGCACCTGTTCTCACCATACTTCCCCATGCATTAAACTGCATCACGCCAAAAGCAACGGCCAATATTACGGTAACCCAAAGCAGGTTGCGCTGTAAACTAAAATTTAATTTTCTTAGCGCTCGGGATGCTAAGAACAAGGTAATACTGCTTGCTATAATCACTAAGCTGGAGTAAATAAATGCATCAGGCAATACTAAACCATGCCCTTTACCTTTAGATGCCGCAAATACCAGGTAATAACTGGTAAAGCCTCCAAACATAATAGTAGATGATACTACAAATAGCCAAACAATAAACTTTCTGGGTTTTGGATCAAATGTATCCTGGATTTTTTCCATTGTGATAACCATAAGTTATTTTGTTATAAAATTTAATAATAAGCCCAACTGTACAGCCGGGATGTAAAAAAACGAACAGAACATCACTTTTTTCGCGTCGATCAGTTCTCTGTTCATTAAAAGTTTAAAAGCCAGCCAGCTAAATATCAATCCTGCTATTAATGATAAACCAGCAATGTAATAACCGCCAAAACCATAAATAGTTGGCAATAAACTTACCGGGATTAAAATCAATGTACTTAAAAAAGTAAGCAGCGCAGATGTTTTATCTCGTTTTTTGGTTGGTAATAATCTAAAACCAGCTTTTTTGTAATCGTCATCCAGCACCCAGGCAATGGCCCAAAAGTGTGGAAACTGCCATACAAACTGGATCAGGAATAAAATAACAGCAATATTATAATCAATTGCGTAAAACATTTCTGACTTTAAACTACCAAAAGCAGCCAAATAACCAATAAGTGGTGGCAAAGCTCCTGGTATTGCACCTACAAAAACAGCAATCGGCGATTTTCTTTTCAATGGTGTATAAGCAAAAGCATACAATAAAATTGAAAACACCGATAACAAACCGGTTTCAAGATTTAAATGTCCCAGTAACCAGGTACCCAAAAATGCCATAAACACACCCAAAATCAAGCCTTGTCCGGTTGTCATTCTACCAGCAGGCATCGGGCGGTCTTTTGTTCTCGACATTAATTTATCCAGATCCTTTTCTATAATTTCGTTAAAACAGTTTGCTGCTGCAGTAACTAAAAATCCACCTGCAATTAAAATCAGCCAGCTTCCCCAATTAATAGTGTGAACAATGTCAGTTTCACCTAAAGACACCATTTTCTTTACCCAAGCAGGATCTTGACTCCTGCCTATTTGCATTTTCTGTCCGATTAAAAAAGAAATCGATGCCGAAAACACTACCGTAAACGATAGCCTGAATTTGATGAGTTTAGAAAAATCTGAAAGATATTGTTTCAATTTCCTTAAATATTATTGTTTATAAGTACTTGTTCGGTAAACCAACAGGTACAGATAAAACTGTAAACTAAATAACAGCGTGGAGAACAGAATATGTAATGCCTGCGCTGCTGGTGGAAAAGCAATATAAGCTAATGCGATACCACTTAATAATTGGATCAGGAGCGTAATTAGTATAAACCTTGCGGTTAATAATGGTGCTGCTTTACCACTAAAACGATCGATAACCATTTTGTAAACAATCGCATTGGTTATCACCACTAAAATAGCCAGATCGCGATGATAAGAAAACACAGATCCCACTTTCGAAATCCACGTGGCTTTACTGCCATAAGCAAGCGATTTTGCAATCACATCTACGGCCTCACGCACATCAGTCCCTAAAACGATCTGGATAATGCTGATCACTAAGGTGAAGAACAAAAATCCTTTTAACCATAATATCCGGTACATAATTACAGAAGGTGCTTTGTTAAGCTGTTTTGCGTAATTATAGGTATAAATGGATATGGCTAAAATAACCAGTGCCAAAAGCATGTGTACCGTTACCACCCACTGAGCCAAATTGGTTGATACCACTATGGATCCTAACCAAGCCTGATACCCTACTACAAAAATGTTCAGGATACTTAGCAAAATAATCCGTTTTGCTGTTTTGCGGTAAGTAAAAGAATAAACGGCTGTTAAAAACAGGAATATTCCAGCTGCTACCCCAGCCAAGCGGTTTAAATACTCCGTCCAGGTTTTAGCCGGGTTAAACTCTTCGGGTACTGTAATGCTCTGATCGTGCCTGATGCTATCAGCTAAGGCAACTTTGCCCATACTTTCTAAATACCTGGCAAACTTTTCATTCTTTTTCAACCTGCCTGCAACATATTTTTCTTTGTAGTTGGCAGGAAGCTGTGATACATCGGTTGGCGGAACATAACGGTCGAAACACTTAGGCCAATCCGGACAACCCATGCCCGATCCGGTACTGCGTACAATACCACCGGCAAGTATAACCAATAGCGTAACTATAATGGTTATAAGATTAATTCTAATGAAACATTGTTCTGATCTACTGACCATATATCTATTAAGATGAAAAGGGTATCCGGATAAGCAGAAACTTAATCAGATACCCCTTTTAAAATTTTTATTTTAAGCTTAAACTAGCCTTTGTTTGCTTCAACAGGATTGGCTAATTCCCAATCTTGCTGAATTTTTTCTGCTTCTGCATTTCCTTCAAAATCGTGAGGTAAGTTAGAGCTCATCGTTTGAGAGAAAGGAACAGTTTGAGGAATAAAGTCTGCATCATGACCTGGTTTACTGTAGTCATAAGGCCATCTGTACACTGTTGGGATTTCTCCGGGCCAGTTACCATGTAAGTGTTCAACAGGTGCAGTCCACTCTAACGTATTAGATTCCCAAGGGTTCTGAGGAGCTACTTTTCCTTTAAAGATTGAGTAAAAGAAGTTGAACAAGAACGCTACCTGAGCAAGTGCAGCCATAATAGCAGCCCATGTTACAAATACGTTAACTGTTAACCATTTTTTCATAAACTCAAACTCTGTAAATGCATAGTAACGACGTGGTACACCATCTAAACCTAAGAAGTGAAGTGGGAAGAATACCAGGTAAGCTGCAATGAAGGTTAACCAGAAGTGTAAGTATCCTAATTTAGCGTTCATCATTTTACCGAACATTCTAGGGAACCAGTGATAAACACCTGCAAGCATACCAAAGATTGCTGCAGATCCCATTACCAGGTGGAAGTGGGCAACAACAAAATAAGTATCGTGTAAGTTAATATCCAAAGATGCATTTCCTAAGAAGATACCGGTTAAACCGCCAGAGATAAAGAATGAAACTAAACCGATAGCGAATAACATTGCTGGTGTGAAACGGATGTTACCACGCCATAATGTTGCTAAATAGTTAAAGGTTTTTACTGCCGATGGTACCGCAATAATCAATGTGGTAATCATAAATACACCACCTAATAATGGGTTCATACCGGTTACAAACATGTGGTGACCCCAAACGATGAATGATAATACGGTAATACCAATTAGAGAGTAAACCATCGCATGGTAACCAAAGATTGGCTTACGTGAGTTTACAGAGATTACCTCAGATGAGATACCCAATGCCGGCATAATTACGATATATACCTCAGGGTGACCTAAGAACCAGAATAAGTGTTGCCATAAAATTGGAGAACCACCTTCGTTTGGTAAGATATCAGTACCCATTACGATATCTGATAAGTAGAAACTTGTACCGAAGCTACGGTCGAATACCATTAATACCACACCAGCTACAAGAACAGGGAATGATAAGATACCTAAAATAGCAGTCAAAAAGAAAGCCCAGATGGTTAATGGCATTTTCCAAAGGTCCATACCTTTGGTACGCATGTTTAAAATTGTACTTACGTAGTTGATACCACCCATTAGTGATGAGGCTACGAAAAGCACCATACTTATTAACCATAAAGTCATACCCATTCCTGATCCGGGCATTGCCTTGGCAACAACGGATAGCGGCGGATAAACCGTCCAACCACCAGATGCCGGGCCTGTTTGGATAAAGAATGATGACATCATGATCACACATGCCATAAAGAAGAACCAGTATGAAAGCATGTTTAAGAATGGCGAAGCCATATCTCGCGCACCCACCTGAAGTGGAATCAGTAAATTACTAAAAGTACCACTTAAACCTGCGGTTAGTACAAAGAATACCATGATGGTACCGTGAATGGTAACCAAAGCCAGGTAAAAATCGGGTTTGATACGGCCACCTTCTGCCCATTTACCTAAAAATGTTTCTAAGAATGGGAAGTTTTTATCTGGCCATGCCAATTGAATACGGAATAAAATTGATAAGCCCATTGCAATTACCGCCATAATAATACCGGTAATCAAAAATTGCTTAGCAATCATTTTATGATCCATACTAAAGATATACTTTGAAATCAAAGTCTCTTTATGATGCCCATGATCAGCGTGATCGTGATTGTGTTCGTCGTGTAATGCTATTGTTGACATAATTCGTTCGCTCCTGCTTAATATTATTTATTTAAAGCCATTTGGTTAGTTTTAACAGCTGCTGTATCTGTAGCTGTCGAATCTGCTGCTGCTTTTGCAGGTGCAGGTGCCACTGGCAAATTAAATTGTTTTCTTAAATCGTCGTTTAAGTATGTTTTCTGCTCAGCAATCCAGGTTTTATACTCGGCTTCAGAAACTACACGTACAACTTTCTGCATGTTGTAGTGACCAGATCCACAGATTTTAGCACAGAAGAAAAGGTACTTAAAGTTAGGATCGTTAGTTTCCTGTTGCATTTCAGCAGTAGTTTTTGTTGGCGTAAACTCAAAGAAAACACGCATGCCCGGTACGGTATTTAACTGTACCCTGAAGTGTGGCATGTAAAAACTGTGAATTACATCTTTACTGGTTAAGATCAGTTTTACCGGTTTTCCAACTGGGATTACCATCTCATCAGCCATCTCATCATCACGAGAGTTCAGGTCTTTAAAATCGATACCCAATGGGTTGGTAGCTGTAGTTAACTTGTAGTTTTTGTTACCCACTACGCCATCAGCTCCCGGATAACGGATAGACCATTTAAACTGCTCTGAAGTAACTTCGATCTGCAATGGTTTATTTTTAGGATCTTCAACTTTGAAGAAAATTGATCTCCAGGTTAAGAAACCCATTAATACCAATACCGTTAATACTAAAGCAGGAACGATTGTCCAGATCTTTTCGATTGTATTGTTATGTGGATAGTAGTAAGCTTTTCTTTTAGCTGAGTATTTGTAGATATAAGAAAATCCGAATAACAGGATGTGTGTAACCACAAATACGATTGTGGTAATGATTAACGTTAAGTTAAACATTTCATCAATTTTCTTTCCGTGTTCTGATGCTGCAGCTGGAAGCAACATGGCGCCATGCACCGTGTATTCCCAATATACACCATATAAACCTATCACTAAAAACAGGGCAAATAAACTTGCGTGGATCCTGTTCCAGTTAATACCCACAGCTTTACCCTGTGCTTCGCGGCTTAATTCGTATACCCTTATTGCTTTACCAATAATTGCAATGAATAAGCATACGGCAAGGAAAACCAGAATATAAAATATTACAGATTTATAAACCTCGCCCATATCAACTTTCGGTGCCGCGGCAGCACCTGCTGCTGCATCTTGCGCAAATACGCTAGTGTTGGCAAAAGCAGTAATCAATACTGCTAAAGCTGCGGTCGTTTTATTCGTTATAAACTTTCTTAAACTCATTTTCTTAAAAGTAGTACGCTGTACTGCTAATTATAATAATAATTAAATATTTGCTCTATCCTGTCACCACTATAGTTGATGATGCAAACTTTCTTGTAATAATGGGTGATTCTTTGCAATTAAAGGTTTTTTGCTCAATGCTGTTAAAACCGTAAAGGTAAACAATCCTACGAAACCTATTGCTGTACCAATTTCAACAATACCAAAACCATTATGTCCATCTTCTACCGCTCCTGGCATAATCATCTGGTAATAATCTACCCAGTGACCTAATAATACCACGATGGCAACGAATAATAATTTAGCGTCTGTTCTTTTGTTATCTCTATCCATTAACAACAATACCGGCGCTAAGAAATTCATGGCAAGGTTTAAGAAAAACCAGAATTTGTAATATTCAAAGCGTTTGTAGAAGTATACAGTTTCCTCAGGCATGTTTGCATAGTAGATCAATAAAAACTGCGCAAACCATACATAAGTCCAGAAGATAGAGAAACCAAAGATAAACTGGCCTAAGTTGTGCAAGTGGCTATTGTTAACCCATTGCATATAACCTGCTCTTCTTAATAAGATAATGATGATTGCGATAGTAGCTAAACTGCTTACCCACATTGCTGCGAAGTTATACCAACCGAACATGGTTGAAAACCAGTGTGCTTCTAATGACATGATGGTATCGAAAGCAAAAATCGGTGTAGTAAAACCGTAAATTACTAAAAAGATACAAGCATTTTTAAAGCTTTTTCTGTAAGAATTTAAACCACCAGCTAAATCTTCATTGTAAGAAAATTTAACAAACAGGGTAGAAAAGATACTATAAACACCTAAAAACACTACCTGACGACCTAAAAAGAAAGGTACATTCAGGAACACTGATTTACCAGCAATTAGTGAATCGTAGTTGGGGCTGTTAGGATCGGTTAATCCATCAGCATGCCAGTGGTGATATAAGTTATGTGTGTATAAACCTGCTGAAATAACTACAATAAGTATTACAGCTGCTATAGGCAATGTTTTTGCCATAGCTTGTGGTACACGTAAAATTGATGCAGACCAACCCGCTTGAGCTACATATTGAACAGCAAGGAAAAATGTACCTGACATACATACGCATGCAAAGTAATATGCCATAAGCAACAGGTTGGCAAAAGTACGCTCGTGCATTACTTTATCACCAGCTAAGAAACCAAAAGCAATAGCAGCAGCACCTAAAACGATACCAACTATGCTTAATGTTTTTACTTTACCTGTAAACTCAAACTGTTCACTAAAATTAATATTGTGAGTTCCCATTTATATTCTGCTTTACTTATTGTTGTTTTTGTAATTCCTGAACATACATCACCACTTTCCAACGATCTATTGGCGTGATTTGTGAAGCATGCGAACCCATGTTATTTACACCGTATGTAATGGTGTGGTAGATTTTACCAGCGGTAAGCGCTTTCATATCTCCACCTCTTGATGAACTTCCTGAGAAGTACGAAGGTACACCACTAAATTTCTCAATTTTAACCAGGTGTCCTTGTCCATCGCCTTTTTCTCCGTGGCAAGGGCTACAGAAAACTTTGAACAGGTGTTGTCCCTGAGCTAAATTGATCGTATCAACTGGTAAAGGGTTAACCATGCTTACCCCTGCCGCTTCGTATCCTTCTTTTGTGTTAGGAAACTCATCATACTCTGTAAAACCTACCGGTTTAGTATGTGCAGGTGGCAACTGTGCAGTTTTACCATCTTTAAAATTCTTATTTGGCTGATCCGGATTGTAAGCAATCGGATCATACATGTTTCTGGCATATTCTAAGCCAGTACTGCGCTTATCTTTACAAGCAGAAAAGGTAGCTGCAAAAGCGATAGCTAAAAACGCCGTGTAAACAAATTTATTCTTATTCATAGCTAATGTACTTCCTTTCATTATACTTTACTTCTAAAGCACCTGCATCTTTTAATAATCCATCAATTACAGTGTGTGCTGCATTGTCCTTTGCATCAATTGCAATTACAAAGCGGTCATCAGTAGCCCTTAAATCCATCACGCGTGGTGCTCTTCCCGGAAATAAGTGTGTAGATGCATAATAAGTTAACACCATACCGAAAGCACAGAATAATACTGTAAGTTCGAACATTATCGGAATAAAATCCGGCAATGCAAATGATGGTTTACCACCTATGTTTACTCTCCAATCGATTACTGCGCAGAAATAAATCAAAGCGAATGCACAGCAAGTACCGGTAATACCAAAGCAAAAAGCTGCGATATCGATTCTAGATCTTTTAATTCCTAATTTGGCTTCTATTCCGTGTATAGGCATTGGAGTATATACATCAAAAATGCTGATGTTATTTTCCTGAAGTTTTTCGATGCCGTGCATCATTTCATCAGGATCGCCAAAGCTGCCTAAAATATATTTGATATCACTCATTGTTATATTTTTGCGTAATCTTCTTGTTTAACACTATCAAATTTTTCTAAAGACTCTATGTACTCAGCTACATATTCTTTATTCTCATGCCCTTCTTTAATCTGTTTCATTTTAGCTTGCTCACTTGCAGATTTCAATAATAATTTAACCTCTGCGATAGCGATTGATGGCAATACCCTTAAGAATAATAAGAATAAAGTAAAGAACAGACCAATTGAACCTACGAATACACTGATATCAACCCAGGTTGGATAGAACATTGCCCAGCTTGAAGGAATATAATCGCGGTGTAATGAAGTAACGATAATTACGAAACGCTCAAACCACATACCGATGTTTACTACGATAGAAAGGATCCAGGTAGCACGGATGCTTAAACGGATTTTCTTAAACCATAATAACTGTGGAGAGATTACGTTACAGGTCATCATCATCCAGTATGCCCACCAGTATGGACCTGTAGATCTGTTGATGAAGGCGTACTGCTCATATTCAGAACCTGAATACCAGGCGATGAAAAACTCAGTTAAATAAGCTACACCTACGATTGATCCGGTTAAAATGATGATTTTGTTCATCGACTCGATGTGGAACATGGTGATGTAGTTCTCTAAACCCAATACTTTACGTGCAACCAATAATAAGGTTAATACCATCGCAAAGCCTGAGAAAATCGCACCCGCCACGAAATATGGAGGGAAGATGGTGGTGTGCCATCCAGGGATTACCGATGTTGCAAAGTCCATTGATACAATGGTGTGTACCGAAAGTACAAGTGGTGTAGAGATACCGGCTAAGATTAACGACACCGCTTCGAAACGTTGCCATGTTTTAACACTTCCACTCCATCCAAAAGAGAAGATAGAATAGATTTTTCTACGTGTGCCCACTGCACGGTCGCGGATGGTAGCAATATCTGGCAATAAACCTGTGTACCAGAATAATAATGATACAGAGAAGTATGTAGAGATCGCAAACATATCCCACACCAATGGTGAGTTAAAGTTTACCCAAAGGGATCCGAACTGGTTTGGCAAAGGTAAAACCCAATAAGCTAACCATGGACGGCCCATGTGTGATACTACGTAAGTTGCGGCACAGATTACGGCGAAAATCGTCATCGCCTCTGCCGAACGGTTGATGGAGTTACGCCAGTTCTGACGGAATAGTAATAGTACTGCTGAAATTAGTGTTCCAGCGTGACCGATACCTACCCACCATACGAAACCGGTGATATCCCAAGCCCAACCTACTGTTTTATTTAAGCCCCATGCTCCGATACCGTTCCAAAAGGTGTAGCTTACTGCAACAACCCAAAGTAAAGCACCTAATGAAGCAAAGGTGAAACCAATCCACCAAGCTTTGTTTGGCTTATTTTCTACCGGCATCAAAATATCATCCGTAATTTTAGCATACGTGATATTATCGCCGGTAATTAATGGTTCTCTAAGTATTGATTCGTTATGTCCTGACATAATTTGTATTTTCTTTATGCTAAAGCTTACGCTTGTACTTTTGTATCTGTATTTCTAATCTTAGTCATATATCCGATACCTGGTTTCACGTTGATTTCTTCTAATACGTAGTAGATACGCTCAGAACGTAATGCTTTTGAAACCTCTGAATTAGGATCGTTTGAATCACCAAATATGATTGCATTTGCTGAACAAGCTTCTTGACAAGCCATTTTAATATCGCCATCTTTCAATGGACGTTTTTCCATTTTAGCCTGTAATTTGCCACCTTGTATACGTTGGATACACATTGAGCATTTCTCCATAACACCACGTGAACGTGTAGTTACATCAGGGTTTAAAACTAATTGGGTAAACTCGTTATTTAAATAGTTATCGAAACGAGAATCGTTCCAGTAATTGAACCAGTTGAAACGACGTACTTTGTACGGACAGTTGTTTGCACAATAACGTGTACCTACGCAACGGTTATAAGCCATGTGGTTTAAACCATCTGATGAGTGTACCGTAGCCAATACCGGACAAACTGTTTCGCAAGGTGCGTGGTCACAGTGTTGGCACAACATTGGTTGGTGAACAACAGAAACATGATCTAAGTCTTCTAACTTAGCAATTTCTTTCTCTTTGGTTACATCACCAGTTGGTGTTTCGTAGCTATAGTAACGGTCGATACGGATCCAGTGCATCTCGCGACGACGGCGAACCTCATCACGGCCTACAACCGGAATGTTGTTTTCTACGTTACAGGCAACAATACAAGAACCACAACCTGTACAAGCATTCAAATCGATTGCCATTACCCAGTTGTTACCTGGTTTTTCGTATTGATCCCAAAGATCGTAATCTTTATGCTCGCCTTTTTCGTTACCAGCTCCAGGATTTTTTAAGTATGCTGCGAAAGTAGCTTCTTTAATCACTGCACGGCCCTCGAAAGAGTGGTGAGTTTGTGTTTGTGCAAGCTCATAGTAACCGCCTGTTGGGGTAATGGTTACGCTTGTAGCATATTGCATGGTTCCGTTTACAAAAGAAACAAAAGGGAAGGCATTTTTACCTACATCGTTACCTGCTTTACCAACTTTGGTACGGCCATAACCTACAGCGATAGATGCAGTTCCTTGTGCCTGTCCTGGCTGTATTAACACCGGAAGATCTACTGAATATCCGTTGCTTCCTTTAACAGATACAACATCAAATTCTTTAACTTTTAATTTCTCTGCAGTTTTAGGTGCAAGGGCAACAAAGTTATCCCAGGTTACTTTAGATACCGGATCAGGTAATTCTTGTAAGAATGCGTTATTGGCATTTTTACCATCACGCATCGGTACGTTTTCGTAAACCTGTAACTCAATCTGATCGCCACCTTTAAAAGCTTTACTGCTGTTTGCAATTGAAGTTGCAACAGCACCTAATGATAAGGTAAAGCTATAAGTACCGGCAGGTTTAGCTGCTACAGTAATAACACCTTTCTCTAATACCTCGTCCCACTTCAATCCGGCAGCTGGTAGTACTTTAGCTTCCCAGTTACTGCGTACAAACTGATAGTAATCTTTAACCGGAGCATCGGCCCAGGTTAATAAACTCTCTTCTGCCTGACGGCTATTGAAAACAGGATTGATGGTTGGCTGTACGATAGAGTAATATCCTTCGTAAGCGTTTGCATCACCCCATGATTCTAAATAGTTATGGTTAATTGCGATGGCATCACAAAGTGTAGCAGTTTCATCAGCACGGTCTGAGAATGAAATTTTCGCAGGAACCTTAGCCAATGCATCAGTAAATGCTTTTGTATTCGCTGCATCGTAAGCAGGGTTACTGTTTAAAAATAAAACAGCACCAATTTCGCCACGGCTCATTTCAGCAACTAAACCGTTAAATTCGGCATCGTTACCAGCATATAGGTGGCAAACATTATCTAAATCGATAGTAGTACCATAACTTCCGATAGCGGCGTTAATGGCATTTACTAAAATTTGTGTAGAAACATCGTTCGAACCGCAAACTACAAGGCCTTTACCTTTATTTTGCAATAATTCTTTTGCTGCCAGTTTAATTACTTTATCAGCAGTGGTGTTGTTACCCAACGTTCCGCCTGGTAAAGCAGCACCAGTAATGGCATTATATAGAGCAATTAACGCAGGACCCTCTTCCGATAATTTAACCGGAACACGGGTATCTGCATTGGTACCAGTTAAGCTCATTCCACTTTCGAACTGAATGTGGCGGCTCATTTTTTTATTTTCTAACGATTTGTAGTTACGGTTAGCAGTGTACTGAGCAGTAAACTCCTCGCCACTGATCCATGTGCCTAAGAAATCGGCACCGAAACTTACAATTAAGTCAGCCTTATCAAAGTTATATTTTGGTAAAACAGCTTTACCGAAACTGTTTTGATTGGCCTGGATAATACCGGTATAAGAAACCGCATCATACTGTACCAATTTAGCAGCAGGATATTTAGTCACAAACTGTGCAATTACTGCATTAGTTGATGAGCTGTTTACCGTTGATGCTACAATACGGATTTTCTTTCCACCAGCCTGTGCTTTTGCCAACTCGCCTTTTACATAGCTGTCGATTTTTGCCCAGGTTGTTTCTTCAACCTGTCCACCTTTTACGGTTGCAGGTGCTTTTAGTTTAGATACATCGTATAAATCTAATACAGAAGCCTGCGCTCTTGCATCGGTACCGCAGTTAAACTGACCCGCATTTGGATTTGGTTCAATTTTAATCGGGCGGCCTTCTCTCGTTTTAACCAAAATACTCTGGCCGTTAAAGCTGGAAGTATAGAAGTTAGGAATACCCGGAGTTACTTCTTCAGGTTTTACCAGATAAGGAATTGATTTTTTTAACGGTGTACTTTGGCAGGCAGCTAATGTAACCGCACCTAAACCAAAACCTAACGCCTTTAAAAAGTCGCGGCGTGGGGTAACGGTACTTAACCCTGCTTCATTTAAAACATCTTCTATTGGAAGTGGCTCGGCGAATTCGTTTTTGTTATTCTTAACAAAATCGGGTGTATTGTTATACTCCTCTAAGCCTTTCCAGTATTTTTTATTGCTTTCCATTTAAGCTATATTACTGTTTATCGAACGTTCTTACTAAACTCTAATCTATTAATAGTGGCATTTACCACACTCTAAACCACCCAATAATGCTGGTGTGATTTTCTCGCCTTTTTTAATTTTCTCGTGCGCTTCGATAACCTTAGCGTAGAAAGCATTGTTTTTCTGACCAGAAATATCTGTTTCTTTATGGCAGTTAATACACCATTTCATGGTTAATGGAGAATATTGATAAATTTCTTCCATGGTATTAACCGGACCGTGACAAGCGAAACACACAGGCTCGTTTGGTTGTAATCCTTTTGCTTTACGAATTGCATCTTCAGCAACAACTACGTGCTGAGAGTGGTTGAAGTAAGCAAAATCAGGTAGATTGTGTACACGTACCCACTCCATTGGTTTTGATTTACTTTCGTCGTATTTCTGCGTTTCAGGATCGTAACCTAAAGCACTATAGATTTTTTTGATCTCCGGAGAAATCTCACCATCATATTTATCTCTTGCCTGAACAGCTTTGTGACAGTTCATACAAACGTTTAATGAAGGGATAGTTGCATTTTTAGATTTAAACGCTCCGTTGTGGCAATACTGACAATCGATCTGATTGATACCAGCGTGCAACTCGTGTGAGAATTTAATTGGCTGAACTGGTTGGTAACCGGTATGAACACCAGTATTCCACATGCCCATCCAACCGAAAGAACCTAAACAGATGATCAAACACAAGATAAAGAACATCACGAACTTCTTGTTTTTGAACATTTTGCGCACACCAACTTTTAATGGCACATCTTCTTCGATCTCGATGCCTTGTTTCTGTAAGATCAAACGCTCTAATAATTTAGAAGCACGACCCAAGATAACCAGGATAACTACAGCTAAAACTACGATAGCTACGATACCTGCAAGTGATAAACCTGAAGTACCGTTATCTTCAGCGCCAGCTTTTGGTGCATTTGGATCTACAGCAGCTTTTGGCTCACCTTCTTTAATGTATGCTAAGATATCTTTTACTTTCGCTTCATCTAACTCAGGGAAGGTAGTCATTGCTACTTTACCGTTATCGTTAAATAATTTAACAGCAGCAGGATCTCCGGCAGCAATCATTGCCGCGTTGTTCGGGATCCATTTTAACAGGAACGCTTCAGGGTGACGATCGCTTACTCCTTCTAATGCCGGACCAATAACTTTGTGATCTAACGCATGGCACGAAGAACATTTTGCTTTGAAAAGCGTTCTTCCCTCTTTAGCATCCTGCGCATTTACGGTAGAAACCGCTATTACGGAAATTGCTGAAAATACGAATAACGACTTCCAAACGCTTTTTAAAATCATCGAGATATCTCTCATAATGAACACTTTATACTTATTTAATTTACTTTTTGTTGTGAAATTGATGCCTGAGCCCAGATAGCCCCATCAAACTTTGAACAAAAGTATAACTTATTAATAAATCCCATGACATAATAGTGACTGGAAATACAATTTATAATCATTCTAAACAAATGTCGTTTCAAGCCATTCAAGGCACAAAAATGCCCATTTTTGATACTTTATCTCAAATGGGCATACCAGAAACCAATTTGGTTTATTAAAATGTTATCATTATTGTTTTAATATCCAGGCAAACATTAACGGCGCAACAATTGTCGCATCACTTTCTACAATAAACTTTGGTGTATTGATATCAAGCTTTCCCCAGGTAATTTTTTCGTTCGGCACGGCACCAGAATATGAACCATAAGAAGTGGTCGAATCTGAGATCTGGCAGAAGTAACTCCAGAAAGGAATGTTCTCCATTTCCATATCCTGATATAACATTGGCACTACGCAGATCGGGAAATCGCCGGCAATACCACCACCAATCTGGAAGAAACCGATTCCTTTGCCACCACTGTTTGCGATATACCAATCGGCCAGCCAGCCCATATATTCAATTCCACCTTTTACCGTAGTTGCGGTAAGTTCTTTTTTCATTACATAAGAAGCGAAGATGTTACCCATGGTAGAATCTTCCCATCCTGGTACTACAATTGGCAAATTCTTTTCTGCCGCAGCAAGCATCCACGAGTTTTTAGGGTCAATTTCATAATATTGCTCCAAATCACCGCTCAAAAGCATTTTATACATAAACTCATGCGGAAAATAACGTTCGCCAGCAGCTTCGGCATCCATCCAGATTTTTTGGATGTGCTTTTGCAAACGGCGGAAAGCCTCTTCTTCCGGGATACAGGTATCAGTAACGCGGTTATAATGGTTTTCTAAAAGATCCCACTCATCCTGCGGACTTAAATCGCGGTAATTAGGAACGCGTTTATAATGTGAGTGTGCAACCAGGTTCATAATATCCTCTTCAAGGTTGGCACCTGTACAAGAAATAATAGACACTTTATCCTGGCGGATCATCTCTGCAAGTGAAATACCCAATTCTGCAGTACTCATTGCACCGGCAAGCGTGATCATCATTTTACCACCCTCATCTAAATGCGTTTCGTATCCTTTAGCCGCATCCATCATTGCCGCAGCATTAAAATGGAGGTAATTACGCTCCATAAACTGAGATATTGGTCCTCTTGTATTGCTCATTTCGTTTTGTATTGTTTGCCGCAAAAATAGGTATTTAGGCCGAAAGGTGAAAGCGTAAAAGCGTTTAGCGTTCAGGGGCTGGCGTTTGGCGTTAAATTAGTACGAAGTCCATTAGCCTACTCTCCCGCGGTTGTCATCCTGAGGGATAATTATTTCATAAAATCAATATAAAAGACAGAGCTTTTTGGAAAATGATAGGCTCTGAGAGATCGTCATTCCCAACTCGATTGGGAATCGTAATGCAAGCACTTTAAGATTCCCGCCTGCGCGAGAATGACGACCGGGCTAATGGATTCTGTATATGGTAGCGTAATCGAAGGATCTTTTTTTTTGGAAAGCAATGCCATTGCTCTTTTTAACATCAGTCCGGCTTTCTGCTACAAGTCCGCGGCTCGTACCTCGCCATGCGGGCTTTTTGCGTCAATCCGGTTTAGGTAGATAGTATTTGCTACTATTAAAGTTTGCCCCAACCCGTAGCCATACAACGCGGTTAATGCGGCTTTTTGCAACCCCAGATAGTTCGGGAGGCCAGGCCACCTAAACCCGACCATAGCGAGATGCTACCAATTTTCAATTGGAGCAGAAGCGGGGCGGGACTGTTCAAACCCAAATGCTACTGTCCCTGCTTTCCAAAAATTTATACAGTTGACAGTTTGCAATTGTCAGTTTACAGCCACTAATGAAGGCCAGGTTGAGCCTTTGGAGCTTGGAGCCAGTTAACCGATTAACCAACAAAACAGTTGGTAATTGGCAGTTAGCAATCACGCATGACCAATCAACTAATGACTATTGAACAAATGAACTATAACTAAATTTCCTTTTCTTTGCAGAAATGAAAAAATATTATCTAATTATTTTACTTGCGCTCTTTTCAGGTAGTTCATTCGCACAGATGAAACTGATCAGGAAGATGCTCTCCAACGAAAAAGATACCACCCGTAAAGCCAGTTTTTTGCCCCTTCCCGCTTTTGGCTATAGCCAGGAAACAGGATTTGAATTTGGTGTTGGTGCCATTTATTCATTTTATATCGACCGGAAGGATACGCTGAACCGCAGTTCCAATTTCGCTTTGAACACCACCTATTCTACTAAAAAGACAGCCAATTTTATGTTAAAGGGTGATATGTGGACGAAAGGAAACAAATATCATTTTATCGGTGATATCCGTTTCAAAAACCAGCCCTTCAATTTTTATGGTATCGGCAATGATGCAAAAAAGATCGACGAGGATAAATTAGACCAGAGGGTTTTTAAAACACTTTTTGATGCAGAAATGAATACTTTGCCTAAAGCTTATACTGGTATTTCGCTTGGTTTTGAGAATTACCGCTTTATCGATAAGGAAGTTGGAGGAATTTACAGTACCAATCCACAGATTTTGGATAAAGATGGTGGTTCAGTAGCCTGGGTAGGTGCATCGCAAAGTTACGATACCCGAAACAGCAACAACTACCCAACTAAAGGCTTTTTTGGCCGTGCAACCTATCAGTATGCCCCTGATTTTTTTGGTGGAGACAGTTTTAATGGCTCGCAGATTAAATTAGACCTCCGTGGTTTCTTTAGTCTGGCACCGAAAGTGGTTTTGGGTGTTCAGGGAATATTTTATACCATTCAAAGCAAAAGCACGCCATTTTATTTATTGCAACAGTTAGGAAACGATCAGATGATGCGCGGTTATTACAGCGGCCGTTACCGCGATGAGAACCTGATGGCCGCACAGGCCGAAATCCGCTACCGCTTTATGAACCGTTTTGGCATTGTGGCTTTTGCAGGTACGGGTAAAGTATTTGCTAACGGCCAGTTTAATGGCGATGGGTTAAAACCAAACTTTGGTGTTGGCGGTCGTTACTTTTTCGACCCAGCTAAAGGTTTGAGCGTACGTTTAGATTATGGCATAGGCGAAAAATTGCCAAATGAAAAACGCCAGGCAGGATTTTACATCAGCTTAGCGGAAGCCTTTTAGGGGATTTATGTATTCTTTCGTTTTGTCATCCTGAGTGTAGTCGAAGGATCTTTAACCACAGATACACACGGATCAACACAGATAAAATAATAGCCACGGAGGCACAGAAAACACAGAGAATTTTTGCTAATCATCACTCTACCAGTTTTGTCGTCCTGAGCGTAGTCGAAGGATCTTTAACCACAGATACACACGGATTAACACAGATAATATTATGGTCACGGATGCACAGAACGCTCAGAGAAATTACCATTTAATTAAGGTTGTCATCCTGAGGGTTAATTTATTAATAAAAATCAATATAAATAACAGGCGAATTTAAAGGAGATGGACGGTCTAGAAGTATTGTTATTTCGAACGCAGTGGAGAAATCTTTTAAATTCATTTCAATAATTTGGTCCAAAGATCTCTCCATTCCGCTGCGCTTCAGTCGAGATGACGACTTCTTTGAATCTATCATTCATAATACAATCGAAAAATTTTAATCACAGATACATACGGATCTACAAATCCCTTCCATCACCCATCATCCATATTACATCTTCCATAATCAATTGTTCCTCTTCCGCTCCTCTTCATTCCCTAACTTCCTATCCTGCTGTTTAATTTTCTCATTGCCGAAATTATAACGGAAGGTAATCCGCAGCTGGCGGCTATCGTAATAATTATTGTATTCCTGCCTGATGTTATTAACGAGACTGCTATATCGATATTGGTTTGTTTTTAAAATATCACTTGCCGTAATGGCCAATTGTATTTTTTTTTTGAGTAATAAAGTTTTAATCCCTAAGTCGAGGTTATACTGACTTTTATTCTGGTTCAGTCCATCAACAGTTGGCAACTGGCACCACAGGCTTACTTCGCCTAAAATGGTTTTCGATTGGTTAAAAATAAACTGGTTGAGTGTAGAAAAGTAAGCCCCAAATCCATTTAAGCTACCAAGCGTTTGGGCAATACCTGAATTGGACGCATTGTAAAAAACATCAAGCTGATTAATACTTTCCCAACCCTTTAGTGCATTAAGCGTAATGGCATTACTCAGTTGATAGTGATAGCCTGTAATAAAGTTAACCGGTTTGGAAGCCTGGATATTTGTCTCCTGATTAATAAAATTAACATCATTATAACCATTTGTCGTTTTGCTGAAAGATAGCGAAGTGGTAAATATATTATAGGTATGGGAAAATTCGATATTATCATTATAAGAAGGCTGCAAAAAAGGATTACCTTCTGCATAGGCATACTGATTACTATACCAGCGAAAAGGGTTTAATTTACGGTAAGGTGGCCGGTTAATACGGCGGCCATAGTTGACCGAAAAAGTATTTTTATCATTTGCCCTGTAAACCACGTAAAGTGTAGGGAAAAATCGCAAATAATGACCCTTATTCCGTTCATTAACCGATATTCCTTCAATCTGCGTGTATTCCCCCATTAATCCGGCCTGAAAATCCCATTTTTTGATCGTTTTATTGAAATTAAGATAGAGCGCCTGGGTATTTTCATGGTAATTAAACTGATTGCTTTGCCCCGGATCAATTTCATCATGATGATTAAGCACTTTGTAAAAAGCAAGATCACTCTGGTTTTTGATAAAACTCAGTTTTGTACCAAAAGATAAGTTAAAGGTTTTATAGGGTAAATCTACATCTGCTTTTAAGGTAAAAAAATCAATATTTTGTTTACTAGTCGACAGGTATTCGGCAAAGGAATTCGGAATTGCCGTTCCGTTTTCAAAATAACCTGTATTATTAAAAAACCTGTTTTTATCATCCCTATAGGTAAACCAATCGCCATTAATGGTGAGTTGCTTTCCGGCCGAATCTAAAGCTTGTTTTAAATAAATGTTCGCCGAATGGTAATGAGATTTGATTTTAGCATTCGCATCAGAATTCAATACCGAATCTAGACAATAGCCTTGGTTATAAACCCTTGTTTTTATATTTTCTTCCGAATGGAAATTGGTCAGTCCGCCGTTATACGATAAACCCAACAACGTTTTTTTGGAAGCTTGGTAATCCATTCCGATCTGTCCGCTGGGTACTGTTCTAAAATTCCGATCTTTATTTACAATATTCCAGGTTTGTTTGGGATAAAAAACATCGCTTTGCTCATACGGAACAATTGAGCCTTTCCTGATATTAAAGTTTGAAGAAAGTGTAATTTTGTTTTTCCGGTAACTTAAATTCCCGCCAGCAGATGTGGTAAAATAGCTTGCTTTGGTTACAGGTGAATTTACCGAACCTTTGAAACCGTTATTGTTGATTCTTTTAAGCACAATATTGATCAGCCCATTATTTCCCTGTGCATCATATTTGGCCGGCGGATTGGTAATGACTTCAATTTTTGCAATGTTATCTGATGAAATTGACTTTAGATAATTCGACAGTTCATCTGCCGATAAAGGCACCAATTTATCGTTGATCATCACATTAACCTCCCCTTTGCCTACCAAAGAAACCTTATCGTTCAAAACGCGTACACCAGGCACTTTTGAAAGCAGCTCCAAGGCATCAGTTCCGATTGCTGAAATGCTGTTCTCTACATTAAAAACAGTCCTGTCGATTTTTTTTTCTATCAATGCTTTTTTAGCACTCACCTGAACATCGGCAAGAATAGCAGGAGTTATTTGGAGTTGAACATTGATTACAGTATCACCTGTTACTGTAACTAACCGATTTACGCTTTCAAAATTGATTGCAGAAAAAACAGCCGAATATTTCCCTGATGGTAATTTGAATTGGTAAGTTCCTAAACTATCGGTTTGGGTATATCTTATCTGATTTTTTGAGTCTGAGATTTTAACCGTAATAAATGGTAAAGATTTAAAACTTTCATCGGTTACCTTGCCCAAAAGAATAAATTGTGCTTTAGAAGATAGAACAGAAGAAAATGCAATCAGAAAAAAGAGGAATCTAATCATTAGCGATTTAAATCAGCTCCATATAGTTTAGCCTTTCTTGTTTTCAGATCAAAAAATAAGCTATCGGCCTTAATAATTTTATTATCTCCCGAAATCATAGTAGCATGATCTACCATAACAGCATTATTATACTTATTATAAACAATTTTCGATCCCGATAACGTTATATCATTATATAATAACTTTGCGTTTCCGAATAAAGATATGATCGATTTATCCTTGCTCATTTTAACCGAATCATGAGCGAGGTATTCTACTTTGTCATTCAACTTCGCTAAAAAATCCTTCTCACGAGCAGCATCTTGTACACTCACTCCAAGTTTACCCTCACCATTTTCTGCACTATAACTCCCTTTATTGAGGTCGAATGTAAATAAAGTTGCTTTTACTGTTCCTTTCCCATCCATCGTTTTAAGCGTAGCATTTTTGGCAAGTATTTTATTATTGGCCTGATCAAATTCTACATACCTGGCTTCCAATCTATTATTCATAATCTCCATCACAGCATTTTCCATGTAAGAAATTTTACTACTAACATCCCCCTTCAGTTTAGTATACGAAATGATTTTAGGCTTAGTGACTTCAGTAACTATAACCGGTTCATTTTTTACTGCAGTAACTTTCTGTTTCCCATCATTAAAATAAAAACGGTTGTAAAGTGCTTCATTTTTGATCAGGTATTTTTTAGGTTCAGAATACAATACAATCATTTTATCAGTAGCATAAGTATTTTTTGCCACCAATTTTTCGCCGATAAATTTAACCAATACCTGGTCGCCTACTTTAAAGTTATTGTCCTTTATATTTTGAGCTTTAAGGTTAAGGTTGATGGTAAAAAAGCCATCATTTAATACGATTTTTTCAATCTTGCCATTATCAGACTTTTCTATTGCTTTAATTTTTGAGGTAGCAAAGCGAGCCTTATTCGCTTCGTATAAAAAGGCATGGTTTTCTATTTTTTCCTCATAAATCAAGGTTCCGTCCGAAGTTGTAATTTTTGCCGGAAAATAGATTGGTTTATCAGTCTGCGCTATCACCTTACCACTTTTATCCATCTTTTTAAAACTCACAGCTTTTCCAGTTATGTAGGCCACTAATTCATCACCGATCTTAATTTTATCTTTAAACCTGGTTGCCTCAACAGGATAAATCTTTCCGTCAGCCAACAGGTCGAAAGTATACCCTCCAATAACTCCTCTTTCTATTTTGATTACTTTTCCTTTTAAAGTTCCTTCATAAAAATCTTTAGAAGGTTTGCGTTCTTCCTTTATATTTTGTGCGTATACTACCTGTACAGCAAATAACCAAAACAGTCCCAAAGCAACTGGCAATGTCAATAAATACATTAACTTTTTCATGTTTTTAGATTTTGAGTGGAACAACATTTTAATGCGGTCTTTAATAGGGCTTTTCACAAAATTGTGGATAAGGGGCATATCACTTTTAGCGATGGCCAGTTTCAATAACAGATTGACATAAGCCTCATTTCCAAAACCGTTTGAAGTCATCTCGTCGGCCTCATATTCGTGCACCTGCTCTAAAGCCTTATCGTACAAGTAAATAACAGGATTAAACCATAAAATTGATTTAAAAACCATCAGCATCATTTTATCTACAGAGTGGAATTGCCTGGCATGCACTTCTTCGTGTTTAAGCAAAACAGCCATATCAGTCTGATTGATATTACGCTCATCAATAAAAACATAATTGAAAAAGGAACAATTGGTAAAACCAGCCGATTTAGAAATCAGCTTTAAACCATTACTATTTTTAGTGTATCTACGTGTATATTTTAGCAAATTGAACAACCGCCACAAACAGATCAGTAATAAAAGTGAAGCGATACCAACATAAGCCTCATAAATCATCTCTGACCAGTTGATTTCAGGTTTTGCCTGCTGATCATACTCCAGCATTACAGGTTGAATAAGCTGTACCGGAGCAGGATTAACTGGTTTTATTTCGGGTACATTGGCCGAAACTTGAGTGTCTGTTACCACCATTTCGCGCTTAATTTCAAATTGCAAAAGCGGAATGATAAAACTCAGCAACAGGGTACCCAGCAGGTAAAAGCGATTGATTTTAAAGAAAGTCAGTTTTCTCAAAAACAACAGGTAAAAACCAAAAAACAATACCGTGCAGGCGGTAACTTTAAGCAGGTAGGTTAATGCTTCCATAATTGATTAATTAGCATCCACGTTTTGAGAACTGTACAAAGCCATCTAAAATCAGGTTACTGATCCTACGAATATTTTTTTCCTGATTAATGTAATCCAGCGTTTTCGCATCCGAGATATTTCCCATTTCAATTAAAACTGCCGGCACTTTCGATTCTCTTAGCAACAGCAGGTTTGCATCTTTTAAGGAATCTTTTATTGCTAAACCATTCAATTGTTTCAACTTGCCTAAAATACCGGCTCCCAGATCTTCGGCAGCTTTAATGTTTCCATTCAGTTTAGAAACGTAAGCCTCAATTCCGCTAAAAGGAGGAGCAGTATTTGCAAGTGCTGCGTTATGGTGAATAGAAATAAATGCAGTAGCTTCCTGTTTTGGCAATCGATCGTGAAGTGAAATATACTGGTCAGCATTTCTTGTTAAGATAACCTTAATGCCTCTTTTTGCGGCTTCCTCCTTCAGTATTTTCACCGCTCTCAAATTAAGGTCTTTTTCTTTTTGTCCATCCAGGGCAGCTATAGCCCCATCTTTACCGCCATGACCGGCATCAATAACGAGAACTGGCTCTACTTCGATAAAAGCAGGGTTAGCATTCGGGTTAACTTTAATATTGCTGGTTAAATAGTTCATTGCATAAACATTTGGTTTTTTGGGCGCATCTGCAGCGGTTTGATTTCGGTTTGCTGTTTTTGCTACAATAACCTCTTCCCTATTTATAAATGCCATACAACAAATCATTAAAACCGGAAGAATGGACAGATAGGCTAACTTTTGCAACTTTACATTTGGTTCTTTGTACAACATTTTAATCCTGTTTTTTAAGGGGAGTTTACTAAAACTATTCACCACTAAATTTTTAGCAGGCATCGCCAGGTTTAACAGCAGTGAAGCATATATTTCTTTATCTGCAGATTGGGTTGTTCCGCGATCCGCCAAAAATTCATGGTTATGATCAATTGCATTACGCCAGAAATAAATGATGGGATTAAACCAAAGGATAGCGGTTGCTAAGTTTGCCAGGAGTTTATCGAAAGCGTGTAATTGCTGTACATGGACTGATTCGTGTTTTATAATCAGGTCCTTTTCGCTTGATTGTAAGGAAGAATCGACAATAATCTGGTTAAAAAAAGAGCAGTTTTTTATGGCCGATTGCTCATCGACTAAAATAACGTCGCCATCTTTATCTATCGCATGTTTACGCAATTGGAGCTGGATACGCACCATCATAAACAGCATCCTAAAAACAAGGATAGTCAGGATAGCACAATAACCATATATCAGGAGCTGATCCCAGTGTATACTGTTGTTAACTGTGCTTACTTCACCTTCATTATCCCGCTCCATAAAACCATCATTATTATAGGCGATTTTTGAAGGAATTTGGTCGCTGGAAACCACCACTTCATGCCTGTTTTCAATAGTAATGGCCGGAATACCAAAACTTATCAGCAGCATTAATAATAAATAAGCCCGGTTGAGGTTAAAAAAAGTAAGCCTGGCCAGTAATAAGCGATAAGCTGCAAAGAATAGGATTGTGCAGGCCGAAACCTTTAACAAATAAATTAAAATCATGGCTTTGAGTTTTGGTTGATGATCTTTTTAATTTCTTCTATATCCTTTTCACTCAGCTTTTCTTCTTTTACCATAAAGGATAAAAGACTGCTTGGGGAATTATCAAAATAACCGGAGAACAGTTTGGAGAAAGTGGTTTTGGCATACTCATCTTTACTTATAGCCGGAAAGTATTCGTAGGTTTTGCCATAAGCCTTATAATTAACATAACCTTTCTTCTCCAAAAGCCTAACAATTGATGAAATGGTATTATAAGGAGGCTTAGGCTCTTCTTCAAGCTCATCAATAATATCTTTTACAAATGCTTTTTGCAGTTTCCATAAAACCTGCATAATACGCTCTTCTGCTTTGGTTAATTCTTCCATACTCAAATCTATAACTTATTTTTCAGTTTTACAACTATAAAACAAGTTACATTACTGAAAAATCAGTTTAAAACATTAAATAACTGATTATTAGATAAATAGTTTTATTATTTTATTTTTAGGAAATGAAAGTGCAGTGGTTCTTGGCAATTGAACCCCTGCCATTCGCTTTATCCCGATTTTACATCGGGATAAAGCGAATGGCAGGTTTATAAGGAAAGGTCTGTTCATGCATGGCGCCAAAGGAGCTTATCTGTTGTTAATAAACCCGATTGTAGTGAAAGCCCGCAGCGCAGCGAGGACTTTAAACGGAAAGCGGGGCTGAAGACCGCCAAAGGAGCAGAAACACACATTTTCTAAAAACTACTGTAATCTATACAAATGCTGCTCAGGTTATCGCTTAGATGCACTAAGGTGACTTAGGTGGTCAAACATAAACTTGACGATGAATCTAGTTGCTTAAACCTGCAATGGCATTGATGGTTAAGGCCACGATTACCGTATTAAAGATAAATGCAATTAAACTGTGCAACAGCGATAGTCTCCTGAGTTTCCGGTCCGAAATTTCTACATCAGAAACCTGAAAAGTCATGCCCAGTACAAAAGAAAAATAAGCAAAATCAATAAAATCAGGTTCATCATCGCCGGGAAACTCCAGTCCTGAGCCTTTCTTTTCTGTGTTACCATCCTTATCGTCGCCATAATAAAGGTGCGCATAACGCATGCTAAAGGTGGTATGCACCAAAAACCAGGATAAAAACATGCCGGCAATGGCTACTACTAAATCAAGCGGCTTAATATCTTTGTTAATGAGCAATAAAACTACAGCCAGCAAACCTGCAAAGGTTGAAACTACCACGATGGCAAAAATCTCACCCCGGGTTTCATCCTGCATCCTGGCCTTTAGGTGCGTTTCGGCTGCAGAAGTATGAAAAAACATGTACCAGTGGAGGCTGATCAGGATTAAACAAAACACATCCCAGCCTAACATGATATGCGCCAGTACACTCATTTTGATAAAAAACGAAACCAGGTAAACTACAATTCCCGAAAATAGACTGATCAGCAAAATAAATAATGCCGATCTTTTTTGGATACCTTCTAATTTCGGTTCAACATTCATATTCTTAAAATTTAAGCTTAAAGTGTTCTTTTACCTGTCCTTTTTTAAAATAAACCAATCCGATCCAGAACAAATCAACCGTTACGGTAACATCAGGATGGTTTTTAATTTCTGTCCAGGCTTCTTTCATGCCTTCGCTCCAATAAATATCGTCAAAAATAAGCAGCGAATTTTCATTAACTTTTGGCAGGCACCATTTAAAATAATTCAGGGTAGCATCTTTACGGTGATTTCCATCTATGTAAACGAAATCCAAACTGGGTTGTTTGGCAATAATATCTGGTAAAATCAGGTCGAAATTGCCCACATGAAGTTCGATATTGACAAGGTTTAAATCCTCAAAGTTCTTTTTTGCTACTTCAGCGGTTTGCGGACAACCTTCAATGGTAATAATTTCAGTTTCAGGATCTGTTTTGGCCAGATAAGCCGTGGTAATCCCCAAACAGGTACCCAGCTCTATTGCACTTTTAGGTTGGGTATTTTTAGCCAAACGGTAAATCAGTTTAGCCAGCCGTGGACTTTTTAACGCATTTTTCGCAATCTGACTAACCTTTTTTGTACGGTTTTTATTCAGGTGAGACCCCGCTCCGAGATCGGTAACAGTGATTATCGAATCGTCATTAAAAAGTTTTTTTCGCTGTTCTTCTATATTTTTGTATTCAGATTTGTCGTTAAAATCGTAAATTACCTCATCAGCTAGCTTGTACACGAATGGTGAATGCGTTCCATGCCTGCTTTTTGCTGTTAAACGGTGTTTAAGGTAATCTGTTATAAATTGAAATAGCATAATATTGCAAAAGTAATTAAACGCCGCAAACGTATGTATGTTTTATGGAAAATAACGCAGAGATAAGTGCTTTAGTAAAATTGCTGGATGATCCTGATGAGGAAGTATTTCAGCATGTAGAGAAAAAACTGCTTGAATATGGCGGTCAGGTTGTCCATTTCTTAGAAAATGCCTGGGAACAATCTTTTGATGGCCTGCTACAGGAGCGTATTGAGAATATTGTACACCAGATCCAGTTTAAAACAGTTAAAGAAGATTTAAATTTATGGTATTTAAGTGGTGCTTTTGATTTATTGCAAGGTGCCCTGATTATTAACCGCTATCAATATCCTGATCTGGATGAACAAAAAGTAATTAACCAGATCGAAGAAATTAAACGTGATATCTGGCTGGGCCTGCAATATGAAATGAGCTCAGTTGAAAAAGTGAAACTGATCAACCATGTGTTATATCAGCAATATGGCTTTGGAGGGAATACCAAAAACCACCATGATCCGCAAAATTCTTATTTAAACCAGGTACTGGAAAGTAAAAAAGGTAACCAGATTACGCTGGCCATCATTTATTCTACTTTAGCTCAAAAACTGGATCTTCCGGTGTACGGAATTAATTTACCGCAGCATTTCATTTTAGGCTATATAGACGATAGTAAACAGGAAGGGAATGAATATGGAGTGCTTTTCTATATCAATGCTTTTAACCGTGGCAATATTTTCGGTAAACATGATGTGGATCAGTTTTTACGCCAGCTTAATTTAGAAGCCTTACCAGAATATTACAGGCCCTGCAGCAATACCGATATTATCCGCCGTGTAATCAGAAACCTGATTTCGGCTTACGAAAATGCGGGGGCTACCGATAAAGTTGCCGAATTGAACGAATTACAGGATATTATTGCCGAAAAATAGTTTATCTAGATCCCATGCATAAAAGAAAGCTTATCACCCCTACTGTACTGTTTTGCATTACAGTTATCACTTCGTTATCATTTTTGAGTATCCAATCAAAAGCTCAAAAAACCGTAAAACCGAATGTTATTGCGTATTACACAGGGCAAAATTCGGTGATTGACAGCTTTCCCATCGAAAAATTGAGTCATTTGATTTATAGTTTCGGGCATTTAAAGGGTGATAGTTTAAATATCAGATCGGCGAAGGATTCGACTTTGATTACCAAAATGGTAGAATTAAAAAAGCGTAATCCTGATTTGAAAGTGATGATTGCACTGGGTGGCTGGAGTGGCTGCGCGCCTTGTTCTGAAGTTTTCAGCAGGGCTGACGGACGGAAAACTTTTGCTAAAACCACTAAAGAAATTCTTGATTTTTTCCATGCCGATGGTATAGATCTCGATTGGGAATATCCTGCGGTAATGGGCTATCCCGGGCACAGGTACACGGTTGATGATAAGCACAATTTTACCTTACTGGTTAAAGAACTGCGAAGAAAACTGGGTAAAAAGGCTGAAATCAGTTTTGCGGCCGGCGGGACGAAAAACTGTATCGATTCTTGTTTTGAATGGGACAAGGTAATGCCTTTGGTAAACCGGGTAAATTTAATGAGTTACGACCTGGTGAGTGGTTATGCGGTTAAAAGTGGTCACCATTCGCCATTATATGCCACTGCCGAACAAGATTTATCGGGCGATTTTGGTGTAAAAGCTTTAATAAAATCAGGCGTTCCGGCACAAAAAATAGCTTTGGGAGCAGCTTTCTACGCCCGTATTTTTGAAAACAGCACCGATGCCAACCAGGGTTTATATCAACCTACAAAATTCATCAGCGGGGTTTCTTATAAAAACTTTAAAAAACAGTTTTCGAGCGAAAACGGTTACAACTATTATTGGGATGAAAAGGCCCAGGCGCCTTACTATTATAATCCTCAAACAAAATACCTCGCCACGTTTGATGACCCGAAATCAATATCATTAAAAACAAAATATGTGATTGATCAAAAACTAAATGGCATCATGTTTTGGGAACTTACTGATGATGCGTATACAGATGGCTTGCTGGATGTGATTGATAAAACCATAAAGGAATTATAAGGGGCTTCCAAAGGTTACTACCCAGTAATTTTGAGTCATACCTATACCCGCCTGTTTACTTTTAGCATCCATCATTGCCAGGCAATGGCTTACACTATTTTTCCAGGCGGCAATTACCTGATCAGCATGACTGTATCCTTTAGCCAGATTTTCAGCTCTAAAATCGCCTGTATAAGCTCATTTAAAGCGCGTTCCTCTGGTGTACCGCCTTCTGGAGATAGATGATCAAAATAGTTCCGCTTCGCCATGTCTTGAGCATGGGCCAGTGCTGCATCCTGTAATTGCTTATTTGGTGCTAAATTGGGTACCGGTGGCATGTAAATAGTACCACAATTACATCCGCTCTGCCTTAACGAGTTAATTTTATCAATCACTAAATCAATATCCCGATCAGGCAAAGCCCTTTCATCCTTTTTGCATTGCACCAGTAAAATAACGAGCAACATGGCAGCAAACAAGCCCAGGTATTTTTTCATATTTTATTTTATCCTATAAAAGGAGGCAAGTGTAAAGTTACCTCCAATATGCATGTTGATGCTATAAATTAAAAGGCTCTTTCTCTGCCCATGTAAACATTTTTACCAGTGTAAAAAGTATTACCAGACGGGCCTGGAGAGCCGCTATCACCTTCCATTTGCATGTTAATGATGAGCCACATCGGTTTATTTACCGAATTGCTCATAGTATGTTTAGCTACCCAAACGTTATCGATATAATAATGGCAATCTACGTCGGTTGCACTTACTTTATTGTACCAGCATTTATAATTATGGTACGAGCCCGCAGTAGAAACTGTTGTAAGTTTATTTTCCCAGCCACCATCGTAGGTATTCTGCCAATTGGTATTACTGCCTTTAAACTCCATAATATCACTTTCAGGTGGCCATGAATTAACGCCGGTGATCCAGAAAGCAGGCCAGGTTCCTTTAGTGGTTGGTACAGCAAAATCGCCCGAAATGGTATAACTGGGAAACTGATCATTAATCAACACCTGCTGTTTGGCATAACAGGCACCAGAATTGTACCATATTGCCAGGTTTGTAAAGCCATTGGCCGTACTGTTTCCAGGCGAGGAGGCTAAACGAGTAGCTTTAATGGTTAATACTCCACCACTCAGCGAAATCTGGTTATGGTTGGTGGTACTTCCCACCATACGTGCAGAACCATTATGATCGGTACCCCAGGGATAATTATAATTCCATTGTGCCTCGAAAGCAGTATAACTGGCTAAGGAGTTACCATCAATCAATGTTTCCCAGGCTTTAACCTGACCATTTTCTGATTGAACTGTTTCTTTATCCTTTTTACAAGATAAAAGGGATAAAAATGCGCATGCAAATAGCATACACCACATTTTTTCATTTCTCATTTTTTTTTGAATTAGGTAAATATTTGGTTAATTATAAAGCATTTAGCAATTGATCACCCAATAAAAAGAACACATAGAAACCCGTAATTCAACATTAGCTACCTTTTAAAATGGCATACAAAATAAACTCAGGTTGATGTGTTTTTATAAATTTGGTTAGATCAGGCGCGTAGTAATCGGTTTCGAAACGACATCGCTGTAAGCAAATATAGACGGCGCTTTGCTAAAAAATGAGGGGCTAAATCGTAAAAAAGGAGTGGTAAAATGAGCGTTTTAGTCAACCAGTTATCAGAATACGTCAAAAAAGCGTTTAAAAACAAAAGCCTGATCAAGAACCATGATCAGGCTTTCCAATATTTTTAAACCATTAATTACAAGTATAGCTTAAAGTGTATTTTGCATTATAAGTTTCAGTTGTAGAAGGCCCGCTAGAAGGGTAAAAAGTAGAAATATTTGAAAAATTTAGTGAACTGGCATTACCCTTTGCATCATATTGTGAAGTGAAAGTTATTATATCGTCACTAAATGGCTTACCATCCTGATCAACGGTTTTAGATACACTTTTAATGAGTACATTTTTAGATTGTTTGCCGAAATATCCTCCAGGGAAATAATCAACATGATATGAAAGTGGATCGGAGATTTCGTAGGTATTAACGGCAATATCGTTCGAATAAGAATAAGTAGTAGTTTCAGTGAAACGTAGATCTCCACTAACTGATACAGCTTTTACCAAATTCCCATTTGAGTAAGTTAAATTATCAGTGGTACTCAAATCGCTATTTAAATAATTCTTTACCTGAACCAGATAACCATCATTGTTATAGGTATATTTTCGTGTATAATCGTAAAAAACACCCCCAACCATAATTATACCCTTGCTTCCACTCGATACTGCCCTTCCATTTTCGAGAACAATTTCGGCCATATAACCACTCTCATCAACTGCGGTAATTTTGCTGGCAGAATAGGTATAAGTATTTGTTTCAGGTCCCGTAGTTGCTTTCGATATCCGCCCCAAAGCGTCGTAAGCAAAAGTGATCGTATAACTGCCCAAAAAATCTAAATCAGCCTTTAGGGTGGTGAGCTTACAACCGTTGCCTTTGGCAAGCAGCTGTTCGTTATAATTAATTTCTTTTTTACAACCCGCTACTGTGATGATGGCAACAAAGGCTACCATGGCATATTTGATTGTTTTTTGCATTGAGATTTCTGGTTAAGAGGTTAAAATATCAGCAAAGATATTAAAATTTCTCTTTTTTCATCCAGTCAGCCAGCAAGTTAAACCAATCTACATCTGATGTTTTATTAATTAAGCCAAAACCATGACCACCTTTTTCAAAAAGATAAATATCGGTTTCAACACCGTGTTTTTTTAATGCTTCGTTCATCAAAACACTATTTTCGTAAGGAACAGTTTTATCATCTTTTGCGTGTACAAAAAAAGTTGGAGGTGTTTTTTTGTTTACATTTTTATTGGCAGAAAAATAGTGTTTAAGGTTCTCAGGAGGATTTGGTCCCAATAAATTTTTCATCGTACCCGTATGTACTGATTCTTCGAAACTGATAACGGGATAAATTAATGCTCCGAAATTTGGCTTTAAATTTATTTTTTCAGGATCATCAATTTTTAAGTCGTTGTAATGTGTGATTAGGGTTGATGCAAAATGACCGCCTGCAGAGAAACCCATAATCCCGATTTTATTGGCTTTGATGCCGTACTTTTTAGCATTTTTTCTAATCAGATAAATGGCCTGCTGTGCATCCTGTAAAGGACCATAGGTTTTATCTACCATAATGGCATCGCTGGGTAAACGGTACTTTAACACAAAAGCCGTTACGCCAATGGCATTAAATCTTTTGGCCACATCGGTTCCTTCGTGACTAAAAGCGAGGGCACCATAGCCACCACCCGGACAGATAATTACTGCTGTACCGGTGGCAATGTTTTTAGGTGCTTCAAAAACAGTTAATGTAGGTATTGATACTTTGGTAATACTTAAAGTTCCATTTGAACGGACTTCGGTATTTTCTACATAATCAGCAGGAGTTGGTTTGGCCCCGGGAATGTTTCCTGAATAAACTGGAATTACCTCTTGTGCTTTCGCTGTAACTAGAAATGACATCAATGCTAGGATTAAAATAGCCTTCATATTTATTTGCTTTCTTTTTTGGTGGTTCTAAGATAATATAATAGTGAATTATATTCCTCATTGGCCATTAAGTGGATCGGAATAAAAAACTGCGAATGCATCATCACATTTGTTATACTGATATATTGATCATAAACTTTAAACGATGTAAGGATATTCCATTTTGCGAAAGATCGATAATTATCGGTAATACCTTCAATGCCTTCATCAGTGATTATCAACTTACGCGTGTTTGAAGGAAATGCCAGATTCGTAGTATTTTCAAACTTAGTCCAAAAACTACGTGTTGATCTTAACATCCTAATAAAAGCACTTAAAGCAACAATCCAACAGAAAATTAACATGCTTAAATCTATCTCTTCATTCTTTACAATGTAGTGCAAATAGCCGTACATAACAATTCCTAACAAGAAGGAGACCAATGAAACAATTTTAAGTCTATTGCTAAACGTCTTCCAGATTATCTGGTTTGACTCCAATAAGCTTTTTTTTACATTAAAGTCTTCGATGATGATATTCATATCTATTCTTTTGCTTATATCTGAAAGGCATACATCTACTAAAACTCCATTAAATAAGCCTTTAAAAAATCATTGATATCACCATTTAAAACTGCATCGGGATTCGACGTTTGATAATTGGTGCGGTGATCTTTCACGCGCCTGTCATCAAGCACATAACTTCTGATCTGCGAACCCCACTCAATTTTCTTTTTTGATCCTTCTATCAGTGCAGTTGCTTCATTGCGCTTGCGTTCCTCAATTTCGTATAACTGCGATTTTAATAAACGGATGGCATTCTCTTTATTCTGCAACTGTGATCTCGACTCCTGGTTTTTAATGATGATACCCGATGGCTTGTGGTATAAACGCACGGCAGTTTCTACCTTGTTTACATTTTGTCCACCAGCTCCGCCGGCCCTAAAAGTTTCAAATTCTATATCCGCAGGATTAATATCGATCTCTATCGTATCATCAACCAATGGATAAACGTACACCGAAGCAAAAGAGGTATGCCTGCGGGCGTTCGAATCGAATGGAGAAATACGCACCAAACGGTGCACACCATTTTCACCTTTAAGGTAACCGTAAGAAAAATCGCCATCAAACTGGAGCGTAACCGATTTTATACCTGCAACCTCTCCTTCCTGACTGTCTTGCTCGGTGATTTTATAGCCGTTTTTCTCGCCCCACATCATATACATCCGCATGAGCATGTAAGCCCAATCGCAGCTTTCCGTTCCACCAGCACCTGCGGTAATCTGTAGTACAGCAGAAAGCTGGTCTTCCTTATTCCGCAACATATTTTTGAGTTCCAGCTCTTCCACAGCAGTTTTGCCGATCTCGAACTGATCTTTCAATTCTGCTTCCGAAGCATCTCCTGATTGAAAAAACTCAAACATCACGGCAGTATCTTCAACTGCGTTATTGGTTTGGTTAAACCCATCAGTCCATTTTTTCTTTGAACTGATTTCGGCAAGAATTTTTTCTGCTTTTTTTGGATCGTCCCAGAAATCGGGCGCCATTGTTAATTTTTCTTCTTCGCGAATGGCGTAAAGTAGCTCATCAACGTCAAAGATACCTCCTCAGCGACGTTACTCTGTCCCTTAAATCCTGAATTTGTTCTTTGGTCATGGAGCAAATATATAAAATCGCTTTGAGCATAGCGCATGGCGCAAAGCGATTTCGGTTAAAACTGATCCTTTACTGTTTGCTAACCAATTTTATTTCTTTAATCAATCAGGCACAATGACTAATGAACCACCTTTATTTCTTCATCGACATATAATCCAGCGTTAGATTGGATAATAACTTAACACCTAACACAAAGCCGCTTTCATCGAGGTAAAAATCTGGCGTATGGTGCGATGGCGCTTTTAATGGATCCTTACCTTTTGGCATTCCTCCTAAAAACACAAATAAACCCGGTACTTTTTCCTGAAAGAAAGAGAAATCTTCAGCCCCGGTAACGGGTGGCTTTACCTTAACATGTTCCTTACCTGCTGTGGATTGCATACTTGGCAGCATTTTTTCGGTTAGTGCGATGTTATTAAAGGTAACAGGGTAGTGATTGCTGTATGGAATTTTAACTTCAGCCGTTGCGCCGCCAGCTTCGGCTGTTTTGGTTACGATGGTTTTAATACGCTCGATAAACATGGCTTCATCTTCTTTGCTGAAATTACGTACCGTACCCAACATCTCTACCTTTTCAGGGATAATGTTCGAGCGTACCCCACCATTAATAGCACCTATGGTAACCACACCAGGATTTTCAGTTACGTTTAAGTTTCGGCTTACAATGGTTTGCAGGTTATTGATGATTTGTGCAGAAATCACCACCGGATCGATACTGCTCCATGGGTAAGCGCCGTGTGCTTGACGGCCGGTAACCGTAATTTTCATATCGTTTACTGCTGCCATGGTTCCACCCGGACGGTAAGTTACCTCACCAACTTCTGTTTGAGAGTTGATATGCAGTCCAAAAATTACATCTACTTTAGGATTTTCTAATACACCTTCTTTAATCATTAAAGCGGCACCGCCTTCATCTCCTGCCGGAACACCTTCTTCTGCGGGTTGAAATATGAATTTAACTGTTCCCTGAATATCTTTTTGCATTGAAGCCAGTACCTCGGCTACGCCCATTAAGATGGCCACATGGCTATCATGTCCGCAGGCGTGCATTACACCAACTTCTTGTCCGTTATATTGCGTTTTCACTTTTGATGCAAAGGGCACATCTACTCTTTCGGTAACTGGGAGCCCATCCATATCGGCACGCAGGGCCACCACCGGCCCAGGTTTACCACCTTTTAGAATTCCTACTACACCCGTTTTGGCCACACCTGTAGTTACTTTTATTCCTAGTGACCCAAGGTGTTTTGCAATAATACCCGCTGTTCTTACTTCCGTATTTCCCAATTCAGGATGCTCGTGAAAATCGCGCCTCCAGGTAATTACTTTTTGTTCAATGGCATCAGCTTTTTTTGAAACCAAAGGTCTCAAATCCGATTTTTGGGCAAAAGCATTTAATCCAAGCAGGGAAAAACCAATCAGGTATATTTTTTTCATGATGTAGTTGTTTAGTTTAGGTGCCCTAATCTAAACAATTTTATGGAGAGATGGAATTGTATAAAACGATAATAGCCATCCCAAGGGATGGCTATTAGAACATTAACCTTTTTTATAGATAACGATCTTTCTTACATAAATATCACAAGCAATAACCTCATCATTAGCACCAATTGCCACTCCTCTAGCAAAATCTAACTGACCAAGTCCTATTTTTTCTCTAACATCGCCATTTTCATCAGTTTTAATAATATAGCCGCCGGCTGCAATATATAAGTAATCACCTTTAGCCTTAATGGCCCAGTAGTTATCTGACACCTTCCATGTTTTTAAATATTTGCCTTGTTTATCAAAAACCTGCATCCTGCCCGCATCACTAACATAAATGTTTCCTTTAAAATAACAAATGCCTAATGGTGTGTAGAATTGACCACTTGCTCTACCCTCAGTACCAAATGTAAAAAGTAACTTCCCATTTGAATCGTATTTCTTAACCCGATCATTTAGGCTATCCACAATCCAGATATTCTGCTCATCATCAATAGTCAGCTCTTCAATGTTTCCAAATCCGTTATCCCCTGTTCCATAAACGCCCCATTCTCTAATCAACTGCTTATTGGTATCAAATATTTGGACGTAACTACTACTCTGCGTGCGGGTTGCTATATAATTTCCATTATTAAAAAAACCAGTTGCTCTGGCTCCCGAGCCAGTATAAAATAATTCCTTATAATTTCCATTGATATCAAATTTCTGAACACGGTTTAATCCCTCGTCACTTACATAAATATTTCCTGTTTTATCTGTTTCAACATGATATGCAAAACTAAACTGACCAATCCCATTCCCCTCCGAGCCAAAAGATAGTGCACGATAGTAATTTAACCCTGAAGTATATCCAAAATCAGCATCACTAAACCTACTAAACGATTTCGGACTATTGTAGGTTCTAACCTTATAAAAATTCTTTGTCAAGGATTTACTAATCGCAGAATCATCAAAAGATGTATCAGCCAATTCTTTTAACAAAACATATTTTTGAGCCACATTATCAAATTTATATAATTGATATTTTTGAGCCAAAGGCATGGGTGTCCAGGATACAGTTATACGTGATCCATAAATACCTTTTGTTGCTTTTAGATTTATTGGTCGATCAACATCAAGCGTATCGATAATTCTTAGGGTATCTATTTTGGTCAACCCCTCTTTTTCGCAAGAAGAAAAAAGAAAACAGGAAAAAAACAGGCAACAGGCTGCTAATAGTGAGAGCGATCTAAACATATTTTAAAATTTTGACGAAGATAATTATTTAACAGCACATGTTAAATAATTATCTTTTATCGGTGCTACCCAAACATGCCTTTCAACTTATCAATAATTCCACCTTCACTTTTTTGTCCGGGCTGTTGTGCCTGTCCGCCACCGTTAAACATGCCAATTACATCACTCACATCAAACTTACCATCATCACCACCTAAACTCCCTAAAACATCTTTAATATTAAAAGAACTGTCATTAGGATCATTCGTTTTTTGGGTAAACTTCGCAATTAAGCCTGGAATGATGCTTGATGCCAAAGATTTTGCAGTATCGGCATTAATACCCAACCCACTTAATTTATCTATAAAAATTCCGGAGGCCTGTTCGGCAACCTGAGTACCTTCTGCTTTATTTCCATTAAAAATATCAGTCAAGGCGCCAATATTACCTGATGATACCTGATCTTTCAGGCTATCGAAAATAGATCCCGAAGCAGCCTGAATTACCGCTTCATTGTGCTCGTTTGGAATAGCGGTATTGTTAACAACACTTTCCTGTACGTTTTCACGCACCATTTCATTTAAATTTTCTAACATAAGTGTAGAATTAAAAGATTAAAATAATTAATGAACTAACAGGGATGTTATTTTAAAGGTAAGCGGTTTAATCGAGATTAAAAATTCTAAGTTCACTACATCACATTGCATTTTATACCGATAAATAAAATTTAATATCTTCTTAATGATTTTGAACATTAAAAAGACCGTTTTAAATTTTTGCTTTATTACTTTTACAAAAAAACAAAGATTATGTTACCTAAAGTAAATTTTACAGAAACTGAGGCCTACAAATATTTAGCCGATCATTTCATAGATATTAATCAAAAAAGCATTAAAGATCTTTTTGCTGAAGATGCAGATCGTTTCAATAAGTTTTCTGTTTTTTTTGAAGATATTTTATTGGATTACAGTAAAAACCGCATCAGCGATGAAACATTGGCGCTGTTAATTCAACTGGCACGAGAGTGTAAATTGGACGAAGCCATAAAATCGATGTACAACGGTGATAAAATCAACGAAACGGAAGATCGTTCGGTACTCCATATTGCGCTGCGTAATTTAAGCAATACCCCGATTTTAGTTGATGGTAAAGATGTAATGCCCGAAGTTAATGCGGTATTGGCTAAAATGGAAAAATTTAGCAACAGTATTATCAGCGGCGAATGGAAAGGTTATACCGGCAAAGCCATTACCGATATTGTAAATATTGGTATCGGTGGTTCTGATTTAGGACCAGTTATGGTGACCGAGGCATTAAAGCATTATAAAAACCACTTAAATATCCATTTTGTTTCTAATATTGATGGCACACACATTGCAGAAACATTAGCAGATCTAAATGCAGAAACCACCTTATTCTTAGTGGCATCGAAAACTTTTACCACACAGGAAACCATGACCAATGCACACTCTGCACGTACCTGGTTTTTAGAAAAAGGAGGTAAAGAAAACGATATTGCCAAACACTTTGCAGCATTATCTACCAATGCAAAAGACGTTTCGGCCTTTGGTATTGATACCGAAAATATGTTCGAGTTTTGGGACTGGGTTGGCGGCCGTTATTCGTTATGGAGCGCAATCGGTTTATCCATTTCGTTAAGCATAGGTTTCGACAACTTTAAACAATTACTGGCCGGTGCCCATGCTACTGATAACCACTTTAAAACTGCTGAATTTGAAAACAATCTACCAGTAATTTTAGGTTTATTGGGCGTTTGGTACATCAATTTTTATAATGCAGAAACACAGGTTATTTTACCTTACGACCAGTACATGCACCGTTTTGCTGCCTATTTCCAACAAGGTGATATGGAAAGTAATGGTAAACATGTAGATAGAAACGGTAATGAGGTTGATTATGAAACCGGACCGATTATCTGGGGTGAACCTGGCACAAACGGTCAACACGCTTTTTATCAATTAATCCACCAGGGTACCAGGATTATTCCTGCTGACTTTATTGCACCTGCACAGAGTTTGAATCCATTGGGCGATCACCATCCAATTTTATTATCCAACTTTTTTGCACAAACAGAAGCTTTAATGAACGGTAAAACTGAGGAAGAAGTTAAAACCGAATTAAAGAAAGAAGGCAAATCGGATGCTGAAATTGAAAAAATCGCACCATTTAAAGTTTTCGAAGGTAACCGTCCAACAAACTCTATTTTATTAAAAAAAGTAACCCCTTATACTTTGGGCAGTCTGGTGGCCATTTATGAACACAAAATATTTGTTCAGGGGGTAATCTGGAATATTTTCAGTTTCGACCAATGGGGCGTAGAATTAGGCAAGCAATTGGCCAAAAAGATCCTTCCGGAGTTAGCTGGAATTGAAAATGTATCAAGTCATGATAGTTCCACAAATGGCTTAATTAACCAGTATAAGGCCTGGAGATAAAAATTTTAAAATATTCTAAAAAAAAAGCGGGTTTAATACTCGCTTTTTTTGCTTTAATCCATATTTTAGGGCTTCCTTATTTTCGATCCATACTTAATGGAGAAATCCGAATTAACTTATTTAAGAAATAATCGCTCGCTTCTGCCTTTGATCATTTCGCATCATTAAAAACAAAAAATTTATGAAAAAAAGAATTCTTTTTGCTTTGGCTATTTCGGGCCTGTGCTTAAGTGCATCTGCACAAAAAGTACAGTTTACCGAATTTGACCTCGACAATGGCCTGCATGTTATTTTACATCAAGACAAAACTGCTCCGGTTGTTGCCGTTTCAGTGATGTATCATGTTGGTTCAAAAGATGAAGAAACCCAACGCACAGGCTTTGCCCACTTTTTCGAACACTTATTATTCGAAGGTTCGGATAATATCAAAAAAGGTGAATTTATGAAATTAGTGAGCAGTAATGGTGGCCAGAACAATGCCAATACCTCTCAAGACCGTACTTTTTACTATGAAGTTTTTCCATCTAACCAATTAGAACTGGGTTTATGGCTGGAAAGTGAAAGAATGTTACATCCGGTAATTAATGAAGTAGGCGTCAAAACACAGAACGAAGTAGTAAAGGAAGAGAAACGTTTACGTATTGATAATTCACCTTATGGCAAATTTACTGAAAAAATATTTTCACATTTATTTGATGGGCATCCTTACCGCTGGCAACCAATTGGCTCTATGGAACATTTAGATGCCGCAAAATTGAGTGAGTTTATTGCTTTCTTTAAAAAGTATTATGTACCTAATAATGCGGTATTAACCATTGCCGGCGATGTAGATATAGAAAAAACTAAAGCTTTAGTAAAATCATACTTTGCCGAAGTGCCTAAAGGTGCACCCATTGTACGTAAGGACTTCAAATTACCTGAAATTACAAAAGAAATTATTGATACCGCTTATGATGCCAATATTCAAATCCCAGCCATCTTCGCTGCATATCGCGTGCCTGGCATGAAGAGTAGAGAAAGCAAGGTTTTAGGTATGATCAGTTCTATTCTATCAGAAGGTGGAAGCTCAAGATTGAGCACCAAAATGGTTGACCAGAAAAAAACCGCATTACAGGTTGCCGCTTTTAATTATTCGTTAGAAGACTATGGCGCCTACATCACACTTGCCCTACCTAATAAAAACACCCCGCTTAACGATCTGTTAAAAGATATTGATGAAGAAGTTCTACGTCTTCAAACCGACTTAATCAGTGAAAGTGATTACAAGAAACTGCAGAACAAGTTCGAAAACAACTATGTGAGTGCAAATAGCAAAATGCTTGGCGTTGCAGAAAACCTGGCTGATGGTTATACTTTCCATGATAAGGATACAAACGACATTAACAAGGAATTAGAGGTAATCAGATCCATCACCCGTGAGGAGATCAGAGATGTTGCCAAAAAATACCTGAACAAAAACCAAAGAGTTGTATTGTATTACTTACCTAAGAAATAAGCTAACCGCCTTTCATTTTAATTATTAAAAACATGAAAAAATTATTCATTATAGCTGTAATTTCCTTATTTGCTCAAGGTATTTCAGCACAAACCATAGATCGAAGCCATAAACCAAAACCAGGGCCGGCACCTGTAATTACCATCGGCGATCCGGTTATTTATAAATTAGCCAATGGCATCACCGTTTTGGTGGTAGAAAACCACAAATTGCCAAAAATATCTGCCAGTTACAACATTGATGCAGGTCCGATTACCGAAGGTGCCAAAGCAGGTGTGATAGGTTTAATGGGCGGTATGCTTAACGAAGGAACCATCACTAAAACAAAAGCGCAGTTTGATGAAGCTGTAGATCAGTTGGGGGCCGATGTAAATGCAGGCGCAAGCGGTGGTTCGGTATCAGCTTTAACACGTTACTTTCCACAAGCATTTGCTTTAATGACCGAAAGTATCCGTAAGCCCGCTTTTCCGGCAGAATCTTTTGAGAAACTAAAATCACAGACCATTACAGGTTTAAAATCAAGCGAAAAAAGCGCTAAAGCCATTTCTGCACGTGTGGTAAATGCTTTGGCCTATGGCAAAAACCATCCGATGGGAGAATTTGAAACCGAAGCTTCACTCAATGCCATTACTTTGGCCGATGTTAAAGCTGCTTATCAAAAATATGTTACCCCATCAAGAGGTTATTTAACTTTTGTAGGTGATATTAAACCAGAAGCAGCAAAAGCTTTGGCAGAGAAGGCGTTTGGCGATTGGAAAGGAGCCGCATTAACTCTACCAGTATTGGCTAAAGTTGCCAATCCAGCTAAAACAGAGGTTGATGTTATCAATGTAAGCAATGCCGTTCAATCAGAAATTACAGTGATAAATCTAATTGACCTGCCAATGAGCAGCCCTGATTATTTCCCGGTTTTATTAGCGAACCAGATTTTAGGTGGCGGTTCTGAATCGAGATTGTTTGATAATCTTCGTGAGAAACATGGATTTACTTATGGCGCCTATTCCAGTACAGGTTCCGGCCGTTTCCAGTCTAAATTTTCGGCTAATGCTGCCGTTAGAAATGAGAAAGTTGACAGTGCAGTGGTAGAATTTTTAAGAGAGATTAACAACATCCGCACTACAAAAGTTACTGCTGATGAACTACAGAATGCCAAAAACCTTTTCAATGGATCGTTTGCATTAGGCTTAGAAAACCCTGCACGTACTGCAGGTTTTGCCAGCAATATCTTAATCAACAATTTGCCAAAAGATTTTTATCGCACCTATTTGCAAAAGGTAAATGCAGTAACAACCGATGATATTTTAAGGGTAGCCAAAAAGTATTACAACCATGATAATACACGTATTGTTATTGTAGGTAAAAGTGATGCATTTGCAGGTGGTTTAACCAAAGCTGGATTTAAAACACAGATTTTTGATAATTATGCCAATCCGGTTAAAGCAGCAGAAGCAACTTCGGCAGCTACAGCAAGCCCAGCACAGATTATCAGTAACTACATTAAAGCCATTGGTGGTGCCGAAGCAATCAAAAAAATAACTTCTTTACAGCAAACCGGCGAGATGGAAGTACAGGGACAAAAACTGGCTGTTAACATTAAAAACATGGCCCCAAATTTAAGCAGCATGGAAATTTCTATGGGCGGCCAAACTGCAATGAAACAGGTTTATAATGGAAAAACAGGTTACTCAATGCAAATGGGCCAAAAAGCCGAATTAACTGGCGATGACCTGGCTGAAAAGAAAGATGATAAAGGTTATGGCACTCAATTATACTACGCCACTGATGGAACTAAAATTGAATCGGCAGGAACAGCTAAAGTAGGAACAGCAGATGCATTTAAGCTTAATATAACTTCTCCTTCTGGTAAAAAGAAAACCGAATATTATGATACAAAATCAGGCCTACTTTTAAAAGAGGAAAGTACCAGTACAAAAGGTACTGTTGAAATGAGCCAATCAACAGAATATTCGAATTACAAAAAAGTTGGTGATGTATTGTTTCCTTTTACTTTAACACAATCTGTTTCCACCCCTCAGGGCTCGCAGGAGTTTTCGATCGTGATTAAAGACATTAAAGTTAATCCACCGCTAAAAGCTGAAGATTTTAATTAGAATTTAAAGATAATTTAATGAGAAAGCCGTTCCGATGTAAAATCGGGACGGCTTTTTTTATTTTTTTTCTTTCTGAGGCAACCCATTTAAAAAAGCTTACGTATTGACTAAAATTTTTATAAAAATTCAGCTTAACAACCAATGCAAACAAAACAATTACGATGCTTTCTAAATAAATAATCATAAATCTTTAAAAAAAACAGACATGACAGCCAAAAACCGTGTTATCGTAATTTTATTTACCGCTTTTCTGATCATGTTCTATATATCCGCTAAAACAAAGACCCATTTAACACAAAATCCAACTATTTCTTCCAAAATCCCACATAAAACTTAAAAATCAATTAAATGTCTACCCTTATCTATTAACATTATTTATGAAAAACCAAGTTTCAATTATTTTACTGGCTGTATTTGTCACATTATCCTTTGCCTGCTCTAAAAAACAGGCCGAAGAAATAAAACCTGCCGGACCAACTGCTGTAACCACCGCAAATGTAACCTACGCTAATTTCGCTGGTGCGCTGTTTCAAACCAAATGTGCCAACTGCCATGGGCCAAATGGGGCACTTAAAACAATCTGGTTATTTAATGGCATTGCTTCCATTAAAAGTGATGCCCGTGTAGCCAATAGCGTACTGGTTACCAAAACAATGCCCAAAGGAGGTACCCTAACCGTTAGCGAAAGAGAACTCTTGCAAGCTTGGTTTGATAAGGGCATGCCAGAATAATCTCCAAAAAAAAATTAACGCCCGGTTTTATTAAGAACTTAAATACATTACAGATGCAAAAATTATTTTTCACATTAACAGCCCTCTTTTTATGCACGGGCATAAAGGCACAGATATGGGTAAGCAAAAGCGTTAATTCTTCATTTTTTTCTACCACACCGATAGAAGATATCGATGCGCAGAGCAAAACAGGTGCTTCGGCCATTAATACCAAAACCAACGATATTATTTTCAAAATCAATAATACTTCTTTTCAGTTTAAGAAAAAGCTGATGCAGGAGCACTTTAATGAAAATTATATCGAAAGTGATAAATTTCCCACCTCTGATTTTAAAGGGAAAATTGTAGAACAGATTGATTTTTCTAAACCCGGCACCTACCCCATCACCGTAAAAGGAAATCTTCAGATCCACGGAGTAACCAAAGAATATACTGCAAAAGGATCGCTGGTTATTACCGATGATGACGCGAAAGCAAGTTCGACTTTTAATGTAAAACTGGCAGATCATGATATCAAAATTCCAACCATCGTTTTTAAACAGATCGCGGAAACCGTACAGGTAAAAATGACAGCTATTTATCAACCTAAAAAATAAATTCTTATGAAATATCATCTAAAATCTCTTTTATACTTAGCTGTCATCTGCCTGCCTTCTTTAGCTTTTGCTCAGGACTCGCTTGAAAAAGCTTTAGAAATGCCTATCGAAAAAAAGAATGTTCAGGCTACTTTTAAGGCAACTAAACTGATCAATATCCAAACCAATGAAACCATTTATAAAAATGAATTCGATTTCAGGGTAGATCACCGTTTTGGCGATATTGCCGGAAATAGCGGCGGGATTAAAAACTTTTTCGGATTGGACCAATCGACAGATATCCGCATCGGGTTCGAATATGGTATCAGTGATAAACTTTCGGTAGGTTTGGCCAGGGCAAAAGGAGCCGGAGTAGTTACGCAGCTTTATGAAGGGAATTTAAAATACCGCTTGCTGGAACAGACTTCCGATGATAAAATACCAGTAGCTGTAACTTTATTCGGAAGTACAACCGTTTCTGCCGTAAAAGCCTCAACCGATCCAACTGCAGCAAATGCGTACAGCGATTTTCAAGACCGTTTAACTTATGTGGTGCAGGCTGTTATTGCCCGCAAATTCAATTCAAACTTTTCGGTATTGCTGATGCCATCTTATGTGCACCGAAATTTTACTGTTTTTGGCGATCAGAACGATATGCTTGCCTTATCGGTTGGTGGTCGTATCAAAATTACCAAACGCATGGCTTTTGTGGCCGATTATACCATTCCTTTCAGGGATAAAAATAAAGAAGCTTATCTGGAAAGCACATTGGGAACGCAATATTACAAAACGCTTGGTGCCGGACTGGAATTTGAAACAGGCGGTCATATTTTTCACCTGAACTTTACCAACGCAACCGCAATACAGGAATCGCAGTTTATTACCGATACCAATACTTCATGGCTTAAAGGACAATACCGTTGGGGATTTAGTATTGCCAGGAGGTTTTCTTTCGATAAGAAAAAAGCAAAGTAGTTCAAAATCAACCAGTAATAAACCAACAAAACAATTATGGAACGTAATGAATTTATCAAATCTTTGGGTCTAGGCGTAGCCCTGGTATGTACAGGAGCCTGTTTTTCGGCCTGTGGCAAAAAAAGTGATTCACCAGAACCCGGTAATCCAACTGGAGGTGGTGCTCCTTCCGGTACCACAGCAAGTGTAGATTTAAGCACGCAGCTACTGGCCATTGGTGCATCTGCTGTGGTAAACGGTATTTTATTTATACGAACCGCGGCGGGCAATACAATCACTTCATTTGCGGCTACGCAGGCCATCTGCCCTCATCAGGGTGGTGCTTTGAGTTTTATCCAGGCAAGTAATTACATTCAATGTGCTTTACATAGCTCGAGATATACCACTTCGGGAAGTATTTTGGCACAACCAAATGATGGTGGTACTACAAGTGCGCTAAAGGTTTATCCACTTACCGTTTCAGGAAATACGTTGACTGCAACGGCTTAATTTTTGTTTTTTAAGGGTTAAAGCAGTATCGTGATGGGTGCTGCTTTTTTGTGGCCATTTAAACCGTTACGTTCTGTCCTTTTACGTCGAAAGCATCACGTAAACCTATGGCCAGCACATTAAAGGCATACACTGTAAGCATAATGGCCAATCCCGGCAAAATAGCCAGGTAAGCGGCATCCATAATAATATAACCGTAATGTTCTTTAATCATGCTTCCCCAGCTTGGCATAGGTGGCTGGGCACCAAAGCCCAAAAAGCTCAGCCCTGTTTCCAGTAGTATAGCTGAGGCAAAATTAGAAGAAGCAACCACTAAAATAGGCCCGGCAATATTTGGAAGTATATGTTTAATAATGGTTCGGCTGGTGCTAAAACCTAAGGCTCTTGCTGCCTCTACAAATTCTACCTCTTTTAATGCCATCACCTGTCCGCGTACCAGTCTGGCTACATCTACCCAGGTTGATAGGCCAACTGCGATAAATATTTGCCAGAAACCTTTCCCTAATGCAAATGAGATGGCAATAACCAGTAAAAGTGATGGCAACGACCAAACCACGTTCATAAACCAGCTTATGGCGGCATCTACCCTGCCGCCAAAATAACCCGCAATGGCGCCTAAACTCACTCCAATAAAAAGAGAAATGAGTACAGCCATTAAACCTACCGACAGTGATACGCGGATACCCAAAATTAAACGGCTTAATAAATCACGCCCGTAAATATCGGTCCCCAAAATATAAGTATGTTTATAGATGTTATTTTTTTCGAAGAGCGCTTGTGGTGTCCCTATTTTTGATGGTAAAACACAACCTGGACATAAATCTTTCAGTTCATACCTGGTTTCTTTGGCTTTTTCATCCTCGCCAATATATTCCTGTACAAAAACATCTTTATCTTTTATCTTGTAAGAACTAATCGGTATACTTTTAAAAGTTGGTGTTTGCCCATTTAACATCCTTTCGAAAAAATTAACTTTTTCTACTTTTGGATTCCGGCTGATAATCAAAAATGTAAAGGCGCTGCCAGGTTTCTTTTTGTTTAACTGGAGCGTTTGGACGTTTGCATTCGGAGAATGATCGGGCATAATTAAATAACCCAAAATGCCCATCAGCATTAACAAAAGGATAAAGATCAAACCACCAAATGCCAGTTTATTCCGCTTAAACTTTAACCATACTTTTTTTGATGGGCTATTATCCATTATCTAACCATTCTGCCTTTCCAATTGTATTTCCCACTGTTTCCGGCAATGCCAATGTAAACGATATAGATGATATGCAGCACATTTAAAACAGGGATTAAAATAAGTAAACTACGTCTTTTGGCAAAGCCGGTTACATCCCATAAAAATAAGGTTTCTAAAAGCATTTTAACCAACAATTGATAAAACATAACAGTTAAAAATCCTGGGATAAACAGTCCGGTAATAAAGTTTGACAATATGCTGAGATTGAAAATCCAGATGAGTACACCCAAAACAATAATGGCCTTATTTTTATAGCGGGTACTCTTCGAGGCCCAACGCTTGCGCTGCTGAATAAATGAACTCAGGGTCTCTTTCGCATGGGTATATACAATAGCCTCCCTATTCTTTAAAAATCCTATTTTATCAGGGTATTTTGCCGCAATTTTATGCAATAATAACTCATCATCGCCCGATGCCAGATCATCAATCCCCTGAAAACCGCCAACTTCATAAAAAGTGGCCTTTTCATAAGCCAGGTTTGCACCGTTACAGGTTGAAGGTTGTTTATTCCCAATGGTAGAAGCACCCAAACCGATCAGGTACAGAAACTCTAAAGATTGCAAACGTTCAAAAAAACTTTTTTCCTGAAAATAAGCTACTGGAGAAGAAATCATTTTATAGTTTTTCTCTTCATACAAATTTACAATAGTAGCTAACCAGTCAAGCCCCATCCTGCAATCGGCATCAGTGGTGATGATCAGGTCGCCAGTACAGGTCCCAATAGCGGTTTGTATAGCCTTTTTCTTATAAGAATTTAATGCCCGATCTTCATTGAGCTTGATCAGTTTAACATTCCGGTCTGAGTAACTAAGCACAATCTCAGCCGTACGGTCGGTAGAATGATCATCAATAATAATGATCTCCGTTAAAGCTTCAGGGTATTGTTGAGCAATCAGATCGTCAATCGTTTTATTGATATTGGCCTCTTCATCCCGTGCAGCAACAATAATAGAAACTCTGGTGTGTGGATCTGACTTTTGTGAAGTAAAATAAACCAATCTATGCCATCCCCTTATAAAATTGAGGACCAGAATGCCATAGATTAAGGTTAAAGCAGCAGATAATAGACTAATTAGATTTAGAATTTCCAAAAAAATTGAGTTTAAAAACGAAATAAGTGCCTAAGATAGCAGGAATTATGATATTTATAAGCCAAATACTGGCAGTACATGCAATAACAGCAACATGTTGATCGGTTACATGTTTGAATAATTCAACAGCGGTAACGCTCCTGATCCCTACATCGAAAAGATCCAATGAAGGCAATGCCGATTGCACCAAAAAGAGCAAACAGGTCATCATCACAATATCTGCATAATGTAAACCGGGTACCAGCCATACAAACAGAATAAAATATTGTGAACTGAAAACCAGGTACCGTGCGAAACAATAAGTAATGATTTTAAAAAGTTCCCTTTTTCTGTATCTGGCCAAAATGCCATAAAACTTTTTATACTTCCGGGTGAATTTAAAGGATAACAAAATCCCGTTCAGCCACCGGATGTTGAAGTAGAAAATCAGAAAAAACAGACAAAAAATTACTGCGAAAAATACTAAAGCTATAAACAGTACCCGGTCGATCGGGATAAAGCGATACACAAAAAAACAGGCTGCAATGGCTCCAAAAACGTTGGTTAGCACCAATTGCCCAATACTACCGACACTCATGGCTACTATGCCAACTATCCTTCTTTTAGGCGAAAGGAAAAATACCCTGCCTCCATACTCTCCAAGCCTGTTGGGTGTAAAAATAGCGAGCGTTAAGCCACAAAAAACCGATTCGATGGCACGGTAAAAGCTGATGGGCTCGATCTGGCTCATCAAATATTTCCATTTGCCAGCCTCTAAAAACCAGTTCACCAACATCAAGAGTACGACGATGCCAATTACAGTAATAATTTCTGCCTGGGGGATATCTTTTAACAGGGTACTAAAATCGCGGAGGTTTCTGTTGGCAACGAGTTTATGGTAAATAAACCAAAAGGCAAATACTACAATTGCAGCTTTAATGAAAAGTGATAATATTTTTTTGTGCTTGCCTGTCAAGTTTATCTTTTTTTTTGCAAATATGCTTAATATTGCTGTAATGTTGAACGAAAAAAAGGAACGGGTAATTATGGGCATCGATCCCGGCACTGCGGTGATGGGTTATGGCGTAATTTTAGAGAAGGGAAATAAAACGGAACTGATCAGTTTGGGAGTGGTAAAAATGACCCATTTGGATGATCCTTTTCTTAAGCTTCAGCGGATATTTGAAAAAACGGTCGTACTCATCGATCAATATAAACCAGATGTGCTGGCTATCGAAGCACCATTTTATGGAAAAAACATCCAGGTATTGTTAAAACTTGGCCGTGCCCAGGGTATCGCCATTGCAGCCGCGCTATCAAGAAACATATCGGTAACCGAATATTCACCGCGAAAGATCAAACAATCGATTACAGGCAGCGGTAATGCTACTAAAGAGCAAGTGGCAGCCATGTTGCAACGTTTATTAAATTTTAAAGAAACTCCCGAATTTTTAGATGCTACCGATGGTCTGGCAGTAGCGGTGTGCCATTCTTTCCAAAAAATTACCACGGGAGGTAAATCAAAAACCTATTCGGGCTGGGAATCTTTTGTTAGTGATAATAAAACCAAGGTTAAAGGTATAGCGGTTAAAGCGAAGAAATAAATCTTAAATGAATTCGATGGTTGGTGGAGTTTATCTAATTCGTCATTGCGAACCGAAGTATGGGATGCAGGCAATGGAGTGAAGCAATCTTTCCTGGTAGAGAATATAAATGGTTCGTGCGGACACGAACCATGAAGCAGAAATTTATACCTGATTATTTTCAATCAGACTTTTAGTTGCTAATTCCCTCGCAATTTTATCTTTCCTAATAAAATGTTTTATTACAAAAAACACCACAACACCCACCAATATTAACATCCAGAGATTAGAAACAGCAATAATGATTTCTTTAAAAATCGTCCAGCCGTTTACAATACCCAACCATAATCTGTTAATAAATGCCGGACGGTAATCGTACAGGTTATCATTAGCAACTACCATGGTTTTAACGGTATTGTCCTGATAAAAATTAAGGGTAATGGTGCTAAATTTTACGCGGTTATCGATCTGCATGTTCTCGATTCGTTTATCCACATAATCATCTTTAATGTAAAGTGATGATTCTACATTGGCGCTTTTTTTCGTAGCTACTTTATTGATTTTTTCAATGGCATCAATGCGGTTTTGCGCTTTTAATTTATTGGCTAAATAAGAGATGCTTTGATCGTCCATCTTCATCGATTGATTATCGACAAAAACTGCCATTTTTGCGATGGTATTGGTAAACTCATCCAGTTTATCTGATGGTACTTTCGCTATCAGATAGCCCTGGGTGCGGTACGAAGTAATTTCTTTTAACGAATCGGTTGATTGTTTGACTTTATCAGTTTCCTGGATGGTGCTTTCGATGGAGAACTCTGCAACAGTTCCCCCTTCTGCTTTAATGGTTTTGCTGAGCTGCTCTTTGGTTTGCTGAACATCTTTTACCCTAAACCGCATATCGGCAGTTTTGATGATTTTTTCTGTGAGTGTGCTATCTGATATTTCCTTACTTAACTCATTCGACTCAACAGAATCGGCACTTGCATATTTTTTGTTTCCGTTTTGGCAGCCAAAAATTGTTAAAACGATGGCTATAGCAATAATATTCCTTTTCATGATTGTGCGGTTCTAAATAAATAATCATTTTAAATATTTGCTTCAAATGGCCATTAGAAGTGTAGCGTTCTGGTTAGTTTATAACGCTGTATTTACCCTTAATACAAAAATTATATTTAGGTAACCCGATGTTGAGTTTGGAGTAATGAGAAGGGGTTTTTGAGGGGTCTCTAAATTATTATAAACCTCGTAGGTTTTAAAAACCTGCGAGGTTTGGACGCGTTATTTTTCACTCCCAAGAACTACTGGCTTTGTTAAATAAACCTGATAAAGCGAAAAGCCCACAGCGAGGCACGAGCGAGAACTTGAAGCGATAGCAGGACTGCTCTCCGCCATTAAAACAGAACCGCTCATTTCTAAAAATTATTGACCACCTAAGTCACCTGAGTACACGTAAGTTGAGATTCGCAGCTGTTTTTTGAAAAGCAGGTTCCTTTGTGTATCGGTTCCGATAGTCCTGCCATCCGCTTTACCTCTCTGCGTTCGGTGCCCGCTCCTGTCAGGTTTAGATTACTTGGGCCTTCCTTCCTATTTTGAACCTTGCAGTTGCACTAATTTTATTTAAACCTATCAGGTTTATGCGTATTAACAAAAAAAGCCGGTTATGAATAAACATAACCGGCTTTATATCTTGATAGCAAATTTGCTTATGCGTCTAATATTTTGAAAACACCTTTAATAGCGATAATCGCACCGATAAATAAGATAATCCATGAAACTAAAGACATTTGCCAAGAATCGTGAGCGAAACGCAAATAAGTACCCACCATGCAAACCACTACACCAAAAATTATTAATTTATAAATTCCTGGCTGGTTAGCCGCTTTCATACTTTCTGTATTGTGCTTTAATTCGTTGTTCTCCATAATATTTATGTTTATGATGCTGCAAAAGTAATACTTATTGCTGAATAATTATAAAACTTAGTAACTTTTTAATCGTTCTAATCTTTGTTTCGCTTTGTCTTTATCACTCAGCTTTTCACCCTGATACAAAGGCTTTTCCCAATCGCCGTACATGGGGTTTGGCAATACAATATACTTTGTACCAAATAAGGCCTGATTTGTATTTACCTGCTCAAAGGTATTTTTCTTTTCACGGTAGAAAATGTTACTGAAATCGCTCAAATTATCACCGCAAAGCATTAAAATATTGTGTGTTTCAGTTATTTTTTGTCTACGCGGCTCCTTATTGGATGTTCCTTTTGAAACAATCAGATGTGCATCATCTGCGTAAGGGAACCCAAAATGCTGCAGGTTTTTTAATGTAGCTGCATAATCTTTTTCATCGCGATTGCTTACATAAAAAGTTTCAATGTTTTTTGAGGCGGCAAATTTTAAAAATGCAAGAGCGCCAGGAACAGTATCGGCCTGAGCCAAACTGGTCCATTCAGTCCAATCAGCAGGTACATAACTTAGTCCTTTTTTAATTTCATGTCCCTGGAAAGCAGAATTATCCAAAACAGTTTCATCAATATCAACAATTACGCAGTTTGTTTTTTTGCTTGTATCGGCCCATAATGCCTCTTTTAGCGATAAGCGGGCAAAGTTATAAGCCTGGAAACATAAGGCCCTATATTCGCCAGAAGTTTGCTGCCAAAGCACGGCATTGGTATAATCTCTTGCAGGGTTTTGGGCCTTAACAAAAAATGGGGCAAGCAATAAGGTGATGAGTATATATTTTTTCATGATTTAAATAAAATGCAAAGATAAGTTTAACCGTTCAAAAAACTTCCCCTATCTATTTTTGAAACTAACAATGTTTCTGCATCTGGATAAGCCTGCGTAAAAGTTGTGGGGATTTTATTTTTGCCTCTTTCGTTCCATTTAAACTCCACGGCCAAAAACCGTTGCTTAGTTTTTTCAATATAATCTATTTCCTGCTGTTGTGTGGTACGCCAAAAAAAGCAATCTGCCTCTATCTGGTGCTGATGTAAATATTTCATCCGCTCTGCAATCATGTAATTTTCGAAAAGTGCGCCCACATCATTACGATTGGCGAGGGAATTAAAATTCCGGGTAATGGCATTTACAATACCTGTATCATAGAAATAAATCTTTTTGTTTTTTTTGATCTCATTGCGAACGTTGCCCGAAAAAGCAGGTAAGCTAAACACCACAAAAGATTTTTCGAGCAGGCTGATGTATTTATCAACCGTTTTCTGATCTGCTTTTACCAATTGTGCCAATTCAGAAAAGTTAACTTCGCTACCAATCTGTAGCGCCAAAGCCTTCACAATTTTTTCGAATAATAATGGCTTTTTAACATCTTCTAAAGTGAAAAGATCCTTATACAGATAACTATCTGCAAGTAATTTTAAATGTTCTTCTGCATTTTGAGGATCATTAATGATTTCGGGATAAGAACCATAAATTAAACGTTGTTCCAATGATCTTTCTTCGGTAATAAAGTCAGTATTGTTCACCAATTCGGCATAAGAGAAAGGCAAAAGCATCATTTCGTACTTCCGGCCGGTTAATGGTTCATTTATTTTTCCTGAAAGCTCAAAAGCTGACGAACCTGTCGCAATCACCTGAACGTTTTTAAATCGATCTACAATAATTTTAATCAGTAATCCTACATTATTTATGCGTTGGGCCTCATCAATAAACAGAACTTCGTAGCCAGAGAGCATTTGTGTAATTTGTGCGGCATTAGGCTTTGCCAAAGTTTCCCGTACATCTGCATCATCTCCATTGAGGTATAAGGTCTTTTTATTAACTTTTGCCAATAACTGTTCTACAAACGTGGTTTTACCGGTTTGTCTTGGGCCGAAGATGATAAAAGCTTTTCCTTTAAAAAGCCTTGCAAAAGCATAATTCAACTGTTTCCGAACAACCATGATAAATATTAATTACACAAAAGTATAATAATTCTGGAGTATAATCCATAAAAAACATAATAATTTTGGATTAAAATCCATAAAAAACATAATAATTTTGGATTAATAAAAAGAACAGCAATAAAAAAAACCCATTTCAATTAAGAAACGGGCTTAGAATAATTTTGACTTTTAACTAAATACTTTAGACTTAGCTTATCCGTTCAATGCTGCTGCACCACTTACAATCTCAGTTAACTCAGTTGTAATTGCTGCCTGACGTGCCTGGTTGTATGAAAGTTTTAAAGCTTTCAATAACTCACCAGCATTTTCAGTTGCTTTATCCATTGAAGTCATACGTGCACCGTGCTCAGAAGCATGAGAATCTAACACTGCTTTGTACAATTGGATTTTAATTGATTTAGGAATTAATTGTTCTACAATTTCTTCTTGAGAAGGCTCTAAAATATAATCAACGTTTGTTGTTTTCTTATCGGTTTTTAAATCTGCTGGTGTTTCTTCTGCTTTAGGCAGGGGCAACAACTGCTCAGTAGTAATAAACTGCACTGCTGCGTTTCTAAAGCGGTTATAAACCACTTCTACTTTATCAAACTCACCTTTAATAAAACCAGCCATAATCGCATCTGTAATTTTGGTTACATTTTCGAAAGTTAAGGCAGAATATACTTCGTTATTGTTGCCAATAACATTGTATTTACGTTTTTCGTAAAAATCCTGAGTTTTCTTACCAATAGAAATAATGCTTACGTTACCGTTTTTCAACTGTTCGCTATATTTCTCAGCAATTAAATTGTTGGCCGCTTTAATTACGTTCATGTTAAAAGCACCAGCCAAACCACGGTTTGATGATACAGTAACAATTAAAACCTTATTGGGCTCACGCTCCTGGATAAAAGGCGATGACGATCCCTCTAAACTTGCTGATAGATTACCTAAAATCTCTTTCAGTTTAGTTGCATAAGGACGTAAAGCGATAATTGCATTGGTAGCACGTTTCAACTTTGCTGCCGAAACCATTTTCATAGCTTTGGTAATCTGCTGTGTTGATTGTACCGACGCAATCCGGTTTCTTACTTCTTTTAAATTAGCCATTCTTTATTTAGATGTGAGATGCGAGATGTAAGATGTGAGACACTTAAGTCCCAATCTCAAATCTCAAATCTCATGTCTCAAATCTTATTAATATTTACTTGAAATCTCTTTTGCTACGGTATCTAATACACCAGTAATGGTATCATCAAATTTACCAGCTTTTAATGCCGCCAAAGTTTCTGGATGACGTAATTCCAATTGGGTTAAGAATTCAGTTTCAAATTCTTTTACTTTATTAACCGGAACGCTACGCATTAAGTTTTTAGTACCAGCGTAAACAATTGCAACTTGTTTCTCAACAGTAAATGGAGAGAACTGTGCTTGTTTCAACATTTCTACGTTACGTGCACCTTTATCTAATACCGATTTAGTTGCAGCATCCAAGTCAGAACCGAATTTAGAGAAAGCCTCTAACTCGCGGTATTGAGCCTGATCTAACTTTAAAGTACCCGCTACTTTTTTCATCGATTTAATCTGCGCGTTACCACCCACACGTGATACCGAAATACCTACGTTAATTGCCGGACGGATACCAGAGTTAAACAAGTTCGACTCTAAGAAGATCTGACCATCAGTAATTGAAATTACGTTGGTTGGGATATACGCTGATACGTCACCTGCCTGAGTTTCGATAATTGGAAGTGCAGTTAATGATCCACCACCTTTAACGATATGTTTAATCGACTCAGGTAAATCGTTCATTGCTTTAGCAATATCATCGTTAGCGTTGATTTTTGCAGCTCTTTCTAACAAACGACTGTGTAAGTAGAAAACGTCACCTGGATAAGCTTCACGGCCCGGTGGACGACGAAGTAATAGAGATACCTCACGGTATGCAACTGCTTGTTTAGATAAATCATCATAAACAATTAAAGCTGGTCTACCTGTATCACGGAAAAACTCACCAATTGCAGCACCTGCAAAAGGAGCATAAAACTGCATTGGAGCAGGATCTGCAGCCGAAGCAGCAACAACAACTGTATATGGTAAAGCACCATTTTCCTCTAGTGTACGTACAATGTTGGCAACCGTAGAGTTTTTCTGACCGATAGCTACATAAATACAGAACACAGGCTGGCCTGCTTCATAAAATTCTTTTTGATTGATAATGGTATCGATACAAACGGCAGTTTTACCAATCTGACGGTCGCCAATAACCAACTCACGTTGACCACGACCGATTGGAATCATTGCATCAATTGCTTTAATACCTGTTTGTAAAGGCTCGTTTACCGGCTGACGGTAAATTACACCTGGTGCTTTACGCTCTAAAGGCATCTCGTAAGTTTCACCCAAGATCGGACCTTTACCATCTAAAGGCTCACCTAAAGTATTAACTACACGGCCAAGCATACCTTCACCAACTTTAATAGAGGCAATTTTTTTGGTACGTTTAATGGTATCACCTTCTTTGATCTCGTCTGAAGCACCCAAAAGTACCACACCAACGTTATCTTCTTCAAGGTTTAATACGATACCTTGCAGGCCGTTTGCAAATTCAACTAACTCTCCCGATTGAACTTTAGTTAAACCGTAAACACGGGCAATACCGTCGCCCACTTGCAACACGGTACCAACTTCTTCCAGTTCGGTTTCTGATTTGAAGCCCGCCAATTGCTGTCTGATAATTGCCGATACTTCGTCTGGTCTTACCTCTACCATAATTTTACTTTATATCTTTTTATAAATGTTTAGTGCTTAGCGCATGGCGCTTGGCATTTATTCGCCATCCGCTTATCGCAATACTCTTTGTGTTTGGCGGTTTGCGTTTGGCGTTTCACCGCTATACGCTTATCGCCTGGCGCTTACTGCGCAAATTCTTTTTTAAGTTTACTTAAACCGCTGGCAATACTTGCATCAAATTGTTTATCACCAACTTTTAATATAAAACCACCGATCAGTTTCTCGTTAATTTTCTCGTTAACAATAACCTGGTTGGCGTTTAGTTCTCTTTTCACAATTGCTACAATCTGCTCTTTAGCCGCAGGGCTTAAAGCACTTGCAGTAGTTACATCAGCAGTAACAATACCTTTAATTAGGTTATATTGTTGTACAAATTGTTTTGCTGTGGCAAATAAAATCGAAGAACGACCTTTACTAACTACAATCTTGAAAAACGAGATGGTTAGTTTACTTACCTTATCAGCAAAAATACCGTTTAAAATACCAGTCTTTTTATCTAAAGGTACAATCGGGTTTTTTAATATTGCTTCTAGTTCAGGGGTTTCATCAACCACTTTTTCAAACAAAACCATATCATTATAAGAAGTTTCTAAGTCGTTGTTTTCAACGGCTAGGTCTATTAATGATTTGGCGTATCTGCTTGCAACTTTAATTTCTGACATATATTTAGGTGTGAGATGGAAGATGTGAGATGTGAGATGTGAGATTGAGTATTCAGAGTTAATCTCCTATCTCATATCTAGTGTCTCAAATCTAATGTCTCCTATCTATTTTCTCAAACTAGTTTAATTCAACGTCTTTTAACAAGTTAGCAACTAAAGCTTCCTGTTTGGTTTTATCATCTAACTGAGTACGTAAAACACGTTCTGCAATTTCCAATGATAATGAAGAAACCTGGTCTTTTACTTCTGCTAAAGCTGCTTTCTTTTGGTTTTCGATCTCGATTTTAGCTTTCTCGATCAATTTAGCACCTTCAACCTGAGCTTGTTTTTTAGCTTCGTTTAAGATACCATCTTTCAAGGTTTTAGCTTCCTTTAAAATCTCATCACGTTCAGCACGCGCCTGTTGCATCAAATCCTGATTCTGGCTGGTTAAACGCGCCATTTCCTGCTTTGCTAATTCAGCTTTGTTAAGAGCCTCATCAATGCTTTGCTCACGTTCGTGAATTGCACCTAAAATAGGTTTCCATGCAAATTTTCTAAGTAAGATCAATAAGCAGATGAATGCTAACGACGTCCAAAAAACCAATCCTATGCTTGGGGTTACTAATTCCATTTTTATCTAATTTTTAAAAACAATCTTTTTAATAGGGCTGGGTAAATAACCAATCGTTAAATACCCAACCTAATTTCTTCAGTGATTATTAACCGTTTAAGCCTAATAATGCAACTACCACACCGAATAAAGCAGCACCCTCAATAAGGGCAGCAGCGATAATCATTGCAGTCTGAATTTTTGATGCAGCTTCTGGTTGACGAGCAATACCTTCCATTGCTTTACCACCTACTTGACCGATACCGATACCTGCACCGATTACTGCTAAACCGGCACCAATTGCCGCGATTGAACCTACCATAACTAATTTAATTTATATTAATTTGTAAAAAATAGTTTTCTGTTAATGATGCTCTTCTACTGCCATACCAATAAACAAGGCAGTAAGTAATGTAAAAATAAAGGCCTGTAAAAATGCAACCAGCAGTTCTAATACATCCATAAATAATACGAATGCAACTGAAACCGGAGCAATAGCCAATGTTTCGAAAATAAATATTAAAGATATTAAACTTAATACGATAATGTGACCAGCTGTAATGTTTGCAAACAAACGCACCATTAAAGCGAATGGCTTAGAGATGATACCGATTACCTCAACTACAACCATTAAAGGCCATAACCAAAATGGAACATCAGGTAAAAAGATGTGTTTCCAATAGTATTTGTTACCGTTAATGTTAACAATGATCATGGTACCTAAAGCCATTACAAATGTTAAGGCGATATTACCGGTTACATTGGCACCACCTGGAAAAATTGGCACTAAACCTAATAAGTTATTAAATAAGATAAAGAAAAACGTCGTCAACAAATAAGGCATAAACTTAGCGTATTTATGACCGATGTTTGGTTTAGCGATATCATCTCTCACGAAAATGATGATCGGCTCAAAGAATGACTGTAAACCTTTTGGGGCTTTACCTACACGTTTTTTATAAGCTCTTGCCACTGAAGCAAACACCACTACAATTACAAATATAGCTACAAACATTGCTGCTATATTTTTTGTAATAGATAAATCGATTACTGTATCAGATGCATTTTCATCAATCTGACCGTCTGCACCAACAACTTTAATGTTTTTATTAAACATATCTTTCGACATGCTTTGTTTTAAACCTGTTACCAAACGGTATTTATTGTATTTACCTTGATAATCTTCTTCTCCGTGATGAAAATGAGCTGAAGAAAATACCTCTAAACCATTAGCTGTATATAAAATTACCGGAAGAGGCAATGAAGTATGCCCCCAAAGGTGCCACACATGCGAATCGGCAATGTGCTCCATAATCACCTTGGTAGGCTCGAATTTTTCTTCACCATGTTTAGCATCAGCTCCGTGCTCGCCAGAAACCGCATGAGCAGATTCTAGAACAGCACTATCAACAGGTACAACAGCGCTATCAACTTGAGCGAAAGTATCAATTTTGATAGATAAAAACGCGATTAAAAGCGTAAAAACAATAGTTAGCCTTTTAACTTTAGACACAAAAACTCGGTTACAATCCATTTATTGGCAGTTTTTTACTTTAAATTTTGGTGGCGCAAGTTACGTAACAAACAGTAAATTTCAAAGGCCGTAAACAATAAATATAAAGAAAAAAAATTAAGCAGAAATACAAGCCCAATTCCCTTTGCTTTTATACTGTAAATCAACACAAAAGCCATACAAAAAATCATCTTCACTGCAATTGATCCCATAATAGCCATAATACCCACTTCAGGATCGCGTTTTACACCGATATCAACCAACATATAAGCGATGTAAGTGATACCGGCCAAAAAGCCAAACATCAACCAAAAATTGTTTACAAAAAGTGGTTTATCGGGAAATACTAAAGGTAAAACGGCAACAATGCCTATTAATAAGCCTACGAAGATGAAATAGATACTGGTAAATTTGGCTAGAGTCAATGGAATAATTTCTTAGCAGATAAAAACTTTCGCAAAGATAAGGTTTTTAGTATCAAGTAAGTAGTGAGAAAAGAATTATTGTTAGATTGGTGAAGTGTTTAAACTGGTTAATCGATTAACTTAGGTAAATTATTCTATTACTGGATTGTTAAATTGCTTCATTGTTGGGCTCATCTCGTTCAACAATCTAACAATACAGCCATTTAGCAATTATTTAGTTGCCTGTCTAATGGCCTGATATAACGCAATCCCCACTCCTGCCAGGGCAAAAGCAGCCGTAATCAAATTGGTTTTGCTGTTTCTGTGTTCATCAATTTTATAACCTATAAAAGTAAGCAAGCCTATTGTAGCGATCATCTGGAAACCAATGGCAGAATATTTAGCGGCTGCATTTACCTTTTTCTTTGTATCTTCTTCTTTCGGATTTTCCATTTTTTATGCAATAATTAAATTAACTTTGGGATATTTAAAATTTGTTGCCAAATAAAATATTTTTCTATATATATTGTTTACTGTATATCAACTTAAAGAGATTTAACATCATTGAAAAAAAACGCAAACAAAAACTTAAATCCCTTCATCCTCCTTTTTAGCGCGCTCCTGATTTATGGCTGTGTTGCAAATAAAGATACCGCAGTAGATCGTAGGTTTCAAAACTTAACGGCCAGGTATAACTATATCTATAACTCAAATGTTTTACTTACTGAGTACAATGAGAACTTATTGCAAAGTTATGCAGATAATTACGAAAAAACCCTGCCTGTTTACCTCGATCCCGAGCCACAGGTAAATCTGGTACTCACATCAGGCGTTGCAAACAAACAGCTTGATGATGTGATTACCAAAGGTCAAACCATTATCAACGATAAAAGTTTCAGCAACTATATTGATGATGCCTACATGCTTTTGGGCAAGGCAAACTATTTAAAAGGAAATTATTTTATCGCGTCAGAATATTTCGATTATACGGCAAAAACCTATAATAGCGACCTGAAAACGTTCATTATGGCGATGAACTGGAAAGCACGCAGCCAGATGCAACTGAATAATATGGTGCTAGCCGACAAAATTATCGATACCATGCTGCGCGCTTCCGATCAGTTAAAAAAAGACCTGGCCGAACCCCTGGCCACAGCAGCACAGATGCGTATTTATCAGAAACGCAATAAAGAAGCCATTTTATTTTTAGAATCGGCCATTGCGTTACCTTCAGAAAAACAGTTGCGTATTCGCTGGCGTTTTATATTGGCCCAGTTACAGGAAAAAGAAAAAAATATCCAGGATGCCTATGCCAATTTCACTAAAGTTGAAAAAAGCAACGCCCCATTCGAAATGTATTTCCATGCCAATTTAAACCGGATTAAATTAAAAGCATTGCTTAGCGGGGTAAAATTGAATAAAGAAGACCAGTTGCTGGCTTTGTTAAAAGACGATAAAAACTTCGATTATATCGATCAGATTTATTATCAGGTTGGAGAGCTTTTCTCCGAAGAAGGAAATTTTGTTAAAGCTGAAGAAAATTACCATAAATCGGTAGCAACAAGTACACGTAACCAAACGCAAAAAGCATTATCTTATCTAAGAATTGCAGATTTAAACTTTAAAGAGTTTAATAACTACATCAAAGCAAAGCTGTATTACGATAGTACGGTAATGATTTTACCTAAAAACTTTCCTGATTACGACAATATTGTTAAAAAGGCTGATAACCTTCAATATTTGACGGATAGGTATACCATTATTAGCAAAGAAGATACCGCACAGGCCATTGCAAAACTTCCTGCAGACCAACGCGAGGCAAAGGTAAAGGCTTACTTAACACCAAAAGTGGAGGTGGTAAATACTGGTGTTGTAATTAACAATCAGTTTCTAAACGATCCGGATTTTCCGAATAAGAGTTTAAATCCTTCCAATACCGCCGGAAGCACTTTTTATTTCAATAATAATGCAGCGATAAGCAACGGCTTTGGTGACTTTAAAAAACGTTGGGGCAACAGGCAGCTGGAAGATAACTGGCGACAAAGTGTACGTTCGTCTGCACAGGAAACCAGCCAGGTTTTAGCCGGAGGCAAGGTAGCTACGGATAACATTACACCTGCCAATGGACAAACCAACCAGACTTCAACCGACCAGACTTCTTTAGAAAAACAGTTTTTAGATGCCTTGCCTACCACACCTGTACTATTGGCTGCATCCGATCAAAAAATTATAGATGCCTATTTTGAAATCGCTAGTTTTTACCAACAGGAACTCAATGATAAGCCGGAGGCCAATAAAATATATCTGGAACTGATTAAAAGATATCCAGAAAATAATCACCTCGTAGCCATTTATTATAGTCTTTACCTCAACTATAAAGGGGTAGATGAAGCAAAATCTGATCAGTACAAACAATTGGTGCTTACAAAATTCCCGGAATCTAATTTTGCAAAGAATATTTTAGATCCAACCTATTCTGCCAAGCAGACACAGATGGAAAACATCGCCATCAACAATTACAATGTGGCTTTTGATGCTTATGCCAAAAAAGATTATCCAGGTGTGGTAAAGCAGGCTGATGATAATATTTCAGCTTTCCCAAATAACGATCTGGCGCCACAATATGCTTATTTAAAAGCAATAGCAGTTGGCCGTACCGCAAAAGTTGATGCTTTATTGACCGAATTTAACCTGATTACCACTAATTATCCAAACGATAAAATTATTACGCCATTAGTACGTGATCATTTAAAATACATTGAGTCTAACCTTGATGAATTTAAGCAAAGACCCGTTGCCCTTATTGATTTTGATGCAAACGAGCCTCGCTTTGTAAGTCAGGCTACACCGGTTGCTGTTCCAACGAAGCCTTTGGTAGTTGAAAATCCTGTAGCAAAAAAGGTTGAACCTACTCCGATAGCAAAACCTGTTGAGGTTAAACCAGTTGATCCAACCAAACCTATAAGTATTTTCAGCGCGGCAAAATCAGAAGAATATTATTACGTAATCGATGTGGCCGATGCCACTTTAACCTTGAGTTCATCGCGTTTCGGCATAGGCCAGTTTAACAGGGGAAATTATCCTGACAATGATTTGGTACATAAATTGGTAGAACTGGATAACGATCAACTGATTTACATCACCAGCTTTATCGATCTTGAAGATGCAAAAATTTACGAAGCAAGCATTACAGGCCAGTTAAAGAACATCATGAAGGTGCCTGCTAACTTGTATAAAGGTTTTATCATCAGTAAAGAAAACTTCGAAAAGCTAACGGATAGATCGCGTATTAACGAATATCTGGAGTTTTTAAAAGACAACTACAAATAAATATAGAAGCTATTAAGACCTTAGTCTGAAAATTGATTCTATAAAAATTAATAAATTTGCATCCAAAATCGTCATTCTGGTGATTTTGGAAAATAACAACACAAAATGAATAAGTCCCTTTCTGCACAAGAAACAAAAAGATATAGTTTAATCATCTGGAAATTATTGATCGGGGGAATTGCCCTGTTCGCCATTTTCATTTCGATGATCGGTTTGGGTTTATTTGGAGCGCTACCTTCTTTCAGGGATATTGAACACCCAAAAAGTAATCAGGCATCAGAGATTATTGCTGAGGATGGTCGCCCGTTAGGTACCTATTTTGTTCAGAACAGATCGAACGTTAGCTATAAAGATATTTCAGAAAATGTAATCAATGGCTTAATTGCTACGGAAGATACCCGTTTTAAAGAGCACTCTGGTATCGATTTTAAACGTACTTTCTCTATCATCGGTTACAATTTAATTGGCAAAAAACAGGGTGCCAGTACCATTACCCAACAATTAGCCAAAAACCTTTTCCCACGCGAATCGAACCTTAATTTTTTCTCTTTGGTGCTAACTAAATTTAAAGAGTGGATTGTTGCTGTTAAACTGGAACGTAACTACACCAAAGAAGAAATTATCACCATGTATTTAAATACGGTCGATTTTGGGAACCAGGCCTATGGTATTAAATCGGCAGCAAGGGTTTATTTCAATACTACGCCCGATAAACTGACTTTAACGCAGGCCGCAACTTTAGTGGGGATGCAAAAAGGAATTACCATGTATTCGCCAACGCGCCATCCTGAACGTTCCAGAGACCGCAGAAATACGGTAATGGCCATGATGGTTAAATCTGATCTTTTAACACAGCAACAATTTGATGAAGAGAAAGACAAACCTTTAAACCTGCATTTCAACGCAGCAACCGTTAATGATGGTATTGCACCTTATTTCCGTTCGGTATTGAAGAACGATATCAAAACCATTTTCCAGGAACAATCAATTACTAAACCGGATGGAACGCCATACGATTTAGACCGTGATGGTTTGAAAATTTATACCACCTTGAACTATGATATGCAGGTATATGCTGAGGAAGCCCAAAAGGAATACATGAAAGTGTTGCAGGCGCAGTTTATCGCGAGCTGGAAAGGAAGAAACCCGTTTAAAGATAAAACCTTGCAGATTGAACAGGGTATTAAAAGATCCGACCGTTATAAATCATTAAAACTCGAAGGCAAATCGGATGAGGAAATTACCAGCGATTTTAACACCAAAACAGAAATGACCATTTTTACCTGGAAAGGTAATATTGATACGGTAATGAAACCGATCGATTCTGTGCGTTACTACAAAATGCTTTTGCGTAATGCCATGATGACGATGGACCCGACCAATGGACACGTAAAAGCATGGGTGGGTGGAATTAATTATGAGCATTTTAAATACGATCAGGTTAAGATGGGAACCAGACAAGTAGGTTCGACCGCAAAACCATTTACTTATGCGGTAGCCATTGAAAACGGTTACTCTCCTTGCTATACCGTAGCCAATGTTCCGGTAACGATTGAAGGTTATGGAAAGCCATACATGCCTGGATCTTCCGGGAAACCACTACCTGGTAATATTACACTGCAAAAAGCACTAGCCTACTCGCAAAATTATGTTACCGCTTATTTAATGAAACAGGTTGGCCCGGTTGCCGTATCAGCATTGGCCACAAAAATGGGGATTCCCAATGTTCCGGCATATCCATCTATTTGTTTGGGTACCTTTGATTCATCGATTTATAATATGGTAGGTGCTTATGGTGCTTTTGCCAATAAAGGAACTTATACCAAACCTATTTATTTATTGAAGATTGAAGATAAAAATGGTGTAGTATTGTTTTCTCAAAAGGAAATACCAAAACCGGTAATGAGTGAAGAAGTGGCTTATGTAATGACGAGGATGCTTAAAGGAGTGGTAACCAACGGAACCGGATCGAGATTAAACTATAAATACAAAGTTAATGCCCCGATAGGTGGAAAAACAGGAACAACCCAAAATAACTCCGATGGTTGGTTTATGGCCATTACCCCTCAGTTGGTTACTGGAGTTTGGACAGGTTGTGAAGATAGGGCTTTCCATTTCATTAGCACCAGCCAGGGTGAGGGTGCAAACACTGCTTTACCAATTTTTGCAGGATTTATAAAAAGGGTATATGCCAATCCAGCTTTAAAAATCAGTCATGCTGATTTCGAAGCACCAAAATCGGGGGTTTCCATCACATTTGATTGTAACCAGTACCAGCAACAGGAAGAAGGTACAAGTGAACTTGACGAAAAATTGGGATTTTAGTCATCAGTTTCCGCGTGAAGGATAGCAGTGGAAATCCTTTTGTTGCAATATTGAGCGCAGCCGAAACGCAACCAAAGATTATAACGGATGACCCGACCCTTTTTCCGAACTTTTGGGCCGAGGGGCACGGCCAAATGATTATATAGCAAATCGGACCATTTAATCAAAATTTCCCTCTCGAATCTTATTTTTGTAAATAATGAGCAGTTTCGACCATAAAACAGCATTAACCGCAATTCCACATAAACCCGGCGTTTACCAGTATTGGGATGCCGATGGAAAGCTAATGTACATTGGTAAAGCGAAAGACCTGCGCAACCGTGTAGGATCATATTTTAATAGCGATAGAAACCAATTTAATGGCAAAACAAGGGTATTGGTATCCAGGATTCGCAAAATTACCTTTACCATTGTTGATACGGAAATTGATGCCTGGCTATTGGAAAACAGTCTGATCAAAAAACATCAGCCAAAGTTTAACATCAATTTAAAAGACGATAAAACTTACCCATGGATTATCGTTAAAAATGAGAACTTCCCTCGTATTTACTGGACGCGTAAGGTAATCAAAGATGGTTCAACCTATTTCGGCCCTTACGGCTCGATAGGCATGATGCATACCATTTTAGACCTCATTAAAGAAACCTATCCATTACGTACCTGTAGTTTGCCCCTAACGGAGAAAAATATAGATGAAGGCAAATTTAAAGTCTGCCTCGAATACCAGATCGGTAACTGTAAAGGGCCTTGTCAAAATTACCAGACCGAAGCCGATTATGATAAAAATATAGGCGAAATCAAAGAAATCCTGAATGGTAAAATCGGAAACGTTATCCGTGATGTGAAAGGGGTTATTAAATCAGCTTCTGAAGATTTAAACTTTGAACTGGCACATCAATACGCCCGCAGGTTACAGGTTTTGGAAAAATACCAAAGCAAATCGACCGTGGTGAACAGCGCCATTACTAATGTAGATGTAGTAAGCATTGCTTCTGACGAACGTTATGCCTTCGTAAATTACCTGAAGGTGATGAATGGAACCATTATCCAAACGCAGACCATTGAGGTTAAAAAGCAACTGGATGAGAGTGATGATGAAATTTTAACTTTAGCTATGCTGGAGTTCAGAACAAAATTTAACAGTACCTCAAAAGAAATCATCGTCCCTTTTGAACCTTCATTGGAAGATGAAAGTTTAAAATTCACCGTTCCAAAACTGGGTGAAAAGAAAAAACTTTTAGAGCTTTCGCAAAAGAACGTGTTGTTCTTTAAAAAAGAGAAACTCAACCAATACGAAAAGTTAAACCCCGATTTACGCACAGACCGGATTTTAACCACCATGCAGAAAGACCTTCGTTTAACGCAGCTTCCAAAACATATCGAATGTTTTGATAACTCCAACTTTCAGGGGAAATACCCGGTTTCGGCCATTGTGGTATTTAAAGATGCCAAACCATCAAAAAAGGACTATCGCCATTTTAATGTGAAAACCGTTGAAGGTCCAAACGATTTTGCGACCATGGAAGAGGCTGTTTTCCGTCGTTACAGGCGCATGTTGGATGAAAACCAGACTTTGCCTCAACTTATCATTATTGATGGTGGTAAAGGCCAGCTTTCGTCGGCTGTGAAGAGCTTAAAGTTATTGGGTATAGAAAACAAAGTGACGGTAATCGGTATTGCTAAACGCCTGGAAGAACTGTTCTATCCGGGAGATTCCTATCCATTATACCTGGATAAAAAATCAGAGACTTTAAAAGTCATTCAACAGCTCCGTGATGAAGCCCACCGTTTTGGTATTACCTTTCACCGTAAAAAACGTGACCAGGGTACACTTAAAACCGAACTCGAGCAAATTGAAGGCATCGGCAAAACTACTGCTGATAAGCTACTTACTCACTTTAAATCAGTTAAAAAGATAAAAGAAGCTACAGAAAATCAACTCGCTGAAGTATTGAACAAAAAGCAGGTAGTTACCCTTCTGGCTCATTTCAAAGAAGAATAAATTTGCTTGTAAGCAATAACAGACGGCTCCGTAGAAATATTAACACTTTATTAATCTTGAATTGGCATAAGTTGAAGACTTTTTGTATAAATTAGGGCATTGTTATACTAAACATCTATCCCTATTTACATGAATAACAACATCCTGGCCACCATTACAAAACTTTTGTTGGGCGTATTGTATTTTACTGAATCGGAGAGTCCTTTTAAAGTGACTGATTGGGGCAAAATCACACCAGCAGAACTATTGCAGAAAATTGCAATTGAATATCACGCTTCTCCCTCCAACTTAAAACAAATAGATCAAATTGCCTTTTTCGAGCATCTTATTTCAAAAGTTGATCCATCCGATACCCCAATGGTCGAAAATGCTCAAAAAATAGCCGCTTTACACACCTTTCTAAAACAAAACCTATCTAACTTTTCGGTAATAAGAGTAGAGGGTGCCAGTAGAATCCCTGTGCTCATTACCGGCTATTTACCTGATGGCACCTGCCTGGTTCTTGAAACCTTTGCTGTAGAAACCTAATAATTCCCTATACATTAAATAATCCCAAACCAAAACAATGAAAGCATTAAAAAAATTAAGCTTACTGGCCGTTTTATGCCTCGGCCTTGCCGCCTGTAAAAAAGAAAATCAAACACTTCCAGAAGCAAACCACTTTGAGCAAAAATTAAACACCAAAGCAGTTACAGCAAGCGCACAGGCTGTAGCTGCTGGTTTTCCTGAAACTTTCGAATCAGGTACCAAGGGAAGTTACAGCACTGCATCAGTTACTTTAAGCAGTGGAAGCTGGACTCTTGACGATGCCTTAATCGGAAACCTGACTGCAGATGCTAAGAATGGCAATCAATCTGTACGTATCCGTAACACGGGTATATTAAGTATGAATTTTGATGTTAACGGAGCCGATGTAGTCACCATTACCCATGCCAAATATGGTACCGATGCCAATAGTACCTGGCAACTTTGGTATTCTACAAACAGTGGTTCGAGCTGGCAACAAAGTGGCAGCACCATTACGAGTAGTGCCACAACTTTATCTACTGCTACCTTTAACACCGCTATTTCTGGGAATGTACGTTTCCAGATTCGTAAAATCAGTGGAGGTACAGCGCGTATAAATATCGATGATTTTAGCATTTCAACCGGAGGCGGCACAACTACCCCGCCAACAACAACCCCAGGCGATAACAGTCATCTCTTAATGGGTAACCCTAGCAACGCCGTTGCCAACACCTCTTATCCGGAAAATTACTTAATGGAACGTACTTATTATTCAAGCTCGTATAGTAAAAGCAGGGCTACCCCTAACTGGGTAAGCTGGCACATCGGATCTTCAGATTTAGGTTCAACCCCTCGTCAGGATGATTTTAGAGCTGACAATACTTTGCCTGCTGGCTGGTATCAGGTATCAAACAGCAGCTATTCCGGTTCAGGTTTCGATCGCGGACACAACTGTCCATCGGCTGATAGAACAGCTTCAGTTGCAGCCAACTCTTCTACCTTTTTAATGAGTAATATGATGCCACAGGCACCAAATAACAACCAGGGACCATGGGCAGATTTGGAGAACTATACCCGCTCCTTAGTAACAGCAGGTAACGAAGTTTATGTAATCTGTGGTTCTTATGGTTCCGGTGGTACAGGAAGCAATGGAAGCATTACCTACACCATTGATAATGGCCGTGTTAACGTTCCATCCAATACCTGGAAAGTTATTGTGGTATTGACTAATGGTAATAACGATTTAAGCAGGATCACTTCATCAACAAGGGTAATTACCGTGAATATGCCAAATACCAACGGTTTAAACACCAACTGGAAAACTTACCGTACTACCGTTAATGCAGTAGAATCTGCAACAGGTTACGATCTTTTATCAAATGTACCTGCAGCGATACAGAATGTAATAGAAGCAGCAACTGATAATCAGTAGGCCGACTTAATTCTTTAATAAAAAGCGGTAATCCATAGATTTGGATTACCGCTTTTTTGTTTTTGTATAAATCTATTTTTTGTTGTTGTCTTAATTGCTTTTACTCTGATAATATTACATATCTATTAAAGTGTCGTCATTCCCGTGCATGCGCGAATCTCAAAACTGATTGCATTAATGATTATTCATCTTTTATTTAGAGGCGTTCACGTGAACTTCTTAGTTCCCAATCGACCCGAAGCTATCTGGTTGGGAATCACGAACCTACCTAAACAAAAAAAGCTCCGATTTTCATCGGAGCTTTTTTTATGAGATTAATATTCCCAAAGACCTTGTTCGTAATCAAGAACAGATTTTTTAATCCTTTCTGATTCGTACAATCTCTCTTTAGGATTTGAAATAATATCCCTGATTTTGTTATCACCCGGATTAGATTCCTTAACAATATAGCTGCTAAATAAGCGACGGATAAAGAAATCGTCGAAACTTAATGAAGATGCATCATTATTTGTATTAACTAAACGTTTCTTAGTCAGAATCTCTCTTGCCTCTGGATAATATACCCAAAATACAGGCTGCCACTGTTTAGAAACTTCATTGTATTTTAATGGTGCAATACCAACAATACGGGGCTCAAAAATAGAACGTTTAGTATCAAAGATCCAATCTTCCTTAATCCTGAATTTCAGGAATAACTCCGGGTTAAAATCGTTAACAACTGTAGTAACCGTTCCGGTTTTATTGTTCGAAACCTCAGCAGTTCCTAAAGCCGATTTAGCAGCAGAATCTGCAGACATCGGGTTAAGGAAAGCGTCATCTTCATTCAGTGCACTATCAATAGGAGAATAAGCGGTTAACTCATCCTTTTTAATAGCAGCAATTAAAACGTCGATCAATCTCGATTTTGGTGATCTTAACGGCGAATTTACCGTATCGCGTAAATCAATTTCTCTCCAGATTCTTTTTGCATAAAAAACATCCTCTTCTCTCACATCTGCCAAAGGAACCATTTCAGTACTGTCAATGTCCTTACGGGCATAAAAACCATCTTTAGGTGGTACCTTAAGTTTCTTTTTAGCTGTTTTAACAGGAGCTTTCACCGTATCAACTGCGGGAGCAGCAGCTACTGGTGCAGCTTTCTTTGGTGCTAACCTGGTCGGCTTTTTTTGTGCAAAAGCAAACGCGGTTAACAAAACTAAAATAGCAATACTTAAAATCCTTTTCATCTTCTTTTTATTTTACACTAAACGCTAATGAAGGCAAAATCTTTTGACGGCCATCAGGACCTACAGAAACAATATCTTCAAAAAACACCCTTGTACCAGGCGTAATAGAGTTGATGGCACCTTTAACTGCACCAGCAAAACTTCCGCCGCTACCAGCAATGGTAACCGCATCAGAACGAGGTTTGATAATGGTTAATTTATAACGCTGTATCTTAAATTTAACATCGAAAGGAAAATCGTCCAAATCTGCTTCAATTTCTGATTCGCTCTTTAACTGCACCGAAGCAACATCACCCCCTGCACGGCCACCAACCTTTGCTACTGGTGTAGGAATACCTTTAACCCTAAATTTTTGTGAACCTAAACTTACGGTTTTGCCAGCATTACTTGCCGATACATTGATTGATACTTCTGAACCAACCAAACTACCAGGAACGTTAACAGTGAAGTTCCCATTACTACCCGACATTGAACCTCCCGAAATAGAAGCATGAACGCTTTCTAACGGGAAACCTGCTGCCGACACCGTGAATGGGTTTGGAATACCTGCATAAATTACATTCAGCTTTGTTGAAGAAACAGATGCTGAGGGTTTCGCCACCTGATAAGTTTGTGGCTGGGTTTTATATTCTTTAACCTGTCCATCAGTTTGACGAACACGGATAGTACCTACCCAGGTAAACTGACCAACGCTACCCGTACCACCTGTATACATTCCCTTACCTTCTTTAACCGATAATTTACTTCCGTTAACGGTAATATCAGGAGTGGATCTCGAATCGCTGGCTGTTAAAAATACTTCAGCAGTATAAGGCTGACCTTGGATAACGTAAGAAGTAGGTGCTACTGCAACTGCCGCAAACTGATCTAAGTTAACCTGTGCTTTATCCATATTTCCAAACAATTTCTTAACTACTTCTGCTTCAGCATTTTTAGTATCTGTTTGCAATTTAGTTAAAATGGTCATCGCAGCAGTTAATGGCGTTCCCTCACCAAAGTAAGTTTCCTGCCAGTTGCCTTTTCTTTTTCTCGCAGGATCTTTAGCCTCAAGAGAAAATGCAACACCTGCCCTATCAGCCGGATCTAATAAAGAAATTAATTTTTCGCGTGTTGCGTTAATTCTTTTCTTTAATTCGTCTGCTTTCTTTTGATTGATCATGATATTTTGAGCAATATCCTGATTTGATCTATTTACCAGGTCGTCGGTTTCAGGGTCTATCCCATCACCTGCCTGAGTAAATTCCTTTTTGATACTTTCAATATAATTATTTAATTCATCAGCGGCCTTCTGTGCTTCCTTTGCCTTATCGTAAATAGGTTGTGCACGTGCCGGCTCCTCTTTCAACTTCGAATTTTCGAAGGCAGAAAATAACTGATTAATACTTGTATTTACATTGTTTTTAGAGGTATCCAAACTATCGTTGATATTTTTGAATGCATCTAAAATGGTATCTGATACGTTTAAGGCGAGCATGGCCAACAATACCAAATACATGATATTGATCATCCGCTGCCTTGTTGTTTCTTTTCCGCCTGCCATATTTGATGTAGCTTTTTCTTTAAAAATTAAAAACTAAACAAATTATACACGTGGGCTATTCATAGCCGATAACATATTACCGTAAATTGCATTAAGTGATGACAGGTTTTTAGCCAGTTTGTTCACCTCTTCTTTAAACTGTTTCGAATCTTCCATCGATTCGTTAAAGTTCTGCATGGTTAACGATAAGTTTGAATAGAATTTATTCATTGATTTTAAATGTGCGCTCGAATCCTGTAACTCTAATTCGTAAACTGCATTTAAAGCGGATAAATTTTTAGCTAAATTGTTAACCTGATCGTGATAAGCCTGAGAATCAACACTGCTTTCGCCCATTGCTTTTAAATTAGCGGTAGCTTTTTCAAAAGATGCACTTAAGTTATCAAAACCAGCAGATGCTGTTTTAATTTTGCCGGTAAATTCGTTTGTAGCTGTAGAAGCATCTGCAACATTAGAAATTGTTGCAACTTTATCACCAAACGTACGTAAACCTGTACCTAAACTTTCGATCAATTCAGGGCCGATTTTGGCATCAGATAACATTTTATCTAAAGCGGCTGTGTTTGGAGAAGCCACTGCAGCTACAGGTCTTGCTGATGCTGTTGGTAATTCCCCCTTAAAATCTTCTTTTAATTCTGGGTATACTCTTTCCCATGCTGGTTCTGGTTCTGGTGGGAAAAATCCGGTTAAGAAGAATAAAAATGCTTCCACTCCTAGACCAAGCCCGATCATGTAGTTACCCACAATTCCACCAATGTGTAGAATTTTAAATAACGCTCCGATAATTACAATACTTGCTCCCCATGAAATCGCTACGTGTAACCAGCCTGGTTGTTTCTTTGCTGCCATAAAATTTTGATGTTTTTCTTTAGTTTTTAGTTTGTTTGGTTTTAATGTCTTAAGTCGGTACCAGGGTAAGATGAAACACACCTGAAACCAATGTATGATCTTTGTGTGTCCTGATACTCGTATGTTGCAACTGCATTTTGTAAAAAGTAGCCGGTATCTTTCCACGATCCGCCTTTTACTACTTTACGTTTTTTGTATTTGCTATCATTTGCTCCTGCATCATACGTAAAATTAGGGTTAAGATCATGCAATAATGGGCTTGCACCTTTGTTATATGAGGTAATTGTCCATTCGGAAACGTTACCTGCCATATTGTACAAACCATAATCGTTAGGGAAGTAAGATCTTACGCCTACAGTATAAATACCACCATCGCTGGAATAATCACCACGGCCAGGTTTAAAGTTGGCCTGTAAACAGCCTTTAGTATTTCTGATGTAAGGACCGCCCCATGGATATTTTGTTTTGGTATTGCCACCTCTTGCAGCATATTCAAATTCTGTTTCAGCGGGCAATCTATAATCCGATCTCGAACCTACAGGCATTTTTCTTGCTGTAGCAACACCATCATACAACCTGGTTCTCCAGTGAGAGAATGCTTTAGCCTGTTCCCAGCTTACCCCAACTACAGGATAATCATCATAAGAAGGGTGGTTATAATAGCCACGAACCATAGGATCGTTTTGTGAGTAAGAATAATCCGTTTTCCAAACCATTGTATCAGGATAAATAGCAATGGTATAACGGTCAATATAATCCTGACGTTTACTATTTGGATCTTTATGTCCAATAGCCGCTTTTTCCATATTTAATTCGGCATAGGAATACTCGAATTTACGCACATCAAGTTCTTTTTTACCTGGAAGTGCATCTAAACCGGAATAATACATGCCATCTAACTGACTTGCCTGAGCAGCTGCTCCGCCTCTACCCCTGTTGCGCCAAATATTTGCTCCGTTTGGCCCAACTTTTTTCCAGTCAATGTATTTATCTCCACCAACAGCCGCCGCAGCATTACCTCTTGGTGTCATCATGAATTGTTGAGGATTACCCATCATTACAATAGCGATCGAATCGCGCACCCAATTAGTAAACTGGCGATACTCAGCATTCGAAATCTCTGTCTGATCCATGAAGAATGCACTAATGGTGGTCATTCTACCGGGCAAATTCTGAGAAAATGTAATGTCCTCATCTGCTCCTCCCAGTACGGTATGCCCTGGCGGAACATATACCATTCCCAAAGGAATTCGGTCGTTCTTAAATTTTCGGTTATAAGCACCAACCAGCTCACCCTGACCTCCGTGGCCACAGCTTGCTAGCATTACAGTTATACCCACAATAGCTAGAAGGTAAATTTTCTTCATATTTTTTATGTTGTGCAGCGCACGGTTAGGAGCAATTTTATCAAAAATCACTGAAATTATCAACAAAAACAAATATTTTACGTTAAATCATCACTACAAAGGAGTTAAAGTTACTTTAATGATTTTTTTAGCCTCAACAGTTTTGTTAAAAAAACGCGTAACTCTCTTATAACAGCAAAGTTACGCATTTATTGTGTTGACGTAAAATAATTTATCGCTCGTATTATTTATTAGATATTTTGATATAGTTTTCGATGGCCATCGTCATTGAAGGCACACCCGGGGTTGGTGCAGCAATGTCAACTATAAGATCCATATCGGCGCATGCTTTACTGGTATTTACACCAAAGGCAGCAATCCGTGTATTGTTTTGTTTAAAATCAGGGAAATTCTTAAACAAAGACTGGATACTTGAAGGGCTAAAGAAAGCGATTACATCGTAAAAAACTTCAGCCAGATCAGATAAATCACTCACTACAGTTCTAAATAAAACTGCCGGGGTAAAATCATATCCGCTTTTTTCCAGAAATTTCATGGTATCCTCTGTAGCAACATCAGAACAAGGATACAAAAATTTCTCGCCTGCATGTTTTTTCAACACCTCAGCCAAATCAGCTGCAGTTTGCTTACCAAAGAAGATTTTACGTTTCCTGTACTGGATATACTTTTGAAGATACAAAGCAATTGTTTCAGAAAGACAGAAGTACTTCAGTTCTGCCGGTACATCATAACGCATTTCTTCACAGATCCTAAAAAAGTGATCTGCGGCATTACGACTGGTAAAAATCACTGCCGTAAAATCGGCCAGGTTAATTTTATCCTTTCTGAAGTCTCTTGCGGGCACCCCTTCTACATGAATAAACGACCTGAAATCAACTTTTAGGTTGTGTTTTTTGGCCAAATCGTAATAGGGAGATTTTTCGGTTTCAGGTTTTGGTAAAGTAACCAAAATACTTTTTACTTTGCGGATTCTAGAGTCGTTCTTTTCTTGCATTTTCCTTTTTCCTGCTACAGTCCTATCGTTTTAATTAGTATGAGGATAGGACATATTTCGAGGGCGCAAAAGTACAAAATTAAATGCATTCTAGAAAACTTATTATTAGAAAGTATCGTTATACCCGCCCTCAACAATTGAAAAGCAAAAATGATGCCTAACAACAAGAATGCCAATACGATATAAACAGCCCCGTATTTAAGCGGCGACAGGGCAAAAGCCACTACCAAAGGAATAAATAATAGTGATGCATTAAAGTAACTGAGGTACAATATGGAGATGTATTCGCCAACCGGTTTCTGAACATTGAACAGGTATCCGAGAAAACGTAAGAGGATTAATTTTAGCGCATAAAAAGCAATTATGGTGATGGATATGCTGAAGAAAAACTTAAAACCATCTTTGGCCTGGTACATATCGTTCCATTGCGCCACCAGGAAAAAGAACATCCCGAAAACAAATCCGAACTGCACAAAAAGTAATAAAAACGGCCAGGAGCTGAATAAGTTATCTTCTTTATTGATATTATTCAATATCCTGTTACTAAAAAACGATTGTACAATGGCGGATAGCTGTTTGGAAAATGCATTTTTTAAAATGGCAAAAATAATGAGCATGCCAAAAATAAAGCCCAGCAACCCTACATTGCCTTTGGGGATTTTTGTACCCAACTGGTAAGGGTTTGCTTTTTTCTTTAAATGCTGGTATTTCTTGTGCCATGCCCACAAATCAAGCTTTGGAGAAAGATATTCTTTTTCAATCGTATCTAAAAGCGCATTTTTATTAATTAAGCTATCAGGAAGTACCCAGGTATGGTGAATTAAGGAATCGGTAGAAAATTTTTGCCTGGCCAATGTTGCCGAATCGGGGCGGTACCTCCTGTACCGGTATTGATTTACAACCGCACTATCTGCCTGAACAGGCAATTGCTGTGCTGCCACAAAATCTGCAGACCATAAAAAGGCAAACAAAATAAAAATGAATTTCGGCATGCTGTAAATCAAAACTTAAGGTTGCAAAAGTAGTCGAATAATCATTGTTTACCTAAAGAAAATAAATGGATTGAAGAATATACAGATCTGTTATGACCTTGCAAACAGAAGAAGTTCTATGTAATCGCCTTTGTCTGCCTGTTTCAATGAATTAAGATATCCTCTCCTATTCTCACTGTCTTTCGAAAGATTTTCAGCTCCCCATGTAAATACCGCCCCATGAAATAGTTTTTCAATAATAATATCTGCCAATAACCTGCTGTGTCTGCCATTTCCGTTAGAAAAACAATGTATGCTTACTATCCGATGTTTAAAGCGGATGGCTATTTCATCAGGAGAATAAGTATTATTTTCAATCCAGAATCTGGTATCTTCCAATAAATTCTTTAATTCAATGGCAATCTGCCACCTGTCTGCACCGATGTTTTTATTTGTTTTTCGGAATGCGCCTGCCCATTTCCAAACATCTTTATACATCCTTTTATGTATATCTTTTATAAAAGCCTCACTTAATAATTTTTCAGGTTTAAACTTCCTGCTTAGCGTCCATTTTATAGCTTCTTCGATATTTTGTTGTTCAAATTCATCGAGTTCTTCCCTTGTTGCAATAGTAGAAATGAGCAAACCCTCTTTTTCTTCTTCATCCAAAGGGGTTTGCCCATCAATATAGTTCAAATTTAATCCCATAAAACCTTAGGAAGTTCGTTTTTAATTTCTTCAGTCCTTTCTTTTATAGCCTTCTTAATCCTTTCTTTAGAATTACCCTGATCTTCTAATTGCATGGTATTCGAGGTACGAAGCACAATTTTTGTAGCCAATTCATTTGACTTTTTTTCAATCATTGCCTCTAACGAACCATCCTTAGGTACAAAACCATAAACAAGTTCCATATCTAAAACTCTACCCAGCTCCCTAAGAGACTTTATGGTAATCGAACCGTCGGCCTCTCTTTTTTCTATGTCTAAAACTCCTTGCTTACTTATCGATAATTTATTAGCCAATTGTTGCATAGACATACCTAAGGTATTCCGGATGGCTTTAATCCAACCACTTGGTGGAACTGCAATTCGGCTTAAAGTTGCAAAACTTAAAAGCTTGCCATTTAATTGCTGCAGCATTAATGATTTTTTTCCCATAACATTAAAAGTAAAGCTATTACTTTACTTTATTAACACAAAAGTAAAGCTATTACTTAACAAAAACAACTAAATAGTAAAGCTATTACTTTACTTTAATGATGCTTTTATAATTTTAACACAAAATCACCTATCATATATTATGACAGTAAAGAAAATTTAACTTCAGTATCTTTGCAAAATGTCTGGTATCTATATCCATATTCCTTTCTGCAAAAAGGCCTGTCACTATTGCGATTTCCATTTTAGCACCTCACTAAAAAATGCCGATGAAATGGTGGAGGCCATCTGCAGGGAAATTAAAATGAAAAAAGACCGGATTAGGGGCCAGGTTGGGAGTATCTATTTGGGTGGAGGAACCCCCTCTATTTTATCTGAGGCGGCTTTGCAAAAAATTTTCGATACCATTAACCATACTTTTTCAGTTGATGCAGGTGCCGAAATCACCATCGAAACCAATCCGGATGATTTAACCGCGCAGAAATTAAAAGAACTGAAAAAATTGCCTGTAAACCGCTTTAGTGTAGGTATACAGTCTTTTTATGATGAGGATCTGATCTGGATGAACAGGGCACACCAGGCAAGGGAGGCTGAAGATTGCATCAGGAGAAGTCAGGATGCAGGTTTTGAAAACTTAACGCTCGATCTGATTTACGGATACCCATTACTTACTGACCAAAAGTGGTTAAGCAATATACAAAAGGCGATTGAACTGGAAGTACCACATATTTCTGCTTATGCTTTAACAGTTGAGCCCAGAACGGCTTTGGCCCATGCCATCAAAAACAAAAAGCAGAGCCCGGTAAACGACAATCAAAGTGCTGCTCAATTTGTCATTTTAATGGAGAAACTGGTTCAGGCCGGCTTCGAACATTACGAAATTTCTAATTTTGCTAAGCCTGAGCATTATGCTGTGCACAATACTAACTACTGGAAAGGTGTAGATTACATTGGCATAGGTCCGTCAGCACATGGCTTTAATGGTCAAAACCGTTATATGAACCCTGCAAATAATGCCATGTATATAGAAACCTTAGGACATAATAAGCTCCCGGAAATGGTTGAAGAACTGAGTTTGAACGACAGGTTTAACGAATATGTAATGACCTCGTTAAGAACGATGTGGGGAACTGATCTACATAAAATAAATACCGATTTTGGAAAAGATTATTTAGAGGAAACAAAATATAACCTTAAAAATTTCGAGGATAAAGATTGGCTGATCATTGATGGCGACAAAATCAGGTTAAGCCAGAATGGAAAACTATTTGCCGATCATATTGCTTCGGAATTGTTTATTGTTGAGAATGATTGAATGAGTGATTTTTGAATGAGAGAATGAGTGAGTTAAAATGAGTGAATTTTGAATGATTGAATGCTTTTTTACAAATCTATCATTCAATCATTCTCTAATTCAATAATTAAAAATATATGTCAAAAATAGTATGGATTACAGGCGCATCATCAGGTATTGGCGAAGCCCTGGTTTACGAATATTTTAAAGCAGGCGACAAACTGATTATTTCAGGAAGAAACCGCGATGAACTGTTCCGCGTAAAAGGAAACTGCCAAAATTCTTTTAATGTGCACGTTTTACCCTTCGATTTAAGCGAAACCGAAACACTGGAAAATAAAGCTGCAGATGCCATCCGTATTTTTGGAAAAATAGATCTACTGATCAATAGTGGCGGTGTAAGTCAGCGGAGCTTAGCTTTAGAAACCAATCTGCAAACGGAACAACAGATTATGGATACCAATTTTTGGGGAACAGTGCTGTTGAGCAAAGCGGTTTTACCTCTGATGATCGCCAATGGCGGCGGACAAATTGCCGTAATCAGCAGTTTGGTTGGCAAATTCGGCACAAAATTCCGTTCTACCTACGCGGCCTCAAAACATGCATTACATGGCTACTTTGATTCGCTACGATCGGAAGTTTATGATAAAAAAATCGACATTACCATTATCTGTCCGGGGTTTATCAAAACCAATGTAACTTACAATGCACTCACTGCAGATGGAAAACCATTAAATATCATGGGTGAAGCACATGAAAATGCGATGACTCCTGCCGATTGTGCCAAACAGATTGTAAAGGCCATCAGTAATAAAAAAGAAGAAGTTTATATTGGTGGAAAGGAAACAAAAGCCGTATTGTTGAAGCGTTTTTTTCCAAAGGTTTTTTCTAAAAAGGTGAGGACAGCGAAGGTGAATTAGCCAGGCGTGTTGCAGTCGGCGTTAAGGATGAACCAAATACCTAAACCCGATTGCAGCGGTATCCTTTTGGCTGTCATTCTGAGCGTAGTCGAAGAACAGCCAAAAGATTTAGCGAAAAGCGGGAATGCTCTCACCTAAGAACTACTACAGCATCTTTTCAAAACAAAAAACAAAATTAAATACCTAATAATCAAATGATTAAATAATAATTTCAATTTCTAAAAACCAAGTATCTGTAAGCCGTCGTAAATGGAATCAAATAACAGAAACTTAAAAATTAGAAATAATGAAAAATTTAATCTTATCAGTATTTGCCGTAATTACAATGGCATTCACAACTCAAGTTTATGCTCAAAAAAACCCAATGGTTGGTGGAGCAGCAATGTATGCAACTAAGGATATTGTTGATAATGCAGTAAATTCAAAAGACCACACTACTTTAGTGGCAGCAGTTAAAGCTGCAGGTTTAGTAGAAACTCTAAAAGGCGCCGGACCTTTCACTGTTTTCGCTCCAACAAATGCAGCATTTGATAAACTTCCTGCCGGAACTGTAGACAATTTAGTTAAACCAGAAAACAAAGCAACCCTTACCAAAATTTTAACTTACCATGTTGTTGCCGGTAAAATGGACAGCAAAGCAATCGCAAAAGCAATTAAAGCCGGTGGTGGCAAAGCAGAATTAACAACTGTACAAGGTGGCAAACTTTGGGCCTGGATGGAAGGCAAAAAACTGGTTTTAAAAGATGAAAAAGGCGGAATGAGCACTGTAACTATTGCAGATGTTAATCAAAAAAATGGGGTAATCCACGTGATTGATACCGTTTTAATGCCTAAATAAGATATCATTATCCTTATGTCCAACCTAAACGTTCTGGCTTTTGCCGGAACGTTTTTGTTTTAGCTATTTTTTTTAACATCTTTCCTATTTTATACGTTCTGACTTTTTTTGATGAATTGTCAGTTTTTTTTCAAGTTTTTCCATTTCTGATGCTTGCTGTTTTTTAACTATTTAATTTTGCTACATTAATAGTTATTTAACATGAAATTCAATTTATCTCCGATAGATGTAGTTGAAGACATATCTAAATCAGATTTCGAGCTGAACTACCTTAAACCACGCAAACCTTTGGTAATTAAAAACATGGCAAAGAAATGGCCGGCTTACCAAAAGTGGACAATGGAGTACATGAAGGATATTGTTGGCGATAAAACTGTTCCGCTTTACGACAGTTCGAAAGCTGATCCTTCTAAACCGATTAATGCGTCGGCCGCTGAAATGAAATTTGGTGATTATATTGATCTGATTAAGGAAACACCGACAGACCTGCGTATTTTTTTATTCGATCCGATAAAGTTTGCCCCGAAATTACTGGAAGATTATATAGCCCCAAAAGAGTTAATGGGTGGCTTTTTAGATAGTTATCCGAATATGTTTTTTGGAGGAAAAGGCTCTGTTACCTTCTTGCATTACGATATCGACCTGGCACACATTTTCCATACCCACTTTAACGGGAGGAAACACGTTATCCTGTTTGACTATAAATGGAAGGAGCGGTTATACCAGATTCCTTATGCCACTTATGCGCTGGAAGATTATGATGTAGAAAATCCTGATTTTGATAAATTCCCGGCATTAAAAGGCGTTAAGGGAGTGGAAGCTTTTTTAGAGCATGGCGATACCTTATTTATGCCCACCGGTTATTGGCACTGGATGAAATACCTTGATGGATCTTTCTCCATCAGCTTAAGGGCATGGGATAAAAGCTGGGCTGTAAAAGCAAAAAGCTTGTATAACTTAACTTTACAGCGTAAATTTGACGACTTTATGAAAGCAAATTACCGAGAAAAATACATGCACTGGAAAGAAGAACTTGCGGTTAAAAGAGCAAGTAAAGCGTTAGAAAAAAATTTACCAAAATAACAATGAGAGAATGAACGAGTGGTTGAATGATAAAAATGAGTAGTGCTTAGCCTTATGCCAATTCACTAAATCAAAAGTCGCCAATTCAATATTCAATCATTCTCACATTCAATATTCAATTATTAAAATACATGCATCCAAACATTATAAAAATACAAGAAAGTATTACCTCTCTTAAACAGGAAATTATTAACCACAAGGTTTATTCGGCCATTAGCGAACTGGAAGATTTGCGCATTTTTATGGAACACCATATTTTTGCCGTTTGGGATTTTATGTCGTTACTTAAGGCTTTACAGATTAACCTTACCTGCACCAGCTTACCGTGGTTTCCGGTTGGTGATCCGGTTACCAGACAGTTGATCAATGAAATTGTTGCCGGAGAAGAATCGGATGTGGATGCCGGTGGTGCCATTAAAAGCCATTTCGAACTGTATTTAGATGCGATGGATCAATGCGGAGCAAACACAAAACCCATTAATGATTTTTTAAACGCCTTAAAAAGCGGTAAAAGTTTTAATGAAGCGTTTGACATAGCCCATGTTCCTGCCGCTGCCAAAGATTTCGTGAACGCTACATTCGAAACGATTAACAGCGGTAAAACGCATTTACAGGCAGCCAGTTTTACCTTCGGACGTGAGGATCTGATCCCGAATATGTTTTACAGCATGGTGAATGATTTGAACAGCACCCAGGCCGATAAAGTATCGATTTTTAAATATTACCTGGAACGTCACATCGAAGTAGATGGCGATCACCATAGCCATTTGGCGCTTTCTATGACAGAAAAACTTTGCGAAAAAGAGGAAACATTTTGGGCCGAAGCAGAAGAAACTACAAAACAGGCCTTGCAAAAAAGGATCGACCTTTGGGATGCCGCTTATGCCGAAATTGTTAAAAATAAAGTTGAAGCGTAATTATTAAATTGTTAAGTATTTGCTAATTTAGATTACGTGATTTTAGTCACATTTACCTGTTAACATCAATTTTGTAAAATAAAATTTACACATTTGTTGTTCGGCACAAATAACCGATTTAAGCGCATGAGTTTCATTTTAAAACCTGTTGATATTGTTGAGAATATCACTCCTGAAGATTTTAAGAAAAATTATTTGAAAACTAAACGTCCGTTAGTCATCAGGGGCCTTACCAAAGATTGGCCTGCAAGAGAAAAATGGACGACTGAATATTTAAAAGAAATTGGTGGCGACCTAGAGGTTCCACTTTACGATAACTCTAAAGCTGATCCTTCAAAACCAATCAATGCGGCTACTGCACACATGAAATTTGGCGATTATCTTGACCTGATTAAACGTGAGCCAACTGAATTGAGGATTTTCTTTTTTAACCTCTTTAAAAAAGTGCCTAGCTTAATCAATGATGTAAAAATCCCTAAAGATTTAATGGGTGGTTTTATTGAGAGCATGCCTGCTATGTTTTTTGGAGGTTCTAATTCTGTAACCTTTTTACATTACGATATCGATTTGCCTCATATTTTCCATACTCACTTTGGTGGCAGAAAACATATCGTTCTTTTCGATAATAAATGGAAAGACAGACTATATTGCTTACCAAATGCAACTTATGCTTTGGAAGATTATGATGTTGCCAATCCTGATTTCGAAAAATTCCCTGCGCTAAACGGTGTTGAGGGTTATGAAGTTTTCTTAGAGCATGGCGATACCTTATTTATGCCAACCGGTATGTGGCACTGGATGAAATATCTGGATGGCTCATTCTCTTTAAGCTTAAGGGCATGGGATCAATCAATTACCCGTAAAGTGGCAAGTGTTTGGAGTTTATTTACCCATGGTGCGATTGATAGTTTAATTAAAATGACTTTTAAAGAAAAATATGCTCACTGGAGAGAGAAAAAAGCTGTTAAAATTGCTGAAAAGGCTTTAGCAAACAGCAAACCATAAAAATTAAAAAAAAATTAAAATACAACGGGGCATCGGTAACGATAGTCCCGTTTTTTGTTATTATTGTGAATAACATTTAGTGCAAATAAAAAAATCAGATCACAAATGGATATCAACACACTTACCGAAAAACAAAAAATGCTTGCAGGCAAAGCTTATCAGGCTGGTGGCGAAGAACTTTCGAAAGAAAGATTAAAAGCCCGTGAAATCGTTTTCGAATTTAATAACCTCGCCCCAAAATTTATTAAACAGCGGAAAGAATTACTTAAAAGGCTTTTTGGAAAAACAGAGCGAATGTTTTATATAGAGCCCCCGTTTAGATGTGATTACGGCTATAACATCGAAATTGGAGATAATTTTTATGCAAACTTTAACCTTGTTATTTTAGACTGTGCAAAAGTAAGCATCGGAAACAGCGTTTTTATCGCACCAAATGTAGCCATTTATACCGCGGGCCATCCCATCCATGCACATTTAAGGGATCAGGAATATGAATGGGCGCAGGAAGTGACCATTGGCAATAGTGTGTGGATTGGTGGAAATGCAGTAATAAACCCCGGCGTAAAAATCGGATCGAACGTGGTAATCGGATCAGGTAGCGTGGTGACGAGGGATATTCCGGATAACGTTTTCGCCGCAGGAAACCCATGCAGGGTAATCCGCCAGTTAACTGATGAGGATAAGGATTATTATTATAAGGATTTTAAGTTGGGAGAGTAAGATAGCGTCATTCCCATGCAGATGGGAATCCTAAAGCTAATTGCATTAAGATTATCAATGATATATTCTAAAAATTGGCGTCATCTCGACCGGAGCAACGCGCAGTGGAGAGATCTTTTAACTTAAACTATTGCAATTCCATCCAAAGATCTCTCCACTGCGCGTTGCTCCGGTCGAGATGACGATTTATCTAAAAAAATGACCGCTGAAAACGACGTCTCACCAATACTAGCTACTATGATCAGCAACTACTTTCCATTCGCCTTTTATTTTTTTAATTAACAAGGTAAAATATCCTTTTAACTCATCTTTTTCGCGTTTTACATTCCAGCTGCCTAACACAAAAGCCAGATCGGGTTTCAGAAAATCGACTTTTTTAATCCCGAACACTAAAAAGCCCATTGCAGATTTATCCGGATAACCTTTTTTATAATTATCCAACGTTTTTTGCCAGCCATAAGTTGGTCCGCTTTTACCTACAAAAAGTAAACTATCCGATTTTTCGTATCCCTGCATAAAAGCTTCAACATCGCCTTTGTTCCAATCGGTACGTTGTTTTTCAAGCAGATCAAGTATCGCCTGTTTATCTTTTGCATTTTGCGCGTAGGTACGAAATGAGACTAAAAGCAGGGCGATAAGGAGTATTTTTTTCATGGTTATTGAAATTGAGTAAAAATTAAAGATATGAAACAAATTATTTCGTTCCATCGGTAAAAATTGTTTATTTACATTTTTTATCAATCTACCATGCAAAATAAAGTAATTACAATTGGCGAAATACTATGGGACGTTTTCCCGGAGGGTAAAAAAGCAGGCGGCTCGAGTATGAACGTTGCGCTTAATTTACACAAACAAAGTATCGAAAGCAGTTTTATCAGCGCCGTTGGTGATGATGATAATGGTAAGGAATTACTAAGCTTTTTAACCGGAAATCATTTCTCAACAGATCTGATCCAGGTGAATGCAGGATTACCAACCAGTACAGTTGTGGTTCAGCTGGATGAAAACCATCAGGCTACTTATACCATTAAACAGCCTGTGGCCTGGGACGACATTAAACTTACCGAAGAAAATATCACCGCGGTAAAACAGGCAGATGCTTTTGTGTATTGTAGCTTAACCTGCCGTGAGGAACAATCTAAAAAAACAGTCCTCGAACTTTTAGACCATGCAAAAACCAAAATATTCGATATTAACCTTAGGTCTCCTTTTTATAATAAAGAACTCATCGGCGAACTTTTGACAAAAGCGGATATCCTTAAAATAAACGAAGATGAAATTGTTTGGGTAAAAGAATCGTTCGGTTTAACTGGTAATACTGATGAACAATTGTTAAAACAGCTTGCGAGTAAGTTTGATATTGAAATGATCTGCCTGACACTTGGCGATAAAGGTGCCTGTGTTTTAAAAGAAGGCAAACTATTTAAACATGCTGGTTATAAAGTTCAGGTTGCAGATACGGTTGGTGCAGGTGATGCTTTTTTAGCCACATTTATTGCCTGCTACCTGCAAGGTTACCCCATGGAAACCACTTTGGATAATGCCTGTAAGGTTGGTGCTTTTGTAGCCTCGCAACCGGGAGCAAACCCTGATTATAATAAAAAGATTTACCATATAGCGCTGGGATAAGCGCTCTGCTTTGTTGCCACCGAGAAACGGATTAACACGGATTTTTAGAGACCTCGCAGGTTTTGGAAACCTGCGAGGTCTAATTTAAACCGGTGGGTTTTGCGTTAGGGATTGTAAGGGTTCATTAACGGTTCTTCACCGGTACCGGAGCAAAGCGCAGCCCTGAAAAGCCCGCCCCTTTCCCGTATTTCACGGGATTGGGGAACGCCCGGATCAGTTTGACAGCTTTCAGTTAACAATTTCCAGTTTGTTGTTTCCAATTTAACCATGCTTTGGTCTTTCAGCTTTTACCTTTCTTCTTGCCTTCAAATATGACACCGCGCTTAAATTTATGCAAAACGAAACTTTTATCTTCGATAAATCGTTAATACAAGCACATGAGAGGTTTTCGTTTTTCTGATTATAAGCCGGGCGATGCGCCAAAGGGTGGGTTTGATGAGTTGCTGAAATTATTTAGCGAACTGCTAAATTATACAGCAGGAGATGCAGCGGAGGCTTTAAGCTGGCTGAACGAGCTCGACAAACAATATAAATTAACCAATAATGATTATGGTATCGGTAATTTTATCGACGACCTGAAGGATAAGGGTTACCTTACTGAAGACAATCAATCGGGAGAATTTAAGATTACAGCCAAAACAGAGCAGACCATCCGCAAATCTGCCCTGGATGAAATTTTCGGGAAACTGAAAAAATCTGGTCGTGGTAACCACAACAGTAACCAATCGGGTATTGGCGAAGAAAAAAATGCGGACAGGCGCGAATATAGTTTTGGCGATAGTTTAGACCAAATTGATATGACAGCCTCTATCCAAAATGCACAGATCAATCATGGGATTGGGGATTTCACTTTAACCGACCGCGATTTAGAAGTAGAGGAAAAAGATTTTAAAACCTTAACATCTACGGTATTGATGATCGACATTTCGCATTCGATGATATTGTATGGGGAAGACCGCATCACGCCTGCCAAAAAAGTTGCCATGGCATTAGCGGAGCTGATTAAAACCAAATACCCGAAAGATACTTTAGATATTGTTGTTTTTGGAAATGATGCCTGGCCAATCAGTGTGAAAGACTTGCCTTATTTACAGGTTGGGCCTTACCATACCAATACTTATGCAGGTTTAGAACTTGCGGCAGATTTGCTCCGCCGCAGGAAAACGCATAACAAACAGATTTTCATGATTACGGATGGAAAACCAACCTGCCTGAAAGAAAATGGCAAATACTATAAGAATAGTATGGGTTTGGATAGAAAGGTAATCAACAAAACCTTAAACATGGCGGCGCAATGTAAACGTTTAAAAATCCCGATTACGACATTTATGATTGCAAAGGATCCCTATCTGCAGCAATTTGTACGTCAGTTTACTGAAATTAATGGCGGAAGGGCTTTTTACAGCTCATTAAACGGCTTAGGCGAATACATTTTTGAAGATTACATTAAGAATAGACGTAAGACGGTTAAATAGTTGGGAGTCCGGAGTTGGGAGAGGTAGGATCAAAATAAATTAAGCATGGCTAAACGTACAAATAAATATAAGTTAACATTAGAAGAAATATCTTTAGCAAGAGAAGAAGACATTAGCAATGCACCTTTAACGCTTGAATTTGATAATCACGACAATATATTTAACATTATCAACGCTGTAAAAAGCAAAAACATTTTTGAAGATGAAAATCAGAGTACTGAATTTGCCATTGGTTTGAAAATGTTTACAGAAGTTGTGTTGAAAAACAGAGACCTTGAACTTTTCAAAGAACTACAGCCCGCAATTGGTGAGTTTATGAAAAAACTGAAGAGTAAATAAAGAATAGTATAATCCAATATATGCAAAATACAACATTAGGCCAGTTAAAGGCTACAAATTATACATCAAGAAGCGTTAAGGAAGAGCTGAGAGAAAATTTGATTAAAGTGCTGCGCGATAAAAAAACCGAATTTGAGGGCATTATCGGCTACGATGAAACAGTTATTCCAGAGTTACAGACCGCAATTTTATCACGTCACAATATTTTACTTTTAGGTTTACGTGGACAGGCAAAAACCCGTATTGCCCGTTTAATGGTAAATTTATTGGATGAATATGTGCCTTATGTTGCCGGAAGCGAGATTTTTGATGATCCGCTAAACCCAATCTCATGGTACGCCAAAAATGAAATCGCTACCAAAGGCGACGATACCGAAATTGCCTGGTTGCACCGCAGCGAAAGGTACACCGAAAAACTGGCCACACCAGATGTTACCGTTGCCGATTTAATTGGCGATGTTGACCCGATTAAGGCCGCTACTTTAAAATTAACCTATAACGATGAACGTGTAATCCACTTTGGTTTAATTCCGCGTGCACACCGCAGCATTTTCGTAATTAACGAGCTTCCCGATTTACAGGCCCGTATCCAGGTGGCACTCTTTAACATGTTACAGGAAAAAGATATCCAGATCCGTGGTTTCAAATTGCGTTTACCGTTAGATATCCAGTTTGTATTTACCGCAAACCCTGAGGATTATACCAATCGTGGCAGCATTGTTACGCCATTGAAAGACAGGATTGAAAGTCAGATTTTAACACACTACCCTAAAACGGTCGAAATTTCGCGTAAAATTACTTTTCAGGAGGCAAAACTTACTGCCGAGCAAAAAGCCAATATCGAAGCTGATGGCCTGCTGAAAGATCTGGTAGAACAGATTGCTTTCGAAGCGCGTAAAAGTGAATACATCGATCAAAAATCGGGTGTTTCGGCAAGACTAACTATTTCTGCCTACGAAAATTTAATCAGCACTGCAGAAAGAAGGATGCTGATTGCAGGCGAGAAAAACACCTTTGTGCGTTTATCAGATCTGGCCGGGATTATCCCAGCCATCACCGGTAAAATAGAACTGGTTTACGAAGGTGAACTGGAAGGACCAGCGCACGTGGCGACTACCTTAATCGGCAAAGCGGTTAAAACTTTGTTTGCACGTTATTTTCCTGATCCGGAAAAAGCCAAAAAAACCAAAACAGCCAATCCATATACCGAAGTAACCGAATGGTTTACCGAAGGCCATAATGTTGATGTTACGGATACCTTGAGCAATGCGCAATATAAAAAGGCATTAATGCTGGTACCAGGCTTGTATGATCTGGTAAAGAAATTCCACCCAAAACTGAGCGAAAACCAAACCTTGCTCTTAATGGAATTTGTGTTACATGGTTTAGCCGAGTACTCACAACTGAGCAAAAACTTTTTAAATGGTGGCTTCGGCTTTTCTGATATGTTTGGCAGTTTATTTAACGCCGAATTCGACGAAGAAGAGGATGAAGACGATTTCAGATAATATTGAATTTCTCTAATTTGATTAGCTTTGACAAATTCTTCCCCTAAAGAAGAATCTGTCGAAGCTTTTTTATTTACAAACCCGAATATATAATGGGAAGATTACCTTTTATTATTGTCGCCTGCATTTTTATTATTGCATTTGATATTTACTGCTTTAAAGCCATAATTGCTGTTTTTAAAAAATGGAAACCGGGCACAAAAAAAGTATTTGGCATTGCTTACTGGACCTATAGCGCATTATTGATTATTGGTGTATTCTGTGGCATTTACCTTAATCTTTTTCTTACATTAAGGGCCATTATTTTAGTTGCTTTCTTTTTAACGGTAGCCTGCAAACTGGCCATGTTACCCTTTTTGGTATTGGATGATTTACGCAGGTTGTTTATCAGAATTTTCAGGAAAAATAAAACAGCTGAAGTTTCAACCTTACCACAAACCTCACAATCTACAGCTGCAGAGCCGATTTCAAGGTCAGAATTTTTGGTTAAAGCCGGATTGGTGGCCGCTGCTGTTCCACTAACATCGTTAAGCTGGGGAATAATTTCAGGCGCTTACGATTATCAGGTGCGAAGGGTAAATTTAATCCTCCCTAACCTGCCAAAAGCTTTTGACGGCATTACAATGGGGCAGATTTCTGATATTCACTCGGGAAGTTTTTATAATAAAACAGCAGTTAAAGGCGGTGTAGAAATGTTATTGGGAGAAAAACCTGATTTCATCTTTTTTACCGGCGATTTAGTAAACAACCTCACCAACGAAGTAAGGGATTATCAGGATATATTTTCGAAAGTAAAAGCACCACTAGGTGTGTACTCATCGCTAGGAAACCATGATTATGGTGATTATTATTTTGGGAAAGAATCGTCTCCGGCCAAGGTAAAAAACCTGAAAGATATGGTTGATGTACACAAAATAATGGGTTACGACCTGCTAATGAACGAAAACCGCAGGTTAAAGGTAGATGGTGAAGAAATTGGAATTTTAGGAATTGAAAACTGGGGAATGGGCCGTTTCCCAAAATATGGGAAAATGGAACTGACTGTTCAAAATACAGATGACTTACCTGTAAAATTGTTATTAAGTCATGATCCTTCGCACTGGCGCGGAGAAGTTTTACAAAAATATCCGCAGATAGATGCCATGTTTAGCGGGCACACACACGGCATGCAGTTTGGTGTACGTTTAAAAGAATATCAATGGAGCCCTGTGCAATACATCTATAAAGAATGGGCAGGATTGTACCAGGAGCAAAAACAACAGCTATACGTAAATGTTGGCTATGGCTTTTTAGGTTATCCGGGCAGGGTTGGTATTTTACCGGAGATAACGATATTTACCTTGAAAAGAGCATAGATAATTTTAAATGAGAGAATGATGGAATGAGAGAATGGGCGTTAAGCCTAAAACATTCTCTCATTCAAAACTCATTCATTCAATAATTATCTCTATCCTGCGTTAAAGCGATAACCTACTCCCCTAACGGTTTGTAACAACTGTGGATTATCAGGATTCAATTCTATCTTTTTACGCAAGCGTACAATGTGCATATCAAGCGTACGGGTGTTTACATCAGAGTTGTAACCCCAAACTACCAGCATCAATTCATCGCGGTTGATTACTTTACCCGGATTGCGCAGAAAATAAAGCAGGATACGGTTTTCCAATATGGTTAACTCGATTTTCTTTCCGTCTCTAAACAAAGTGTGGATATTTGGATGATGTTCCATATTACCAAAACGATGAATCTCCGCCGAATCTTTATTGACGATAAACTTCACCTTACTTTCTAACATGGCCACCAAAACATCCATATTAAATGGCTTGGTGATATAATCAGATGCGCCAAAGTTATAGGCATCAATTTTATCTACATCCTGTGCCTTTGCCGTCATCATAATCACCAGGTTTTCGAAACCCTGTTTACGTACATTCTCGCAAACTTCGGCACCTTGTTTACCCGGCATCATCCAGTCCAATAAAACAATATCGGGCTGATCGGCCAAAATCATTCTTTCTCCAGCTTCGCCATCATTTGCTTCAAGCACCGTATAACCTTCAGCTTTTAAACGATGGGCAACAAGAAAGCGAAGATTTTCATCATCTTCTACGATTAATATTTTTACTTCTTTAGACATTTATGTGTTTTTTTACTGTTTTAATGTTGAAACGCTGCAATGTTTGAGGTTCAACATTCCAACCTTTAACGTGTAACTTTTAAACTTCTTTATTCTGGTATGGTTGAAAAGTTTAATGTTTTAAGGTTAAGTTCAACATTCCAACCTTTCAACGTTTAACATTTCAACTATTATATGGCAGCACAATTTTAAATTCTGTACCGCTACCTACTTTACTTTTCACAGTAATTTCTCCCTCCATAAAGTTAACCAGTTCTTTGCAGAATGCCAAACCCAGGCCAACACTGCCCATTTGGTTATATTCGTTCTGTATCCTGAAAAACTTCTTAAATATATTGTTTAATTCTGATGATGCGATACCGATTCCTTTATCTGTAAAACGGAACACCAGCACCCCTTTAATCAGTTTTGCACTGATATGCAGTTTCTTTTGTTCGGGTTTCGAATATTTATAAGCATTCTCGGCCAGATTATCGAACAAACTTCCTAATAACACCGGGTCGGTAATAAAGGTTTTAAAGCCGACTACCTCATAAGTAATTTTAAAATCGGGATGTTTTAAGGTATGCGATTCGATAGTACTTTCTATAAAATCGACAATATTGACCTCTTCCTGGTTTAACTTAATGGCTTTATTTTCGATCTGCGTAAAAGCCAGCAGTTTGTTCATTAAACCATTCAGCTTATCGGCCTCTTCATCCAATATTTTGCCATATAACTGTTGTTCTTTCTGACTAAGCGCCGATGCACTTTTAATATTATTTCCGGCGATTTTTATTACACTAACAGGTGTTTTAAACTCGTGCGTAAGGTTATTCACAAAATCGTACTGCAGCTTAAACATTTTACTATTGATGTTCAGGTTACGGTAAATTAAAAAAGCCACCAATAACAGTACACCATATACCAGTAACAATACGAGTGCTATTGGCATAAAGTAGATGAAAATCTCATTTTTGATATAAGATTTAGAAGAAATGAGGTAAAGCTTAAAATCAGAAAATGCACCTGGCAGTGCGATTTCAGTGGTAATATTTTCATCAGAAGTATCTATAGGATCGTAAGTTAGCGGCTCGATCCTGATGGTTTGGTACAATAAAGGCCTTGTGTTAACGATTTTTATCTGATGTGCATCCAGCTTAAAAACCATTACATCCTGCGGATAAACCGGAGCAGGACTAAGCTTACGCCTGATCATATCTTTATAAATCCTTAAATCTGCACGTCGGGGTATATTAAGGTAGGTGATTTTATTTTCGTTCGAGTTAACGATAGAGAAATTGGTGAACAGTTCTTCTTGCGTGGGTACCGAAGCCGTATCGAGATCTTCGACAAAAGTGGCCAGTTTGATGGCTATTGCATTAAAATCGCTTCCCACATTAAAAGACCGGGTATCATCTTCTGAATAAAGTTTTACAGAATCAGGTTTTATACCTTTACCAAACTGGTAAATGGATTTTGGACCGATGCCCAGGTGGTTTGCATTAATCCCATCCTTAACCGGAACATTCTTCACCTCTGTATCGTAAAAGGTAACTTTTGAGATAAAAGGATATTTCAACATTACCGTATCTACAAACTTCGATGCGGTAGAGGAATCCAAAAAGCCATTATAATAAGAAATTTCGGGCATTTTGTTCTGAAAGAAATCATTGTAAGGCTTAATACTCTGCTCCAGTACATTTACCTTTTCGGAAACAAAATCATTTTCTATCGATTTTTTGCTATAGTTAAACGCAAGGAAAAGCGACAGGATAAAAAGAATGGAAATGAGTATAATAAAAGTTACACCTAGTGAGAAGTTTTTGCGGTAACTGCTTTTCTTATCTAAGGCCATACCTATTTCTTACCTAGATTTTCGTTTAAAAACTCTTCTAAGGCTTTATACAGGGCTGTTCTGCTTTGCTGGCGTACCACCGGATCGGGGCCTTCCTCCTTTTCGATATAGGTAACCTGAACATTGCGTTTTTTCAGTTCTTTAATAAACTGCACGCCTTCTGCAACGTTAACACTGGGGTCTTTAGGGTTTTGAGCAATAAAAACAGGCGCCTTAAACCGGTCAGCATGGAATACAGGAGATGCAAAACGCATATAATCGGTTTCAGTTATGGGATTGCCTACAATTTCGTAATACATCTGTAATTTGGCCTTTAAAAATGGAGGAAAAGTTTTGAGGTAACTAAACAGGTTAATCACGCCCGAATTTGATCCGCCACATTTATAAAGATCAGGATTTTTATACAAACAATTTAATGCGATATACCCGCCAAAACCGTTACCATAAATGGCAATTTTTTTAGGATTGGCAATTTTTTCTGCAATAAGCCATTTTACACCATCATTTACATCTTCCTGTATTTTATCGCTCCACTGTTTAAAACCTGCAGCATAAAATGATTTTCCATAACCGGTAGAGCCACGGTAATTTACCTGCAAAACGGCATAACCACGGTTGGCCAAAAATTGTACCTCTGCATTATAACCCCAACTGTTTCTTGATTTTGGCCCGTTATGCGGCAACACCACCACCGGTAAATTAACGGCCTTTTTGTTTTTAGGCAGGGTTAAATAACCATTAATAGTCAAACTATCACGGCTTTTAAAACTGACCGGTTTCATGGCATTCATATCTTCCGGTTTAATGGAAGGGCTCACATCTGTAAGTTTTTTAAGTCTTTTATCAACAGCCGTATATAAATAGTAAGATCCCGGATTTTTATCGGTAAAGGTCCTAATTACAAACACTTTATCCGTTTTATCCTTATCCATAATTACCCATTCGGTACCTGGCAAAAGTTTATCTATTATCGAGTAAGCCACTTTTGTACTGTCATCAAGGTAAAACTTCTCCCTTTTCCACGTTTCGCAGGTTGCAAAAAGCATTTTTTTCCGGAAACGCGAATAGGTTGCATCCACTACATTTAAGGTATCGTTTGCAAAAAGTACCTGCTTTTCTTTTCCGTTTTTTAAATCAAGTGCTACCAATGCATTTTTATCTCTGTTAACACTAGAGATGGCATATAGTACGTTGGGCTGATCTTCCGAAAAGGCAATCGGCTGTAAAGTAGTTTCAAAATTATTGGTGATTACGGGTGCAAAAGCCTGATTTTCGTTTTCGCGATACATTAAGGTTTCATTCACCCCATCGCTGGCAACGGCAATTTTCAGTACACCTTTGCTATCGGTCATCCACTTGGTAATATTACCCGGATTTTTAGCAGCAATTTCCATTTTCCCATCACGCACGTTTAAGCGGTATACATCAAAAACGGTCGAATCGCGCTTATTAGAAGCCACAATAATGTATTTATCATCAATCAGCTGATCTTCTATTACCCTCAGCCTGTTTTTTTCATTGGCACTCAACTGCACCTGTTTGCTTCCATCTTTATTGATGACGAAAATATCAGATCTGCGCTCTTTAGAGCCATCCTCTGTATAATAAATCAGTTCATTATTGCTTGTCCAGAAATGAAAACTAATGTTTTTCCCATTCAAATGCGTAAGCTGTACACTATTTCCTGTAGCAAGGTCTTCAACAAAAAGATCGAGTTTTTTATCCTGAAGTTTTAAGTAAGACAGGCTTTTGCCGTCGGGGGAAATGCGGTAATAGGCTTTATCCTGAGTTTTAAAAAAATCGTCCACAGGAATAGTATCATTGTTTGAACCCTTACAAGCCCATATCAATACTACCATTAACATTAGAAAAATTCTCTTCAACATAAATAAATCCTTCACCGGATGACAAAAATAAGCAACATAACAACTTTAAGCGATTTACACCAACAATGTTACTTATGCAAATAATAATAAGTTGTGGTTCAATTTAGTATTTATAAAATTTACACAAAATAAAATACAGGTAACATTTAAAATACGTTTTATACAACAGGGTGCTTTAGCTAAAGATATATTAAAATGTTACATTTAAAACTTATAATTTAGGGTTTATGAACCGCTTGCTTTTCATCATATTCTTATTGTTAACACTTGGGGCTGGTGCGCAGGTTTTCCGTCCCAATCAACAGGTTGCGCCTGATGAAAGCACTTTGGCCATTCAATATTACCAGGATGGAGATTATGAAAAGGCAGTTGTACTGTTAGAAAAACTTTATGCAATCCCTAACAATGATGCTTATTTCGACATTTATTTTAATACGCTGTTAAAATTAAAGCGTTATGATGTTGCCGAAAAAGTGGTAAAACGTGAGGTTAAAAAAAATCCGCAAAGCGAACTTTACCCCATAGCCCTGGGCAAACTCTACCAGGAAAAAGGCGATGTACAGGCGGCCAATAAAATTTTTAATGAGGTAATTGCGAAACTGCCAAAAGAAGAATTTAGGATCAGAAATCTGGCCAATAGCTTTTACCGTTTCGAAAATTACGATTATGCGGTTCAAACTTTTAAACAAGGGAGAAAACTGCTGGGCAACGACCAGGCTTTTACTTTTGAACTGTTGAACATTTACCGTTTCAAAAAAGATAAGCCCATGCTCATGCAGGAATACCTGGATGCAATGGCTGGCATGCCGCAACTTTTACCACAGGCCGAAGCCGTATTATCATCTATTTTTGAAGATAAAAATGACTATCAGACTTTTCAGGCCGCTATTTTAAAGAAAATACAGAAAGAACCCGATGCCGAAATTTACATCCAGTTACTTACCTGGAATTACATCCAGCAACAGGAATTTGACATGGCCCTGCGCCAGTTAATTGCTTTTGATAAACGGACGAAGGCAGATGGAGGAACACTATTTAACGCCATTTACACTTTTGTTGACAATGGCGCTTATGAAACAGCGATTAAAGCTTACGATTACTTATTGACCAAAGGAAAGGATAACCAATATTATCTTCCATCGAAAATCGAAATGCTCAACACCAGGTATAACCTGCGCACCAGCGGAAAATATACGGTTGCAGATCTTGATCTGCTGGCGAAAGATTATGAGGCCTTACTGGAAGAAAACGGCAAAAACAGAAATACCCTTTTCGCGATTAAAAAACTGGCCAACCTGCAGGCTTATTATTTAAACCAACCAGCCAAAGCAGAAAAAGAGCTGGAAGAAGCGATTAAAATGCCAGGCATTAATGAGATGGAACTTGGACAGCTGAAACTGGATTTAGGTGATATTTATATTTTAACCAATCAGCCATGGGAAGCATTTTTGGTGTACGAACAGGTAAGCAAACAGTTCGAAGGGCAGCCTGTAGGTAACGAAGCCCGTTTCCGCAGCGCAAAACTTTCATTTTATCAGGGCAATTTCGAATACAGCAATGGGCAATGTTTGGTATTAAAGGCCGCTACCTCTCAACTGATTGCCAATGATGCCTTAAACCTGAGTTTATTAATCAGTGATAACATTCAGACGCCAGCTGACAGCAATGCCTTAAAAATGTATGCTGATGCAGAGATGCTCTTATTTAGAAATCTGCCCGAAAAAGCAGTAAAAAAAATGGATAGCATTGCAATTGCTTATCCTCAAAACAGTTTGGCGGATGCCATTATGATGAGTAAAGCACGGATTTTTATTAAAGCGAACGATTTTCAAAAAGCTGCCGATATCCTTAAAAAAGTAACGGAAGAATTTAAAGATGGAATCTGGACAGACGATGCGCTTTTCACCTTGGGCGATCTTTATGAAAAGAAACTGAATGATATTGCACAAGCTAAAATTTACTTTCAAAAACTAATTACCGATTATCCTGGTAGCATGTTCAGCGCTGAGGCGAGAAAAAGATTCAGGAATTTAAGGGGAGATGGGGCTTAGTGGTCGTAAACGGGTTAATCGGTTAATTGTATAAATCGGTTAACTGATGCTAAACGACCAGTTCCAAACTTAGTATTTTCGTCATCTCGACTGAAGTGAAACGGAATGGAGAGATCTATATAGATAACTCCTCTCAACTTTACTTATCAAGTTTACAAATTAGCTAACTTAACTTGCCCTAAACATATTTAAGGAATTGATATGCGAATGAAAGTATCAGTGCAAGAATGCCGATAATCAAAATTCTTTCGCCATGCGCCCTATCTGAAGCTGCGTAACCAAAAACCTGTTCTCCGTTCGGCAATGTTTTTTTATGCATTCGTAAATAAGCTCCAATGATGATGGCAATTAATCCGCCAATAACAGCCAGAATATAACCTGCTATAATCAGCAATTGTGGACTTTTTTCTGGTTTAGCTAATACTTCTATCCTTTTTGCTTTAAGTGTTTGAATCTCATTAAAATTTACTTCTACTCCACGTTCTTTTAATATTTTTTTGGCCAGTAAAAAGTCTAAACTGCTCCACTCATCCTGTTTTTCAATAATTTCTTTTAGTTCTTCACTACTGAAATCAAAAATATAGTAACCCGGATCGATATCTGCTAAATCTTTCTCCGCCAGTTGCAGCAGCAAAGTGTCCGCCCGTTCAAAATCAACAGGCTTCAGCTTTACTCTAAAGTCTTTATTGATTTCATTATTGGCAAACGAAACATCAAAGTTTTCAGAAACATCCTCCAATCCACACTCAATCCCGTTTTCTCGAAATGTTTCAGCCAGCGCCATAGCCGCCACTTTATCATTAAATCTTTGGAAGGTTACAAAATCAGTGGTCATGGTTATTTGAATAAAGCGTCAGGATGAAGATACTAATTAAAATCATCCCAGGCCCAAACCACCACGTTCCATTCTACACTGCTACTATCGGTATAAGTATGAATGATCTCGAAGCCGATGCGTTTATGTGCATTCATAGATCGTAAATTAATACTCGCAATTTCAGTGATGGCGAAGTCATACCTACTTTTAAAATAATCTTTATAGGCGTTGTAGCATTCATCAAATAAACCTTTGCCCCGATAATCGTACCCTACGCATACCTGGCCAACCACAATATAATGGTAATCAGAAACAGATTTCCCATGGTATAAAATATCATCGAAGCTTTCGTACATTTCAACAAGCCTCGGAATATCGTTTTTAGATTGCTCAGTCATTCCCAACACATAAGCTGCAACGGTATCTCCGTCCTTAGCAATAATATTAGGCTCATATAGATGCATCTTTTCCAGATCATCGAGCGAATGCGAAACGGTAACAAAGCCTTGCGCTTTAATTTGTTCGGGTGTTAAATCCTGTTTTAGGTTTTGCTTTTGAAGTTCAAGAATTCCTTCAAGTTCTTTTATGGTAGAAGATGTGGTAATGGTAATCATTTCAATATTGCAGCTAACTTATGCATCTAATGCAATAATAGCTAAGGTTAACAACAAAATGAAGCAAATTCCTGCTAAAATTAAAATTCTTGCGCCATGCTGCCGATCCATTAAGGAATAAGAAAATACCTTTTCACCGGTATACAATGTCTTTTTTTTCTTCATGATATCCCAACCGATAACCAGGCCTAAAACACCACCAAAAATTGCGGTAAGGTAACCGGTATAAATGTAATTGCGTGTTGAGTTATCGATTTTTTGAGAGGCGTTATTTCGTATCATGCTAAATAAAGGGTACGACAAATTTAATTGAATAATAGCACTTAAAAGAATAAAAACACTTATCTATACATTTTTTGGCATTTATATATTATTTACCTTTGCAATATGTTTTTATATAATGTTACGCTCATCCTCGAAGATGCAGCAGCCGAAGAATGGTTACAATGGATGCAGGATGTTCACATCCCAGAAGTGATGGCAACAGGCATGTTTGTTTCTAACCGCTTATTAAAGGTTGTAGATTCGCCAAACGAAGGCGTAACTTATTGCGCACAGTATGTTGCAGAAACACTCGAACAATACAATAAATACCAGGAAGAATTTGCACCAGCTTTACAGGCAGAGTTAAACGAAAAGTATAAAAACCGTTTTGTAGCTTACAGAAGTTTGATGGAATTTGTTGGCTAAGCCAATAAATGATAGAGTGAGAGAATTTTGAATGAATGAATGCTAAAGATTAACTCTCATTCACTCATTCAAAATTCTATCATTCAAAACTTCACTTTAACTTCTCATTATTCTTATGTCTATCTGCATCGCGGATACTCTTTTTCTCCAGGTTCTTTTCCAAGGCTTCGGTTAGGTTAATACCGGTTTGATTGGCCAGACAGATCAGTACAAACATGACATCGGCCATTTCATCGGCAAGATTTACTTCTTCGTCGCTTTTTTTAAACGACTGTTCACCGTATTTTCGGGCCATAATCCTTGCAACCTCTCCAACTTCTTCCATTAAAATGGCAGTATTGGTTAATTCATTAAAATAGCGGATCCCTGTAGTTTTAATCCAACGGTCTACCGTTTCCTGTGCTTCGTTAATGGTCATTTTTTTCTTCCTCTATTTCTGATTTTATAATACTGCTAACTTCGGGTTTAGCACCTTCAAGCAAAAACACACCTGCCCCTTTTTCACGTGCATAAGGTGTTTTTATTTCCCCAATTTTCGTAATCCTGGCAAAATAAGGTTGCTCCCGCTTACGTTGCGGATCTTCATCTTTCCAACCGGTGATCATAATTAAATCTTTGATCGGTTTATCCATTTTAAACCAGTACAGGTAATCTGCATTGTATGATACCGCATTGATGTTTTTATATTTTGAATAATAATTGATTGCGCCTGCCTGTCCATAATTATCGGCACGGACTAACAATACTGATTTATCTTTAACTTTTCCGTAAGCAGAATCAACTATTGCTGCTAATTCTTTCCAGCCCTGCATATCAGCATAATCCTGTGGCAGCGCATGATTTTTTCCATCTTCCCAACGCAGTGCCCCTACCCGCTCAAATCTTTTATGGTGCGCAATAATTTCGTCAGGACTATAAACCGGCATTAAAAGTGGTAACAGGTAAATAAATGTGCCTATATTAAAAGCGAACAGCAAAGCTATTAGTATGTGTTTTTTTACTAAAACCCGACTTAAATAAACAGCCCCAAAAGCCAGTAAAACCGGATATAAACCTAAGGCATAATAATCTTTGGCTTTAAAATAACTGAATACAATAAGGGTAATGATGTAGGTTAAAATAATCCAGCTGTATTTCCTGAAATCTTTATAAAAAATTAAACTTACAATCCCCGCGAGAAGGATAAAAATTGAACTGATAAAAAAGAGAAACTGCCCGATAAAAAAATCGATCCGGTTTACATGCACCAATTGTGTGGCCTGCAAAAGTTTCATGTGGGTTAACACCGGGAAGTGATGGTTAATCTGCCAGATTACATTGGGAGAAATAATTAAAAGTGCCAGTAAAATTGATAGATAAAGGTGTTTATCGGCAAATATTTTTCGATTTGGCGTAATAATTATGGCTGGCAACAGACCAATAACCAGAAATATGACATTATACTTATTTAGAAAGCCTAAAGCCACAAAAATGGCAAAAGCATACAGGTGTTTGGCCTCTTTTTGATCGAAATACCTCAATAAATAATAGAATATTGCTGTCCAGGCTAAAACATCGAAAGAGTTGGGCTGATAAAGAGTATTTAGCCTAAGCAGAATAGAAAATATACAGGCTACGGCAACCAAACATTTGGCCAACAGGTTCCCTTTTAAGAAATCGACGGTTTTCCAGCAATACAATATGGTTACAGCCCCCATTAATGCAGGCACGAGCTTTACCATAAAAACGCCATTGCCAAAAGCTTTAATCAGCCACGAAAATAGCGAGGTTAAAGGTGGCACAGAGGTAAAACCAGCAGCCAGGTGATTGGCCTGATCTAAATGCAGGAATTCGTCGCGGTGTAATTCGTAAACTGAATTAACCAATAAAAAAGATAAAATTAGTTTTAGCCCTAGAAAAAATACCAGACAACCATATTCCGTCAGTCGGTTCGGATTTTTATCCTTCATATTAGCTTAGGTTAAAATTTTTGGAATAAATTAATATCACTTTTTGACAATTTAAGACTTAATAAGTTACGCCGATATTGTTCAAAATTATTCCTTATCTTTTGTATCAATCAAAATTGTGACCGGCCCATCGTTTAAAAGTGCTATTTTCATATCAGCACCGAAGATTCCGGTTTTTACTTTTTTGCCCAATAAAGCCGATAGCTTTTCAATCATTTTTTCATAAAGTGGAATCGCCACATCTGGTCGTGCCGCCCTTGTAAAACCCGGACGATTTCCTTTTTTGGTAGATGCGAATAAGGTAAACTGGCTGATCAATAAAATATCTCCGCCTACATCGGCAAGCGCTTTATTCATCATTCCATTTTCATCACCAAAAACGCGCATCCCGATAATTTTCTGTGCCAACCATTCCAGGTCTTCTACCTGATCGGCATCTTCAATACCTAATAATACCAGAAATCCGCCGTCAATCGCTCCTGTTATTTCGCCATCAACAGTGCAACTCGCCTGTGTAACTCTTTGTAAAACTGCCCGCATTTTATACTACTTTTGCTCAATAAAATTGATATGCGCAAGATAAGTATTTTAGTGATTTCTGTATTTTTCTTCCTTGGTTGTAAGCAAAAATCAATTGTATATCCTACTTTTTATTATTGGAAAACGGATTACCAGAACAAAAAGGAAGAAAGCGCTTATCTCAATCAGTTTAAATCCAACTCTTTGTATGTGCGGATTATGGACGTAGATTTTAATCCTGATCTGCAACTGCCCGTACCTGTTTCGCCGATTAAATTTTCGGATCCAATACCCAAAGAGACCGATATTATACCAGTTGTGTTTATTGTTAACCAGGTTTTTAATAAAATCGACACTAACCAGACTGTGGTGATGGCCGATCGCATTGCTAAATTTGTAGCTGCTAAGGTAAAACAGGCGGGAAAACCAAATTATCAAGAACTTCAGATTGATTGCGATTGGACCAAAGGCACGAGGAATAAGTATTTTAAATTCCTTGAACAGTTAAAAGCAAATCCGCTTCTAAAAGGGAAAACCATTTCGGTAACCTTGCGTCTACATCAGGTTAAAAACATCGTATCAAGCGGTGTACCTCCGGCAGAAAAGGCCATTTTAATGTGTTATAACATGGGTAACCTGCGTAAATATGGCGAGCAAAATTCCATACTGGACCAAAACGAAATGGATCTTTACCTAAAAGATTATTTAGGACAGTATCCTATACCGCTTGATGTGGCACTGCCTATTTTCGAATGGGCGGTGGTATTCAGGAATGGGCAATATGCGGGTATTTCTAAACGGATCAGCCAAGTGCAGATCGACGATAAAAAACTTTTTAAGCAAAGGGAAAATTCCATCCTTTACGATCTTTTGGTTGATTATCCTGCAGCTGGATTAAAAAAAGGAGATGTAGTAAGATGGGAACGGATTTCTCCTGAAGATTTACTTGCTACCTCTAAATTTTTATCCCGATATTTAGCCCCAAGAGACCGGAATCTCGTTTTCTACCATTTAGACACCGACCTATTAAAACATTTTACCCATGAAGACCTTCAAAAAGTTATCGCTAATTTTTAGTGTATTCCTGATTACTTTTTTCGGCGAAATTGCCGTGAATCTTGCCTGTGGAGGTGAGATAGATCCCTACGATTATTACATTTCCTATTTCCACAATAATATAGAAGGAGATGAATATTCGCCGTTTGCCTATAACCAAATGGTTTACCTCAACAGTGAAACTGATATTGAAAGTGAACCTGACATCAACAGCCGCGAATGGGCAAAATACCTCAATGTTAAAAAGGAGGATGTACTAAAGGTAATGTATAAAACAGATAGCGCCACGGATGTAAAACTGGTTAATTTTGATGGCAACCTTTCGCAATTGCCAGATAGCTTACAACAAAACAGCTTTATGCAGGCTTTAAGCAAACGTAAAGAACCTTTAAAATATTACCTGTTTGCAAAGAGCTGCGAACCTCTGGCCAATGTAGATTTTAGTCTTTGGGATCCAAAGCCCCGTGATACAACAGCTATGGGATCAAAAGCTAAAGAAGCACTAAAATTAACAGAAGCTGAAAAAGACGATTTTCTGAAATTACGCTACGCATATCAAGCTGAGCGAATGTTCCATTTTGCTGGTTACCATGCCGATAGTAAATCAACCTACGATAAATACATTAAAACCAGCAAGGTAAACAGTGCAGCTAAAGGCTGGGCATTGGCCTTATATGCAGGTTCTACCCGCAGATTAGGCAATCCGGAAGAATCTGCCTTTTTGTTTTCAAAGGTTTTTGCAAGCAATCCGGAACGGAGAGTACAGGCTTATAAAAACTATTACTACAATAGTACTCCTGTTAATGGAGCTTTAAAATATGCCAAAACCAATAATGAGAAAGCCAATATTTGGGCAATAAATGGATTTGGCGGTAACGATTCGGGTATAGAAAGTTTAAATAAAGTTTACCAGTATGAACCGAAAAGCGAGCTAAATGGAACATTACTGGTGCGCGAAGTAAATAAATTGGAACAAAGTTTAATTGAGGCGAACGACATCGCCAAAATTGGTTATAATTATTACTTTTCGGACAACGGAAATCCTAAATATAAGGACAGTTTAAAAACAGTTAATCTAAAATACCTGAACGAAATCAGGAATTTTGCTGTTAAACTGGCTACCGAAAAAAAATATCCCCAGCCAGAACTGGGCACATTAACAGCTGCCTATTTATCGTGGATGGAGAATAAAGATTTTCTGGCCTCAAACTACCTTGCCATTTTAAAACCAGATAAACTGCCGGAAAGATTACGTGATCAATATCGCATTACGGATTTGTTGATCAAAGCTAAAAACATTAAAAAAGGCAATCCATTTAATGAGAATGATTTACTATCTACTCTAAAATGGCTGGATGAAAAACGTTTTGCAGAAAACAAAAATCAGCCAAACGGGCAATATTATTATGATGATCAGGCCGACAAACGTTTCAGCAGAACGACCAGAAACTTTTATCAACAGATACTTGCTCCCGCCTATTTAAATATGGGCGATACTGCTAAAGCAGCATTGGCCATGGTTAAAGGCGACCTTACATACAAAACTGTGAAAGAAAATTCTCTTTTTCAGAACATGAGCTACCAGAGCATCGCTTTTTGGCAGAAAAATTTAAGTCCGAAAAGCATGCAGGGTTTAGCCGTTTATAAAACCAAAGCAGCGGGCAATGATGTTACCGGTTTATTGGCTTCGGCTTTAAATCAACTCAAAAACGATGATTTTTATGAGCTTTATGGCACTACCTATTTACGTACACATCAATACGACAAGGCTGTTCAAATGTTTGCAAAAGTTTCAGCAAATTACAAATATTTCAGTCCGGAGAACTGGTATGGGGCAGAATCGGAGTCAAAATTGTATGCCAATCCATTTATCGAAACCATTAACGATTTCCCTAAAAAGTACGTAACGGCCAAGGCATCTGTTACCAAAAAGGCTTTTGCTGCAGAAATGCTCCGCTTGCAGAAATTAACGGTGAGCGATAAAAAGAATGCTGCGCTTTATTACTATAAGATGGCCAACGCGGTTTACCAAACAGGTTATTTTGGAAATAGCTGGTTTCTAATCAGTTATGATTGGTCATCGTACGATAATAGCAATCCGGCAAAATATGTGTACGATGGCGATTACAAAAAAGCACAAACGGCAAAAGCCTGGTATTTAAAAGCGAGGGCCTTAAGCACTAATGCCGATTTTAAAGCTAAATGTACCTTTATGCTCGCTAAATGTTTGCAAAAGCAGATTATTATGAATGCAAATCCATTATCGTTTTACTATTATGATAAAACCGATATAAAATGGAAAAACTTTATCAAGGCTAATTATAACAATCCTTATCTTAAAGAATTGAGGTTTAGCTACGGCAAAACACCTTTTTATGCTGTAGCAGCCGGAGAATGCAGTTATTTAGGAGATTTTATTAAGCCGAAAACGCAATAGATGGTTTTTATCATTAAGAAGTTAAGGTAATTAAGAAAATGTACTAAAACCTTAATGTTCTTAACTTCTTAATGGTAAATAAATAAGGTGCTTAGGTTATATCAATGCCTCAGATTTCTCGACTTCGCTGCGCTCCGATTTAAATGACGAATCTACAGCTACCACCTAATCAGCGCACTGGCCCAGGTAAAACCCGAACCGAATGCAGCGAGGCAAACCAGATCGCCATCTTTAATTTTACCAGCTTCCCAGGCTTCACACAAAGCAATCGGCACTGAAGCTGCCGTGGTATTGCCGTATTTTTGGATATTGTTAAAAACCTGATCGTCTTTTAAGCCCAATAACTGCTGTACGTACTGACTGATGCGCAAGTTTGCCTGGTGGGGTACCAGCATATCAATATCTTTTTCGGTTAAGTTATTTGCTGCCAAAGCCTCTTTAATTACCTCTGGAAATTTCACTACCGCTTTTTTGAAAACTGCCGGACCATCCATATAAGGTAAAGCAGCACCGCTTTCTAAAATTTCATTTGTCATAAACAAACCACCCAATTCCTGTTCCGGGTAGGCTGGTTTATCTTTTAACCATTTATTGGCATGAGAACCTGGGTAATACATGGCCAGAATTTCGGCATCTGCACCATCGCTATGTAAATGTGTACTTAAAATTCCTTTTCCTGGCTCATCTGTAGGCTGCAACACCACTGCACCAGCACCATCTCCAAAAATTACCGATACATTACGGCTTCGGGTTTCGAAATCCATTGCAAAGGAGTGTTTTTCGCTGCCCACCACCAGCACATTTTTATACATGCCCGTTTTTACAAACTGATCGGCCACTGAAAGGGCATATACAAAGCCAGAACATTGGTTACGAATATCGAGCGCACCAATTTCACCCATGCCCATTTCGCGTTGCAATAATACACCGCAACCTGGAAAATAATAATCAGGACTAAGCGTGGCAAAAACGATGAAATCGACATCTTTAGCGGTAATTCCAGCCCTCTCGATCGCAATTTTAGCGGCTTCAATGCCCATTGTGGTGGTGGTTTCCTCATTACGATCGGCAAAACGACGTTCTTTAATTCCGGTACGCTCCTGGATCCACGTATCATTGGTATCCATAAAACGGCTTAAATCATCGTTGGTGTATACATTTTTAGGAACGTAATAACCTATTCCTGCAATTTTAGACTGGTGCATGCTCGTATTTATTATTATTTGGTTAGCAAAGTTAGTTAATTAAAAAAAGATATGAGAGGTGCGATTTGAGATGTGAGATTTTATCCTAACGTCCTAAAATTTAATATCTCAGATCTAATGTCTCAAATCTTCTAAATTATTGTTTATTTTTGCACCATGTCTACAGAAACCAAAGAAGAGACCTTTACGCTCGAAGAAATTTTAACTTCCCTAAAAACCGTACATCGCCTTATTTTGTGGAATGATGATATCAATACCTTTGATCATGTGATTTACTGTATGATGAAATACCTGGATTATAACGAATCGCAGGCCGAAAAAATTGCATGGAAAGTGCATAATGATGGTAAATGTCCTGTTTTAGAAGGGTCTTTTACCGAAATGGAGGTATACCGCAAAATTTTACAGCAAGAAGGCCTAACTGTTTCTGTTGATTAAATGTGACTTTCTTTAAAGAAACAAAATCATTATCTTTAAATAAGCAATTAGAGCTATGCAAGTTACATTAGAAATAAAGGATGATAATGCTTTTTCAATTCTGGAGACATTGAAGAGTATTAAAGGAATTAAGATTAAGAACATTGAGCAATCAAATGAAAAATATCTTACTGATTTAGCAAATGCTTATAAAGAGACGGAATTAGCGGAAAAAGGAAAGATAAAATTAAAAAAGTTTGAGGATTTAATAGATGAAATTTGATGTATTTACATCATCCCTATTCAATAAAGAATTCAAAAAACTCTGTAAAAAACACAAATCAGCAAAAAGTGATGTCATTACTTTTGTAGAAAATCTTAAGACAAACCCAACCCAGGGCATTCCTATCAGTAACGATTGTTACAAGATAAGAATAGCCATTTCTAGTAAAGGAAAAGGTAAATCAGGAGGCGTTAGGTTAATCACTAAAATACGTATCGTTAATGAAAGAATTTATCTTTTATCTATTTATGATAAATCAGAACAGAATTCTATTTCAGAGAAACAACTTGAAGCAGTGCTAAAATCAATTGAGGAATAATTAATTCTCTAATCTTTTCAAAAGCTCAATTAACCCCGCCTGTGTGGTTTGCGTTTTATCTTTAGCATACCAGCCGTGAAGTTTTTCTGCCAAAACTGGCATTTCAGTACTTTCTTTTCTCCACTCTTTTAAAAGTTCCTGTAAAATTTGAGGTCTTGGGCCCCATGTGCCTAAAACCTGGTCTGCTGATTTATTCAATACAATTAAAACCGGGATAGCCCTTCCGCCATTGGTTAAATGCGCATCTATTAATGGAAGGTTTTTATCGCGTAAAACAAATTTCAAATCTATTTTACCTAATGATGCCGTAGCAATTTTGTTAAACACCGGAACAATCTGCGCAGCATCGCCACACCAGCCTTCGGTAATCACTAAAAATTTATAATTTTCTTTAAGATGTTCAATAGTTGAAGTCAACTCATCATTTAAGCTAACCGTTTTATCCACGCGATTCATGCGCTGCACATTCATTTTAGTGTAGTGCAAATCGTAAGTTACATCGCCAGTGGCCTTTCCCTCTAACAGAAGTTGGTCAATCAGTGCACGGTAGGTTAAATAATCAAGTCCTTGTTGTTCAAAAATTTCGCGATAATTTATCATGGTTTCCTTAAAATTATAGCGCAAAGGAAAGGAGAAATTAGCTGAAAATGATCATGATTTTGCAAGAAAACGCAAGCGTATGTTTGCACAGATTTTTTAATTACGGAACTATTTCAATGAGCAAGAAAAAGTAATTACATATCCTGATTCTTGTAATATCTCACTTCAATTAAACCCGGTTGGAGTGAGCACGACTGCCGATTTTTTCATCGGGAGAAGTAAAACGGAAAACGGGACTGACGCAACCTAAGACAGCAGAAACCTGCTTTCCATATCTATAAAAATTTAACCATTGCTTGCATTCAGAATGACAACGAGAATATAGACTAAACAGCCATCAACTTACTTACATGTTGCGTTAAAGCAACAAAATCTTCAACGGTTAACTGCTCGGCCCTTTTTTCAAAATAAATATGATCGTCCATTTTATCTTTCGGCATCACTGCAGAAACGGCATTGCGCAAGGTTTTTCTACGCTGGTTGAAACCCGCCTTCACTACACGCCAGAATAATTTTTCGTCACAGTCTAAAGCCTCCACTTCATTGCGGATTAAGCGGATCACTGCCGAATGAACCTTTGGCGGCGGATTAAACGTTCCTGGTTTAACGGTAAACAGGTATTCTATTTTATAATAAGCCTGCAGGAACACACTTAAAATACCATATTCTTTATTTCCGGCGGGTGCGGCACAACGTTGCGCCACTTCTTTCTGGAACATACCCACCATTTCTACCACTTTGTTGCGGTTATCTAAAATCTTAAATAAAATCTGCGAAGAAATATTGTATGGAAAATTACCAATAATGGCAAATTGACCAGGAAAAATATCATCAAAATTGAGTTTCAAAAAATCACCATTAATCAGGCGGTCGCCAAGCTCAGGATATTTTTCATTCAAAAAATGGAAAGACTCGGTATCGATATCAATCAGATAAGTTTCCAGGTCTTTACGTTGCAACAAAAAGTCAGATAAAATTCCCATCCCTGGTCCTACCTCTAAAACCTGCTTGTATTTATCGGTATTAACCAAAGCCTCTACAATGCGGTTGGCAATGCCTTTATCGGTTAAAAAATGCTGACCTAAATGTTTTTTTGCTTTTACTAAACTCATCTTTACGCTTTATTTTGCCACGGAGGCACAGAGATCACAGAAAATTAGGTTTAGGAATGGGATAACACTATCTCTCCTCTCTGCAAACCGTGTTTCTATAGCAACTCTATTTTATACAAAATAACTAATTTTTATCCGGTAAGCACCTGTTTAAACGAAAATCAGTAATTTGCGCTAAAATTTTCCAGTAATTATGAGCGATAAACTTAAAATTGGCATCAGTATAGGCGACGTAAACGGTATAGGTTTAGAGGTAATCATTAAAACATTATCCAATCCCGCTATCTTAAATTATTGCACACCAATTGTTTATGGCCATACCAAGGTTTCATCTTTTCACAGAAAGGCAAACAACCTGGGCGATTTCAGTTTTAACGTCATCAATCAAGCCAATCAGGCGCAGCCTAAAAAGGCAAACATGATTAATTGCTGGGAAGAAGATGTAAAAATCGAATTGGGTCAGGTTACTCCAACAGGTGGAAAATATGCGCTTTTATCGTTAGAGCGTGCAACTGCCGACCTGGTAAACGGTGATATTGATGCTTTGGTTACTGCTCCGATCAATAAACATAACATTCAATCAGAAACTTTTGCCTTTCCTGGACATACTGAATACCTACAGGAAAAAAGCGGAAGTAAAGATGTATTGATGTTTTTAATCAGCGAAAATTTACGCGTGGGTGTAGTTACCGGTCATATCCCTGTAAAGGATGTTCCAACCTCAATTACAAAAGAGAAAATCATCAGTAAACTAAAGCTTATTAACGAAAGTCTGAAAAAAGATTTCTGGATCGAAAAGCCGAAAATTGCTGTTTTGGGTTTAAACCCACATGCAAGCGATAACGGATTATTAGGTACCGAAGAAGCTGAAATCATTTCCCCTGCCATTCAGGAAGCTTACGATAAAGGCATTGTTTGTTTTGGTCCTTACCCTGCTGATGGCTTTTTCGGCAATGGCAGTTACAAACAGTTCGATGCGGTTCTTGCCATGTACCACGACCAGGGTTTAATTCCTTTTAAAACTTTGGCTTTCCATAACGGCGTAAATTACACTGCTGGCTTAAACTTCGTACGTACATCGCCCGATCATGGTACCGGTTACGATATTGCAGGGAAAGATCTTGCTGATTCTACTTCTTTTACCGAAGCGCTATTTTCGGCCATCCATATTGTAAAAAACCGCAGAGAACAGGAAGAAATGTTAGCAAACCAATTACGTTCGGGCGGTAAAGTTGTGGAGACACAGTTCGATATTAAAGATGATGCTTCTTAAGAGGTAGAAGGCTGAGGGTAGAAAGGTGGAAGGTTTTTAGAGCGGAAAGACTAAAGCAGATAAGCGATAGACTTAACACTCTTAGCCTCTGACTTCGGACACCCGACCTCAGACTTTCTAAAACTCAGAGTACTAAGATGGCCTAGGTGGTCGTTTTTTTTTGCAAAGCAAGGCTTGTTTTTCATCGGTTCTGAAAGCCCTGCTTTCCCTACAAGCCCAATGAAGAATTGGGGCTTTTCGTCCAATCAGGTTTATTTTAGTTAAAATTGTGCACTAAATTAAAAATGAATAGCACTAAAGCAACTAATCATATTCTCCTAACAATCGTTATTGCGCAGTTTCTCTGCACTTCTTTATGGTTTGCAGGCAATGCCGTACTACCCGATATTGTTAAAAACTTCCCAACCGAAACTAACCTTTTGGCCAACCTCACCAGTATGGTGCAATTCGGTTTTATAAGCGGAACTTTAGTATTCGCTTTTTTTGCCATTTCAGATATTTTTTCACCCTCAAAAGTGTTCTTTATCTGTGGAATTGCAGCTGCATTATTTAATCTTGGCATCTGCCTCGAATTATCCGATGTGCATTTATTATTGCTTTTCCGTTTTTTAACTGGTTTTATGTTGGCAGGTATTTATCCCGTTGGGATGAAAATTGCGTCCGATTACTTTAAAGAAGGTCTCGGTAAATCGCTGGGCTTTTTGGTAGGTGCGCTGGTATTTGGTACAGCTTTTCCACACCTGTTAAAAACATTTACAGCAAGTTTTTCCTGGCAATATGTCATTTTTGGCACCTCTGCTTTATCATTAACTGGCGCGCTTGCCATATTACTATTGGTGCCGAATGGCCCGTTTAGAACAGCCGGACAGCAATTTAATTTCCGATCCTGCTTTGATGGTTTTAAAAACCCCGGCTTTCGATCCGCTGCTTTCGGTTATTTTGGCCACATGTGGGAGCTTTATACTTTTTGGGCCTTTTTACCAGGCATGTTAATGCTTTTTAATAGTAAAAATCCTGCTTCAGCATTAAACATTCCATTGTTTTCCTTTTTAGTAATTGCCTCAGGTGGTTTATCCTGCATGATCGGCGGTTTATTATCACAAAAGTTTGGTGCAAAGCGGATCGCTACTATTGCGCTGGCAACTTCTGGTTTATGTTGCCTGCTCTCTCCTGTTTTCCTCTTCAGCGGGTCAGTTTACCTTTTCCTCATCTTTTTATTCTGCTGGGGTTTATCCGGAACTGCAGATTCGCCATTATTTTCTTCATTAATTGCTAAAAATGCACCAGAAAGTTTGCGGGGAACTTCGCTAACATTAGTAAACTGCATTGGTTTTGCCATCACGATTATCAGTATCCAGGTGGTCAGTTTATTATCAAAACAGCTCAATCTTCAATATCTTTATATGGTTTTAGCAATCGGGCCTATATTGGGACTATGGGCTTTGATCAGCAAAAAAACAGATTAGAGCTGATTTCCAAAATCTCTTATATTGCAGGAAATTTGAGCCAAAACCTAAATCATGGGACTTGACATTCACTTAATCACAGAGCCAACGGCGCTAGTAACGTATGGTTTAATTATAGATAAACAGAATTAAAAGATGGAAAATAAATTATCACCCATTATAAAACCCGAAGAATTAACCTGGTTAAACCAGGATGATGAAATCGTAATCATCGATGCCAGTGCAGGATCAAAAGCCAGATACGATGAACAACATTTGGCCGGAGCCCTTTTTGCAGACGTGAATGAAGATTTAGCCAATATTGGCGATTTTGCTGTAGGCGGACGTCATCCTTTACCAACTTCTGAACAGTTTTCTACCGTGTTGCAAAAACTAGGGATTACCAAACATAGTCATGTTATTGTGTACGATGATAAAAATGGCGGTAACGCAGCAGCAAGGCTATGGTGGATGTTAAATGCTATTGGTCATGAAAAAGTACAGGTAATAGACGGCGGACTTCAGGCAGCTATAAAAGCTGGTTTTCCAACAACTGATAAAGTAGAAATTCCCAAATCGGTTGAACCATACGAGGTGAAAGCATGGGCTTTGCCATTATCCGACATAAACGAAGTAGAAAAAGTGGCGAAAACCGATGATTATATTGTAATCGACGTGCGCGACGCCAACCGTTTCGCCGGTTTAACCGAGCCTATTGATTTAATTGCAGGGCATATCCCTGGAGCGGCCAATATTCCTTACACCGAAAATTTAGATGCTTCTGGCGCTTTCCTGGCACCCGAAATATTGAAAGAAAAATATGCAGAAGCCCTGGCACATGTAAAGCCTGAAAATGTAATTGTACATTGCGGTTCGGGCATTACGGCTTGCCATACCTTATTGGCTATGGATTATGCCGGCCTACCAATTCCAAAACTTTACGTAGGCTCATGGAGCGAATGGAGCAGAAATAATAAAGAAATGGTATTGGCCAGCTAACCATTCTGCAAACCTCGCAGGTTTTGAAAACCTGCGAGGTCTCAATACTATTTCAGCAAACAATCTGAAAACCTGCTGAGTTAACGCCAACAATTTTTAAAAAACATTTTTAATCTAATTTTATTATCCCTACATTTGCAGGCTAAAATTTTACAGTACTTTGAACCCACTAAAACAATTTTCATTACCGTTTACCGGATTAAAATTGGGAACTCATCAGTTTGATTATGAGCTTGATGACGCCTTTTTTAATGCATTTGAGTACTCGTTAATAAAAAGTGGAAATTTAAAAGTAGACCTGGAACTTGAGAAACAAGAGACCATGATGCTTCTAAAATTCAAAATTATTGGTACAGTAAATTTAGATTGCGATAAATGTTTATCTGAGTTTTCATTACCGGTAAATCTTTACGAACGCCAGATCGTAAAGTTTGCAGAAGCCGAAATGGAAAGCGATGATGAAGAAATTATCTCTTTAAGCCGTAAAGAAACCGAGATTGATATATCGGGCCCTTTATACGAAATGATTAACGTAGCGGTACCTTATATCAAAAACTGCGAGCAGGCAGGTAAAGATTGCGATCAGGAAATGATTGACCGCTTAAATCAGTTATCTATCCAAAAGCAGGCTGAAGAAAATGAACAAACAAGCGACCCACGTTGGGAAGCCCTTAATAAGTTAAAAAAATAATTAGATTATACAGCAATGGCACATCCAAAACGGAAGATCTCGAAACAGAGAAAAAATAAAAGAAGAACGCACTATAAAGCTGTTACTCCTTCTTTAGCAACATGCTCGGCAACAGGTGCTATCCACGTACCTCACCGTGCTTACAACGTTGATGGTAACTTATACTACAACGGTAAACTGGTTATCGAAAATACTCAGATAGGGTAATTTTCTTAAAAAATTGTTTGTGTTTTCAGCGGCTTTAGTCATACCTTAGTCAACTGAAAAATTCAGGATTACACCTGACTTAACACAAACAGATTTTTTCTATGAAAATAGGCCTCGACATAATGGGCGGAGACTATGCTCCCAAAGCAATTGTTTTGGGAGCAATAGCTGCTCATCAATCGCTTAACGCTGGAGAGCATTTAGTTCTTATTGGCGATACCGAACAGATTAAACCGATCCTTGCAGAAGAAGGTTTTAATCCAGATCATTTTGAATACGTTCATACTGATGAAGTAATTGGTATGGGCGAACATCCCACCAAAGCAATCGTTCAGAAACCGAATTCGAGCATAGCAGTTGGTTTTAACCTTTTAAAAGAAGGTAAACTCGACTCTTTTGCAAGTGCAGGTAACTCTGGAGCCATGTTGGTTGGCGCTGTATTTAGCGTTAAAACCATCCCGGGCATCATTCGCCCTTGTTTATGCACAATTCTTCCAAAAATTAAAGGCGGTACCGGCTTACTGTTAGATGTAGGTGCAAATGCCGACTGTAAACCTGATATTTTATTACAATTTGGCGTTTTGGGCAGTTTATACGCAGAAAATCTTTTGCAGATTAACGATCCTAAAGTAGCCTTAATGAACATTGGTGAAGAAGATGAAAAAGGAAACATGCTTAGCATGGCCACTTTTCCGTTAATGAAAGAAACCGATCTGTTCAATTTTGTGGGTAATGTTGAAGGAAGGGATTTGTTTAATGACAAAGCGGATGTAATTGTTTGCGATGGCTTTACCGGAAATGTAATGCTTAAATTAGCAGAATCGTTTTATGTACTTACCATTAAAAAAGGACTTAAAGATGAGTTCTTCGATCGTTTTAATTATGAACAGTACGGTGGAAGTCCGGTTTTAGGTGTTAACGCTCCAGTTGTTATCGGACACGGAATTTCTAGTCCGCTAGCTGTTAAAAATATGATTCTCCAATCCAGGGAAATGATTACCACCGGGTTGGTAGAAAAAATTAGAATGGCATTTAAATAATTTATTAAAATTCTTAAAATGAGTAAAATTCACGCTGCTATTACAGCAGTAAATGGTTACGTTCCCGACTATGTGCTTACAAACGCAGAGTTAGAAACCATTGTTGACACTTCGGATGAATGGATTACCAGCAGAACGGGAATTAAAGAGCGTAGAATTTTAAAGGGAGAAGGTTTAGGTACTTCTGATATGGCAGTTCATGCCGTAAACGGTTTACTTAAAAAGAGGGGAATTGATGCAAGTGAAATTGAACTGATTATCTTTTGCACCACTACTCCCGATTTTACTTTCCCTGCTACAGCAAATGTTTTAGCTGATAAAATTGGAGCTAAAAATGCATGGGGTTACGACTTACAAGCCGCTTGTTCGGGCTTTATTTTCGGTCTTGCTACCGGTGCATCATTCATCGAATCAGGTAGACATAAAAAAGTTTTAGTAGTTGGCGGCGATAAAATGTCGTCAATCATCAATTACGAAGACCGTACCACCTGTATTATCTTTGGCGATGGCTGTGGCTGTGCTTTATTAGAACCAAATGAAGAAGGTTTGGGTATCCAGGATTCAATATTAAGAACTGATGGTTCGGGTAGAGATTTCTTAGGGATGAAAGCCGGTGGTTCTGTTAAACCTGCTACACACGAAACGATTGATGCAAGAGAGCATTTTGCACATCAGGAAGGCCCAACAGTATTTAAATTTGCCGTAACCAATATGGCTGATGTAGCTGCCGAAATTATGGAACGCAACAGCTTAACTGCTGATGATGTTGCCTGGTTAGTGCCTCACCAAGCCAATAAACGCATTATCGATGCTACTGCAAACCGCATGGGGGTTACAACCGATAAGGTTATGATCAATATCGAACGTTATGGCAATACTACCAACGGAACCATTCCATTATGTTTATGGGAATGGGAAAGCAGACTGAAAAAAGGCGATAACATCGTTTTAGCTGCTTTCGGTGGCGGTTTTACCTGGGGTTCGGTTTACCTTAAATGGGCTTACGATACAAATTAGTCAGAAGTCTTTAGTCCGGAGTCCGAAGTAAAGGTACAGCCCGGATAAAAAATAAAACAAAAAAAGTATAACTTAGTTAATTCAATAAACACTATTTTTTACATAACTAGCCTAAAAAATGGATATCAAACAAATACAGGAACTGATTAAATTTGTTTCTCGTTCTGGAGTAAATGAAGTTGCTATTGAGCAGGAAAACTTCAAAATCACGATCAAAACAAACCAAGCACCAACAGTTGTGCATGCTACCGTACCACAAGCTCCGCTTGTACAGGCTGCTGCACCAGTTGCTACAGCTCCTACTGCTCCGGTTGCAGCAACACCTGCTATACCTGCCGCAGAAGACACTTCGAAATACCTAACCGTTAAATCACCAATGATCGGTACTTTCTACCGCTCAGCTAGTCCGGATAAACCAATGTTTGTAAATGTTGGCGACGAGATCAGCGCAGGTAAAGTAGTTTGTATTATTGAAGCAATGAAACTTTTCAACGAAATCGAAAGTGAAGTTTCTGGCCGTATCGTTAAAATCCTGGTTGATAATGCATCACCAGTAGAATACGATCAACCGTTATTTTTAGTAGAACCTATTTAGAAGCAGATTTCACAGATTTTTGATAATACTTACGCCTCGGTCTGTGTCATCACTGACCGTTGTACCGTAAAATTATGGTGATCTGAAAAAATATAAATGGTTCGTGGCGACACGAACCATGGCATTTAATTTAAAATTTGATTGTATCGGTTTACATTACGCTAAATGATCAGTGTAATTATATCATCGGTGCAATCATCAATTAAAAAATTATGTTTAAAAAAATACTAATTGCCAACAGGGGTGAAATCGCTTTGCGTATTATCCGTACCTGTAAGGAAATGGGCATCAAAACGGTTGCTGTTTACTCTACCGCAGATCGCGAAAGTTTACACGTACGTTTTGCTGATGAGGCTGTTTGTATTGGCCCCCCGCCTAGTAAAGATTCTTATTTAAATATCCCAAATATCATTTCGGCAGCAGAATTAACCAATGCCGATGCCATACACCCAGGTTACGGTTTCTTATCAGAAAATGCTAAGTTTTCTAACATTTGCCGTGAGTATAACATCAAATTTATTGGTGCAACTCCTGAGCAGATCAATGGCATGGGTGATAAAGCCTCTGCAAAAGAAACCATGAAAATTGCGGGTGTTCCAACCATTCCAGGATCGGAAGGCTTGCTTAATAGCGTTAAAGAAGGTATTTCAATTGCCAACGAAATGGGTTACCCTGTAATTCTAAAAGCAACTGCCGGTGGTGGTGGCCGTGGGATGCGTGTGGTATGGAAAGATGAAGATTTTGAAAATGCCTGGGATAGTGCCCGTCAGGAATCTGGCGCAGCATTTGGTAACGATGGTTTATATTTAGAAAAATATATCGAAGATCCGCGCCACATTGAAATCCAGATTATCGGAGATCAGTTTGGTAAAGCCTGCCATTTATCAGAGCGCGATTGCTCAATTCAACGCCGTCACCAGAAACTGGTAGAAGAATCTCCTTCTCCGTTTATGACCGAAGAACTTCGCGAAAGAATGGGTGAAGCTGCAATTAAAGGTGCAATGGCTGTAAATTATGAAGGTGCAGGTACAATCGAATTCCTGGTTGATAAACACCGCAACTTCTACTTTATGGAAATGAATACCCGTATCCAAGTAGAGCACCCGGTTACTGAAGAGGTAATCAACTTCGATTTAATTAAAGAGCAGATTAAAGTAGCTGCCGGAATCCCGATTTCAGGCAAAAACTATACGCCAGAGATGCACGCCATAGAGTGCCGTATCAATGCAGAAGATCCAGCGAACAACTTCCGTCCTTCACCAGGTAGAATTACTAATTTCCATTCTCCAGGCGGACACGGTGTGCGTGTTGATACCCATGTTTATGCAGGTTACTCTATTCCTTCTAACTATGATTCGATGATTGCAAAATTAATCTGCGTAGCGCAAACCCGCGAAGAAGCCATCTGTACTATGGAGCGTGCTTTGAGTGAATTCGTGATCGAAGGGATTAAAACTACCATTCCTTTCCATTTACAGTTGATGAAAGACCCTAACTTCAGGGCAGGAAATTTTACAACGAAATTTATGGAAACTTTTGAATTTGTAGAAGGATAAACACGTTTTTTACGTTCAAGTATACACAGGCTGTTCAAAATAATTGAACAGCCTTTTTTATTCTTTCTTTATTTCGATCGAAATTTGGATAAATACCTGATAATTAATATTTAATGTTAAATACTGTAGCGTTTAATTAATTCATTACGTTTGAATAAAAAAACACTCCAATTATGAAAAAAAATCTAATTAACGCATTACTCTTCCTTTTTGCTTTGGCAGTATTTACGGGTTGTAAAAAAGACGAGTACGAAAGGATACAGATTGTAAAAATGATTTCTGTTAAAGAAATGAGGGCTTTACCTGTAGGGATGACCAAGGCTGTTCAAGCCAAAAGAACAGGCAAAATATACATTTACAACAATTATCTCTTTATTAACGAACCTAATGAAGGGATTCATATTTATAATAATGCTAATCCGAGTGCTCCTGTAAATGTGGGTTTTCTGCAAATTCCGGGAAACGTAGATTTAGCGGTTCACAATAATATCCTTTACGCCGATAATTTTATTGATTTACTGGCTTTTGATATTTCCAACATGAACAATATCAAACAGGTTAAAAGAGTAACTGATGTTTTCAATCAATTATATTCAGCAGGTGCAGAAAAATATCTTTACACTTATAAAGACACCTTAGTTAAGAAACAAACTTACAAAAAAGGGATGTTTTATGATGCTGCTTATTTCAGCAATGCTTCATCGCAGGGAGGTTCGTCAGGGCAAGGTGGCTCAATGGCCAGATTTACATTAATGAACGATTACCTCTATACTGTTGGTATGAATAAATTAAGTCTGTTTGATGTTAAGACAGCATCAAACCCAACTTTTTTGAAGGCCATTAATCTAGACTGGGGTGTTGAAACTATTTTCCCTCACGAAAACAAATTATTTATCGGTACCAATAGGGGTATGCACATTTTTAGCACTACCGATCCGGCCAATCCGGTAAAACTATCCACATACAGCCACATTTTTGCCTGCGATCCAGTAGTTGTGCAAGGAAAGTATGCCTACGTTACTTTACGTACAGGTAATTTGTGCAGGCAAGCAAGCAACCAATTGGAAGTTGTAGATATAGAGGATCCTACCAAGCCACAACAAATTGCCGTTTACCCTATGCAAAACCCACATGGCCTAAGCACCATTGGCGATAATCTGTTTCTCTGCGAAGGCAATTATGGAATAAAGAGTTTTAACATTGCCAATAAAACCAAAATAGCAGATAACATGTTGCAGCATTTAAGTAATGTGAAAAGTTTTGATGTTATTGCCGGACCTAAATCTTTAATCGTTACAGGAGACGATGGTGTATATCAATTTAATTACAATAATGCAGCTAATTTAACGCAATTGAGCGTAATTAAGGTGCAACTTTAAAACAACTACGATGGCTGTGTTCAATTTTTATAATCATTTCTCATTATAATATAAACTATTTCTATATTTAACACGTAAATACCATTCTATTCAAATAGAATGGTATTTTTGTTTTCAACATGAGCGACACTAAAAAAAATCTACTTACAAAAGCTATCGGGCAAAAGAGCACCACCTTAGAGGCAGAAATGTCTTTCTTCGATCACCTGGATGTTCTCCGTAAACATTTAATCAGAGCCGTAATTGCCATTGCCGTTTTTACGGGTGTCGCATTTTACTTTAACGAAGAGATTCTGGATAAAATCATCTTCGGACCAAAAAAACCAGATTTCTGGACCTACCGTATGATGTGTAAACTCGTAGAGCATTTTCCATCGTTAGGCAAAGATATGTGTATCACTAAAATCAATGGTGAAATTATCAATACAGAAATGGCCGGCCAGTTTAACCTGCAGTTAAATGTTTGTGTAATGTGTGGTATTGTGCTTGGTTTTCCTTATTTATTATGGGAAATCTGGCGCTTTGTTAAACCCGCACTGCATGAAAAAGAACGTAAATCAGCCAGTGGTTTTGTATTCTTTGCATCTCTTCTCTTCATCATCGGTATTATATTCGGATATTTTATCATTTGTGCATTATCCATTAATTTTTTAACAGGTTATACCGTTAGTAGTGAAATTAAGAATACTTTCACTATCGATTCTTATGTATCTTCAATAACTACTTTAACCCTTGGTACAGGTATTATTTTTGAATTGCCTATCATTATATTTATTCTTTCTAAGCTTGGTCTTATGACCCCTAAATTAATGAGATCAAGTAGAAGATATGCAACCGTAATTATATTAATTATAGCGGCAATTGTAACGCCAACACCTGATATATTAACGATGTTGACCGTGGCAGCCCCATTATTCTTACTTTATGAGGCTAGTATTTTTGTTTCAGCCTACATTGAAAAGAAGAAGAAAAAAGCTGATGCGGCTTTCTACACTAACTAACAAAAACATTACGAACGGATTTCATAATTCTCTATAAATTTGACCATGTCTGATACAAAAATTAAAATTGCTATTGGAGCGGATCACGCTGGGTATGAGTACAAAGAAATATTAAAAGATTTTTTACAAAATTACGAGGTAAAAGATTTTGGCACCTATTCTGAAAGTTCGGTTGATTATCCAGATTTTGCTCACCCCGTTGCCGCAGCGGTAGAAAATGGCGATTTTACTTATGGCATTTTGCTTTGTGGATCGGCAAATGGAGTAGCCATAACCGCCAATAAACACCAGCACATCAGGGCTGGTTTATGCTGGGAAAATGAGGTTGCTTCTTTGGTACGCAAGCATAATAATGCCAATGTTTTGTGTATTCCGGCAAGGTTTGTTTCAATAGAACAGGCCAAAGAAATTACCACTACTTTTTTAACTACCGATTTTGAGGGCGGTCGCCACCAGAACAGGGTAGAAAAAATTTCGTGTTAACAAAAAACTCAACTAACTATTATCATAATGAACAAAAAGTTTTTAACCATTGGTTTGGCGTCGCTTATATCAGCGAGTTGCTTTAGCCAAATTACGCCCCTTAAGCCCAATCAGGATGCGATAAAATTCAGCAAGGCGATTAACCCGGAAAATGCTTACAAACATCTTTCTGTTTTGGCATCTGATGAATATGAAGGCCGCGAAACAGGCACAAAAGGCGCCTGGATGGCAGCAGATTATATTAGCAATTATTTCAAGTCATTAGGCTTAAAAGCACCTGTAAATGGCAGCTATTTCCAAAAGATCGATCTGGTTAACGTTACGCTAAAAGAAAGTCATTTAACTGTAAATGGTCAGCCGAAAGAATATCAGAAAGACTACCTGGTATCACCTAGTTTGATCAGTGATAAAGGTTTTACTTTCTCTACCAATGATATTGTATTTATCGGTTATGGGATAAAAAAAGATAGCTACAATGATTTCACCGGCACCGATATCAAAGGAAAAGTCGTAATGATGTTCAATGGTGGCGATCCAACCTTAAAACCAGGTACAAGGATTGATAGAGCCGCTTACCGTGCAACATTAGAAGCCAGAGCAAAATACTTTGCAGAAAACAATGTAAAAGCCATTATTCTGATCGACCCAGCAGTTGACAGAATAACAGAAAACACTAAACAAACGCTTAAAAATGGCAGAGTAATGGTTAAAACCAACGCGGCCATGGAAGCTCAAAAGCAAAATGAAACACCACGTGTTTCGATATCGGTAGCTTTGGCAAATGAATTGTTCAAAGCATCTAATACTACTGTTGCAGATCTTCAGAAAAAAATAACGGAAAGCAAGGCTCCTGCTTCGCAGGTATTAAACGTACCGTTTTCGGCAAGTGCTTCTAAAACAGAAACACCTGTAAGATGCGAAAACGTACTTGGTTATTTAGAAGGTTCTGATCCGGTACTTAAAAAAGAAGTATTGATCCTTACAGGTCATTATGATCACATCGGTTTAGAAACTGATCCAAATGCAAAAGACAAAGTAAACAATGGCGCCGATGATGACGGATCGGGAACTACTGGTGTTTTATTGATGGCTAAAGCATTTACAGATGCTAAAAAAGCTGGAAAAGGTTCTAAACGCAGTATTTTATTTATGACCGTTGTTGGAGAAGAAAAAGGTTTATGGGGTTCTGAATGGTATTCAGAGCATCCGGTTTTCCCGGTTGAAAATACCATTGCTGATTTAAATACCGACATGATTGGCCGTACAGGAGAAGAATATTTGGGCAAACCAGATTCTGCGAACTATATCTACTCAGTAGGTTCGAACATGTTAAGCAGCGATTTGGGTAAATTAAGTGAGCAGGTTAATGCTACTTACACCAAAATGAAGCTGGATTATAAATACGATGATCCAAAAGATCCGGAGCAGATTTATTACCGCTCAGATCATTATAACTTTGCTAAATTAGGTATTCCGATCATCTTCTATTATGATGGAATGTTACAACAAGACTATCATAAACCAGGTGATGAGGTAAGTAAAATCAACTTCCCGCTTTTGGCTAAAAGAGCAAAACTAACCTACTTTACGGCATGGGAACTGGCAAACAGACCTAAACGCCCGGCAGTAGACATGGACGGAAAAGGAAATCCAAAGAAATAATTGTTCAAAATATAGAGTCCCGGTTTTACATCGGGACTTTTTTATGCTTAATACTTTTAGCACCTGCATAAATTCCTATCTTTGAATTTATAACGGAATAGCTAAAAACTAAAATCAGTTAATATTCGTTACCCTATTACAAAATAACTATTGATGAATATTGCCGAAGAATTTTTAGAGAAATCTGACGAGAAAGCTTTCGATTTACCGCATCGTAAAACCATAAATTATAATATTGGCAAATACAATGTAGCTGTTGAACGCGGCCTGTCAAAATTCGAAAATTTAGAGGCGTCCAAAAAAAAGGCACACGTTATCAAATGGCGGATAATGGAAAATCTCGATAAGTTCTTACCAGAATTCGAGTCGAATTTCCAGCGCCGTGGCGGCAAGGTCATCTGGGCTAATGATGCTGAAGAAGCGCAGCAGGAAATCCTTAACATCATCAAAAGAAACAACGGAAAAACGGTTATCAAATCAAAATCGATGACCACTGAGGAAATCCACCTCAACGATTTCCTGGAAAAGAATAACATCGAATCTTTAGAGAGTGATCTGGGTGAATACATTGTTCAATTGCTTGGTCAGGCGCCATATCATATTGTTACGCCGGCCATGCACCTAAGTGCAACTGATATTGCGCAGTTGTTCCACGATAAATTCGGTACCCCTATCGATGCTACTCCCCCTCAGCTGGTACAAAAAGCGAGGGAATTGCTTCGTGATAAATATTTAACAGCCGATATTGGCATTAGTGGTGGCAATTTTCTAATAGCTGACACCGGAAGTATTGCCCTGACCGAAAATGAAGGTAATGCACGTTTAAGTACCACTTTCCCTAAAATCCATATTGCTATCGTCGGCATTGAAAAGGTAATTCCTTCAATGGCCGATCTTGATCTGTTCTGGCCTTTACTGGCCTCACATGGAACCGGGCAGAACCTAACCGTTTACAACACCATTTTAAGTGGTCCACGCCAACCTAACGAAACCGATGGACCAGAGGAAATGTATGTAATTTTGTTGGATAACGGCCGTACCAATTTATTGGCACAAAAAGATCAGAGACAAGCTTTATACTGCATTCGTTGCGGTGCTTGTTTAAATGCCTGCCCGGTTTATAAAAATATTGGTGGGCATACCTATAATACCACTTATAGTGGTCCTATTGGATCGGTAATTACCCCCCATTTTAAAGGCATGGAAGAGTTTAAACACTTAAGCTACGCTTCGAGCCTTTGTGGCAAATGCTCGGAAGTATGTCCTGTTAAAATCGATATCCATAAAATGTTACTCCTTAATCGTAGAGATGCTGCAGCGGCTCATGATAATGGCAAAAAAGAGGAAATTGGCTGGAGCATGTTTAATAAAATGATGCAAAACCGTAAATGGATGGATTTCTTCGGCGGCAAGTTTAAAAATTTCATGCTCAAAAGTTTCTTCAAAAAGAGCTGGGGCAAGTACCGTGAAATGCCAAAAGTAGCCGATAAATCTTTTGCTAAACAGTGGGAAGAGTTGAAGAAAAGTAAAGAGTCCTAAGTTAGGGACTTATTAGTCAAAATAACCAGATATGCTATTTAACAGAGGTGATAAAGACGACAAGTTCTTACTGAACTTATACAGAAGATTGCTTTACCCCCGGATGGTTGAAGACAAAATGCTCAAACTTTTACGCCAGGGCAGGATTGGCAAATGGTTTTCGGGCATTGGTCAGGAAGCCATAGCAGTTGGCAGCACCCTGGCCATGCAAAGCGATGAATATATTTTGCCCATGCATCGTAATTTGGGTGTTTTTACCTCTCGCGATATTCCCTTAAAAAAATTAATGGCCCAATGGCAGGGCAAAATCACCGGTTTTACAAAAGGCCGCGACCGCTCCTTCCATTTCGGCACACAGGATTATAAAATTATTGGGATGATCTCCCATCTCGGCCCCCAGATGGCCTTAGCCGACGGTATAGCACTGGCCGATGTTTTGGCAAACAAGCAACACGCTACCCTGGTTTACACAGGCGAGGGTGCGACTAGTGAAGGCGATTTTCATGAAGCCTTAAATGTTGCCGCAGTTTGGAACCTCCCTGTAATCTTTCTGATCGAGAATAACGGGTATGGGCTTTCTACCCCGAAATCAGAGCAATTCAGGTGCAAAAACCTGGTTGATAAAGCCATTGGTTATGGGGTAGAAGGTATTCAGATAGATGGGAATAATATTTTAGAAGTTTATAATACCATCAACCAGCTGGCCAAGGAAATCCGGAAGGATCCAAGACCGATTTTGGTAGAATGCCTTACTTTCAGGATGCGGGGACATGAAGAAGCATCAGGCACTAAATATGTTCCGCAGGAACTATTTGATGAATGGGAAAAGAAAGATCCATTAAGTAATTACGAAACCTATTTAATTGAGCAGGGTATTTTAACATCGGATGCCGTTATAGACATCAAAATTCAAATTAAAAGAGATATTGAGTTAGAAGTTGAAGAAGCATTTAACGAAGCTGAACCAGAAGCAAATGCCAGTCAGGAAGAGACCGACATGTATTACCCCTATCAGCAAGAAGTTATTCAACCTAACCAAACTTCCACCGATAAAAGATATTTAGATGCCATAACCGATGGATTAGACTTGGCCATGCAAAAATACCCCAACCTGGTTTTAATGGGGCAGGATATTGCAGATTATGGTGGGGCTTTTAAAATTACAGATGGCTTTACAGCGAAATATGGCAAAGGTAGAGTCCGCAATACACCAATTTGCGAATCGGCCATTGTAGGTGCAGGATTAGGCCTATCCATTAATGGTTATAAAGCCGTGGTAGAAATGCAGTTTGCCGATTTCGTAACGGTTGGTTTTAATCAGATTGTAAATAACCTTGCCAAAACACATTACCGCTGGGGTGAAAAGGCCGATGTGGTGGTGCGCATGCCAACAGGTGCAGGAACAGGTGCAGGCCCATTTCACTCACAAAGTAATGAAGCCTGGTTTACCAAAACACCCGGCTTGAAAATCGTTTATCCGGCTTTCCCTGAAGATGCAAAAGGCCTGTTATTGGCAGCTATCGAAGATCCTAACCCAATTCTGTATTTTGAGCATAAATACCTGTACAGAAGTTTAACGGCCCCCGTTCCGGAGGGTTATTATACTACAGAAATCGGTAAGGCAATCACACTTGCAGAAGGAAATACATTCTCTATCATTACTTACGGATTAGGGGTACATTGGGCTTTAGATTATGTAAATCAGCATCCAGCATGCGATGCCACGATAATTGACCTGCGCACACTTCAGCCCTGGGATAAAGAAACCGTTCGTGAAACAGTAAAAAATACGGGGAGAGTTTTAATTTTGCACGAAGATACCTTAACCAACGGCTTTGGCGCAGAAATATCTGCCTGGATAGGAGAACATTGTTTCTCTTATCTGGATGCTCCTGTAATGCGTTGTGCAAGTTTAGATACGGCAATCCCGATGAACAAGGTATTAGAAGACGATTTCCTGGCTAAGGCAAGATTAGCAGAAACCATAGATAAATTATTAAAATACTAAGATAGGTTAATCGTATAAACTGTTCAAATCGGTTAATTGTTAAGGTAAATCTACAGTTAACCGATTATACAATTAACCAGTTAAACACAAAATAAATGAGCAATTTTAAAGTCGAAGGAAATATCATTGACATCACAAAACGAAATATTTTCTTTGGCGAATTGGAAGTTGAAGGAGGCAAAATAAAATCAATCACCAAAGTTTCCGATCAGCGGGAAGGCGTTCCTTTTATTTCTCCGGGCTTTATTGATAGTCATGTGCATATAGAAAGCAGCATGTTAATTCCAAGTGAATTTGCGCGGCTGGCTGTTGTTCACGGAACGGTTTCTACCATAAGCGATCCCCACGAAATTGCCAATGTTTGTGGCATGGAGGGTGTAGAATTTATGATCGAAAACGGCAATACCGTGCCTTTCAAATTTAATTTTGGCGCACCGAGCTGTGTTCCGGCTACTATTTTTGAAACTGCAGGTGCAGAATTAAATCACGATGATGTAAAAGCGCTTTTAGAACGTCCTGAGATAAAATACCTCAGCGAAATGATGAATTTTCCGGGTGTACTTTATAAAGATGAAGAGGTTTTAAAAAAGATTGACGCTGCTCATCAGTTGGGCAAACCTGTTGATGGACATGCTCCTGGTTTACGCGGTGATGCTGTTCAGCAATATATCGACGCGGGAATTTCCACCGATCACGAATGTTTTACCGCTGAAGAAGCACTGGACAAATTACAGCGTGGCATGAAAATCCTCATCCGTGAAGGAAGTGCAGCCAAAAATTTCGAAGCATTGATCGATTTGTTAAACGATTGGCCTGAAATGATGATGTTCTGCAGCGACGATAAACATCCCGATAGCTTGGTCGAAAACCACATCAATCAGCTTTGTGCAAGGGCGGTAGAAAAGGGAATCGATATTTTCAATATCCTACAGGCAGCCTGTATCAATCCTATTCTTCATTATAAACTAGATGTTGGTTCGTTACAATTTAACGATCCGGCAGATTTTATCATATTAGAAGATTTAAAAAAATTCAAGGTAAAACAAACCTACATTGACGGATTATTGCTTGCTGAAAATGGCAAAACAGTGGGCGGTTGGGTAAAACATGTAGAAGATCAGGAATCGGTAAACCATTTCGACTGCAGCTTAAAAAAAGAAGAAGACTTTATTTATTCATTTACCGGGCAAGAAGAAATTCTGGTTATAGAAGCTTTAGATGGACAATTGATCACCAACAGATTAGTGGCCAAACCAAAAGTTTTAAATCAGAATATTATTAGCGATCTAAAAAACGATGTTCTAAAAATGGTGGTGGTAAACCGTTACCATGATGCACCTGTTGCTGTTTCATTTGTGAAGAATTTTGGTTTAAAACAGGGAGCCATTGCCTCAAGTGTTGCCCACGATAGCCATAACATTATTGCTGTTGGCGCCGATGATAAGAGCATTTGTGAAGCTGTGAACCTGGTCATCAAAGAAACAGGTGGTGTAGTAGCCCTGGGCAACGGGAAAGAAGAAGTTCTAGCCTTGCCGGTAGCCGGCTTAATGAGTAATCAGAACGGTTATAAAGTTGCGGAAAGTTATACTTCCATAGATCAGTTTGCGAAAAATTTAGGCTCAACCCTACTCGCTCCTTTCATGACGCTTTCTTTTATGGCTTTATTGGTAATTCCACATTTAAAGCTCAGCGACAAAGGTTTATTTGATGGGGATGAGTTTAAGTTTATATAGATAAACTATTGAAAATCGTCATCTCGACTGAAGCGCAGCGAAATGGAGAGATCTATCCAGTTAGATTTCTCGGCTTCGTTACACCCGATAGCTATCGGGTCCGCTCGAAATGACGACTTTTCGTTATTCCAGCACAAAAACCTCAGCCAGAGGATTAAATAAATATAAACGTTTATCATCTAAACACACACAACGGTACCGCTTTCTAATCCTTTCTCCTTTGGTAAAACGCCTGCCATCTTTAATTTTAAAGTTGGTATTAATAGGTAGCTGCTCTAAATGTAAAGTCTCCGTTTTATTACTATCATACTTTTTTAAAGCACGCGATAAATGCAAATCGGAACAACTTGAGGCAGCCGGATTTGACATATAATTATCAATCGCTTTATGGATATCATCAGGAAAAATATTTAATTCAAAAAAAGGAACCATCATCCGCTGAAAATTCTTCTTCCATTCAGAGCCATGTGGCTTTACTTTATTTTTAAAATCGTTCCAAGTGAGTAAATGCGCAAATTCATGTACAGTGGTCACTAAAAAAGCATAATGGTTAAGGTTGAAGTTTACCGAGATGCGGTGGCCTTTGCCCTGGTAAGGATGACGGTAATCGCCCAGTTTTGTCGAACGGGTTTTAGCAATCTTAAATTCACATTGAAAATAATCAATCCACTTGGCAATTAGAGGTGCCGCTGGTTCTGGCATGTACTGCGCTAAAACTTTAACTTTCTCCACGAATGCTAAGATAAGAAATTGCTAAAATATTTGAACCATATAAGACATATAAGAACATCTGAGGATTTATTATTAATACAAAAATTAATGCAGGAGTCTATACAAATCATTTACATAAGTTTTTTGTCCGCTTTCGTAAATATTCAAACAGTTGAAATTAATTATCAATCCCATTGGCACCTCCAAAAGTTTCATATAGGTTAAAATTTGTGCCTCATGTATTGGTAATACTTTCTCCACAGCTTTTAATTCCACAACTATACTATTTTCAACAAACAGATCACACCATAATTCTGCCTCAATTAAATTTTCTTTATAGTAAACGGGCACTAACATTTCAGATTTGTAATTTATTTCACGAAGAGTCATTTCATGTTTCAAACATTTGTGATAAACACTTTCCAGTAAACCTGGCCCAAGTGCTTTATGAACTTCGATCGCAGCTCCATTAATTTTATAAATCAATGCTTTCAGATATTCTTTATTCACCATGGCTAATATGTTCTTATATGTCTTATATGGTTAAATAACAAACCTACTCCTCCGATGGGAACAACGATGCAAGCACCAGTTTAATCTCACCAAACGAATAATCTTTACCTAAAAACTCCCTGATCGTAGCCATCGATTTTGTTTTCTGGCTCTCTATCGCATCGCTGATATTTCTGATTTTATTCGCCTTTACCAGTTTGGTTACATCCAATTGCTGGGTTGAAACGTAATAAGCTAAATGTCCTTCAATGGTACCAACAGAAAAACCACGTTCCTTTGCTATTTCATCAATGGTTTTGCCTTGCTCGTAAAGTTCGAAGCTTACCAGCTTCGTATCTATTTTTGGTTCCTTTTTCTTTTTCTCGGCTGCTGATTTTACCTTGAGCGTTTCTCCTTTTAACTGGATGGCTTTTTGAAGTTGCTTATTTCTTTCAACTGTGTTCAATAGTGCATCGGTATCTGCTTTGCTAAACTCTTTACCATCAATCAACGCTTGCAAAAGGGCTTTGCTTTTATGCATTTTTTTCAGTTGCTCATACACCAAAATTTCGAGTTCGAGCAGTTCCGTAACATAAGTTTTTATCTGTTTTTCTTCTTTTATCACTTCGATTTGAGCCAGAAAACGGTCTGAAATTTCCTTAACCAGCGGATTAAAATATTTTAATGCGGCCACTACCCTTTTCGATACATTAAATAAAGTATGCTCAGTTTGTTGTGAAAACAGATTTTTCAACTGATTCACAAAGGTATCAGCTGTTGCCGTTATTTTTTGAAAATCGGTATAAACTGTATCCGTCCACTCTTCATGTCTTTGTTTGGCCGATTTTTCGCTTTTATCAAAAGTTTGGCGGTGCTCTTTCAAATAATAACGGATCAGGTTCAGATCGAAAGCAGCCAGCAGGTAACTGCGGATAAAAGTATAACTCTCTGTACTGATCTGCTCGTTAAGTACTTCTGAAGGTTGCTTGGTTTTTGAAAAATAATGTACATTTTGATCTTGCTGTAAACCACTCTCACGCAGATGAGAGGTTAAAACCAACCCTTTTAAGGAACGTAAACGTGATAGCGCCACGTAAGCCTGACCTGGCGCAAAAGCTTCACCCACATCAATAATGGCCTTATCAAAAGTTAAACCCTGACTTTTATGTACGGTAATGGCCCAGGCCAGTTTAATGGGATATTGAATAAAAGAGCCTGCAACATTTTCTTTGATCTCGTTGGTTGCTTCGTCTAATTTATATTTTACATTCTCCCAGGTATAGGGCGAAATCTGGATCACCACTTTATCTTCCGGCAGCTCAATTTCAACTACATCCTTTTCAATATGATGCACTACACCGATTTTACCATTATAATAGCGCTTTTCGGCGGTCATATCATTTTTAATGAACATTACCTGTGCGCCAACTTTTAATTCAAGGCTTTTATCATTAGGATAAGCATATTCATTAAACTCCCCCTGCACCTTTGCTTCAAAAAAATAAGACTTATTTTTCAGCTGAGTTAACCGCTCACGGTTAATGCTATCTGCTTTGTTGTTATGTGTGGTTAGCGTAATGTAATTCTCATCGGCAGTAGGTTTAAAATCCTGCTTGAAATGTTGCCTAAGCAATGCGGTATCTTCAGCAGTAATTTTGTTGTTCCGAAGGTTGTTCAGCAGATCGATAAAAACCGAATCATCCTGACGGTAAATTTTATCCAGTTCGATATAAACAGGTGGGTTGTCCTGCAACGCCAGCGCATCAAAAAAGTAAATGCTTTTGTAAAATTTGGCCATAATGCGCCATTCGTCATTTTTTACCACAGGCGGCAACTGGTGCAGATCGCCGATAAATAACAATTGTACCCCACCGAAAGGAAGATTTCTGTTCCTTCGAACATAACGCAAGGCAAAATCGATGGCATCGAGCATATCTGCCCGTAGCATACTCACCTCATCAATAACCAACAATTCCAATTCCTGTAACATGCGGCGTTTATTGCCCTGCATGTTTAGGTGTTTTACCAAAGTTTTGGGCGTATTAAAATTGAAATTGATGTTTTCGTTAATCAACGCTCCCGCAGCATCAGGAAAAAAAGCGCCAAAAGGCATCTGGAACAGCGAATGTATGGTTACCCCAGCTGCATTAATGGCAGCAATACCAGTAGGCGCTACAATTAAGGCTTTTTTATGCGTAAGCTGAATGAGTTTCCGTAAAAAAGTTGTTTTACCTGTTCCGGCTTTTCCGGTTAAGAAAACATGTTTTGAGGTGTAATTAACAAATTTAGCCGCAATTTCTGCGGGCATAGAAGTTTCTTCTAGAGTGGGCATCGGCAGTAAAATTTTAGTTAGCAATAAACGGAGGGACGAATAAAGCTAAACATTTTAGCACAAAACTAAACAATGATCGGTGAGAAATTTTAATTTTAAGTAGATAATTTTCGATAAATGCCACTTATATAGCCAAAGAAGTTAAGTTTTAAAAACTTGACTTCTTTAATTCTCTCTTATCGCCTGCTTTTCAAACCTTTAGCAATCAAGCTATTTTCAATTAACCAGTTCAAACTTTAATCAAATTCCTTATCTTTGCGGCCTGATGAAACAACAATATTCAAATCTTATCGCTGTTAAATTCCTTTAACAAGGTTTCATCTCTTTTTACAGCCAAAATTTTATTATGCTTAACCCTGAAATAGAAAAACGTAAAACCTTTGCCATTATTAGTCACCCCGATGCGGGCAAAACCACGCTGACAGAAAAGTTTCTGCTTTTTGGTGGTGCCATTAACACTGCAGGCGCGGTTAAAAGGAACAAAGCGAACCAAAGCAATACTTCCGATTTTATGGAGATTGAAAAGCAACGTGGTATCTCAGTTGCGACTTCGGTAATGGGTTTCGAGTACAGTGGCAAACGCATTAACATTTTGGATACGCCTGGTCACAAAGATTTCGCGGAAGATACCTACAGAACTTTATCGGCTGTGGATAGTGTGATTTTGGTGGTTGACTGTGTTAAAGGTGTGGAAGAACAGACCGAAAAACTGATGTCGGTTTGCCGCATGCGTAATACCCCGGTGATTATTTTTGTAAATAAAATGGACCGTGAGGGTAAAGAAGCTTACGATTTATTGGATGAAATTGAAGAAAAACTAAACATCAGCCTTTGTCCGCTTTCATGGCCAATTGGTCAGGGACATACCTTTAAAGGTGTTTACAGCATTTACAACAAACATTTAAACTTATTTAATTCGGATAAAACCAAGGTAACCGATTCGGTTGTGGCTGCAAACGATTTAAATGATCCATCTTTATTGAATTACCTGAAAGAAAACGAGATTAATACGTTGAAAGACGATGTGGAACTGGTTGATGGCATTTACGGCAAAATTGATAAAGATTTATACACCGATGGTTTGGTGGCCCCTGTCTTTTTTGGCAGTGCGATTAACAACTTCGGGATTAAAGAACTCTTAGATACGTTTATTGATATCGCCCCAAGCCCTCGCCATAGGGAAGCAGAAGAACGCGATGTACTGGTTGAAGAGAAAAATTTTAGTGGTTTTGTATTTAAGATCCACGCCAACTTAGACCCGAAGCACCGTGACAGAATTGCCTTTTTAAGAATCTGTTCAGGCAAATTCGAACGCAATAAATTCTATTACCATACCCGTCAGGATAAGAAACTAAAGTTCTCCAACCCGATGGATTTTATGGCCAATGAGAAAAGTATTGTTGAAGAGGCCTGGCCGGGTGATGTGGTAGGTTTATACGATAGTGGCAACTTTAAAATCGGCGATACGTTAACCGAAGGTGAAAAATTACAGTTTAAAGGAATTCCAAGTTTCTCTCCATCTATCTTTAAAGAGGTGGAAAACATGGATCCGATGCGTACAAAACAATTGGAAAAAGGTATTGAGCAGCTAACCGACGAAGGTGTTGCACAGTTATTTGTAATGCAGCCCGGAAACAGAAAAGTGATTGGCGCCGTAGGTGAGCTTCAGTTCGAGGTAATCAATTTCAGGCTAGAGCACGAATACGGCGCAAAATGCCGTTTCCGTACATTGAGCTATACACGTTCGAGCTGGGTAACTTCTACCGACAGAAAGAAATTGGACGAATTTGTGAAGCGTAAGCAACAACACATCGGTTTCGATAAAGAAGCCAATCCGGTTTATTTGGCGGATAGTGAATACATGATTAATTTAACCAAACAGGATTATCCCGATATTGAATTCCATAAAACGAGCGAGTTTAAGAGTTAAAATTGAATGAGTGAATTTTAAATGAAAAAGTGATTGAATGAGAGAATATTGCAACTTTGCTATTATTCTCTCATTCAAAATTCAATCATTAAATATCACTCTCATATTTCTTAAAAGTCCATTCTAGTCGTTTTTTGATCTTAGAAATCAATATCCTTGGCGAAAGCACCTTAACACATTCTCCAAAACCTAAAATCTCCCGTTCCAGTTCGTAATTTAATACTACATCGATCCTAAATGTGGTTGTTTTATCGTTTTTAGCTAATATTACCTGCGACGAATGCAAAGGTTTCGTTACTACGTAAGGTGCATGATCATTGGTAAATTCAAGAATCACTTTTTGGGCACGATCTTTCTCATTTTTGGTTACACCGATCAGATCTTCGTAATACCTGTCGAAATCTACCCCTTGGTAAGCAACAAATTCTTCATTGGGCAATTCCTGAAATTCAATGATTCGATCTAAAGCCAGATTCAAGATTCCTGGTCTTTTCTTTGCTTTACAGATCAAAAACCAACGGTTTCTATATTCTTTTAAGAGATATGGAAAATAAATCCCTTGTTGCGATTGCTGCGCTTTAAAAGATTTATATTCAATCAATAGCGATCTTTTATTCAAAACCGCCTGGTACAGTGGCGGAATGCATTCTAAACCCTTAACCAGCTTATTGCTTTCCAATTGGATATTGTTGCCACTTTGTTTGGTTGATTTGTAGAGGTTATTTTCTAAACGGGCGATCATATCGCTCATTTCGTCGAAATAATTAAAGGCATTAAACTGTTTCAGTACGCCAACAATTTCCTTCATTTTATCTACATCAGCATTATTGATCGGCGCTTTGGTTATGCTGAAATTTGGATCCTCGTAAGCATAAAAACGTTTATCCTTAACTACAATTGGCGCATTGTATCCTAATTTGTCACTTCGCATCAGCTGAATATCTGCCTGGATAGTCCGTTTGCTTACGCCTGTAGTAATACCTTCAAGTTCGTAAAGCGTTTCTGATACTTTTTCAATAAGATCCTCCAATGTCCATTTTCTAAATCGGTTTTTCAAACAATCGTCGATGGTTTTATACCGGATGAGCGCCAATTTATTTACTGCCATTTTGAAGTGGATTTAGGTTTCTGCCAAAAATCAGTTGATTTCGTTGATCTAAATATAAGAAAGTGTTTCACATCTACGCAATACATTTGCGTAGATTATAATAAAAAGAAATATTTCATGGGGAAAATTAAAATTATTTAACTGATTATCAAATATTTAAATAAAAATTAGCAAAATAATTTTCACTACGCAAATCAGTCGCGTAGTGGTGGTGGCATCTTTGTAATGTCAGAACGGCAAAGATATTTGCGCTGATAAAAAGAAAAATTAAACACTTAATTCAACGATTATGAAATTCAATTTCTTTAACAAAAACACACAGGTAACAACAAATCATGAGGGTGCAAAAGCATATATCATGAGTCCTGAAATGGAACTGTATACTGCAGTTGTGACTACAGGATTGAACGATTCGTTTTATGAAGCTGGCAACAGCAGGTTAGAAAGAATTAAGGCTTTAATTGAAAAATGCAATCCGGAATTCGTTGCAAGATTGGCTGTTTATGCCAGGACACAGATGAATTTGAGATCAATCCCAATGGTTTTATCCGTAGAGTTGGCCAGAAAAACTTCAGGTAACTCAATCGTGAGCAAAACAGTAAACAGGGTTGTTTTACGTGCTGATGAGATCACCGAAATGTTGGCTTACTATCAGATTGCAAATGAGCGGACTCAAACCAAAAAACTGAATAAACTTTCAAAACAGATACAAAAAGGTTTAGTAGCATCTTTTAACAATTTTGATGAATATCAATTCGCTAAATATAACAGAAATGCTGAAGTGAAATTAAAAGACGCTTTGTTTTTGGTACATCCTAAAGCTAAAGATGCCGATCAACAGTTGATATTTAATAAAATAGCATCAGATAGCTTAGCTACACCCTACACCTGGGAAACTGAACTTTCGGCTTTGGGAAAAAACAGATTTGAAAACGAATCTACCAGAGCATTGGCCTTTACCAAAAAATGGGAAGAAATGATCGAAAGCAAAAAAATTGGTTATATGGCCTTGTTAAGAAACCTGCGCAACATTTTGGAAGCCAATGTATCAGGTAACCATATTGAAATGATTTGTAGCTATTTGTCAAACGAGAAAGCAGTTTTAAGCTCGAAGCAATTGCCCTTCAGGTTTTTATCAGCTTACCGTGAGATCAAGATGATGAAATCAAAATATGCTTCGGCCATTTTAGATGCCCTGGAAGATGCGGTAATGTGCAGTGCAAAAAACATTAAAGGTTTTGGCATTAATACTTCGGTAGTGATAGCCTGCGATGTATCAGGTTCGATGCAACATGCCATTTCGCCAAAAAGCTCGATATTTTTATATGATATCGGATTAATGTTGGCGATGTTATTACAATCGCAATGCAAAAATGTGGTATCGGGCATGTTTGGCGATACCTGGAAAATAATCAACATGCCAAAAAGAAATGTTTTGGCAAACGTTCAGGAGTATTATAGACGGGAAGGTGAAGTGGGTTACTCCACAAACGGGCATCTGGTTATTGAAAACCTGATCAAAAAGAAAGAAGTAGTTGATAAAGTAATGTTATTTACTGATACACAAATGTGGAACAGTAATCATACCAGTCATTCTTTTGCCAAATCATGGACTAATTATAAAAAAATTGCTCCGGATGCAAAGTTGTACTTATTCGATCTTTCAGGTTATGGTAAACTGCCCATAGATATACAAAAGAACGACGTTTACCTTTTGGCAGGATGGTCGGATAAAATTTTCGATATCCTTTCAGCAATGGAAGATACCAAATCTGCTTTAGAAAAAATAAATCAGATTACATTGTAAACACCTCCCGCAATATTAAGTTGCGGGAGTTTAAAAGAAAATTTAAAAAAAGCAAGTGTCGTAAAGAAGAGTTACTTCGCACTCTTAATGCCCGTGTCGCAGGTTCGAATCCTGCCCCATGAAAATGGGTAGCTCAGTGGTAGAGCAGGAAACAGTCTCTTTTTGCCCTTTACCTTGCTCAATTAAAACAAGAATATTAAAATTATAGATAAATGTATTAGATTATGTTGTAAACCCTCCCGCAACATTAATTGCGGGAGTTAAAAGAAAATAAAAAAATAGCAAGTGTCGTAAAGAAGAGTTACTCCGCCTTCCACGCTACAGGTCGCAGGTTCGAGTCCTGCCTTCGAGTAATCGGAGTAGTTCAGTTGGTTAGAACAGTACAAAGTCTCTTTTTGCCTTTTACCTTGCTCTAATGAACAAGAATATTAAAGTATTAAAATATGAATTATACAATACCCAAACACAATATTTTGATTGAGGGAATTTAAAAGAAATTGAAAGATTAGCAAGTGTCGTAAAAAAGAGTTACTTCGTATTTAGGGATACCCGGGTTGTAGGTTCGAATCCTACTTCTTATAAAATAGAATAGCTCAAGTGGTTAGAGCAGGAAAATAGTCTCTTTTTGCCTTTTACCTTGCTTAATTAAAATCACACAGAATGCCGTAAACAAGTGTTACTTCGTCACAATTGAGAGGAGGAATAATGAAGTTGTAAAACCAGCAAGATTATCCGGTTCGACTCCGGCAACGACTTGCCCCGTAAACTTTTGTTGCTTTTTGCTTCTGTTAATTAAAAAAATTAAGATGCCGTTGTGCAAGTGTTACTTCGATTGGTTGAATATAGTGCAGGTTCGAATCCTGCTAGTAAATACACACTTGCCAGTATTGCTCTTAAAAATTACGCGCTCTCAAAAAATGGGTGCCATTGAAAAATGTTACTTCGTCCAAATTAGAATCAATACATTTTTTTGCATATCGCCTCATTAATTAAAATGAACTAAATTTAGAAACCCCTCGGTTAGGTGCATGTTGCCTGCCGGGGATTAATTAGAAAATAAAATGAAAACCACCATCATAAACAGACTTGCAGAAATAGAAAAGGCAAACGATATCAAAATATTATTTGCCTGCGAATCGGGAAGCCGTGGATGGGAATTTCCATCACCAGACAGCGATTTTGACGTGCGCTTTATTTATGTGCGTCCACTTAATTATTATCTTTCCGTTTCGGATAAAGACGATCATTTGGGTTTTCCAATCAATGACGAGTTAGATATATATGGTTGGGATATAAAAAAAGTACTTAAATTGATTCGTAAATCGAACACTACTCCATTCGAATGGTTACAATCGCCCATTGTTTACGGAGAACAAACTCATTTCAGGGATGAATTATGGACATTGTGCCAATCTTATTTTTATAGGAAAACGAATGTCAATCATTATTTAGGAATAGCACATGGCGCGTTGGAAACCGTAACAAATGGTGACGAAATCAAGATCAAAAAACTTTTTTATGTACTTCGTTCTTTACTTTCGGCAAAATGGTGTTTAGAGAAAAATACAATTGCACCAATGACCATCGGTCCGCTTTTAACCCTAATGCCAGCGCAGCTTCAAACATTGGTAAAGGATTTAATCATATCAAAATCGGCTTCTGCAGAAGGTTTTATCATTAAGATAGACCCTGAATTGAGCAGATACATTGACGAGGAGTTTAAAAACTGCACTGAAGGCGCTAAAGATTTACCAAAAGAAAGTTTTGATGCCGAAATGCTTGATGCCTTTTTTAGAAATATACTAAACCGTTATGACGATTAAAGATTTAAAGGAAAAAAATCTGCTGTTATTTGAATGTTTAAGTGGCAGCAAAGCTTACGGATTGGATACGCCACAATCAGATACTGATATTAAAGGGATATATTATATGCCAAAAGAAATGTTTTTTGGTCTAAAGTACATTCCGCAAATCAGCAATGAAAGCAATGATGAAGTATATTATGAGATCGGCCGGTTTATTGAATTATTGATCAAGAACAACCCGAACATCGTAGAAATTTTAGCTACTCCAGAAGAATGTATTTTATACAAACACCCGATTATGGATAAGCTAAATATCGATATCATTTTATCCAAGCTCTGCAAAGATACTTTTGGTGGATATGCTTTGACACAGATCAGAAAAGCAAAGGGTTTGAACAAGAAAATATTAAACCCAATATCAAAAAAGAGAAAAACGGTCTTGGATTTTTGTTTCATTACAGAAAGTTATTCATCTGTTAAAGCTAATACATGGCTTAAAAAGCACAAAATTTCTAAAGCTGATTGCGGCTTATCAAAAATTCCAAATGCTAAAAACCTCTATGCGCTGTTTTATGATGCAGAAAAGAAATTTGGTTACAAGGGGATTGCAAATAAGGAAACCGCTAATGATGTCTCAGTATCCGCTATACCTCACGGAGAAATAGAAATTGGGTATTTGTTTTTTAATCAGGACAGTTATTCCTCCTATTGCAAGGAGCATAACGAATATTGGGAATGGGTAGAAAAAAGAAATGAAGAGCGCTATAAGCTAAATAAGACTCATGGTAAAGATTACGATGCTAAAAATATGATGCATACCATAAGGCTTTTGCAAGTGGCACTTGAAATTGTACGTGATGGAAAACTTACCGTAAAAAGGCAAAACAGAGATGAACTTCTTTTGATAAAAAGAGGCGAGTTTGATTATGATGAAGTATTAAAAATGGCAGAACAACTGATGCTAAAAATTGAGCAAGAAATGCTAACAAGCAAGCTTCAGGATAAACCAGATGAACGGCAGATCGAATGTTTACTTGTAGAAATGCGAGCTATACTTTATGCCAATTAAAAAATAAAAAAATGAACAACAATATAACAGGTAACAACCTGATTGAAATAGGTTATACCGAAGGAAAAATAGTAGGCCTAGCCTTAGATATCCTGAAAGAAAATTTCACGGATATAGAAGAAAAAGAATTACTGGCCTTATTTAAAAAAGTAAAGGATTATCCTGAAAGTTTTTTGGATGACGAGGTATTAAATACACTAGCAACAGCCGTGATTGAGGAAGCCAATCCAAAATCAGACGGAACCATTGAACTGATTAACAACGCTAAAGATTATTCCATTTTCGGCGCTGATTATATTGAAGAAGGTGCCAGAAACCAAATGGATGTCGCCATGAAATTACCAGTTTCAGTTGCGGGTGCACTAATGCCCGATGCACACCAAGGTTATGGCTTGCCGATAGGTGGAGTATTGGCCACCAGAAATGCAATTATTCCGTACGGCGTTGGTGTAGATATCGGTTGCCGAATGGCCCTGAGTATTTTCGATATCCCTGAAAAACATTATTTCGGTAAAGATGCGATGTACAGACGTGAACTGATTGCTTTTACGAAATTTGGCGCAGGTCAAAATTTTAAGGGGAATGAAAAAGCAGACCATGATGTTTTAGAAAACGAAGCTTTCAATTCCACACCTTTTCTTAAAAACTTACACGGGAAGGCCTGGGCGCAATTGGGTACTTCGGGCGGCGGTAACCACTTTGTAGAATGGGGAATTATTGATTTCGCGGAACACGATGAGATCTTGAATATCGATAAGGGTCGTTATGTAGCTTTGCTAACCCACTCCGGTTCACGAGGCTTTGGCGCTACTATCGCAGGCCATTATACCAAACTGGCTAAAGACATCTGTAAATTACCTAAAGAAGCTGCAAACCTGGCTTACCTGGATTTGAACACTGCCGAAGGACAAGAGTATTGGATAGCCATGAATCTGGCTGGAGATTATGCCTCAGCTTGTCATGAGGTAATCCATAAAAGATTGACCAAAGCCATTGGTGCAAAAGTTTTAGCCAAGGTAGAAAATCACCATAATTTTGCCTGGAAAGAAATGCTTGATGGTGAAGAAGTAATTGTACACCGAAAAGGTGCAACGCCTGCCGGTAAAGGCGTGATGGGGATTATTCCTGGAAGTATGACCGCACCAGGATTTTTGGTCAGGGGGAAAGGAGAAATGAGTGCGATTAACTCTGCATCGCATGGCGCAGGTAGACAAATGAGCCGGACTAAAGCGATTCAATCGATTACGAAATCGGATATGAAAGCCATTTTAAAAGACCATAATGTTACCCTGATCGGTGCAGGTTTAGATGAAGCGCCAATGGCCTATAAAGACATTAATAAAGTGATGGCAGCACAAACTGAACTAGTTGATGTGGTGGCTAAATTTGAGCCAAAAATGGTGAGAATGGCGGATGATGGAAGCAGGGAGGATTAGTTGGGAGTGTAGAGTCTTTAGTCCAAAGTCCTTAGTCGAAATTCTAAATTAACCTCGTTGGTTTTAAAACCTGCGAGGTTTTTTGTCTTATATTAAATAAAAATTTAGAAGAACATTGGTTCCTGCCTATTATCCCAAAAGAAAAGAACCTCAATCCTATCTGATTTAATCTCATAAAATACAGAAGAAAGTTTTTTAATTAATCCTTGTCGGATATTAGGATCAAATTCGGTCTCTTTATAAATGAATGGCGAATTGCCAATTAATTCCAATGTTTTAATGGTATTCTTTTTAAAATCATTTAATGCTTTTGCCCCTAGTCTTTCATGTATTTGAGCACAGATTGACTCAAAAGTTTTTAATGCTGTTTCTGATATGATTACAGGCAGGGGAGCCATCAAATTGTCGAGATTTTCTCTTTAAATTCTGCTAAAGAAAAGCTTTTCCCTGCTTTGATGTCATCCTGTCCTTTTCTTATTCCCGACTTAACATGATCAGGTAAGACATCGCTCTTTTTTATTTCATAAGGAACTTCTAAAGCCTTAAGAAATGCCTTTAAAGCTTTTTCTTGTATTTTGTCGGGATGTACAAGGTAAGTTTCCATACTAATGTGATTTTGAACTAATATACAAATTTAAAGATTATTAAATAATAACATATACAGGCCGAAATAGTTTCTAAGCATGGCGTTAAACGAAAAATCCTCATCAATTAATTTTGAAGAGGATTTTCATTTTTTGTCTAACAGATCGGCACAAGCTTAACTTAAATAAACCTGATTGACGGGAAAAGCTCCCGATTTTTCATCGGGACTTGTACCAAAAAGCAGGACTGCAACTACCGATGAGCACGACAATTGCTTTCCAAAAAACTTTTATTGCACTATAGGTTATAGATACCTCTATTTCAGTTTACTCAATGCCGTTTTAATTCTTGGCAACATATCTTTAATATCCTGCAAGGTACAAGCACCTACTGACGCCCTGAACCATGGCATGCTATCTTCATTTCCAAAAGCTGAGAATGGCACTAATGCTGCACCTGCTTCTTTAATCAGGTAGAAATTTACATCTGCACTATCCTTTAAAATTTGACCATCTTCAGTTGTTTTTCCAATATAATCGATTTTAATGGTTAAATAAATGGCGCCCATTGGCTCCACCGCATCAACATTAAATCCTGCTGCTTTTAGCTCGTTAAAACCATTATAAAGCGCATTTAAACTATTCTGGATCTGACCTTTAAAGCTGGTTAAGAAAGTATCAACCTGTGTTTTATCGTTAAAATAGTTTGACATGGCAACCTGCTCAGCTTTTGGTGCCCAGGCCCCCATGTGGCCAACCAATGCCTTCATCCTGTTGATGATATCTTCAGGACCGAAACCCCATCCTACACGCACACCCGTTGCCGCTAAACATTTAGAACTACCATCTACAAAAACGGTAAATGGCCTCATTTCCGGACGTAAAGAAACCGGATTTACATGCTCCTTACCAAAAGTTAAAAGCGAATAAATCTGATCATACATCATGTACAATGGTTTTTCATCCGCGCCACGGGAAGCATTTTCTTCTAAAACTGCATCACAGATTTCAGCCAGCGAATCTGCATCGAACATGGTTCCGGTCGGATTTAACGGCGAACATAAAGCCAATAAAGTTGCACCTTTTAAATGCGGTTTCAGTTGCGCAGCTGTTGGCATAAAATTATGCTCAGCATCGGTTTCTACGGCAATGGTTTTAGCCGAAGTTAAGTGTGAATAGTGGTTATTATTCCATGATGGAGCAGGGAAAACTACAGTATCTCCCGGATCAATCAAAGCCAGGTAAGTAGCGTAAATTAACGGGCGTGAACCACCAGAAACTAAAATACTGTTGGTATTATATTCTAATCCGAATCTGTCTTTCAATAATTCAGAAACGGTTTCGCGTAATGGCAAAACACCATCAGCTGGTGGGTAGTTAGTTTGATTGGCATTGTATGCATCAACAATTCCCGCTTTTAATTCGGTTGGAATCGGGTAAATATTTGCATCAAAATCGCCGATGGTTAAGTTGGCGATTGAAGCGCCTTTGCGTTTCATTTCGTTAACCTCGTTACCAATTTTTATAATTTCTGAGCCAATTAATGAACTGGCCAATACTGAAACTTTCATATTTATATATTGAAACTGCTTTTAGCAGATTTATAATGCTTTAATTATTTTTTGAAGTTCTTTTTTATCGATACTACTCTCTTCCGATTTATCATATAAGGTTAGCATATTGATAACTACACCATCTTGCATATTTGAAACCAGATATGTTATTATTCTAAATCCACCACTTTTGCCTTTACCCTTGCTCTTTATTGCTAGTCTAATTTTATAGAGGCCTGCACCTAGATCATTACCCTGTTGCGGATTCTCGAGAAGTTTCTCTTCAAGTTCATAGAGATCTTCAACTAAAGAAAGATATTTCTTTTTGTAGACTTTGGCTTTTCTAATAAAAACATCTGAATAAATAACTTCATTGGCCATTAAATATCTTTTAAACTTAAAGGCTTCCGTTTCCCTTGCTGCATTTCCTTAATTTCTTTTAAGGCTTGAGCAATTTCAGAGGTTATCTGACTTGTTGGCTCAGATTTAACTTTTGCACCAATTTTGCTAAGGAATTCTTTTACAAAACCTGCGTCTTTATCCTTAATTTCTATTGTTAAAGTTGTCATAATTACAAATTTAGCAAAATTTATTTAACCAGATTTTCTATTGCTTTATTCACTTTTCCGAAACCAAATTGAGACAAAACATCCTGCATTGCTGCATTAATCTGCTCATTACAAAGGTTGCCAATGCTTCCTTCGTGTGTATGATGTATCTGGCCAGATGGAGTAAAAGTACCATTTTCTATCTGTTCGCCAACAATTTTATAAGCCTCTCTAAATGGAACACCTTGCAACGCCAAATCGTTTACTCCTTCAACGCTAAACAGGTAGTCGTATTTTTTATCTTTCAAAATATCATCTTTAATGGTGATGTTCTGAAACATGAAAGTAGCTATTTCCAAACATTCGTTTAAAGAAGTAATAGCCGGGAAAAGATTTTCTTTGAGCAACTGTAAATCGCGGTGATAACCTGACGGTAAATTGGTAATCATCATCGCTATTTCATTTGGTAAAGCCTGGATTTTATTACAACGGGAACGGATCAGTTCGAAAACATCCGGATTTTTTTTGTGCGGCATAATGCTCGAACCTGTAGTGAGTTCTGCCGGAAAACTGATAAAACCAAAATTCTGGTTGATGAACAAACATACATCCATTGTCATTTTAGCCAAAGTTGCCGCCACAGCACTCATGGCCTGAGCCAAAATTCTTTCGGTTTTGCCACGGCCCATCTGTGCATAAACCACATTGTAGTTTAAACTTTCAAAACCCAATAATTCGGTTGTTAAAGTTCTGTTTAAGGGAAATGACGAACCATAGCCCGCAGCAGAACCCAATGGATTTTTATTGGTAATTTTCCATGCAGCAAGCATCAGCTCCATATCATCGGCAAGACTTTCGGCATAAGCGCCAAACCATAAACCAAATGACGATGGCATGGCAATCTGCAGATGTGTGTAACCTGGCATTAATTTGTCTTTATGTGCATTGCTCAGTTCAATTAACTGGTTAAACAAAGTTGAAGTTTGGTTAACCATATCTTCAATGCAAGCCCTGAAGAATAATTTTAAATCGACTAAAACCTGGTCATTGCGCGACCTGCCACTATGGATTTTTTTGCCCGCCTCACCAATGCGTTGGGTAAGCAACCATTCTACCTGCGAGTGTACATCTTCTACCGTATCTTCGATGGTGAAATTTCCAGCTTCAATTTCATTGTAAATGTTTTTCAGTTCTTGCTGAACCGTTTTCAATTCATCAGTAGTTAGAAGATTGATGGTTTCTAACATTTGGGTATGCGCCAAAGAGCCCAATACATCAAACTTTGCCATTTGCAGATCCAATTCGCGGTCTTTACCTACCGTAAAACTTTCTACAAACTGATTTACATCTATATTTTTTTGCCAGATTTTCATTCTTATGATTGCTCTATTTTATACCTGCATGAAAGCAGTCGAAATACCCGCAAAAGTACAATAAATAGATTAGAATTAGGAATGAGATTGGTTTGTAACTCACATTTAAAGGTCAATAAACTCAAATTTATGTGGCTTCTCCTAATTCTTGGTTTAAAAGCTTATTTTCGTATAAACTTAAACTTATTATGAAATCCCTAAAACTGTTCTCCACCGTTTTTTTATTGCTTGTTATACACCACCTACAGGCACAGGAAAAACCAGCATTAGGCTGGAAAGATGTTTCTAAATGGACCTTTAACAGACCTGCTACTTTATCGCCTAATGGCGAATGGATCGCACTAGCTAGCGGACCGGTTGAAGGAGATTTAAAAATGACAATCAGAAAAACCAGCGATACTTTAAGCCGGAGCTACCCAATTGGAGCAATGGCCAACAGCATCTCATTTTCAAACGATTCAAAATTTGCTGCTTTTAAGGTTACGCTTAAGGATAGCGAAGCCAAAGTGGCAAAAAAAACAAATAAACCTGTTTATGATAAGCTTTTGCTTGTTTCATTGAGTGATAATAAACAGACGACTTTCGAAAAGGTAAAAAGTTTTAGTTTTTCTGAAAAATCATCTGAGTGGATTGCCATACAATTTGCACCGGCAGAAAATGCTTCTAAAGAGAAAGATGCCCCAAAAGGTACCGACGTATTGCTTTACAACCTTATCACCAAAAAAAGCTACAACCTTGGTAACGTTTCAGAATTTGCATTTAACAAAACAGGAAGCCAGTTTGCTTATATTATCGATGCCGCCGGTCAAAATGGGAACGGTATTTTTTTACGCGACATGAAAACAGGTATTACCACTGCACTCGATAATGATAAAGCGGTTTATCAGAAACTTGGGTGGAATGAACAAGGAACTGCATTTGCCTTACTTAAAGCCAATAAAAACGACAAATATAAAGATGACGTTTACAGCATGCTTGGTTTCAACAAAATCAACGGAGATTTAACGAACAAAGTAATCTATAATGGTATCGACGATAAAATATTCCCTGCAAATATGGGCATAAACGCTAATGCTTTACCATTTTGGTCTGATGATCAAACCGTTTTGTTTCTTGGCGTTAATACGTTTACCAAAAAAGAAGAAAAAAAAGACGATAAGAAAACCGATACCCTAAGCAAGTCGAAAACAGAGGTTAAAAAGGATGATATCGAAAAGCCTGATATGATTATCTGGAACTGGCAGGATAAGAGATTGCAATCGGCCCAACAAACACAGGAAACGCGTGATAAAAACTTTAGTTATTTAAGTGCTTACCGTATAGCGGATAAAAAATTCATTCAGCTTGCGGATAGTAATATGCGCTCGGTTAGTGTAAACCCGAAAAGCTTATACGCCATTGGATACGATAATTCGAAATATGAATTAATGGGGAATTTAGATGGACAAAGTTATGTGGATGTTTATGTGATCAATCTTAAAACCTTTGGGAAGAAATTACTATTTGAAAAAATGTACGCTTCTAATGGTGGAAGACTGGTAATTGCACCAAACGGAACTTTAGCCAGCTATTATGTAGACGGTGTATTTTATAGTATCAATCTGGAAACTGGAAAAATTTCCAATCTTACGGGCAAAATCAAGTCTTCATTCGTTGATGAGTTAGATGACCATAATGTAATAAAACCAGCTACTGAAAATTTAGGCTGGTCGGCCGATTCTAAATATGCATTGATTAAGGACAATTATGATTTATGGAAAATCTCTGCTGACGGAAATAGTGTTACTCCATTATCTGATAATTGGAAAAGCAAGAAAACCGAGGTGGCAAGCCGTTTCCGTGTAGATACAGACGAGAAAGGTGTTGATTTAACCAAAGACCAATATTTTGCGATATTCAATACTAAAACCAAGAAAAATGGCATTGGGATTTTACCAGCGGGTAAATCTAAAATCAACATTTTGTTCCTGGATGACAATGCTTATCAAAGTTTTACAAAAGCCGAACAAGCTAAAATTTTTACTTATACCAAAAGTAATTTTCAGCAATCGCCAGATTATTATGTAAGTATAACGGGTGATTTAAGTGCTGCAAAAAAAATAACTACGAACACTCCAGATCAGGCTAAATATGCATGGTCTTCAGGTGTAAAGTTGATTGACTATGTGAGTGCAAATGGCGACAGTTTACAAGCGGCCATTTATTTACCTACCAATTATGTTCCCGGAAAAGCTTATCCTACCATCACTTATATTTATGAAAGATTAACCGATGATCTGAATACCTATACCATGCCTACATTTCCTGGTGGAGGTTTTAACAAAGCAATGTACACCAGCAATGGATATGCGGTTTTAATGCCAGATATTAAATATAAACTGAATGATCCGGGTATGTCGGCAGTGGCCTGTGTGGTGCCTGCAGTAAAGGCAGCCATTGCTACCGGAATTGTAGATGAAAAAAATGTAGCCATCCATGGTCACTCCTGGGGCGGTTATCAAACTTCGTTTTTAATTACGCAGACTAACATCTTTAAAGCTGCAGCAGCTGGTGCACCATTAACCAATATGATAAGCATGTACAGCTTAATTTACTGGAATAGCGGTGGTACAAACCAAGCCATTTTCGAAGCCAGCCAAGGTAGGTTAACGCCTGGTTATTGGGATAACTGGGATGCTTTCGCACGCAATTCGCCAGTATATCATATCAAAAAAGTACAAACGCCTTTATTGCTTTTACACAATGATAAAGACGGGGCTGTAGATTTTACTCAGGGTATTGAATATTATAACGGTTTAAGAAGACTAAACAAACCCGTAGTGATGATTACCTATCGTGGCGAAAACCACGGGATTGCAAAATTACCAAACCGTAAAGATTATGCCGTACGGATGATGGAGTATTTCGATTATATGCTTAAAGGGAAATCTGCTCCTGAATGGTGGAGTAAAGGTGTAAACCGGTTAGATATGGAAAAACACTTAGAAGCAAGGGCTTTTGATGGCGGCGAAGAGAATTAATTAATAACATGTTAACAAAAATGGCGTTTCACATCTGAAACGCCATTTTTGTTATTTTAAAAGCGATAACCTATTCGCAAATGTAGGTTTAATGCCAAATCATTTTCGTCTTTTAGGTAACCAGCACTTTTTGCAAAAATCCTTCTGTAACCTAAACCAATACCGGTTTCATAATTAATATGTTTACCAATGTTCCGCCTCATTCCCCAGGTGGGCACAATCGATAAATCACTTACGATACTGATATTTTTGTAATTTGAGATCACAAACCAATCAGGATGATAACTTGTTTTTAACGAAAGGAAATTGCCGCTATTGCCATCAATTCTTTTCGATTTTGATTTTCTTTTGTTCAAGTTATAATACCATCTCGGTTCGGCAGTAATTACCGGTGTAAAAACATAACCTGTTTTATCATAAAAAGAACCGCCCCATATTCCGCTATCAAAACCAAGTTCAACTCTTAAGGCAATCTGGTTCGATAATCTTGACTCATTATGTACCCATACACCCAAAAACCCAACCTGAGCTCCAAAAACTGATTTTTCAACACTTGAATCCTGGGCTTTTGAAGTTTTAAAGAATAAAAACAGAGATAAAATGATGAGCGTTTTTTTCATGAATATTTGATGTATTATAAAATTATTTACCGTTGATTACGGGTTTCAGCATGTTTACGTATCCTGCTACACCTTCTGCAACCTCATGCACGTATAAAAATTCGTCAGCCATGTGTGAGCGGCCAGAAAAACCCGGGCCACATTTTACTGATGGAATATCCAACAAAGCCTGATCAGACGTTGTTGGCGAACCGTAAGTAGTTCTTCCAAGGGCAACCCCAGCCTGAACAACCGGATGGTTTTTATCAATTGATGATGGTTTTAAGCGAATAGAACGTGGGGTAACATCACAATCAACATTTGCCCTGATGATTTCTAAAACCTCTTCATTGGTATAAGCATCTGTAACCCGAACATCAACTGTGAAAGTACAATTTGCCGGCACAACATTGTGTTGCGAGCCTGCATTGATAATCGTAACGGTCATTTTTAACGGCCCGAAAACATCCGATACTTTAGGGAACTGATAATTCCTAAACCACTCAATGTCTTTTAAAGCTTTATAAATGGCATTCTCTCCTTCTTCGCGGGCGGCATGACCAGCTTTACCGTGTGATACGCAATCTAACACCAACAAACCACGTTCGGCAATGGCTAAATTCATTTCTGTCGGCTCTCCTACAATCCCGAATTCAAGTTCGCCTAAGTCAGGCAGAACCAGTTCCAAGCCATTATTACCCGAAATTTCTTCTTCGGCAGTTGCGGCCAGGCAGATGTTATATTTTAGATCTTCCTGCTCGTAATAGTACAAAAACGTACCAATTAGCGAAACCAGACAACCACCGGCATCATTACTGCCCAAACCGAATAATTTGTCACCTTCAATTGCAGCGTCATAAGGATCACGGGTATAACCAGAATTAGGCTTTACCGTATCATGATGTGAATTTAGAAGCAATGTTGGTTTAGCCGAATCAAAATATTTGTTGTAAGCCCAAACGTTATTCATTTTACACTGGATCTTAACCCCTCTCTCTTCCAGAAACTGCGCAATTAAATTTGCCGTCCGGTCTTCTTCTTTACTAAAAGACTGGATACGGATCAATTGCCGCAATAAATCCAGACTTTCTTTTTGTATATTTTCTAGTAACATAGTATCAAGTAGTTGGGATCAAGTATCAAGACATTGAGTCTAAACATACTGTCTTTTAACTTTCAACCCCTTTAAATATTGGCTAGGTAAATCTTCCATATTACCTTAACCATTTTACATTAAGCCTTAGCTCTCTTTGGTATACAAATTCCCCGCTTTTAAAGCTGAGAGTTTAATACCCTTTATTAATGAAGAACTAAAACCATTGTGTTCCATTTCGTTTAAACCGGCAATGGTACAACCTTTCGGCGAAGTTACCTTATCTATTTCTGATTCTGGGTGTGTTCCGTGCAATAAAAGTAAATCGGCCGCTCCCTTAGCCGTTTGAACTGCCATTTTTAAAGCCTCATCAGCGTGGAAACCAATTTCTACACCACCTTGCGATGCAGCCCTGATAGCCCTTAAAAAGAATGCAATACCACAAGCGCAAAGTGCTGTTGCCGAAGTCATTAAATCTTCATTAATTTTCACAACTGAGCCTACGGTTTCGAACATTTTAGTCACACTTGCAATATTTTCTGCTGAGGCATTATCGCTGGCCATACAGGTCATGGATTGGCCGATGGCAATTGCCGTATTTGGCATTACACGGATCACTTCAACATCCTCTCCCAGTTTTCCCCTCACCGCAGCGCAACTCACGCCCGAAATTACGGAAATAACCAGGTGTTTAGCCGGAACAACCGAAGTCTGAATTTCATCCAAAACCGTATTTAATTGTTGGGGCAGAACGGCTAAAATCACAACATCCGCATTTTCAACGGCTTGTTTATTGTTATTGCTAATATTAAAACCAGCTTCTGCAAAAGATTTTAAGTGGTCGATATTTCTTCGGGTAAGCGTAATGTCGGCAGCTTGGGCAAAGTCGGCTTTTACCAAACCTTTTGCTAAAGATAATCCGATATTTCCGCTACCAATGATGGCTATTTTTTTTTGCATGATTACTAATTTTTCCTGCGGGTTGATTACACAGATGATTTGATTACAGATTTATATTTTTTCCTTCGGTTTGATTACTCAGATTTATATTTCCTCCTGCGGTTTTTGAAAAGCAATTTCAGTAATGCTATTGATGTTTCAGTCCTGCTATTCATTACAAGTCCCGATGAAAAATCGGGAGCTTTCCATTACTATCAGGTTTAGTTTGCAAAAGCAGTGGTTAATCGGTTTCTTTTTCCTCTAAATGTCTAAATAATCTACCACCAGAAATCGAAAACCACAAAGAATTATAAAGCCACTTAGTGTCTTGGTGGTTAAAATTTTTAAGCAATGAGTTTGTGCGCCTCGCCAAAACCTTACACCTTTAGCCTTCCTGCCTTCTACCTTTATTTCAGCATTTTGGTCCCAAAAGTACCATTAGCAAGCTCAGCAAGTTCATCTGCTTTACCAATATATACAGCCGAAACTCCTTTTTTAATGGCTTCGAAAGCGTTGTGTAATTTAGGTATCATCCCGCCTTGCACCGTTCCGTCAGCTTTTAAACCTTCAAACTCACCTGCTTTGATTTCCCTAACTACTGAAGTATCATCATTTACATCTTTAAGTACGCCCTTTTTCTCAAAGCAATATACCAAACGCGTTTCATATAAACCCGACATTGCCACTGCAACCGAAGAAGCAATGGTATCAGCATTGGTATTTAAAAGTTGTGTATTACCATCATGTGTAATGGCACATAAAACAGGAACCAACCCAGCCTTTAACAGGCTATCTAAAGTTGAAGAAGAAACAGAATTTTCATCCAAGTCACCAACAAAGCCATAATCAATTACAGCTCCAGCCATAGGACCAGCTTCCGGCCCATAAGTTTTAGTGCTAACCGGTCGTTTTTTTGCTTTGATCACATTCCCATCAGCACCACTTAACCCAATGGCATTGCTACCTTTGGCCTGTAGTTGGGCAACCATATTTTTATTGATCAAACCTGCATAAACCATGGTCACAATCCGCAATGTTTCGATATCGGTGATTCTTCTCCCCTCAACCATTTTGGCTTCAATACCTAACGATTCGCCCAATTCAGTTGCAATTTTACCTCCACCATGCACCAGAATTTTATCTCCGGGCAAAGCCGTAAAATCCAATAAAAACTGATGAAGGTTTTCTGAATTATCGATTACGTTTCCGCCGATTTTTATGATAGTGAGTTGTTTATTCTTCATTTTTATAGAAAATTTCTGAAAGCTGGTGTAGTTTTTCTACAAGCAACTTTTTATCAATGAGTTTAGTTTCATAATCTGCAATTAAAGCCGGTGACAAATTTCTAGCTAGCGCGTATTCCACAACTTCAACATCTTTGCCTTTGCACAATAAAACACCAATACTTGGATTTTCATGCGGCCGTTTAACATCCCTGTCCAAGGCTTCGAGATAGAAATTTAATTTTCCCAAAAATTCCGGTTGAAATTCTTCTATCTTCAATTCAAACAAAACCATACACTGCAAATCGCGGTGATAAAACAATAAATCTGTATAATAGTCTTTATTTCCTACCTGCAACCTGTATTCACTCCCCATATAAGTAAAACCCTTTCCCATCTCTAATATGAAACTCTGTAGGTTTTTAATTAGTGCGTTCTGCAGGTCATCTTCTGAATGGATCTCGGGTAAAGCCAAAAACTCAAAAATATAGGGATCTTTAAAAATTCCCTGGGGCAATTGTTTAGCTATTGCGTGTCCAAATTTATCACTAAGCAGGGTCCGTTCAAAAGTGGCTGAATTTAACTGACGCTCGAGTTCTCTTACCGATAATTTCTCTTTAATAGAAGTATGGATATAAAATAGCTTTTCCTCTATAGTTTTGGTCTTGTTTAAAATATGTAAATGAGAAGACCACGGTATTTGTGTCAACACTGTTGTCACAAATTTATCAAACTCATTATCAGCATCTTGAAATTGTGCCAGCAATGTTGTCACGATTTCCTTATCACTATAAACTTCATAAAATTGTTTCATTCTATAAAGTCCACGACGGTTAAATCCCTTTAACAGAGGTTGTTTTTCTACGATATAGTTTGCTAAATCATTAACAGTTCCATCGCCCCATCTGCCATTGGCAACCTTTTCGGAAACAATTCGGCCAATATTAAAATATAACATTACTAATTCTGCATTTGCTTTACTGTAAACCCTATTCCGAGCTTCAGTAATAAGCAAAGTAATCTGCTCAAAATCTGATGTTATACTTTTAATTGACTTATTCATTTTAGTTAGTCATAATTACAATTCTTCAAGTATCGCTTTTATAACAGCCTGTGCAGCCCACAATCGATTTCCTGCCTCATGGATAACCAATGAGTTTGGTCCATCTAAAATTTCAGATGATAATTCCAAATCACGGCGAACTGGTAAACAGTGCATTACTTTTGCATCATTGGTAAATTTCAATTTTTCGTTATTCATCATCCAACCGTCCGGGTAAGTTAATACTTTACCGTATTCTTTATAACTGCTCCAATTTTTCACATACACATAATCCGCTCCGGCCAAAGCTTCCTCTAAATTATATTGAATATCGGCATTTGGAGTAAAATCGTCCGAAAGCTCATAACCTTCTGGTTGGGCAATGGTAAAATCGATCATACCTTCAGCCTGAGCTTTACACATCCATTCTGCAAATGAATTTGGTACTGCTTGTGGCAAAGCCTTAACATGCGGTGCCCAAGCCAAAACTACTTTTGGTTTGCGTCCATCAGGTTTTTTCGTCCAGGTTTCGTGTATGGTAATAATATCGGCAAAACTTTGCAAAGGGTGGCGCGTTGCACTCTCTAAACTCACTACAGGCACGGCACAGTATTTTACGAATTTATTGAAGAAATCTTCGCTGTAATCCTCTTCTCGGTTGTTCAACTTTGGAAAGGAACGTAAACCCAGGATATCGCAGTACTGTCCCATTACAGCTGCAGCTTCACGGATATGCTCAACGGTTGAACCATTCATTACCACACCATCCTGTGTTTCCAAAGCCCAGCCTTCTTTATCCATGTTCATCACCATTACATTCATACCTAAATTTAAGGCCGCTTTCTGCGTACTTAAGCGGGTACGTAAACTTGGATTCATGAAAACCAACCCCAGTGTTTTGTTTTTACCTAAATCCTGGTGTGCATAAGGATCTGCTTTTAACGCAAGTGCATCATTTACAAATTGTTTGATGCTTGGAACATCGTGTACGGAAGTGAAAAGTTTCATACTTAAGGTATAAGGTTTGAGGTGTAGGGTTTAAGGTTTTTTCCCTCCACCTGCTCTTAAAAATTTCAAAAAAGAAATTAGCATTGCCCTAACTTCATTAATTGCTTGGTTAACTTCTAAATATTCTTTTTCGCTTATGTATTTCAATTCTGAGGCACATAAGCAACAATAATCTATTTCATTGGTTGAGCCTAACGCAGTATCTAAAAAGTGGGCGAAGTCCTTATCAGTAAATCTCCCACATCCTTCAACAATATTTAAAGGAATAGATAATGCTGCTCTAGTGAGTTGAGACGTTAATTCAAACCTTTCTTCTTTTGGAAATTTAACAGCAATATCCTTCTTGATAAGCATATTTAATTCATGTGCCTTTTTCCAAACATCAAGTTTTTTATAGTCTCTCATCACCCTAAACCTTATGCCCTACACCTTTTACCGCTTTTTCGAAAGCCGCCAAAAACTCATCAGCATGTGCCTTTGTTAAATTTAAGGCAGGCAACAAACGGATTACGTTCGGTTTTGCCTCGCCGGTAAAAATATGGTGTGTAAACAATAATTCTTTTTTAACATGCGCCAGTTCTGCAGGTAGCTCAATACCGATCATTAATCCACGGCCACGTACTTCTACCACCTGCTCAAATTTCTTCAATTCGGTAATTAAGTAGTCCCCTACTTCTTCGGCATTTTTCATCAGGTTTTCTTGTTGCATCACTTCTAAAACAGCTAAAGCCGCAGCACAAGCCAGATGGTTACCGCCAAAAGTTGTACCCAGCTCTCCATGCCAAGGTTTAAATTTAGGCGCGATAGAAATTCCGGCTACAGGAAATCCATTACCCATTCCTTTTGCCATGGTATACACATCAGCTTCAACACCCGAATAATCGTGCGAGTAAAACGAACCTGTACGTCCATAACCACATTGCACGCTATCGGCAATATATACCGAATTATATTCATCACAAAGTGAACGTATTTTTTGCAGAAAACTTTTTGAAGCTTCTTTAATACCCCCAACACCTTGAATGCCTTCGATAATTACCGCAGAAATATCATTTCCCTGTGCTTTGAAAGTTTCTTCTAAAGCCACCTCATTGTTGAATGGCAAAAAGATTACATTTTCGGTTTGATTAACGGGTGCTACAATTTTGGGATTGTCGGTTACCGCAACCGCTAAAGAGGTACGTCCGTGGAAAGCGCCTGTAAATGCAATTACTTTCTTTCTGCCGTTGTAAAATGAAGCCAGTTTTAAAGCATTTTCATTTGCTTCGGCTCCAGAATTACATAAAAATAACTGAAAATCTTTTTTACCGGAAACTTCACCCAATTTCTCTGCAAGCTGAACCTGTAAAGGGATTTTTACCGAGTTAGAGTAAAAACCAACCTTATTTAACTGATCGGTTAAGCGGCTTACGTAATGTGGATTGGTGTGACCAATAGAAATCACAGCATGACCGCCATATAAATCTAAATATTTTTGCTCATTGGCATCCCAAACATTGCTGCCTGATGCCTTTGTTATTTCTATATCGTTAAGTGGGTAAACGTCGAATAGTTGCATATTTTTAGGGTTTGAAGGTTGAGGGCTGGAAGGTTGAAGGTTTATGTAACCTAAGCTTTTCCACCGCCTCTCAAAAATTTAATAAATGCGATTAACATCGCTTTAATTTCATTAACACTTTTATTCACAGACTCGTAAACTGCTAAACTGATGTAAGCTAAATCACGGATGAGAATAAAAGCATATTCTATTTCTTTTGTAGAGCCAAGTGCATTATCAAGATAATGAACAAAATCCTTATCTGTGTTTTTACCGCTTCCTTCTACAATATTTAAAGGGATAGAATAGGTGGCCCGCCGAATTTGTTGGGTTAAAGCAAATTTTTCTTCAATAGGCATGATAGGTAGGATTTCCTTATAAACCTGTAAAGTAAATAAGTGAGCCTTTTTCCAAACATATAGTTTTTGATAATCTCTCATACATTTAAAATTTTAGATCTGAATCCAGACCTTTTTGCCTTCCACCTTCCAGCCTTCTGCCTAAAAGTTGGCTGCCTTTAACTTAAGTCCCGCTGTTTCTTCCAAACCGAACATTAAATTCATATTCTGAACCGCTTGTCCGCTGGCACCTTTTAACAGGTTATCGATAATGCTGATAATAAATAATTTGCCGCCATGTTTTTCTATATGAACCAAGGCTTTATTGGTATTCACCACCTGTTTTAAATCTATATTTTTCTGACTAACGTGTGTAAAAGGATGGGCACTATAATATTCTTCGTAAAGGTTTTGTGCTTCTTCTAAAGTTAAATCAGTTTCAAGGTACATCGCCGCTAAAATTCCGCGGGTAAAAGCACCACGCTGAGGGATAAAGTTTAAAACCTCCGATAGTGAAGGCTGCAACTGCAACAAACTTTCACTGATTTCATTTAGGTGTTGATGTTCAAATGCCTTATAGATTGAAAGGTTATTATTTCTCCAGCTGAAATGCGAAGTGGTTGATAAACTCTGTCCAGCACCTGTTGAGCCAGTAGTTGCATTGATGTGAACTTCTTTATTGATCAAGCCATTTGCAGCCAATGGCAATAAGCCCAATTGAATACAAGTTGCAAAACAGCCTGGATTGGCAATATTTTTGGCTGATTTAATTTTATCGCGGTTTAGTTCCGGCAGTCCATAAACAAATTCGCGGTTTTCGAATGTCGATTTTTCATGCAACCTGAAATCCTGCGATAAATCGATGATTTTAATATTTTCGTTGATCGGATTAGCGGCTAAAAACTTTTTCGCATCACCGTGGCCAACACATAAAAACAACACGTCAATATCTTGTGGTATATCGCTTACAAATTTTAAATCTGTATCACCGATCAAATCAGTATGTACATCTGAGATCAGGTTCCCGGCATTACTGGTACTATTTACAAAAGCAATTTCAACATTTGGGTGGTTAACCAGAATGCGTAACATTTCGCCCCCAGTGTAACCTGCACCACCGATTATGCCTGCTTTAATTTTATTCATCTCTATGAGTTTAGTGCTATTTTATAAAGAAAAAATTCTTCGTCATTATCTTGTTTTATAAAGCCCATACTTTCGTACAGGTGCTGCGCGTTAAAATTGTCGACAGCGGTTTCCAATTGTACGAATGTAGATCCGTTGTTTTTGGCAAAATCCATGGCGGTTTTAATTAATTTTTCGTCGATGCCCTGTTTGCGGTAATCTTCAGCAACATATAAATCGTTTAGGATCCAGTTTTTACTCAATCTTACCGATGAGTATTTAGGATATAACTGAGTAAAACCTACGGGCTGTTGACTATCATCATCAATGGCTACAAAAATGATTGATTCGTTATGCTGTAACCGTTCATCGATGAAAGCTTTAGCCATTCCAATATCCGAAAACTGGTTATAAAACATACGATACTGGTTAAACAGGCCAACTGCAAGATGGGCTTCTGTTAATCCTATTTGTTTTATCGTTATATTATTCACAATCAGTTCTGTCGTTTTGGGTTGATGGATAGGAGAAAAGAATAAATTCTAAATCATCAACACCATTGTTCATAATTTTATGTTTATCGCCAGCTTTAATCTGCAAACCCTTGTTGGCATCAACTGCAAATGTTCCACCCTCAATTAAAAATGTTGCCTGCCCTTTCAATATGAAGAAAAATTGTTCTGCATAAGTATGAAAATGTAATTTCTCAGCAGTTTGAGCAGGCATTAATTCTTGTTTAATTACTGCCTCAGGTTTGCTTACAAAATTCCATCCATCACAGTTATCGCCCCATTTATAGTGACTTAAACAATTTTCTTTTGAAAGGATTTCGCTCATTTTTTGGTATCGGATAGTTGGTATCAAGTATCAAGAGAAGATATAAACTTCCATTTTACCTCTTCCATCATACATCTTTAAAACTAGGCTTCCTCACTATTCACCTTGTGCCAGATCATTACCTGGTTGCCAAATATTTTAGAGAAACCTTTAACATCTTCTCCGCTCCAGGCATTGTTCATTTCGCCGTAGCTACCAAATTTATTACTCATTAAATCGTGGTTCGATTCAATTCCGATAATCTGGAAACGGTATGGCAACAGTTCTACAAATACTTTACCACTCACAAATTTTTGCGTATCGGCCAAAAATGCCTCGATATTCCGCATAATCGGATCGTGGAACTGACCTTCGTGCAGCCAGTTACCATAAAAAGATGATAACTGCTCTTTCCAGCTTAACTGCCATTTGGTTAACGTATGTTTTTCTAAAGTATGGTGTGCTTTAATGATGATGATCGGTCCGGCGGCTTCGAAACCTACACGGCCTTTAATACCAATAATAGTGTCGCCCACGTGGATATCTCTACCAATACCGAAAGGTTGTGCAATGGCCTGTAATTTCTGGATTGCTTTAACAGGTGCTAATTTTTCACCATCAATGGCAACCAATTCCCCTTTTTCGAAAGTCAATTCAACTTTACGTGGTTCCGTTTCCGAAACCTGGGTTGGCCAGGCGCTTTCTGGTAAAGTTTCGTTCGAAGTTAAAGTTTCTTTTCCTCCTACCGAAGTTCCCCATAAACCTTTGTTGATCGAATATCTTGCTTTTTCGGCACTATACTCCACACCATGTTTTGCTAAATATTCTATTTCCGCTTCGCGGGATAATTTTAAATCCCTGATCGGGGTAATAATTTCCACTTCCGGAATCAGGATGTTGAAAATCATATCAAAACGAACCTGATCGTTACCAGCTCCGGTACTACCGTGGGCTACATAATCGGCACCGATTTTTTTTACATAATTGGCTATGGCAGTTGCCTGACTCACACGTTCTGCACTAACCGACAATGGATAAGTAGCATTTTTTAATACGTTACCAAAAACCAGGTATTTAATACAACCTTCGTAATAACTCTCCGTTTCATCTACAACAGCATGCGATTTTACACCCAAAGCATAAGCTCTTTTCTCAATTTCCTGCAATTCTTCTTCAGAGAAACCACCGGTATTTACAATTACCGAATGAACTTCCAATCCGCGGTCTTGTGCAAGGTGAATACAACAAAATGAGGTATCTAAGCCTCCGCTAAATGCTAAAACAACTTTTTTCATGCTATTTAAATAAAAGGGTAAATAAAAATAATAGGGCTTTTAAGCCAGTTTTCGGCTTTGGTTTAACAACTAAACGCTGTTTAATGCGCATAAAACGCTCGTATAGTTTGGGTTTTTTCTGCAGTTCTTCGGCAAATTGTTTGGCTACTTCGTGTTTTTTTTCGGCCGGATCGTAAAGCATGGCCGTGCACATACAGTTCTTACGTTGCTTCATTTTTAAAATTTCGAAGTTTACGCAGCTTTGGCAGCCTTTCCAAAATTCTTCATCCTGGGTAAGTTCGCTATAGGTTACGGGTTCATAACCTAAATCAGAATTGATTTTCATTACCGCCAAACCAGTTGTTAAACCAAATATTTTTGCTTTTGGATACAACTTTCTCGATAAGCCGAAAATTTCATTTTTTATGGCTTTGGCTAATCCCGCTTTGCGGTATTTAGGGCTTACTACCAAACCACTATTGGCCACAAATTGTCCGTGACTCCAGGTTTCAATGTAGCAAAATCCTGCCCATGAACCATCTTTGTGGAAGGCTATAACCGATTTGCCCTCCTGCATTTTATTGGAAATATATTCTGGCGAACGCTTGGCAATTCCCGTTCCACGAGCTTTTGCCGATTCAGCCATTTCTGTTACTATTTCTTCTGCAAATACACGATGTTCAGGAAGTGCAACCTGCACTATAAATTCGTTAATATCCATTCGTTTTCTAACGAAAAATTATAAGTATTCTTGTTAATTGGGTTTTTAGAGAGGATCAATTCCTCGTTACGTTTAGTTTAGGTACTAAATACGTGGAGTGAAATTTTGCCGGCTTGTGGGGTAAAAAAATACGGGTTGAAAATGATTAATAAACAGACCTTTCCCACGCACCATTTGTGCTGTAGAAACAGAAAGTTTATGTAAAAATTGTTTAATCATTTCTTGCGTATTAAAACGGCTTTAACTCTATTGAGGTGCAAAGGTTTAAATAAAAATCGAGTTACACAATATTATCATGATTTTTTTATGTTAAGGTTTCGTTTTTTTTAAACTAATCTGACTTAATCAGGGCTTAGGGGAGTATACTCCCTTTAAGATTTTTTTCTTTAATAATCAATTTCATCATTAAAGCCTCTTTCAATATTAACATTGTTAAAAACAATCATCAAACTTTAACATCTGCTTAACATCATTTAACAAACTGAAATGCCGATTAAACACAATATTTGTATCGCTGTAGCGAATGCTACCAGGCTTTCGTTTTATTGATGTTTCCTAAATATTAAATCAACTTTTAAAACACTATGAAGAATTCTACTCCGATTTATTTCAAATCCCTTATTTTATTTGTTCTTATTGCTTTTACAACATTTACTTCTTGCAAAAAGACAGAAACTGCAGATCCGACTATAGCTTATATCAGAGTGGTTAATACTTCACCATCTTTGGCCACTTATAATGCTTACTTTAACAGCACCCAGGTTAATACAGCCGCTTTACCTTTTGGCGGTGCTGCTTCTTATACTTCTTACGCAGCAGGATCATACAGCTTAAAGTTTACTACCGCGAGCAGTACCGCGAGTTTATTAACTAAAACGGTTGCCTTAAGTGCCAGCACTTATTATTCTGCTTATTTAATCAATAAACCTGCAGCACTGGATATTTATACCATTGGTGATGACCTTTCTGTTCCTTCTGCAGATAAAGCTTATATCCGTTTTATCAATTTATCGCCTGATGCCGCTGCATTTGACCTAATTAAAACCAGCGCTACCACTGCTTTATTTACGAATAAGACTTTTAAAAATGCAAGCGGTTTTGTTACGGTAGATGCAGGAACTTACTCACTTGATGCAAAAGAAACTTCATCGGGTACGGTTAAGGCTACAACGGGCAGCACCACTTTTACGGCCGGTTATCATTACGATGTAATTTTGGGTGGTTTGGTAACACCTGCCAATGATACGGAACGCGCTTTGAGCTTGCAGGCTATCCAGATTAAATAAGCGCATTGAAAATCTTTTAAAGGCCTTACCCTATAGTAAGGCCTTTTTTATTGTCCAAATCCATTCAATTTCAATAGCGATATAGATTTCCAGCTACTGAATTCAGAAATCGCCCCCATAATGGAGGCGATTTTTTTTGTTATAGGAAAATTTAACATTTTATTATTTAGAATAATTCAAAATAATTTGGATAATAACATTTTCTCCCGTTATTTTGCAGCTCTTTAGAATTAATCCAAATAAATATTAGCATGTTTAAAATCAAACTTCTCAGTTTAACATTTCTTTTAACTTTTTTCAGCATACGCTCCTTTGCCCAACAATTTTCTAGCATCAGCGGTAATGTAACCACATCAGACGGTAAACCAGCGGCCTATATTTCTGTAGGATTAAAGGGAAAAGGTTTGGGAAATGTAACCAACGATAAAGGTTTTTTTGAAATTCAACGTGTTAAACCAGGAACTTATATTTTACGGGTTTCGGCAGTTGGTGTACAATCAATAGAAAAAACAGTGATAATTACTGCCGGTGAAAACAAAATGGTTGATTTCGTAATCAGCCAAAATTCTAACCAGCTTAGTGAGGTCAATATCAATAAGGGCAAAGCCAATAAATACGGTGCTCAAAAGAGTGATTACGTATCTAAAATGCCGATAAGCAATTTAGAAAACCCACAGGTTTATACCACCATTACTAAAGAAACATTTAATGATCAGTTGATATTCTCGGTTGACGATGCGACGCGTAATGCAGTAGGTATCCAAAAAATGTGGGAATCAACCGGCCGTGGAGGCGATGGTGGCGCATATTATGCATCAAGGGGCTTTATTGTTCAATCGAAACTTAGAAACGGAATTGCAGGCAATGTAACCAGCCGGAACGATGCTGCAAACATTGAAAGCGTTGAAGTAATAAAAGGTCCATCTGCTACCCTATTCGGCAGCACTTTAACTTCTTACGGAGGTTTAATTAACCGCATCACTAAAAAACCTTTCGAAGGCTTGGGCGGAGAGGTAACCTATTCGGCAGGCAGCTATGATTTAAACAGGGTAAGTACCGATTTCAATTTCCCGGTTGATAAGGCCAACCACATTTATGCACGTATAAATGCTTCTTATAATTACAAAGCCTCTTTCCAGCAAAATGTATTCGACAGGGGTTTCTTTGTTGCGCCAAGTTTAGCTTATAAGGTAAATGATAAGTTGGATTTTACTTTTGATGCGGAAATTGCCAATGGTAAAAACACATTAAAACCTTTCGTTTTTTTCTATTTCCCGGTAAAAGATCTGGGTTTTGACAGGGCAGATCAATCTGGTATACCTTACGATAAATCGTTCACTGGTGATGCGATGAAACAAAAATACAACAGTACAAATTTCTTTGGTCAGGCAAATTATAAATTTAACGAAAACTGGTCATCACATACCAGCTTTTCATCTAGCTATAGTTTTTCTAACGGTCGTGGTACTTATTTGTTCTTAGTTCCAAATAACTATCCACCATTGGGTAACCCAACAGCTGCACCAGGAGCCGATATGATATCAAGAGCAGATCAGTCAACCGATAATAGCAAGCTTTACAATTACGAAATACAACAAAATTTTAACGGGACATTTCACCTGGGATCGATTAAAAACAGGATTGTTTTGGGCTTGGATTATTTGCGCCAGAACTCTGACCAATTGTTTTATTCGATCGATACTTTCGATTTAACCAACAAAAACGGAACAGGTGCCAACTATAACAACTTTACCGAAACCAATTTAGCCGCCTTTTATGCAGCAAATGCCTATTCTAAATACCCGGTTAATTTTAAATCAAACACTTATAGCGCTTATGCTTCTGATGTAATTAATTTAACAGACAGGTTAATTGCTTTGGCGGCTTTAAGGGTAGATCGTTTTGATAACAAGGGAAATTCAAACCGTGCAGGTACTGCACCGGTTGGCGCTTATAAACAAACGGCCTTCTCTCCAAAATTCGGTCTGGTATTTCAACCGATCAAAGATCAGTTGTCGTTATTCGCCAATTACCAAAACGGTTTTAACAACGTTAACGGTATAGATTATAAAGGTGATGCATTTAAGCCAGAGCAGGCTAACCAGATTGAAGGTGGTGTTAAAAGCAACCTGTTTAATGGTAAACTAACCGGATCGGTATCTTACTATTATATCAAAGTGAAAGACATGGTTAGGGGTTACAACGGAGATCCATCAAACCCAAATGCGCAGATCCAGGATGGTAACAAAATCAGTAAAGGTATAGAAGCAGAAATTGTTGCTAACCCTATTAATGGATTAAACATTATTGCTGGTTTTGCTTATAACGATAACCACTTGCAAAATGCTTCTGCAGATGTTGAAGGAAGACGTGATGCTTATTCGGCTTCGCCTTACTCTGCAAACTTATGGATCAGTTACAAATTTGCTGCAGGTTCGTTAAGAGGTTTTGGTTTAGGTGCCGGTGGTAACTACGCCAGCGATAACAGAATTGTAAATAACTTAATCATCACGCCAACGTCTACCACTGAAAATGTATTTATCCTACCAGCTTATAAAGTGTTCAATGCATCAGTATTTTATGATCATCCAAAATTCAGGATCGGTGCAAAAGCAGACAACTTTACCAACCAAAAATACTGGACAGGTTACAGCACCATGAATCCTCAAGATTTAAGAACTTTCACTGGAAGCGTTACCTACAAATTCTAATAAAAATCCCTATCAATATTAAAATGAATCAAATTAAAACCATTGGCTTAACGTTCTTACTCTCTCTTTTTAGTTTATTTTCTTTTGCTCAACAATTTGGAACGATAAAGGGTAAAGTATCTACCTCTAATGGAAAACCTGCAGCTTTTATCTCGATCGGATTAAAAGGAAAAGGTTTAGGAACAACATCTGATGAAAATGGTTTATACACCATCAACAGGGTTAAAGCTGGCACCTACACCATAAAAGCATCAGCTGTGGGGATTGATCCATCAGAAAAAAGCATCACCATTACTGCCGGTCAAAACCTTGTGGTAGATTTTACATTGAAAGAAAACGATCAGGTACTGGAAGAAGTTACTGTGGCGGGTAAAAACAGCCGTTATAAAATCAGTCTTCCTTCGGCTTCGTTAAGGTTAAATGAGCCATTGCTGGAAGCGCCTCAAAATATACAGACCGTTAGCGATCAGGTAATCAAAGATCAGCAGATCATCAGCATGAGCGATGGCCTGATCAGAAATGTAAGCGGTGCTGTACGTTTGGAACACTGGGGCGATATGTACACCAACATTACCATGCGCGGTTCGCAGATTCAGGCCATGCGCAACGGTTTTAATGTGGTATCTTCTTACTGGGGGCCACTAACTGAAGACATGAGCATTGTAGACCATATCGAGTTTGTAAAAGGACCTGCAGGTTTTATGCTGGGCAACGGCGATCCGAGCGGCATGTACAATGTGGTAACCAAAAAGCCTACGGGATTTAACAAAGGCGAGGTTTCTTTTACCCTGGGAAGTTATGATCTTTACAGAACAACTGTTGATTTCGATCGTAAACTTACTGCCGATGGCAAATTATTGTTCCGTTTAAATGCCGCAATGCAAAGCAAAGGATCTTTTAGGCCTTATGAAAAAAACGACAGGTATACCTTTGCACCAGTACTAAGTTACCAGATATCAGACCGCACCAAATTCACTGCCGAATATACCTTGCAGAATGCAAAAATGACTGAGGTGGGTTCTTATTATATCTTTTCGCCTGCAGGTTATGCCACTTATCCAAGGGAGTTAACTATGACCCAACCCGGGCTTCCACCAACGAGAATGAACGATCATAGCTTATTCTTAAACTTACAGCATAATTTTAGCGATAACTGGAAATTAACGGCACAGGCGGCATATTTTAAATACCTGCAAAATGGATACAGTTCGTGGCCATCGGCTGTAAATGCAAATGGTACTTTAATCAGAAATGTAGGGATCTGGGATGCAGAAAGCAGCATGAAACTGGCACAGTTATTCATCAATGGCCAGGCCAAAACTTTCGGCATTAACCACCGCATTTTAGCCGGTTTTGATGGAGGAAAGAAAAACTATATGGCAGATTGGGGCCAATCGCACGATCTGGATCTTCCAACTTCTCCTTTTAACCCTAATAATCCTGATTATAGCTTCCCAACCAATGGATTTCCAGACTTCGACCGCGCCACGCCACTAGCGCAGAGGGCTGTTGCAGCCGGAGGTTTAATGGATTCTAAATACCTGAGCGGTTATATCCAGGATGAACTGGGCTTTTTCAATAACATTGTGCGTTTAACATTGGCAGGCCGTTATACTTACGTAAGTCAGTCGGCATGGGGCGGCGCACCAGATAAGGCTAAACACATTACCCCAAGGGTTGGTTTAAGCGTATCGGTTGATAAAAGCATGTCAGTTTACGCAGTTTACGATGAAGCTTTTACCCCTCAATCGGGCTTATTGCGCAGCGGTGCCACACCGAAACCCATTACCGGAAACAACAAGGAAATTGGCATTAAAAAAGACTGGTTTGGCGGCCGTTGGAACACTACCCTATCGGCTTACAGGATAACCAAACAGAACGAACTGACCACAGATCCAAATAATGCTTTTATTCAGGATCCGAATTTCCCTAACGACCCGACGAAACAAATTAAAGAAAACTTTAGCGTTGTTTTGGGCGAAAAAAGAGCACAGGGTATCGAATTTGATTTAAGGGGTAAAATTGTGGAAGGTTTAACCCTGATTGCCAATTACGCCTATACCGACGCCAAAGTAACCAAAGTAACGCCTGGTGTAGCAGGTATAAATGTTGGCGATATTATTCCAGGTTTTGCCAAACACGTATCAAATGCCTGGTTAACCTATACGCTGCAGAACGGTGCACTTAAAGGTTCTGGTATTTCGGCAGGTTTTACCCACCTGGCCGGACGTGCAACGGACACCTGGAGTGTTGGTTTACAGAAACTGCCTAATTATTTTAAACTGGATGGAGGCATATTTTATGAACAGCCGAAGTTTAAAATAACAGCCAACGCATTTAACATTTTGGATAAGTACCTGTTTAGCGGATCTTATTACCAGTATTTAAACGCCTACTACTACCAGGCAGAAGCACCAAGAAACTATAGATTAAGCATTGCTTACAAATTTTAATTAACCCCATCAGGAGCAACTGGATCAGATCAGCTGCTCCTGATTAAAACCCGAAAACATGAAAACTAAAATCTCATTATTAGCATTATTCCTTGCCTTTAGCATCTCGAATGTATTTGCACATGCTTTATGGATAGAAACATCGGCAACAGGCAAAAAAGGACAGCCACAGGACGTAAAGGTATTTTTTGGAGAATACGAAAGCAACGAGCCGGATACCGCAGCAAAATGGTTCAGCAACCTGAAAGATTTCAAATTGGTTTTAACGGCACCTAACGGCACTACCAAAGTTTTAACAACTTCGCCGGATGTACTTTTTTACAAAGCCAGTTTTACGCCAGATCAGGACGGAACTTATAAAATTTCTGTGGTACATGAGGTGGCTGCAATTTACGAGAAAGCAAAAATCGAATATTATGCATTTGCCGATATTGCTGTTGGTAACTTAAAAATAAACAAGACTTTTCCTGCCGGTGCGGCTTTAACCATCAGACCAGATAAACACACTTTAAAAGTTGGCGAAACGGCAGTTCATGAGGTTATTTATAACAAAAAACCTTTCGCAAACCAAAAATTAACCCTTGTTGGTCCTGATAAAAAAGGCCAGCCCACCGAAACTGATGCACAGGGTAAATTTACCTTCAAACCAGCTACAAAAGGAAATTACTTTCTTGAAGCCTTTACCGAAGATAAAACACCAGGCAAATTAAACGGACAGGATTACGAAAAAACCTGGCATCTGGTAACTTACACTACCGAAGTTAAATAACCGGATTAACTCAAAATTTTCAACCAATTGGCAGCCAAAACGGTCAATTGGTTCTTTTATTAAATAAAGCTTAATGTCGCCAACAAAACCTTTACAGAAAAAAACAAAGAAATCGCGGATAAGAAGAATCAGCGATTGGCTGCACCTGTGGCTAGGCATAGCATCAGGTCTTGTGGTTTTCCATTTGGGCATTACCGGCTGTATTTTTACCTTTCAGAAAGAAATCACCGAGTTTATCCATCGAAAAGAGTTTTTTGTTGAAGTACCTGCAAATAAAAAAACAATTCCTCTGAGCATATTAAAAGCAAATGCCGAAAAAGCTTTGGGTGGAAAGAAAAAAGTTACTTTCATGTCGAGTTATGCCCAGGCCGATCGCGCCTGGGAGTTTGGCACTTATAAGCCTGGCAATCCTAAAGCATTCTGGTATTTCGATTCGATAGATTATTACGATCTCGTACTCATCAACCCATATACGGGCAAGGTAACCCTGGTATCCGATTATAAATACGAATTCTTCGGCATTATTAAAATGCTGCACTGGAGTTTTCTTATTAACCACCCCATCGGGCAGCAGATTATCGGCTGGAGCACCATCATTTTTGTTTTTCTGTTAATCTCTGGTATGGTGATGTGGTGGCCTAAAAACCTCAAAAAATCAAACTTCGATAAAAGTTTCAAAATCAAATGGAAAGCCAAATTTAAGCGCATCAATTACGATATGCACAATGTACTGGGCTTTTATGTAATGATTATTTGCCTGATGCTGGCGCTAACCGGCCTGGTGTGGGCCTTTCAATGGTTCCAGAATACGGTGTATGTAGTGGCTTCGGGTAGTACTTCGCCTCCCAAAGAAATGGTTGCCAAATCAGACTCAACCAAAACCATTAAGGCCATTCCTTTTGATGTAGCTTTCGAAACCGCACAAAAGACGTTTAAAAATGCAGATCGCATCGGGATGTCGCCAGCCGAAGGTGGTACAGCAACCATTTATGCAACCGGCTACAAAGGCAAAGAAACCTATTGGAATTTTGATGTTTTGCTCTTCGATCAATATACGGGTAAATTGCTGGCGCGAAAAAACCAAAGCGATAAAAATGCAGGTGAAGCGCTTATCGGCATGAATTACGATATCCATGTTGGCGCCATTTTAGGCCTTCCCGGAAAAATTATGGCATTTTTTGCAAGCCTTATTGCAGCAAGTTTACCCATTACCGGCTTTATCATCTGGTGGGGCAAAAAGAAAAAGAAGAAAAATCCCGCAGCAGCGGAAAATTAATCACAACCTAATTAATCATAAAAATGAAGTTTTTGAACCTAATTTTAGTGTTAACCGGTTTAATCACCCTTAATACTAGCGCACAAACAAAAGTAGATTCTCCGGAAGAAAAATTGGAAAAAGATAGAAAAGCCATTAAATCTTTAGCGGGTTTTTATGAAGTTAATTTCAACTATGGTGAAGTAACCGCTCCTGATCCTAATTACAAATTCAGTAAACCTTACGAAAGTCATGGTAACGAATGGGCCGAAATTATTGTTGATGAGCCTAAACGAATTGTGATTCAGCACATGCTGGCCATTAATGATACTACAGTAATTAAACACTGGCGCCAGGAGTGGACTTATGAAGATACCGACATTATGCTTTATACCGAAGGTAATGCTTGGAAAAAGGGAAATTTAACACCCGCCGATGTAAAAGGCAAATGGACCCAAAAAGTGTATCAGGTAGATGATAGTCCACGTTACCAGGGTTATGGCACCTGGAGCCACATTGGCGGTCATGACGCCTGGCAGAGTGAAACCGATTCTCCCTTACCAAGAAGAGAATCGACCGTGCGTAAAGATTACAATGTACTAAACCGTGGCAGTAGAATCACCATTACCAAAGATGGCTGGATGTTCGAGCAGGATAATAAAAAGATTGTACGCTCGGCCAGTGGCGATAAGTTATTGGCTGTTGAAAAAGGTTATGAGGAATTTACCAAAATAGACCCTAAAACCTTTGCCAATGCACAAAAATGGTGGGCAAGCCAAAAATCTTACTGGGCAGATGTTCGTGGCGTATGGGCCGATATTATCGGATCTCAAAACACCTTTAAAGTACAAACCATGGCAAACGGCAAATTACTTTACGAAACGCTTTTTAGCTTAGGCGATCAGTCTATCAAAGAAAAATGGACGGCAGCGCAGAACAAAGAAAAAATTAAAACAGCTTTGCAGCCTTATCTGGTAAAGTAAAAAAGATTAATTTATAGATAATGGTTGGTGGATTAATGGCAAGAGCTGTTAAACATCAACCATTTTTTTATTAGTCATAAATTCTATCCGCATTTGTCAATTTGAGTTTCCAGAAAAGTCCGATCTTGTGGATACAAAATACTGATAAAGCTACAAATCTGTCATCAACTCTCCGATGTATTTGAAAAATTCTAACTAGTAACATTGACCGATATTAATAGAAAGATCGTCATCTCGACCGGAGCAACGCGAAGTGTTCCAAAGGAACTCCTTCGGAGGAGAGATCTTTGAATTATGGTTACCTAAAAGTTTAAAGATTTCTCCATTCCACTACCGATGAAAAATCGGAGAGCTTCAGCCGAAATGACGATACCTCTAGGCAAGTATTACAAATCCCACCAATATTTATTTTATTTTACTAAATTCCGGCATGAAAAAATTCATTTTCTTCATCTTTCTGTTTTGTGCCGTCAACAGTTTTGCGCAGGATTCTACCTATACCCGTAATGTAGTAAACACACTTACATCAAAAACATTTTGGGGCAGGGGTTACACCAAAGAGGGCATGAAAAAAGCTGCCGGTTATATTGCTGATGCTTATCAGAAAATCGGCTTATCGCCAATGGGTACTCATTACAAACAAGATTTTGCTTTCCCTGTAAACACCTTCCCCGGAAAAATGATGGTAAGCATTAATGGGAAAAAACTTGTTCCCGGTAAAGACTTTATCATCAATAACGAAAGTCCGGGTATTAAACAAAAATCCAATTTAACTCAAATTGATAGCCTTAATTACCAGGCAATACCATCATTAACTATTTCATTAAAAGATAAACTTACCTGGTCGGTAGCTACTGAAGTTGGCGAAGTAACAAACATCCAGGTTAATAAAAAATATTTTACCGCTATTCCAAAAGAAATCAGCGTTGAAATCGAAAACAAATTTATCCCCGATTTCCACGCAGCAAATATTTGTGGCCTGGTTAAAGGAAATAAATATCCCGATTCACTTTTAATCATTACCGCACATTACGATCATTTGGGTGGAATGGGTGCTGAAACCTTTTTCCCCGGGGCAAATGATAATGCCGCAGGCGTGGCTACTCTATTGAGTTTAGCCAAATATTATGCTGCCCATCCCCAGCCCTACTCCATTGGTTTCATCTGTTTTGCAGCTGAAGAGGCGGGCCTTTTGGGGTCAAGGTATTTTGTAGAAAATCCGCTGGTTCCCTTAAGCAGCATTAAATTCCTCCTTAACCTCGATCTGGTTGGAACAGGTGAAGCCGGAATGACTGTAGTTAATGCCTCTGTTTACCCCAAGGCCTTTGCACAGCTCAATGCCGTTAATAATGAACATCATTACATTTCCAAAATCAATTCGAGGGGTAAAGCGGCCAACAGTGATCATTATTTCTTTACCGAAAAAGGAGTTCCCGCATTTTTTATCTACACCCAGGGCGGTCCTTCAGCCTACCACGATGTATTTGATAAAGCAGAAACCTTGCCCCTTACCGAGTATAAAGATCTCTTTAAACTGATTGTTGGTTTTAACCAAAAACTTATGGAATAACCCCATTTACAGGACGAAAAGCTTAAACCGCTATCCCAACATTTGATATTAAGCCATCAACACCTTAATTTCCATTTTACCAAATTGGGATAAAATAATCCGCCTTTGGGATAATTAAATATAGCGGGCAGGTGCGTATGCTCATCTTTGAATCAACAAAAACGAAACAATGATGAAAACTATACAAAAACTTAGCCTTGCATTTTTACTGTTAACCGCAATTGCGTTTAAATCGAGTGCTCAAAATCAAATCGAAATTGTAATTGTTGGCTCTGGCCACGATAATTCTAAATCGACACAAAATTTTCAGACCATCATCGATAAGTTGAAAAACTTTAAACCTGATATGGTTTTTGGCGAATATTTACCAGAGGCAGATTACGCTAAACTTGAAGAAAGCAATTGGGCGATGAAAGTTTTTAAAAAAGGTCATGATTACATCGAAAAACTAAATCCGGAAACGCCCAAAAATATTACTTCTCAGATTAAAAAAGACCAGAAAGCACTTTCATCTTTTGCTTACTATCATAAAACCCGGATGAACCTGGTAGTAAACTATGCTAAAAACTGGGACAGGGCAAATGCAGAATATCAGATTTTTATCCTCCAAAATTATATGAAAAATAGTTTCGGTAAAGAAGAACAGGCTGAGTATGCAAAAATGTTCGGCAGCGTAGATTCTTTAAAAAAAGTAGGTTTATATAGAACAGGGAGCGAATACAGCAAAATATATTTCCCGCTTATTTATCAATTGGGTCAAAATCAGATTTATAAAATGGATTGCCAAACTTATGATAAACCATGGAGTGAGACCTGGGCTAAAACCGATTCTTTATACAAAATCATGATCAATAAAGCCAAGGCTGATAGCACTTCGGCCGAAGCAGCAACCGTTAAAGCCATAGAAACCTATTGGAGTTATAGCGAAGACGAATCGAAGGTTTTTAATGCCGATCCGTATGCCGGCATGAACACGGTGAAATATGGGTTGCTGGATGAAGCCTGGAACTTTTAAGGAGGTACTCATTTTTATGGTTATGCGGGTTTTCCTACCGAATCGGTAAAAGCAATGATTGCCCAATGGACCTTAAGAAACGAAGGCATGTGCAAAAACATCATTGAACAGGCAAAAGCAAAAAAAGCTAAAAGGGTGATTGTGGGAGTTGGCGCCTCGCACCGCAAGTGGATGGAAGAAATTCTGGCTAAAAACCCAGCGGTAAAAATTATTAATTATAACGATCTGCACTAAATTAACAATATGCTCAACTGGCCTCCTTTCAATGCAATGGAGGCTTTTTTCTTTTTAAGCTTGTAATTTTTACGTTGTTATTTGCAAATGCAGGATAATCGGTCTATTTTTAAACTAAAATATTAGTTATTTAGCTTTGCATGCAACATACATAGGAATTTTGCGTCAGCCTTTTAAACAAACATCTAATCCATCACATTTTTAGTCCAGTTCGTCACATTTATTGATTCCATAAAAAAATAGCCGATAATTTTAGGTTCCTTATTTAATACCTACATGAAGAAACTCCTACTTTCACTTGCCTTTAGCCTAATTATATTCAGCCTGTTTGCCCAAAAAAATGGAAGCATTACCGGGATATTAGCTGATAGCGCTAACCACAAAACCACTTTAAATTATTCGACTATTTCAGTTTATAAAGTTGGCGACAGTGTATTAACAACTTACAAGCTGTCAGACGATAAAGGTGTTTTTAAAATCAATGGCCTTGCCACGGGTGTAAAATACCGCATAGTGGTAACGGCATGGCAATATGGAACTTTTAGAAAAGAAGTAGAGCTAAGCGCAGCCAACCCGGCTTTAAACCTCGGCACACTTTACCTTTCTACAAAAGCGAACGATTTAAATGAAGTGGTAATTTCAGCAGAGCGTCCGCCCGTAATTGTACGTAAAGATACCATTGAGTTTAATGCAGAATCATTTAAAACCCTTCCATCAGCAGTGGTAGAAGATCTTTTGAAAAAATTACCCGGCGTTTCTATCGCTGCCGATGGTTCTATACAGGTTAACGGAAAATCGGTAAGTAAAATCCTGGTGGATGGGAAAGAATTTTTTGGCGGCGACCAACAGATTGCAACCAAAAACCTGCCTGCCAATATTATCGATAAAGTGCAGGTAGTAGATGATAAACAGGCTAAGAGACGAGATCCGGATCTTACTGCAGCAGAAATCCCTCAGATTATCAATTTAAAACTGAAAAAAGCCATTAAAAAAGGTGCTTTTGGCAAATTATATGCTGGTGGAGGTTTAAAAGAACTTTATCAGGCCGGTGGATTGATGAACTTTTTCAGGGATACCACGCAGGTAAGTGTATTGGCTTATGGCAATAACATCAATCAGCCCGGATTTAACCCCAATGATGTACAGCGTATCGGTGGATTTAACCGAAGCGGTGTAAACTCCATGATGATGACCTCCGGAGGTTACTTCGAGTTCAATGGAATTAGTTTTGGCGGAAGTTATAATGGCGTTCAAACTTCATCGGGCGGTGGTTTTAATTTTAATACGATCAACAAAAAAGGAATTAAATTTAATACGCAGTATTTCTTCGGAAAGTCCAACAACCTTTTAGAGAAACTTTCCAACACCAACCAAACCCTGGGCACAGACCGATTAATTACCAACGCTAATGAAAATACCACTTCTCTTATTCTAAAGCACAATATTGGTGGGAAATTAGACTGGCAGATCGACTCTTTAACACAGCTCACCATCGAGCCTGCAATTGTATTAAACTCCAATAATTCGATAAGTAAAGTTTATTCGGACAACAACAATGCAAATAACCAGTTGATTAATACGCTCGAAAATTTGAATGATAGAAACAGTTCCGGTAATAAATATCAGTTAAGGGCCGATCTTAATAAAGATTTTAAGAAAACAGGAAGATCATTTAATCTCGGCACCGATATTTCTGCAAGCCCAAATCCCACCGTTAATTACAATAGAAGCAACAGTATTTTTTACCTTACTCCTTCTACCTCAGAAATTGACCAGTTAAGGGACAATACAATCAATAATTTCAGGGCTTATATCTATACCAACTATACTGAACCTATTGGCAAAAAACTTAATTTTAAAGTAGATGTAAGTGGAAACATTATCAACAACGAAAACGCATTAAATACTTTTTATCGCAATCCGGCCAACCAATTGTATGATATTGTGGTGCCTGATTTATCGCAAACAGTTAAACAGGCAGGATTTAAAACCAATACCAATATAAGTGTGAGGTATAAAATAACCAAAGATCTCTACATTCAACCTGGTTTAGTGCACAATTATATCTCGCTCAATAACCGTTTTACAAATGCGGCAGATATCAATCAGCGGTATAACTTTATCTGGCCAACATTCCAGTTTAAATACAAAATTTTCTCGTTCAACTATTCTGCAAGGTTTACAGAGCCCAATGTGAGTTATCTTCAGCCTGTGGCAGACAATACCAATGCATTTTACATCAGGAACGGAAATCCAAACTTATTGCCTGCCCGAACGCAAGGCTTCAGTATGAATATGTATAAATACGACCCTAAGAGTATGATCAATTATAATTTATATGGGTATGGTAATATTACAAAAAATGGTATCGTAAATGCCATAACCATAAACAATGGCGTTCAAACGGTCAATCCAATAAATATGAGCGGCCTTTATAACTTTAATGGCGGCGCCAATATTTCGAAAGACTTCAAAAAAGATAAAATCAGTTTGAAAGTGGGTTTAGGTTTTTGGGCCAATTTCGATCATACACCCGTTATTGTTAACAGTATACGTAGCAATGCCGATGTTTTCTATGTTGGACCAAATGGCAGCCTAAGGTTAAATCTGAACGATAAAGTAGAAATCAATCAATCGTATTCAATCAATTTAAACCGCAGCAAATACGACTATAGTTTTTATACCAATATTAGCTACAACACCTATCAAAGTACATCTGAACTGATTGTCCGTTACCCCAAAAAACTGGTTTTCGAAACCAGCTATTCTTTAACCCTTAATGACCAAAAAATTGCAGGATATAACAATAATATTAAATTCTGGAATGCCGCGCTTACTTACCTTTTTATGAAAAACGACAGGGCGCAATTAAAATTTTCGGTAAACGATATTTTACAGAGCAACGTACGCAGAAACATCCAGATCACGGGCAACAGTGTTATCGATACGCAAAGCAATAACCTGGGCAGATACGGCATGCTTACCCTTACTTATAATATCCAAAATTTTGGACAGAAAGTGGGCGGAAGACAAACGTTTTTTAATTTTTAATTTACTGCGGTCTGTGTCCTCACAGACCGCAATTAGAGTTTAATAAGTGATTTGTGAGGACACAAACCATGGGGAGACAGACCAGGAACTTCTTATTGAAAAATATCCGCCAGCAACTCGTAGGATCTTATTCGATCTTCAAAATGCTCGGTAATGGTAACAGCCATTAATTCATCTACATCATAATCAGCAGCTAGTTTGGTAAGCTGTTCTTTAATTGCAGTTGGTGTACCGTAAATCATCCGTTGTTTATTGGCTTTAATCTGCTCCAATTCCGCATCGGTATAACTTACCCCTTTAATATCATCCCAGCCAACGGCAGGCAACCCTTTACCTTTCGCCAACTGTAAAAACCTGTAACTCATTAAAGCTTCCTGTTGTTTCACTTTTTCTTCATCTTCTGAACAGAAAACATGAAGTGCCACATTTTCAACTGGCATTGCCAGATCTGCCGAAGGCTTAAAATGCTCCCTGTAATATTGAACAGCCTGCGCACCGCCAATGGGATTAATGAAATGTGCAAAAGAAAAACCCATTCCAAAATGGGCTGAAAATAATGCACTTTGTCCGCTGCTGCTTAACAACCATTGTTGTGGAACGGTCTCTGAAATCGGAATAGCCTTTATTTTTGCCTGGATGCCACCATCAGAAGTATCATGCAGGTAATGTTGTAATTCGCGCAACTGCTCTACAAAATCCTGTTCGCTCCAGTTATTTGATGGATTTAGCATCGAAGCCGTAATACGGTCGGTACCGGGTGCACGCCCCATTCCCAGATCAATGCGGTTGGGATGCATTACCTCCAATAAACGAAAACTCTCCGCAACTTTTAATGAGCTGTGGTTGGGAAGCATAATACCTCCAGAACCTATCCTCAAGGTTTTAGTGTGATTTGCCAAATGAGCAATTAAAATTTCAGGAGTAGAACCAGCCAAACTGGTGGTATTATGATGCTCGGAAACCCAGAAACGGTGATAACCTAATCTTTCAGCTTCTTGTGCAAGTATAGTGGTTTCTTCAATGGCGCGGCGGGCAGTAACACCTTTGCGCACCGGCGACTGATCTAAAATACTGAGTTTAATTTTTGTATTGCTCATATTCGTATAAAACAAATGTATGAGCCTGTTGATTTAAATCGGTGCTACAAAAAGTTTTATGACTTTTATATTATTGCGTTAAAGTCAATTTGACTAAATACTGATCTTCTCCATCATCAAAAATCAGTTCAGCATCCCATCCTGTTTCCTTTGCAGTACGTTTGATGGTTTCTTCATCTATATAAATCCAGTTGAACCAGTTGCCTTTTTCGCCTTTATATTCGTACTGATAAGATACTTCACCGTAATAATGATTTTCAGGTTTTGGCATATCTTCGTATAAATAAGCGATATCCGAAGAATCGAAAATTACCTGCCCTTTGGGATTGATGAGGTCTTTTAATCTGATCAGGAAATTTTTAAAGCCGGGCAAAGTCCCGGTTAAGCCAATACCATTCATGAGCATGATAATGGTATCGAATTTTTCCTGATAGGTAAAAACATCCTGTACAAATGCTTTTTTTACGCCACGGTCTTTCATAATGTTTACCGCAGCTTCCGAAATATCAATGGCGGTAACATCAATATTAAAAGCCTGTAAAAGTAAGGCATGACTACCCACCCCTGCACCAATGTCTAACACTTTTCCACTGCATAAATGCAAAGCCTGAAGTTCTAACACCGGCATATCTTCATCATCACGGAAGAAAAATTCTAAAGGCATTTCTTCAGCTTCTCCATAAGAATTATGCAACCAAAGGGTATCTGCTTCGCCCGTTCTGTAAATATCTGTTAGCGCTTTACCAAAAACATCCATGGGGCAAAGATAAGGAAAATGGAAGATGGATGAGGTAAGACGGGAAATGGGATGATATGATTGTCATCCTGAGGCAAAAATTAAGTTCTTATGCTGAGGCACAAGCATCTGCAGACTCCAATAGAATAGTCGTCATCTCGACCGGAGCAACGCGAAGTGGAGAGATCTTTGTAATATGTTATTGAAATCAAATTTAAAAGATTTCTTCCCGAATCTTCGAGATCGAAATGCCGATACTTCGATACCATCCTTGTTCATCGGGATTTGTAATCCCGTCTAAAAAAGCTAAGGATTTGTAATCCTTTTAAAATAAGATTGAAATCTGAAGAACACAGGCCCGGATTACAAATCCGGACCAACATTATAACTACTCCAGCTCAAACACCTGGTGGTATTCTGGTATGGCCACATGTTTAAAACCATTATCTTTTAATCTAGTGGCGAAATGTTGTTGTACTTCGTATTCACCATGAACCAGAAACAATTGTTTTACTTTCGCCGGATCCTGGCAAGATAAAAAGTGCAACAAATCTTCGTAATCGCCATGCGCACTCATCGATTTAATCGATTGTACTTCAGCTTTCACTTCGTATTGATCACGGAAAATTTCTACTACTTTTTGTCCGGCGATTAACCTGCCACCAAGCGAATTTGGCTCACAATACCCCACCATTAAAATGGTATTTTTCTGGTTACTGATATTATTCCGGATATGATGTTTTACGCGACCAGCCTCTGCCATGCCCGATGCCGAAATAATCACACATGGCCTTGGATCTTCATTTAAGGCTTTCGATTCTTCTACACTCTCAATAAAACGCAGGCCCTTAAATCCGAACACATCATGATCTATCTTTAAGGTTTCTTTAACCCCATTATTATATACTTCAGGATGATTTTTAAGGATTTCGGTCGCTTTTGATGATAAAGGGCTATCTACATAATAAGGAACATCAGGTAATTTACCTTTCAGTTCCAATCCGTTTAAAGCATAAAGCAGTTCCTGTGTACGACCTACGGCGAATGCAGGGATTATTACTTTACCTTTTTTTACTTTACAGGTATTGTTGATGATCTTCAATAGCATATTTTCGATCGGATCGAGGTCTTTATGCAACGAATCACCATAGGTAGATTCCATTAAAATATAATCGGCCTGATCAAATTGCTGGGGACTTTTTAAAAGCAGATCACCATAACGGCCAACATCGCCCGAAAAAGTAATCCGGGTCGGTTTGCCATCTTCAGTAATCGTAAGGTGGACGGCAGCACTGCCCAAAATATGCCCGGCATCGGTAAATTTCAGGCGTATTCCAGGTTCAATTTCAAAATCTTCTTCATACTCCACGATTTTCATCAGACTAAGTGTTTTAGTAACATCTTCTTCAGTGTAAAGTGCTTCTTCCATTTCTTCGCCATGGCGGAGGTGGCGGTTCGCATATTCAGTATCCTGCATCTGGATCTTTGCAGAATCCATCATCAGTATGCGGGCAAGGTCCATAGTTGCCGATGTACAGAAAATTTTGCCTGCAAAACCTTCGGCAACCAATTTGGGCAATAAACCGCAATGATCAATATGGGCGTGTGATAAAACCAGGTAGGTAACTTTTTTGGCGTCGAAACCAAAGTAATCGTTTAATTTATCGGTAACATGGCCCATTCCTTGAAATAAGCCACAATCTAATAATATCTGGGTACCGTTTTTTAAGGTAATAAGGTGCTTACTCCCGGTAACGGTACGGGCGGCACCATGAAAAGCAATGTTCATCAAGATGGTGGTTAGAAAATATTTAGAATAAAAATGCCGGATATTTCCGGCACTTCCAATTCTTTAAGCGTTTATTTCTGCTACTTTATCTTTAACCTTTTCTGCAACGCTTGTGGCTTTATCTGCCAAACCTGCTAATTTATCTTTCGAAGCATCTAAAAGATCAGCAAAAAAATCTGATACCTTGCTTTTCAGATCGCTGGTAGAATCTGATGATAATGCCAATGCGATGGTTGCACCAAGTGCTGCTCCGGCTAATACGCCTACTATAATTTTTGTCTCTTTTTTCATGATCTTAGTGATTTACTTATTAAACATATTTAACCCACAGGTGTTTTTATTTTTTTCATCTTACAAAAACCAATCCACAATGAAGCACATATTTTTTATAGATCTGGATAATACCATTTATTTTACCAAACCGAACGAAGAACAGTTGATGGGCGAATTATACCGTTTCTTAGAAGGTCTGGATTTAGGGATTAGCAAAGAAGATTTTCAACTTGCCAAACAGGATATGTTGAAAACGCCTTTTTTAAAAGTGGCAAAAAAATATGGTTTTAAGGAAGAAGTGATGCCCGAAGTGATTTCCTACCTCCATAACAGGGAAGTGACCAAACCTTTAAAACCAAGCGAAGATTATCACTATATAAAAAGCCTGACCGGCCGGAAATTTATTGTAACTGCAGGTTTTCCAAAACAGCAGCAATCAAAAGTAAAAATGCTGGGCATTGCCGATGATTTTGAGGAAGTACATGTTGTTGACGTTTCTACTACCAATAAGAAGAAAACTTTTGAGATGTTGATCGATCAGCATCACCTTAACAAAGCAGATATTTTAATTATTGGCGATGATGCCGAATCGGAAATTAAATTCGGACTGGAACTGGGGATCAGCACTTTTTTACTCGATCCCGATAACCTACATCCAAATGCCGAAAGCACTTTTAGAGGGAATGATTTGAGTAATTTGCATGCAGCAGCGGGGCAAGCTTAGTTACGTCATTTCGAGCGGAGTGCAACGTAGCCGAGAAATCTAGATATCGAAACTAACTTATATAAATCCCTCCATTGCGCTGTACTCTAAGGATGAAGATCGTACCTAAATGTTATAAGGTGACTCAGGTGGTCAATATAAAATGAAATGGTTAAAAAATACTAAGACGGCTTTTTGTTATAACCACCTTAGAAATACTCATCAATAAAAAAGTCCCGATTTTCATCGGGACTTTCCATTTTATCCTCTGCCACCTCTTGATGGTCTTCCACTTTCACCACCACCTCTTTGTTGTGGTGGAGCTTCCGATCTTCTTTGTTCTTGTCTCTGTTGCTGCTGTTGTTGTTGCTGAGCTCTCTGTTGCTGAGCCTGAGCATCACGCTGTGCACGCTCCTGCTGTTGTTGCTGGGCTTGTTGTGCACGTTGCTGCTGCATCTGCTCATTACGTTGTTGTTGAGCTTGTGCATCGCGTTGTGCCCTTTCCTGCTGTTGTTGCTGCGCTTGTTGCGAACGTTGCTGTTGCATTTGCTCATTACGTTGTTGCTGAGCTTGTGCATCGCGTTGTGTCCTTTCTTGCTGCTGCTGCTGCACCTGTTGTGAACGTTGTTGTTGCATTTGCTCATTACGTTGTTGCTGAGCCTGAGCATCTCGCTGAGTCCTTTCTTGCTGTTGCTGCTGGGTTTGTTGCGAACGCTGTTGTTGCATTTGTTCGTTACGTTGTGCCCTTTGTTGCTCCATTTGAGCACGTTGCTGATCATCCTGACCACGTTGTGCTGGTTGCATATCACGTTGAGTACGTTGCTGATCGGCACTCATGCGGTCCTGATTACGCTGTTGTCTCACCTGCTCTAAACGTTGCTGATCCTGACCACGGTTTGCATTATCCTGTCTGTTTCCATTATCGATACCGTTGGTACCTCCACGGCTAACACGGCCATTTGCATCCCTGTTATAAACCTCACCCCTGTTATTAGGCTGATTATTATCTCTGCCTACAGTGCCGTTATTTCTATCTGGTTGTGTAGAGGTACGGTTATCTCTTGATCCATAACGGTTATCGTTATTACCTGGATTTCCACCTCTTTGATCGCGGTTGGTATAACCTTCGTTTCTTCCATTTCTGCTAATACCAGCATTGCCTTGTTCAAATCTTCTTGGTGCAGCACTGCGGTTATCTACTGCATTACGTTCTGGTCTTGGTCTGTAAATAGAAACCTCTCTGCCACCAACCCTGCTTGCGCCCGGTCTTGAACTTTGTGCATAACGGTAAACAGTTACGTCCCTATTGGTTGCACGTCTGATATCTTCAATCCTTGGCCCGCCATAATAATTTCTTCTGTTATATACATAGGTATTATTGATGATGGTGGTATTGCGGATATATACATTGTTGCGTCCATAATCATATCTTGGGAAAGTATTGATATAAATGTTACGCTGTGGAATAAAGTTCCAGCAGAACTCGGGCACTGTATAACGGCGGCCAAAGCTTAAATTAATACTGATACTTGGTGCCATCGGTGCCCATCCGTAATAACCATCACCACTTCTCCAATCTACCCAGGCTGGTCCCCAACTGGTATCAGGTAACCATATCCATTGCCTGTAACTGTTAATTACCCAACGGCCATAGTGGAAAGGTGCCCAGCCCCAATCGTAATTGGAAACCCAGGTATTACCATATTCTGTCATGGCCCAACGTCCGTTTGTGTAATATGGACGGAAATCACTTTGATCTACATCCGGACGCCAAACATAACCATATTGAGGATCCTGAATCCAGGTACCATAAGGAGAAAGTTCGTCGTAAAAAGTTTGTAAAGAGATATTGCCAGTACTGTAACCATCATCCTGGTAATCGTTTTGATAGTCTTGTGCCCTGACAAGGGTTGTGGTTCCGGCAAGGAGCGCAAAGAGCCCCAGCACAAGTGCCGTAGATTTCAGTGTTTTCATTTGTGTGTTTATTTTAATAACCTAATGTGTGTGTATCAATTAGAGAACCAAAATTACAGAAGGTTTAATATGCAAGCATAGTTTTGGCGTTTTCCTTCAAATATTGCGTTGCAGAGCATATTTAACTAATATTTAACGTTTTAAGTGAAGTTTAATTGTGCAGAAAATTAGTCAGTTAGAAATAAAATTTGCTACACCTTTGCTTATAAAAGAGATTATATTGTGGGTAGCGCAAACTTTAGAACTTAAATTCTATTTATTGTGAGTATTTTTGTGGCATGCAAAAAGGCACTTTATACCTTATTCCAGTACCATTGGCTGAAGAGGTAGCACACAAAACTTTTACCCCTTATTTGGTTGATACCATTAACCAGATTGATACCTACATTGTAGAAAACAGTAAAACAGCCCGTAAATTTTTAAAGGAGGCTGGATTAAAAACTCCTCAGAAAGATTTGATTGTACACGATTACGGCAAACATAACCGCACTGATTTAGGTCAGTTTTTTGTTGAGCTTGCCGCCGGGAAAGATGTTGGTTTAATGAGCGAAGCAGGTTGTCCGGGCATTGCCGATCCGGGAGCCGATATTGTTGCAGAAGCTCATAAACGCGGCATTAAAGTGGTTCCATTGGTAGGGCCAAGTTCAATTTTATTAGCTTTAATGGCCTCAGGTTTTAACGGTCAGAGTTTTGCCTTTTGGGGATATTTACCTATCGACAAGGAACAGCGCACCAAAAGGATTAAAGATTTGGATTTATCGGCCAGCCGTTATAAACAAACTCAGATTTTTATCGAAACCCCATTCCGCAATAACCAGCTTTTTGAAGAGGTTTTAAAAAGCTGTAAACCTAACACCCAGGTTTGTGTAGCGAGTAACCTTACTGCTGAAAATGAATTTATTAAAACGCAAAGTGTTTATAACTGGCGCAAAGAGGAAATAGATCTTCATAAACAGCCAACTATATTTTTGTTGTACTAGAGGGTTCATTGGTTCATTAGCCATTGGTTAATGGGTGATAGTTCATAGTCAAATTGCCATTGCGAGAAGGCTTTTATGGGTTATTGCAACTGCATCACGAACGACTTTGAAAAAATCAAAACATATCAACTCCCACATTGGTTGTTAATGTAGCGCTCGGCAATATTATTCACTAAATTTTATAGTTATGAAAAATACAGGCACACCCAAAAACAATCCAACGGTTCAGGGCAGTTCAATAGCAGATCGGGCAAATCATGATGTTAAAACGGATAAAAAAATCCAGGGCATTACCAATGGTGGCGGACAACGATCTGATCAGACTTCGAACAAGGATAATCAACGGAAGTACGACAAATAAGAAATAAAAAAAAGGTGATGATCTTGAAAGATCATCACCTTTTTTGTTGATCATAAATTTCTAATCCGCGGGATGTCCGGGGTAATAGCCCTCTGTAGCAATGATATATATTGCACCCTCTACTGACGGAAGTTTAGGCAAGGCAAAATTCGACCTGCCATCGCCGCCATAGCTTGTTTTGAGGATAGAAAATAGCTGTACATTTTTAGTAATAGATAGCAGCGAGCCATCACATTTCGCAAATCCTACCGGCGCATAATCACCGGCAAAAAGGGTTATAGTCCCCAGCATTAAAAAATCCATAGCGTTTTTATTTAGTTTTTTATACTACTAAATAAATAAAATAATTCTTATTTCGCCATTACATTATAGAAATTATAATCCGTCATTGGTGCCCCTGTTATTCCTAAATTATGGCATATCGTGATGACCTGACCACGGTGGTAGGTGCTGTGGTTAAAAACATGCAGTACATATTCAAAATTCTGAAAATCGGAGGTGAACCATGGACTTTGAATTTCTGTTTTTTGATTAAATTTATGCTCACTGATTGCGGTAACATAAACCGCAAGGTTTTCTGACTGTTTCAATAACGAATCAAAAATACCTGATAAGCTTCCGTACTCCCGAAACTCAAATTCGGTTTTAGAAAGGATGGAATACCAATATTCTTGTGTTTGTAAAATATGGGCAAGGGTTAATTTTACACTTTTAAAACTCGATGGCACTTCTTGCTCCAATAAATGTTCCGGATGTTTTTTCAACCAGTTTATCAGGGTTAAATTTGCCCAGAAATTATAGTTTGCATAATTTTTCATCAAATACACAAGGGAAGTTTCTTCCATTGTTTCTGCGAATAATTGTTCCTGTATCATATCTTTTTGTTTTAGTTAAACAAAGAAAACACAGCGCACTGACAACCCTATGGCAGTGTAAAAAGTCTATTAAAAATATTTTTTTCAAGGCTGTTTTACTCAATCATTTATACAGAACAAGCAGGAAATAACTCTTTTTTGACTGTAGCATTATCATTAAAGAAGACTGTTGATGTAAATTTTTAAATACAATAATGATTTTAAATCATTACAAAAGCTCCTAATTAAGTTTTCGTGTAAAATTCTATTCAACGTTTAAATTCGTGTAACACGTTCTGTTACATTTGTTTCATCAGCTCTTAAGGATTAACTAACCTATTATCCCATGAAAAAAAATCTAAAAAAAATCGCTTTCGTAGCGATGGTTGCAGTAGTAATTGCAGCCTGTAAAAAAAACCAGGAAACAGTAACACCAGAACCACAAGAAACTGTTAAAAATGCCGATAAGGTTTTACAGCACATTAAAAATTTAGGCTTCCCTGAGTCGAGTATTGTCGATAATGGAAACGAATATGTTGTTGAGGAAGATATTATATTTCCTAAAAACATGGAAATTCCTGCTAATACAGCCGGACCAAAAACCGAACAGTATTATACCGGAAGCATTGTAAATGCAACTAAAAAACTGAATATCAGGATTTTTGTAGACGCATCCATGACATCAATGAGCAGCGAGATCAACAACGCCATTGCTCAATGGAATGCTGTTCCAAATTCTACTTTGCGTTTCAGTATTGTAACTACTGCTCCTTACGACATCCTGATCAAAAATGAAAATTTAGGATCTGGTGTTTGCGGTCAGGGACAATTCCCTTCGGGAGGAAGTGCAGGTGCTTTGGTTAAAATCAATAAAAATTACATTGCAGGTAACTCATTTGCACAACGTGCCAGAACAATTTGCCACGAGTTTGGTCACTGTATCTCATTCAGACACACTAACTGGGCTGCTATCGGTGAATCAAGTGCAACAAATGTACCTGGCGTAACCGGAACCGATGCATCATCGATCATGAATGGCGGTCAATGCGGTTCGGGTGCTACTGTATTATCGCAAAAAGATAAAGACGCAACTGCTGCCTTATATTAACCCAAAATAATCAATTAACCTAAACCAAATCCTTAAACCTGCTGAAGATGAGCTCGGGTACCTAAAGTGTACCTGAGCTTATTCTTTAGCTAAAGCGATGATGTCTTTGCCTTCCAAAATCCGTCTTTCATCGTTATGGCTTAACGTATTAATCATCGCTTGGCCCAGCTCAGCCATGGTACAGAAACCACTTGGGTAAACTGCCCTACCAACCGGAAATAACCAGTTGATGTATTTATAAAATTTATGTGCATATTTCTGACCTGGCAATGGCTTAATAAAACCCGGACGGAAATTAAAAACCTGTTCGAAAGGTAATTTTGTTAAATCGCTCTCTGTTTTACCTTTTACCTGTGCCCATTTTAAACGGCTATGCTCATTGGTTCCTCCACCAGAAACATAACAAAAAGTCATATCGCTATTGAGTTTGCTCAATGTTTGCGCAACGTGCATGGTGAGTGTATAGGTCATTTTATAATAGGTTTCCTGATCAGCACCTACTGAAGTTATGCCCAAACAAAAGAAACAGGCATTATAACCCGTTAACTGACTTTCTATTGCCGAGAAATTGAAAAAATCAGCATGAATAACCTCTTTTAGCTTTGGGTGGGTATAACCACAAGGTTTACGGTTAATCACTAAAATGCTATTAATTTCGGGACTGTTTAGGCATTGCATTAATAAGCCTTCACCAACCATTCCTGTTGTACCGGTAATGATAACGTTATTTTGATCTCTGGTTTTTCCCATGATTAATGATTTACAGATTAAACCGCTAAGAAGTGGCATTGTTTAACACAATATACAAAAAGAGCAACCGGTTATAGTTGCTCTTATAATATTATCTTGCTGTTGGACCTTTCATCTGGTAATCTTTAGGTGGTTCTGCACCTAAAAGATTTTGTACAAAGTAATCCCAACGGCGGCGCATCATATATGGTGAGTAAGCACCATAACCATGGGCACTGTTTGGAAAAATAACGAGATCGAACGATTTATTTGCTTTTTCAAGCGCCTCTACTACCAGTAACGTATTGTATGGCGGCACATTATCATCCATCAAGCCGTGTACCAACATCAGTTTACCTTTTAGATTTTTAGCGTAATTCTGATTCGCCTGAGCTTCATAATCTGAATTTTCTACCAGGCCGTTATAGCGTTCACCCCAATCATCCTCGTAATTTCTGTTGTCGTGGTTTCCTGACTCAGAAATACCCACTTTAAAGAAATCGGGATAACGGAACATGGCCGCAGCCGTAGCAAAACCACCACCAGAATGACCCCAGATACCTACCTTTGTGGTATCAATAGGATATTTTGCAGAAAGCTGTCTGATGGCCGCAATCTGATCTGGCAAGGTATTCTCTGCCATATTACCGTAACTCATGTCGTGAAAACTTTTAGAACGATCAGGGTTACTGGTTCCTTCTATTACTACTACGATAAAGCCCAGTTCGGCCAGGGCCTGGTTATCGCCACGTGAAGCTGCAAATGCCCAGCTGCCTACACTACCACCCTGTGGGCCTGGATAAATATAATCGATAACAGGATATTTCTGGTTGGCATCCATTTTTGTTGGCGTAAAAACCAATCCATAAATATCGGTTTTACCATCTTTAGCCTTAAGCGAAACCGGGGTCGGGGCTTTCCAACCTGTAGCGGTTAATCTCGAAACATCTGTTTTTTCTAAAGTATTGATCAGTTTTCCATCAATGCTTCTTAGCACAGTAACTGCTGGTACATCTGGCTGGGAGTAACTATCAACAAAATAGTTGAAAGATGGTGAAAATACTACCTGGTGATTGCCAGCTTCTGGTGTTAAAAGGGTTAAATTTTTACCGTCGAAACCAATTTTATACAGGTAGCTGAAATAAGGATTACCTTTTTCACGTCCATTGGCGAAGAAATAAAGTGTACGTGCTTTTTCGTCTACTTTAACTAAACGCGAAACCACAAAATCACCCTTGGTGATCTGGTTTTTCAATTTCCCGTTACTGGAATCGTATAAATACAAATGTCCCCAGTTATCTCTTTCCGAATACCAGATAATTTCTTTTGATGCCGGAAGATAACGCCAGTTAATGGCGCCCTGACCAGATTCGAACTGTGTTTTTACGGTTTCTTCGAAAACTTCCCTCACTGCACCAGTTGAAGCATTGGCAATACGGAATTTCTCGTTTTTATGATCGCGGGAAGTGGACAGAAAGGCTACTTCCGAGCCATCAGCTTTCCAATCGATATCGTCAAAAGTACCGCTGCTCGAAATATCATCGCTCAACGTTGCACGGTGCGGATCGGCAGGAATGTTGAGCGAAATTACTTTTGGATTTTCTACATCAATAATCACCCTTCTGATGGTTGCAATCTGTTTATCACCTGGTAAAGGATATTTCCAGGCTTTTAATACCGGTGCACCCACATTAGTGGTTACCAGGTACATATCTTTTGAATTTCTTTGATCTTGCTGAAAAGTAGCTGCTTTTTTCGAATCAGGCGACCAACGTAAAATTGGGGCATCGCTGTGTTTCCAGCCTGCGTTATCTGTAGCATAACCGTAATCTTTAATGCCATCGGTGGTAAGCTGTGTTAATTTGCCAGAGGCCACATCTTTCACAAAAAGATTATAATCTTTAATTAAAATTGCTTTTTTTCCATCAGGTGATAACACTTCATTGCGGCCACCCATACGTCGCGATGGCATTTCGCCACCTTTATAATCAGTTGTTGGTGTTTTGATTTTCTTTGCAGGATCTACGAGGAAAGTTTGTTCGGTACCATTCGTTTTAGTGCTATACCAAAATTTATCTCCTTCGAGCCAGTTAGGTTGCACGTTGGCATGGTCGATATACTTTGCAGTGTTGTAGCTCATAAAACTTTCCGCTCTTTCGTAATCGCTAACGGTTAAAGCTTTTTGCTGAGCATTTGCTGTAATTGCCAAAGTACAAGCCGTTACAGTAAGCCAATATTTATTCATCATGTTAGTTAATCTTGCGATAAAAATAATACTGTTTTGGCAAATGATTGGTATTAATCGTGATACAAAATGGGCACAAGCCTGGAAGTGAACGTAAGAGAATGCACAGTACTAGCTATATTTCATTGCGCCTTAACTCTCCATCCCCCGACCCCGGACTTCCGACTAAATCCTGTTGTCTATCAACTTTCCAGTAGCTCTACATATCCATCTGTTCCATTAACCCTGATCCGTTGCCCATCTTTGATCAGTCTGGTTGCATTTTCTACACCAACAACTGCTGGTAAACCATATTCGCGTGCAATAACGGCTCCATGAGTCATCAGGCCTCCAACTTCGGTAATCAGACCTTTAATAGATACAAACAACGGGGTCCAGCTTGGGTCGGTAAAGGTGGTTACCAATATATCTCCATCTTCAAGATCAGCTTCTTCTATATTTAAAATTACACGTGCCCGTCCCTCTATCACGCCGGTAGAAACCGCTAAACCTACGATAGCGCCCTTTGGAAGGTTTTCATGTTTGTATCTACCTGATACAATTTCTCCATCTGAGGTGATTACGCGTGGTGGGTTTAGCTTTTCAAACAACCGATGTTCTTCCTTTCGCTGAGCGATAAGTTTTGCATTCAGTTTATGGGTTCTTACAACTTCCTTCAGTTCATCAAACGTGAGGTAATAAATTGCTTCTTTTTCATCAATTACCCTGGCTTCTAATAGTTTTTCAGCCTCTTTTATCAAGGCTTCTTTATAAACATAAAAACGGCTAACAATTCCATATTTTGGATATTCGCGATAACCGGCAAAATTGCGGAGCAGGCTGATCATTTCTTTTGTTTCCCTGATTTTTTGTTCAGCTTCTGGTAAAAACGCGAGCCTATCCAATAGTTCATTTTCTTTTTTCAGAGCTTGGGATCTTCCCTGATCAAATTTCAGCTTTCCGGCATTTGGTTCAAAGTTTTTGATATTACTAAGGATGATCGGAATCAATATAGATGGCTTTTCGCTCCAACGTGTATTTGTAATATCAATTTCGCCCGCACAGCGCATTCCATACCTGTTTAGGTAGCCATCAATAGCACTTTTAGCTAATACTCCACCTTGAAAATGAAGCAGTTGATCCAAAAAATGATCATTTTTAACTTCTTGTAAATAATTGATGACTTCAGGATAAGGACGGATCGTATCTGCCACGTCCAACAATGCCAAACCCATTTCGGAAGTGATATTATTTGATACGGATTGAGAAAGTACATCTGCTACGTTTTTTTCATCCAGCCATTCGCCCATTTTTTCATTGATCCAGGATGCAGCGTTCATTGCAGCGATGATTACACTGATATGTTTCGAATCAAATGTCATCTTCTTCGATAGCTCAATGTCTTCCAGAATAAAATCAAATAGCGCTGGCCCTGATTTCGTTTGGATATTTTGTTTTAATATTTCTATCGATGCTTCACTATGTTTGATTAACTCAAAAACAATTTCGGGGTCGTTTCCTACCTGTGCCAAAATATCAGCAGAAGATAAACCTTTGGTACTTTTAACAATTAACGGGCTTTCCCCTTCATCCGGCAGCGATTTTATAAAGTTTGCCCGCTCCGTTATGGTGATTAACGCGTCTTTGATTAGCGGATCATGCTGCCCCATGGCTTCCAGTAAGTTTTTTCTTCCTGTAGGGGTAATCAGGCTATCCATTACATCTACAAATAATCGTCCACCGGCTTTAAACATGGGCCGGGCGGCTCTCAACCGCCATAAAGATAGTCCAAGAGGCTTCATAGGGTCGGTCATCATTTGCTGGTGACCAACAGAGATATAAACATGCGTCTCCTTATCGCTTGCCTCTGGTACAGGGTATAAGGTTGTGATTGGCCTGCTCTGAACGATGTAAAAGGTATCGTCTATACAGCACCATTCGATGTCCTGTGGACTACCAAAATGTGCTTCAATTTTTCTACCCAGCTTTTCCAGCTGTAAAATCTGTTCATCTGTAAGTGCGTGTCTATTCTGCTGCTCCTGCGAAAGTTTTTGTGATTTTGTCCCGCCATCTTTTACAGACCAGATGGCCATTTTCTTAGTCGATATCTTTTTATCGGTAATTTTGCCGGCACAAACCTGATAGTTATCGGCATTTACCAAACCTGAAACCAAGGCCTCGCCCAAGCCAAAACTGGCATCAATGGATAATACTTTCCGGTTACCTGTAACAGGATCAGCCGTAAACATAATTCCGGCTGATTCAGCGGAAATCATTTTTTGTACTACTACGGCAAGTTGAACCTTATAGTGATCAAAGCCATTTTGAATCCGGTAAACGATGGCACGATCGGTAAGTAGAGAGGCCCAGCATTTACTGATATGCTTGAAAATAGCCTGTTTACCAATAATATTCAAATAAGTATCCTGCTGCCCCGCAAATGATGCTGTAGGCAAATCTTCCGCTGTAGCGCTTGATCGTACTGCAAAAGCTTCATCATACTTGAAACGGCCAAGATAAGCCTCAACTTCTTTAGTAATATCGTCAGGAATGGGTACATTTTCAATAGCGATCCGGATTATTTTACTGATTTCAGCAATGGCAATCCTGTCTTCAGCTTTAAGATCAGACAATTTTTCCAATAAAGTTTTAATTTCCTGATTGGTTTCCGTGATCATTTTAAAGGCTTGAGTAGTAACACAAAAACCATCAGGTACAGCCAACCCATCAATTTTGGATAGTTCGCCTAAGTTGGCGCCTTTGCCACCAACTTTTAAAATACCTGACCTATCGATTTCATGAAAACCAATTACATATTCACTCATATTATTGCTGTTTTATCTGGTAGAAATCTGTTCCTATTAATCACTTTTTTAAGGAACAAATCCAAAAATATAAGCTATAAGACACTAATACAACGTTTTATGGGTATATTTTTCAAAACGCAATAATGGTTATAAGATCGGCGTTATCCTTACAACAAATGGGTTACAAAAAGTCGTTTTGGAGTGGGGTTTTGACCAAAAAAGACCCAACTTATTTGTAGGGCTTCTTTCATTTTAAGACAGTGACTTAATGAAAAATCCGGAAAACAAAAAACCCGACTATCATCGGGCTTTGTTTTGCTGGCGGAGAGGGCGGGATTCGAACCCGCGGTACCTTGCAGTACACACGCTTTCCAAGCGTGCTCGATCGACCACTCTGACACCTCTCCAGTTATATAATTTTATTTTGTTTCAAATAAATGTAACCATTTACAGTTTTATAATATTGTTCTCTTTTAAAAGCCTCACTTCTTGAATTGAATTCTTCAAAAAAATGGATGGTTAAAGGCCGCCTAGCTTTTGTCGATTTCACATCTCCCCTATTATGTTTAATTAACCTGATTTCAAGGTTTTCAGTACTTCCATAATAGTACTTTCCATCTTTCTCGCTTTTTAAAATATAACTATAAAACATAATTAACCTTAATGCAAGTATACAAAGTTTAATTTAAGCAGTTACTGCTTTCCAGGCGTGCTCAATCGACACTCCCCATAGGGGTCCTTCGGACTGACAACTCTCCGGTTGGGATTGCGAATATATATTTTTTATTGATAAAAAAAATGCTCCAGATTAAAACCTGGAGCATTTTTTAAAATATGTATTAGAAATTAATCTATAACCGTAATTTTTAACATATTGGTTTTCCCTTTTGCTTCCATCGGGATAGCAGCGGTATTGATTACGATATCGCCCTGTTTAACCAATTTTTTGCTTTTTAAGAATTCATTCACCTCAATGATGGTGTTATCAGTGCTTTCCCACTTATCGTAGTAAAAACCTCTAACTCCCCAAAGCAAACTTACTGCATTTAACAAAGCCCTGTTGCTGGTAAAAATGAAGGTTAAAGCTTCCGGACGGTGGCTCGAAATTTCGAAAGCAGTATAACCGCTCAAAGTCATCGATACAATACCTACAGCGTTAGTTTGTTTAGCTAAGAAACAAGCCGAATCGCAGATGGCATCACTTAAGAAAGATGGAGATTTTGGTTTTAAAAACTTATCAGGATTGAAAGGATAGTTGTTCTGCTCAATATTCTGGATAATTTTCTGCATCGTTTCGATAACGATCAGCGGAAATTCACCAACTGAAGTTTCTCCGCTCAACATCACCGCATCTGCACCGTCTAAAACAGAGTTTGCAACGTCGTTCACCTCAGCACGTGTTGGGCGAGGGGTAGTAATCATGCTTTCTAACATCTGTGTAGCTACGATTACAGGTTTAGAAGCTGCCCTACATTTGGCAACAATCATTTTCTGTAACAATGGTACTTCTTCCATCGGACATTCCACACCCAAATCACCACGGGCAACCATAATACCGTCGGTTACGGCAATAATTTCATCGATATTGGCAATAGCCTCAGGTTTTTCAATTTTAGCAATTACGCGGGCAGTTTTGCCACGCTCTGCAATAATTTTTTTAAGTTCGATAATATCTTCTGCCTTACGCACGAAAGATAAACCGATCCATTCTACATCATTTTCTAAAACAAATTCTAAATTTTCACGGTCTTCCGGTGTTAAAGAAGGGATAGAAACTTTTGTATTTGGAAGGTTTACACCTTTTCTTGAAGTTAAAATACCACCATGAACAATTTCGCAAACTACCTCATCTTTTAAATTGGTAGATAAAACTTTCATTTGCAGCTTTCCATCATCCAAAAGGATAATTTCGCCCGCCTGAACATCCTGAGGGAAGTTTTGGTAAGTGATATAAATGCGTTCTTCGTTACCGATACATTCATTGGTGGTAATTACCGTAGTTTTACCATTAATCAGGTTAATGCCACCTTCTTTTACCAAACCGATACGGATTTTTGGACCTTGTAAATCGGCAAGGATACCTACATTATAATCGTATTTTTTGTTTAAATCGCGGATAGTATCCAAAACCGCCTGGTGATCTGCCTGAGACCCGTGTGAAAAGTTTAGGCGGCAAACATCCAACCCGGCATTAAACATACTATATAATACTTCTGGTTTTGCTGACGCAGGCCCAAGCGTGGCAACAATTTTAGTTCTCGAATGAAAAGGTTTCATTTAATTTAATTGATTTTTAGCAATGCAGTTTAAAGAAAGCATAATTATTATCTAAAATAATCAAACTGCATTAAATTTTATATATTTTGTTCTTTTGTTCTTCGTTTGTAACCGTCAAATATAGTGTATTTAATACACCAAGTATATAATTTTTATATTACCAAATTCTCCCTGTTCTTTAACTTGGTCGGATCTATTTTTGCAGCTACCTGTATATCAGGCAGTTTATTAAGACCATTAATCAGATAATCAAGATCCTCCTTATCAATAAATTCTTTAATTATAATAAAAAAATCTACTTTGTTCATCTCCGGAATCAGGAAACCATCGCTGCTTTTATTGCATATTAAGTAGTATTCTACCTCACCTTGCTCCACAAAAAAGTAATATTTGGAGAAACTCCAGGCCGGTTCGTCAATATTAAAAAATATTTCGTGGTCTTCTATTTTTTCAAATTGTGTATTTAACCGGGTATTAATTTTGTGGCAAAGCACATAGTCTTTTAGGGGTGCTGTGATCGCAATTAGTATAAAATCAAGGTCTAAGGTAAGTTTTAGGTAAGTCTTATTCAAAGCGAAATAAATTATTTACAGAACGAAATTAAAAAACTAATTCTATATTCGCTGTGTTATTGAGATACCAAAATTACGTATCGAAATAAAAACATTTGAAAATTGTAAGAATTTATTTTTCTTTGCACAGAATTATTTAACCATTAAATTATAAAATTATGTCTGATATTGCTTCAAGAGTTAAGGCTATTATCGTAGAAAAACTAGGTGTTGACGAAAGCGAAGTTACGCCAGAGGCTTCATTCACCAACGATTTAGGTGCAGATTCTTTAGATACCGTAGAGTTGATTATGGAATTTGAAAAAGAATTCAATGTAGCTATTCCTGATGATCAGGCTGAAACCATCGGTACAGTTGGTCAAGCGATTGCTTATTTGGAAAAAAACGTTAAATAGAATTACGCTTTTTCAGTATAAATGGAATTAAAAAGAGTAGTAGTAACAGGGTTGGGTGCGCTCACTCCTATAGGCAATAATGTTCCTGATTTTTGGGAAGGATTGACTAACGGGGTGAGTGGCGCTGCTCCTATTAAGGGTTTTAACACTGAAAAGTTTAAAACCAAATTCGCTTGCGAGGTAAAAAACTTTAATCCGGAAGATTTTTTGGATAAAAAAGAAGCCCGTAAATTAGATCCGTTTGTACAATATGCTCTTGTATCAACAGAGGAAGCGGTGAAGGACGGTGGTTTTGATTTTGAAAAATTAGATACCAACCGGATCGGCGTAATCTGGGGTGCGGGCATAGGTGGATTAAAAACTTTCCTCGATGAAATTTCAAATTTCGCCAAAGGAGATGGTACGCCAAGGTACAATCCATTTTTTATTCCTAAAATGATTGTAGATATTGCTCCAGGGCATATCTCGATCAAATACGGCTTACGTGGGCCGAATTTTGCAACTGTTTCGGCATGTGCTTCTTCTACAAACGCTATGATTGATGCATTTAACTATATCCGCCTGGGTATGGCAGATGTAATCATCAGCGGAGGTTCTGAAGCAATTATTAACGAAGCAGGGATGGGTGGTTTTAACGCTATGCATGCATTATCAACACGTAACGATGATCCGGCAACGGCCTCACGTCCTTTTGATAAAGACCGCGATGGATTTGTAGCTGGTGAAGGTGCAGGAACCATTATTTTAGAAGAACTTGAACATGCAAAGGCAAGGGGTGCAAAAATTTATGCAGAACTTGTTGGCGGTGGAATGAGTGCTGATGCTAATCACATCACAGCACCACATCCTGAAGGCTTGGGCGCTAGAATGGTAATGACCAATGCACTAAAAGATGCTGGTTTAACAACTGCTGATATAGATTATATCAATGTTCATGGTACTTCTACCCCATTGGGAGATATTAGTGAAACCAAGGCCATTGGTACATTGTTTGGTGAAGATGCTTATCGTTTAAACATCAGTTCAACCAAATCGATGACTGGTCACCTTTTGGGTGCAGCCGGAGCTATTGAAGCTATTGCAGCAATTCTTTCTGTTAAAAATGATATTGTTCCTCCAACAATTAATCACTTTACAGATGATCCTGCATTTGACCCTAAATTGAATTTTACTTTCAATAAAGCGCAAAAACGTACCGTTAGGGCTGCTTTAAGTAATACATTCGGTTTTGGTGGCCATAACGCTTCTGTGATTTTCAAGAAATACGAAGATTAATTTAAAACAGCGCTGCTATATAATTTTGTATGCTAATTAAAAATAGATAACTTAGTTAAATATGCTAATTAGCCGTTAATTGTGTTATTTATTTAATGCCGATCTTAAAATTATATAAACTTTATCTCTCTCCCGAAAAGGAGTTTGTTAAAAAGCTGAAAAACATTTTAGGCTTTGTTCCTGGGAATGTTACGCTTTATAAAATGGCGTTCAGGCACCGTTCTGTAGCAAAAGTTTTAAAAAACGGAAGCAGAAGCAGCAACGAGCGCTTAGAATTTCTTGGAGATGCTGTTCTGGGCTCGGTTATAGCCGAGCTGCTTTTTAAACATTATCCGTACAAAGAAGAAGGTTTCCTGACCGAAATGCGTTCAAAAATCGTAAACCGCGCCAATTTAAATCAATTGGCGAAAAAAATCGGTTTCGATAAGCTTATCCAGTTCGATCAGCGCTCGGTGAGCATACAAACCAAACACAATTCGATGTTGGGCGATGCTTTTGAAGCCATTATAGGTGCCATTTATATGGACAAAGGCTACAATTTTACCAAAGAATTTTTATTACGCAGAATTGTAAAACCGCATATCGATATCCACACCTTAGAGCTTACTGAAACCAATTTCAAAAGTAAACTGATTGAATGGTGCCAGCGCCATGGTAAGGACGTTATGTTCGAACTGGCAGAAAACGGTGAAGGCGAAAGCGCAAAACTATTTACCATCAGTGCCGTAGTAGAAGGCGAAAAAGTAGGCACCGGAAGAGATTACAACAAGAAAAACGCAGAAAAATTAGCGGCAGAGAAGGCTTGTGAAGCGCTGAGTATTTAGTTCACTTGTTCAATAGTCATTTGTTTATTGGGGGTATTGGGTTAACTGTATAAACTGGTTAATCGGTTAACTGCTAATTGGTTCATTTGCCATTAGTTCATTAGGTTAATTGTATAACTGGTTAATTGGTTAACTGAATAAAATTGTTAACTCCTAGTTGCATAATAGTTAGGATTGTTAGGAATATCGATTAATTGTCGGTATGGTTTAAAACTTCAGACCTCTCCGACCCTGGACTTCGGACTTTATAATCTGCGCCCAAAACTCTCAACTCCAAACAGACTCAAGCCTACGGACTAAGGACTCCCGACTAAACCTACTTTCCTTTCCCCAGCGTATCGGTAAACTTCTTCGAAGATTCTTTGATGTATTTAATGTAATCGTAACTGTTCCAATACTGGGCCTTATCAAATTCAGGGCGACAGTTTAGCATGTATTTTTCTAAAGTATCGCCTCTTAACTCGGTATTGTTCTTAATGATGCTCTGGTTGAAATATACATCGATCTGCGATTGTTTAATCTCGTTATCAGCATATCGGCCAAATCTTCGTGCATTTTTCGGATCGGTACCGAATAAATTATACAATGCGTTTAAAGGACTGAATATAGCCGATAAAACTGTTGTTTTACCGCCATTGTACACACCCTTATTTTTAAATTCACGCTTAATATCGTCCAGATCCTGCTTTTTTGTATTTCCTACAATCGTTACATCAGCCAGCGTAGTGCTTCCCCTTACCAGGTAGATGACCAGGTCCTTTTCGCTGTTTACTACCACGCGTTGATCGATCAGGTCGCGTTTAATAACTAAAAGCGTGTCACCAATTTTAGCTTTAAGCTGGAACATGCCGATATCATTACTGCCTACCCCAATTCCGGTGCGCAGGTTAGTAATTTCTGATAAGGCAATCCTGATATTTGAGCCTTTTTCGATAACCACGCCTCTGATAATAAATTCTTGTGCCTTTGCGAAAAAGCCAATTGAAGTAAGAACGAAAAGTATGATGACAAATTTTAAATTTTTCATTGTGTAGCTAATTTGTGTGCTTCAGGGTATCGGTATATTGTTTGGCCGATTCCCTGATGTATTTAACAGCATCGTAATTGTTCCAGTTACTCACCATGCTGCGGGTTGGGTAATAATCGAGCAAAAATTTGTCGAGGTCTTTCCCTTTTAATGTGGTATTATTTGAAACCAGGCTTTTATTGAAGAATTTATCTACTTCCATTAGGCCTAATTCATTTTTGTAATAACGGTTAAAGTTACGTGCCCTGGCCGGTGTTTTCCCAAATAATTCGTAGAAAAATGTTATTGGACTGCCACCAAAGGGAATTAATAAAACCAATGGCGGTTTGCCTTCAAAAAATGATCCATTTCTTTTAAAGTCGCGCTTAACACTTTCCATCTCCTGCTTTTTAGTCTGGCCTTTAACCGTTACTTCTTCGAGCATGGTACTTCCCCTTTGCAAATATACCACCAGATCATCATCGGTATTGATCACCAATTTCTGATCGGTTAAATTTTTCTTTATAATCAACAAAGTATCGCCAATTTTGGCTTTTAGCTGAAATATTCCAATATCGTTACTGCTAGCACCCATTTTACTGCGTAAATTGGTTATCGCAGCTAAAGCAACACGCACATTAGAACCTTTTTCTATCACCACACCTTTCAATACAAAATCCTGGGCTTTAATTTTTAAGCCTTGCATTAAGATGATGAGTAACAGAATAGCTTTTAAAGGTTTCATTTTATTATAATGAGGTATTTAGAGTATCTAAATACTGTTTTGCAGATTTTTTGATGTAATCAGCGGCATCATAGGTGTTCCAGTTTTTAATCTGTTTATGTTTCGGTCTATAATCCAACATAAACTTATCCATTTGCTTTCCTGTTAAACTGGTGTTATTTTTAACCAGGCTAACATTAAAAAACCGGTCAATTTCCAACTCTTTTGTCTCGTTATCATAATAACGGTCAAAACGTTTTGCATTTTTTCGTTCTGCGCTAAACAGTTCCATTATTGCGGCCAATGGGTAACGCACATAATAAAGCGGGTTTCTCTTTTTACCATAAAAATAAGTTTTCTTACGGTGCTCTAACCTAACAGCCGATAGGTTTTGTTGTTTGTTTTCCGCCTTAATTGTTACATCATCAAGCAGCATATCGGCCCTAACCAGGTTAATAACAAGATCCTGATTGCCAGGCACCACCACATAAATATTATCGAAATGCCTTTTGGTAATCAATAGAGTATCGCCGGCTTTGGCTTTCACCTGAAAGAAACCCATATCGTTACTTCCTACCGCCTGTTTATTATTAATATTGGTTACCACAGCCAATGCAATACGGATCTGGGTTCCTTTTTCTAAAATAACTCCTTTTGCTGTTGTAATTTGAGCGAGCGTTTTTTTAGGCAAAATGAACAATAGCAATGAAAGTGATAACATGATCAAAAATGCTTTCATATCTATAAGATATTTTTTGTAAAATTAACATTTGTTAACCTTGCAAACTGTTAAAGAAACGTTAATCCCTATGAGAAAACTATTGGGTGGATTTTATTTACTGTATTCAGCAATAATATTCTTTCTGATCATGCTCGTAGTTTGTCCTTTTATCATTATCAGTATGGGTATTTTTAACGAGAAAACCGGAAGAAAAATCGCTTTCTATTTTTTAAAATGCTGGGCATGGGGTTTTAGCCTGTTAACTTTCCTGTGGTTTTCGGCAGGAGGAGCAAAGATTGATACCACGAGATCGTATATCTATGTGGGCAACCATAGTTCTTTTTTAGATGCTGTAGCCATTGTAATCTGCATTCCACAGGCTTTTAGTCCGCTGGGGAAGATAGAAATGCTTAAAATTCCGGTATTTGGATGGATTTACAAACGTTTGGTGGTGATGATTGACCGCAGCAGCAGGGAAAGCCGTGACCATTCGGTAGCTGAACTGAGAAAAGATCTGGCCGATGGTCAATCAATTTTGATTTTTCCTGAAGGCACAATGAATAAATCTAATCTACCTTTAAATCCATTTTATGATGGGGCATTCCGTTTGGCGATAGAGACACAAACACCTATTTTACCTTTTGCGATATTGAACAGCCGAGCACATTTACCAAGAACAGATCCGTTATTATTAAACCCCGGATTGATTAAAACAGTATTTGGCGAAGCAATCGAGGTGAAGGGTTTAGTAGCACAGGATCTGGAAGAATTGAAAGCAAAATCTTTTAAAGCTATTTTGAGCATGCTGGAAAAGTAGCCTCATCTATTATTATTAGGAAATAAGGGCTCCAGCTCTTTTGGCTAAACCTGTCCTGCTGTCCGTTTTATCCCGATGAAAAATCGGGGATGCTCACTCTCATCAGCTTTAAACACTTCGGTACGCACCCTGTGGGGATCAGACCCAAGCCAAAAGCTACCGCACTTTGTATATAAACCCGGTTGAAACGGACATCCCGGTTTTTCATCGGGATAAAGTGTAAAACGGGGCTGCAATACCCGAAGAAATACTGTACGCTGATTTTCTAATTATAAAGCTATTTTATCCGACAAGCTATAACTCTGGCTCCTTGACCATTATTATTTCTCCTTTCGGCTTAAAACCCTATCTTTGCGCATGATAAAATCCATGACAGGATACGGCTTAGCAACAGCCGATTATGCAAATGCAAAGTATAGTGTCGAAATCAAATCGCTCAACAGTAAATTCCTTGAGCTGAATTTAAAATATCCTAAAGCTTTTTCTGATAAAGAACTGATCTTGCGCAACATCTGCAGCAAAGACATCGAACGTGGAAAGGTAAGTTTAAGCATCAATGTAGAACGCACCAACGGTGAAGTTACAGGCGCAACCATTAATACTGCACTGTTAACTCACTATTACAAACAACTTATTGCTGTTAATGAAGAATTAGGTGCTGAAAGTAGCAACTTATTGCAAACTGCATTAACCTTTCCTGATGTAATCAGTTATAAGGAAGAAAGTGTGAGTGAGGATGAGTGGAATCATTTATTCCAGATTTTTACCTCGGCTTTGGCTAATTTCAATAAATTTAGAGAAGATGAAGGCTCGGTTTTAAAGGCCGATTTGGAACTGAGGATTAAAAACATCCTTTCTTATTTTAAATCTGTTGAGGAGCTTGAACCTAAAAGGATTTCGGCTATCCGCGATAAATTTACTCAGTTTTTAGATGATGCCGTGGGTAAAGTAAACATCGATCAGAACCGTTTTGAGCAGGAATTGATCTATTACATTGATAAAATCGACATCACAGAAGAAAAAACACGTTTAAAAAGCCACTGCGATTATTTCTTGCAAACTTTGGCAAGCAAAGAGGCAAATGGTAAAAAAATGGGCTTCATTTCTCAGGAAATTGGACGGGAAATTAATACCATGGGTGCAAAAGCAAATGATGCCCAGATGCAACAGTTTGTTGTGGGTATGAAAGAAGAATTAGAAAAGATAAAAGAACAGTTACTGAATGTGTTGTAAGGTTGAAATGTTGTAAAGTTGCAATGTTACATGCAACCTTCCAATCTTTAACTTTCCAACCTTCCAACATTTTTAAAGCATGCAAGGCAAATTAATCATATTTTCGGCACCATCAGGAGCAGGTAAAACCACTATAGTACATCATTTATTAACGAAATTTCCTGAGCTGAGCTTTTCTATTTCTGCAACAACACGCGAGTCGAGAGGTACTGAACAACATGAAAACGATTACTATTTTATCAGTAAGGAAGAGTTTTTACACAAAGTTGCCCATCAGGAATTCGTAGAATTTGAAGAGGTTTACAACGGAACTTTTTATGGCACTTTACGTTCAGAAATCGAACGCATCTGGAACGATGGTAAACATGTAATTTTCGATATTGATGTAGAAGGCGGGATCCGTTTGAAAAGAAAATACGAAGAAGATGCACTGGCTATTTTTGTACAGCCGCCATCTTTAGAGGTATTAAAAGAACGCCTAAGCGGCCGCGGTACCGACAGCGTTGAAAAATTACAGGAGCGTTTTATCAAAGCGGAGAAAGAATTGCTTTATGCCGATAAATTTGATGTGATTTTAAAAAATTACGATCTGGCGACAGCCTGCGCAGAAGCAGAAAAATTGGTGGGGGATTTTTTGAAAAAATAGTTTTCTTAAGAGCGCAGAAATCTTTATATTTGATTGATGACTGATATTCAATTATATAGCCAAATATCTTCATTGCCTTCAGACCTGAAGAAGCAAGTGTCTGATTTTGTCTCATCCCTAAAGAAAAAATCGAAAGCCAGTAAAAAACTGAAAGAAAGACAATTTGGCTATGCCAAAGATTTCTTTAAAATGTCTGCCGATTTTGATGAACCATTAGAAGACTTTAAAGATTATATGTAATGCAGTTTCTGTTAGATACGCATACATTTATTTGGTTTATAAATGGAGATTCATCTTTGCCAAATAAGATAATTGATGAAATCAAAAATCTAAAAAATCACTGTTTTATTAGTATTGCCAGTATTTGGGAAATTGCGATAAAATGCAAATTAAATAAGCTTTCTTTAAATGCAGACTTCAATAGAATTTTAGACTTTTTGGATCAGAATCAAATAGAAATATTGCCAATTACATTTGATCATATTGCTAAGCTGAACGAATTGGATTTTCATCATCGTGATCCATTTGATCGAATTTTGATTGCTCAAGGCATCTCAGAAAATTTAACTATTTTAACAAAAGATCAAAACTTTAGCTTTTATAAGACTAAAACACTTTGGTAAATTAATAATATAAATAAATCTGTCATTGCGAACAGTAGCGATGGGAAAAGAGCAAGGGTGAAGCAATCTTTTTTGGCGGATTAGATTGCTTCGGCTCCCTCAGTCCAGCCTCGCAATGACGACTAATAGATACTGAAAACGACAACATGAAAACTGGTCTTTTCTTCGGTTCGTATAACCCCATCCATACGGGACATTTAATTATTGCCAATTATATGGCTAATCATACCGAACTTGATGAAGTATGGTTAGTGGTTTCTCCACACAATCCTTTAAAAGAGAAAAGTGGTTTAACCAATATGTACGATCGTTTGGAAATGGCCAAACTGGCTACCGAAAATGCAGAGCATATCCGCGTGAGTGATATTGAATTTGCATTGCCGCAGCCTTCGTATACCATTGATACTTTAACTTATCTCCACGAAAAATACCCTGAAAAAGAATTTGTACTGATCATGGGCGCTGATAACCTGGTTTCATTTAAAAAATGGAAAAACTACGAGGTGCTCTTAAAAAACTATCAGATTTATGTGTACCCACGTCCTGGAGCAGATGTTAGCGAGTGGGAAAACCATCCGGCAATTACTTTTACCAATACCCCTTTAATGGAAATATCCTCCACTTTTATCCGCAAGGCCATAAAGGAGAAAAAAAATGTTCAGTTTTTCCTTCCTGATAAGGTGATCGACTTCATAGAAGGTAAAGGGATGTATAGATAGGATCAAATCTTTGCTGCCATAAATCAACAGGTTTACAACAAATTGTATTAAATCGATTACTTGGATTGGTTTTTGTTTAATTAGCCTTTAGATGATTAATTTAGCAGCTGATACAACAAAACACGTGAGAAGAAATTTATTTATACTTATTGCCCTCTGCGGCACTGCATTTTCTGTAAGTGCACAACAAAAAACCTATTTAGAATTACTGGCCAACCAACCAAAATGGGTGGATTCGGTTTTTAACAGACTTAACCGCCGAGAACGTATTGCACAGCTATTTTTTGTGCGGGCGCATACCAATCTGGGTAAAAAATACACCGACTCAGTTGGTCAGGTGATTAAAAAAGAACAATTGGGTGGAGTAATCTTTTTTCAGGGAGGCCCAGGCAGGCAGGTTGTAGCGACTAATGCTTATCAAAAACTGAGCAGGGTTCCATTAATTGTGGCAAACGATGGTGAATGGGGTTTGGGTATGCGTTTGGATAGTACCATTTCCTATCCTTATCAAATGACTTTGGGCGCCATTCAAAACAAAGAATTATTGTACAAAATGGGCCTTGAAGTGGCTAAAGATTACAAGCGTATGGGTATGCAGATGAATTTAGCTCCTGACGCCGATATCAATAACAACCCAAAAAATCCCGTAATCAATTACCGTTCTTTTGGCGAAAACAAATATAACGTAGCCACTAAAGTTGCCGCTTATATGAAAGGCATGCAGGATGGTGGTTTATTAACCACGTTGAAACATTTCCCTGGTCATGGCGATACTGATGTGGATTCGCATTATGATTTACCACAGCTTACTTTCTCTGCTACGCGGCTGGATACTTTAGAAATGTATCCTTTTAAAGAGCTGATCAAACAAGGCGCTTCGGGGGTAATGATTGCCCACATGAACATCCCATCGCTAGATGCTACACCAAACTTACCTTCTACCCTATCTAAACCGATTGTTACGGGCATTTTAAAGCAGAAATTAGGCTTTAAAGGTTTGATTATCTCTGATGCGATGGATATGAAAGGCGTTGTAAAATATTTCAAAGACGGTGAAGCCGATTTAATGGGCATCATTGCTGGAAATGATATTATTGAGCTATCTGAAAATAGCGACAGGGCCATTAAACTGGTGCGTAAAGCCGTAAGGCAGGATCGTGTGAGCATGGCCGAAATTGACCAAAGTGTACGTAAGATTTTAACGGCAAAATACTGGGCAGGTTTGGCTAAACGCGATACGATTGTAACGCAGGGTGTTGTTGCAGGTGTAAACCGCACCGCTAGCAATGCATTGGTACAGGAACTGGCCAATGCATCGGTAACGCTGCTGAAAGGTAAAGATTATATCAAGCGCCTTATCCCGATCAGAAGAACGGCCATTATCAGCATCGGTGTACCTTCGGTTACCACTTTCCAAAAAGAGGTTTCGAAAGGATATTATAACTCTGTTTATTATGTGCTGGATAAAGATGCAAGCGCTGCACAGATTTCGAACATTGCCCGCGAAATCGGTGCTTTTGATCAGGTTATTGTGGGTATTCACGATAGTAGGTCACGCCCTGCTAATGGAATTCTCTTAAATGCTGGTGTAAAAAACTTTATTAAAGAATTATCTGCCAAGAATGCGGTTTTTGCGTTGTTTGCCAATCCATACAACCTGGCGAGTTTATCAGGTTTAGAAAACAGTAAAGGTTTAGTTATAGCTTATCAGAAAGAAGATTTTATGCAGATTTCTGCGGCGGCTGTGATCAATAACAGATTGGTACCAACAGGCAAATTACCGGTGAGTGTAGCACCGTTTTATAAATTTGGGGAAGGATTATAAGTGTTAGCCACGGAGGCGCAGATTTAAACGGAATATACTTTTCTTTGGTCTTTCTCCTTTAATTAAGCTTTTTTCCAAAACAATTCTGCCTTCAAAACGATTATCTAATTATAAAATCCCAAAGTTATGATAGATCCAGAAGATGACAATTATTCAAACGATCCGAACGATGCTTTGCGCAGAGAAGACGACGTAGAAAATATCAATGAAATTAGTGGCGACGATACCAGTATTGAACATGATAAAGATTTACTGGAGCAGGCTGATGAAGCTTCAAGAGCCTCTTATGAATTAAACCTCGATGATGAGGTAGATGAAGGTGAGCTAGACGATTAACAAGAAAGCCGTCATGATTTTTACATCAGGACGGCTTTCTTACTTTTTGGCTTCAGTTTTATTGTTCGGACTTAAGCCTTATATCCTTTATTTAGCTTTCGCTTTATAAGTTTCAGGATTTACCGCTGTGGTGGTCCAGCCTTTTAAAAATGAGGTAATTTTTTTAACGTCATGTCCAACTTTCTTTTTACCATTGGCAGCAACTTCATCCGTTTCCAGATAAGATGAATTTTCAATGTGTAATACTTTTCCTTTGCCGTCTAAAATTAAAAATACCGGAAAACCAAAACGTTGAGGATATCCTAAGCTAGCCAAAACACTTTCATTTTTATTCTCAGGACTATAATTAACCAAAACGGTTTCAAAATTATCGTTGATGTATTTTTTCAGTGTAGCGGTGCTATCAACTAAGTTATGGAACGCGATACACCAGGTGCACCAATTTCCTCCAACCTGTAATAAAACATGTTTATTTTCTTTAGCCGCTTTTGCAACAGCAGCAGCAATTTCTGCTTTGGCATCCGCCTGCGGGTTATAAATATGAACGCCTTCTTTTTTCGCCTGACTAAATGCCGTAGTCGAAATCAACACAGCAGTTAACAAAATGATTAATTTTTTCATGATTTTAAATGAATAATAATAGCAAATGTAATAAAGTCTAGTAATGTTATAGATGATTAGCAAATTCTTTACAGAGCGTAAACATTGGTCATTGGTCATTAATGAATTTGCACTTGGGAGTAAGGTTTAATTGATTTTAGTTTATTTTCCATCGTACATCTTACATCCCACATCATCCATCAAAATATTATCTTTACCTCGCAATGGATTTCCTAGACATACATACCCATAAAGTTGCTACCCAGCCTGGGGTTATTAGCATTCAAAGTTTGTCCTTAACCAGCGATATCTTTTTAGCTATGCCTAAAACCAAGCCAATTTCGGTTGGGCTACATCCCTGGTTTGCTAAAATTGATCAGCTCGAACTGCAAATGAAATACCTAAGTGTTGTGGCCAATCAAACAAATGTAAAACAGATTGGTGAGTGTGGTTTAGACCGGCTTAGGGGTGAAAAATTGGAAAACCAGCTCATTATTCTGGAAAAACAGATCGAACTGGCAGAAAAAATCAATAAACCCCTGATTTTACATTGCGTTAAATGCTTTTCAGAGTTGATTGCCATTAAACAACGATTAAAAGTTAAAGTACCCATGATTATCCATGGTTTTAACAAAAATGAGCAGCTTGGCAACCAGCTCTTGGATAAAGGCTTCCTCCTTTCTTTTGGAATAACGGCTTTAAAAGAAAATTCTGGCGCAGCTAAGCTGATTCAAAATACCGATCAATTTTTCCTGGAAACTGATGATGCTGATATTTCGATTGAAGAAATTTACCAGACCGCAGCCATTTTAAAAAAATGTACAGTTGATGAACTTAAAGCTCGTATTTTTGCTGACTGGAATAACTTAAGAGTTAACCACTGACATAGAAACTACAGGAGAAAATATTTCTGTGTTAATTCGTGTCTCTATGATAAAAATAGTAAAAACTAACCACAGATTAGTATAGATAAACACAGATAAAAACCCAAAATCTGTGTTCATCCTTTTTCATCTGAGGTTAAATATAAAAAATTAATATGTCTGATGTTAGCTGGCTTTCGCGCTCTGCCCTCCTTGTTGGGAATGATGGAATAGATAAACTTCAATCGAAACACGTTTTGGTGATCGGCTTGGGTGGTGTAGGTTCGTTTGCTGCCGAATTTATCTGCCGTTCAGGTATTGGCGAAATGACTATTGTTGATGGTGACGTGGTAGATCCAACCAACCGGAACAGGCAACTGCCAGCCCTGGCAACCAATCATGGTGTAAGTAAAGCGGCAATTATGCAGGAACGTTTACTGGCTATTAACCCTGAATTAAAACTTCATGTAGTAAATACCTTCTTAACACCCGAAAAGTGCAGGGAAATTTTAGAATCAAAATTCGACTACATTATGGATTGTATTGATAGTGTGATGCCTAAAATTACTTTGTTGGGAACTGCCTTAGAAAAAAACATCCCAATCGTGAGTTCGATGGGGGCAGGTGGTAAAATGGATCCAACACGATTGAGAATTACACTTCTTCCTGATACTTATCAATGTGTATTTGCAAGTTATGTGCGCAAAAGGTTGAATAAACTTCCTAATGCAGCAAAAATAAAAGCTGTTTTTTCTACAGAAGAAATGGATAAAAACTCCATGATCATGACTGATGGAAGTAATTTCAAACGTTCTGCTTATGGTACGGTTTCTTACCTTCCTGCGGCATTTGGCGGTGCATGCGCATCTGTGGTCATCCGCGATTTGCTTGGCCTGCCCATTGAAATGTCCGAACGCCCGGCAAGGATCAGTCATAAAACACTCAATAAAAGAAAAAACAAAAAAGCCTGATTGAGCTAAATTGTTAATATCATGATTTCGTGAAAATTTTAAATTGTTGTAAGTTTAAAATTCGAGAAATCACATTATGCCCCAACCCCTCAAAATTCTTCAGGCCTCCGCAGGTTCCGGTAAAACGTTCAGTTTAACTGCACATTACCTTACTTTGCTTTTTAGTGGCGACAATAAATACCGCGAAATTTTAGCGGTAACCTTTACCAATAAGGCCACCGAAGAAATGAAAACCAGGATTTTGGAGGTATTGTTAGGATTGGCAAAAGGCAATCCGTCAAAAAAAATAGAAGATTATCGGAAACTCATTTTACTTGCCTATCCGATATTAAGTCCTCAGGAATTACAATTTAAAGCAGATAAGATTTACCGAAAGATTCTGCACGATTACAGCCGTTTTTCGGTGAGCACTATTGATGGTTTCGTACAGAAAGTGATCCGCGGCTTTGCGTTCGAACTGGGACTTAACGCCGATTATAATTTAGAAATGAATTATGACAAGGTGAAAGATGATCTCGTAAACAAACTAGATGAAGCTTTAGATCATAATAAACAGCTTTTGCAATGGATAATCGATCTGGCCATCGAGCGCATCAGTGATAACAAAAGCTGGAATTATAAATTCGAACTCTATAACCTGATCGGCGAAATATTTTCTGAACGTTTCCAGATTTTTGAAGATGCGGTTAGTGCTTTAGGTTTAGAGAACATCGACGAATTATTTAAAAAATACATCAGTGTTACGAAGGCAGAAATAAAAAACTTTGAAGAGGAACTGGTTTCACTGGCAACCGAAGCAAACGAAGCCCTGAATGTAATCGGTGTTGAAACTGAACACCTGAAAGGCAAATCTCGTAGTCCGCTAGCCAAAATTATTTTAGTCGCCAGAGGAGATTTTTCTAAAACAGAGCCCCTTTTCAATTTAATTGACGAGCCGGATGAGTGGTTTCAAAAAAATGCAAATTTCCCAGAAGCTTATGATACGGTAAATCCGATTCTTCAAAAATTAAAAACGCATTACTTAACGTATTTACCTAATTATAGCCTTGCCATTGCTTTTAATAAAAACCTATATTATTTAAGGTTGATGCAGGAAATTGCCGTGTTATTAAAAGAATATAGGGCTGAAAACGATAACCTGCTGATCAGCGATGCACAAAAACTGATTTCGGGAATTACCGAAGATGCCGGTGATAATCCTTCTTTCATTTGGGAAAAAGTTGGCAACCGTTACCGCAATTTCTTGTTTGATGAATTTCAGGATACCTCTACCAGTCAGTGGGGAAGTTTTAAATCATTGTTGACCAATGCGATGGCCACACCAAGTCAGGATTTGATCGATCACCTGATTGTTGGCGATACTAAACAATCCATTTACCGCTGGCGCAATGGGGATTGGAACATCCTGCATAAACACGCCAAGTTAGATGTTGGTGCAGAAAATGTACTCGAAGAAAGTTTAGAAGAAAATTACCGCAGCGCAGAAAACATCATCACTTTTAATAATTTCCTTTACAAAGCCATTCCAATTACCTTGCAGAATGAGCTGAATGAAAATCTGGCTACCAAACCCGAAAGCATTTCCAAATGGTGGCAGGAACAGCATTATCAACAGATTATAACTGATATTTATAGCGGATCGACCCAAAATTTCGCCACAAATACTTTAAAAGGCGGAACCATAAAAATCAAAAAATTTGGTAAAGATCATGCCCCAAATGAAGCCCGCTTTACCGAAACTGTTTTTAGGGATATTGCCTTGGATGATCTTGTTGAAGAAATAAACCACCTCAAAAATGAGCAGCAATATGCGCTAAAAGATATTGCCATTTTAGTACGCTCCAACAGCGAAGCTTTATTAACCGTTAAAAAATTAATGGAGCACAAATTGCCTGTTTTGTCGGGCGATGCCTTATTAATTTCGAATAACTCAGCTATACAACTCATCATTAACACCTTAAAAGTACTGATCGGTTTAGAAACGCAAACGGCCCTTTATAAAGCCAATTGTATTGCACTTTTCCACTCTTTGCACGATAAAGAGATTGATGCCAATTATTACCTTAACCTCACCAATAAACCTTTAAGCACGCTTACCGCAGTTTTACCCGTTGCTTTGTGCGAAAACTGGCAAAGCTGGCTGCAGCTTCCGCTACCGGAATTAGTGGAGATTTTAATTGAAAGCTATGGTTTAAAAAACTTAACTGCCAACCTTCCTTATCTGTTAGCCTTTAGAGACCTGACTGCTTCTGCCGGAAAACTGGGTGAAAAAGGTATTATTTCATTTTTAACCTGGTGGGAAGAAGACGGTATTAAAAAATCATTGCCTTCACCAGAAGGTGCTGATGCCATACAGATCATTACTATCCACAAATCAAAAGGTTTAGCATTTAGGGCTGTTTTTGTCCCTTTTTGTAATTGGGAAATTAAAGGTAAACCCAATGGCACTTTCTGGGTTTCATCAGAAGAAACGGTTTATAAAGAGCTGAAAGGCATTCCATTAAAATATAATGAAGCACTGGCCGATTCTGCAATTGCGAAAGCTTATTATGAAGAGCTGCTTTACAACAATATGGATGCGCTGAACATGCTTTATGTGGCTACTACACGTTCTAAAGATTACCTCTACATTGCTACAATGGCCAAAAAGGAATTGAAATTATCCAATATGGGTGATGTAATCAATTTCACTTTTGATGAGCAGTTTGATGAAAACGGCGTGTACGAAATCGTTGACAATGTAACGGTTGAAAGTAAAGCTGAAGAATCGAATTTTATTAATTTAAATAGCTATCCAACTACAACCCGCTTATCTGAACTCTACGTTCCCTCCGCAGAAAAACATTTAAAACACCTGGTTAACATTGAAAAATCAGGGAGAAAAGGCTCCTTATTACACGATATCCTGGCCAGCGCCAGTAATACACAAGAAGTAGAAGATTACGCGATAAACCTGGTTTTGCAGGGCATTATCAAAGAAGAAGAAAAACAGCAGTTAATCAATTCAGCACTTGAAGTGTTGAACAACCCAGAGCTCAAAGAAATTTTAGACAAAGCAAGTGAAAGCATTGTAGAAAAAAACATTATTGATGCCAATGGGAAACTGCACCGTCCTGATCGGGTATTGATCAACGCCGATGAAGTAATTATCCTCGATTATAAATTTACATTGGAAGAAAGCGATAAACACATCGAACAGGTAAATAATTACAGAATATTACTTACTGAAATGGGTTATCAGAATATCAAAACCTATCTTTTCTACGCAGTTAAAGGCAAATTGAAATTAGTATAATATGCAGATAAAACCATTTTTACAGGAAGTTGCCGAAGATTTAGTTGCCCGGTTTGGAAATCAGCTTGAAAACTGTGCCATCGTTTTTAACAACAAACGTCCATCCGCATATTTGCAAAAACACCTTGCCGATATTATTGGAAAACCATTTTTCAGCCCTTCATTTTTCACTATACAGGAATTCTTTGCCAGTTCTACCAGTTATAAAATAGCCGATTTTTACCTGCAGTTTTTCACCCTTCACAGAATTTATAACCAACTGCTTGCAGAAGAGAAGCTGGAAAACATATCAAGCCATAAGTTTTTTCCCTTAGCAAAGATCATCTTAAGTGATTTCAACCAGATTGATGCCGATCTGGTAGATGCCGAGAAATTGTACCGTGATCTGGAAGATATTTCGATGATCAATAAAGATTTCGATTATTTAAGTCCCGAGCAATACGAGTTTCTTGCACAGTTCTGGACTTCCTATTCGGAAGGTAAACATAAAAAACAGCAGGAACTGTTCATCAAGATGTGGCGAAGGATGCCTAAGCTTTACCATAAATATCACGCTATGCTTAAAGAGCAGGGTTATTTAACCAATGGTTCGGTTTACCGTTATCTGGCGGATGATATTACCAACCATCAGGAGTTTATTTCCAATTTTGATAAAGGGAAGATTATTTTCGTCGGTTTTAATGCTTTGAGCAGTGCCGAGGCTAAAATATTTACCCAGTTACAGGAAACCGACAAAGCATTGTTTTATTTTGATGCCGACACCTATTATTTAGATGATGCCTCGCAGGAGGCAGGTTTGTTTTTGCGTAAAAACATCAACCAGCTTGGATTGAAAAATGAATTTGCAGGGCAGGAAAGTTTAATGAAATCTGTACCTCACCATGTAAATGTTTATAAGGTTCAGGGACAATCGGCACAGGCTAAAATCCTGAACAATATTTTAGCAGAAGATTATACCGCGTCAGAAACTGTGGGAAAAACAGTAGTGGTTTTGGCTGATGAAAGCCTGTTGATTCCGACACTGCAAACAATTCCAACTCACCTGAATGGAAAAGAAATCGACCTCAATGTAACCATGGGTTTTGCTTTGTCAACCTCGAGTATATTCGGTTTGGTTGATTTATGGTTGGGGAGTCAGCTGGAGATTTTACAGCGGGATAAAGTAAGTTACAAAAATGTAGAAGCTTTTTTAACCCATCCCTTAACAGGCCTTACCCAAAAAATGCGGGATAAAATTTTAACTGCATTGTTGGAAGAAAACCAGGTGGAGATCGACCATAAACGCCTGTTGCGCCAAAGTGGACTGTTTGAAACTTTTTATAAAAAAATCGATGATCCACAGCATGTGGTCACTAATTTACTTGATGTGCTGGATTATGTGTTAACCCGTTTATCCAATGCAAAAACGCTCAAAAAAATCGATGCAGAACTATTTGTAAAAACCATACAGGAGTTAAACCGTTTGCACGATACCTTTAGCAACCACATTGGTAAAGAAGAAATTCCATTTGTAATTTATCTTGTTCAAAAATCACTACAGGCTATTGCAGTTCCACTGTCAGGCGATCCGCTGAACGGGATTCAAGTAATGGGATTACTAGAAACCCGGAACTTAAATTTCGACAAAGTGGTAATTTTAGGCTTTAATGAAGGTATTATTCCAAAATCATCCATTGGCAATAGTTTTATTCCTGATTCTATTCGCCGTGTTTATAGTTTGCCAGTACTCGAAAATCTTGATGCCATTTCATCTTACATGGTATACCGTCTATTACAGCGGGCAAACAATATCAATTTTGTCTATAATAGTTTGACAGATGAATCTACTTCAGGTGAAGCCAGCAGGATTTTAAAGCAGCTTGAGTATGAAAGCGGTTTCGATTTCAACTATAACGAACTTAATCTCGAGGTAAAAACCGAACCTTTTAAAGAAATCAAGATCGAAAAAACTAATAATGCCTTTATCCAGGAAACACTTCAAAAATACCTCGATAAAAAGAAGGTGCTTTCACCATCTGCACTTACCCAATACATTTCCAATCCGATAGATTTCTTTTTCAACTACATTGCAGGCATTAAAGAACCTAAAGAGATCAGTGCAGTAGTAGAAGCCAACGAAATCGGTTCGATTTTGCACAAAGTGATGGAATATTTTTACGAGGACTTAAGATCGGCAGAAATTACTGCAGAGCGGATTAAAGAGAAAAGGAAACAGATTCCCACGCTGATACAAAAGGGTTTTAACGCCGTGATGTTTAAAAATCCAGATACGGTGATGGAATATAAGGGCATGCAAAAGGTAATTTTATCAATTGTGGATGCCTACGTAAATATCATTTTAAATCAGGATGAAGCTCAAACGCCGTTCAACATCATTAGCCTCGAACAGAAAGTTGAGGCAGAGATTAGTTTCCCGCTAAAAGGAAAAGAAGCTAGTGTGAAGATATTTGGTTTTATCGATCGTGTGGATGTAAAAGATGGCGTAACCAAAATCATCGATTACAAAACCGGAAGTGATAAGTTAACATTTAAGGATATACCTGAATTATTTAACTCTGATGGCAAACACATCAACAAAGCCTTAATCCAAACCTTATTATATACCTACGCTTACGAACAATTCTCTGGCAAAAACTTTGTAGAACCGAATTTATACGTGGTAAAAACCATGAGTGTAGATGGTGTTTGGTTTAAGTCAGGCAGGCAAAATCTCTCAGGTGTCTATCTTGAAGAAATTAAACCCGAATTTCTTGGAGAACTAAGAAAAAAACTGACCGAACTTTTTGAAGCCCCTTATTTTGTAGCCAGCGCGGTTGAGGATAATTATAAATATTCTATTTATAAAACTTTGTTTGGGAAATAATTCTCATTGCTGTTGGCTGAAGCCAACGCCAATGAGTAGAAAACATCATTTTTCTTCGCAGTCTGCTTTAGCAGATTGCAAAAATTTCTTATATTAGATTAATCAATCTATCAAATATGTCGTATGTAATAATTTGGGTTCACCTGGTGTTCTCAACCAAAAACCGACATCCCTATTTAACAAAAAACATCCGCTATAAAGTTCAAAATCATATTATAGAAAACTGTAGAGAAAAAGCTATTTTTCTACAAGCTATTAATGGGTACACAGAACACATGCATTGTCTTATATCTCTAGGAAGAGAACAAACAATTGCGAAAGTAGCCCAACTCATTAAGGGAGAATCAGCATATTGGATCAACAAAAATATGTTGACCGATACTCCTTTTATGTGGCAGGACGATTATTTTGCCGTATCAGTTAGCGAATCTGGGCTACAAGCTGTCACCAGCTATATTAAAAATCAAGAAATTCATCATGCAAAAAAATCATTTCAATTTGAAGTCAAAGAATTTGTAGATAAATATGGTTTTACATTAGAAAAAGAAGATCTTTAAAAATGCTAACCCTAAATTTCACAAAATTCCCGGTACTGGAAACCGAACGCCTAATCCTACGCGAACACGATCTTGCCGATGCTGAAACCCTTTTTGCCATGCGCACTAATGAAACGGTAATGAAATACATTGATAGAGAAAGGCCAAAAGATATTTTCGAAATCAAGGATTTTATCTCCCGTTTCAGAAATGGCTATGAAAATGGCGACAATCTTGCCTGGGTAATTGCTTTAAAAGAAAAACCCAACCAGATGATTGGCTCTGTAGGTTATTGGCGAACCGATTTTGCCAACCACCGTGCAGAGATTGGTTATATGCTCCACCCTGATTATTGGAGACAGGGAATTATCTCCGAAGCACTAAAAAGATCAATCAATTTTGGCTTTAATGAAGTTAACCTGCATACCATCAGTGCAAACATCAATGTAGGAAATGATGCATCAAGGCACATGCTAATTAAACATGGCTTTGTAAAAGAAGCGCATTTTAAACAAGATTACTATTTTAGGGGGCAATTTCTAGATAGCGAGATTTATGGATTATTAAATCCAAATCATTAAATCAAACTAAACATTTTTTATATTTGAGTATGTACCGTTTAGATAGAACAGCATTTAGTGCACAAACCGCAAAAGAAGCTAGTAAAGCCGATAGGGTTTATTATAAAAATCTGTCGTGGCAAGAGCGTTTAAGGATTGCGAACTATTTAAATAGCGTAGCCTATAACTATCCTGAAAATAATCCCCCAAAGATGGATAAATCTATATTTTCGATTAGAAGTAGAAAGTAATGGGAAATATTTTCAATGATGATTTCCGCGAATTTATTCAGGCTCTTAATAACCAGGGTGTAAAGTATATTCTGGTGGGTGGATATTCCGTAATACTTCATGGATATTCAAGGACAACTGGGGATATGGATATTTGGGTTGAGAGAACGGAAGAAAATTATAGAAAAATATTCAATGCTTTTTTTCAATTTGGAATGCCTGTGTTTGATATGACCAAAGACAACTTTCTTCATCATCCAGATTGGGAGGTTTTTAGTTTCGGACGTCCACCGGTATCAATTGATTTAATGATTATTGTAAAAGGATTAAATTTTGATGAATGTTATCCAAATTCAGTTTTTTTTGAAGAAGATGGATTAAAAATCAGAACTATAAATTATAATGACCTTTTACTTGCTAAAAAATCGGCCGCAAGGGCAAAGGATATTAATGATTTAGAAAATTTATAACAATGTTTAAAACTGCTACGCCAATTCTTGCCTCGTTAAATGCAGAAGAAACCATAAAATTCTACACCGAAAAACTGGGTTTCACCTTCCATAACAATTGGGATGGTTATGTTATTTTTAGTAAAGACGACATTAGCATCCACCTGTGGCCAACTGATGACGAAAGCATCCCTAAAAACACAGGTTGTTATATTTATGTTACTGCAGTTGATGAACTTTATGCTGCCTATTCCGAACAAGGAGTAGTCCATCCAAACGGAAAATTAAAAAATATGCCCTGGGGCATGAGGCAGTTCTCCATTTTAGATAACAGCGGCAATATTATCCATTTTGGAGAAGATATTTCGGAAAAAGCCTAAGCTTTAATACAAAAAGCTTAACAAAAAGGCAATTACCCAATAATATTTCTTTCTTAAACCAATTAGCAAAAAATACCGCTTAAAAAACGCTAAATAATCAATTAAAACACCTATAATTATTACAAAACATAGGCATTTTAGCCTTTGGTTTCAAAGCGATTAATAATTATATTTGCCACCGTTATTAAAATTTACAATGAGAGAAATCCAATTTAGAGAAGCACTACGCGAAGCCATGAGCGAAGAAATGCGTAAAGATGACCGCGTTTTTTTATTAGGTGAAGAAGTAGCAGAATATAACGGAGCGTACAAAGTAAGTCAGGGTATGCTTGATGAGTTTGGTGCGAAACGTATTATCGATACCCCGATTGCCGAATTAGGTTTCGCAGGTATTGCAACTGGTGCCGCAACAGCAGGCCTTATTCCAATTGTGGAATTTATGACCTTTAACTTCTCATTAGTAGCTATTGATCAGATTATCAACGGTGCTGCTAAAATTTTATCAATGAGCGGTGGTCAGTTCTCATGCCCTATGGTTTTCCGCGGCCCAACTGGTAACGCAGGTCAATTAGGTGCACAGCACTCTCAAAACTTCGAAAACTGGTTTGCAAACACACCAGGCTTAAAGGTTGTTATTCCTTCAACTCCTTATGATGCAAAAGGATTATTAAAACAAGCTATCATTGATCCGGATCCGGTTATTTTCATGGAATCTGAGGTAATGTACGGCGATAAAGGCGACGTTCCTGCAGAAGAATATTATATCGAATTTGGTAAAGCTAATGTAACTAAACAAGGTACTGACGTAACTATTGTAACTTTCGGCAAAATGTTAACACGCGTTGTTAACCCTGCTGTAGAAGAATTAACTAAAGAAGGAATTAATGTTGAGGTGATCGATCTACGTACCGTACGTCCTATCGATTATGATACCATTATAGCTTCAGTTAAGAAAACAAACCGTTTGGTTGTTGTAGAAGAAGCCTGGCCTTTAGCATCTCTTTCTGGAGAGATTGCATTTATGGTACAGAAACATGCATTTGATTACTTAGACGCACCGGTTTTACGTATAACCTGTGCTGATGTTCCACTTCCATATTCACCAACTTTAATCGCTGCCAGCTTACCAAATGCTGATCGTGTAGTTAAAGCGGTAAAAGAAGTAATGTACGTTAAAAAATAAAATTGACCGTCTGAGCATAGTCGAAAGACCAAAAACATATAAATCCCCCAAAGAAATTTGGGGGATTTTTTTATTTCCCCTTTTCCATGTCCTCTGTGTTTCCGTGGCAAATATTCGAAAATTTATGTTCAGTAATCCTTCGGTTTCATCAGCCCCGCCATTCATTGCAATCTTTTTTGGATAAGCTTGTCAGCATATTCAAGGTTGCTGCAACCAAAAAAGTATTTCCATTTCTGTCTGGTTTAGCTAACCCCTGTCTGTATAAGAAACACAATTCAGTTTCCTGCTCAGAGCCAAAAAACCACACTAAATTTTTATATTCGTCGTAAAATAAATTCCTTATATGCCCGACAATTACATAGCCGACCAAACATTCGAAAAAACCGATTTTACCATACGGGCGCTCCCAAAAGCAGAATACGAAAACTGTAAATTCATCAACTGCAATTTCTCGGGGTATGATTTAAGTGGTGTTAAGTTTTTAGACTGCGAATTTATTTCCTGCAATTTAAGTTTAGCAAGCCTAACCAAAACTGCTTTAATTGATGTCAGTTTTCAGGATTGCAAAATGCTGGGCTTACGGTTCGAAAACTGCAACGATTTTGGTGTGGCTTTCAGCTTTAACAACTGCAAACTGGACCATTCCTCTTTTTATAAATTAAAACTAAAGAAAACGGCTTTTAAAAATTCACAATTGCATGAAGTCGATTTTTCTGAAAGTGACTTAGCAAACGCAACTTTTGAGAATTGCGATTTATTAAATGCTACTTTTGATAGGACTATCCTCGAAAAAGCAGATTTCAAAACAGCTTACAATTATTCTATAGATCCGGATAACAACAGGATCAAAAAAGCAAGATTTTCAAAATCAGGACTTGCAGGGTTATTGCACAAATACGATATACAGATTAGCGAATAATATTTGTAAATTCATCTTGCAAAACCATCAGATATGGATCAGCCTAAACCAGAAAATATTGATCAATATATCGCGGGTTTCTCTGTTGAAACGCAAAAGTTATTGCAAAAGGTTCGTGAAACCATCCACCGAGCCGCCCCAGAAGCTAAAGAGGTGATCAGCTACGGTATGCCAGCATTTAAACAACACACTGTGCTGGTATATTTTGCAGGTTATGCTAAACACATCGGTTTTTATCCAACCAGCTCAGGTATAGAAAATTTTAAGGATGAATTTGCCAATTATAAATGGAGCAAGGGTGCCGTTCAGTTTCCTTTAGATAAGCCCCTACCTCTGGAACTGATTACGAGGATAACAAAGTTTAAAGCGGAAAAAGATCTAGAGAAAGTGAAGAAAAAGAAAGCGATGTGACGCTATTTTTTCTCAAAAACTTACTCACAAATTTCGGTGGAAAACTTCATTTTTAAAATCCTTAAATCCCACAAATCCTCATTAGCTTTGCTTCCTTTAATTTTACCCATTAGGATATGTTAAGCCACCATAAAATAATTGCAGCCGAATTAAAAGTTGCAGAAAAACAAGTAACCGCAACCGTAAACCTGTTAGATGAAGGTGCAACAGTACCTTTTATTTCACGTTACCGTAAAGAGGCAACCGGTAGTTTAGACGAGGTTGAGGTAGCCGCAATCCGCGATAGGGTGTTGCAATTACGCGATTTGGACAAACGCCGTGAAGCGATTTTAAAATCGATGACCGAACTCGGCAAATTAACGCCAGAACTTGAAAAACAGATTAACGAAGCGGAAACCATTTCGCTACTAGAAGATATTTACCTGCCATATAAACCAAAACGTAAAACACGTGCATCGGTGGCAAAAGAAAAAGGACTGGAACCTTTAGCCCTGCAAATATTTGATCAAAGCAATTTTGACTTAAGTACGGAAGCAGATAAATTTATCGATACTGAGAAAGGTGTAAACTCCCTCGATGAAGCTTTGGCTGGTGCCAGGGATATCATCGCCGAAATGATATCTGAAAATGCTGAAGCCCGTACCAAAATGCGCACCTATTTTCAGGAAAAATCAGCTTTTAAATCGGAAGTAATTAAAGGAAAAGAAGAAGAAGGTATTAAATACAAAGATTACTTCGAATGGAGTGAGCCGGTTAAAACAGCTGCATCACACCGTGTTTTGGCCATGCGCCGTGGCGAAAAAGAGTTAATTTTACGGTTAGATGCGCTACCTCCTGCCGAAGAAGCCGTTGCTATTTTAGAAAATCAGTTTATTTTAGGTAATAATGCAGCGTCAAAACAAGTTCAGCAAGCTTTAGAGGATGGTTATAAACGTTTGTTGGAACCAGCAATGGAAACTGAGTTACGCGTATTAACCAAACAGAAGGCGGATGAAGAAGCGATCCGTGTTTTTGCAGAAAATGCACGTCAGTTGTTATTGGCGGCACCAATGGGGCAAAAAAATGTATTGGCGATCGATCCTGGTTTCCGTACGGGCTGTAAAGTGGTATGTTTGGATAAGCAAGGTCAGTTGTTAGAAAACACAGCAATTTATCCTCATACCGGACAAGGCAATGTAAAAAATGCCGAATTCACCATCCAACAACTTTGTGAAAAATATGATATTGAAGCCATTGCCATTGGTAACGGTACCGCAGGAAGAGAAACTGAAGCGTTTGTTCGTGCTTTGAATTTACCACACATCACCATCGTAATGGTTAACGAAAGTGGTGCATCCATTTATTCGGCTTCAGATGTGGCTAGAGAAGAATTTCCTACGCAGGATATTACCGTGCGTGGTGCCGTTTCAATCGGTCGCCGTTTAATGGATCCATTGGCCGAATTGGTAAAAATAGATCCAAAATCTATCGGTGTTGGTCAATACCAGCATGATGTTGATCAGAATAAATTACAGGCGAGTTTAGATGATACCGTAATTAGTGCGGTAAATGCGGTTGGAGTAGAACTAAACACTGCCTCCAAACAAATCCTGGCTTATGTTTCTGGTTTGGGCCCAACCCTAGCCCAGAATATTGTTGATTACAGAAATACCCACGGCGCATTTAAAAATCGCGAAAGTTTGAAAAAAGTGCCTCGCCTAGGCGACAAAGCTTACGAACAGGCTGCAGGTTTCTTACGCATCCGCAATGCAGAAAATGTTTTAGATACCAGTGGCGTTCACCCTGAGCGTTATGCCGTAGTAGATAAAATGGCTAAAGACCTGGGAACAACCGTTGCAGCGCTGATGAAAGATACACAGTTGCAAAAACAGATCAAGCCACAACAATATGTGACCGATGAAATTGGTTTGCCCACCTTGAATGATATTCTAAAAGAACTGGCAAAACCAGGCCGCGACCCACGTGAGCAATTTGAGGCTTTCAGCTTTACTGATGGCGTAAATGAAATTGCCGATTTAAGAACAGGCATGAAACTGCCGGGAATTGTAACCAACATTACCAATTTTGGTGCTTTTGTTGATATAGGCGTTCATCAGGATGGCCTGGTACACACCAGCCAATTGGCCAACCGTTTTGTCGCCAACCCTAATGATATAGTAAAAGTGCACCAAAAGGTAGAAGTTACCGTAATGGAAGTTGATGTTGCCCGTAAAAGGATTTCACTATCTATGAAAACTGAAGCTAGTCCGAAGTCTGAAGTCCGTAGTCGGGAGTCTAAAGAGCACAAGCCAAAGCAAGAATACAAACCTAACAACAGTAAGCCTAATTTTAAACCCCGCAATGAACCAAAAGATGCTGATGGCGATTTACAGGAAAAATTAGCAAAACTAAAAGGTATGTTTAAATAAAAAAATCGTCATTTCGACTGAAGGGTAACGGAATGGAGAAATCTTTGAATACATTCGAAATAGATTTCTCCACTACGGTCGAAATGACGATCTATCTATATCCCTAAACTCCAACCTTTTCTTTTGTAAACTTTCCGGATAATTGGTTTGAATAAAATAAATCATTGCTTCCCTTACATAACACCTTAAATCGAAAGCTTTTGACGAATTGGAGGCACTCATTAAAAAACGCACCTCAATGGCACCATCTTTAGTGCTATCGGTAACCTGCACTACATTTACCCGTTTATCCCACAATACATTTGCATTCAGCAAACGCGTTAGTTCCTCGCGCAAGGGTTCAATAGGAATAGTATAATCAAGGTATAAAAAAACAGTTCCTAACAGGTCGGCAGAAACTCGGGTCCAGTTTTGAAAAGGTTTTTCGATAAAATAGGTTATCGGCAAAATCAACCTGCGTTGATCCCATATATTAACCACCACATAAGTGAGGGTTATTTCTTCTACCTTTCCCCATTCACCCTCCACAATTAAAACATCATCAATCCTGATGGGCTGCGTAAAAGCAATCTGAAAACCCGCCAATAAATTTCCCAGTGATTTTTGCGCAGCAAAACCAATGATAATTCCCCCTATTCCGACCCCCGTAAGCAAACCCGCTCCAATTTTGCGCATACTATCAAAACTCAATAAAATAATGGCTGCTGTAATCAAAATGATAAGCGAAACGATAAATTTCCTAACAAACTGTAGCTGCGTCCTTATTTTTCGCTCTTTCAGGTTATTTTCCTTATTCAGATCGTATTTCAGGTAAAAGTAATCCTCCAATACATTTATTAAACGCACCAATATTAATGCAAAAGTGATGGTTAAGGCAATTTCTAACGCTTTCGTAATGGGCAACCTAAATGAGGGCGACATCTCCATTAATGTAAGCGAAAAATTAAGCAACATCAATGGAATAAAAACCGCAACCGGCCTTCTTAAATGTTTAATGGTTGATTTTATAATAATAAAATCCCACCAGCGCGAAAGCAGGATAAAAGTTTTATGGATGATAAACTTGATCATAATCCCCAGCAAAACTGCTGCTAAACCAATAATCAGGTTTTTAAAAAACAAAGGAATAGGATAACCGAAAATCTGGTCGATATACTGCATACAAGAAATTTGCTGGTTAATAAATACGGCGATAAGCCAATAGATATTCTTATAACAGCTATATTTTTGGATTGTTTGCCAACAGAAAATCAATAGGCGGAAATAAATTATTTACATTAGTCTTTTATAGATCTTTTAAAAGAAAGAAATGAGTTTTTTTGATGCCCATAGTATATTTTTTACGGTTCTTGGCTATAAAATGAGCTATCTGGAATTTTTCGCAGTAATTACCGGGATTATTTCTGTTATTCTTTCTGCAAAAGCCAGTGTTTGGAGCTGGCCAGCAGGTATCGTCAATGTTTTTCTATCAGCCTTTTTATATTACCAAAGCCAGCTTTATCCCGATATGTTTTTAATGGTTTTCTTCTTTGTAACCAATATTATGGGCTGGTGGCGCTGGACAAATCCGAAACCTGGTGAAGAAGATAAAAACAAAGAACTCAAAATCAGCTTTATGCCCCTGAGGCAGTTTTTAATGTTACTGGCTGTTGGTATTGTTGGCACATTTTTGATGGGTACTTTAGCTGGTCAGCTCCATAATTGGCTTCCATTGCTGTTTAATTTACCAAGTGCCTATCCTTTTGTTGATTCATTTATTTTTGTAATGAGTGTAATCACCACTTTTTTAATGATCCAGAAAAGGGTAGAATGTTGGATTATCTGGTTAATTATTGATGTTGTAGCCACTTACTTATATTTTTTAAAAGGCATCAAGTTTATGGGGGTAGAATATTTCGTCTTCACTATTATAGCGGCCTTTGCACTGTGGCATTGGATTAAAGAATACAGAAGTTATTCTAAAACACCATGAAAAGGGGATTAGTTATCGGCAAGTTTATGCCAATCCATAAAGGGCATATTGCCCTGATTAATTTTGCTGCTGCACATTGCGATGAGTTGATTGTATCGATGAGCTTTACCTCTGAAGACAAAATTGACCCGGTGTTGCGTTTTCAATGGATCAAGCAAATATTTAAAGACCAGCCCAATATTAAGCCAGCCATTATTGCTGATGATTTTGATGATGAAACCTTACCTTTAAGTGAACGGACCAATATATGGGCAATCAGAATGCGGGAGGTTTATCCAAAAATCGATATACTATTCAGTTCTGAATTTTATGGACCACCCTTCGCCCATAATTTACAGGCAGAACATATCCTCTTTGATGAGCCAAGGAAATTCGTCCCGATTTCTGCTACGCTGATCAGAAACCATCCTTTCCAATATTGGGAATTTATCCCTGAACAAGTGAGACCATATTTTACAAAAAAGATTTGTTTCTACGGACCGGAAAGCACCGGAAAATCGACCATGGCCGAAAAAATGGCGGGACATTATCATACCGTTTTTGTTCCCGAAGTTGCACGCGAATTAATTACCTCTAACGATATTACTGTTGACGACATTATCAAAATAGGAAAAGCACAAACAGAAAGGGTAAAAGAAAAAACAAGCATTGCCAATAAAATCGTTTTTTGCGACACGGACTTAATCACCACAAAAATATATTCGCAATATTATTTAAATCAGATTCCTGAAATCCTTAACGATCTTGAAAATGAAATCAAGTACGATTTATATTTCTTATTGGATATTGATATAGAATGGGTTGCTGATCATCTCCGCGATTTTGGCGACAGGCGATTGGAAATGTTTAATCTGTTTAAAAGGGAACTCGAAAAGCGGGGTATTAACTATATCTACATAAGTGGAAATTATCATGAACGTGAAGAGAAAATCAAAAAAATTATAGATTCTACTTTGCATTAAATAATTCTATTTTTTGTATCTTCAATTCAAATCCAAAATGATATGACAGCTAAACAAGTGCTTCCTATCATCCCTGATAATATTGTAGTTAGTAAGATTTACGAGGTAAGAGGCCTTAAAGTAATGCTTGATAGTGATCTGGCTGAGCTTTATGGTGTAGAAACTAAACGCCTTAATGAGCAAGTTGGGAGAAATCCCGATCGATTCCCTGAAGATTTCATGTTTCAACTCACTGATGAGGAGTGGTTAAACTTGAAGTCGCAAATTGCGACTTCAAGTTGGGGTGGCAGAAGAAAACTACCCTTTGTTTTTACCGAACATGGTATACTAATGCTTTCAAGTGTACTAAACAGCAAGCAAGCCATACAGGTAAATATCCAGATTGTTAGAATTTTCACACGCATACGTCAATTCATTATCGACAGTGGCGAGCTTAAACTCGAAATTGAAGAAATTAAACAAAAAGTAAGCAATCAGGATAAAAACATCGAACTGGTTTTTACCTATCTGGATAAACTAATCGATAAGAAAATCGGCCCAAGGAAAAGGATTGGCTATATGCCTGATGATTTGTGATTTTTATTTTATGCCTAAAATGCTATTTTTGAATATCTAATTCTCCAATAATGAAAAGAAATACGCTCCTATTTATCGTTTTAAGCATTTTATTGATCGCATGTTCCAAAACAGGCGAAAATCCTGTGGCTAATCCAAAGAAAATCGATAGGATTTTTATTTCTCCCGAATACCTGCTTCAATCAAAATCTTCTGATGTATATATCGGAATTAGGTACTTCAAAGACTATAACGATAAAGATAATATTACACTAACACTAAATGGCCAATCAGGATCGCAGTTGTCAGAGGAATCAAATATAAATGAAGGGAATAACCTGCTTTTTAAATTTGCCGGAGTCAATCAGTCTGGAGATTTTAAAGTTAAATGTGTGATAAAAAATGATCAAAACTCATTGGAGAAGGAATTAACATTGAGAATCGTGAACGATTTTACCATCAACACGGTATGGAACAATCTTGATAAAAGTTATGCTTCGTCATTTTCCAGTTATGCCGACCGTCTTAGAACTACAGGCTATTCATTAAGGTTGATTACAAATTCAGGCACACAGGTTCCGTTCGGATCTTATTTCGAAAACCAGGGTAACCTCAACCAATATGTTAGTAGATCATTTATCCCTGCACTTCCTGGTATATATACTTTAGTTTATAATGACTTAGGCCTTCAACAAATAAAGATCATTAACGGTTATCCTATTGTGGATCAAACTTTCTCTCCTGCCAAATTTTATGCCGATTTGACAACACTTTATGGCAACTTGGTTTCGCAGACCAATACGGCTGATGGAAAGATTACCTTATTTAAAAGTGGTGTTTATAGCTTAACTGTAACAGAGACACCAGCATTAGTATCAACCATCATTACAAAATCTTAACCTTGCATTTCTGTCAAATAAGACAATACTTATTGAAATTGTTTGGTTCCAATGCCTGAGTTTTCTAAACGGGATTGCAGCGATATCCTTTTAAATTTGCATTGCCTCCGTTCACAATGTCATTCTGAGGCACGAAGAATCTGCAGCCGATGAAACAGATGCTTCGTACCTCAGCACAACAGCAGCATTTAAAAGATTTAGCGTAAAGCCCGACAGAACCACCCGAAATAGCACTGTAGCAAGAAATTTGTCAAAGCTTAAAAAAACAAAAAAGATTTAGCGCAAAGCCCGACTGGAACAACCAAAAGAACTACAGGTTTTGCTTTACAAAAAATCGCCAATTAGATTGCCACATCGCTGCGCTCTTCGCAATGACGACAATTTTATATCAAAAATTTTCTCTTCAACTATTTGATAATAAAAGTATTCTACCTATCTTTGCAGTCCCAAATTTAATGGGAATAATAAATTGTTTAATAAATTAAATACAAGCAAGTGAATACGTTAAGTTACAAAACTGTCTCGGCCAATGCGAAAACTGTTAACAAACAGTGGATTGTTGTTGATGCGCAAGGCGAGATTTTGGGGCGCTTGTCATCGAAGATCGCTATGATCATCCGTGGTAAAAACAAGCCTGAGTACACCCCACACGTAGATTGCGGCGATAACGTAATTGTTATCAATGCAGACAAGGTTAAATTGACAGGAAACAAATTCAGCGAAAAGCAATATGTTTCTTATACTGGTTATCCAGGTGGTCAACGTTTTATTTCTCCTAAGGAGTTAATGGCGAAACACCCTCAACGTGTAATCGAGAAAGCGGTACGTGGTATGTTACCGAAAACTAAATTGGGTAAAAAACTTTACACCAATCTTTTTGTGTATGCAGGTGAAACTCACCCTCATGCAGCTCAGTCTCCAAAAACCATTAAACTTTAAGAAATGTCAGTTACTAACACTTCAGGAAGAAGAAAAACAGCTGTTGCACGTATCTACTTAAAAGATGGTGCTGGCGCAATTACCGTTAACGGTAAAGATCACAAAGAATATTTCCCAACTTTACCTTTGCAATATATCGTAAACCAAAGTTTAGAGGTTTCTGAACTTACCGGCCGTTATGATATTACTGTAAACGTACAAGGTGGTGGAGTAAAAGGACAAGCAGAAGCTGTTCGTTTAGCTATTGCTAAGGCGATTGTTGAACTAGATGCGGAGAAAAAACCTGCTTTACGTGCTAAAGGTTTAATGACACGTGATAACCGTATGGTTGAGCGTAAAAAACCAGGACGTGCTAAAGCCCGTAAGAAATTCCAATTCAGTAAACGTTAATCACAGGAGGCAAACACAATGGCAAGAACAACTTATCAAGACTTATTGGATGCAGGTGTACACTTTGGTCACCTTACCCGTAAATGGAATCCAAAAATGGCTCCTTACATTTTCATGGAGCGTAATGGAATTCACATTATAGATTTAAATAAAACTTTAACTAAAACTGAAGAAGCTGCGGCTGCGATTAAACAAATCGTAAAATCAGGACGTAAAGTATTATTCGTTTCTACAAAGAAACAAGCAAAAGGAATCGTAGCTGAACAAGCTAAAAAAGTAAACATGCCTTTCGTAACTGAGCGTTGGTTAGGTGGTATGTTAACTAACTTTGCTACTGTTCGCAAGTCAATCAAAAAGATGTCTAACATCGATAAAATGACTAAAGACGGTACTTATGCGATCTTATCTAAAAAAGAGCGTTTAATGATTCAGCGTGAGCGTATTAAATTAGAATCACTTTTAGGTGGTATTGCTGATTTAAACCGTTTACCTGCAGCTTTGTTCTTAATTGATGTTAAGAAAGAGCACATCGCAGTAACTGAAGCGTTAAAATTAAACATCCCAACTTTTGCGATGGTTGATACAAACTCTGATCCTTCTAACATAGATTTCCCTATCCCGGCGAATGATGATGCTACAAAATCTATCTCTTTAATTACTGATGTAATTATCAAAGCGATCGAAGAAGGTTTAGATGAGCGTAAACGCGAAAAAGATGATGAGGCTGAAAAAGAAGCAGTAGCTGCTAAAGCTGCGGCTGATGCTCCGGAAGCAAAAGAGCCACGACGTAAAAAAGCTGCTGAGGCAGAAGTTGAAGCGTCAGCATCAGAAGAAACTAAAACAGAAGAATAGTAATATTTTTTAATTGCAGGTTACTGGTTTCAGGTTTTAAGTTGGCTTAACATGAGTTTAACTTGGCGCTTGTAACTTGTAACCTGTAATTGTTATAACAAGATTGTAAACTTTAAAAAAGGAAATAAAATGTCTACAGTACAAATTACTGCCGCAGATGTAAATAAACTACGCCAACAAACTGGTGCTGGTATGATGGATTGCAAAAAAGCTTTAGTTGAAGCTAACGGCGATTTCGAAGCTGCTGTTGATTTATTGCGTAAAAAAGGTCAGAAAGTATCTGCCGCTCGTTCTGGTAATGCTACTTCTGAAGGTCTGGTATCAATCGCTGTTTCAGCTGATGGAACAAACGGTAAATTAGTTGCTTTAGCTTGCGAAACTGAGCCAGTTTCTAAAGTTGAAGATTTCCGTAACCTGGCTCAAGCCGTTTTGGCTGCTGCTGTTGCCAACAATCCTTCTTCTGCTGAAGAATTATCAGCAATTACTTTGGAAGACGGACGTACAGTTGCTGAAACCATAACTGAACTAACTGGTAAAATCGGAGAGAAGATCGTTATCCAAGAATATGCAAATATATCTGGTGAAAAAATCGTTTCTTATATCCATTCTAACGGTAAAATGGGCGTTTTAGTAGTATTTGAAGGCGCTAATGGCGTAGATATTACTGAAGCTGGTAAAGATGTTGCAATGCAAATTGCTGCAATGAGTCCAATTGCTGTTGATAAAGACGGTGTTGATCCTGCTACTATTGAACGTGAAATCGAGATTGCTAAAGACGTTATCCGTCAAGAAGGCAAACCAGAAGAAATGGTTGAAAAAATTGCTGCTGGTAAATTGAATAAATTCTACAAAGACAGTACTTTATTAAACCAGGAGTTTGTTAAAGATAGCTCAGTAGATGTTCGTAAATTTTTAGATAACACTTCTAAAGGTTTAACAGTATCTGCTTTCAAACGTGTACAATTAGGTGCATAAGCACTGAAAATCATATTTAAAAAAAGCTCCAAGAAATTGGGGCTTTTTTTATTCGTTTTATTCCTACAATCCCGTCATCTCCACTGAAGCGCAGCGGAACGGAGAGATCTAATTCAAAAGCACTCTCTAGATAGATTTCGGGAATGCGTTGCACTCCGCTCGAAATGACGGCATTTAGTAATCTACTAATAATGAGTATTTTATCGATTGCTTGCATTTTCTCCCAGCTAGGCCAAAGTACTGTATCTTCGTTCTACCTAATTCCGGCCTAACAAACTTTTCGGGCTCCACAGCCCCAGCCAAACTACTAGCTTCCAAAGAAAAATTTTCAGCCGGCATTTTTTGTTTCTTTTTGATGCCAAAAAGAAAGAGCCTCTTCGGCGGCGGCGAGCCGAGGCAAGACTGCGAGGTGAGGCAAAAAAATACGTCACTCATATTGATTTTTATGCAATAAATTATTCCTCGAAATGACGGCATGAGGAACTTCAGCATGACGACCGCTTGCGCCCCCTACCTCCTCAAAGCGGTATAAGCCTCTACTTCTTTCCCCGAATCATCAAGCATACTCACCGTTACTTTATTTTTATCTGCTTTTATTTTTGTGATCGTTCTTGTACCGGTTTTAGGTCCGCCACCAATAATTAAAGGATAATGATTTAAGTTTTTATCTGGCTGGTGCACCATGTATTTGTGCGTATGACCGCTTAATACCAGATCAACTTTTCCCTGATTCAATAAAGGTTCAAACAATTCTGTGCAATGTTTTGGTCCGTGCGCATCGCCCGAGAAACGTGGTGGAATGTGCATCATTACAATTCTGAACGGTGCTTTTTTAAATTCTTTCGAATTGATTTCCGACTTAAACCATTCTGCCTGCTGAGCCCGGTAATCATCAAAATCGACAATACCAGCATACACCGGATGTGCATCTTCTTTATCCTCACCTGTATCTAAAATCACAAAGCGCACCGGCCCTAAAGTAAAAGCAGTATGACCAACATGCATGTAATATTGCGGAAATTCGCGTGCGAATTTTCCGCGGGTTTCGTGGTTGCCCCTTACATAAACAAACGGTGTATTTTTAGCAAAATGATCTACACAAGGTTGTAGCATGTGTTCGATAATCTGTTTTTCATCGGTCTGATAATCGAATATATCGCCATTAAAAAAGATAAAATCCTGTTTTCTTTCAGGTACCAGCCCCAACAAATGCGGAATGGATTCCGGGCGGTCGTGCGTATCATTCAACATTAAAAATGACACATCTTCTTTGTTAACATCAGCATTAACAAACTCCTCAACCGAACTGTTCACCATTTCCCCATAAGTTAATTTATAAGGCTGAAAATCTTTAATCTCTTTGGAAACAATTTTATAATAATATTTCAGGCCGGGTTTTAAATTTTTGAGCGTTACAGCATTTAACTTGCGATTAGCCTGCATTAAGCCCAACTCGGCCTTACCATAAGCTTTTTGGTTCAGCTGATCGGCCTGTTGGCCATATTCCACCCAGCCCGCAGCATTTTTGTTGGTTAACCAAAGAATGGTCATTGAGTCGCCAAAATTGGTCTGGATATAAGGACCTACTGCAATTTTAAATCCTTCTTCCTCAGCGGCTACCTCTGCAATAGCCATTGTTGGGGCTACCAAAGTAGCAGCACTTAAAGTGAGGCCGGCCTTTAAAAAACTTCTTCTATTGGACTGATTTTCATTCATTTGGTTATTTTATCTTATTACTCAAATATATAGCGACAATATTTAACTTTGACCGTGTAAGATTAAATTTACTCAAACGTTTGACATGCCTAAAGTAATTTCCAATACCTCCTATTTTCAGGGCAACGATTTAAAAAAAAATCAGGACATCATCATCGATGGCAATATCATTTCAGCTATTAAAGAGCGTAATCCTAAAGAAAACAGCCATTCCTTGGTTGTTCCGGGTTTTATAGATCTGCAGATTTATGGAGCTGGCGGCAGATTATTTTCTGCCGAACCAAGCATCGAATCGTTAAGCATCATGGAAGACGATCTGCTCAAAAAAGGAACGACCGGTTTTCTGGCCTGCATGGCCACAAATTCAAAGGAAGTTTTTAACGAATGTATCAAAGTAGCAAAAGAACATCGCTCTGCGGCCAAAAACTGCCTGGGTTTGCATTTAGAAGGCCCATTTTTAAACCCTAAACGCCTCGGCGCACATGTTCCTGCTTTTGTACGCAAGGCATCGTTAGATGAAATTAAAAAACTGATCGATTTTGGAGATGGCGTGATCAAAATGATGACCATTGCACCCGAACTTCAGGATGAAGAAGTAATTGAATATCTGTTGAATAGTGGTGTGGTAGTTTCATTAGGCCATAGCAATGCCACTTTTGAGGAAGCTACTGCAGCCTATAATAAAGGCATTCAAGCCACTACACATCTATTTAATGCCATGAGCCCAATCCATCACCGCGAGCCTGGCATACCCACCGCCGTTTTCAGCCACGATAAAGCGATGGCCAGCATTATTGCCGATGGTCAGCATGTAGATTTCGAAGTAGTTAAATTTGCACAGAAACTATTAAAAGAACGTTTATTCCTGATTACTGATGCCGTTACGGCCTGCTCTACCGGCCCTTATCAGCATATTCAAAAAGGGAATAAATATGTAATGCCCGATGGCACACTTTCGGGTTCGTCGCTAACGATGTTAGAAGCCGTTAAAAACTGTGTATCTCATTGTGGCATCAGTTTAAATGATGCAGTTAAAATGGCAACGAGTTATCCGGCCAAATTAATCGGAATTGAAAACTTAACAGCAAATATCGCAGCTGGTGAGCAGGCTAATTTAGTAGTGCTTGATGACGAGCTAAATTTAAAAGAGGTCATTTTTAAAGGCGAAACGGTATAATCAAACCAATATGTTCAAAAGAATCCTTTCAGCACTTATATTTCTTTCCATTTATGCCAGTCATTGTTGGTCGCAGGAAATAAATACTGCCTTTACCATTATACCGCTTGGTGTTAAAGGCGGTGATGATGAAAGCAATTTATCATCTTACCTGATTGCTCCAAAAGGAAGCGAAAATTACGTTTGCCTTGATGCAGGAACCATAAATGCCGGTATCCAAAAAGCCATCGACTTTAAGTCACTAAAAGGAATCAGTGAAGAAATTCAACGCAAACAGATTAAGGGGTATCTGATTACGCATGCCCATTTAGATCATGTTGCTGGCTTAATTATCAATTCTCCGGCCGATACAGCAAAAAACATCTATGGTTTACCTGCTGTGCTCAACATTTTAAGGGATAAATATTTTACCTGGGACGCCTGGGCCAATTTTGCCAACGAAGGCGAAAAACCACAACTGAAAAAATACACTTATTTTCCGCTGGCTGAAGGCGTTACTTATCCTCTTGATGGGACAGAAATGAAAGTTAAGGCTTTTGAACTCAGCCATGGCAATCCTTATAAAAGTACTGCCTTTTTGATTAGTCATCAGGATAGTTATGCACTTTATTTAGGCGATACGGGAGCAGATGAAATAGAAAAATCAGATAAACTCGCTAAGCTGTGGCAAAGTATAGCGCCACTGATTAATGCAGGCCAGTTAAAGGCTATTTTTTTAGAGGTTTCTTTCCCTAACGAACAGCCCGATAAACAATTGTTCGGGCACCTTACACCAAAACTTTTTTTTAGCGAACTTTCGAAACTGGAGGCTTTAACGAATGAAAAAGCATTTAAAAAGGTTTCCTTCATTATCACTCACACTAAGCCTCCACAAAAAACCGCCGAAATGGTAAAAAAGCAATTGATTTCAGGAAAACCGAAAGATTTAAAGCTAATTTTCCCTGAACAAGGCAAGTACTTAACAATTAATTAATCTAAATAGAACATTAGCAGCATTAAGTCAGCGTATTTTTGTTGAAAATTGAGTGAAATATCATAATTTTATTACGATAAGGGTAACAACAAATTATAATTGCTTCATCACCAATAAAAAAACATGAACTAATGAAAAAATTGTTACTATTATTCTCATTTATGCTTGTGATAACCGTTTATGGTTTCGCACAAGGAGTTACCACTGCATCATTTATCGGTACAGTTAAAGATCAGAAAGGGGTTATCCCTGGCGCAACGGTTACCGCCATACACATTCCCTCAGGTACAAAATACTCCACCCTAACCAGGGCCGATGGCAGGTACAACCTGCCCAACGTACGTGTTGGCGGGCCATATACCATTAAAATTAGTTACGTTGGTTACAACGAACTGGTTAAAGAAAACCTGAACACCACTATTGGTGAAGATTTAAGGATTGACGCTTCGCTTACCGAAACCTCGCAAAACCTTGCCGATGTGGTGGTAAAAGGAACGCAGGATAAGGTAATCAACTCCTCACGTACCGGCGCAAGGGAAACCATTACCAGACAGCAGATCGATAATTTACCAACCATCAGCCGGTCATTATCCGATTTTACCAAATTAACGCCATCAGCAAACTCAACAACCGTTGGCGGTTTGAGTTTCGGCGGCAGAAGCGGTTCTTATAATAACCTAACGGTTGATGGTGCCCTGTTTAACAACTCGTTCGGATTATCGGGTAGTTTGGGTGGACAGGCGAATTCTCAACCGATCTCATTAGATGCAATAGAGCAGATCCAGGTGGATATTGCCCCTTACGATGTCCGCCAGGGATCTTTCACCGGAGCAGGTATCAATACCATTGTAAAATCCGGAACTAACGATTTTAAGGGATCGGCCTATTATTACACCAGGGGAACTGATTTAACAGGCTATTCTGCCGGGGTAACCAAAATACCTGTTGTTGATTTTAGCTATAATCAGCGTGGTTTAAATATCGGCGGACCAATTATTAAGGACAAATTATTTTTCTTTGTTTCGGGTGAACAGGAAAGGATCAGTACACCTGCAACATCGTTCGTAGCATCAAGGCCAGGCTTATCAGGAGCAAACGTTTCGACAGCAGATGCTGCAACATTGGATAAGTTATCGAACTATTTAATGAGCAAGTACAATTATGCAACCGGTCCTTACGAAAATTATCCTTACAAAACACAGAGTGATAAAATCACGGCAAAAATAGATTGGAACATCAATGCAAACAACACCTTAAGTGCAAAATATTTCTATCTGAAATCGAACAGACAGGTTGTTGCCAGTGGCTCGGGCATTCCGGCAGGCTTAAATGGTAGCCGCTCACCTTCATCAACCTCTATGCCTTACCTCGGTTCGAGTTATACCATTAACAATAATTTTAACATTGCCATTGTGGAGTTAAACACGAGGATCGGAAATAACATGTCGAACAAATTAACAGCTGGTTATTCAGCCTTGAGAGATTTCCGCGCTTCGAACGGTGCTGAATTGCCAATGGTTGATATCGGTAACGGAAACGGTGGGATTTTAACCAGTTTTGGTTACGAGGTATTCACCGCTAACAACCTGTTAAACTCCGACATTTATCAGTTTTCTGACGATTTCTCGATTTATGCCGGTAAACACGAAATTACCATCGGTACCAGCAACCAGTTAAACAAATTCCTGAATGGTTTTGCCCCAAATTATAATGGTCTGTATTATTTTAAAACCGCTGATGATTTTATCAATAACCAGCCCGCGGTAAGTTATTCATACCGTAACTCGGCGTTGGCTGATGGATCATTTCCATTCGCAAAAATGTCGTCGTATAATTTAAGTTTATATGCACAGGATAAATACCAGGTGAGTGATAATTTCAAATTAACCTATGGTATCCGTGCCGATTATACCTATTTCCCTACCAAACTGGATCCAAACCCAAATCTGGCAGCATTAACCTTCCAAAATGGTTTGCAGGTAGACATTTCTAAATTCCCGAACAAAAAATTATTGTTCTCACCGCGCGTAGGTTTCAATTATGATGTTTTTGGCGATAAAACCACACAGTTACGTGGCGGAACCGGAATTTTCACCGGTCAGGTACCTTATGTTTGGATCTCTAACCAGGCCTCTAACACCGGAACATTATTCAGCTCAAGCACTGTTTCAACCGCTGGAGATCCACGTTTGATTTTTAATCCGAACGTAAATGCCAACCGCCCTGCACCTGGTACCGCAGCTGCCAATACTTCTTATGAGGTAGATGCGGCATCAAAAGATTTTAAATACCCTCAGATCTGGAGAACGAATGTTGCGGTTGACCAAAAATTACCAATGGGCATTATTGCCACTTTAGAAGCATCGTATACTAAAGATATCAATGCAGTTAATTTTTCTAATGCAGCATTGCCAAGCAATTCAACAGGCTTAATAACCCTTCCCGGTATTGAAGGACAGCAGCGTTATACCGTAAAATCTACACAAATAGGTACTACGGCAGCAAATCCGTCGATTTCGCCATTCATTTACATGCAGAATACCAAAAAAGGTTATTCATACTTCATTACCGGTCAGTTGCAAAAATCTTTTTTCAATGGTTTTAATGCCAGTGTAGCCTATACCTACAGTCAATCGAAATCTGTAAACGACGGTGGTTCTACTGCAAGTTCAATATGGTCGCAAAGGGCAATTGCCGGCGATGCAAATTCGGATGTTCTGGCCAATACCAATTTTATTCAGCCAAACAGGGTTATTGCTTCCTTAAGTTATAAAAAAGAGTATTTTAAACATGCAGCTACTACAGTTGGTTTAATCTTCGAATCGGCCAATAATGGTGCATTCAGTTATGTTTCATCTGGCGATATCAATAACGATGGCGGTGCGAACGATTTGGTTTACATCCCACAAAGCAAAGGCGATATTATTTTGGTTCCTGATTTTGTTGGCGATACCCGCACCCAGGATCAGATCTGGAACCAGTTGAACACCTATATTACTCAGGATAGCTACCTCAGCAAACACCGGGGTGAATTTGCAAAAAGAAACGGCGCCATCATGTCGTACTTTAAAAGGGCAGATTTACACATTGCACAGGATTTCTTTGTTGGTCCGAAAGGAAAAAGAAATACGCTTCAGTTTACGCTGGATATCATTAACCTTGGCAACTTGTTAAACAGCGATTGGGGCTTATATCAAACGCCAAATATCCCGTTATCAACTTATAATACCGCTGTATTATTGGCCTACAAAGGTTTAGACGCTATTACAGGGAAACCTACTTATTCATTCCCATATCAGGATAAGGCCAATTTAACGCCATACACCACAACATATAAAAATATTACCGATCAGATTTCGCGTTGGCAGGCTCAATTTGGTGTGCGTTACATTTTTAATTAATTCATAATCCATATTCTTTCACAATAGAAGCTCTATAACAGGAGCTTTTATTGTTTTCAGTTAAAATCCAATAAACAATTTACATCAATTATTAAAAAGCATAGCTCGGTATTAAAAAATTGTTGATATTTTTGAGGTCATGAAATACAAGCGCATCCTACTTAAGCTTAGCGGAGAATCGCTAATGGGCGACAAACAATACGGTATTGATAATGATCGTGTTAAGCAATATGCAGAAGATATCAAAGCAGTGCACGATAAAGGTTTAGAAATTGCCATCGTAATTGGAGGAGGAAATATTTTTAGAGGCTTAAGCGCCGAAAAAAGTGGGATGGACAGGGCTCAGGCTGACTACATGGGCATGTTGGCAACCGTGATCAACTCTATGGCTTTACAAGATGCCTTAGAGAAAGTGGGTATTAAAACCCGTTTGCTTACTGCTATTAAAATGGAACAAATCTGTGAGCCGTTTATCCGCAGAAGGGCTGTTCGCCACTTAGAAAAAGGCCGCGTGGTTATTTTTGGCGCCGGTACCGGAAATCCATATTTCACCACCGATTCTGCAGCAGCTTTACGTGCAATTGAAATTAAAGCCGATGTAGTTTTAAAAGGAACACGTGTTGACGGAATTTATACCGCAGACCCTGAAAAAGATCCTTTAGCAACAAAATACGGAGAAATTTCATTCAGAGAAGTTTATGATAAAGGCCTTAATGTAATGGATATGACGGCTTTTACCCTTTGCGAAGAAAACCAACTCCCGATTATTGTGTTTGATATGAACAAACACGGTAATTTCATGAAAATCGCCAGCGGCGAGGCAATTGGAACCCTGGTAAAGTAAGGATTTAAAAAAAATATTATTTTTGTAGAAATACACACGATTATGAACGACCTCATACAATTACAATTAATGGATGCTCAATCTGCAATGGATAGAGCAATCGATCATTGTGAAGCTGAATTAACTAAAATCAGAGCTGGTAAAGCATCAGCTGGAATGTTGGATGGTATTTTTGTTGATTATTATGGTGCCTCAACAGCATTATCACAAGTATCAAGCATTAATACACCTGATGCGAGAACAATTGTGATCCAACCTTGGGAAAAATCACTTTTAACGGTAATCGAAAAAGCCATCCAGGTAGCCAATATTGGCATCAATCCTCAAAATGACGGTATTGTGATCCGTTTAGTGGTACCTCCTTTAACTGAAGAACGCAGGAAAGACCTGGTTAAAAAAGTAAAAGAAGAAGCCGAAAGAGGCCGTATTACCGTTCGTAACATCCGTAAAGATGCCAATACCAAAATTCAAAAATTAAAAGGTGAAGGCGTTTCTGATGATGAAATTAAAACAGGCGAAGGTGAAGTACAGAAATTAACTGATGCTTATATCATTAAGGTTGATAAACACGCAGAAGCGAAAGAAAAAGATGTAATGACCGTTTAATCTGTATCAAACAGCATTAGAAAGGGAATGGATTTTAAATCTATTCCCTTTTTTATTCTATTTTTTTGAGCTCGATGCCCTTACATTTAATACTGTTGGAAGAGATACCTGTGCATTTTCAACATTTCTACCGGCTTTTTTAAGCTTGTTCAATAAAATTTTCATGATGTTTTCTGCAATGGCTTCAAGCGGTTGTGCAATCGCAGTAACTGGTGGATCGCAGAACTCCAGGATCTCGAAATCATCAAAAGATACCACAGCGAGGTCTTTATGGATATGGATACCCTCTTTTCTGAAAGTTCTTAAACCATCCAAACAAATGTAGTTGGCCGCAAAAATTACGGCATCCAGCTGTTTTTCCTTTTTAAAGAACTTTGTCATCTCTTTGATCGATTCAGCAGAACTAACGTAGCTGATCTTTTTCACAATAGCAGGTAGCTTATGCTTTTCTACAGCAGTTTCGTAACCCGATAAACGATCAACCATTTGCTGCTGAAAGGTATCTATCGTTACAAAGCCAATATTTTTATAACCATTGTTAATCAGGTGTTCGGTGGCTTCGAAAGTACTGCTTTTGTTATCAATAATTACATAATCGGTTTTAACATCCTGCACATATCGGTCGAATAAAACCACTGGCGCATCTGTTTGGATCAGTTTTTTAACTTCTTCCTCCAAACCTTCGGGCAGTGCCATAATGTAACCATCAACATGCCTGTCTTTAAAAATCTGCAATAGTTCTATGGCTTTTCCGGTATCGTTACGGGTACTGCTAAAAAGAATTTTATAACCCAAACTAGAGGCAATTTCATCAATTCGGCGTGCGATGCCTGCGAAAAAAGGTTCTGAGATATCATCAACCAGGAAACCGATAATTTTTGTTTTTCCCGTTCGTAAACTCGTGGCAAGGGCATTAGGCTGGTAGTTTAATTCGGCAACCAGATCCAAAACCTTTTTGGTAAGCGATTCGCTGATGTTCTTCTCTCTCGCTTTTCCATTAATTACGAACGATACGGTTGTAATGGAAATATTTAATTGTTTGGCGATATCTTTTATGGATACTCGTTTTTTCATTACAGGCATTACACAGTTAGAATAAATTGAACTGGTAATATAGGAATATATCTACAAAAATGTAATCGATAATGAAAAACTAAAGTTTATCAGCAAAATATTAATGAATTTAAAAATACTTAAATGCCATTTTTCGCTTCATTTTGTTTTTTCATTTCTTCTAATAATGCTTTAGAATACCTTGCATTCTCATCTAGCAGATTATATATTGCCTGTATGCCTTTTGTTTGTTCTTGTTGATTCTGAATTATTATTTCAACTTTCCAATACCATAATACTAACTGTCTCAATGCAAGAAACACCAAAATGGCTATTCCGATCCCAATAAGAGCTCCGAATAAACTTCCATAATTTACTGATTCAGATTGTGCAAAAGATACAAAAGGGCAAAACCCCAATAGAACAATGAGAGACATTAACTTTTTCATTTCGATTTATTTAGATTATTAACTTAAGTTATTAAGTACAATTTAGATAAATATTATATGTTTTAAAAAAGATTAGCACTGAACTTACGTTCATATTGAGAATAATGAAAATAAACTTGCCTTAAAAAGAAAAAGAGCAACCTATCCAGGATTGCTCAATTAACTAACTTATTATTCATAAAAAATGCTGTTGGGGAAGGAGTCGAACCTTCAAGGGGTAGTTAGCTACAGTTCAAAAAATTAATTTGTGGTCAACCCAATAAACTGCGTTTGTCCCATTATTCCCCACCACCGAGACAAGGAGGCGTGTCTGCCAATTTCACCACCCAACAATTTTAGTCAAGAGTCCATAGTCTTCAGTCGTAAGTCTACTAAAGACTATGGACTCTTGACTTAGGACTAAAGCCGCTGTAGGGGAAGGAATCGAACCTTCAAGGAGTGGTTAGTACCGTTACCGATATATTCCCATTATTCTCCGCCACCGAGACAAGGAGGTGTGTCTGCCTGTTTCACCACCCTACATTATGTTAAACAATTTTGAAAGAACGTTTCCTTTTTGTTAATTGCTTGATACAAATGTAAAAGAACATCCAATACCTTGCAAATATTTTAAACATTTAATTTTATTTTTATAATATTGATAAATATTTGTAAATTCGCTTATCATAATTCAAAAATATGCTTAAAAAAGACAATTCCAATTTAGAAATTGACAACCTCGACATCGATATATTAAAGCAATTGATGCAGGATGCCACTAAACCTTACACAGAAATCGCTAAAGATCTGATTGTTTCGGGCGGAACGATACACGTTAGGATGAAGAAACTACAGGAAATGGGCATTATAAAAGGCTCTCACTTAATTATCGATCCACAAAAAGCCGGTTACGATATCTGCGCATTTTTGGGTATCTATCTCGAAAAAGGAATCCAATATAAAGATGCAGTGGCCCAGTTGAGCAAAATTAAGGAAGTGGTAGAGCTCCATTACACTACCGGTGCCTATAGTATGTTTGCAAAAATTATCTGCAGGGATACCAACCATTTACGCCACGTTTTAAATGAAGAAATCCAGGCGGTAAACGGTATCCAGCGTACAGAGACATTGATCTCGTTAGAAGAGAGTATTAAGCGGCAGATTGAGTTAGGATAAAGAAGAAAGACTAAAGGAAAAACGCTAAAGCCAATTTGGCTAATTATTATTTATCAAAATCTGAACTTAAATGATCTTATATGTCTTATATGGTAAAAACCTTTAGGAATTTTAGTGATTTTATTTGAAAATGAAAATTCAGTAGGATTTCGGGAACAGCAGTCCCGTTATCCGCTATAGTCCTGATGAAAAATCAGGAGCTGCCGCTACTACCGGGTTTATAAACAAAGACTTGTGCAGATAAGCACCCAATCTATAATAGCTACACTTACCGGGCCACCTAGACCCGATTGGAGTGAGCATCCCGACATTTCAGTCGGGATAAAACGGAAAGCGGGAGGAAACTTAAATAATTGCACCTGACCTGCTCTTCTAATCATGATAATATTTTAACAAGGCTTTCGACTACGCTCAAGGTTACAAACGCTTTAAATGAATCATTTTTGAGGGTCAGCAATTAACATGCATCTACGATACAAAACTTTTTATTGCATTAAGATTTCAAACCAAGGAGGGAATGACGATAACTTAGAAAATAATCTCCGAAAAAAATACTGTCTTATTTCAACAACTGATAAGCAACCAATGCGGCGATATAGGCCATGGCTGTCATGTAAGCCAATTGAATTACCGGCCATTTCCAACCTTTGGTTTCTCGGTAAACAATAGCTACGGTACTCATGCACTGCATGGCAAAAGCATAAAAAAGCATCAGCGAAATGCCAGTTGCGAAAGTATAAACCGGCAAACCTGTACGGCTGTTCTTAGAGGCCGACATACGCTCCCTGATCGTGCTTGTATCCTCATCACCTCCATCAACACTGTAAATGGTAGCCATGGTACCTACAAAGGCTTCACGGGCCGCAAAAGATGTAATTAAACCAATCCCGATTTTCCAATCGTAACCCAACGGACGGATAGCAGGTTCAATCGCATGACCAAGAATCCCCACATAAGAGTTTTCCAGTTTCTCGGTAGCCACCAAAGTTTTAATGTGATCGGTATTTTTTGTTGTATCGGCCAACGCTGTTTCGTACTTTTTATCGATACCTTCAAAACGGTTCCCTGGTCCGAAAGAGGCCATTACCCAAAGGATAACAGAAATGGCAATAATTACCTTACCTGCTTCAAAAACAAAGGTTTTTGATTTCTCATACATAGTATAGAAAACGTTTTTCCACCTGGGCATGCGGTAAACCGGTAATTCCATGATGAAATACGACCTTTCTTTGGTTTTGATGATGAATTTCATCACCCAGGCCACCAATACCGCAGCAATAATTCCAACCAGGTACATCACCATCAAGGCTAAGCCCTGTAAATTAAAAACCCCCAGAACTGTTTGCGAAGGGATAATTAAAGAAATGATCAGGATATAAACGGGAAGTCTTGCCGAACAGCTTACCAATGGCGTAACCATGATGGTAATCATCCTGTCTTTCCAGTTTTCTATATTTCTGGCTGCCATAATAGAAGGTACAGCACAGGCTAAACCACCGATCATAGGTACCACCGATTTTCCATTAAGGCCAACCTTGCTCATGATTTTATCCATCATAAAGGTAACACGGGCCATATAACCAGTATCTTCTAAAATGGATATAAAAGCAAAAAGAATGGCAATTTGCGGAATAAATACAAAAATACCGCCTAAACCTGCAATCACACCATCTAACACAAGATCTGTTAGCATACCGGCAGGCAGGTATTCGTGTCCTATGCTGGTGATGAAACCAAATCCGCTTTCAATCAGATCCATAGGATAAGATGACCAGGCAAAAATGGCATTGAAAATAACAAATAAGATTAACAGGAATATGGCGAATCCCCATATTTTATGGGTAAGTATTCCATCTAATTTATCGCTAAAAGAAAATTTCTTTTCGGTGCCTTTATCTACTACTACACCAGATAATATGCTGCTAAGGTGTTTGTAACGTGCAATCGTTTCTGCCGCCTGAATTTTAGAAGACTCGAAATGGTGTGATTGCTCTATCTTCTCAATTTCTTCCTGCTCTTTTTCGGTAAAAAAAGTAAGGTATTCGTGCTGGTGCAATACCTGCAATGCATAATAATCATTATCAGAATTCAGTTTTGATTTGATGGCATTAATGGCATCGGGTGCCAGAAAATTTACATCAACATCCTGAAACTGGGTGGCAATTTTATTGGTATTGGCAATGGCCTGTTTTAATTTATCGATTCCGATATTATTTCTCGCTGAAATGGAAACCACCTGGATGCCCAGCTTTTCTGCAAGTTTATCAAGATCAATTTCGATACCCTGCTTGGTAGAAAGATCGATCATGTTCAAAGCCAAAATCATCGGGATACCCAAATCGGCCACCTGCGAATACAAAAGCATATTTCGCTTTAGATTAGAGGCATCAGCTATCAATACGATTACATCGGGATGGCTATTGTTGTTTTTATCGGCAAGCACCTGAAAAACGATGCTTTCGTCGGAACTTTTTGGATATAAGCTATAGGTTCCGGGTAAATCGATAATCTCGGCATCCTTGTCGCCTGTAAGTTTCGTAAAACCAGTCTTCTTATCGACAGTGATACCTGGAAAGTTTCCTATTTTCTGATTTAACCCTGTTAAACGGTTAAATAAAGTAGATTTACCTGTATTGGGATTACCAACTAACGCAACTTTAATATCCAAACCCAGCTTATTTATTGTATAATGATCACATCGGCTTCACTTTTACGCAAGCAAAGCTGATAACCAGCAACACGGATCGCCATTGGGTCGCCCAGTGGAGCAAAACGCTCAACTTCTACCACCTCGCCCGGCAAACAGCCCATCTCCATTAACTTTACAGACATATCTAAATCTGTAAATGCTACAATTGTTCCTTTTTCTCCAATTTTTAGGTGCGACAGCTTCATGTGCTAAATTTGGCGCAAGTTACCCTTTCTTTAGATTTATTCCAAATAAGAAATCCGATATGGTGGCATAAATTAAACAGCTTTACGCTTAAATGATTTAGTTACGCTGTCTGCCTCCGCCAAAGCCTCCACCACCGTTGCCACCACGGCTTCTACCACCTTCCTCGCCACCCCTGATTCTATTTTTACCGCCCATGCGGTTTAAGGAATAGGTAAACGAAAACATAAAATAACGCTGCAATACGTTATAACTTACATCCTGGATGGTGTTGTTATTGGCGGTACGGCTAACCCCCTGGTTTTCGTTCAGCAAATCGTTTACCGCCGCTTTAAAGGTTCCCCTGTTTTTGAAAAACTGCTTGCTGATGTAAGAATTAACCAGTGTGAAATGGGTATCGAAAGCCTCGCCCCTACCAGTATTCTGGTTATAATCGGCATCAATAGCCCATCGGATATCGCCAGGAAATAAATAGCTTACACTGATATTTGGACTAAAAGTATAAAAACGGGTATTGGAATTTGGCTGCACAGAATAGGTGGCGCGGTTAATGGAACCATTTACACCTGCGGTTAAATCGAGTTTATCTAAATTGGAAACCAGACGATACCCATTGGTAATAGACCAGCTGTTGGTGATATTTTTTAAGGAATTGGTAAAGTTTACATCGCGGTCGTAATTTCCGCTCACATTGATATGGAAATTTAATTTGTTCTCTGCCATAATCGGCAAACTTAAAGAAGAGGAAACGGATCCTGAATAAACACCGCTAACATTAACCGGTGTAACGGCCAGTTTACCCTGATCGGGACCGTTTTGGATTAAACTGGTGCTATTGGCAATGCGGTTAGAAGTTTGGGTAAGGTTTAAATTCACAAAAAGCGACCTGTTTTTTCCCACGGTAAAAGTATTGTAAGCCACACGGAGCGTATTGTTAAACTCTGGTTTCAGGTCGGGGTTACCTACGGGGATACTTTGCGTATTGGTATTGTTCCGGATTGGCTGTAATTGCTGAATGCTTGGCTGATTGGTACTTCCCCTATAGTTAAAAACCAAACGTTTACTATTACTAAAATTATACCTGAACATGGCCGAAGGGGTGTAATTGAATACATTCTGTTTGAGTACATATCCACCGCTGAGGTTGTTATTGGTCCTATCGGTATTTTGAACAGCCATCCCAACGTTCCAATTGTATTTTTTAGCCATTTTATTAAAGCTAAAACCTGCAGAATTGGTTAAAATAGTGTTTTCGTAAGCGTTACTAAAGGTTGTGTCCAATAAATCGTATTTCAAGGTAAGCGGATTAAAATTATAGGTAAACCGATCGGATGTATTGTGGTTATAGCCATTTTGATAATTAAACTCGAGACTTAAGGTTTTATCCAATGGTTCAGTATATACCAGGCGGCTATTCTGATTGATCGACTCACTTTCCTGATCGTTAAACTGATCCGTAGTTTTTTGGGTGATAACGCCGTTTTCAACCCTGGTTTCGGGATTGGTATTGTAGTTATCCGCGTCGTTATTATTGATACTTGTGCTAAAATTTAATGATAAGGTTCTACCCCTGCGCATAAACTTCTTCCGCAGCAAAATATTATTGCTAATGGATGGTGCGGTATTGTGGTTCCTGAGCGATTGCGTACCATCGATCATATAGGTTTTATAATCGCGGGTATATGAGCTATTGTTTAAACTCTCGTTATCGGTATAACTTAAATTTGGCTGTACTTTAAGTGAGGTAAGCGAATCAATTTTGGTATCGATCATAAAGTTTAAACGGTGGTTTAAACGGTCTGAATTGTTGGTCTGGTTATTATTAAAAACCGTTGTTACATCGCCTAACAGGTTTTGGGTTACGCTGTTCCTGAGGATCAGGTTATCAGATTTATTGACAAAATAACTCAAACTCACTTCTGTCTGATCAGCATATAGATCCGAAAAATTAAATCCGCCGGCTTTGGTATCGGTAATTCCGCCGCGGCCACCGTTGCTCCCACCGTTTCCGCCACCCAAACCACCTCCAAAATTCTGTTTGTTTACGTTATTAAACTGTGCAATTACACTTAAACGTTTATCCTGGTTAAAATGGTTGATGTTTGCATTTACATCGTAACGGTCATCAGAGCCATAACCTCCGCTGCTGTTTCCGAAGTAACCGTTTTTTTTGTCTTTTCTGGTGGTAATGTTAATGATTTTGGTCCGCGAACCATCATCAATCCCTGTAAACTGTGCCTGATCGGAAAGCTCATCAATAATCTGGATTTTATCGATCATATCGGCAGGGAGGTTTTTCGTGGCCAATAAAGGGTCGTTGCCGAAAAACTCTTTACCATCAACCTTTACTTTAGTAATGGTTTCGCCCTGGGCTTTAACCGTACCTGCTTTATCCACCTCTACCCCAGGCAGTTTTTTTAATAAATCTTCTACCACGGCATTTTCCACCACCTTGAAAGAACTGGCGTTAAACTCGAGTGTATCTTTTTTTACCACAATCGGCGGAACTTCGGCTTTAATATCAACCGTTTGAAGATCGATTGCACCACCTTCCAAAATAATATCGCCTATGGCTACATCTGGTTTATCGGTAGTAATGATAAAATCTTTTGTGGTGTTTTTTAATCCTAAAAATGCGGCATATAACCTGTAATTACCAGGTTTTAGGTTTTTGAAAACAAATTTTCCATCTTCTGTTGTACTTACGGCACCAACCATGCTCGAATCGCTCAGGTTTTTTACAGCAAGTGAGGCATAATCAATTGGTTTTTTATCTTTTGACTGGATTACCCTGCCACTAACCGAACCGGTTTTCTGGGCGTAAACATAAAATGATGATAAAATAAGAAAAAGCGTAAAAATTTGTTTCATTCGGTTAGTTTGATTGTTGAAATAAAGACTACCGGCTGTTATAAAGGTTTATTTTTACTTTGGTAACATTTGAAATACATACATCGATCAATCGTCATTTCGATCCGATAGCTATCGGATGAAGCGCAGCAAAATGGAGAAATCTACCTCGTATAAAATTAAAAATCTCATAACCTCAGTTCGATCAATAAAGAGCACTCCAGCGTTTTTCTTTCCGCTCCTATGCCGTGGCGCAGATAAAATATAGTTGTAAAACAGAAAAGTCCCGGTTAAACCGGGACTTTTTATATTATATGATGGTTGGTGGGCCAACCATTGGAAATTACATCCTCGGACGGCCACCACCTCCGCCACCTCCGCGTTGGCCTGGCATCTGCATATCGCCACTCATGTTTCTTCCGCCGATACGCGTTAAAGAGTAAGTGAACGAGAACATATAATAACGTCTTAATACATTATAGTTTAAATCAGTAATTGATGTACCTGTAGCTGTTCTGCTTACACCCGTGTTCTGGTTCAATGCATCATTTACTGAAAACTTGAACGTTCCCCTGTTTTTAAAGAACTGACGGCTGATATAAGGATTAAGAATGGTGTATTCCTGATTGTATAAATCGCCTCCACCAAAGTTTCTGAAATAATCAATATCAATAGCTAACCTGATGTTGGCTGGCAATACATAACTTACATCAAAACTTGGGTTAATGGTGTAAAACTGCGTATTTGCCGATTGCTGAGCTGAAAATGTTGAATTGGTATAACTACCGGTTATTCCACCCGTTAAGTCAAATTTATCAACATTGGTAACCAACTTGTAGCCATTTGAAATGGTGTAGCTATTTGTAATATTTTTAACTGATGTTGTGCCTCCCTGAGGAATAATGTAATTCACATTTCTATTGTAAGCACCGTTTCCTGAAATATTTAAGGTTAACTTACGTTCTGCCATTAAAGGTAAAGACCATGTTGCATTGGCGTTACCTGCATAAACACCATCAACATTTACATAACTCACCTGTTGAATACCGTTAGGCAACTGGGCAACACTGTTACCAATGCTGTTAAAGGTTTGGGTTAAGTTTAAACCTGCAAAGAAAAACCTGCCGTTTTCAATATTGAAGTTATTAAAATTAATCCTCAATTGGTTATTGAATGAAGGTTTTAACGCCGGGTTACCTACATAAATGGTCTGCGAATTGGTATTATCCGGAATCGGCTGAATCTGATCGATACTTGGCTGAGTAGTAGAACCACGGTAGTTAATAAACAAACGTTTACGGTTACTAAAGTTATACCTGAATTGCGCCGAAGGCGTGATATTAATAAAGTTTTGTGTGCGCTTTAATCCAGTGGTTAAATTGGTATTTACCCTGTTGGTTTGCTGTGCAGCTACTCCAATATTCCAATTGTATTTTTTCTCCGTTGTAGTTAAGCTTACACCTGCAGCATTGGTTAAGGTACGGTTGTTATAGATATTTGAAAAGGTGTTATCAACGATATCAAACTGCAGCGTTGATGGATTGTAATTAAAAACATCCCTTTGCGAATCGCTATTTGAATAACCATTCTGATAGTTAAACTCTACACTTAAGGTTTTGTTTAAAGGCTCTGTATAAACTACCCTCGTGGTGTTACTTATGGCACGACTGTTGGTATTATTTAATTGATTGGTAATGGTGTCCCTTTTAGCTGTTCCTGCAGTAATTGTCTCTTTCCTATAGTTCAGATTTGTTCCATCGTTATCGTTTATATTTGTGTTTACATTTAATGATAACGTACGGCCTCTGCGTTTAAAGCTTTTACGGATTAATAAATTATTGCTAATGGTAGGTGTTGCAGCAGTTGTATTGTTACGCTGTGTACCAACGGTTGAACCATCAGTAAGTGTTCTTGTATATTCATTCAAATTGTTTCCATCTGTTTCGGTATAGGACAGGTTTGGTTGTATTTTAATAGATAACGATGGGTTTATCTTAGTATCAACCATAAAGTTAAAACGGTGGTTAATTCGGTCGGTAGTATTATCTATAGCTTCAGCAATGTTATTTGTTCCTCCGGTAAGGTTCTGGATATTCGAATTCTGGATACTTTCCGAAGTTGCTTTATTAAAGAAATAACTGGCCTGAAACTGGGTACCATCTTTATAGGTATCGGCAAAGTTTAAACCCGCGGCGTTGGTATTAGTGATACCGCCGCTACCGCCAGAGCTACTTCCTCCACCGCCGCCGCCAAAACCACCACGGCCGCCGCCGCCTCCACCGCCAAAACCGTTACCTACACCACCACCCTGGCCAAAATTCTGTTTGTTTACGTTATTAAACTGACCAATAAAACTGATCTGCCTGTCATCATCAAACTTATTTACATTCAAACTGGCGTCATAACGGTCGTTAGAACCATAACCTGCGGTACTGTTTCCGAAATAGCCATGTTTCATGCCATTTTTAGTGGTGATGTTCAGGATTTTATTTCTTGTTCCATCATCAATACCGGTAAACTGTGCCTGCTCAGAGAGCTCGTCAATTACCTGGATTTTATCTACCATATCGGCAGGAAGGTTTTTAGTCGCCAATAATGGGTCATTACCAAAAAATTCTTTACCATCTACCTTTACCTTGGTAATGGTTTCGCCCTGGGCTTTAATGCTGCCATCTTTTGCTACTTCTACACCTGGTACTTTTTTCAAAAGATCTTCAACCACGGCATTTTCGCGTACCTTGATTGATTTGGCATCAAATTCCAAAGTATCTTTCTTTACTACAATGGGGATGGTTGCGGTAACGTTAACGGTATTTAAATCCACACCATCATCACTCATGGCAATATCACCGGCATTAACAGCAGCTTTAGCTACCTCAACATCTTTGGTTGCGGTTTTCAAACCTAAAAAGGCAGAATAAATACGGTATTTACCTGGGGCTATAGCTTTAAAGCTGAAAGTACCATCGGGATTGGTTTGGCCTGAAGCCACAACGCTTGAATCTTTTAAACTCTTAACTGCTATAGTAGCAAAGTCAACCGGTTTTCTATCTTTAGCATTAATTACTTTACCGCTGATAGAACCAGTATTTTGGGCCTGAGCGATATAACCACAAAATAGGAGCACCACAAATATTGCCCTCTGAACGTTTCTTTTCATCAAAAAATTAGATATTATTATATAAAACTAAGCTATCAGACTATAGAAAAGCCGAAAGGTTTGTTAAGGTGTGTTAAAAGCTTGGTAACATTTTAAATACAGCCTGTTGGCAGGCCTCCAAACTTTGAAAGAAATAAGGAAAAGGGATGTTATTTCCCTGGTGAAGGATAACTTTTGTAGTACACTTTTGGACAGTGACAGTCTTTTTTAAAGATACTGCATCCGCTTAAACTAATGGCCACAACTACACAAATGATGCTAATTTTCTTTTTCATTGATATAATTTTATTTTCCATTGCAATGATGCTATTCCGAATACATTAATTGTTTTTGGTAAGCGGCGTATTCGTCATGGTTTCATCGAAATTTAATTTGTGGAGCAGAACATAGCTAAAAACAGCCATACATGCGCCTAACATGTCGCAACCAAAATCCCACCACTCTGCTGAGCGATAGGTAAAAACCTTCCATTGTAGTAACTCTATTCCGCCGCCGATTATTGCGTTGATGAGCAAAATTTTAAAAATGGTTAATGTTCTGAAAGCGTAGTTATGCTGATATTTTATCTTGCCAAAGAAGAGCAGGACAGATAAGACAAAGAAAAAACCCATGTGGGTCATTTTATCAAAGCCTTCAAAGAAAAAGCCACTTTTCCCGACAGAATCGGAAATGTGCATATTACAAAACACTAAAACAATGATGGTCCAAAGAACGGCCCATTTTTGATGTTTTAGTGTTTTGTACAAAATATGATGATTAAGCTCCTACCAGTTCCTGGTAAGCTTCAGCTGTTAATAAACCTTCTACTTCAGCTAAATCAGCTAAAGATACTTTAACCATCCAGCCTTGTCCGTAAGGATCAGAGTTTACCAATTCTGGATTGTCGTTTAATTCAGCGTTAACTTCCAATACGGTTCCGGTAACTGGCATATATAAATCAGAAACAGTTTTAACGGCTTCTACAGTACCAAAAACTTCTTCTTTTGCCACTTCGCTACCTACAGTGTTAATGTCAACATAAACAATATCACCTAATTCGCGCTGAGCGAAATCGGTAACACCGATAAAAGCTTCGTTACCTTCAACTCTAACCCACTCGTGGTCTTTAGTGTATTTTAATTCTGATGGAAAATTCATTTGTTCTAAATTAGTTTTTCAAAGTTAATCAGGATTTTTGAGATTTGCAGATGTTAATTCATTTTGCAGATTCAAAAAAGCAGTCATCACGCTATAATTTCTTCCTTTATTTATTAATTCAGCGTAAACCTTAAACTAAAACCGAAATTACTGAACGAAGTATTAAAAGTTTGCGAGGTGTAAGGCTTTGTAATGTTCGAATCGTAAAATAATTTGATATTAAACTTCTGGTTTAACACATAATCAACACTTGGTCTTAAACTGATGTTTTTTGCTCCTGATGAAACTTCTGCTTCGGTAATATCTGCGCGGTAAATAACCGTTTTGTTATCGCGTATGGCCACGTCCAGTTTAAAGTCCATGTTGTTGTCCATTTTCAGGCTTTTAAACCATCCAAATGGAAAACGGAATTTATTGGTACGGTAACCCAAACCTAAAACCATATTGTTTTCTGATAACTGTGCCAATTGACTGTTTGACAAACTCAAACCCAGTAACCTCGAACGGTTTAATTCGAAAGAGGCGGTCAGGTTATTTTTAAACCTGGTATCTACCCCAACCAATGGTGCAAAATATTCAGAAACGGTTACCTGCGCAAACTGATACTCCGGCAGGAAGTTATTGTTTACGTCCCTGCTGCTCGAAGCGCCGTTGGTTTCCTGATAGCGCAATAATGAATTAAAGCCATTGATATTATAGGCCGAACGGTAACCATGCCTGATATCAACAGATGAGAATTTATCGGCAATAAAAGGGATACTTGTTAAGCCACTATAAGTTAAATTCCAGTTTGGAAGCGGTATTTTAGGGAAGGCATTCATTTTTGAGTTACTCGCATCTTTCCCTGAATATGCCGCCATAAAAGCAGAAATAATTACATCCTGACTTTCTTTACTGTAACCATCTGCATAACCTCCACTAATACCTGATGAGTTAGGGTTTTGGGCACCTAACCTTCTCGAAATAATTATCCGGTTGGCCATAAACTGGTTAAACAGGCTCGAAACAGTACTTGAGTTTTTCTCTTTAAAAGCTGTACCGATAGCAATATACGAAATGCTGTAATCGCCGGTGGTAATGGCACTTAAATTTTCGAATGAGGATACACTGGCCACATACCTAAAATTGGTAGAGAAATTTCTGGTTTGCGCTTTATTTGCTTTTAAAGTAATCCGTAGATCTTTAAACGGCTCTATCTGTCCGGTAAGCTGAAAATCTTCGCGGAGTGTATTTACATATAACTGGTTTTGCAGGGTATCGGTAGTTAGCCATCCATTACCCAGCGCCATTTCGCGAATATCGCGCTGACTACCAAAAACAAAGCCTAAACCTGGTGCCCCGGTAGCTTTATCGAGACCAAAAAACTGCGTTGTTGGCATATAACCCGGCAAGAAGATACCTTTGGTTTGCACGTAACTGGCGTTAACATTTTTTAAACTCGTTAACAGGTTAATGAAAAACTTCTTTGCCTTACTGCCGTCCTGATCGTTGCCCGTGTTACGGATAAAACCAAACTTATTGTACAAGGTGGTTAGGTTTAGTGTTGGGTTTACCTGGATCGTTCTACTGTTCTGCACGGTATTACCCAAATTAATATTTGGATCGCGTAATGTAGAAAGTGGCTCGGTTTGCCAGTTAAAGTTGGTACCATAACGTGTTTTAACCGTAACCCAATTTAAACCCGGAATTTTATCGATCGGCAGGTTATAGGTTACATTTAAATTATGGTTATAATCGGTAGTACGGCCCAAACGCTTTAAATTCTGCCAAACAGTATCGCGTTTTAAACCCTCAACTCTTCCATCCGGTTCATCGATAATCGAATAGTTTGTGGCGTTAAAATCTAACTGTAACGAGCGGGTAAGGTTCCAGGCGATACCATAAACGCGGCTCATGGTAAAGTTCTTGTTAAAGGTGGTACCATAACCGTTTCGGTAAAGGCTAATGGTATTATTCGGGTCGTTATTCCTTAACGTATTTTCTGAATATAAGCGGTCTACATCAATCCTAAAATTAATGGCACTTGGAAAAATACTAAAGTTAAAATCCTTTAACAAAGCAAGCATATTCGATTTGATAATTTTTTCGAAAGGTGCTATGGTTTTCGCTTCTTTAGAATAACTGTATTGTAAAGATGCCCTATAGGTATTCTGGATACTGCTTTGGTTAATAAAATCGCGGTGATTATACTGGGTGTAAGCATAACTGGCTGCAAAGTTTTCAATATCCCAAAGGTGGACCGGTTTACTGGTGTTCACACGGTCTTTCCGCACATTGGTAAAGTTAATGCCCCTTCTAACCGTATAATCCTGTGCAAAATTTAAGATTGAATCTTTTTGCGCTTTGGTTGATTGGTCTAAAGCATTTTTCAGTTCGATATCCGGCGTTCTTGGATTGTATTGCGGGGTAGAAACCTGTTTTGAATAACTTACGAACATCGGGATTTTTACACCCGATTTTTGTGGCAGGAATTTACCTAATTCCATTGCCGAAGAAACATCCAGTAACACATTATCAGCACGGTTTCTTTCGCTCACTTTCGAATCGATAGAACCAAAACCAACAGTAGATTTACTGCCCGAAATATTTACATCGGCAAAATCTGCCAGTTTTAAGTTTAATCTTCCTGTTGCGGCCCAGCCACCTTTCTCATCAAATTCAGTTAATCTTAATTCGTTAAACCAAACCAAAGCACTTTTATCCTGACCGTCGTCGCGGATACCATCATCAGTGGCGGCACGTAATGGGTTTTTAATCCCTACCATGTAAACCCTCACCTTACTCATATCGGGCTGTCCTTTAACCACAATTGTTCTCGCCCCATCGGTATAGGTAAAAGGAACATTGGTTGGCCAGGGCTGCCCATTAGCCAATTTAGCCACATTACGGGCCAGCTTCGCATTCTGGAAAAGCGTTAAATCGATATCCATCCTATTGGCTTCCGGCCATATCGCGTCAGGATCGCTTGTTCCGGGATTAGTAACCTTTAAAGGCATTACATATTCGTAATAGTTATCCTGGTTATCGGTACCGATCCTTAAAAAGGCCGAAACATCGTTATCACTTAAAAGCTGGTTATTAACCGCCTCTGCGTGCACAAACATTTCCAGGTGTTTGTAAGACCTGAAATCGCTGTAGGCAGTTTTAAATGCTGCCCTGCCGTAACCATCTCTTAACGATTTAACGGTAACGGATAAAGATTGCTCATTTAGCCTGGTATCGCCACGGTAGTTACTGTAATCACGCTCTCGTAAAATACCTGGAGGCGTTACGTAAGGGATTGGCGAGCGTTTACCGTTTTCTTCGATATTTACAGTTGATACTTCAATGGTAGAATTATCTGGGGTTAAAGCGGGTAAAGATGGATCAACAATTACCTGAGCGGCAACGTTAGAGGCATTATATTCTCTCCATTCGCCACGGATCAACTGTAGTTTTGCAAAACGTAATACTGCTGTATCGGCGAAGTTGGTCATAAACATCCTGAAAAAACGGATCGATTTAAAATCCTGGATGCCGCCAACCTTGTCCTGATATTGACCAATCGGAATCCTGAACTGATACCAGGTAACAGCCTGTGTATTTCCGTTAGCCAATTTTACCTGCGAAGTTACTTTATCGGTAATGAAGTTCTGTCCAACATTTAGATCTCCGGGACGGATAGAAACTTTATATTGAAAGTATTCATCGCTTTGGGTCATGTTGTTATCGCGGTTGATATCCTCCCCGTCAGGTAAGGAAGTAGAAGCCGAATTTTCGAGACCTAGTTCAGCCTGCGATTGCTGAGAAGTTTTTGAGTTACCCTCTGTTCCGTTATATTTTTCGTAACGTTTAAGGATACCGGCATTGATCTGATCTAAAGCTGGTCCTCTGAAATAAGTGTAATTATCTGATGATGGATCGGCATCAAGTGCTGTAGCAGCAGTAGCATTTAACTGCCCTTTGATCTGAGTAATTGCCGCAGCAAATTTTATTTTTTCATCTGCATCCGATAGTCCGTCTAAACCCACATCCTGTGCACGGCGCGAATCGGGATTGTTATCAAAAGCCTGTACTACTGGTTGTAATCGTGGTACGCGGCCCCAAACGGTTTCTTCGTATTTACTTGGATCGTTTGAAGCTGGTAAACCATTTTCCAATGATTTTCTTCCATCTTTAAGGATATCTTCGGAGATATTACCTAAATTGAAATACATATCACCACCGGCAGAATTTGGTTTGTAGATAAATGGATCCATTACCCAAAGCTCGATAAAGCCCACATTTAAGGCTTCGAAATCGTTGGTTTCGATTTTCCGCTGAAAACCGCCCCAGTTATTTCTAGGCTGTAATAAAGATCCGTCAGGTCTAAAATCGGTAGTACGGAAGTTGTATGGTCCCCTAACAGTTGGGTAGTAGGCAACATCAAGGGTGGTAATGTTTAAGGCCTGCCCCGTTGCTGTTTCTTTAAAAGGAAAAACTTCCTGCTCAATTACTTCCCTTACATAATGGTTGGAAAGTTCGTTCCGGTTGTTTCGGATATTGGCCGGAGTAGTAGATGCAGCTGAATTATAAAAAGTAGGATCGATGTTATAAAAGGCTATCCTTGCACGGTTGTAGCCATAAGATAAATCATTGGATTTGTTCGATTCGCTGAAAAGTTGCGGCGTGCCCGACAGCTGCCAGGCGATAGCGCTCTTTAAATCGATCACTGATCTTGATGCCTCGAAATCATCTAAATAACTTACCCCGTTTTTACTTCCGGCAAAATTTAGTGCCCTTGGGTGACCGGGAATCAGTTGTGCAAACTCTCCATAAAAAGTTACGCTTGATGGCGCTTTGGTTGAAATGAACGGAAGTTTATCAACCAGTTTCGTTAAAAACCTTGATGGTGAACTATAATTGATATCTGCTCCCCAGATGGTATTCGAAATGGGTTCTTCACCGATATTCACCTTTTGGGTGAGTGGTTTTTCGGTAAGGTTCATGATGGTACCCCCCAGGTTTAGCTTATTGTTTACACGATAATCTAAACGGGTTCCGAAAAGTGAACGTTGCTGCAGTCCAAAAAGTTCGTTATTCTCGGTGGTAATCCGAATCGGCTGACCAGAAATTAAAAGGGCCTGGTTGATGATACTTACACGGCCACCCTGATAATCGACGGTAAAATCTACTCCCTCAGTTAATGGCATGGTGCCGGCGAAAACCTTTACTGATCCTTCAGGAACATTAATGGCATTTAAGCTAAATTCAGAAGAAATATCTGATTGGTAATTTACTTTAATTACATACCTGTTCTGGTTCTGGAACAGTTGTTTGGCAATGGTCTGTGTCGAATCGTAAAGTGCGGTAAAGGCATATTTATTAATCAGGTTCTGTTCGCTTGGTAAAAACCTTGCAGCCAAATCTTTACCAAAAGGTTCAATCACCGGAAAGATAATCCTTCCATTTGCAGGATCAATGGTGATATAACCTGAATTGGTATTGGTAATCAGTGAAGTTTGTCCGTTACTGCCTGTACCGAATAAACTGGCCTGGTTAGCATTGCTTGCTGTAGAATAAGAACCAAATGCATTATTGGCAGCCACAAAATCGAATACTCCATCCGGCCTGCGTTCATTTTGCTGGTTTAAACGGTCAAACTCTGTCAGGGCAATCCACTGTTTGTTGGCGGTGTTCTGCCCTTCGGTCATCACCGGGTTATCTACACCGGTTTCGTTATCAATGCGGTAAATATCGAGTTTAAAATTCTGACTGCTGATCTGGTATCCACCGATAGAATAGATGTTTTTCATCATCAGATCCCAGGTTGGCAGTTGGATTTTAGTGGTTTCGTTCTTTAATAATTTGGTATAAAGCACTTTTGGGTTTGCTGCATCAAAAGGAATATCTGTAGAAAACTCACCCACCTGATATTCTACGCCATTATAGGTATAACGGTAAGCCACAGCCAAAACTTCATCAGCATTTAAAGGATTATTTAAGGATAAATATCCCAATTGTGGCTGAAAAGTGAACTCTCGTTCGGTTAATTTACGGGCATAAACCAGTTTGGCAAAGTTATCGGTATTACTGGTGTTAACCGGAGTGTTCTGGAAGAAAGAAAGAATGGCATTAGAGTTGGTTTGCCTTGCCGCGCCTCCCTGAAAAGCATTTAACTGTGCAATTAAGTTATTGGACTGTTGCGGAAAACCTGTTGCGGTTGTTCCGGCTGGAAGGCCCGAGGTTCCGCCGGTAAGCAGATTGTTATTAAATGGCACATTTTCGCCTAAATCCATTAAACCCAGCACATCCCTCGAGTCGTTGGTATTACCTGCTTTATTGGTAATCCAAACCTCTATTTTGGTGATCTGGATCGGCGAGGTAATAATGGGTGCGTTAGCCAGGTTTTTATTATAGTTGTTCCTGAAATATTGCGACAGAAAATAGTGTTTATTGGCCTCGTAATTATCGATGCTTACCGTTGTGGTATTTTGCTGTGCCCCATTGGTAATCTTGATTTCTCTAGATTGTGATTTTTGCTGGGTATAAACACTGGTTACATTTAAACGGCCAAATTTCAGTTGGGTCTTAATACCGAATAGGGCCTGTGTTCCGGTAATTAATGAGGTATTTAAAGGTAAACTTACGTTACCTGCTTCAATTTTTTGAATTATATCATCTGCTCCACCGGTATAGTCGAGTTTGATCTGATTTTCAAAATCGAACTGTGCCTCGGTATTGTAATTACTTTTGATCTTTAGTTTGGTTCCGATATTTCCAACCAGATCCATCTGGATCCTTTGGTTAAAATCGAAATTGGTCTGCACCCGCTGTCTTTCGTTAAAAAGCGGGTTTTCATTTTTATTTATCCGGCCTAAAAAAGTAAGTTCTGCCTCTCCACGTGGCTGGATATCAATGGTGGTGCCACCGAATAATTTTTCGAACGCTTTACTGTTTACCTGGATCTGCGGAATAATACCTGTACTGCGGTAATCGCTAACCTCGGCGTTTGAAATGCTGCGCCAATTGCCACGTTTAATCTCGCTGTTAACCAGCCTTTGGTACTCATCAATGGTTAAATACTGGGTATTTAAAACAAACCGGTCGCCAATGATTTCTTTAACCACATAACGTTTGTTTTTGGCATCGTATTCTACAACGCGCCTTAAGTTATTTGGTGCCGGATAAAAGGGATTAACGGCCGGACTAAGCCCCAGACGTTCTTTTTCTTTGAGTCCGAAGTTATTTTTTGGCGTAATGGTATCCGCTTTGCTTGGAACAACCTGGGAATAAGTGTTTTGAGAAGCAATTAAGAAAAGGGGGATGAGAAACAGAAATGTAGATATTCTCTTCAAAGGCAGTTAGTCTATAAGGTTTTCAAAGCTTGTTTAATTAGTTGCTCTACCGAAAGTGTTCCCTCTGTCACTTTTAATATCTGGTCTATAGTTTTTTCGGCGGTTTGTTTGGCGAACCCGAGCATTACCAATGCAGATAACGCTTCATCTTTAACAGTATTGTGCTGAGGCATAGAAATTAATGAATCTGCCCCTTCTTTTTTCAGTTTATCCTGTAATTCCAAAACCAGGCGTTGTGCGGTTTTTGCACCAAGCCCCTTAATTCTCTGAATAAGAGGCAAATCTGCTTTAACAATTGCGGTCTGGATTTCAACAGGGGTAATGGACGATAAAATCATCCTGCCGGTATTCGGTCCAATTCCTGATACCGAAATCAAATGTAAAAATAAACGGCGTTCGCCCTCATCAGCGAAGCCGTATAATGTATGTGCGTCTTCTTTTACATGCAGCCAGGTATAAAGTTTACACCTTTCTGCATCGCCCAAAGCGCTGTATGTATTTAAAGAAATGTTGATATGGTAGCCTATACCTCCGGCTTCAACCACAACATAAGCTGGGTTTTTGAATGTCAATTTACCATCAATATAGGCGTACATGCAATTCTACTTTTTAGTTGTTTTTCCAAATATACCTTTTCGTTTTGATGTTTCAATTTCTTCTTTAGCCTGAACATCTACAACGGCTATGGTAACCATATTTACAATTTCGCGTACCGAACTGCCTAATTGAACAATATGAACAGGTTTATTCAGTCCCAAAAGGATCGGTCCCACAGCTTCTGCACCACCAAGTTCTTGTAACAATTTGTATGCAATGTTTCCTGACTCAAGATTTGGGAACACAAGCGTATTGGCCGGCGCATCAGCTAATGTACTAAAAGGAAAGTTATCTTTCAGCAACTCATTGTTAATCGCAAAATTTCCCTGCATTTCACCATCTACCACAATTTCGGGGTGGTTTTTATGGAGCAGGTTAACGGTCTCCCTTACTTTGTTTGGAGTTACACCATCGTTTGATCCAAAGTTTGAATACGATAAAAGTGCAATACGTGGTTTGATGTTAAACTGTTTTACCGATTTATCGATTAATAATGTAATATCAACCAGTTCTTCAGCAGTTGGATCAACATTTACAGTGGTATCGCCAAAGAAAACAGGACCTTTTTTGGTCATCATCATGTACATACCAGCCACACGTTTCACCCCTGGTTTTACACCGATCACCTGTAAAGCAGGTTTAATGGTGGCGGCATAGTTTTTCGTTAAGCCCGAAATCATCGCATCAGCCTCACCAAATTCTACCATGGATGCTCCGTAGTAGTTACGGTCTCTCAATAATTTAGTCGCATCACGCATAGAAGAAACCCCTTTGCGCTGGCGTTTTTTGAAAAGCGCTTCGGCATATTGTTTGGTTTTATCCGGGTTCTGCATTTGATCGATAATCTCAACACCTTCCAGCTCTAAAGCGTGTTCATCAATAATGGCCTGGATTTTTTCTCTGTTACCTAAAAGAATCGGAATAGCAATGTTGTCATCCTTTACAATCTGGGCTGCTTTTAAGATTTTATAGTTATCGGCCTCGGCAAATACCACACGTTTAGGGGCCATTTTGGCTTTGGTGGTTACCGCCCTCATGATGGCGTCATCCAAACCTAAACGTTTTCTCAGCTCTTCATTGTAAGCATCCCAGTCGGTAATGATTTTTCTGGCCACTCCGCTTTCAATTGCTGCTTTGGCTACAGCTGTAGAAACCTCGGTGATCAACCTGAAATCAACAGGTTTTGGAATGATGTAATCTTTACCAAATTTAAGGTTACGGGCATTGTAGGCGAGGTTAACCGCTTCTGGAACCGACTTTTTGGCCAGTTCGGCAATGGCTTTAACCGCAGCAATTTTCATGGCTTCGTTAATACTGGTTGCCCTAACATCCAGCGCTCCACGGAAAATATAAGGAAAACCCAATACATTGTTCACCTGGTTGGGATAATCAGAACGGCCGGTAGCCATAATGAGATCTTTACGGGTTTTAATGGCCAGCTCGTAGGCTATTTCCGGATTTGGATTGGCCATGGCAAAAACAATCGGGTTTTTGGCCATACCTACCAGCATTTCCGGAGAAATTACGTTTGCAGCTGAAAGTCCGATGAAAACATCAGCGCCTTTCATGGCTTCTCCGATATTGGCAATATCTTTTCTGGTGGTTGCAAAGCTCATCCGGATATCATCCAGATCGGTGCGGTGGATATCAATTAACCCATTGATATCGAACATCACCAAATTCTCTTTTTTAACCCCTAAACTGAGGTACATTTTAGAGCAGGAAACAGCTGCGGCACCTGCGCCGCTTACTACCACCTGAATTTTATCGATTTTCTTTTTCTGGATTTCGCAGGCATTTAATAAGGCTGCACCAGAAATAATGGCTGTTCCGTGCTGGTCATCGTGCATTACAGGGATATTCATCTCCTGTTTTAAACGGCGCTCGATCTCGAAACACTCCGGGGCTTTGATATCCTCGAGGTTGATCCCCCCAAAAGTCGGCTCCAATGCTTTAACGATCTTTACAAAATCGTCTACATTTTCGGTATCCAGTTCTAAATCGAATACATCGATATCAGAAAATATTTTAAATAAAAGGCCTTTACCTTCCATTACGGGCTTACCAGCCTCGGGACCGATGTTACCAAGGCCTAAAACAGCCGTTCCATTACTAATTACAGCAACTAAATTACCTTTTGCGGTATATTTATAAACATCTTCTTTATTGTTCGCTATTTTTAAACAAGGCTCAGCAACTCCTGGAGAGTATGCCAGGGTTAAATCCCTTTGCGATGTTGTGGGTTTGGTGGGTACTACTTGTATCTTTCCCGGACGGCCTTGCGAGTGGTAATCCAACGCATCTTGCTTTCTATTCGTATTACTCATTAAGTAACTTATTAGTGACCGTGCAAAGGTACAATTCTTTTTATGAGGCTTAAAATAAAAAGCCTTTCAAAAAAAGTTAAATAAAATGTGGGGCTAACAGATGTTAAGGTAATTACTTACTAATCGGATTAGGGTGCTATATTGGTAGATTGTCGTTTCGATCCGATAGCTATCGGATGAAGTGCAATCCTGAATATTCGTGAGAGAGATCTTTGAATAATTTTCGTAGATCTCTCCCTTACTGCCGAGATGAAGACCGGTTTAGATGATGCGGCAAGGTGAATATTATAAATTACCCCTTACTAATCTTTAGCACCATGCCCACCTGCAAACCTGCTTTTGATAAACGGTTATCTCTGCGGATGCTCTGCACAGTTGCACCGTCGAATTTCTCAGCAATTTCTGAGAGGGTATCGCCGGTTTTTACTTTATAACTTAAAAACGAAGATGGTACTTTTAAAGGAGTACGGTTTTTAGCATAGATTTTTAACTTCTGTCCCGGCACGAGGGTTTTGCTTTTCAGGCCGTTCCAAACCCGCAAATCCTGAACTTCGACGCCATATTTATCAGCAACGGCTGTTAAACTCTGCCCTGCAGTAACTTTATGGTAAACTACAGAAGATGCAGTTACGGTTTTTATTTTTTTCTTTCTTAAATCCCTTACGTCGTCGGTACTCGCTTCTACCACTTTCATGCTCACATCAACGTCCTGATTATTCAGCACATCATAAATACCAGCATAATCGATATCCCTTAATTTGGGCATTACGATCCGCTTTGGTTCATCATCGGTACCATTTACAATCTTCTTCTTATACGAAGGGTTTAAGGCCATCATTGCTTCCTCTTCGATATTAAGCGCTTTGGCCAGGGTAGCTAAGGATACAAAACGGGTAGTTTGAACGGTATCGGTTTTAAGGAACATGTTCGAAGCCTGTGCTGTAATCTGGTGTTTGTGAGAATAGTTCATCACATAAACCGCGGCGATAAAGGCCGGCACATAATTCCTGGTTTCTTTGGGCAAAAACTGTCTGATTACCCAAAAATCCCTTGATCCTGCTTTATCTATGGCCCGGTTTACATTGCCTTTTCCACAGTTATAGGCTGCAATGGCCAAAAGCCAGTCGCCCAGTTCTTCAAAAGCATCTCTAAAATAAGCCGCGGCAGCATAACTGGCCTGGATCGGATCTTTCCGTTCATCAACAAAGTTATCCATCTTTAAACCATAAGCTTTACCTGTACCGAACATAAACTGCCAGATACCGGTTGCACCCACACGCGAAATGGCATGGGGATTCATCTGCGACTCTACAATGGTTAAATATTTTATTTCCTGCGGAATGTTATAATCTTTTAAGGCCTTATCAAAAATCGGGAAGTAATAACTGGATAAACCCATCATTTTGCCGAACATATCCTTACGTTTCGAATAGATATCGATATACTGCTGGACGTATTCGTTATAAGGAAGCGGCACGGTTTTAGCGATAGAATCGAGCCTGAGCTTGTAGATAAAGTTCTGTCCCATGGTTAGCGGGTTTTCAGAAACTGCTGGTACGGCTACGGTATCGGTATTAATAAAGATGTTGTTGTATACCTTGGGAAGACTATCGAGTTTAAGGGTTTGTTGCGCGGAAGCGGAAGAAATGTATCCTAAGCAAGCACAAATTGAAGCAAAAAGTAATTTTTTAATCATGGGCTATTGGTTAAACTTTCATTGGCCGCGGTAGTTATCATCAACAAACCCTTACCTCACCCATTCCGTAAATAAACGAACCGGGCACAAATAATTCCCAGATTTATTACGGGAAACGACTCATGAAATGCCATTGCCATACTTCAATTTAATGCTGTTTTGCGTTAAGATTGTTTCGTATTTCGCAATGACGATAAAACTATGATAAAAATGCCTGAGAAAAAGCTAAAAGCTTATCTTCCTCAAAATGTTTGGCTGTAAATTGAATACTTAACGGCAAACCAGCTTCATTATTGCCCAAAGGCAAAGCAATAGCCGGATTTCCGCTTAAAGATGGCAGCACGGTAAAAATATCGGCCATGTACATTACCAGTGCATCCTGTACGTTATCGCCTATTTTAAAGGCGGCTGTTGGTGCCACAGGAGAAAGAATTAAATCATAATCATGAAATAAAGCATCCATTTTCTCCCTGATCAGGCGACGTACCTGCTGTGCTTTTTGGTAGTAAGCATCGTAATATCCGGCGCTTAAAACAAAAGTACCTAAAAGGATACGGCGTTTTACTTCTTCGCCAAAACCCTCGGCACGTGATAATTTATACAGTTCGTTTAACGATTTCGCTTCGGTATTACGGTGCCCATAGTGCACGCCATCGTAACGCGAAAGGTTTGAAGAGGCTTCGGCTGTTGTTAAAATATAATAAGCCGGAACCAGGTAATCCAAAAGGTCGAAAGACACATATTCAACGCTGTGTCCATCAGCTTTTAACTTTTCAATTGAAGCTAAAATAGCCGATTTAATCTCCGGATCCAGGGCATCGTTTTCGATGGTTTCTTTTAAAACCGCTATTTTTTGTTTTTTGTGTTCATTTAAATGCGCAGGGTAATCAGGAACGGCTAAAGGAGAAACTGTTGAATCATGTTCATCAGCGCCAGCCAAAACCTGCAGAAGCAGGGCAGCATCTTCTACTGAAGAGGTAATCGGCCCAACCTGATCAAATGATGAAGCATAAGCAATTACACCATACCTCGAAATACGGCCATAAGTAGGTTTTAAACCGATTTGTCCGCAAAAAGCAGCTGGTTGCCTCACTGAGCCGCCTGTATCGGTACCCAGGGTGGCCAAACACATGTCGGCCTGAACAGCTACGGCCGAACCACCGGAAGACCCACCTGGAACAAGCTCAGGGTTTGCTGCATTTTTAACCGCCCCATAGTATGAAGTTTCGTTTGAGCCGCCCATAGCAAACTCATCACAATTTAAACGGCCGATAATAATGGCATCTTCCTGCAATAAACGTTCTACAACAGTTGATGAATATGGGGATACAAAGCCTTCGAGCATTTTTGAAGATGCAGTAACGATATGGTCTTTGTAACAGATATTATCTTTAATGCCAATCACCATACCTGCAAGTTTACCTGCAGTACCATTATCTATCTTTTGCTGAATCGCTTTTGCCTGAACTTCGGCCGAATAAAAAAACACCTCGTTAAATGCATTGAGGTGTTCTTTATCTTTAATCTGCTTAAAATAATAAGCCAATAAATCGGGTAAAGTTAATTGCTTTTGCGAAATGAGTGCCTGAATCTCTTTTAGAGCGCTGTATTTCTTCAAAACTAAAATTTATTGCAATTAAACGGTTTTATCACGGTTAGATGGATCTACCTGATCTCCATCAACACCATCTTTTCCATCTTTAAATTCTTTAACACCTTTACCTAAACCTCTCATTAGTTCAGGGATTTTTTTGCCACCAAATAATAACAATACCACTACCGCAATAATGATAATTTCTGGTGTTCCAAGCATTGCTGCTATTGTTGTATTTAACATAACTTTTTTGTTTAAACTTTATGATTGTCTGCTACAATTTTTCCGTCAACCGGGGTGCTTGATTCGGTATGTGGCACACTTGCCGCAACTTTTTCATCAACAGGTGTTTCTTCTGTTGGATGGTGACGTTGACTATGGTTTACCGCTGTTTCTTCCGCTTCTTCTTTATCTAAATCCATAGCATTGATGTTCCTATGGATTTCACGCTTCACACCATCAGATGCATCTTTAAACTCTCTGATCCCTTTTCCAAGTCCCCTTGCCAGCTCAGGTAGTTTTTTACCACCGAACAATAATAGGACTACCACTAAAATGAGCACGATCTCCGATCCACCCATGTTTAAAAACTCTAATAACGTGCCTTGATACATCACTAATATAATTTATACAAATATAAACAATTTAAAAACTAATCTATTTACTAATCCAGGCCTCTGGATTTAGTTTTGTTTGCCCCCTCATAATTTCGAAATGCAGCTCAGCAATATCACCCGAGTTAGCAAGAACTCCAATTGTTTGACGGGTACTTACCTTATCACCTTTACTCACACTGGCCGATTTAAGATTTTGATAGATGGTAAAATAATTTCCATGCATTAGTATAACTACATATTTACCATAAATAAGACTTATTCCCAAAACTTCACCATCAAAAACTGCTCTCACTGGCGCACCTTCAGAGGATGTAATATTTACCCCCTCATTGTTCATAGATGCCTGATCTACCTTATGAACACCAAAATGCTCAGTAATTGTTCCTGAAACAGGATAAGGCAATCTGCCACGGTTATTCTCGAAGCCTGCTGCTAATTTAGCCGAGCCGGCATCGTTAGTTAATAATTCATTTGTACTTTTTTCCTTAGCGGCCGCCGGAGCTGCTGGAGCAGGTCTATTCTCTGCTTTCGCTCTTGCTGCTGCGGCTTTGGCTTCAGCTGCAGCTTTTGCCGCTGCAATACGTGCTTCTTCGGCAGCCTTTCTTCTTGCCTCTTCAATAGCCCTTTGTATCGCTAAACGAATGGCTTTATCTATCTGTGCTTGTTGTTTTTTACGGGTATTGATATCCTGCCTAAACTGCTTTTCATCCTTACTCAACTTATTCAGCACTACTGCCTGTTCACTCTTATCTCTGCCTAAACGCTCACGTTCCTTTTCCTGCTCTTTTAAAAGATCGCTTTTTTCACGGAGTGTTTTATCCAGCACCTTAATCTTCCCGTTTAGATCCTGCTGCGTATTTTCGATATAACCAGCCTGTTTTTTTCTGTACTGGCTAAACTGTTGCAAATATTTTATCCTTTTATAGGCCTGGTTAAAATCTTTCGAGGCGAAAATAAACATCATTTTATCGTACGAGTTCCTGTTTCGCTGTGCAAAACGGATCATGCCCGCATACTCTTTTTTAAGATCGCCCAACTGACCCTGCAACGTATGTACGGTATTTGTGTTCTGAGAGATTTGGTTATCCAGATTTTTAATTTCAGAGTTGATTGTGCCGATTTTATCCTGACGCAACCTGATCTGGGCATTGATGGCATTAATCTGCTGTAGGGTAAGTTTTTTACCGCTGGCAGTCTTATTCAGATTCTTTTGAAGTTGTTCTATTTCACGTTCAATAGCTTCTTTTTTCCTTCTGAGCTGACTTTCAGTTTGTGCAACCGCCGAAAGGGTTAACACGCTTAAAAAAAGGATAAATAGGAGTTTTTGTAGCTTCATTAAGCCAAAAGTATAAAAATTTTATAGTAAAAAGTATTAAAATCGAGATACTAAAGTCATAATCACTTATTACAGAACTGTCTTCACCTAATCTTCATATAATACAAAGATTGCCAAAGTGACCATACTGAAGCAGTAGATACCTTTGGCAAGCCAATTATAGATATTAAGTTATTATGTGCTAAGCTTATTTCACAACCGTAAACCTCTTTGGTACATTAAACGGAAAATCGACAGGAACATTGCCATCAATTTTCACAAACTGCAGATCGATGTTTATTTTTTTCGCTTTAGAGAGTGTTTTGATCTGTAAAGCACCTGGGAATAAAGATTCGTTTAGTTTCTGATAATCAGAATAAGTTACTTTTAATGCCTGGCCGTTTCTAACGTCATTTAAATTGGTTTCGGCCACCTTGAAAAGGGTATTGAAAAGCAGCTTGTAATCCAGTTCGGCCTTGCTTCCCGAAACAACCCAAGCGCCGTTTTCCTGCTTAACATCCGATTGCTGGGTTAAAAATTCGCCCATGGCGTTACCGGTTAAAATTGCCTGAAGTGTATTAAAATTAACTTGCTTATTGGTGAAGTTATAAATGTAGCTGAAGGGCTTTTTTAGGTATTCGCTCTTTGCCCTATTCATAATTTTAATACTGTCTGGCGTAATTAATGCTCTTGCTGGCTCGTATGCGCCACCTAGCGCTGTAATACTAACCCAAATGGCTTCCTTATCTTTCATCCTGAAATTCATGGTCACATCATTAACATCGCCACCAATATCCAAAGTTGCCTTGGCTTTTAAAGAAAGGGTATTAAATTTAAGCTGTTTACTATTTAATAGCGTTAGGGTTTCTGCTTTAGAGTTATCGGTTTTGGTTTCCGTTTGGGTTGGCGGGGCCACTACAACTTCTTTTTTAGGCTTACATGCCGAAACAAAAACTACTGCTCCCAACAGGAACATGCTATTTAAAATACTTTTTTTCATTTATCTTTTTAATTAATACTTCTGATCCGTTTCCGGCCTCTTTTGCTTTTTGCCACTGGATAACTGCCTCATCCTTTTCACCTTTCATAAAAAGTATATCTCCATAGCGCTCCAAGTAAACACCATTTTTATTGCTATTGTTTTGCAGTGCTTTTTCTATCCATGTTTTTGCCAGGTCGTATTTTTGCTGCTTAAACAGGATGAAGGCATAAGTATCGATAATGGATGGATTGTTTGGCATTCCATTGGCCGCTGTTTCTGCATATTTTGCAGCTTTTGCTAAATCATCATTCTTTAACGCTAAATAATAGGCATAATTATTCATGATCAGGTAATTATCAGGCTCCAGTGAAATGGCTTTTTCAAATGCGGTTTTTGCTGCTGAAAAATTATTCTGGTTAATGAAAATATCACCCTGTAAGGCATAAATCTGTGCCTGTAAACTCTTATTTTCAACATCTAACTGTAGCGAAGTTTTTAAATTACTCATTGCAGGCTCGTATTTACCTGTTTTATACTGCGCGTAAGCCATGTAATAGTATAAACTGGCCTGATTTGGGTAAATGGTTAGCGCTTCATCGCCCACTTTTATAGCTTCATCATAATGCCCCAGTAAGGTTTGGATATTGATGACCTGCTCCCAAACCACATACACCTGTTCGTTGAGTTTTAAAGCGGCCTGATATTGCACCAATGCCTCTTTTAGGTTGTTCTGCTGATAAAGCACGTCGCCATAAAGCGCTAAAGCTTTGGCATCGTCCGGATTTTTTTCGGCAACCAGTCTGCTCAGCTCAGTTACATTTTTAGCAACAATAGGCTGGCTCAGTTTCGGGAATAGGGCCGCTATAATTTTAACCTTTTCGGTTAAGGGCATTTCAGCACTTTCGAAAGCAAGCTTTAGGGAAGCAAAGGCGGCTTCATCATTTTTTTGCCTGCGGTAAATATCTGCGAGTGCAAGATTTACCTCAAAATTATTAGGTTCCAGCTGTTGTGCTTTAACCAGCACCTTTAATGCTTCAGGATCATTTCCTTTTTGCAAAAGCAGACCTGCAGCATATAAATAATTCTTTACGTCGGCCTGGTTGCCTTCCAGTAATTTAACAATATCACTTTCGGTGGCACTACCATTTGCCTGAAAGCGTTTTCTGGCATTTGTCAGATCTCTCGAATCGCCAAATTTAACCTGTATTTCATCATAAGTTTTTTTAGCATCATCTAACTGATTGGCTAAAAACTGGGCATTGGCCTTATCAAAATAATAGGCATCATTTTCGGGATCAATGCGGATGAGCTGATTAAACACATCAATCAGTTCGGGCATTTTATTGGTGCGTTTATATACTTCGCCAAGCAAACGCCAGTACCATAAATTATCGGCATTTAACTTAATGGCCTGTTTGATGTTCTGTTCAGCCTCGCTCAGTTTATCTAAACGGAGATTGGCATTGGCCAGTTCGAAATAAGCCGCATGGTTATTCGGATCTAAACCAACGATTTTATTAAAATTGGTAGAGGCAACCACGTAATTTTCGGACATTTTCTCGCGCAAGCCCGCAAAAAACAACTGTTTTACCATATTGCTATCACGGTTGGTAGCTGGCGTAACTGTTCCTTGTCCAAATGTTTGGGTACATATAAAACCTAATACAAGAAAAATAGACCCTCTAACCATAATTATAGTTTTGAATGCGTGAATTTTGAATGAATGAATTGGCAAAGTGCAAAATCAAGTCTTAATAATTCAATCATGTATATCTAATCACTAATTCTATCATTCGATCCTTAAATTTTTCCCGTATGTCCGTAACCGCCTTCGCCGCGTGCTGTTTCGCCTAGTTCGGTAACCTGCTGCCAGCTCACGGTATCGTGTTTAGCCACTACCATCTGGGCAATCCTGTCGCCATTAACGATTTTAAAATCCGTATCTGATAAATTTACCAATAAAACTTTTATTTCGCCACGGTAATCGGCATCAATTGTACCAGGAGAATTTACAATACTGATGCCATGTTTATAAGCCAGCCCGCTTCTTGGCCTGATCTGTGCTTCAAAACCTATAGGCAATTCGATAAATAAACCCGTTGGTACCAGTAAGCGTTGCAAAGGTTTAAGTATTATTTCTTCGATTATTGCAGCCCGCAAATCCATACCAGCTGCATGTGCGGTTTCATATTGTGGAAGCGGGTGTTCGGATGTATTGATAATTTTTATTTCCATTTTTTATAAGATGTGAGATTGGAGATACTAGATCTGAGATAATTAATCCTCCTGATTTACTTCTTGAACATTTTCATTACATTATTCTTCTCAAAATAGAAAATACCTAGTAGAAATAGCACTAAAATGCCGTTTCCAATGTAAATATTGCGTTTAAAAACCCAAAAAGATAAGTATACCATCACAATAGAAACCAATATATACGCACTCATTGCTTTAAGTTTATAGGGAATGGGGTAATGTTTTTGTCCAAGTAAATAAGAAATAACCATGATAATAAAATAGGCAAACATGGATACCCATGCAGAACCCATATAACTGAATTTAGGAATCAGGATAATATTCATGATGATGGTAAAAACGGCGCCAACCAAAGAGATATATAGGCCATACTTTGTTTGATCGGATAAGCGGTACCACACCGATAAATTCATGTAAATACCTAAACAAACATAACCGAACAATAAAAACGGAACTGCGTTGAGCCCCACCCAATACCTTGAATTGATAAAATGTTTGATGATTTCGATATTGGCTGTTAAGCCTACAAAAAGGATGGATAAAGCGAGTACAAAGTAATACAGGATATTGGCATAGGTTTGCTTTGCATTTGCATTTTTAGCGTGACTAAAGAAAAACGGTTCGGCACCTAACCTAAAAGCGGTATTAAAAATACTGATGAAAATGGCTAATTTGCACACGGCTCCATAAATACCTACATCATGATTGGCAATGCTTTCAGGCAGGTATTTTCCCAATAAAATTTTATCTAAATTTTCATTGATGATAAACGATAAATTGGCCACTAAAACAGGCCAGCTGTAGCCCAGCATATTGTTGAATAAGCTTTTGTTAAACTTAAACTGGATTTCTAAAAATTGCGGAATAAGCATGAGCAAAGTAACCACGCTTGCTATTAAGTTGGCTACAAATACATAACCTACCCAGCGGCCTTTGTACCATGGGGTGAACCAGCCGCTTAATATATCATGTTTGATGAGGAATGGGATCACGTAAATGAACACCAGGTTTAAGCCTACAAAAGTGCCTATGTTAAGAAACTTGATTAAGCTATATTTAAATGGCTTTCCATCGGCCCTTAATTTTGCGAATGGAATTACACTGATGGCATCCACAAATAAAATCCACGCGAAATAATGCACATAAGATCTTTGATCGGCCAATTCAGCGATGTTTCCATCCAAAGTATACCTGGCCAGGTAATCGGAAAAAATTAATGCGGTGATTAAAAACAGGGTGGATATAAAAGCGATTACCAAAAAGCTATTGTTGTACACTTCCTGTTTCCGATCTTCATGTTTATTTAAATACCTGAAAAAAGTGGTTTCCATACCAAAAGCCAATATTGGATTGATGATGGATACATAACTGAACATTTTGGTAAAAACACCATAAACACCAGGGGCGAAAACACCCGTGTAAACTGGCGTTAAAATAAAATTGAACAACCTCGAAAAAATGGTACTGATACCATAAATCATGGTTTGTCCAAGAAACTTTTTATATACAGACATTTAACATTGAGATTTGAGTATTGCGTATTGAGATAAGCTCCATTACCGGAGCGATATAGCAATCCAACAATTCAGCAATTTATTTTCTTAAGACTTCAAAATTACGATAGTTTTTTACTTCGCCATCGCTTACGGTTACATTTTCTACACGCGAGCGGTCCGGACCTTCATGGCACCAGTTTACAAATTCTTCGAGAAAAATTTCTTCGCCTTCTGCTTCAATGTAAACCGAACCATCTTTTTCGTTCCTTACAAAACCATTTACCATCATTTGGTTGGCAATAATTTTTGTGGTCTCCCTAAACCCAACGCCCTGCACTTTACCAGTTATCATTATATTAAGATGCTTTACCCCTTCAGAAGATTTTATATTTTTTTCGCTCATACTAAATTTTAACGTTGCAAAGTTACTAAACCAATTGTGTATCCTTATGTCCGGATGTTGTAAAGTTGAAATGTTGTAAAGTTAATGACCTGGCAATATAAAATGTTGTTTATAAATCTAATTCACCAGATATGTATTTAAATCTTTGTAATTCGGATTTAAATTCGGACCAAATTTCGTCAAGAATGGATTTAGCAGGCTTAATTTTTTTGAGCATCGCAGAAACCTGACCGATTTCGAGTTCACCATTTTCCATATCGCCTTCAAACATTCCCAATTTTGCCCTGGCCCTGCCTAAAAGCTCCATTAAACGTTCCCGATCGGCACCTTCGGCCTCAGCCATTGAAACCGCATCAGCAAATTCGTTTTTCAATAACCTTACAGGCACAAGTTTTTTCATAGCCAGTTTGGTATCACCTTCAGTGGCCGAAATAATTTTATTTTTAAAAGCGGGGTGAGCAGATGATTCTTCGGCAACAGCAAAAGCAGAACCTACCTGAACGGCATCGGCACCTAAAGCAAAAGCAGCCAACATGGCTTTTCCACTCCCGATACCACCGGCTGCGATAACTGGAATTTTTACCGCCTCTTTTATCATCGGGATCAAACACATTGTAGTTGTTTCTTCCCTACCATTGTGCCCGCCGGCTTCAAAACCTTCGGCAACAATGGCATCTACACCGGCTTGCTGAGCTTTTAAGGCAAATTTTATGTTCGCAACCACATGGACAACAGTAATTCCCTTCTCTTTTAAAATGCTTGTCCATGTTGCCGGATTACCTGCAGAAGAAAACACAATCTTCACTCCTTCTTCTATTACTACATTAATAATTTCCTGGATGTTGGGATAAAGCAAAGGAATATTAACCGCGAAAGGTTTATCGGTAGCTAATTTGCATTTTTGGATGTGTATTTTTAAAACCTCCGGGTACATGGAGCCCGCACCGATAATGCCCAAACCACCTGCATTTGAAACTGCCGAAGCCAATTTCCAGCCACTGCACCAAACCATTCCGGCCTGGATAATGGGATATTTAATATTGAAAAGTTTACAGATTGGGTTCATAGGAGTTTTATTAGGTTATGATACGTGGTGACACGTACCATGGCCGTTCATGCTTAAAGTATTTCGGGGTTGGCAATATTTGTCGGTTTTCCGTTGATGTAATTGATGATATTTTCGAACGCTTTGCTAAAATAGAGCTCGTAACTGTTCTTTTCTACATAGCCAAGGTGCGGTGTACAAACTAGATTCGGCATGTTAAGCAATTCAAAATCTACATGGTAAACGGGTTCACTTTCGTAAACATCTATACCCGCAAAACCCGGCCTACCTGCTTTTAAAGCTTTAATAAGGCTTCCTTGTCCTATAAGTTCTGCACGGGAAGTATTGATCAGCACCGAAGAAGTTTTCATTAAATTTAAGTCCTCCTCTTTTACAATCCCAGTAGTTTCTTGGTTTAAACGTAGATGAAGTGTAATCACATCGGCAGTTTTAAAAAAATAGGTTTTACTTTCTGCTGCCTGAAAGCCATCGCTTATCGCGTTCAATCTCGATTGATCACTGCCCCATACCAAAACCTTTGCGCCAAAAGCTTTTGCATAACCTGCTATAATTTTACCGATTTTTCCATACCCCCAAATCCCGATGATTTTTCCGTTCACACTTTCACCGATATTCACCTGCCAATTGCCTTTTTTCATTCCTTCAATGGCATTGGGAATCTGCCTTAAAACATTCATTAACAAAATCCATGTTAATTCGGCAGGAGCAATCGGAGAACCAATGCCTTCAGCCACCGCCACTTTATATTTAGAGCAGGCAATCAAATCTAAATGATTGGAAATTTTCCCGGTTTGGCTAATCAGCTTCAGTTTGGGTAATCTGGAAAGTAAGTCATTAGTAATGGCTGTCCGCTCCCTGATCAAAACTAATACTTCAACGTCTTTTATTTTTTCTGCCAGGACATCGAGATCCTTCTCGGTTTTGTTAAGAATAACAACTTCCTGCTGCTGCAATAAACTAAAACACGACAATTTTCTAACCGCATCCTGATAATCGTCTAATATGGCTATTTTCATTTATTCTGAAAGAATTCTGTACAACTCTAAATTAAGAAAATAATGTCCTTTGCCTACCAATCTCTTTTCAAGAATCCCCATTTCGGTTAATTGATCCAAATACTTTCTTGCAGTGTTTTCTGCATATATACCTTTTTTAACCAAATGTTGAACACGGGTAAAGGGCTGCGTAAATATTGAATTAATTAATGAATCTGGCCGCTGGATATCTGTATTTTCCAAAACAGCGGCTGTAATTGACTCTTTAGCTGAAATGATATCATTTATTTTATCATAAGTAATATTCGCTGTTACTTCAACAGCCTTAAGCATATAAAGTATCCAATTTTTCCAACTTCCACGCTGAGTAATTCCTGCAAGACCAGCATAATATGCTTCTTTATTCTCCATAATATACTTGCTTAAAAAAAGTATGGGGTAGTCTAGTAATCCTTTTTGCGTTAAATAATTAATATTAAAAATCCTTCCTGTTCTGCCATTACCATCACGAAATGGATGTATTGCCTCAAATTGATAATGTCCTATGGCCATTTTAAGTAATGGGTCCAACGGGTAGTTTATTTCATCATTAAGAAATTTAATCAGGTTATCCATTTTAGCTTCGATTATACCCGCTCCCCTGGGTGGTGTATAAAACACTTTTCCGGCATTAGGACCAGATCCACCTTCCTTAATTACAATTTGAGCCACTGGTGGCCGTATCCCATCATTGAACCGACTAACAATCCGGTACATTTTAATAAAATATTCCCTATCGATAGGTTTATTTTCCTGAAGATATTGATGACCTTCCCATAATGCTTCTCTATAATATAGAATTTCTTTTGCCGGACCATTTACTTGACCGACATTTTCTTCGCTATATGCTTTATAAAGTTCATCATCCGTAGTGAAAATATTTTCAATCGCACTCGACGCTTTTGCTTCTTGCAAACTAATTGAATTAATCAGCAGCCCTTGATTGGGAATAGCAATACTTCTACCTTGAAGACGTCCTAATGCTGCTTTACTATTGCCAAGTTGTAATAGAATATCAACGTCAAGGTAGATAACTGGATCAACTGGAAGTTCAGGAATCGAGTTCCAGGGTTTGGTACGATCTGGATTAATAGCAAATGGCATATTCAAATATAATCATTTTTGACATTAAAAATCCGGATATTTAATGTCAAAGCACAAAATCACCTCAAATAAGCAAAGCGAAACACATTACACCTTAAAAAATTACTTTTTTAAGGTGAAAAAAAATGAAATACTATTAAAATCTAATGCAAATTAGATCTTCTCCTTAAAAAAACAACAATTTAAGGCGTAAGATCAATTAAATTAATCTTTCTACATTATCACTTTCGATTATACAATCAGCTGAAAGCTGGATCAGATTCAACCCCGGTTTTTTGCCAGGCTCTATTGTTCCTAACTCCTTATCGAGCGCTAAAAATTCTGCTCCATTTATAGTTGCCCAGCTCAAAAGTTTTTCAAAAGTAACCTGCTTATGTTTTTGTAGGGTAATCATTTCAGACAGGATATTAAGCTGATGGTTACTCGCCAAACTATCGGTACCCAAAGTAATTTTCACTTTTTCATTTATTAGTAAATCAACATTAGGTAGGGCATTTTCGATATAAAGATTAGCCTGCGGACAAAGGCACCAATATAAATTCGGGTTATGCGCTTTTGCAAACATGATGTCGGCTTTGTTAGAAACGGTATTGTGTACCAATAAAGTTTTTTGCTCCTTTATATAAGGTAGCCAACTTTGTAATGAGGTTTTATGGCTTGGCTCGAAAAACGTGATATCCAATCCTAAAAACTGATAGAGATCTAAAAATCCGCCTGTTTTATTTTCGAAAAAAGCATTTTCATTGTCCGTTTCCTGATTGTGCACACTGATAAGAGTATTGGCTTTTTCGGCTTCATCCCTGATTAATTCAAATAATTCTGGAGACACAGTGTAGGGGGCATGTGGAACGATAGATGCTGGCAGTGGTTCAAAATCCTGCTTAATACTCTTAACTTGATCCATTATAGCACCTGCACGTTCAGGATTAAAGCCCAAAGCCTCTATAAAGGTATGGTAATGGATTTTACTGTTTTCTTTTACCTCTTTAGAGGAAATTTGGTTGGAAATATCACCAACAGCTACAATACCGTTTTCGAACATTTTTTGGTCGGCAGTTTCCATCGCAGCTTTAATCTGCCCTGCATCGCCTTGCCTGCTTGTAATGATGCTGCGCACAAATTCTACTAATCCGGTATGCTCAGGAATTTGCCCCAGCATGTGCGAAAGTTCTAAATGGCAATGGGTATTGATAAAACCAGGAACGATGGCTCCTTTATTTTTTGTAATATCCAGACCAAGGTTTACGATCTCTTCTTGAGTTAAGATTCCAACGATTTCGCCATCCGGACGTACAGCTACCGCCCCATTTTTAACCGGAGCCGAAGCAACAGGAAAAATCCAATCGGCTGAAAAGTATTTTAGCATGCTGCAAATTAGCGGAATACCAGCAGCTAAAAAAATATTTTTCTAAGCCAGGGTTATTTTTGAAAATGAAATGATTTTTAAATTTTCTCTAAAGAATTTAGAAAATTGGAAAAGAAAAAGAGCCTCCTATCAGAATCGAACCAATGACCTACTGATTACAAGTCAGTTGCTCTACCAGCTGAGCTAAGGAGGCTTTTAATCGGGCTGCAATGATAGAAAAAAATCTTCTTTTTTCAAAAGCTGAAATTTATTTTTTGCCTCGTCAGATATTCCTGTTTGACAATCAGAGGTTTTCAAGCGTTGCTATTTCTAAATTACACTTAAAATCTGCTTCTATGATATAAGGTTACACTTGATGGCATGATCATACGCTGAAAGCTGTGCTTTTGCATTACGAATCCAATTTAAGTGGGGTATCACGATGCCAAGCAGCGATAAGTATGCAGCAAATAACTGCAAAACTTGTAGTCATTCACCACAAAGTGTGGAGAAACTCCACAACATTAAAACTTTGGCACAACAACAATCAACTGTAAATCAATTATTTAAATAAAAAAACTGGTTTGGCACCATTATGAAACGTTAGCAAGTATTGTTACACAAATAAATTTTAAAATATATACCATGAAAAAATTCGTTTTAGCAGCTACAGTATTAGCATTCGCAGGGTTCTCAGCAGTACAAGCAAGTGAAGTAAAAGATTTTAAAACTACTGCAATTGTTGCAGTTCAAGATAGCGCAGTAAAAACTCCGGTTAAATTGGAAGAACTTCCTGAACCAGTAACAACCGCATTAAAATCTGATGCATATAAAGGTTGGACCGCAACTGAAGCATGGTCAGTTAAAGAAGGTACTAAAGAGTATTATTTAATTAACGTGAAAAAAGAAGCTGAAACCAGTTCGGTAAAAATCGATAAAGACGGTAAACCAGTTCAGTAATCAATATAAAATTAGCGCTCCATAATTAATAAGTATTTAAACAGTAACGAGAGTTACCAATCATATTTAAAACAGAATATCATGAAAAAGATCATTTTAGCCGCTACTTTAGCATTCGCAGGATTCACAGCAGTACAAGCAAGTGAAGTAAATACAATCAAAAACGCTGCAATTGTTGCAGTTCAAGATAGTGCAGTAAAAACTCCAGTTAAATTGGAAGAACTTCCTGCTCCGGTAACCACCGCATTAAAATCTGATGCTTACAAAGGATGGACTGCTACTGAAGCATGGTCGGTTAAAGAAGGTACTAAAGAGTATTATTTAATCAACGTGAAAAAAGAAGCTGAAACCGGTTCGGTAAAAATCGACAAAGACGGTAAACCAGTTCAATAATCTCAAATAAATACGCCATAAAGGCATAATCAACATAAGCGCAGCCTTCGGGCTGCGCATAAACTAAAAAAGAAACAAGATGAAAAAATTAATTTTATCAGCTGCGTTCTTAGCTTTTGCAGGATTCTCAGCAGTACAGGCAAGTGAAGTAAATACAATTAAAAATGCTGCAATTGTTGCAGTTCAAGATAGTGCAGTAAAAACTCCGGTTAAATTGGAAGAATTACCTGAGCCGGTAACAACAGCATTAAAATCTGATGCTTATAAAGGATGGACTGCTACTGAAGCTTGGTCTGTTAAAGAAGGAACAAAGGAATACTACTTGATCAATGTTAAAAAAGAAGCAGAAACTGGTTCGGTTAAAATTGATAAAGACGGTAAACCCGTACAATAAAAACCCAAATATTACATCTACCTATTACAAAAGAAAGCCGGATTATGTCCGGCTTTTCTTATTTTTGTTAAATGGCGAGAATCCTGATTCTAGAAGACGATACAACATTTGCTCAATTACTTGAAGGTTTTTTAACAAAAAACGGTCACGAGGTTACCCTTGTAACCCATGTAAAGCAATCTTTTAAACAAGTTGAGAACAGTGAATTCGACTTACTATTAATTGATTACCGCCTTCCGGACGGGACAGGTTTTGAAGTGCTTACTCATCTTCGTGATCTGGGCCTCTCTATCCCGGTAATCATTATGACCAGTTTTAATGATGTTCGTACCGCGGTAAAATCAATTCAGTTAGGCGCTTTTGATTACATCACCAAACCGGTTAACCCCGATGAGCTATTGATGGTGATCAAAAATTCTCTAGCAAAAAAGAATATCAAAAGTGATGAACCTAAAGAAATAAACAGCGATTTTATTAAGGGTAAAAGTGCCATTGCCGATAAATTATATGGTCACATTAACCTGGTTGCACCTACTGATATGTCGGTAATTATACAGGGTGAAAGTGGAACCGGAAAAGAATTTGCAGCCAGAACTTTACACCAACAGAGTAAGCGGGCAGATAAACCTTTTGTGGCAATAGATTGCGGTGCTTTATCAAAAGATCTTGCCGCAAGTGAATTATTCGGGCACGTTAAAGGCGCCTTTACAGGTGCATTAAATGATAAAAAAGGTCAGTTTGAAGCCGCCAATGGAGGAACATTGTTTCTGGATGAAGTTGGTAATCTGAGTTACGAAGTGCAGATTAAACTGCTTCGTGCATTACAGGAAAGGGTGATACAGCCTTTAGGCAGTACCAAACAAATCCCTGTAAACGTTCGCATTATTACGGCTACAAATGATGATCTGACCAACAGCATGCAACAGGGAGAATTTAGGGAAGATTTATACCATCGCTTAAATGAATTTAAAATCCAGCTTCCACCATTGCGCGATAGAGGTGGAGATCTGGAACTGTTCATCAATCACTTCATCCAGTTATCAAACCGCGATTTAGAACGGAACGTTAAAAGTGTATCTGCAGAAGCTAAAGCATTATTGTTAAGTTACGATTGGCCGGGCAATTTGCGCGAGCTGAGTAATGTAATTAAACGCATGGTGTTATTGAGCCCTGGTGATGTTGCCCAAATTGAAGCATTACCTGATGAAATGATGATTTCGGTTCAACATCAATCGGCCCCGGGCAATTCATCTGACCTGAAAGCGGTAAACGAACAGAACGAAAAAACACTGATTACCGAAACTTTAATAAAAGTGAGGCACAATAAATCAAAAGCAGCAAAGATTTTAAATATCGACCGTAAAACATTGTATGCAAAAATGGAGCGCTACGGGATTGAATAATTATTCAGCATTGGCATAATCCATTTGCGCTATAAAAGCAATCAGGCTATCCAATTTTTTAATCTGCACCAAAACTTCGGCTTTGCTATAATCGGTTAACCCCTTTTCGGCAATTTCTATTTCCAGGGTACGGAATGCATTTGCGAGGGTTTTAGCACCCATCTGCGCCGTTCGCCCGGCCAAACGATGGACCAGTAACCTGCTTTTTTCCTGGTCATTTTCTGCTACATGTTTTTTCAGTTCGGCTGCATCGTCAATAGAATCCTGTTTAAAACGGTTCAGGATTTTTTCAAGCATCTGCTGATCGCCAAAAGTCATTTTTTCGATAGATGAGAAATCAAATTCGGGCTGTTCGGCTAAGATTTCCGTTTTATCAAAAATCGAAAGAATATCAACTGCCCTGAACGGTTTCATAATCAGTCCATCAAAGCCCCCACTTAAAACCATTTCACGCTCTTCTGGCAGAACTTGCGCGGTAATGGCATAGAACTTAATATTAGAGGGCAGTTTCTTTTTTAACAAATGACAAAGTTCAAAACCAGTCATTTCTGGCATGCGCATATCAATCAAAACATATTTTAAATCGGGTTCCGGTTCGGTATGAAGAATATCGGCTACCTGGGTAAAACTCCTGTAAGGGATTTTGTTTTTCTCGAAAATCATTCCACATAGGTCAAGAATCAGCTTATCATCATCTATTACCCAAACGGAACCGGGGTTAACAATGGCGTAATGTTCTAGATCCAAAGCATCATTTACCCTTTCGGATGTATTTTCATATTTCATGTAAATATTAAATGTAGTTCCAATTCCAGGTTTACTTTTAACATAAATTCTTCCTCCCTGCGTCTCGATCAATGATTTAACGATGGGCAACCCTAGGCCAGTGCCCGCCTGATTGATGATATATTTTTCAGGAGATTCTATTTGCTCAAATTCATTAAATATTTTAGGAATATCTTTCTCTTCGAAGCCAATTCCGGTATCTTTTATCGTGAAATGAAAATGCAGATCATCGCCTTGCTTTTTATAAGAAACAGACAGGCGGATTTCGCCTTTTAAGGTAAATTTAACGGCATTGCCCAATAAATTGAATAAGATCTGTTTTAACCTGAAAGCATCGCCTTTTACAAATTCAAGGTCAGCCAGATCAAGAATAGCATTTAACTGAAGGGATTTCTGCTCTGCCAAAGGCCGCATTACCGAAACTACCTCATCCAAAGCTTTTCTGATATTAAACACCTGATTATTAAAGCTAAATTCTCCAGAAATAATCCGGTTATAATCCAACACCTCATTCACAATCTGAAGCAAATGGATAGAAGACTGATAAATGGCATCAACATCCTTTTTATTAGGTACATCCTGTTGAGTGATCAATTCGGCATAGCCTAAAATAGATTGCAATGGCGTTCTGATCTCATGGCTCATGTTGGATAGAAAGCGCTGTTTTGCCTTGCCATGATATTCAGCTTCATCTTTCGCTAGTTCTAAGGCCTTTCTATATCTATTGCTTTTGGTAATATCTGCCAGGATCAGGTAAAGCAGGATTACGGTCAACAAAAAGAAAATGATAATAATGGTAGTAATTTGCGTAATCCCATCATTAACCACCTCTTTGGCCTGAATGCCATTTAAATCAACCTGTGCAACAGCTTCGCCTTCTACTTCACGTAGAATCTGCAGCATTTTCGCTGTTAAGGCATTACTGGCACTTGATAAATCGGCTTCGCGTTTTAAAAACTTCTGGCTTTTCTGACGTTGTTCCAGTTCGATATTTCGAAGTGAACCCGTCATGCTTTTCATGATGCTGTCTTCAGCTTTTGCATTTAAGGTATCGCGTTTAACCTTAAACTCTTCGTTAATGATTTTGTAAACATCAGATTTCTTCTTTCCAAAGAGTTTACTAAGGAATCCGCGCGATTTTTGTTCTTCCTCAGGCGCAACCGTAGTGGTTGAGGTAGTGGTCTCGGTAGTCAACACCGCGCTATCGGTTTGCCTTGTCCGGGTAGCCACCAGTTCGTTTAGTTTCTGCACTTCATCAGAGAAGGATTTGGTATTCACCAGTGTTTCCCGCACTTTAAGGTAGTTCACAAACTGTTTATCCCGGTCGGAGAGTAAATTTTTGATCGATTTTATCCTTGCCAATTGTGCAGAATCGCCACGGTATAATTTTCGCAGGGTATCCAGGCTGGATCTTAGTTTACGTGATTCCTTTAAAAAACTATAGGTACCCTGTTTATTAAAGGCTTCATCGCGTTGCAGCTGATCTAACCTTGCAATTTTATGCGAAAGATCATTAACAATCCTTAAACGGTCGTTCGGAGCAGAAATTTCTTCCACGGTATTAAGCATCCTGGTAAAGGCAAACTTGCTGATACCCCATGCCAATAGCAGCGCAAAACAGGCAAATAGAAAACCTATAATTACCTTACTTTTTATTGCCCGGAAGAAACGCTTTTGAATAACAGCCGCCATTTAATTCAGATTATTACCTTAAACCATTATTACAACGGCTTATCGATTAGAATTGGTATCTGTTTATCTTTTACAAATAACGTACCATAAGGAAATTGGTTAAAAAGCTTTAATTTTATCATCGCCTAAAAAAAACCAAACATGAACCGTATCGACCGCCTTTTTGGAATCCTGACTTTACTCCAATCCAAAAAATATATAACTGCAGAGAAAATTGCAGAAAGGTTTAACATGAGCATACGTACGGTTTACCGCGATGTTAAAGCGCTTTGCGAGCAGGGCATACCGGTTAGTTTTGAGCAGCATAAAGGCTATTATCTTGTTCAAGGCTATTTTTTGCCACCTGTTTCCTTTAATATGGATGAAGCCAATGCATTGTTACTGGTAGAAAGTTTGGTAAATGGTTTTGCTGATAACTCCATACGCACGCATTACTCTTCTGCATTAACGAAGGTAAAAGCAGTATTAAAAACAAGTCAAAAAGAAAAGCTGGAAACTTTAAATCAGCATATCAAATTGCAGATTCCCGAAAGATTGATTTTCAACTTTGAATACCTGTCTCTTATTCAGCACGCCATTGCAGAAAAACACCTTATTGAACTCGATTATAAAAACAATAAGGGAGAGGTAAGCAAAAGAGAAGTTGAGCCTATTGGATTAATCTTTTATGCATTTAGCTGGCACCTCATTGCCTGGTGCCACTTCCGTAACCAATACCGCGATTTTAACCTCACACGGATTATCTGCCTCAAAAATCTGGGGATTCCTTTCAGAAAAACCCAGCACATGCCATTAAGCGATTACATGCATTTGCTGCCGGTAAATTATTAAAAAATATTTTTTTACACTGCCATAGGGTTGTCAGTGGTCCGTATTTTCTTTGTGTAAACAAACATTAAAAATCATGAGCATTGCTGATTTATTACTTATGGAGTTACACACAGTAGAAAAAACAAAACAGAAAAATATGGACGTTATTAAATTATTATTGAAAGAGTTGGCTGATGAATTCAATACCACAAAAAAATTCCTGGCCATTGTACCAGCGGATAAATTTGATTGGGCACCACACGAAAAAAGTATGAAAATGAAATCGCTTGCGGTCCATATCGCCGACCTTCCGCGCTGGGTTTCATTGGCTTTAACTACCGATGGACTGGATTTTGAAACCGAGCCCTACACAGAACCTCATGTAGAAAATGCTGATGACCTGGTAAAAATTTTGGAGAAAAATTACGCAGCTGGAAAAGCTGATTTAGAAAAAGCTACCGAGGAAAATTTGAATGGGCGTTGGATACTGAGTATGGGTAAACAAGTTTTGGCCGATTATTCTAAATATGAAACCATTCGCCACTCTTTAAACCAAACTTCCCACCATCGGGCACAATTGGGTGTTTATTTGAGGTTACTGGATATTCCAATTCCGGGAAGTTATGGCCCAAGTGCCGATGATCAGAGTTTTTAAATTGTTATTTTTAAATGAACTGTTGAAACCTGGTGCGTTTCAATGGTTCATTTGAAATGACTATCTGATTACCAGTCCCGCTTCTTAATTTATCCGCGCTTTGCTATTTTTAGCAATGAAAAAAATATTTGCGATTTCGGGTAGTACAAAATCTATTTCAACCAATGGACTTTATATTGCAGCCATCAGCCAGTTTTTAGATAAAAATTTTGAAGTAACCCTTTTTCCTTCCATTGCCAATATTCCACATTTCAACCCTGATTTAGATTTAGAAGATCCACCAAAGGTTATTTATGATCTTCGTAAAACTATCCAAGAAGCAGATGGCATCATCATTTCTACGCCTGAATATGCGATGGGGCTACCCGGTTCGTTAAAAAACCTGCTCGACTGGACAGTGAGTACTGCATCATTGTCCGGCAAACCCGTTTTAGCACTTGTCGCTTCTACTCAGGGTGAAAAAGCCTATCTGTCCATAATAGATATTTTAACCGTTCTTGAGGCTAAGATATCTGCTCAGCTTATTCCTTTTGCAAAAGCCAAGATTAACAAAGAAGCTGAAATTACAGATCCCGAAACTTTAACAAAGCTTAAAAGTACCATTCATGCATTTGTTGCCCTCGTAGAGAATGGATAACACAATTTATTTCCGTAAAATTGCAGCATGAATAATAACTCTGCCACCCGTTTAAATAAATTCATCAGCGAAAGTGGATTATGTTCACGCCGTGAAGCAGACCGTTATATCGAAAAAGGTACCGTTTTTATTAATGGGAAAAGAGCTAAGGTAGGCGATCAGGTTTTTGCAGGCGATAAAGTAATGGTAAACGGCCATAACATAGAACCCAAGGAAGAAAGCAATTTCATCCTGCTGGCATTTAATAAACCTGTTGGCATTACCAGTACCACTGAATCCAGTGTACGCGATAATATTGTAGATTACGTTAACCATAGCGAAAGAATATTTCCAATCGGAAGATTGGATAAAGATTCATCAGGCCTTATTTTCCTGACCAATAACGGTGACATTGTAAACAAGATTTTAAGGGCCGGGAATAAACACGAAAAAGAATATGTAGTTACGGTTAATAAACCCATAACAGAAGATTTTATTTTCGAAATGAGTAACGGCGTTCCTATTTTGGGCGTAAATACTCGCAAATGCAAGGTTCGCCAGATCAGTACCTTTGTTTTCAATATTATCTTAATTCAAGGTTTAAACAGACAGATCCGTAGAATGTGCGAGCATTTTGATTACGAAGTAACCAAACTTGAGCGTACACGGATCATGAATATTAGTCTTAAAGGCATTCCAACTGGAGAATTTAGGGAACTTACCGAAGAAGAGATGAAAGCCATTACTAAAAGTGTCGAAAACTCATCCTCTGAGGCTAAACCCAAAACAAAAAGTGCCCCCAAGAAAAAAACAAATGCCTGGGAGGAAATCCCTGAACTTAGAGAAGAACAGCCCAAAAAAGCATTTAAACCGAAACCATCAGGTCAAAAATCTTCAGGTAAAAAGCCAGGTGGTCATTCAGCTTCAAAACCTACTCCTAAAAGTAATACTGGTAATAGAAATTCCAGACCAGCAAAAGGTAAGCCTGCAAGCAAGACAAATACAAGAGGCAGAGGAAGATAAGCCAACAAATTGTAAAATTTGGCTTTATCTAACTACCTTATACCCTCCGCCTTTTTACCTTCTACCTTTTTTAAGTACCTTTGCAACAAATGGTAACAGCAAAAAAAACCGATATCCGTGCATTAGATCTTCCCCAATTACAACAACACCTTGTAGCGATGCAACAGCCCGCATTTAGGGCGAAGCAGATATACCAGTGGCTTTGGGAAAAATCAGCTACGAGTTTCGAGCAAATGAGTAATCTATCTAAAGATCTTCGTAAAGCTTTAGACGACTCTTTTGCCATTAATGCTGTTCAGGTTAACAACTCCCAGTTCAGTAATGACCATACCATCAAAAATACATTCAGGTTAGCCGACGGCAATATTGTTGAAGGGGTTCTAATCCCATTGGAAGATCGCATGACTGCCTGTGTGAGCTCGCAAGTGGGCTGTAGCTTAACCTGTAAGTTCTGTGCAACAGGGTATATGGATCGTAAGCGGAATTTAAACGCTGATGAGATTTACGACCAGGTGGTGTTGATCGACAAGCAGGCAAAACAGAATTACAACAACCCTCTTACCAATATCGTATATATGGGTATGGGTGAGCCATTATTAAATTATGCAAACGTATTGAAGTCTATCGAGCGTATCACTGCTCCTGATGGCCTAAATATGAGCTATAAGCGCATTACCGTATCAACAGCAGGCATTGCTAAAATGATCAAAAAATTAGGTGATGACGGTGCTAAATTTAATCTTGCACTTTCACTGCATGCAGCTGATGATAAAAAGCGTAATGAAATTATGCCAATAAACGAGGCTAACTCGCTAAAAGCCTTGGCAGATGCCCTTAAATACTATTTTGCTAAAACCAAAAATCCGGTCACTTACGAATACATTGTTTTTAATCATTTTAACGATGAAATTTCGGATGCAATGGATTTGGCAAAGTTTTGTAAACATATTCCTTGTAAAGTAAACCTGATCGAATATAACCCCATTTCTTTTGCTGATTTCACCAATGCTGAAGGCGATAAGATTGATGCATTTTCAAATTACTTGAAAAGTCAGGGCATTAATACCAATATCCGCCGTAGCCGTGGCAAAGATATCGACGCAGCTTGCGGGCAACTGGCAGTGAAAGAAGAAGCTAACGCTTAGTCCTATCATTTAAACATTCCATTCACCCAAGTATAACCTTCAATCTTTTTTGGAGCGTGGTTTCCTGTGCATATGGTTAGGTTCGGCCCTACTATCTGCTATCATAGTGGGAAAGTCAAATTTTTCTTTGGTTTTCCCTTTTTTTGCAATTAATAACGGTCTTAAAGCACCTAAAACGTGCACAGCCTCATTCATTCAAACAATTTAATGTTGTGTTCCGTCAAAAGTGATTTTTTCGGTGGCAATCATTGGTTCTATATACCGATTTATGGGTATATACGATCCAGGCAATGACCATCCAAAAATTATCTTTCAGGCATTCAATTATATGTTATCAAACGTTAACATGAAACCCGCCATTGCATGCCTTATTTTTAGGCCTGTGAGTACATGAATGTCTCACCCTACGGTTCTGCAAAAAACCTCTTTTTTTTTATCCTATGAAACACCTATACTCCTGCCTTTGTCGCACTATAGCTGAACTTGTACTTTATCAAAATGGCCTTTGGTATTATGATGTTTCCACCGTAAATGCTTTGGCACAAGCTCCTTATCTTGAGGAAGTTTTGTCATCAATATTATTCTCTCTATTTGAACATGAGCCGCGCCGTTGCAATGCCCTTTCTTTGGGCTTGTGAGGACAAAGATGTCTCACCCTAAGGTTCTGCAAAAAACCTCTTTATTGTTTATTCTGTGATCACCTGTATACCTGCCATTGCTGCCTTGTAACCTATCTTTTCCTTCAGGTTGTAATAGCTCCAGTTCTGTAGCAAATAATGGTCTTCTTTTGCAATTTCCTCTTTTTCTTCCTGATTGAGGAGCAGCAGCGTTGCGGCACCGTGCTTTATGCAGAAGTCAATCAGCATCCTGCTGTAGACATGCAGCTTCTGATCCACATAACGTTTCTCCACATGCCTGTAGTCCTCCACGCTTTTCATTTTCTTTTTTCTCCCGTGACCACGACTATTGAATGGCACAGCCCTTTTGACCCTGTTAACCGCTGCCTGTATCGCCAGCCTGCGGTGGAGGAATTCCTCCCTGTTGCCTATCACACGTTCATAATTCCCGATCTTGACCGTTACCGGATGCTCGATAGAAAGCGAGGCCTCGGCAATGACCGCAGGATCAAGGGCATGCTGTTCCTTTTCGATCTGTACGGCTGCGAGCAGAAATATTTTCCCTTTGTCCAGCTGTATCTGGCTTACACGAAGTTTTAATGTCCCGTTTATGATCCGCTCAAAAATCTTCTTTTTATCCGACCTGTCCTTTCCAAGGTAGGTCTTAAATGGGATCTGAAAAAGCCTGAAGGTAAACTCCCGATTGTCGGCAGTCCTTGAAAGTCTACAGATGATCTCCGCGCCAAAAGGCAAGGGAATATTGCGTTTGTAGTTCCGGAGCGATTTTTCACCTTTCCAATAGGCATCCTTTTCTTTGTTGAAATAGGAAATCAGGGTATTGTTAAGGTTGCTCAGGATGTTTGTGGGTATCTGCCCCTTGAAATGATCAGAAAGTAACCGGTAGGTCGTATTCTGTCTGGAGGATTTCAGTATCCCGTTTTCCTCTTTTTTAGCATCCGCGATCTTGAGTTTAATCTCTTCGGTCAGGTAGAAAAAGTCCTTCACACGCTCCTGAATAAAGTGATGGCTCATGATCATGTTGGCCGCGCGGTAGCAGATCGATTGCCAGCCGTACAGCTGTCCTATCGCTTGTCTTACCACTTCCTTATCACTGGAATCAATCCGCAACTGTATCTTACGGGTAACGATCATCGTGCTATTTTCCATATCACTTGGTTCTGGTTTTTTTGATCCTGAGCGAAGCGGCCGCGAATGCCCGCTGTATATACCCCTGATCAAGATTTAATGCTTCCGCGATCTCACCGAAGCTGTACTGTAGTTCATAGCGCATTTTGAGGATTTTGGACTCTTCAGCGCTGACCTCTCCCTCAATACTGAATCTACTGGTCTTCTCAAGTCCGTTGAGTTTTTCTGCATCGTGGATAACTGCTTTCAGGCATTCAAGTGTCCGTTCCACCTTTCTTGCAACCTGGTAATCGGAAATGCCGCCGATGTGCCAGGCCATGCGTGAGTAATCAAATGAATATTTAATACATAGCCGGATAAAAAGCTGTTGGTCAGAGCTAAGGTTAGGCAGAACGGCCTCTACCCTTTCCCATTGCTTTTTTTCTTCATCCCCTGGTTCATGATAATAAATGACATCCCCTTCCCCGTCAGGATCCGGATTATAGCCAACGGTAAAATCCTGATAATTTTCGATTTCATCCAGTCTTAGCATATTGCGCTGGAACCTGCCCGCAGTAGTTTTGTAATATGCCCTACAACTATCTGATGTCAATTTCCTCACGAAGGTTTCAATATGCTCGGGACAGGAAATGCTCTTCCTGCATAACCAGAGTCTGAGAAAAGCTTCGTTTACGATGCAGTCCGCACTCATATCATCTTTGATATACCTGAATCCATAATGGTATATAGAAGGATACAACAGTTTATAGAAAAACTCGAGTCCCTTCTCATTGCCAGCCTTGAATTTGGTGAAATTTTTAGCATGGCTTGAGTTTAGTGTTGTCTGCTCCATAATGATACCATTTTATATATTCGTAAATGAGCATAATAAGTGGATTGCGCAGATAAACTAGGAAATCCACTTTCAATCTTATCGAACCTTTGGATACTATTAAATCTTATTATCATTTGAAGCAATTTAAATCTGAGCCTAACCAATACTATAATTAGATTTTTTGCTTGAAATCTAGCATCAAAGCTCGATCGCCTGTCGTTAAAAAAAATGCATAGCATAGCCATTACGAATATTCCCATCGGTTTCAACTAATTTTATAGGTGAATAAAAAAATATAGCAATCAAAGCAGCGGAAATTCTCAAATAATGTATCTTACAATGAGCCATAGCTGCTCCCTGTCGCAATTGTCAAAAACTACTCTGGTGCACAAATCACCAAAGACATAAGGTGATTAAAAGAATTTGTTGTTTTTAAAGTCATACTCATATTGGGTTATATGAGTCTTGATAAAACGGAATGCAATACATGTGAGGCTGCAAACCATGGCCGCTGTAAAAGTTCTGACCCCTTAAGCTAACATGGATTTACAGCAGCCTCACATCTATTTAGACACGCTAATATAGCACATCTTTAAATAGACGTGAGCATTAATCTGCTGTCTTGCATTAGCGGGGTCAGAAAAGCAGCTACAAGACTCTTATTAATACACAATTATATATTCAAATATAAAATAAAATTACAAGTAAACAAATTTGTTGACCATCTTTTTTCTTTATTAGCAAGATTGCATCATGAATCAAGAGGTTGTGGACTTTAGAATAAAGCTAGGAAAAAGAATTGCCCAACTCAGAATGAAATCCGGATTGGAGCAGACTGAACTGGCAGCAATATTAGATGGAAAAGACAAACAATTTATTAATAGATACGAAAAACAAGGTGCCAATCCAACCGCTTACATTTTAGTCAAAATAGCTGAAGCATTGAATGTAAGTGTCTCTGATTTATTAAACTTTAGTGATTTGGAAAATCCTTAAAATATAGTCCTTGGATGAACCGATGTCAATTGCCCCCATGTTACCAATAATAATTTTATTATAACAACCTATCTTCAAGCTACTTATAAATAATTAAAAATTGGTATAACGGGGCCAACCAAATTGGTTTGTGAAAGCAAACGCTAAATCTTTTCTATTCCGCCAGTCTCACAGAACCATACATCATTGTCCAAAAGTGATACCGCTTCCATCAGGGCTATTTTAGCCGCCCCAGAGCCTAGAAGAAGTAAAATGGATGATGGAATTGATCTGCGTAAATCAGCTTTATCTGAAGGAGCAATACCTTAACTTTTATTAACTCCTTAATGGTGGGAAATAACGCATAGATCTTTTTATCATTAAGAAATTAAGGTCATTAAGAAATAGAACCTGATAATTACCTTAAACCTTCTTCTTTCACTTTCACTCCTTAATGGTAAAAATAAGCCGGAACAGTTAATATCAATTGGTGGGAAATAAAACGTTCTGCAAAAAAGCCTATAAACGAAGAAAACCCTTTAACGTTGTTGTTAAAGGGTTTCTTTTAAGATTTGGCACCAACCTACTCTCCCATCCCGAAGTTTCGGGACAGTACTGTCAGCTCTGGTGGGTTTAACTTCTACCCAAACTTAAATGATTGGAAATACGATATTCCGTCAATATGGAAAAAGGCTATAAACGAAGAAAACCCTTTAACATTTTTGTTAAGGGTTTCTTTTAAGATTTGGCACCGACCTACTCTCCCATCCCGAAGTTTCGGGACAGTACTGTCAGCTCTGGTGGTTTAACTTCTACCTAAACTTAACTGATTGGAAATACCATATTCCGTTAATATGCAAAAAAGCTTATAAACGAAGAAAACCCTTTAACATTGTTGTTAAAGGGTTTCTTTTAAGATTTGGCACCGACCTACTCTCCCACGTGTTACCGCAGTACCATCGGCTCTGGTGGGCTTAACTTCTCTGTTCGGAATGGGAAGAGGTGGACACCACCGATATA